>Ga0224512_10000022_pt1 | contig 208204 bp, 193 predicted proteins | sample SF_May12_sed_USG_4_FD_169103 | JGI IMG/M metagenome (GOLD analysis project Ga0224512, IMG submission 169103) | Sediment microbial communities from San Francisco Bay, California, United States - SF_May12_sed_USGS_13 | ecosystem: Environmental > Aquatic > Marine > Sediment | place: USA...
AATCCTGGGACCGGCTTTCGATGATCCCCGATTTCTGGGCCCCGGTCCGGAGCGAGGTGCTTGGGTTGGCGTCCGGGTCAACCTCGGAGATTAAAGCGGATATTTTCGCTTACCTTGCCTTGGTGGCGTGTTTCCATCCAGATCGCAACTTCGCAACCCGCCTGCGATTGCTGTTATCCATCGTTGATCGCTGCCGCGATTTGCTCTGCGAGCGTTTCAACCCCCTTCTTCGTCAACCGTTTCTGCGTACCCTTTACCTCGACGGTAAGGTTCGCAATCGGTCGCTGCGTCTTCGTGTCGATCACCAGTGCTTTAAAGTAGACAAACAAAAAGCTCGCTTTGTGCACGCGGCCGACGACAACCCAGTCGCTCGCCGCTTCACGCCCTAGCTCGGCTGCAGCATCATGGTGTTCGAAAAGATAACCTGATCCCTTGTCTGCGGCATTCTGGGTATCCGAATCGATAGTTACGAGTTCGAAGCCGTACTCAGTTTTCAGGGTCTGCCGCAGCATTGGGCCGATCGATGCAGTGCGTTCCCGCTCCGCAGCGATACCGGGCGTGAGCGTCAAATCGTGGAGTTCGAAATCGAGAATGGCGATCGTGGTTTGCGCCGTTGGCGCTTGACCTTCAGACGCCGCAGCTATTTGGCCCGCGATCAGAATTGCGAAGCCGAATACGATGCTTCGTAGTAGCATCACAGGACGATTGTCGTATCTCGCCCGCCACCATTGAAGCGGCGTTGTTGTCGTGAGTTTCCAGCAGCGCGCGAGCAACGCGCGTGCTTTCGGATCGGATTGCCGCGCCGGAAACGAGCTAGTCCAGCCGGACATTGACCTGTTCATTCCCAGATTCTCCCAACCCAAGGTTCAATTCGCAATGGATAGGAGATCCTATCGCATTAGGGCAGCCAAGTGCGAGTCGAAACGTCTTGAGACCCTCGCAGCGATGTTGAATGTGACGGAAGGGGCACTACGTAATCGGTATGAGAAGCGGTTGGGAAATTACCCGAACGAAGCGAAGTCTCAGGTGTGAAACACTTGCTAAACGCGCGGCCTCTGCTACATTTAAATCACGGCGGAAGATGTCATGCCCGCGACAGCAACAGCGGATAAATCTTCAGATAACAAAGATCATCGAGATCCGAAAGTCGCACTTAGTTGGAGAGCGCACCATGAATTCGTTAGCAAAATTTTCTTCTGTAATTTTGGCAGTAGTGATGCTGATTTGGGGCTGTAGCCGTGAAGCAGAACAGCCGGTCAGCCTGGAGGCCGACGCGCTGTCTGCAACCTTTGGGTCGCACGGGGCCGGCGCTCGGATCGTGGACTGGGACGGCAACGTGCTGCAAGAGGGTAACAATGGCTTCACCTGCATGCCGTCGCCACCGGCATTTGCGGAGCGGGAGGCCGTCTCGCCCATGTGCCTCGACAAGGTCTGGATGGCCTGGGCCGACGCGTGGCAGAATCGGCAGCCGTTCTCCACCAATCGTATCGGCATCGCCTATATGCTGGCGGGCGATGGAGGCGCGAGTAACGTCGATCCTTACGCGGAGGGCCCCACCGAGGACAACCAGTGGATCGTGGAGGGCCCGCACCTGATGATCATCGCACCTGACGCGTCATTACTTGACGGTATCCCCACGGATCCGTCGTCGGGGGGGCCATATGTCATGTGGCGCGGCAGCGAATATGAGCATGTTATGGTCCCCGTCAAGATTCCTGATGCGACGGCGGCCGAGAGTCAACTGGATGACGCGCTATCGGCGGCCGATACGGCGCTGCAGGCGAGCGTGGCGGTCATGGACTGGGCGGGTGAAGTCCTGCGGGAAAGTGACGGCAATTACACCTGCATGCCGACACCGGCACAGTTGACGGGTCGTGCGCCGATGTGTTTCGACGAGACCTGGATGGCCTGGGGCGACGCGTGGCAGAACCGACAGCCGTTCTCCACCGATCGTATCGGCATCGCCTACATGCTCGCGGGCGACGAGGGGGCGAGCAATATCGACCCGTTTGCCGAAGAAGCGACCGACGACAACCAATGGGTCGTCGAGGGGCCGCACGTGATGCTGATCGCACCCGACATCTCGATGCTCGCAGGCGTCTCGCGAAATCCGCAGCAACATGGGCCATACGTGATGTGGGACGGAACGCCGTATGCGCACGTCATGATTCCCGTGGCCGAGCGCGAGTAAGTCCGGGGCTCACCAGGCGCAACCTTGTGCGGATCGGCCGAACTTACGGCTGGATTCCTTATCGGCGCTCAACGGTGAGGGGTGAGGATGATATCTATCCTGGTCCACGCCCAAATTGGCTGGAAGGAAATTCTAGTAACCCCCACCCCGGCGCCATCTATCTTGCCGATATCAGGCACACTTGAACATGCAAGGAAATTCTATCGGGCCATCGAGTCTTGATTAGGTGAGGTACTTAATAGCAACGGGCGCGACGGTATCTCATTGATAGTTGAAGCCTGGGACGCTGCCTGCGCGACTGAAAACCCGCGTTTCGATAGCCGGTCTGGAAGCTTGCGATGATGAGTAGATTTTTCTGTAGCGCGGCTCGAGTCGTACTCAGGCAGGTACCGTTCCCCTTCATTCAATGAGTTGCGCATCTCTTGTTGGAGCTATGCGGGGTTAGCAAGGTCCAGTTGCTTGCTCTGGCCAGCTAAGTGTCAAAGATTGGCGAGCATCGTCTGTGGCCCTCCGAGAGTTCGAACTGAGCAGCCCAGAGGGCTGCGTTCGCACCGAGGAGCGCGTAGCGCGACGACAGATGCGCAGCGAACGAAGTGAGCGAGCGCCCGCTTGACGGGTGAGGGCTGCAGGCCCGATCGACCGGCGTGGTAGTAGGCAGCATTTGTCGGTATTAAACTGAATGGATTACCGGATAGCGGCGATTAGATTTCATGGGGGGCCGCAGCACAAGAAAACGGTCGGGTTTCAGGAGATCGAGGTAATGCGCACACAGTACAAATACCGGGTTTCAGTCCGGTCGGCTGGCTCGATAACGGTCTTGATTACCTGCTCCGTCATTCTGACCGCTTGCGCCGGAATCGCCCCGCGATGGCACACCGAAGACGCGCCGACCGGATTTGTGTCGGGTACGCGGGTGCTCGCAGAGGTCACAGTATTAGCGCCACGCGAATGGATCGAAATAGGCGAAGGCTTGTTCGAGGGCTGGCAAGAAAAATTGCTTGCGGTGGGATACACGGACGATGATATTGCCGAAGGCAGTGAAATCTCTGTGTGGACCTACTGCTACGCCCACAACAGCTCCGTACCCGTTTGTGCGAATCACGGACAATACCTAGCACACGTGCCGGAAGCATTCAGACGTGAATTGCGTGCGGAGAGTACCAGTGTGCGCGGTGATTTGGCCGAGATCGAATTGACTGCGACACCTGACGGGAAGCTGGTCGGTAAACTGGTCGCGATTTATCGTCGCTCGCGCGGGTGGGGTGACTGCCGCATCGCCAAGTGGGAAGACACCTCGATTGCATATGCGCCGTCATCACTTGGCCCGCCGCGGGCACTGTGGCTCGAATGTGACAGTGCTGAATCTGACGGCTGGATGCGCTCGCCTGATCGGGGCGCGCCGCCGGCCGCACCCGATCCCGTTTCGATCTGGATCAAGCTCCCTGGTAACGGAGAAAATTAGGCGGCTACCAATGCGCAACCGAGAAGCCGCGGGCTGCGAGGCCCCGGAACGAATCTCAGATTCTCTTGGACAAACGTCAGCCTTTCCCGATAGCGGGCCGTCACGAGTACTGAAAGCCCTGATTTCAAGGGCAGCAAACGGCCAGTAGCGGTCGCCACACAACGGTCATGCATAGATTTCCAGACTCCTGACTGGGTCATCGCCACCAGGGAATTGCTTGTAAGCTGTAGTGGGCCAGGGAGACGTCGCAACACATAAATTGACGCAAATTTTTTTCCTGTGATTTTTTGGTTTGCGGTCGCCGTTGGGTGGCCGCTTTTCGTTACTACACAGGAGAAATTACATGGCGACTAAGAAAAAGGGGACTCGCAAGAAGCGGGCAGCTAAGCAAGCGAAGCGGACAACCACCACCCAACCCACGATGACTGATCAGCTGAAGGAAGCCCGCAAACGCTACACGGTCAGCAAATCGGCCAATGGAACGACTTCAGCGCACAACGCGGATGATGTGGCGATCTTGCTTGCTGGCAACACGCCAGATAGCGTCTGTGCCACGGTGGAACATTTGTCCGGACTGAACAAAGGTGAGCCGGCCAAGAAGCACGGCCACACGCAAACGGGTTTAATGGCAATGATTAATTGCTTACCCGCCAACTGGGAAATGGGCAGCCGGTTTGGCATAGAATCACCGCTCTTGTAGCAGCAAGGCGAATAAGCATGTTTGAACTCGAGTTTTATGGTGCCGCCGGCGAAGTCACCGGGAGCTGTCACATACTGCGCGTAGGCGAGCGGCAGGTGCTTCTCGATTGCGGTTTGATCCAGGGTGGCCGTGATGCCGACACGCGCAACGCCCAACCATTTCCGTTCGATGCCAGTCGAATCGACGCGGTCGTCCTGAGTCATGCGCATCTGGATCATTCGGGCCGGCTGCCGCTGCTTGTCAAACGCGGCTTCTCGGGACGCATCCACACACAAAATGCATCGCGGGAACTGTGCGGCATACTGCTGGAGGATGCCGGGTACTTGCAGGAGTCTTTTGCTGAACGCCGCAATCGGCGCCGCAAACAGGGCTCGGATCGCATCGTACCGTTGTATACGATGGATGACGCCAAGGAAACGCTCCCTTACGTCACCGGCCACCGGTACCACATCTGGTTCGATGTTTGTGACGGCGTGCGCGCCCGGTTTTTGGACGCCGGACACATCATGGGTTCCGCAATCGTCGAAGTCGAGCTTGAGCAGGACAGCGATCGGCGTACGCTGCTATTTAGTGGCGACCTCGGACAGTTTGACACGCCAATACTGCGCGATCCCGAGTTTCCCGAGCACGCCGATCTCGTATTGATGGAATCGACATACGGTGATCGCAAGCACCGCGACCGTGCAGACACGTTAATTGAATTGAAAGAGTTGTTCGATGCTACGCACGCTAAAAAAGGCAACATCCTGATACCGGCGTTTGCGGTCGGGCGCAGCCAGGAGATTCTTTATCATCTTGGCAAGAATTTCAGAAACTGGCGCCTCGATCGCTGGCGGATTTTTCTCGACAGTCCGTTGGCGATCGCCGCAACCAGAATCTATTGGGACTATCCGCATCTTTATGATGACGAGGCGACGAAGCTTTCGCGGAAGATGAACCCGATGCCGTCGATTCCGAATCTGATACTGTCGCAATCAGCCGACGACTCAAGGAGGATAAATGAAATATTGTCCGGAGCGATTATCATCGCGGGCAGCGGCATGTGTACCGGAGGCAGAATCCTACATCACCTGAAACGTAATCTTTTCCTGCCGCAGGCGAGCATTCTGTTCACAGGGTTCCAGGCGTACGGTTCGCTGGGCCGGCGCATCGTCGACGGTGCTGACGAGGTTCGTCTATTCGGCGATTCCTACAATGTCAAAGCGCATGTAGCCACAGTCGGAGGGCTGTCCGCACACGGTGACGCCGACGACATGAGTTGTTGGTATGGATCAATCCGCGGTACGCCACCCGTCTATCTCGTGCACGGCGATGAAGATGCCGCAAAGGTCTTCAAGCGCAAGCTTGAAGACGAGCATGGTGCGCGAGTCACCCTGCCACGGCCGGGCACCAAGGTCGATCTGCGCGGCATCGCCTGAGCCCCGTGTTCGATCGGCTTGCCTCGCTTGTCCTTAGGGCAGATTCGCTGGAAGCTAAAATGGCTGCTATCGACCCGAAGCGGACATTCGCTGCTAAAGCGTCTAGTCTTGTCATTACTTGGTAGACACATCCTGCGGGGTATGTTGTGAACGTATCTACTGCGCTTTTTTGGCCTTTTCTTTTGTTCGACAGTGACGCGAGAAAGCCATGAACACTCGATATCTCGCTTCTTCGATACTCAGCCTGATTTTTGTCACCTTACCCGTCGCTGCACAGAGTGAATGGCCCACCCGCGGATGGTCGTCAACAACGCCTCCCGAGGTGGGTCTCGACGCAAAAGTCCTCGCGTCGATTGACGCTGACATTGGCGAAGGGAAGTACGGCTACGTCGATTCCATGCTGGTAATCCGTCACGGAAAGGTGGCCTTCGAACGGTTCTACGGACATGACTACGGTAGCATCTACGGTCTGGAGTCGAGAACGCCTGGTCCGTTAGTGGTGCACGACCCCACCGGCCCCTATAACTACTTCAATCCGTGGTGGCATCCCTACTATCGTAAGGGCCCGCTTCACACAATGCAGTCGGTCACCAAAAGCGTCGTCTCGGCCGTGATCGGGGTCGCCGTTGGGCGGAATGAGTTTCCTGCTCTCGACACGCCTGTGCTTTCCTTCTTCGAGCCCAGCAAGGTCGCAAACGTCGACGATCGCAAGCGCCGCATGACGATCCGGCACCTGCTCACCATGTCTACAGGATTGGACTGGGACGAGGACGTTCCCTACGCCGACCCGGCAAATACCTTCACGATCATGGCGCGCTCCCCCGACTGGGTGCAATACACCATCGATCGACCGATGGCGCAGAATCCGGGCGAGGTGTTTCGATACAACAGCGGCGCCACACTTATACTGGGCCACGTGTTTCGATTAGCCACGGGCATAGACCTCGAAGAATATGCCGTGAACCACCTCTTTGCGCCGCTCGGAATAGAAGACTACGTCTGGAAGCGGACGCCGTCGGGACTCGTCGATACCCAGGAAGGCCTCTACGTCGCTCCCCGCGACATAGCCAAAATCGCCTACCTATACCTGAAGCGCGGACAATGGGAGGGCAAGCAGATCGTACCTGAGGCATGGGTAAAGGCATCGGTAGAGCCGAGTTTCAGCGTAGTGCAAGATCACAGCCTCGAGTACGGCTACAAGTGGTGGCTTTGGCATTATCAGGACCAGGGAAAAGACCGGGTTGCATTCGCTGGCTCCGGGTTCGGCAATCAGCGCCCCATTGTCTTGCCCGAGTATGATCTCGTCCTGGTATTCACGGGGTGGAATATCCTCCCGGATCGTCCGTACCTCCGGGCGCAGGACGCGATCGAGCGTGTCCTGGAAGCCGTTAAGGACCGTGAACCCTGATCCTGCTGAGAGTGCGAATTCGTTACCCAGGTCTAGCGCGAAAAATTGCGTCACGTTTCTTGGCTCGCAAGAGCTTTCACTTCTGTTTTCGGGTAAGCGCACCGAGATGAGGGACGCGGACGACTAGTCGCCGCTAAATCACTCCCGCAAAAAACTGGCAAGTACTTGACCCCAATAGGCGTGTTTTCGGGGTAGTTTTGGGAATATTTTTTGTAACTGATTCAAATCATTTATTTGTAGACTTGACTAAGAACCAGGCGGTCGGAGTAAGCCATCGCAGGAAAGTGAGTCTGGCAGTTACCATGCGGCCACTTTGACCGATAGGATTATTGTATTTCTCGACTATGCCAGGGGGCGCCAGGTCGTGACGCGTACAAGTTACGGTACACTTCGTCGCCCAATCGTCTACGCAATGAAGACGGTGGCAATCCGGAGATTGCTTTGATTCGCCGGGCCATGTGTGCCTGATCGCTGTAGCCGCACTCTGCGGCGACCGCGGCAAGTTTCTCTCCGGATTCGATCATCGAGAGTGCGTTGTGGAATCGCATAAGTTGGATAAACCGGCGCGGCTGTATCCCAACTATTTCGTTCCATAATCGGCTGAATGAGCGGCCGCTCATCGCAAGGGTACGAGCCATTTCGGTGGAGTTACATCGTCCGCCATTTGCCGCTTCCAGTAACATCCTCAGTCGTTTGTCGTTGCGTGCGGGAAATTGCAGTGCACCCGCGAGCAAGCAGTTTGCGCGTTCAACACGCTCAGCGTCCGTTTTACCAGCACGGAGGCCGGCCACAAGTTCGTCACCTAGTTCGCTGAATGCTTCAGATGGAAGGACGGGGCGATCGAGCATGGTCGCCATTGATACGTGCGAAAATCTCCCAGCGCCCCACGGCCGGAACCGAATCGCAAAAACCATCATCGGCTCCCGAATGGCGAGGCTCAATGTGCGATGCGCCGTGCAGTATAGGAAAGCCCTCGGCTGTTGTATCCATTCGCCAGATTCCTGCTTTGCAAATGGCATGGCCGCTAGATGCAGGATAAATTCCGGTGCCGCGTCTGGGAGAATGTCATCGATCGTTTGGCCGCCCGGTTCGACATACCAGGACCAGTAGCATTCGACAAACGGGGACAACGCCTGAGTCGGTTCAAACGACTGGTACATTCGGATTGGCCGAAAAGTTCAAGGGTCTAAAAAGAACAACCAGTATACTGGACCTATCGTACAAACCGGGAGACCAAGAGAATGAAGGTTTTGACGGCGTTACTGCTTCTCCCAATGTTGGCATCGAGTGGCAATTCGGCGCAAAGCAGCCTTAACTGGCTTGCCGGCTGTTGGGTAACGGCGGACAAAAGCAGCCAGGAAGTATGGGTTGTTGATAGTGACAAATCGTTGATCGGATTCGGCGTAGCGTTGGGTTCGGGAGAAGTCGTCTTCTACGAGGTATTGAGTATTAAGCAGAACGACGACGGCCTTTGGACCTATACCGCCCACCCATCCGGACAGGCGTCCGCATCATTTATCGCGGTTGATGCCCGCGAAAACAGCGTTGTATTTACGAACCCCAAACACGACTATCCACAGGAGATCAGATATCTGCGGAACGGAAGCCAGCTAAGTGCAACAATTTCGTTGCTTGGCGGCGACAAACCGAACTCGTTTGACAAAATTGGCTGCGATTAGCCGGATTGTCTCGTCCGCTATCACGTTTGACTGGTTTGGGTCAGTAGCAGCCTCTCGGCAGTTGATCACTCGATTAATGGGAGCGATTCAGAACCCAGATTGCGCTAATGAAGTTCTCTTCGATAAATCGGTACTCAGCGGCCTGCATCTCTGCATAATTCAGGACTTCAGCAGCGATTTCAGGTCGTCGAGCCGCTATTGCTTTGGCGCGTGCGGCGATCATTTCGTCCGCGCCCTTGTCAAAAATATTTGTGCCGATGATCTCGCGAACAAGCGTATCGCCGCAGGTCGTTAGCCGTGCAATCATATCGGAGTGTTCGGCATACTGCTCGAACCCCGGGAAATTTGACGATCCACCGTCTTTGATAAAGCCGTCGCTGATTACTATGTATCCACCTGGTCTGGCGTACTTGCGGATAACCGAAACCGTCTGATCCAGTGGACCCAGGACATCACCAAGCGCAGCAAGTATCGCTACGTCGCAGGGTTCGATCTTGCCCACCATCTTTAAAATGTCGCCGTGGATGAAGTGACACAGCTCAGACACGCCTTGCCTCTCTGCCAGTTCTTTGGAACTTTCGATGAACGGTTCGAACAAATCGATCCCGAATACCTTGAAGTCTAGGTCTTGCGCAACTTGAACGGCCACAGCTCCTTTTCCGCACCCGAGATCTACGACGGTTGTCGGCTTAGTCAAATCGAGATCATCAAGAACGCTGGTAATTGCCTCCGCATTGCTTCCCAATTCTTCCAGGTCCGCTAGCAACTCGGGTATATAGGGTAGTAGCGCCGTGTGGGTCTCGAGCGCATACGCAACCATCTCAAGTTCGGATCGCATGGCTATCATTGTCGTCGATTATGCCATCGGGTCAGCGGCAGCTTGGAGTCAACAGCAACCTGTTGTGAGTCTGCAAATTCAATGGCCGCTCTGGGTAGTACGCCCGAATGCCGTCGCTGGGCTAGAATTGGCCTGAACGACCGCTACTGAACCAAGACGCTCGACTATTTAGTCGTCTAGGGATTCTTTAAGAATTACTCAGCACATATACTCAGCACATATACGATGAAGAAAGACTTTGATCTTCAGCCCACATTGAAGGGGGCTCGAGTGACATTGCGACCCATCGCCATGACAGATTGGGACGCCATGTTTGCCGCAGCAGCCGATCCCAGAATATGGGAACAACACCCGGATTCCAACCGTTACACCGAACCGGTCTTTCGACTCTTTTTTGATAGCGCGGTCGAGTGCGGTTCGGCATTCACGATCATTGACCGCCAAAACGGCAACATTATTGGATCGAGCCGCTACCATGGACATGATGTCGCCACGCGCGAGATAGAAATAGGTTGGACCTTTCTCTCGCGTGACTATTGGGGCGGTAGCTACAATTCCGAAATCAAGCGCCTAATGGTCGACCACGCTTTCTCTTTTGTCGATACAGTCGTGTTCTGGATAGACGAGTCGAATATGCGATCTCGGCGAGCCACAGAAAAAATTGGTGGCGTACTGCGCGATGGACTCCAATTCAAAGAAGGCAGCGGCGATAGGCCATACGTGATATACGAAATCCGCAAGGACCGATAACGAGTTTCTCAGTGAAATAGGCCGCCTATGGCTGTTTTCTACTGTTGTCCAAGCCGAACTTCTAACCGATCAATTGCGACTGGTTCGATCGTTATTGCGGTGAGTGGCTACTCGGCCAAACAGGCCTTGCTTGGACTGAATGACGCCGATTCTTTCTGACAGTATTTCGGGGCTGAATCTGGGCGTTAGGGGCCCCTGAGATTTGCCCAATACAGCGGTTTCGAACGACCGCTCGCATTGAAAACTGACATCCGGCTGTAGGCCCGCAGGATCCTTGTTCCAGGTCGTCCGCTTGCCACCCAAAAGCCGCTATTGGGCTAGAATTAGCCAAAGGATCAGCTACTGACCCAAAACTGCCGGTCGGTGAGGGCCATCGAAATTGGAACAATCGATTGTGCCGTCGGCTCGTTTGGTAGCAGGGATTTCGAGGATGCAGGCATGTCACCGAAGAAAACTTCACACGACATTACCGCTGGAGACCGGATTGTTGAAATGGCCCGGCGCCAGCGCGCGCAGCGCGAGAAGGGCTACCGGGCGCAGGCTTTAAAGCTGTACCCCAAGATATGCGCACGTTGTGGCCGCGAATTTAGCGGCGAAAATCTGCGGGAGCTCACGGTTCATCACAAGGACCACAACCATGACAATAATCCAACAGACGGCAGTAACTGGGAATTGCTTTGTCTGTATTGCCATGATAATGAGCACGCGCGGTATCTGATCGCTGACGACGGCAATGCCGTTACGCCAGGCGAAGAGTCAGAGCCACCGTCTACTCATACGCCATTCGCTAATCTGCGGGCATTACTGAAACGGGAACCGTGACTATCTACTCGAAATGAAACGATCGCTTTAAACCGGTAGCTGCAGATCAATAATCCTGATTCTTGATTAATCACACGACCGCCATTAGTGAAAGCGGACATTCGAGGCTTGTGCAGAGTCTTTCCTCAATCCACCAGCTACCGAGCGGCTGCTTTACCCCTGGAAGGGGTCGTTAGAGTGATATCGGTGAAAACGTCTGCTTGTGACCCAAAGCCGACGCCCGAATTACGCACCAATTTCGATGAGGATTAGCTATGGAGACTTGGACCGGTGGTTGTCTTTGCGGTGCTATTCGCTACGAAGCGACCCCTCAAGAATCGGAAAATTGGTATTGCCATTGCCGGATGTGCCAGCGGTGGACAGGCAGCGTCGTCGCAACAGACGCCGTTGTTAAGAAACACGAGTTTAAAATCACAAAAGGCGAACCGAAATTCTTTAAGTCCTCTCACTACGCGGAACGTGGGTTCTGCAAAGATTGTGGTTCGCCGCTGATCTTTCGAGCGATAGAAGAAGATTGGTTGTCAATTCAAACCGGTACCCTGGACGACCCGGAAATTGCGCCACCTTCTGGCCACTACAGTATTGAAGGAAAGATCAGTTGGTTAGCGATCGTCGATGATCTCCCGCGCATGCGAACCGAAGAGGATGAGTGGCAACAAAAGCACAATGACAATCTGTAAGGGCCCCTTCTGGCCGAAAGCAGTCTGTCGCGTGATAACCTAATGAACGACTGCTACTGACCCAAAGCGGTCATAGGTTGATGCTGTGAGCGAGCTGTGATTTAGGCCTTTGACGAAATCACTAATGAGACCCAATATCGGTACGAGAAACTATTTGCAGACATGCAAGTAGCGAGAGACGGACCATGAAATATGTTGAGGAGGAAGTGAGTTTTGCCAACGGCACTATCAGATTGGCCGGAACGCTGACCCTGCCCGACAGCCCCTCTGAGTGTCCTGCTGTGGTCTTGCTACAGGGTTCTGGTCCTCTGGACCGTAATGAAGAAGTATTCGGTTTCAGACCATTCGCGGTTATTGCGGATTATTTTTCCCGAAACGGCATCGCAGTGCTGCGATATGACTCCAGGGGCGTGGGGGGATCAACCGGTGTGCCTTTACAGTATACGCTTTCAGATATTGCGGACGATTCCCTCGCTGCGGTTCGCTACCTGAAATCCAGGTGTGATCTGAATTTGGTGAGCATTGGGCTTTGTGGACACAGCCAAGGCGGAATTGTTGCTCCGATATGCGCTGCGCAATCAAGGGATGTGGCATTCATAATTTGCATCTCGGGTGTTGGGGTCACAGGCGCGACAAACCACCTCGCACAGACCAAGCTGATCGCCGAGTGCGATGGAGCAACGGGTGATGAAGTTGAGCACGTACTTCAATCTATGAATCATGTTATCGATCTCGTCCATAACGGTGCCAGCCGGACGGAACTCGAACCTGAAATTGCGAGGATGGTACAAAAGCAAACTTCTCAACATTCCGAATCGACGGATGATGCCATAAGCTCGGAAATAGATTGCCACTTGACGATGTTTGCAAGCCCTTGGTTCAAGTCATACGTCGATCATGACGCACGGCCCGTGCTGGAGTCCGTGGAATGCCCTGTACTGCTTATTTTTGGTGGGCTCGACCGGCAGGTCCCACCAGAAATGAATCGCGAGGCAATGGTCGGCGCTTTGAAGAGGGGTGGTAACAGCGACTATTCCGTCAGAATGTTCACGACCGCCAACCACATATTTCAGAACGCGAAAACAGGCAGCCCTTCCGAATACGGCAGTCTCGAAAAGAAGTTCGTGCCGGGATTTCTCAAGCTATTGTCTGCCTGGATTCTGGAAACAACATTGAAGTCGTAAGAACTGACTTGACCAATGCCTCCCCCATTTGATGGCGGCAAATCTGCGCTAGCAATAATCGAATGGGTTGGGTCATTTCAGAATAAGCGTGTAGCAACGTCCGCTTGTGGCCGGAAGCCGCCGGTCGTACCGTTTAAGCTACAATTTCCGGTATTGACTCATAGCGGTCATTCATGCCGACACCTCGTCGACTAGTGTGGTGTCCTTCATTTAAATAGTGAATCATGAAGCTTCTGACCACTCATTCCATCGTACTCATCTTGCTGACTGCGTGCATCGCCCGCACCGAATGGCCCGTGTCGAACGACACCGCGTTCGAGGCGACCGTTCAGACCCCGACGTATCCGGAGTCGCAAGGGCCCACGATTCTTCTGGACGGCGGCCATCACAATTTCTTCATTCAATGGGATTTCATCAAGCCGTTTGCCGACTTGGCCGAAGCCGACGGATATCAACCGGTGATCGGCGACGAGATATTCACCCCCGGGTACCTGGCAAATTTCGACATTGTCATGATCATCACGGCGCTGCCTTTCGATTTCACGACGAAGACCGCGGTCACGACGGAGACGACTTTCACTAGCGCAGAAATAGCAGCTCTGTATGACTGGGTCGAAATGGGCGGCTCACTGCTCGTTTTCAGCGAGCATGCTCCCTTCGATCAGGCGATCAACCCGCTCTTGGAGCGTTTCGGCATCTCATCAAGTGTGGGAACCGTGGTTGACAAGGAGCAACTCGACAAAACGCTTGGTCTACACCGGATAGTGTTTTCGCGGGAGAATGGGTTCCTTAACGAGGAACACCCAATCGTCAAGGGGAGAAACAACGGTGAAGCTATCGACAGTGTCGTCACATTCGGCGGCAGTTCGCTGACGGGCGAGGGTTACACAAATCTCTTGCGGCTTTCTCCAACCGCCGAGAATCGGCAACACCCGACAGGCGTAGGACCCATTGGCATGGGCAGCTCCCAGGCTCTCGCCGGAAGCGTGGGCGAAGGGAAGATCGTGGCCTTCGGCGACTCGAACGGATTCACTGCCATGATTTTCAAACGGGAAGACGGATCGTCTACATCCGTAGGAATGAACACCGAAAACCATGAATGGAAACAATTCGTGTTGAACGTACTTCATTGGCTCTCGGGGGAGCTTCCGACTATGTAGAATGAAGGCCACACAGGACTCGAAAATGCTATCTGCAGTTTCTGAGGCGCCAATCGTCCGCCGACTGCCAAGACGAAAGTTCGGCGCGATGTGGCCGAGATTCTCATTCCTTTAAGCCCTACCGCCCTGCAGACCGGAAAAGCAATCATTAAATGGCTGGCACCTCACTAAGGCAATTGATACGGTAGTTCTCCATTATCCTCCCGGCTTAACTTCGTCTGAAATTGGACACGCCGTTTCGTTTGCTGATAAACGTAAATAGGCCGGATCGACGGATCGATCGAAGTACCCACGGGAACGTCGTCACGGCCAAAGTCCCTTCCGCTTTAAGGATGCGGTGCATTTCGGGCAATAGCCGGTTCAAAGGCGCCGTGGGAGACGGAATCACACTAAATAACAGCACCGTGTCAATGCTTTGGTCATCCAATCCCGTATCCAGTGCATCACGTTTTGTCACATGGACGTTTTTTAATTCGGCCGCTTGTACTTTTTTCGATGTCTGTTCGACATAGTCCGATAACACGTCCATCGCCACCAAGCTTCCTTGGTCACCAATCAACTGTGCCGCTGAGACAGTGTGAAATCCTGTCCCGCACCCCACCTCCAAAACGGTCTGTCCAGGCTGAATGTCAGTGCCTCGTAGGATTTTCATGGGGCCAGAGAACCGGTATCGAAGTCGGCTCTCTAACGCGGCTCCAGCTACTTTGACGATAAGTTTTCCGACCTTTGAATTTGCCAGTGTCTCAATATCCACTCATCCGTCTCTCACCGTATTCGGCCTGCAACATGGCGCACTGAACCGTAAGATCGACTCTGCTCGACGTATGCTCAGCACCGGAAAATGCCCGGCGATAAGTTTCTTGTGCTGAGGTGCATCCAGACCGAATGGAATTGTATCCGTAGTCTCGGGCTGCATGTCCATCAGCTGGCATATGTTGGCTATTGGCCGAAACCAGCCGCCTGGGTGTTCGAATCGTGAGCGACTGCAACTGACCTAAAGACGACATACATGTTGCCCTGCCGCCCTCCCCGATGATGCGGAGCATATTCCCCGACATCCGGCATCTCCGACAGCATTCATGGCCGAGCCGGCGCACGTCTGCGTACGCTAATACGATATTCTTTTCCGCTCACCATAAAATCTGTGGATCAATCAGGTCCAACAACATCGCCAGGCTTTGCTGGCTTTGGCAGGTACGGAGTCTAGAAGTTATAAATCGCGGACAGAGACACCGTGTTGACGAAGTCCGAGAAGTCAGCACCGAGGTCGATCTGATAGTTTTCAAATGCCAAGCCGATACCCGCCGCCCAGTGGATCTGGGTCTCGCCCGGCGGCAGAAGGGCGCGCTCTATCAAGTCGCTGGCTGCGGTGGCGCTTGGGTGGTGGTCGGGATCAATCCACATGCCGAGCCGAGCCGCAACAACCGGCGTGGATCGGAGGAACACATACTCTCCGCCCAGGTGGAACTCGTTGCCATCGTCGAGGACAAGATCGCTCGTGTCGAATTCGTCTGGGTCGAGGCGATCGAGGATGGTCGAGTACTCGACCCGATTCCACTCGAAAGCCAACGTTAAGCGTCCATCATCTGAACGGAAGGCGCATCCCAGGCCGTAGACGTCCGGAAACGCGCCCGGAGAGGTGCCTTGTCCTATGAGCGTTCCGGCGGCTGGCAGGCCGACAACGGAACCGCCTGGTCCACTGTAGGCTTCGGCCCGCAGCTCGAAGCTAGGTCCCCCACGATAGAACCCGCCCAGCCTCCATCGCGGCGACACCGTCCACAAGAAGCCGGCGGTCAATTCCAAGTCGGTGTCGTCAATGTGCAACGACGTTTGCCAGGCTATCCTCTCCCGCGAAAAGGAGGTCGGGGCAAAGATTTGCAGAACGTCATCCTCGTCAGGCAGGTATGCGTTCCGCACGAGATCGAAATTGCTGTCGAAATAGACGAGCGACAGACCGAGGCTCAGCGCGTCGGTGAATCGATGGGCAACCGAAAGCCCGTAGCTGAGGATCTCGAGATTTGTGTGCACCCGATCATCGGTGAATCGGCAGCACGTGGTACTCCCACCCGCAAACAGTCCCTGCGTCTCGCTAAAGGACTCGAAATCTGCCGACTGATGACGATAAAGAGCGATCGACCAGTCTTGCCGAGGGTAAACAAGCGACAGGAAAGAAACGCCGGTAAGGTCATCGGAAGATGTGCCGCCCCTCAACCCGGCCACAACATCGACGCCGATGCCCGTGGGATCGCCCTCGATCCGTCCGCGCTCCGTATAGGGTGTGGAGTAGCTCCAGAAGCGCCCTTCGAGAGAGATCTCGGGTTTATTGATCTGGACAAGGCCGGAAGGGTTGGCGAATGCGGCGGTGGCGTCATCGGCCAGAGCGATGAACGCACCGCCAAACCCCAGGCTGCGAGCTCCGGGATTCGAGATGCTGAACTGCAGGGTGGGCGGTACCGTCACGTCCTGGGCGGGGACTGCGCCGGCTGCTAGACACAAGGCCAGTGCTATGAACAGGGTCTGTCGGATGATTGGTCCTCGAGATGGTCGTGGATAAATTGATGTCCTTGGCTGCGCATCCCCAGCTTCGGCTGGAATTGCCTTTCTCAGTATGGGGGTCAGTGAAGGTGGGTCAATTCTGGGATGTACCTAATGTCTGATCATGGCCGAGTCGCGCCAGATGAGCGGATCGGGTTCGACTGGCAGGTGTGCGCGCAAAAGCCGGCCCTCGAAAAAATTGCTCTATAATTTCAGCAGTTGACTGCGGAAGTTCCGGGAGCGATAGAAATGAAAGAGTCTCATCGCCAAATTGCAGCACCATGCGGGCTTGTCGTCGGCGCAATTCTTGGCGTTGCCGGAACTTTTGCGTCATCGGCCTCTTTGCGTGGGTTATTGTGGGGCATTGACGGTGTTGCGCTAGTTGTAGCCGGCGCCTTGCTCACGATCTATCACCTCGGTCGAAGCAACAATCTTATGGCGGCTGGGTTTTTAGTCTTTGTTGCCGGCCAAACCTTAGTTCTGTCGACGGCGGCGACACCTCTTGATTCAGCCGGGCCGGTGTTTGCCGCTGGCATATCTCTGTGGGCAGCGTCCCTCGTCCTAATCAGTGCTCCTGCCGTGATGCCGCTTTGGGTCCGAGTAGTAGCAACAATGGCTGCTGTCTTATTTTCTGTTGTTGCTGTGCAAATATTTCAGGGGCAACCGCTAGATGCGTTATCGAGGCCGCTACCCTTCTTTGCGTACCCGCTGTTGGCGGCAACGATGTTTGGTTGGGCGTGGGCACATTTTCGCCCCGTCGTTTAACGACGTGATGGAGCCGACTGTACGGCGTCCGCTGGCCGTTCAACGACTGTCGCACGACGAATTGACGAGCGGCGCGTATGTGCCGGGAACCAGCCGCCCATGAATTTTGAACTTTAATATCGGCTGCTGACCCATTGTTGACGTTCATCAGATCAAAGAACTTACCGTCCCGCGATCCATGAATATTCGGCCCGTCAAACGAAGTGATCGCGATGAGTGGAGTCGAATGCGGACGAAACTATATTCCAATCCCAACCCGGAAGAGATAGACGACTGGTTTGACGCCGCTGAAAGTGGCGGGACACCACTAGTGGGCGTAGCGGTTATTGTTGCTGATCGAGGGGATGACTCGCTCGCAGGTTTCGTAGAGGTAGGGTCGCGCAACTACGCCGAGGGATGTGAGACAAGGCCAGTAGCGTACCTGGAGGGATGGTATGTTGATCCGGATGTTCGTCGGACCGGGTTGGGTGCGAGTCTACTGAGGGCCGCGGAGACATGGGCACTGAAGCATGGTTTTAGCGAGATCGCCAGTGATGCAGAATTGGGCAACGACGTCAGCTTGCAAGCCCATCTCGCGCTGGGCTTCGAAGAGGTTGAGCGTCAAATCTGTTTCAAAAAGTGTTTGCGGTAGCGATCGTGCTGCCGCTATTGGCTGGGTCCAGCTGGTTGCCCAATGATACACTCGAGAGCTGGTGATAACTCAAAGCAGCCAGTTACCATTAAGCTGTTTTTCATCGATGTCGCATACGAATCTTTGATTGGTGGCATGTCATGGCTTTTGACGAAGGAGTGGCACAACGCGTTCGCGAGTTCTTTGAGGGACGATCCGATATCACCGAGAAAAAGATGTTTGGTGGAATCGCGTTTATGCATTCCGGCAATATGTGCTGCGGGATCGTGGATGATGTGCTGATGGCACGCGTTGGACCGAACGCATACGCTGCTGCCCTAAAGCGCCCATATACACGGGAAATGGATTTCACCGGTAGGCCATTGAAGGGCTTTGTCTACGTCGACCCGCCTGGATTTGCTGAAGATAGTCAACTTGGTGAGTGGATAGATCTGTGTCAATTGTTCACCTCGTCCCTGCCGGCCAAATAGGTGTTAGGACTCAACGCCACTTAGCAAACGGCTGCAACGTCCGGATCAGGCCGCGTACTGTCGGATAGACGATAACAGCCTCGAGGACAGCGATACTTCGGATAGGAGCCGGCCGCCAGTAACGCCTTGAATCGGCTCTTGATGACCCTATGTATGGACTCCTCCGACCCAGTTGCCTGGGTTGGAAGGTCGACCAAAACCAGAACGGAGTCCATACATGCACTATTCAACAACAGTTGGCGTCGACCTTGCAAAGAACGTCATTCAGGTATCGGTAGTATCTCCTCGAGGCAAAGAGGTCCTGAATCGATCCTTCACGCGCCGCAAGTTTGCAGAGTTCCTCGGTAAACAGAAGCGCTCGCTCGTTGCTTTTGAGTCTTGCGCGAGCGCGCACTACTGGGCGCGGGCCGCAAAGCGGCACGGCCACGAAGCGCGCATCCTCCCTGCCAAGGCGGTGGCACTTGCGAACAAGAATGTACGAACGGCCTGGGCGATGGTGACCCAGGGAACGGAATATCAGCGTCGGCTGCAACTGGAGATGGCTGCTTAGAACGTCCTGCAAACTTAAAACCTGAATCCGATAAAGATATCTGCTCCGGTCAAACCTGCACCGCTTTGAGGCCCGAGAGCCCACTGACCCTTAGCGGAACCGGAGTGCGCATACATAGAGGGCCCGGAGATAGCGTCTCCAACCAGAGGCCGAATATACAAACGCGTCTGAACCCTGATCACAGCAACTGTTTGCTAGACTGGAGGAGTCCATATACAAAGCAGCCTGTCAGTTGGATTCTGCGCTAGGCCAGGGTGGTCGTTACCCACTTTATGCAACTTTTTGGAGAAGGGAAATAAGCTACTTGATTCTCAAGCTATTGCACGTCACATCGGTGGTCATCTTCCTTGGAAACATTACGACGGGTCTGTTTTGGGCGAATCGTGCGCACAAAACGCGTGATTTCAAACTTATCGCATTAGCATTCGACGGAATCATTCGAAGCGATCGCCTGTTTACGGGTCCGGGGGTGGCTGGGATTCTAGTCACCGGATTTGCCGGCGCAATCGTCGCAAAATATCCAATTCTGAGTACTGGGTGGATCTTATGGCCGATCATCCTGTTTTCGATATCGGGACTCGTATTCGGAGTATGGGTCGCCCCGCTGCAACGCAGGATTCGCGATGCGGCACATGCGGCCGATTCAACGGGTTTGACGTGGGAGGAATACGCTAAGCAATACAAGAAATGGGAAAAATGGGGTTTAGTCGCGCTGATCACGCCGGTCGCGGCAATGGTTATTATGGTGTTGAAACCCGCGTTGCCAGGTATCTAAATTGCGGGCTCGCGATACACTAAATTGATGTGACAAAGTGTTGCGATATTTCCTGCAAACGGCCGCTTTCGGCCGTTTGCTGCCCCGAGAAGCGGCTGATTTTGGGCCAGTTGAACGACCGCTCCGGGTGAGAGCGGACATCCGGCTGTAGGTCCGCAAAATCCTTGCTCCAGATCGTCCGCTAAGCACCCAAAAACCGCTTTTGGGCTAGACTTAGCCTAAAGGTCAGCTACTGACCCGAAGCAGCTATTCGTTGGCGCTCCTTCAAGAGCATGCTCCGCCAATATACAGTTGAGGAAATTGATTGAGTTACGTCGTCTCGATTCGTCGAAAATCACCGATTTCTGAGCAAGAATTACTCGCGGTTGTAGAAAGTGATGATCAATTTTCAATTGCAGAGGCTAATGACCTCTCAAATGATTCGTTTGTGCTGCATTGGAGTGGAGAAAGTGAAGCGGTAGTGGAGCATTTCGTATTTCACGATGGTGAAGTCGATATAACTTCACCCTCAAACCCGGCGTTGGAGGCCGCGCAATCTTTGGCTGCTTTACTCGGCGCCAATGTAGTCGGCGAAGAAGGGGAAGATCTAACAAACGTTAACTTTCCCGAAACGAATAGTGCTGGCTGCGGACCATTTGTTTGGGCCATTCTCGGAATCGGCGCATTTCTCTTGTTGTACTGGATCATTGAATGAACGTCCGCTTGTGGCCGGAAGCTGCCGGTCACCTACTTGAGGCTACAATTTCCGCTACTGACCCCTAGCTGCCCTCCAATTCGGCAGATATCGCGGCTGCAATGCTGTCAGTATCTACGATGATTTGGTCCGCGAGCGTCTGACCGACGGCCGCTATGCGAGTTCGGAACAGTACGTTGCGTCGAATGTCATTCCAGGAATCCGCATCGGGTGGCTCGGCCAAGACACGGTCTTGGGGGTACACCGTATTCGGCCCCAGGTTCTCATCCAGAATTGCAGCCGCGCGGTTCAAATTCGCAGTTGACTCCCTGGCTCTGCTTTGCGCCGTAATTCCAGCGCGCATCAGGAAGGGAACATAGACATAGTCCATGAGATCTCTGTTGTTCTTCTCTACGATTCGCTCGAGGCGTTCCATCTGATCGAAGTAGCGAACGAGCTTGTCGCGCAACTGTCCGTTCCGGATCAGCTGGAGATGTCCACTACTGACCATCTGATCAAATGTCGCACTATTCAGGCTTAAAGTACGCCGGCTGCTCAGCAGACCCAATAATTCGCCAAGTTCGACCTTGCTCGCCGCTGGGTCAGGTGTCGACAGTGCCGCGTACGCCCGTGCGCCCGTGTCGATCTTGTCCTTCTCGAAATCGATCTGCACCAGCCTCACGCCCAATTTGGTCAATATCGCGAGCGAGGAGCTCCAAGTAGAGGGTCTCGGAGTTTCGATCACGCGCATCACTGACCCAGTCATCGATCGCCAATGCGATCAGGATACCGGCGACAATGAGAACCAACTCCGCGAAGAAGCGGCCCATTTGCCGGTTGAGAACACTGTGTGTCACCCGGCCGGTAAGCGTCGGCGGATCATCCTCGTCAGACATTACTTTGTCGCTCATTCGCCTTCACTCGGTGCCGCGCTTGATTACGCGCAATAGCTTAACAAATCCGCGTCTTCCCTGATCACGCCTCGACAAGAGGTGGCGCAACGAACCCAAGGTGCACATAAATAACGTTTCTGACCCTGACAGCAAACCCCGTTCGTCCAGAGGTCGGCTTCCAACCGGATCCCGAATTCCTCAGATCGCTCAGCCGGCCTGATGACGTGTTACCCGCCGAGAAATAAAGGCGTACCAGAATGCCAATTGCACTACTGCCGCCGTCCAAGTGATGAATACGACCAGAACCAAAACATAAAAAGCCGCCTCGTAGGCGATAGACGCCAGATAAACGCCGACCACGAGTAGTAATCCGGTTCCCACGAGAGAAAACCAACTCGCACGGGCCAATGCACGCCCCCAGGGCTGGTTTTTCGCTCGTTTTGAATACGAAGCAAAGATCGCCAGCAGCAGCAAGGCGATAGCGGACGATAATACTATTCCCGCCATCAATGCCCATGTCTTGATGATCCGCCACAGAGCCGGACTCAAACCCACAAACTGCACAATCTTGTCACCCACACTGGTGCCGCCGGCAGTGTCCAGTTGTTGGATAATGTCGAGGTACGACCGACCGCGCTCAGATGATGCTGCGCGTTCGTAGCCACCGGCGTTTTTCTGCAGTCCCTCATAGGCGCGATCCATCGCGTTATCGCCATGCCAGCGCCGACGCGGGTCGGCGCCGGCGGCAAGCAATAACTTGACGGTCTCGGCCTCGCCGCGAAATGCTGCAACATGCAGCGGCGGCACGCTCTCTGGAAGATCGACCATTGCGGAATGCGCGAGGAGGATTCGCGAGTTGCTCGTCGTGGCTCTCGCCAGCGGTGTATGGCGTAATTTGTCGATTGCGTTGATGTCGGCGCCTGCTGCGATGAGCGCCTCAATTGCATCCTGCACACCTGGCAACGTCTTTTCATCCAGGTTGGAGACAAGATGCAGCGCTGTTTGGCCGCGGCCGTCGGCAATGTTTGGATCGGCATCGGCGCGAATCAGTTCGTCGACCAGTCCCGGCATTCTAGGTGCCACAACGTGCAGCACCGCTGTCCCGCTGACATCCGCCGCATTGATATCGAGCCCAAGCGCCATCATCCTGCTTAGCAGATTCGAGAATTCAGCGTCGTCTGGACGACTCCTGGCCATAATTTTCGCCAACGGTGTGCTCCCGGAATTGTCTCGGGTGTTGATGTTGGCACCTGCATCAATCAGGCGGAACGCGACGGCCAAATTGTCGGAGGACACGAAGGATAACGGTGTATTTCCGAATGTAGTGCGCGCATTGATATTGGCGCCGCGTTCGATCAAGAAGTCAACGGTAGCCAGCTGTTTGGCGGGATCCAGGCGACGCCCAGGGTTGACGGCCCGATGCAGTGCCGTGGCGCCATAGGCACCAGGCGCATCGACATCCATTCCCTGCTCTAATAATTGCTCCAGCGCGGCAAGGTTACCGGCTTGCGCGGCGTTGTGCAGGGGCCCGTCACGCTCTGTTTCAGCCTGCGCGAACGCGGCAAGTTGGATAAAGGCCAGGAAAAAAGTTACCTGTCGTATCGGCATAGGCATTCATCATATCCGTAATTGGCCAATCCGGAGTGTGAACCTGGTTGGAATTCGCGGCACAACTGATAGGAAATGCTACCGTGTTCGATGCTGACGCGGTTGGAGCCGCGATGGCGCTGAAGTCTGCTCCTGGCCGGAAACGGAGGTTCTCCTGGTTCGCGTTATAATTTCCGCTACTGACCGTTTACTGCCGCGCGTAATAACTATGGATTCCTGATTGATCATGTCGTGGATAGCCGTATTTCTTGCCTTCGTCGTTTGCTACGCGATCTACACGATGATCATCAATCGCGAGTTCTTACGCTGCCCGCATTGTGGAAAGATCGGTTCGTGGCGCTTTGAATCCATTGGCGATTCCATTGATGAGTACGACGAAGACGGGGCGATTATACGGACTACGTCGAAGCAGCGATGCAAGGCTTGTCAGGGAGAAGTTGTCCACGTCTGGTCGGATTTCGAAGGGCGGGAAATTCGTCGTACTTCTGAATCAGTGCAAGATTGAACGGCTGGTCGTATCCGGGGGCGCAATTCTCCTGGTTCGCGTTGAAATTTCCGCTGTTGACCCAAATCGGAAGTTTGGGAATTTGGTACAAATCGTAATTGCACATTCATTGCTCCGTAATAGGTTGGCCACATGAAACCTACGTTTTTCGACTTCACGGTCAGAGATCTCGACAAAGCCAGGTCTTTCTTCGAGCACGTCTTCAATTGGCGATTCGAGAAGTTTCCGATGCCTTATGAGTACTATCGAATCCAAGCGCGTACCGACGACGAACAATGACGGCGTGTCAATCTCTGCGACGGTATGACCCGCTTGTGACCGTCGCGGCGGCACGGCAAAACCTGGCGGCATCGTTAGCAAAGACGTGGTCGCGAACAAACGAGGTGTGTCGTTAGCCCGCAATATTAGGGACTTTGGTACGCCGCACCGCAAACCCTACCGCACCCTTCGATACTAGTACGGCAGGGAGTGTATGCGATGTTTGCCCCCGGTTGACTACTCGCTGAGGCTCGACCCGAGGCGGCAGTTTCGCCTAATCGTCGACCAAATTGTTTTCGACCAATGTGGTCTTTTTCAGCAACCACTTCCCGCGTTTGTAAACGACATCGCTCGTGTAGGTGCTCGTTCCTGGGCCTGATTTCACAAGCTCACCCTCGGCTGTAATTCTAGAACCGCTGATAGTCGCATACGCCTTTATAGTGCCGGTTCGCCCATGTACCGTGGTGCTCAATGAACCGAAGAGATGCTGGCTCTGGCTGGCTATGTCATCGTCAGCCCGAAAGAAATTTACTAGATTCACCCACGGCAGCGGGCCCGCAGGAATATCGCCCTCAACGAGCAACGCAGTCCCGTTGACGTTATAAGCTTCGATAACAAAGTCTTCTGTAGTGCAGCTACGAAAGCGCTCGTACCCCTCCGCAAAATTGGGATCAGCCATATTCAATGGGTCTAAGTATTCCAAGTTGTCCAAATCCGAATAAATTGCGGTGACCGCCCGGTTAATCGTATCAAATGAATACGCGTAACAGCTCATAAGCTCCTCAATTTCGGCCTTTGCAATTGCTCTGTTTTTGTTGCCTCCATATTTATCGTTGTCGGCCGCTGCGGTATCAATAAAGCCAATGACGCAAATTGTTGCCAATAGCGGAATAAAAATGGTTGAGTACGCTTTGCTTCTCATAATGTTCTCCCTAAGTCGAACGTTGTGGGGTTGGGTGTTGTTAATTATTTGCCGACGCTCGGACAGCATTCGTTCGAGAGGGTCGCTTCCCCACGGTGCTCGCACTACTACTTTCTGTCAATATTTTAAACAGTGCTAATTGTCGGGCCAATCGTTTTCAGTTGCTTATCGCGTCAAAGCGACAAATGGAGCGAGGTGGCCGGTTACAGTCCGCGCGTGCTGTTGCTCAACTCGATAACAGACTGCTGTCTCGGTACGCCGACTGGCTAGCCTGGCTTTTTCGTGATGAAGGAACGGGGTACGCTGGGAACTGGCGACTTGCGAATATCCGCTAATGGCCGTTAGCTGCTGTCCAATTTCGCCGGTTTTTGGCGGTTTGAATGGCAGCTTTCGGCGAGAGATGACTTTCGATCCATGGCGTTGCGAGTCAGTGCCAGGCGCTGGCCTCGTGACTGGAGCGGGAGTCGACGCGAGGCCGCAAGCAGCGGCGGAAATTGAAGCATGGGTGCTCTGGCGAATCAGAGAATGCTCGGGGTCGAGCGGCGGCGAGCTCAGACGAATCGGACGATCCAGATAGAGCGTAAACTGGCACATTCGTCACCTGTTCGGCCAATCCTTATCTCACCTTAGCCTGGCGATGTGATTACAGTCGCAGAAAATCGCTCGGCAAATCGGCCCGGCGTCACTCCAGCGCGCTGACGGTCGATATGTCGATTAGCGGGTTCGCCGCGATCATGCCGTCAGCCGTGAGCTCGGGATAGGGTTTTCCCAGGGCACGGCAACGTTCGGCGATGTCGGGATACGACCACTCGAACAGCGTACGAGCACGCTCGTCGGGCGTCAGACGCGACTGGTCGTACAGCCCTGCCGCGCGCCGCTGTCGCTCGGCCTCGAACAGAATGATGCCGACGACGACCGACACGGTCAGCGACGATCCGTGACCGTGCATCGGAATAGCGATGTGCTCGTCGGCTTCGGCGCGCGCAGCGTCGCTCAGGCCAACGTGCTCGCCTCCGACCATGATCGCTACTTTCTGCGTGTAATCGACATCGCGATAATCGCGCGATCTTTCGCCACTGTACGCGGCCACGAGCCGCCAGCCATCGGCACGTAGCGCCGCGAGCGCCGCGCGGGTCGAACGGTGCGTCGTCACGGCGACCCAGTGCTTCGCGCCACCCAGGCTCAAGTGATTACGACGTACCAACTCGCCTGTCGAGGTTGTGTGCACTTGCTGAATTCCGACGGCGTCGGCCGTGCGGATGATCGCAGAGACGTTGTGTGGTTTGGTCACCGCGTCCATCAACACCGTAAGGTCCGGCTGGCGGGCGTCGAGGGCGCGCTGGTGGTTTGCGGTTTGATCGCGTGTCATCGGTGTTCCTTGTCGCACGTGTGCGGGTATCGTAGCAGCGGGCTACGCCGACGAGACGGTACGGCTTCACAATTGCTCGCTGGTGCGGCGCACCAGCGCTCCAGCTTATGTTGCATAGCGACGGTGTATCTCTACGATCCGGCAGTAAGCCCTGGCACCGATGATTGGTATCAAACAGTGCCCTTCCCTGAGCTCTATGGCTATAAAGCTCAGTAAGACTAGCGATGTACCAAGTTGCAAGCAGTCGCGGGGCAGCCGCAAAAGTGAATAGTGTATGGCCGACAGCCCTGGTTTATGACTGGGGCTGTCTTTTGATGGCCAATAGCTGGTTGTGATCTCTTGATAGCCCTGGCGCCTTTCGGTTTAGAGGCCCCTTGACGTCTGTTTCTGGCCGCAGTGCGTCGGACACGGCTTTCATCGGCGACAGACCGGTAAGTACCAGAAAGCGGACCCGCAGTGAATCTGCGGTAAACTGACGGCCGATGACCCGAAGCAGACAAATCTCGGATTTGGCATGACCGCTGTAAATCTCAAGGACAAGTTGACCACGTTCTCTGATCACTGGTCGCCGAAAATCGTGTCTCAGTTTAACGGGCATGATGTGATGGTCGTGAAAGTGAAAGGTAAATTTAAATGGCACTCACATCCCGACACAGACGACTTCTTTCTGGTTCTAAAGGGACAAGTCACAATCAAGCTTCGCGATAGGGACATTCTTCTTAGAGAGGGTGAAATGTTTGTTGTGCCGAAAGGAGTAGAGCATTGCCCGGTGGCGAAAGAGGAAGCCGAACTGTTACTTATTGAGCTAATTGGAACGCCGAACACTGGTGACCGCGCGACGGCGGCGAAAAAAGTGGCAATATAGCAACGCACCACCGACCGCTTCTGACCGATTGCAGACCGTCATTACTTCCCAAAAGGAGACATTCGAACGGCCCGTTCTGGCAAGAAGCAGACGCTGGCAGTGACACCGCCTGGCTGAAGGTGCTGCTTAGGGTACGAAAGATTTGAAAATCCAGCCGTCTTAAGAAATTCGAACGTTTATTCCCTTCGGGAGTGTTCGAAAATTGCTGGGCGAGCCGTTGATCAAATGTTTAGAATTTTCAAATTCGGATAAGATTGTATCTGTGGTCATTTCGTCGAAATTGATTTTCAAATGTTTCTCATCCCGGGCCAAATACGTAAAAGCATCATCGCGTTCGTATTGATTGCGTCGCTGTCATGCGCACCGGCGACTTGGGCCGACATTTACAGGTGCACTGATGTGGACGGCGGAATCGTCTATTCACAAATACCCTGCCCTAAGCAAAAGAGCATCAGTGTAAATACGTCCGGATCTACACCTGCGACACTCGATTGTCGCTTTGCCAACAGTTTCGCTTTTGCCACTGCACGATTAATGCGGGCCGGAATGACCTCGTCCGAGGTTTTCAATCGCTACGGCGGAGTCGATGCCTTATCAAAAGGCGCGCTGGGTACAATCAACTACGTGTACGGGTTTCGGATGAACGAGGATATGACAGTCGAACGCATTGCAGCGCTGACGGATGCGAAGTGCAAAGCGCGATCCCTTGGCGATGTCAATTGCGAAGCATTGCCGTTAGCATATACAGAAAGTATCGGTGGCTGTAATGCGCAACGGGAAGAGACGGACGAGATGGCGGAACAGGCAGGTCACATGAGTAGGGCGCCGGATTCACAGGCGCCGCGACGCGATTCTGTGGCTCCGGGCAGCAGTGTGGCCGGCGATCATGCGGCACCGACTCGCAGCGCAGAAAGCACCGAACAATGCAAAAAACGCTATCGTGATGCGATCGATGCTATAGAGGCGGAAATGCGTCGGGGGTACACGTCGGCGCAGGGCGACGTGTACCGCGAGAGGCTTCATGGATTGACGCAGCAAATGCGCAGATGTTGAGTCGATGATTGATGACCCCAAATGAATTAGACATTCGACCGGCCGAAGCCCACGATCTCCAGTCTCTGGTGGACATCTACAATCACTACATTACCGAGACACATATCACCTTTGATACCGAACCATTTGCGGTCGGCGCGCGCACACAGTGGTTTACGCAATTCTCGACGACCGGACCGCATCGACTGCTCGTCGGCAAGGTGAATGATGACATCGTGGGTTATGCTTCTAGCAGCAAGTTCAACGCAAGGCCGGCTTACAGCACATCGGTCGAGACAACGATCTATCTGCATCCCGATCACGTCGGTTTCGGATTCGGAGCAGAACTGTACGGTACGCTCCTCGATGAGTTGGCAATCGAGCCGGGCGCGCACCGCGCGTATGGCGGTGTGGCGCTACCCAATCCGAAATCGATCGCGCTGCATGAACGCCTGGGGTTCAAACGGGTTGCGACATATCATGAAGTTGGTTTCAAATTTGGCAAGTACTGGGACGTAAGCTGGTACGAAAAAGAGGTTTAACTGGCAATGGACTCAGCAAAACATCTGACAACAGCCGACCTGGAGCAGGGTCTCGAGTACATTCTGGAGTCACCAAAGGACAATGGCGAATTGACGCTCATCGTACGCCGACCCGAGCGCGACCAGCGTGAGTCTGTGGCTGAGGGTTATCTCGATACCGAGCGGGGCCTTGTCGGCGACAACTGGTTGAGCCGCGGCAATCGGCATACGCCCGACGGGGCGGCTGATCCGGAAATGCAGCTCAATATCATGAATTCGCGGGTTGCAGGGCTCGTGGCGCAGGATCCTGATCGCATGCAGCTTGCCGGCGATCAGCTATACCTCGATCTCGACCTGAGTGGTGAAAACCTGCCGCATGGCACGCGGCTGGCGCTCGGTGATGCAGTCATCGAGGTTACCGAACCGCCACATACGGGCTGCAAGAAGTTCGCGGAGCGCTTCGGCAAGGAAGCAGTCGTCTTCGTCAACTCGGGGTTCGGCCGCAAGCAGAACTTTCGCGGCATTAATGCCAGGGTGATTCAGTCGGGTGATATCAAGGTTGGGGACGTCGCGCGCAAAATTACTTAGGTGTGGGGACAGCAGCGTCGCGCGCATAATTTTCAGCATGCCAAGCCTCAAATAATGCACAGAGTTCCGGTTCCGGGGCAGCTTTCGCAAATACGGTGTCGCCAAGCTCCTGCACGGGATAATCGGGGGCAGCGAACCGCGGCCACGTGGGCGTATCTGGCGAATTCGGATCGCCCGTGGTTGCAAACTGTACCCAGTAGCGCTGCATGGTCTCCTCGAGCGCGAGATCCGTCTCGGTAGTCGTCATGTAATCGTCGTGGACTCCGAACACATAGGCGTACTCAGCGCCATGGAAGGCACCGACCTCGGCGCCCGCTTCATCCTCGCGAACACGGGTAAAATGATACATCCAGGCATCGTTGCCCGCAGCCGTCATCCGGGCTGCGACGTGCTGTGATTTGCATACATATCGACTGGCTGTAATCAAGCGATCCAGCGCGCGCTGTGGGTCTGGCTCGCCTTCGACAATCGCCATTGCTTGGTCGCCATCCAGGTGCCAGAGAGTCTTCGATCTCTCGCTTACGTCCTCCCAGGTAGTGTCGTCGGGCAAGTCGTCGTAGAACTCATGATCGTTCGTGCCAATGATCAATTGTACGTTTGGGAAGTCATCAGCCTGGATGCTGTCCCAAACCCGTTGCGAGAACAGTTGACCGTCAACAGCCGGCGAATGGTAGTAATCGGCGAACGCTTCCTCGTAGTGTTTGAGTAACATGTCCGCCGGCAGCATGCGCAACTCGGCAAGCGTCGTCGATGCATCGCCGACGATGTTTGCTAGCTCTGCAATGCGCTGTTGCTCTTGCCTGAGCGTCGACATTCTCACCATTCCGTATCCGGCGACGCTCTCCGCAATGGCCCGGTGAAACAGGCCATTGGCGGGCTTGGCAAACATCAGCGCAAGGATGTTTTGCGCACCTGCAGATTCCCCAAATAAAGTGACCCGATTTGGATCACCGCCGAACTCAGCAATGTTCTGTTGAATCCACTGCAGCGACGCGATGATATCCCAGTAACCGAAATTTGCGACCGGCTCTGCGGGAGACATCTCCGCATGTGAGCTAAACCCGAACAGGCCTTGCCGGTAAGCGATGCTGACAACGACAACACCCCGCTGCGCGAGGTCGTGCCCATGATAATTGGGCTCATACGACCAACCACTCCTGTTACTGCCGCCATGAATCCAGACCATGACAGGCAGGCCAGCATCTTTATCGAGGGTCGCTGTCCAGAGATTGAGATACAGGCAATCCTCGCTGACGTCGAGATCGTCGTAATAATCGGCCGAGTCGCCAAACAGTTCGGCCATGTAGCGATACCAGTCGAGGATGCGCATCGTCTGCATGCACGCCGGTGCGAATTCCGTGACGCCGCGACGATCGAGCTTTGACCGCAACGGCTGCGGGGCCCGCCAGCGTAACGCACCGACGGGCGGCTCAGCGAACGGTACGCCGAGAAAAGCGGCGATTTTTCCGTCCTCAACATATTTACCGATCAGCGTTTCGCCATTGACCATCGCCGTCGGCGGCGCTTTTGTGCAACCGATAAGTGCGAGGACAGTGAGTGCGATGACAGCGTGGCGCATACCAAGCGACTAATGATCAGCCCGTAAAGACTTAACGAGCGAGATTGTCATCACGACGCCGACAACGAGAATCGGCAGCGACACGATCAGCAACAGGACCTGCATGACACGCAATCCTTGTCCCGGGTTAGCGCTATAGCGTCCGATCAACATCAGCGTAATCGGCATCACGGCCAAAGCAAACGCCCAGAATACACGGTGCCAGCGCGCGGGATCGTCGCCGGCCTTCAAATGTAACGTAGCGCCCGAAGCCAGCGTGTATGAAGCCGAGTCATAGGTCGTCGCGGCGAAGACGATTGAGACGAACGCGAAAACGCCGATAACCAGAGGTGCCAGCGGCAGCGTCTCGAGGGTTGCTACGATCGCAGCGTTACCATTCAATGTATTGATTATATTAAGAAAATCGAGTTTTCCAGTAAGCTGCAGGAATAGTGCGTAGTTGCCGATAATCATGTAGAAGATCCAGCAGCCGAGGGAGCCGAAGATCAGCATGCCCGAGATGATCTGGCGAATCGTCCTCCCTCGCGAAATGCGGGTGATGAACAGACCGACATAAGGTGCGAACGCGATCCACCACGCCCAGTAAAAAATGGTCCACGATTCGACAAATCCCGATTCGGTGAATGGATCCGTCCAGAAATTCATACGCAGGAAGTTCTGCGTCATGAGCCCAACGCCGTTCAGACTCGTCTTGACGAGAAAGATCGTCGGTCCGACAAGCAGGATAAACAGCAGCAGGCCCAGTGCCAGATACATGTTGATATCACTGAGTCGTTTGATGCCCTTGCTCAGGCCAAGCCAGACACTGAATACGAACAGGCTGACACAAAGCAACATGACACTGACTTCGAGTCCGAAGCTGGATTCGATACCGAGCAACCAGGCGAGGCACGCTGCGATCATCGGCGCCGAGAACCCAAGGCCTGTCGAGGCGCCGCCGATCATCGCGATCATGAACAGAAAGTCGATGGTTCGTGCAACGGGACCGTGGTCATTCTCTTTGAGAAACCAATTGCAGCTGATACTGAAACGCAGGATGTCGAGCTTGCGCACGTAGTAGGGGTAACCGATGGCGATCGCGGGCAGGCAATAAAATGCCCAGGCCGTGAAGCCCCAGTGGAACAGGCCGTAGGTCGATGCCCACTCGGCCGCCTCTGTGCTGCGTGCTTCAACACCGAATGGCGGGTTCTGGTAGTAGTAAGACCACTCGATCGCGCACCAGTACATGAGACCCGCACCGACACCGGCGCAGAACAACATCGCGACCCAGCTGATCGTGCGAAACTCGGGCTCGTCGTCGGCATCGCCAAGTTTGACGTTGCCGAAGCGGCTTGCGGCGAGCCACAGCAGGAAAGCGATCGCTGCCACGCTCGCGAGCAGATACAGAATGCCGAACTCGCTGGCGACGTAGTCGTACAGTACCTCGAGCCATGCGCCGGCCGTTTCCGCCGTCAGTGCCAGAGGAATGCAGACGACAAGGATGATTCCGGCGCAGGTACCGAACGTCGGCCAGTCGATTCTGCTTCTCTCCATCGTCTCCCTTTTGTAGTTCTACGCGATGTTCAGGATGACAGCGCCACGCAGTGTACCCTGTTCGATCAGCTCATTGCCTTTTGCAATGTCATCGAGCGGCAGCGTTGCGGCGATGCGATGCGTGAGCCAGCCTTCCTCGAGCGCGATTCCGATATCGTTGATTGCCTGTCGCTTCGCGGCTTCGGGCATCGCATAAACGATGACGAAACGAACCGTAATGTCCTGGTACATCATCTGAAAAAACGGCAATTGGGGTTCCGGCACCTGCGTTGACGAATACGTCGCAATCGTGCCTCCCGTGCGTAGTACCTGCAGGGAAACCGGCAGGTTGGCGCCGAATTCGACGTCGATGATGCGGTCGATGCGTTCGCTGTTCGTGGCCGCGAGTATGGCCTCGGCCCATTTCTCGTCGCGATGATTGACGACCCGGTCAGCACCCGCCGCGAGGCACGCCTCGGCATCAGTATCATTGCTCGCAGACGCAATCACCGTCGCGCCCGCGCGGCTCGCCCACTGTACCGCGTAATGACCGACGCGGCCCGCGCCCCCCGTCACGAGGAGCGTATGCCCGGCCACGTCACCATCGGCGAACACGCAACGGTGCGCAGTCATAGCCGGGATGCCGAGACAAGCGCCAACCGCGAAGGCGATATTGTCGGGTAGCTTGGGTGCGCGCTCACTATCGACGGCGACGTATTCGGCTGCGGTGCCGAAGCGACGCGCAAACTGGGCCTGGTACACCCAGACCCGCTCGCCGATACGGGTATCGTCGACATCCTTGCCGACGGCCGCGATGATGCCGGCGCCGTCGCTGTTGGGGATCACGAAGCCGGCATCGAGAAGGTCGGGAAACGAGCCTGCACGTTTCTTGACGTCGGACGGATTGATGCCGCTCGCGTGCAGACGCACGAGAACTTCGCCGGACGCAGGCTCGGGCTGGTCGACTTCACCGACTTGCAATACCTTCCGGGCCGGGCCGAAAGACTCAAACCACGCTGCGCGCACGCGTCACCTATTCGTTGTCTGTGTCGGATCGATCATAGACGATGCGACCGTCGAAAATCGTCAGGTCGACAACAGCTTCACTGATTTGGTCGAGCTGGATATCGAACAGGTTGCGATCGAAAACCACGATATCGGCGAGTTTGCCGGCCTCGATCGAACCGAGGCGATCGTCCTGGTGTGCGAGCCAGGCGCCGTTGATCGTGTACGCGTCGATCATCGTTGCGAGGCTAACGGCTTCCTGCGTACTTGCGGTGAGTTCCGACGGGCCGAAAGGGTCCTGGCGGGTAACCGCAGTCTCGATGGACAGCAGCGGATTGAGCTCCCCGTAATTCCAGTCGCTGGCGCCGACAACAATGCCGCCGGCCTCGTGCACCGAACGTATCGGGTACATGCGATCGACGCGAGCCTGCCCGAGTGTCGGGATCTCCAGGTTGACGGTCCATTGACTCGGATAAGCCCAGATTGCCGTGAAAGCGGCAGCTGCATTGAGTTCTCTGAAGCGGGAAAATTCCGCGGGGTCGATCAGGCCCAGGTGCGACAGTGCATGTCGCATCTGCTTGTGTGCAGGATCGCCTCTCTCGCGGGCATACGCGAGCGCATCGAGCGCCGCGCGGGCAGCGCCGTCACCCATCGTATGAAAGTGCAGTTGCAGCCCCCGGTCGTAATATCGCGCTACGCGATCACGCAGCTCAGAGGGCGAGTGATTCAGGACACCATGGTGATCCGCAGAATTGTAAGGCTCCAGGACCGCGCCCGTCTCACCCTCGAACACGCCATCGACGAATAACTTGATGCTGTTATAGCTGACGCGCTCTGATTCGTACTGTCCACGCTCGCGAATAACTCGCTCCAGCTCTGCCCCGGTGTGTTTGCCGAAGACTCCTTCATCGGTAATCGCGCCTAATACGCGCACGCTAAGATCCCCCGATTGATCGAGCGCCTCGTAAACCTGCATCTCGAGTTCGCCGATCCACACGTCGTAGACCGACGTGATACCGAACGCATTCATTGTCTTGAGAGCCCCTGCCATGGCGTCGACACTTGTTTCAAGTTCGCGCGGTGGTCGCAGCTTGTCTATCAAATCGCGCGCCGTTTCACGAACCGTGCCGTTCGGCTCACGACTGCCTTCGCGACGTTCGATGACGCCGCCGATGGGATCCGGTGTATCTGCGTCAAAACCGACGAGTTCGAGCACTGCGTCGTTGATCAGCGCGGCGTGACCATCAGAGCCATCTACAAATATGTATTTGTCCGGAGCGATACCGTCGAGCAACGATTTGTCGGGCCCGGCCAGGCCGAATAATCCGAGATCGAGTCCGACCGCATTGAACCAGTCATCGTCATTCTCTGCGGCGCATTCACGCAGGGCGCGCACGACATCAGCGACGCTGTCGGAATAATCCCAGAGATTGCAGTAGACCTGTTCGTAGCCCCCTTCGAGGGGGTGGATATGCGAATCGTGAATCCCGGGCATCGCCATGCGACTGGCGAGATCCACGACTCGCGTCTCGGCACCGATATGCTGTTCGACGTCGCTGTTTGCGCCGACGGCGACAACTACCCCATCGCGGATCGCGGCGGCTTCGGCCCAGCTGCGCGCCGCATCGACCGTGTAGATGCCGCCGTTTCGCAGAACTATGTCGGCGGGCTCGGGCGGCAGCGCCCGTTCACACGCTGCTGTGAACAGCGTGACCGCAGAGAATATGGATATCAACAGCCGCACTCGCGTATTGTTGCGCATCATGGGCGACGATAAAACCAATGTCTTTCGTTTGCCGAAGAAACACGCGCCGAAAGTGCAGGGTGTACCAACCGCGGATGACGGCGCGCGCCTTATCACTGCGCAGTCCGTGCGCGACGCGACCACAGCAGGACTAATTGTCGTGATCCTGTACAGCGCCTTGTGGTCCATGGCGTCGGTGCTGCTCGGCCGCATATTTCCCTGGCTTACGCTGTTTCAGGGCCTGTTGATCGGATTGGTTGTGCGCCGCGCCGGCCGCGGCCTCGACTGGCGATTCCCCGTGATCGCCGCCGTGCTGGCCATCTTCGGCACGCTCGTCGGCAACGTCGTTGTCGCCGCAGCTTTCACGGCGCCCGAACTCGGTGCGTCCACGTTGACCGTGTTGCGGCAGGTCACTGCTATGACCTGGCCCGTGTTTTTCACCGAAGTCATGACGCCCGCAGACGCGGTATACGCCCTGTTCGCCGCAGCGATCGCGGCTTTCTATGCAAAACGGCGTCTGAACCGGGCAGAGTACCTCGCGTATCGCAGATGGCGGCAGGATCGGGCGGAGGCCCGACAGCAGTAGAATCAATGCACGGTCATTTGCCGTTTGTCAGACGGTCGTGCCGATCTACACGGGCATCAACAGTGCGTTGTCAGATTCGATAGCTTTTCCGCGCAGAGATCCGAGCTGTCGCGAGACGAGTTTCTCGAGCTCGTTGACGGCATTGACGATGCCCAGGAAATAAGGGGGATCCCGGCGCAGCAGCGACCAGTTACCGGACTCTATGATACGGATCAGGTGGGAAATGTTGCTGCGAATCGCGTCGATATAAGGGTTCTGGCCGTCGTAGAGCACTTCGATATATCGATACACACGATTGAATTTACTATGCAAGCGCTCACGCATGACGCGCTGATAAAAGACCGGTGTCTTTTTCAGTAAGTCCTTCCCTGACTTGTAGCGCACCATGTACTCGCCCGGCGTCGCCGTCTCTACTGCGATGCCCCCGACGACAAACTCTTTGTAAAGTCGATCGCGGCATTTCTCGAGGTAGCAACGATCGGCCATCTGCGCCATCAGATCGGCAGTGCCGATCAGGTGGCCGCAAATGATATCGCGCGGATCGTCGAGCTCGATCTTGTCGAGGTCGAGCTCGTACCCTGTGAAGTGGACGATCATGCTGCTAACGGCCACGTCCCGGGCCATGCCTAGTTCAGGCAGATAGCGGCGCAGAAAATCGGCGCTGCGCGATACGTGATACAGAGTGAATTGCGCGCCGTTCGCAAAGTCTTTGTCGCGCTCATTGTGGCGAATGTAGCCCGCGTCGTGAAACAGTGATGTGACGATGGCCATCTGTGCGCGCCGTGCGCCGAGACGCTCGGAGGGCTCGACGCTCTTCTCGTAACCGGCGACGAGGCGCGCCAACGCGAGCGTCATATCCAGCGTGTGCTGCACGTCGTGATAAGTAGTGTCACAACCCATGTAGCCTGGAAACCGACCCGTAAATAAACGCTCAAAATCGTAGAACGCAAGCCACAGCTTATCGAAGGAGGCGCCCGGAAAAGTCTGGCTAAACAGCTTATGAACCGCATCGCGAACGGCTGCCGGATTGCTGACCTGCACGGTATTTGTGACGTCGTAGTCGTTACGGCGATCCTGGGACATGATTCTTTTCTTGTTCTTATTTGCCACCCGGTCACGGTGCGGGACGTCCTGTCTATTCTCGGTCAACGCTGCTCCCGGGCCGTGAGCTTCTCCCATACGATAATACACGGACGCCCGGCATCAGACAGCGTGAATTTTGGCAATATGTCATGTTGATTTCGGCAGCCGCATGGCAGGAATGGGGCTCAGAGCGCGAATTCGGCAACGACGGGCGCATGATCGGATGGTCGCTCCCACGTGCGCGGTTCCTTGTCGACGTAACTGGCCGTGCACGCGCTCGCCATTACTTTATTCGCCAAAATCAGGTCGATTCTGAGGCCGGCATTGCGGCGAAAACCGGCGGCCCGGTAGTCCCACCAACTAAAAGACTTTTCCGGTTGATCGAATTTACGGAATACGTCGGTCAGGCCGAGATCGAGGAGTCTATTCAGTGCTGCTCGCTCAGCCGGGCTGCAAAGAATCGCATCGCCCCATTTCTCGGCGTCATAGACATCTTCGTCGGCCGGCGCAATGTTGAAGTCACCGAGCACAACGAGTCTGTCATGTTGCGATAATTCGTCCTCGAGATAGCTGCGCAGCGCGCCCAGCCAGCCGAGTTTGTAGTCGTATTTCTCCGAACCAACGGCCTGACCGTTCGGCACATAAAGATTGATGATACGAACGCCATTCACGGTCGTCGCCAGGACTCTTCGCTGCGGATCTTCGAAGTCGGGAAAATCGGTGACCGGATCATTGGCCGTATTGAGGCTGACAACAGCGACGCCGTTGTAAGTCTTCTGACCATTGACAACGGACCGATAGCCGGCCTCAGCCAGCTCGGCGGCCGGGAATGCCTCAGTTGGCTGCTTGATCTCCTGTAATACCAGCACGTCGGGACTCTGCGCCGACAACCATTCGAGCACATGTGCCAGCCGAACCTTCATCGAATTGACGTTCCATGTGGCGATCTTCATTACTCTGTTATACCGTACTGTCTGAGCAAGGCATCGATCTCGGGCCGGCGGCCTCGAAACGCGATGTAGGCTTCCATGATGTCGCGGCTGCCGCCGACTTCAAGTATTTCGTGACGAAATCGGGTTGCCGTTGCGCGATCAAAAACACCGGCATCCTCGAACGCCCCAAAGGCATCAGCGGCGAGCACTTCGGCCCACTTGTAGCTGTAATAACCCGCCGCATAACCGCCCGCGAATATGTGCGCAAAGCTGTGTGGCAGGCGGTTGTAGTCGGGGTGCGAAATCAATGACACTTCGTCACGGACCTCGGCCAATGTCTCAAGCACGGCGGCGCCCTTCGCGGGCTCGTACTCGGCATGCAGACGGAAATCGAACAGCGCGAATTCAAGCTGGCGCAGCATCGCCAGCGCCGCGCCGACATGGCGACTGTTCTCTAAGCGGTCAAACAGATTGCGAGGTAACGGATCGCCGCTCTCGCAATGCGACGAGCAGCGCGATAATACGTCGTAATTCCAGGCGAAGTTCTCCATGAACTGGCTCGGCAGCTCGACCGCGTCCCAGGCAACACCGTTGATGCCGGCAATGCTCGGGTAATCGATTCGCGTCAACAGTTGATGCAACATGTGACCGAATTCGTGAAACAGCGTTACGACATCGACATGAGTTAACAACGATCTGCGACGTTCATCAGGCGGCGGGAAATTACAGACCAGGTAACCAACGGGCAGGTTTGCGTGGCCGTTGAGGTTTTTTCGGCCGACGCACTCGTCGACCCACGCACCGCTGCGTTTGCCACTGCGAGCATAGAGATCGGTATAAAAACCGCCGATGAGTGCTCCGTTTTCATCCTGCACGCTGAAATAACAGACGTCTTCATGCCATGTCGCGATGTCGTCCTGAGCCACGAGCGTCACGCCGTAGAGCTGCTCGGGAAGCTCAAACAACCCGTCGACGACGATCTCCGCCGGAAAAAACTGACGTAACTCTTCGTTCGATATCGAATATTTCTTTTGCTTGAATTTTTCGAGCCAGAAAGCAATGTCCCATGGCGCCAAGGTCATGCGAGCAAACTCAGCGACCTGGGCAAGCTCTTTTTCGGCGGCTGCGCCGGCTCGCAGGGCCAGCTCGCGAAGGAAGGTAATGACTTCCTCGGTTGACGCCGCCATCTTTGTCGCCAGCGAGTACTCGGCGTAGTTGTCGAAACCAACAAGACGCGCGGCCTCGAAACGTAATGCGAGAATCGCTTCGATATTGTCGCTGTTGTCCCATTTCGGGTCGGGGCCCTGGTCCGATGCGCGCGTTACCCAGGCGCGATAGAACGTCTCGCGCAGGTTGCGGTTCTCGGCGTGGGTCATTACCTCGTGGTAGGTCGGATAGTCCAGCGTCAGCAGCAAGCCCTGACGGTCCCGCCTGCGCGCCTCGGCGGTGGCGCGCGCGAGCGCCTGTCGCGGCAAGCCGGCAAGCTCGGATTCGTCTTCGATGTGCAGGGTCCAGGCATCCTCAGCGTCCTGGATGTTGTGTTCGAACGCGGCCTGGGTCGCGGCGAGGTCCTGCATTATTTTCTTGAACCTGGCTTTCTCTGCATCCGGGAGATCGACGCCCGCCAGGTGAAAATCACGCAGCGCATGTTCGACGACCGCCTGGCATGCAGCGCTTGCGTCTTTCGGTAGCCGTTCTTTGACGCTCGCGTAGGCTCGCTGCAGACGAGCATTCTGTGATAATTCAGTGCCGTACTCGGTCAGTAGCGGCAGGGCCTCGTTATAGGCGTCGCGCCACTCGGGTGAGCCGAGCACGCCCTGCAGATGGCGGACCGGAGACCAGACCCGGGCGAGTTCGTGTTGCATTTCCTCGAGCGGAGCGACAAGCGTATCAACTCCGGGCTCGGTTACGCCGTCGAGCAGCGCATCGAGCTTTTGACGATGCGCTGCGATAAGCTCGTTTATCGCCGGCAGCACGTGTTCGGGCAATATGTCTGCGAATCGCGGCAGCGATGAGGTGTCCAGGAGGGGGTTGGTCATTGCGGTGGCTGATTTCCTTTTCAGGCGCCGGATGTTAGCACAAGCCAGTGGAAGGGAGCTGTGCAGGAGTTCGCTCGAGCTGGTGAGTTTCTCGTTGGAGAAAAAATTTGCGTAAAAGTTACGATCTTCTCGTAATCGGCGGCGGCAGCGCCGGCGTTGCACACGCGCGGCGGGCGGCAGAATATGGCGCGCGTGTTGCCGTGGTTGAAAGTGGACCACTTGGCGGCACCTGCGTCAATGTCGGCTGCGTGCCCAAGAAGGTCATGTGGTACACGGCCAGTCACGCACACCACTTCGAGCATGCTGCTGACTATGGCTTCAGCGTTACCGTTGACCACCATGACTGGGGCCACGTGAAGTCGCGTCGTGATGCCTATGTCAGGCGCCTCAATGATATTTACGAGAGCCTGCTCGATGGCAGTGGTGTCGAGTATGTTGTCGGGACTGCCCGGTTTATTGATGCCCACGAGCTTGCAGTCGGCGATGATCGCTTTCGGGGCGAGCGGATCGCCATCGCGACGGGGGGACGACCTATCGTTCCCGATCTCCCAGGCGCCCGACACGGCATCACCTCGGACGATTTCTTTGCGCTCGAGCAACGACCGCAGCGCGTGCTGATCGCCGGCAGCGGTTATATCGCCGTTGAGCTGGGAGGTGTGTTCAGCGGGCTCGGCAGCGAAACGCAGTTAGTGGTACGCAAAGACGGTGTGCTGCGGAGCTTCGACGCGATGCTCGGCAGCGAGGTCATGGCGGCCATGAGAAAAGACGGCGTTGATATCGCGACACGTGTTGTACCGGCGGCGCTCGATAAGACGAATGACGGGCTCGTCCTCAGGGCCGAAGACGGCCGCTCGTTCGGTCCGGTCGATTGTGTGCTGTGGGCGGTTGGTCGCGAACCCAATACCGAAGGACTGGATCTCGGTAAGGCCGGTGTTGCGAAAGATCCAAGCGGTTTTGTTCCGGTCGACAAATTTCAACAGACGAACGTCGAACATATTTTCGCGCTGGGTGATGTCACGGGACAAAAGGCGCTGACTCCGGTCGCGATTGCCGCGGGCCGTCGGCTTGCCGATCGTCTCTACGGGGGCATGGAGGGAAGACACCTCGATTATGATCTGGTACCTACCGTGATATTCAGTCATCCTCCCATGGGAACCGTCGGTATCAGCGAGGAAGCGGCGCGCGAAAAATATGCTGATGACGTCAATGTCTATACAACGAAATTCACGTCAATGTACTACGCGCTCGGTGAGAAGAAGCAGCGTTCGGCGATGAAGCTGATCACGGTCGGTGAGGATGAGCGCATCGTGGGCTGCCACGTGATAGGCGATGGCGCCGACGAGATGATGCAAGGATTTGCGGTAGCAATACGTATGGGAGCCACGAAAGCCGACTTCGATGACACGGTCGCGATTCACCCGACGAGTGCCGAAGAGCTCGTCACTATGCGCTGATCGACATCTGCTTGAGTACCGGTGCGGTATCCGGACGCACACCGCGCCAGATGTGGAAAGACTCCGCGGCCTGTTCGACGAGCATGCCCCAGCCCATGACTGAGCGGGCGGCGCCATGGTTTCGCGCCCATTCACTGAATGGTGTCGGAGTGAGGCCGTAGGACAAATCGTAACAAAATGTCGCAGCGGATATCGCAGCAGCCGGATACGGGGGTGTCTCGCCATGCAGTCCGGCTGAAGTCGCGTTAATGATCAGGTCATAGGGCTCAGTGACAGGCACGGCATTGAAGCGACAGGCTGTAACCGGGCCCAATTCCTTGAAATGTTCAGCTAGAGCCGTCGCTCTGCCGAGTGTGCGATTTGCGATACGCAACGACCTGGGGTTCATCTCGAGCAATGGTCCGATGATGCCGCGTGTTGCACCGCCAGCTCCCAGAATCAGTATGCGTGCGCCTTCGAGTTCAACACCAAGGTTGACGACGAGATCGCGTAACAGTCCGATGCCATCCGTGTTGTCACCGTGAATCTCGCCATTCCTGAACGTCAATGTGTTGACGGCAACTGCTATTCGTGCGCGCTCACTCAAATGATCAACGAGCTCGGCGACTGCGCTCTTGTGCGGCACGGTTATATTGAGCCCCTTGCCACCCGTGCGCTGAAACTGACGAACGGCGGTGTCGAGTTTTTCGGGGGAAACCTGTAGCAGTTCGTATTGCAGGCTCTGCCCGGTTTGCAGAGCGAACAGGCGGTGAATCACGGGTGAGCGGCTGTGGGACACCGGATACCCCATGACGCCGTAACGGTCGATCGTTGTAGTCTCAGCTTCCAATACGACCCATCCTGCCCCCCTTTGGTTATTGCGTGCAGGGCATAAAGCACCAGAGCGTGGCCAGTATACCTACTCGGCCAGCCAGCGCGCCGCGGCCGTGGAATAATACGTGAGGATGGCGCAGGCGCCCGCTCGCTTGATGCACAATAACGACTCCAGTACGGCTTTTTGCTCGTCGAGCCAGCCGTTCCCGGCTGCGGCCTTGAGCATCGCGTATTCGCCGCTTACCTGGTAGGCGAATGTCGGTACGCCATAGGTCGTGGAGACGCGACGAATAACATCGAGATACGGCAGGGCCGGCTTCACCATCACGAAATCGGCGCCCTCATCAATGTCCAGACCAACTTCGCGCAGCGCTTCATCGCTGTTCGTCGGTGCCATTTGGTATGTAGATTTGTCGCCACCGCCGAGATTTTCTGCGGAACCAACGGCATCGCGGAAAGGGCCGTAGAAACAGGAGGCATATTTTGCGGCGTAAGCGAGAATCAGCGTATTCACATGACCCTGCGACTCGAGCTCGCTGCGAATAGCACCAATGCGCCCGTCCATCATGTCGGACGGTGCAACGATGTCCGCGCCGGCAGCGGCATGTGAAACGGCCTGGCGCACGAGCATCTCGACGGTGACATCATTAAGCACGTAGCCGTCGGCATCGATGATGCCGTCCTGACCGTGGGTCGTGTAAGGATCGAGCGCGACGTCAGTGATGACCGCGAGATCCGGATAAGCAGACTTGATCTCGCGTACCGCCCGCTGCACGAGGCCGTCAGGATTGGCGCATTCGGCGCCGTCCAGCGATTTTTTGCTGGAGCCGATGACAGGAAACAGCGCAACAGCCGGTATACCGAGGCTGCCGACTTCCTTGAGCCCGGCTACGAGCCTGTCGATGCTCTGGCGCTCGACGCCGGGCATCGAGGCTACGGGCTCAGTCTGGCCATCGCCCTCCAGCACGAACACCGGATAGATCAGATCCGCCGGACTCAGCGCCGATTCGGCGACCAGGCGGCGTAGCGCGGCCGTGCGGCGGCTGCGGCGCAGCCGAATGGCAGGGAACTGAGCGGGCCGATTGGGACTCATACAAGGCGGTATCGACTGAAGAATTTCCGATTTTCCCTGTATTTAGGTAGGGTTTCCACGCCTGAATCACAAAATCCACCGTTTCAAGTAATAAAAACCACACCGGGCAGGTCATCTCGAATGCAGAAAGCCAATCCCGATCGCCAACGGCGCCATAGGTTTGATCGATTAGTGGGCGTATTTCATCAGGATATGTACCGCTACGCAGCCTGGCTAAGCCGGGACAAGGCAATAGCTGAGGACGTCGTTCAGGAGGCTCTGCTAAGGGCATGGAAGTCGCTTGATGCGCTTCGCGATGACGCAGCCGCCAAGCCCTGGCTACTGACGATCGTGCGACGCGAGAACGCTCGATATTTCGAGCGACGACGCCTCGAGACGGTCGATATTGACAATCTGACGGCATCGCAGGCGGCGTTGTTGGCGCAGGAGCCGGACGAGGATTTGAATGACATGCGTGCGGCGATTTATGCACTGGACGATGATTATCGCGAACCGCTCGTATTACAGGTACTGATGGGCTTTAGTACAAACGAGATCGCAGAACAGATGGGATTGAAACAGGGCGCCGTGCTTACGCGACTACATCGGGCACGTGCGATGTTAAAGGAAGTGATGGACGACGAGACGGCCGCTTGACAGCGAGCGACAAGACGATGAATTGCGAAGAGTACAGAGAGGCCATAGCTGCAGATCCGTCTTTTGATGGCGGGGCCGGGCACCTGACCGGGTGCGCAGTCTGTCAGGAGTATCGCAGCGAAATGGTCGCGCTAGAAGACAGAATCAGCCGCGCGCTGATGCTCGAGGTGCCGGACATCGAAATGCCGGCGCTGCCCGAGATCGAAACGGCCAATGTCGTAGCGATGGCTGGCCGGCGCCGGGTGTCTGCGCCGGCGTGGTTCGCGATGGCAGCTACAGTGCTGCTAGCCGCTGTGCTCGGTGTTCGCCTTGTGAACACGGGTATCGAGTACGATTCGCTGGCCGAAGAGGTGTTGGCACATCTGCAACACGAACCCTATGCGCTTCGTGTCAGCGATACGCCGGTGTCGGAGCAGCGCCTCCAGTCGGTCGTGTCGAGAGACGTCGCACAGATGGACCACAGCGCCGGCCTGATTACTTATGCTCAGACTTGTGTCATCCACGGGCATGAAGTGCCGCATCTCGTGATTCAGGGCGAAAAGGGGCCCGTAACAATCCTGTTAATGCCTGAGGAAATGATCTCGGATGCCCTGCCGGTGATTGACGAGAATACCGAAGGTGTCATTCTGCCCGTCGGTAGTGGCAGTATAGCGATCCTCGGCCAGCGCGGTGAGCGGCTCGAGAATATTGAAAGATCCGTTTTGAATTCGGTGATGTGGAGTACGTGATTACGCGTCGCCAGATATGATGCCCGGCCTGGGCAATTACCACTTGTAGGAGAGAAATGATGTCGGATAAGAAAGTTATCAAGCCTGTTGCATTAGCTGTAGGTGCGGCTCTGGCCGGTTCATTCGCATTCACTGGAATGGCGACGGCTGACACGGTTGACAATCCGTTCGAGATGTCTTCGTTGACTGCCGGCTACCTGCTCGGCGCCGAGGAAGGATCTTGTGGCGGCGACAAGGAAAGCGCGCCGGAAGTCGAGAAAGATGCTGAAGGCAGCTGCGGTGAAGGCAGCTGCGGTGCTGATACCGAACCCGAGAAAGACGCTGAGGGCAGCTGCGGCGAGTCTGACGCGCCGGAAGTCGAGAAAGACGCTGAAGGCAGCTGCGGTGAAGGTTCGTGCGGCGCGGACACTGAAGTACAGTAATAAGCCGCAGGCTTATTCGATGGCAGCACAGTCTGTTCATCGGGCAGGATCTGAGTAAACGAAGCCCGCGCACTGCGCGGGCTTTTCTATTGTGGCGGGACCCGTGCTGTAGCAGCATGCGCCTATGTCGCGGGATTGCGGGAATTTGTGAGCTGCAGAAAGAATATCCGGCTGCTAGATTACTGTTGCCATGACCAAGAAAATCACGCGCTGCAGATGGGCCGAGGGCGTCAGCCTCGACTATATCGAGTACCACGACAAAGAGTGGGGAGTTCCTGTTTACGATGATCGGGCTCAGTTCGAGTTTCTGGTACTCGAAGGCGCGCAAGCCGGCCTTAGCTGGTCGACGATACTCAACAAACGTGCCGGATATCGTCAGGCGTTCGCCGATTTTGATGTGCAAAAAGTCGCCCGATTCACGAAAAAGCGCGTCGAAAGACTGCTGGAAAATCCTGCGATCGTCAGGAATCGCCTGAAAGTCGAGTCGGCAGTTTCGAACGCGAAGGCGTTCATCGCTGTGCAGGAGGAGTTTGGCAGTTTCAGCGACTACATCTGGGGCTTCGTTGACGGCCAGCCGATTCAGAGTCGTTTCAGGAAAGACAGCGATATTCCGGCGACGTCACCGGAGTCGGACCAGTTGAGCAAGGATCTCAAGCAGCGTGGCTTCAAGTTCGTCGGCAGCACTATCATATATGCGCACATGCAGGCTACGGGACTCGTCAACGACCATGTCGTGGGCTGCTTTCGCTACAAACCGTGTGTTGCGATGGCAAGGAAAAGTCATTGATTGCGACGGCAAACCTGCACCTTCCGCGCTTGCATTAGCCGGATGGCGGGCGGATTATCGTGATTCCCCAATAACAAAGCAGATCAAGAGGGAATCGCTATGTCAGAGCTATTAAACGGCAGGCCGCCCACCTCGTTCTGGGTCATCGGCGCCATAGCACTCGTCTGGAACCTGATCGGCCTGGTTTTTTATTATAGCCACGTGACGATGTCTCCCGATGCGCTTGAAGGATTCACAGAGGCGCAGCAGGATTTCTTTACGACAACGCCTGTATGGGCAACGTCGGCCTATGCAATCGCAGTTTCGGCGGGCGTGCTCGGCTCCTTGTTGCTCTTATTGCGCAAGGTCTGGGCGGCGCCGATGTTTATCCTGTCGCTGGCCGGAGTTGTCGTGCAGCAGCTGCACGCATTTGTACTGGCTAATGCGATAGAGATCTGGGGCACGGAAGGAGTGATACTGCCGGCCCTCGTCATCGTTTTCGCAATTGCACTTGTCATCTATTCGCGTACGGCTAAAGCGAAAGGCTGGATAAGCTAGTAGTACGCAATAGCGTGTTGATTGTCGTCGTGGCTCGCTGCGCTTTACTTCTGACAATCATGATCTCGCTGACGTCCTGCTAATTACCAATCCTGATAACGGTGATCGCAGAGAGTCCCTGCGGCGTGTTGTGCGAGATGCCACCGAGGTAGATCGTGTCCGGCGCGAGCCCGAGCCAGTCAACGGTGATCGAATCGGTCGTGCCGGCTGTGACGAAAGCCGGACCGGTCGCCGACATATTGCCGCGATCGTCGACGAGGCCGAACGACCAGGCGAGCAGCGTGTAATTCGCTCCGGGCCCGCCTGCAATCTGGTCGGTCTCGAAGCCGTGGACCAATACTGCATAACGACCCGCCGTGGGTAACAGCACATTGAACTCTTCCTGCGAGGTTGCTTCGCCGCTCTCGCCGATCTTGACGCAGTTGACGTTGTCCGCGCAGAAATAGACGTACATGTCGAGGTCGTCATTACCGTCGGTCAGCGAATCGAACAACGCGAATCGCGCATAGGCCTGGTTGATGGGAACGTCGATCAGATGCGCCGTCACGCCGTTCTCGGTACGGAACGAGAACGTCTTCGTAGGATCTCTGTCGACGAAGCCGTTGACGATCAGCGGCAAACTGAGGCCGTGCACGCCGGGTGAGTATGTTCCTGTATAGCCGAATTCGACGGGGAAGCTCAGCGTGCCGCTGGCGCCAAACGCCGTGACCTGCGCCGGCGCGTCGACCGATATCGGCCGTATAGCGATGGGGCTGTACACCGAATGCTCCGAGCTGGTCCAGGTCAGTGAGCCGAAGCGCCATTGATCGAGAGTGCCGGACACATAATTAAATGTGACATCGAATGAGACCGACTGACCGGCCGGAACAGTAATGCTCGCGGGTACGACGCTCACGCCGATTCCTGCCGGCATGACGACATCGGCCACATAGGATTCCGTCTGGTCGGTCACGTTCGTCACCCGGCGCGTGATCGTGCGCTCGTTTGCCAGACGCGCGATCGCGATTGACGGCTGATTGAGATCAGCGGCAGAGAACGCGAAACCGGCGGTGGCGAGCTCATCGCAGCGCTCCGCGGCAACCGCCGGTGAAGCAATTCCGCACGCAAAAGCGTCGTACTCATCGTCACCGACGTCGTAGACGAGGCCAGGGTCGTTGGCATCGTTTGGCACGATGTGTCCTGCGCCGAAATCAAACGGTATCGCAGCCGTGCCCGAAGCGGTCAACGACCGGCGTGCTGTAGTCATGAACGCGGATTTTATCGTTGCAGGGCTCCATTCCGGATGCGCCTGCATCAACAGGGCAGCGACACCGGCGACATGCGGGGTAGCCATTGACGTGCCGGACAGATAGGCGTACTGCTCGTCCGGGGTCGCGTTAGCGGCGTCGGGCGTGAAACCAGCGAGGATGTTGACTCCGGGTGCGGTGACATCAGGCTTGAGGATGTCCGGCGACGGACCCGGACCGCGTGCGGAGAACGTTGCCATGACGTTTCCGTTGTCAGTCTTGGTCAGTAGCTGTGCGTCGTCGAGGAGCACAGTGACCTCGTTGCCTGCATCGATTTCGCTTAAGATCAGATTGCCGTCCGCCTGGCCGATCATCGCTGCCGGGATATCCGACAGGTCCGACGAGCCATTCATGACGATCGGGTCGCCGGCTATGTTGTAAACAAGAGCAGCAACCGCGCCGGCAGCGTCGGCGTTCGCGATTTTCGTGTCGAAATTACAGCCGCCACGAGAAATCAGAGCGATTCTCCCCGTTATATCGGTGTCGTTGATAAGGGGTTCACAGGCATCGGTTATCGTGCCGGCGCCGCCGCCCTCAAGTACTTCTTCGCCGTCGTCCACGAGCACCAGAGCCGCATCGATCGGACCGCGATCCTTGAGCGATGGCGTGAAATTAGCCTCTTTGATGGCATACAAACCCGCGATGCTGGCCGGAGCCTTGACCTCAAGCGCCTCGGATGAAGACTGCCCGTCCCGGGTCGACGCCGCTGTAGTGAGCACCCAGGGCGCACCGCCGGGTGAACCGATTGTCCCGAGGTTGGGTCCTTCGTTGCCGGCGGCGACAACCGTAAACACACCGGCCTTGGTTGCCGCCATCAGGGCGATATCGTCAGGTGCTGTGACACTCGTCAACGAACTGCCGACTGAATAATTAATTATGTCGACACCGTCGGCGAGCGCGGCGTCGATAGCGTTGGCGAGATCCGAGGTGTTACAGCTGGCGCGAATATCGCCGGGACGCAGCCAGCAGGCTTTATACGCGGCGACCCTTGCTCCCGGCGCAATGCCCTCGATGCGAGCGATGAACGCGTTGAAAATCGACGCCCTGACGCGATTGCCCGCTGCGGTCGTTGCGGTATGCGTGCCGTGTCCGTCAACGTCTCTCGCGGAGCGAATTTCGCCTTCGTCGATCGGTCCGGTAGCTTCGGCGCCGGCAATAAAGTAACGCGCGCCGATCATCTTGTTGTTGCAATGCGTCGCGTCGAACCGTTCCCCGGTCTGGCAGGAGCCATTCCAGTTCTCGGGCTCTTCAAACATCACGACGTCTTCGAGTTTCGTGAAGCGGTGACAGAGCCAGCGGCCAAGCAATGAATTCTCGGCCCAGTCGCTCCGACATAGCTGGGGACGATCCGCCTCCCGAGTATCCTGCAAGGCGGGGTGTTCCGGATAGATGCCACTATCGATGATGCCGATCACGATATCGTCGCCAGCGAGTGCCGATCGACCGCGCAGGCCGGACTCGTTATTGAAGAGGTCGAGGAAATCGAGACTGAAATTTGTCGCCAGTGGACGTATTTCATCTTCCCATACGTGCAGTACTTCGGGAAGGTTCTCGAGTCTGTGCGCCTGCGATGGATGCATGCGAGCCGCAAAACCGTTGAGCCCATACTGGTAGCGATAAATGAGTTCGGCGCCAGGACCGGCACGCGCAAGAACCAGGTTCTGTTCTTCAACAAGACGGGCCGCATAACTTTGCATCGCCGGGCTCGTCTTATCGAAGCGAACTCGCGGCGTGCCGGCCACGCCCGGCTTTGCGGCCACGCTCCGAAGCGCTGCATGCCGCTCCGCAGTCGCGGGCGTTTTCAACTGAACAATGTAAACCTTGCTTACGTTCGGGTCTTCGGAACCCGCAAGCCGAATGGCGCCAATGCTGCCCGCGTCACGCAGCGCTGATTCGTATTCTGCCGATGCGTTAAGAGACAGCAGCAGCGCGAACAGGAAGAAATGAACGAATTTCATTTATTCGTCGCGATAGCCGCGCATTTCTTCGGCGGAGTATGTCACGCCGAGTCCGAGCGCAATGCGATTGACAAAATTGAAATAGGCAACGATCAGTGACAAGTCGAGAATATCGCTATCGGACAGGCCGACGGCCCGCAATTCGCCAAGATCGCTCTCGGTCATCGCACCGGGTGCCGAGGTTAGCTTCTCCGCGTAGCGTACGATGTTGCTGAGACGCGGCTCGAGTGTTTCAAGACCATCCGCTGCCATCAACATATCCAGCGTCTCATTGTCTTCGATATAACGCCGCAACGCCTCCGCATGGTGATTGACGCAATAAGCGCACTCGTTGGTCGCCGATACGACCACAGCGATGGCTTCTCTTTCCGCGCGACTCAGACCCGAGCGCCCGAACATGAGCGTCATATACAGGTCGAGATGATTGCCCATTGCGTCCGGATTGAGGCTGTGAACCTTGAGGATATTGGAAACCTTGCCGCGCTTTTCTATGAGCTCGGCGTATATTTCCGCCAGTTTTCCGTCGGCGTCAGCGACTTCAACTTCGTCAATCCAGGACATAACTACTCGCTACAGCACGATTCTGGGCCTGCTATTCGGCACGGTGTTGCTGTATTCGAAGTTACCACTCAGGCCGCGAAAAGAGAACGTTCACTGCAACGGTGGCTGCGGCCGCAGCTGCGATCAGGTGGCGAATAGCTGCTCCGGGTCAGCAAAACTCTTGAATTCCAGTGCGTTGCCCGAGGGATCGCGCAAGAACATCGTGGCCTGTTCGCCGGTCTGTCCAGCGAACCGAATTCTCGGTGAAATCAGGAACTTAAAGCTCGCTCGTTCGAGTCTGTCGGCGAGCTTCTGCCATTCAGGCATGGCGAGCACAATGCCAAAATGACGAACGGGCACCTGATCGCCATCGACGGGGTTTGTATTGACGGCCGGATCGGTTTCGCCCACGAGGTGCGCGGTAACCTGGTGGCCGAAAAAGTTGAAATCGATCCAACGAGCATCCGTACGGCCTTTATCGCAGCCGAGCACGTCACAATAAAAAGCCTCGGTAGCGGCGAGATCGGTTACGGGAATCGCGAGATGAAAAGGCTGCAGCCTGGCGCCATCAGTCATCGATGGACTCCGGACTTCGACCGAGCCAGTCTCGCGGTCGCAGGTAGTCGGTGTAGAGTTTTTCTTCGGGCGAGCCGGGCTCGGGGTGCCAGTCGTACTCCCAGCGCACACGCGGCGGCAGCGACATGAGAATAGACTCGGTGCGGCCGCCCGATTGCAGGCCGAACAGAGTGCCGCGATCGTATATCAGGTTGAACTCAACATAGCGGCCGCGACGGTACAGTTGAAACTCACGCTGCCGTTCGCCATAACGATGCCCTTTGCGTTTCTTGACAATGGGTCGGTAGGCTGGAAGAAAGCTGTCACCCACCGATTGCAGGAACGCAAAACATCTTTTAAACCCGAGTTCGCGGAAGTCATCAAAAAACAACCCACCGACACCGCGAGTCTCATTGCGGTGCTTGAGGAAAAAATACTCGTCGCACCACTTCTTGTAGCGTTCATACAGCTCATCGCCGAATGGATCGCAGGCTTGCCGGGCAATGGTATGCCAGTGCAGGACATCCTCGTCAAACGCATAGTACGGCGTCAGATCAAAGCCACCGCCAAACCACCATGCCGTGCTTCCGGCGTCTGTATCTCCGGCGCTGAAGTACCTGAAATTGGCATGCGTTGTCGGCACGTAGGGATTTAGCGGGTGTATGACGATCGACACGCCGACGGCCTGAAAACTCTGCCCGGCCAGCTCGGGACGCGCTTTGGTTGCCGAGGGCGGCATCGCGTCGCCGAAGACATGTGAAAAACCGACGCCCGCTTGCTCGAATACATCGCCGCCGCTGAGCACGCAACTGAGCCCGCCACCACCGCCCGGACGCTCCCATGCGTCGCGGCGAAATGATCGTTTGCCGTCGAGATGCTCTAACTCCGCAATGATGCGATTTTGCAACGATTGCAGATATTCTTTGACTTGATCAGGTTCGTTCATTGAGCACGTGGCCGCAGCACTTGGCCGGTCTGCAGATCACGGATCTCCGACGCACCCGTCGCCGGACCGCAATCACCGGGAACGATGTAGTCTACACAACCCGCGAACTTGCGACGAAGCACGAACTGGTTGCGAGCGGGCCGCTCACCCGCGACGTTGGCGCTTGTCGAAACGATCGGCGAATCGACCGCTTCACAAATAGCCTGGGCGATCGGGTTGGTCGTCAAGCGTACGGCCAGACTTTGATGATGACCACGCAGCAGCGGCGAGACATCGCCTGCGGCTCGCACGAGCCAGGTCGTTGGTCGCGACGGGACAGGCTCCGGCAGCTGTTTGTCTCCCGCATCGATCCAGTTATCCAATTGCGCCTTATTCGATGCGATAAGTATTAGTCCCTTGGATGGATCACGCTGCTTGATCGTCAGCAGGCGCAGCAGAGCGACTGGATCGTCGGGCAAGCAGCTCAGTCCATAAACGCCCTCCGTCGGACAGGCAATGACACCGCCGCCGAGCAGGCAGTCGGCGGCGTGTGCGATGGATATCTTCATGACTTATCCGCGCAGCGCAGTCGTCAGCCTTTTTCCGCGGCTTTCTTTGCAGCTTTTTTCTTGCTGGCTTTTTTCTTCGCTTTCTTCTTGGCGCGTCGGCCACGTGCGGGTGCGGCCGCCAGAAGTTCCTTGCACTCCTCGAGCGTGAGCGATGCAGGATCCCGGTCTTTCGGCACCCGCGCGTTCTTGGTCTTGTCGGTAATGTACGGACCGTAGCGGCCGTTCAGAACCTGAATGCCCGCATCGTCATAGTCCTGAATGATTCGGTTGGCGTCCGCTATTTTCTTCTCTTCAATTACCTCCAGCGCGCGCGGCAAATCGATCGTGTACGGGTCGTCTTCGCGGATCGACGCATATTTGTCGCCATACCGGACATAGGGTCCGAAGCGGCCAACGCTTGCGGACACGGGCAAGCCATCGGGCGTTTCGCCGAGGTGGCGCGGCAACTTGAAAAGCTCAAGCGCGTCTTCAAGCGTAATGTCGTCCATCTTCTGCCCGGGCCGTAGCCCGGCGAACTTGGGTTTTTCCTCGTCGTCCTTGGTGCCGATCTGCACGAAAGGACCGTAGCGTCCCATGCGTACGGTAATCGGTTTGCCGCTCTTGGGGTCCGTGCCAAGTTCACGCGCCTGCGCAACCTGTTCACGAGTCACCGACGCTTCCTTGTCGACGCAAAGTTTGTGAAAAGGGCCCCAGAATTCCTCGAGCAATGGCACCCAATCTTTCTCGCCGAGCGATACGGCGTCGAGGTCATCCTCGAGGCGCGCGGTGAAATCGTAATCGACATACTGGGTGAAGTGATCGGTCAGGAAGCCATTGACGATGCGACCAACGTCGGTCGGAATGAAGCGCTTGGCATCCATTTCGACGTACTCGCGGTTCTTAAGCGTCGCAATGATGTTCGCGTAAGTCGATGGCCTGCCGATGCCGTACTCCTCAAGTGTCTTGACGAGGCTCGCTTCGGTGAATCGCGGTGGCGGTTCAGTAAAGTGTTGTTCGGGGCGCAGCTCGTCAAGGCTGATCACATCGCCTTCGGCAATGTCGGGCAGAAGACGGTCACTGTCGTCGTCCTTGTTTGCGTCGTCGCGATCCTCCTTGTACACAGCCATAAAGCCCGCCGCGACGAGGACTGAGCCGTTTGCGCGAAGACGATGCCCGATTTCGGGATCACCGGCTGCAAGATCGACGGCGACGGTGTCAAAAACGGCGGGCACCATCTGGCACGCCATCGTCCGATTCCAGATCAGCGAGTAAAGCCGGATCTGATCCTCGTCGAGGGCGTCTTTGAGGTCCTCGGGTGTGCGCAGAACCGATGTTGGGCGTATCGCTTCATGTGCTTCCTGCGCATTCTTGGCCTTGGTCTTGAACACTCGCGGTGATTCGGGGACGTTTTCGCTGCCGTAACGCGCGGCGATCAGGTCACGAATTTCTGCGACGGCCAGGTCTGAGAGCGTGACCGAGTCAGTACGCATGTACGAGATCAACCCGACGTTTCCTTCACCGGGCAGCTCGATTCCTTCGTAGAGCTTTTGCGCGACGCGCATCGTCCACTGTGTATTGAATCCGAGCTTGCGTGATGCTTCCTGCTGCAAGGTCGAGGTCGTGAATGGTGCGGCGGGGTTGCGGCGGCGCTGCCGTTTAGTCACGCTGACTGTGGTCAGCTTGCCATCTGCTGCATCCAGCAGCGCCTTTTCCACCTGGCGCGCGGTTGCCTCGTTTTCGAAGCTGAACTGCTCGACCTTATCGCCGGCGAACGAGACCAGTCGAGAAACAAAAGGTTGATCGTCCTTGCTGACGTCAGCCTCGATCGTCCAGTACTCGCGTGGTTTGAAAGCTTCGATTTGCTGTTCCCGTTCGACAATCATACGCAATGCCGGACTCTGTACGCGACCAGCCGACAAGCCGCGTTGTACTTTTTTCCATAAGAGCGGCGACAAGTTGAAGCCCACGAGGTAATCGAGGGCCCGCCGTGCCTGCTGTGCGCCGACGAGTTCGCCGGAAATGCCGCGCGGATGATCGATAGCTTCCATGACGGCGGGCTTGGTAATTTCGTGAAAGACCACCCGGTGCACGGGTTTGCCGTCCAGTGCGTTCTTTTCCTTGAGTAACTCGATCAGATGCCAGGAGATGGCCTCGCCTTCGCGATCGGGGTCCGTCGCGAGATAAAGTGCGTCGGCTTTTTTCAGAGCGCGGATGATTGCTTTTACATGCTTTTCATTGCGTTCAATCATCTGATACTTCATCGCGAAGCCATCATCGGGATCGACAGCGCCCTCTTTCGGCACAAGATCGCGCACATGGCCATACGAGGCCATGACCTCAAAGTCATTTCCCAGGTACTTGCTAATCGTCTTCGCTTTCGCGGGCGATTCTACAATTACGAGGTTTTTCGACATGGGTGTTTGTACTCAGAGCACGAAACCGCGGCTAATGCGGCGGTTCAATTACATGCTTGATCGCAGTGTGTCAAGAAATTAGGGTTTCGGCCGCCAACTTGTGGCCGTTTTAAGAGTGCGCCACAGGGCGCAATTCAAGCTAGTGAATCGACCCAGTACTTTCTTCGAAAACAAGGTCTTCCATGCGTGCGTATGCCAATTCCTGGCCCGGCTGACTGAACAGCACCATTAGGACGACCCACTTAATCTGCTCGACATCGATGTCGGCCGTCTCCAGCGCTAACAGGCGGTCGACGAGAATCTCGCGCTGTGGTGACGACAGGATGCCAATCTGCTCCAGATAGATAATGTAACCGCGACAGGATGAGTCGAGCCGATCCTGCTCGAAATCACTGTAAATGCGGGTGCCATGCGCGGTTTGCGCCGGATAGTTGAGATCGTTCTGGTGATCTGTCAATCCGTCAAGCCAGTCGAGGGCGCGATCGATCTCAGAGTCGCCGAAGCCGGCCCGCGTGAGTTCGTCGCGCAGTTCATTCTGATCGGCTTCGGGTTCTTCGTCGGCGTCGACGTAGGTCTCAAACAAGTACATGAGTACGTCGAGTACGTTTTCTTTCATGCCTGGAGCGGCTCCCTTGCGTTGTCTGATCCAGAGTTCAGCCCGGTAGAGCGTATCGACCGCCGGACAGTGATTCGACCTTTCCGTCTAGCTCCAGGATCAGAAGCATGGAGGAAACCTCGTCGATCGTCAATCCGGATTGCTCGGCAAGTTCGTCAGCTGTCATTGGATCATGACCCAGGCACTGCCTGAGTTCGACATATTCATCGTCTGGCGGCTCATCCATGATCTCGTTCGTCGTTGATTCCATTGTGTTTTGCAACAAGCGGTCCGCGAGCGGAGCGAGCTCCTCTACGATGTCATCAGCCGTCTCGACAAGTTTCGCGCCCTGGCGTATCAAACTGTGGCAACCGCGCGCCAGAGGATTATGGATAGAACCAGGCAGCGCAAAGACCTCGCGACCCTGCTCACCCGCAAGTCTGGCTGTAATTAACGAACCGCTTTGACGAGCCGCTTCCACAACGAGCGTACCGAGACTCATGCCACTGATCAGACGGTTACGCTCGGGAAAATGGCGCCTCGCGGGATGTGTTCCTAATGGATATTCGCTGACCAGCGCTCCGCAGCTGGCAATGTCATGCGCAAGGTCCTTGTTTGACGCAGGGTAGACGCGATCGATCCCATGACCGAGGAAGGCGATCGTCTTTTTGCCTGCCTCGATTGCGCCGCGATGAGCGGCAGCGTCGATGCCTTGCGCGAGGCCGCTCACGATAATAAACCCGATGTCGGCGAGGCGATGAGCGAATTCAAACGCGCTGCGCGCCCCTGCCCGGGTTGGGTTGCGGCTGCCAACGATTGCGAGCGCCGGGAGATGCAACAATTCCGGGTCACCGTTCACGTATAACACAAGTGGCGGCGCCGGAATCTGTTGCAGCAGGTCCGGACAGGAATCGCTCTGACATGTGATGAGGTGATGATCTGCGTCATCGAGCCAGGCGAGTTCGCGATCGATTTGATCGCCATCGGGGGACGCGATGGCGCCGCTCTTGGCAGTAGTAAGACCTGCGTCCTGCAAGTGATCTATCGATTGCCGGACGATGCTGGCAGCCTCACCGAAGCGCTCGGCAAGCAGGAGATACTCGCTAACCCGAACATGCGCATGCGCGAGCGTGAGCCACGCGCGATCAGCCTCAGTCATCGACCGGTCCCGGATCCGAAGAAGAGCGCATGATAAGAAAAACGGCGCCCGAAAGCGCCGTCTTTTATTCTCGCTATGACGAAGAATCAGATCGGATTGCGCACGCGATCGTGAATATGAATTGCAGTGGTCGCCTCCATGACGAGTCCATAGCCGATCTCGTCATAGACCTTGAAGACCATCAGTGTGCCCGCCGATTCGTCGGGAAGCGTGACAGAGCCTCCTGCGACATGGTCTCTGACGACCTCGCCTTTCTGAAAGACCGTCAGAACGTCGCCGACCGCCAGGCCGTCATTGGTGCCGCGGTTCAATACGACGACCTGATACTGGCCAATCTGAGTGACGCCGCCGACGACGGAAATAATTTGGCCGTCAATATCCGTCGACGGTGCTTGCGGGAAGAAATTCAGCGGTACTTCGACAGACGTCGGGATCAGTACATCGCCCTGCTTTGCTTCCTGCTTCGACTCAGTCAATGCGACGGTGGCCGGATCGCCGACGCGCCGCAGCGTGCCACTACCGATAAGGATGCCCTGATAGCCAATGAGGCGGTTGTCGTCAGGATCTCGTAACGGCTCACCGACATGCACAACGTTGAATCGTGTACCCGGCTCATCGTTCATGCCGCGAACGTATATCGTGTTACCGGCCGCGGCGACGAGGTGATCACCGCGTGTCGCGACGAGGTAGGGGAGGTCGTCAATCTCGTCTTTCTCGAGAATGACGCCACTGCTTAAGAAAGCTGCGATCGACTCATAGGGAACGCTGGTAACGGCTTCGGTCAACGGCGTAACGCGTGCCTGGGGCGACAGCCTGTAAGCCGAACCACGAACCGTGCTTACGCGAGGTTCGCCGGCAACATAGACGAGTCCGAGGACGTCGCCCGGGTAGATCAGGTGCGGGTTCTCGATCTGGGGATTGACATACCAGATTTCGGGCCAATACCAGGGGTCTTTGAGAAAAGTCGCGGCAATATCCCACAGTGTGTCGCCGACCTGAACGACATACTGGTCCGGATGGTCGCCAGCCAGCGGCGAGTCGCTTTGCGAAAATGCATTCAGGGAACCGAGGACCAATGATGCAGCAAGCGCGATCGCGGTCAGCCGGAGGCGGTAATTCAGGCAGTATTTACTGAGGGACATGATTTCCTCGGTGCTCCATACAAGGTGTTGAGACCTGTAGCTTTTTTGGCGTTGCTATAATATGTCGTTCCGATGCCGTCGAGGCTGCCAATTACGTCACATTTCCGGTGGCAGATTGCTTCCAGAAAGCGCGATTGTCGGCAGCATTGTCTGTCATCTTATTCAATTAAGTCAAACATTTAGCTGAATTTTGTACGAATTTACACCATATTCTGGACAGAATAATTATGTTGCAGAAGACAGATTCTTGCCCCGCTTGAAGGGGATCAGCCGTAACTGAAATATGGCAAAACTAACGATTTTGGAGTTCCCGGACCCGCGGCTAAGAACCAAAGCGGTGCCGGTTGAGACTGTCGACGAGGCGCTTAACTCGCTGATCGACGATATGTTCGAGACGATGTACGCAGCGCCCGGTATCGGCCTGGCTGCAACGCAGGTGGATGTGCATAAGCGCTTCCTCGTCGCCGACGTGACCGCGGACCAGACCGAACCGCATGCCTTGATCAACCCGGTCATCATCGAGAAGGACGGCGTCACGGTTACCGAGGAAGGCTGTTTGTCTGTCCCGGGATATTACGAAGAGGTGCAGCGAGCCGAGCACATTCGCGTGCGCTACATTGACCGCCAGGGCGCCGAAGTCGAGATGGAAAGTGAAGGCTTGCTCGCTGTTTGCATACAGCACGAGATCGATCATCTTGACGGTAAGCTGTTTGTCGATTATCTCTCGGAGGCGAAGCGCACGCGCATTCGCAAGCGGCTTGAAAAAGAACGGCGTCACCAGGCGCTCGCTGCAATGTAAGGCGGCAATGCCAATGCCGACAGATGGCCGTGGATGGAATACTGTTCAGCGGCAATAAAGCGCCGCGTATTCGACTCAGTCTTGGTTTTAGCCCGCATATTAGAAGGCTATCGGACCGAGCCGCGGGCGTGTGCTCACCTATGAACAACGCCCAATTTGCAGGCATCTGAGCAATGGCCATACCGAGAGTTATCTTTGCCGGAACGCCCGAGTTCGCACTTGTGTCGCTGCGCGCGCTTGTCGAATCGGGCATCACTCCGGTCGCCGTTCTTACACAGCCGGACCGCCCGGCCGGACGGGGCAGGAAACCGACCAAGAGCCCGGTCAAGGTTTACGCCCAGGAGCGACGTATCGCGATCAAGCAACCTGCAACGCTAAAAGCAGACAAGATCGTCGCCGAGCTGGCAGCGCTCGAGCCGGATATCTTAATCGTTGCCGCTTACGGCTTGATATTGCCGCAGAGCGTGCTCGATATTCCCGTGGCCGGCTGCCTTAACGTACACGCCTCACTATTGCCCCGATGGCGCGGCGCGGCTCCGATACAGGCCGCCATCCTCGCGGGAGACGACGAGACCGGGGTCTGTCTGATGGCGATTGAGGCCGGCCTCGACTGCGGTCCCGTCTTTGTCAGCGAGTCGGTTGTGATCGGCGAGCATGAAACGGCCGGCGAACTGCATGAGCGACTCGCGGAACTGGGCGGCGAATTACTGATCAGGCACATCAACGACATTATCGACGGCAAAATCACCGCGATCGCACAGGACGAAAGCCTGGCGACATATGCTCCCAAGATCAAAACCGAAGATGCCGAAATAGACTGGCGGCTGCCGGCGCACGAACTGGAGAGACTGGTACGGGCCTATAACCCGCAACCGGGCGCCTATTTTTTACTGGATGATGCGCGCATCAAGTGCTGGCGCGCGGAATATGCTGCCGGAGTCGATGCATCAGCGGGTACCGTGATTGCGGCTGATCGGGACGGCATTATCGTGGCCTGCGGCGACGGCACACTCAGGATCACATCGTTGCAGCGACCCGGAAAGCGTCCGGTAACGGCTGGCGAGTTCGCAAGACAATTTGAACTGCTCGGCCGACAGCTATGAGCGACAGCAGAAAGGGCGCCAGGCTGCGAGCGACAGCGGCGCAGATTGTCGACGCCGTTGACAACTCGGGGTGCTCACTCGATAAAGCGCTGGCCGAGTTCGAAGGATCTGTCACCGAGAATGACCGGGCGTTGCTCCGCTTGCTGTGCTTCGGGGCTTTGCGCCATCACTGGCGCTTGCAGAGCTGGATCGACACGTTGCTGGATCGTCCGCTCAGAGCACGCGACAGCAGCGTCAATGCGCTGATTGCAATCGGCCTCTACCAGCTCAGCGATACGCGCATCCCGGATCACGCAGTCGTGTCGCAGACCGTCGACGCCGTGCGTTTCCTGCGACGACCGAAACTGGCGCCACTCGTCAATGCCGTACTACGCCGATTCCTTCGCGACCGGATTGCAGAGCGCGAGCCGTCTAATAAGGAGGCGCTCTATGACCATCCGCAGTGGCTCATCGACGTCCTCGAAGCAGACTGGCCGGATGACTGGGCAGACATCCTCGTGGCTAACAATCGGCGGGCCCCGATGTGGCTACGGGTGAATCCGGTGCACGGTTCGGCAGCCGATTATCTGCGTCGACTCGAGACCGCCGGCGCACAAGGTGAGCTGCTGGCGGCGGCGCCGCAGGCGGTGCGGCTCGCGCAACCGCAACCCGTAAGCGCGCTGCCGGGTTTCGATGATGGGCATGTGTCGGTGCAGGATGCGGCTGCGCAGCTTGCCGCGCCGTGGTTGCTGCAGGGAATCGCCGGGCGCGTACTCGACGCCTGCGCGGCGCCGGGCGGCAAGAGCGGACATTTGCTGGAACTCGGTGGTGATCGGATCGATCTGACATGTATTGACAATGACGAAACACGACTCGGGGCAGTTGTCGAGAATCTCGACCGCCTGCGGCTCGATGCAACGCTAAAGCATGGCGATGTATCGACACCTGCAGACTGGTGGGACGGCGTGCCGTACAACGGCATCCTGCTTGACGCTCCATGTTCGGCAAGCGGCGTTATCCGGCGTCACCCGGATATCAAGCTGTTACGCCGAGCCGCTGATGTCGACGCGTTCGCGGTCCGCCAGTCCGCCATGCTGAAGGCCCTGTGGCCGCTGCTGGCTCCGGGCGGACGGCTGCTGTACGTGACCTGCTCGGTTCTTAGGGCCGAAAATGATGCCGTCGTGTCGCGCTTTCTCAGCGCGACCCACGACGCAAAGGAAAACGATTTGTTGCAAAATAACAACATCCGCGATCTAATGCGGATCAAGGCGAGCGGCTTCCAGATTTTGCCCGCTGTGCAGGATCTGGATGGCTTCTATTTCGCCTGTCTCGAGAAGGATTCCTGAACCAGTAATGTCGCGCGCAGTCATCAAGCAACACCACAGCCTGTGGTACAGAGTCTTGCTGGGCTTACCGGCATTGCTGGCCCTCGGCAGCAGTCTGGGCCAGGACGAGATCGAGCGTGAAGGCTACTTTGAGGTTCGCTCTGCGTCGACGGAACTGGTCGGCGGCGTGCACACACTCGATGCGAGGTTGCAACTGGTGCTCAGCAGCGAGGCTCTGGCGGCGCTGTCAAGCGGCGTACCGCTGACAATCGAGCTGCAGATGGAGATCATTCGCGAACGACGTTTTTACATTGATGACCTTACTGCTGAACTGGCCGTCCGCTACGAACTCGAGTACCGGCCACTGAGTCAACGCTACATTGTTCGCAACCTCAACAGCGGTGATCAGGATTCGTTCGCAACACTCTACTCAGCGCTAAACAGCCTTGGTCGTGTGCAGGATTTGCCGCTGCTCGATGATGCTCTGCTCGAAAACGACAAACGCTATCGCGTTCGGGTGCGGGTGTTGCTCAATACGCAGCAGTACCCGGCGCCCCTGAGGCTGTTGTTCTTCTGGCGTGATCAATGGCAATTACAAAGTGATTGGTTTGAATGGCAGCTCCAACGCTAAAACGAGCTATCTATATCATCCTGGCCGCGACCGGGGTCGGTCTCGCATTGGTGGCCTTATTTCTACTAAGCCGGACGGCGCAAAATTCGGACGACTTTGATCGGCTACATAACGTCATACTATCGATCAACATCGCCGGTGTGTTTGTGCTGTTCATGCTGCTGGTCGGCAACCTCGCGCGGTTGCTGCGCGAGTATCGCGGACACGTGCCTGGCGCAAAGTTAAAAGCCCGCATCGTCGGTATGTTCGTCGGCCTCGCAGTCTTGCCGCTACTTGTAGTGTTTTACTTTTCAATGCAGTTCATCAACAAGGGCATCGACACCTGGTTCAATGTAGAAGTCAAAGCGGGTATGGAGAACGCGCTCAGGCTCAGTCGATCCGCCCTGGAAATGCAAATGCGTGAGCATTTGAACTCGACACAAGAGATCGCGCAGCGCCTCGGTAATGTCAGCGGTCGACAGCTGGTGTTCGAACTCAGCATGCTGCGGCGCGAGAGCGGTGCCAGTGAGATCACGATCTACGGCAGCAACAATCGAATTCTTGCCACGAGTTCCGACAGGTCGTTGGCCGGTCTGCCGAGACCGTTGATCGAGGAAGTACGGGTACAAATGCAGCAGGATCGTCCCTATGTGGCCCTCGATCCCGAGGATTACGAAATACGCACTGCGGTCACGTTTTCAGTCAGCGGCCGGGGGCAGCCGGCTGGCGTGGTTCTGGCACACTACCCGGTACCCGAGCGGCTCGCACGCATGGCGAACAGCGTCGACAAATCGTACCGGGAATATCAACAGCTCGAATTTCTGCGTGAGCCGCTAAAGAGCACCTTTTCGCTGACGCTGACCGTCGTACTGATGCTCAGCCTGCTCACGGCCATCTATGGCGCCTTCGTGTTGTCGCGCAGACTCGTTGCACCAATTCAGGACCTGGTTGCAGGTACGCGGGCCGTGGCGGAGGGCGACTTCGATATGCGCCTGCCGACCCCGACGCGCGACGAAATCGGTTTCCTGATCAGTTCGTTCAACGACATGACGCAACGCCTTGCCAGCGCCCGACGCGAAGCCAGTTTGTCGCAGGCGCTGGTCGAAGCGGAGCGCGCCAACCTGGAAGTAATCCTGGCGCGGTTGTCGACGGGTGTGCTCGCGCTCGAATCGGATATGCGCATACGGACGGCGAACCGGGCATCCGGTGCGATTCTCAATGTCAGTCTGGAAAACCACGTCGGCGAATCGCTGGTGGACCTTGCCAAAGGACATCCATTACTCGACCAGTTCGTTGACGTCGCACAAGTGCATTTGGGTGCCGGCGAAACGGACTGGCGCGAACAAATCGTATTGCGGGGCGAGGTTGGTCGACGCGTCCTTACCTGCGCATGCACGACGCTTCCAGGGGACGAAGATCATGCCGCCGGTTACGTCATCGTTTTCGATGACATCACGGCGCTGCTGCAGGCGCAGCGTGATGCGGCATGGGGCGAGGTTGCGAGACGGCTGGCGCATGAAATAAAGAACCCGCTGACGCCGATCCAGTTATCGGCGGAACGCTTACGGCGCAAGTACCTGGACTCGATGAGCGAAGAGGAAGCGCAGGTTCTCGACCGGGCGACGCACACGATTGTGCAGCAGGTCGAGGCGATGAAGGAAATGGTCAATGCGTTCAGCGACTATGCGCGCACGCCGGATATCGAAATCGGCAAGTTCAGCATGGACAAATTGGCGCACGAGGTCGTCGATCTTTATCGGGCCCAGGAGAGCGGCATCGAGATCGTGCTCACGTCGGATCCGACCATGCCGATGATCGAGGCGGACATCGGACGAGTGCGCCAGATCTTGCATAACCTGATTCGCAACGCGACCGAGGCGCTCGAGAATACAGATGCCGGGCGCATCGACGTTCATGTCAGTGCGGCGGAGATCGACACGGTCAACGTCATGTTGATCAAGGTCGAGGACAATGGTCCCGGGTTCAGGGAAGCATCGCTAAGCCAGGTCTTCGATCCCTATGTGACAACGAAGCCGAAGGGAACGGGTCTCGGTCTCGCAATCGTGAAGAAACTCGTAGAGGAGCATATGGGGACCATACGAGCGTACAACGGCAAGGAGGGTGGAGCCGTTATCAGCATTCGGCTGCCGCTCAACGAAGCGGCGCGTGAGGCGATGATCGCCAAAGCCCCGGGCCGTGCCGAATTGAGGAGGGAACGAGCATGACAGGTGCGCAAGTGTTGGTCGTCGACGACGAATCAGATATTCGCGTCCTTATCCAGGACATACTCTCCGATGAAGGCTACGGGGTGACGGTTGCGGCGGATGCCGAGGAAGCACGGGCGGCACGGTCCGCACATAATTTCGATCTGATCTTGCTGGACATCTGGATGCCCGATACGGACGGCATCACGTTGCTGCGCGAGTGGTCCGACGGCGGGGACCTCGTTTGTCCGGTTGTGATCATGTCCGGTCACGGGACTGTCGATACGGCCGTTGAGGCGACCCGACTCGGCGCTTTCGACTTTGTGGAAAAACCTCTGTCGCTCGCCAAGTTGCTGCGCACCGTTGAGGCTGCACTCGAATCGGCGGATAAGCGGCTCGGTCCTGCGCGCCGATTATTACCGTCAATGCTGGCTCCGGTCGGGCGCAGCCAGCTTATGCAGTCGCTGCGCGAAAAAATACAGCAGTATGCCCGGCGCGATGCCTCCGTGCTGTTGAGTGGCGAACCGGGAAGCGGACGCAGCGCCTTTGCGCGCTATTTGCACGCACTCAGCAAGCGCGCCGACGAGCCTCTGATCAACATCACAGCCGCGTCGTTGATCGATAGCAACGTCGAGGAACAGTTACTGGGCAGTGAAGTAGATGGTGAGATTCATGCGGGCGCATTTGAACGCGCCGCCAACGGCACGTTGATCATCGATGAGTTATCGGACCTCAGCGCGGCAGGACAGAAAATACTGTTAGCAGTGCTCGAGGATGGGGAGTTCACGCGTATTGGCGGTAGCGAGCTAATGGAGCTTGAGGCGCGCGTTGTTGCAACCGTTAGCAATGAGTATGAAGCACAGATCAAAGAAGGCTTGCTGCGTCGGGATCTCGTGGCGCAACTGAGTGTGCTGAGCCTGCGTATTCCGCCACTGCGCGAATACTCGGAGGATGTGCCGGAATTGCTTTCTTACTACGTCGACAAGCTTGTGGACGCCGAAGGTTTGGCGTTCCGGCGCTTCAGTGTCGCAGCGCAGAACCGACTGCGTAATTATCCCTGGCCCGACAACGTGCGCGAACTCAAGAATCTTGTGCGCCGTCTGCTCTATGTCGACTCGACCGACGACATCACGCTCCAGGAGGTGGAGGCAGAAATCACGGCTGGTGCGCCGCCAGGCGAGCCGCTTGTTAAACAGGACTTGTTGGCATTACCCCTGCGCGAAGCGCGCGAGCAATTCGAGCGCGCGTACCTGCAACAACAACTTGTGCTCTGCGAGGGCAAGGTCGGGCAGCTCGCTAAACGCGTTGGCATGGAACGCACGCATCTGTATCGGAAATTGCGTTCGCTCGGCGTCGACTTCAAATCGGTAGCGACGGAAGACCGCGAACTGGCCGCAAAACCGGACAGGCGCTCACGCTAAAGCTCGCGGTCGCCACCTAGCGGTCTGCCGGTACCAGCCTGCCGTCCGGCAGGAAGCGGACGCCCGGGTCGCCGAAGTCCTCGATGCTGAGTCCGCGCATCAGGTCGAGCGCACGGTTCTCTGGGTCGATCGTCGGGCCGGCGGGACGAATCTGCATGGTCGATACGATCTGACCTTCAACGAAGCGGCCCTGACCGTCAAGAGTCGTGATCAGTATCGGTGCGATGCCTTTGATGCCATCGACGCTGATGCCGTAGTAGGTTGCAAAATTACCGAGGCTGTAGGCGATGAGCCGCTCCTTGTAGCGTTCAACGGCGCGCACGACGTGTGGCCCGTGGCCTAGAACCAGGTCGGCGCCCGCCTCCACAATGCTGCGCGCAAACAGGACAACGTCACCACGCGGCTCGCCGTAATACTCTTCCTCAGTGAACGGCAGGTGCAGCGCATCCTGCCCCTCGGCGCCACCGTGAAAAGAGACGATGACGATATCGTGCGAGGCCGCGTACTCCGCGACCGTGGACACCGCCAGCTCGTAGTCGAGCATCATGTTCGAGTCCTTTGTCACCGCATAGGCGAGCATCGCGATCTTCAGATCATTGACTTCGAAGCTCGCAAACACGCCGTCGCGGCCTGAGTGATGAATTCCGACGTCATCCAGGGCCTGCATTGTTGCGCTACGACCTTCTTCACCGAAGTCGCGGGCGTGATTGTTCGCGAGACTCAGGACATCGAAGCCGGCATCTCGGTAGTGCCCGGCGTAACGTGTCGGCGAACGAAACAGGTAGCACGCATTGAGGTTGCTGCATTTCTTGCCGGGTTCGCCGCCATCGATGAGCACACCCTCGAGATTGCCGAATGCGATGTCGGTCGACGCAAGTATGGGTGTAACGGCGCTGAAAAAGCTCACCCCGTCATCATCGGGTAAATGATTCTCGGGATAGTCAGTGCCGATCATCATATCGCCGACAGCCGCAATGCTGATGCGTAACGAACTGTTATCCGGCTCGGGCGCCTGGATGGGTTTCTCGGTCACGCCCTCGACTGCAGAAGGCTGTGCCGTGGCTTCCGGACTTACCTCGTCGACGTCCGTAGGCACGGTTGCACAGGCAGCCAGTGTCGACAGCGCGAGTAACAACAGAAATTGCTGTGGTCTAATCACTGAGGCGGATGCGCAGCACATCGATCTTCGCGGTCCGCAAACGGCTGCGTAACAAATTGAGTTCATCGAGATCTTCGGTCGGGCCTATGTATACGCGGTGATAATTTCGGTCGTTGATTTTCACGCGCTGAATATGCGACTCAATGCCTTGTAGCGCGAGCTCGGCACGGCGCCGATCGGCGTCATTGTGCGTCGAAAATGACCCGGCCTGCAGGACATACACGCCCGGCTCGACTACCGCCTGTGGCTCGATATCGGCGGCGATATCGGGCTGCTGTTCGGGAATCGTTACCTCGAAGTTCGGCAGTAACTCGTAAAACGTAAATCGCTTCTCTTGCGGTTCGCCAACAATAGTGGGCGCACCGGATTCATTATTATCGTCGAGCGGCGGCTGCAGGCTCGCAGGTTCTTGGGCAGTGGTGACTGCCGGTGACCGACGATCCTTGACGTAAACGGCGAATGCGACGGATAGCCCGATCGACAAGCCGAAAAGCATCCAGAGCCAGCCCGGGTACTCCTGCTTTTTTCTCGAGCGTGTCGATCTCCGTTTCTTGCGCTTCGCCATCACATTGTCTCCGGCGCGGATACACCGAGAATCGCCAGCCCGTTTGCGATGACGATCTGAGTCGCCCTGATCAAGGCGAGTCTGGAGTTCCGCAACGCGTCGTCGTCGACAATGAACACATGCGCGTTGTAATAGGTGTGAAAGTCATTGGCAAGGTCGCGCATGTAATGCACGAGATTCTGCGGCGCACGATTATTCGCCGATAGTTCGACGACCTCCGGATAGCGACTGAGCGAAGTTAGCAGCGCTTTTTCCTGGGGCTCGGTCAATGAGGCCAGACTGAGCAGGGCCGTTTCCGGGCGCCACTCGAGCGACTTCTCCGCAAGTTGCCGAAAGACGCTCGCAATCCGCGCATGCGCATATTGAATGTAGTAAACAGGATTGTCGTTGGAATGGCTCTTCGCAAGTTCGAGGTCAAAGTCCAGGTGTTGATCGTTAGAGCGCATGACATAGAAGAATCTGGCTGCGTCATTGCCGACCTCTTCACGGAGTTGTCGCAGCGTCACGAACTCCCCCGAACGCGTCGACATTGTGAGTTTCTTGTCGCCGCGATACAGAGCGACGAACTGCATGAGCTCCACCTCGAGGCTATCGCCCTCGTAGCCCATCGCCATCAGGCCTGCGCGCACGCGAGCTACGTAACCATGATGATCGGAGCCAAGAATATCGATCAGGTGATCGAAGCCACGCTCACGCTTGTCGAAGTGGTAAGCGATGTCGGATGCAAAATACGTCGTGACGCCATTTTCGCGAATGACAACGCGATCCTTTTCATCGCCAAAATCGGTGGCGCGGAACCAGGTCGCGCCGTCCTTGGTGTACAACATGTCGCGTTCTTCAAGGATGGCCAATGCGGCCTCGATACGGCCGTCTTTCTCGAGGCTCTGTTCGGAATACCAATGGTCGAAAGTTATGCCGAACTCGGTGAGGTCTGCCTCGATATCCTGGCGAATCGACTCGAGCGATTGTTGCCGCACTTGATCGAAGCTGGTCGCGCCGAGCAGCTCCTTTGCTCTCTCTATCAGGGCCGCAATGTGTATTTCCTTGTCGCCATCGGGCGCGTCGGCGGGGATATCGCGGAACAGCTGTTCGAGATCGACGGACTCAACACCGTCGGTGTCTATAGTGGTCGCGATGTCGCGAATGTACTCGCCGCGGTACCCGGCCTGTGGAAACGAACCGGTCATGCCTTGCGATTCGAGCCAGCGGAGCAAGACGCTCAGGCCGAGGATATCCATCTGTCGGCCGGCATCATTAAGGTAATACTCACGATGCACCGGGTAGCCCACCGCTTCGAGCAGATTGCCCAGGGTCGCGCCAAACGATGCGTGACGGCCGTGACCGACATGCAAAGGACCGGTTGGATTGGCGGAGATAAACTCAAGCAGAATTCGTGGCTGCTGCATGGGTTCCTGCCTGCCGTAATCAGATCCTCGCTCGAGTATGGCCTCGATTTCGGCATGAAAGGCCCTTGCGCTCAGATGAAAATTTATGAAGCCCGGTCCCGCGATCTCGGTTTTGTCGACGAGTTCGCTCGCCGGCATGCTGTCGATAATCATTGCCGCGAGTTCACGCGGCTTCTTGAACGCGGGTCTGGCGAGACGCATCGCGACATTGCTCGCAAAGTCACCGTGATTGGCATCGCGGGTGCGCTCGACTGTGCTTGCCAGATCCAGACCGCCCACAGCATCGGCGAGTTCGGGCAATGCTGCCAGGGCATCGCGAACGAGTTGCGTGACGATCGACTTCATTAAGGAGCAGGAGCCCGGTCTTGCGAGGCGGCAATTCTACAGTTAATACAGGCTGTTGTGGGCTAAAACAACTCTATCGGGTCGACATCGATCGACCAGCGCACCTTACGTGCGGCGGGTTCGGATTCGAGTGCGGGACGCAGCTCACCGAGCGCCGCATGCAGGGATTTGCGATCACCGCTCTGCACCAGCAGCTGCGCCCGGTAACGGCCCGCCTTGCGCGCCATTGGCGCATTGACCGGTCCCAGCACTCTGAGCTTCGCGTCCTGACGCGCATCGAGCCGACGTTTTGCGATGTCGAGAAATGCGTGCGCGTTACTCTGTTTGTGCGCGGCCGAGCGGATCAGAGCCAGCCATGTAAATGGCGGCCAGCGTGATCGCTCACGCTCCGCCAGAGCTTCGTCAGCAACCCGGGCATAACCACCCTCCATCATGCACCGCCAGAATGGATGCTCGGGAAAGGCGGTCTGAATCATGACCATGCCGCGGCGCCTTTCGCGCCCGGCCCGGCCGGCGACCTGGATGATCGTCTGCGCAAGGCGCTCGCTGGAGCGAAAATCGGTACCGAACAGGCCCTGATCCGCATTGACGATGCCTACGAGCGTCAGTTTGGGAAAGTGATGGCCCTTCGACAGCATCTGCGTGCCAACGAGAATGTCGGCATCGCCCTGCTCGGCAAGAGCCAGCGCTGCGGCGATTGCACCCTTCTGCTGCGTACTGTCGCTGTCGATTCGTTGAACTCGTGCCTTTGGGAAGCGCAGCTGCAGGGAGTCTTCAAGACGCTGAGTTCCCGCACCCAATGGTTTCACGGCGGCCCCGCAGGCAGAGCAAAGATCTTCGAGTGCGCGACTTGCGCCGCAGTGATGACAGCGCAATGAGCCATCTCGAGCATGTACGGTCATGCGTGAGTCGCAGCGGGCGCATTCGGCGATATAACCGCAGCTCGCGCAGATCAGCGTCGGTGCAAAACCGCGCCTGTTAAGGAACATCAGTACCTGTCCGGCGGCGCGCAGTTGTGCGTCGATGGCGGTTGCGAGCGCATCACTTAGTCCGTCGGTGACGGGTGCGCGACGCATATCGACGAGGCGAATCGTTGGCGGATGGGCGCCACCGGCCCGCTCCGGCAGAACGATGTGTCGATAATTCCCGGCACGGCAGTGTTGCAGCGATTCGAGAGTCGGTGTGGCCGAGCCCAGGACAATTGCAACGTTACTGAATTTCGCGCGCACAATCGCGAGGTCACGTGCCGAGTAGCGCAAACCTTCCTGTTGTTTGAACGAATGGTCGTGCTCTTCGTCGACGACGATCAGGCCGAGATTGGGCATTGGCGTAAATACGGCTGATCGAGTGCCACAGACAAGTTTTGCGGTGCCCTGCTGCGCGGCGCGCCAAGCTTGCAGCCGCTCGAGGTCCGGCAGGCCGGAGTGCAGCACGGCTGGCTCGATGCCGAGGCGAGTTTTGAGGCGGGATACAAGCTGGGGTGTCAGGCCGATCTCGGGAACAAGGATCAGCACCTGGCGGTCGTTCGCCAGCATGTCGGCCAGGAGCTGCAGATAGACCTCCGTCTTGCCGCTTCCGGTTACACCATCAAGCAGAAACGCACCGAATCCGGACTGCTCGCGAATAACTGTGAGCGCGCGCCGTTGATCCGCGTTGAGATCGGGACCCGGCTCCCCGATAGCATGGACGGGCTCGGGCGAGATCGCGCGGGCGTCAAAGCGCGAGATCAGGCCTTTCTCGAGCAATGGCTTCGCGGCGCGACGCCAGGTCGGCATTTGCTCGCTGAGCGTATCGACATCAATGCCGTTACCGCCTGCATCCAGGAGCAGCTCGATGAGTTGTGCCTGGCGCGGCGCCCGTCTGCCAAGGGCTTTCACATCGGTACCTGCGCCAATATCAGTTACCGCCACGTAAGTCTGTCTGGCAAAGAGTGCCTTACCCTGCCGCAACATGGCCGGTAGTGCGGAAGCGACGACCTCACCGAGGGGATGGTGGTAGTAGTCACTGGTAAAGCGGATGAGTCGCAGGTCGTCAGCCGAGAGCAGCGGGTTTTTGTCGATAACGTCGATGCAGCGACGAATCTTGCCGGCGGGCAGGTCACTGTCATCGGCGATGGCCATGATGACCCCGATCTGGCGACGACGACCGAACGGGACGATAACCCGAAAGCCGGGCGCCAGGTCGGCATTACGGTCGGGCGGCAGGTAATCGAACTCGCGCGACAGCGGGACGCTCACGGCGACCTGGAGAATGGGCCCTTCAGCCATGAAAATCTAATGAAAACAAATTCTTATCGGCGAGTATCGTCGCTTCTGCTCGACATAATACGGGATACGCGGCTGTCAACCGAATCCCGGCACAGACGTTAACTTAGAGTGACACGGTAGTGGACCGCGTGGTGGAGTCAAGAGGACGCTGAAGATGGATCTTATTGCGTTGCAGACACGGAGTTACGTCGTATGAACACCTGCGCAGGTGTTTTTGCGGTATCTTGCACCCGCGAACCATCGACGAGGGCAGAGACGCTGCAGCGCGAACGCCAACTCAATCAGTTCCTTGCCGAAGTCGAGCGGCGCGCGCTACGCATTGCCGAGATCGGCATCCGTGATCGCGATGAAGCGCTCGACCTCGTCCAGGATGCGATGATCAAGCTGGTCCGGAACTATGGCAGTCGATCGCAACAGGAATGGGCACCGCTTTTTTACAGAATCCTGCAAAACGGAGTTCGCGACTGGCATCGCAGGCAGAAAGTTCGCAATCGTGTCATGGTCTGGTTTGGCCGGGCATCGTCAGCCGACGAGGAATATGATGTCATCGCGCAGGCACCGGATCCGGAGGGCCGCACGCCGGATGAAGAGTTGCAGACCGAGGAAGCAATGCAGCGGCTGGAGCTTGCGGTACATGCTCTGCCAACCAGGCAGCGTGAGGCGTTCATGTTGCGCAGCTTTGAAGGGCTTGATGTTGCAGGAACAGCCGTCGCAATGGGATGCTCGGAGGGCAGTGTCAAGACGCATTATTCCCGGGCCGTGCACACGCTGCGCGAAAAATTAGGAGACCACTGGCAATGAATGAACCAACAGACAAGGCGACGAATGATCCGCGAAAAGATGCACAGTTCGCCGATGAGGCAAAGCAGCTGTTCGACGATAGCGTCGATAGCCTCGATGCCGCCACCTTGTCGCGTTTGAACCAGGGGCGGCACAGAGCGCTTGCGGAACTGTCGAGCACCCGTACTCGTGGGCAATGGCTGGGCTGGATACCGGCGGCGGGCGTCGCAGTGGCCGTGCTCGTGACGGTCATGATCATGCGCGGGCCAAACGGCGTCGACATCCCGATCGAGTCGGTGACCACGACGGACTTCGAGATACTGCTTGATGAGGATAGTCTTGAAATGCTCGAGGATCTTGAGTTCTACAGCTGGCTCGAGTCAGTCGACCTCGACGCGAATGGCAATGTCGGCTAGCCGGACGTTGTTGCTCGGCTCGCTGTTAATCTGCTGCAGCCCGGTACTTGCTGCAGACGAGAATGCACCTGATACGGAGTTTCTGGAGTATCTGGGTATGTGGGAAAAATCGGATGAGGATTGGCTGATCTTCAACGATGCGAAGGAAACGGAGACAGACAAACGGAGCGATCCCGTACCGAAAGGTGAAGAATCGACGGAGAAAGATGATGAGACATAGACACATAGTCGCGACGCTAAGCATAGCGGTCTGGCTCGCCAGTGCTGCGGCGATTGCCGATGATGGTGTCGATTGGGACAGCCTGACTGAAGAGCAGCAGACAGCGCTGGCACAGTTCGCCGATCGCTGGAACGAAATCTCGCCTGAGCGACAGGAACGCCTGGCGTTAGGCGCCGAGCGCTGGAGTACGATGACGCCCGCGCAACGCGACGCGGCCGCGCAGCGCTTCAGAATGTGGCGGGAACTGTCCGACGATCGCCGGCAGTTGATACGCGATCGCTACGAGATATACAGGGATCTGCCGCGGGCAGAACAGGATCGCATTCGCCGGAATTACCAGCGGTTTCGGCAACTGCGTAATGACCGTCGCCAGGAACTGCGCAGGCGCTTTCACGACATGACTCCGGAGCAACGCAAACGTGTTCGGGACCGGCTCACCGATCGCCGACCGCGGACGACTACTCGGGATTGATCGGGGTTTTTCTGCTGGAACGATAAAATGCCTGGATTCGGTGCCGGGCTGGCCCCTCCACGAACCGCGTAAGAAGCATTGCGAAAAGAACGGAGAGGACAGTTGCCACGAGCATAGTTGCAGCGACCTCGAGCACGTGGACGTCGCCGACTGCATCCCTGGAGGTTGTCCGAAACGCGATGACAGCGGCGGGAATCAGAAATACTGGATGGAACAGATAGATTGAGTAGATGTTTACCGCAATCACTCGCCACAAGTCGCGATTGGCGATCCACACTAGCGGTGCGAGCAGGCGTGATCGGCCGTACCAAAGACACAACGTGAGTCCACACAGGCCTAGCGAAAAAATGAAGCGCTGCAGCGTCCAGAACCACAACCAGAAGTCGTCGGTTGTCAGCGCATAGAGCATGCTGTGCGCATCCTGTATTGGCAGAAAACCAGTGGCGATGATTATTATCACTGAGGTCGCCATCAGAATGAACGCCGCGCCACGCCGCGCGAACAGCCGCAGTAAAAAGCGCTCTTTGTGGAGAACCAGGAATGCCAGCAGAAAACCGAGCAGAAACGGGGTTGCACGGTAACCGAGGTGGTAATACAGGTCTCTGAGCGTTTCGGGCGTCGAGATGCCGGCGAAGAACGAGTAAATCGGCGTGCGATAACTTTCGGGATCGCCGATCAAAGCCACATATCGGGCGCCGACACTGAGCACGATTGCGACCAAAACGATCGTGACCGGCCGTCTGCTGCGCATGAGCATTAGCACGACGACGGGAAGTAGCAGAAAGGTCTGGGCCAGCACTTCCAGAGACCAACCCACCGGGATTATCGTTTTTGCGTTAAAGAGCTTGCTGACAAAAAGCAGGTTCAACAGCAATTCGAACAGCGTGAAATCAGTAGTGAAGGCATAGAGCGCGAGGCCAATCAGGTATAGCGGTACGATCCGGGACATGCGGCGAACGTAATAGTCGAGCATGTCGATTTGACCGGTCTGCAGAAGTTCACGCAGCAGTAGATAGGCGAGCAAGAAACCCGAGAACAAAAACACGATTTCGGATCCCAACGCCTGCCAGGCGATGTTGAGTACGCCAGGCAACGCGGCGACGTACTGCGGCAGAGAATCAACCGGTAGTACCGCGGTCAGGCCAACGACCACGTGGAAACAAATCACGAGAACGATGCCGATTGCGCGTGCGCAGTCGATGATGGCCCGATTTGAAGGGCTATCCAGCAGCATACAGATTCGTTATTTGCGCCAGGCGCGATGCCGCATGTCTACTTGCGCCGAGTGTAAACAAGCCGTTCTTCGCGAATCCCACTGTCGTTGCGCATCACGATATAACCGTCCATTGCATCCTCGCCCCGTCTATAAAAGCTAATGCCGGAAAAATGCAGCGCGTTGGCTTCGATCTTGACGAGTCGGAATTCAATAAAATCCGGCTTGTCTTCCCACGCCGTGAAATCGGCGCTGAAGTGTTTGACCTTGAGGCTCAGCACGCCGTCGTCAACTGTCAGGAGTAACAACTCGTAAAACGCTACCCCATCAGTGTCGAAAAGCTTGAACATGCCAACCATGGATCCGGCGGACGGCGGATTCCAGACTTCTTCAAAGCGCCTGCCGAACGCCGTGCCCTCCCAGGCGCCGACGAGAAAACTCGCGTCATTCAATGTTGCAGCCGGCGGCGATTCACCCTCGGTCAGCCGGAACGTATGTTCTGTTCGTAGTTCGGCAGCAGATGCGGTGTAGCTGTGCGCTGCAAGCAACAGGGTCAGCAGCCGGAGCATTTTTCGACCAACGGCCATGAGAATCTCTCCCTTTTGTTCTGAACCAACCGCGTAGCGGAAAGTGATAGAGTACCGCGGTTGCTTGGCAAATGCTGGTCACAGAAAATAATTAGACAAGGCTGGCGGCGAACTATTGGGAGACTATTGAATGAGGATCGGTGTACCGAGGGAAATACACCCGGGCGAGAAACGTGTTGCGACAACACCCGATGTGGCGACAGAGCTCATCAAGATGGGGTTTGACGTCGCGATCGAGTCGGGCGCGGGCGCAACGGCCAGCTTCTCCGACGAGGCTTACGCGGCAGCGGGCTGCGAAATCGTAGCTTCGAGCGAAGCGCTGTGGGAGCAGTCGGATCTGATCTTCAAGGTAAGGGCGCCGGAAACCACCGAGGCAGCGCTGCTTAAGAAGCATCAGACGCTGATCTGTTTTATCTGGCCGGCACAGAATCCCGGGTTATTGAAGCAGCTGACCGCGAGCGGCGCGACTGTGATGGCGATGGACAGCGTGCCACGTATCTCGCGCGCGCAGTCGATGGATGCGCTGAGCTCAATGGCGAACATCGCGGGCTACAGGGCCGTGATTGAGGCGGCCCAGCATTTCGGCCGCTTTTTCACCGGGCAGATCACGGCGGCCGGCAAGGTGCCGCCGGCGAAAGTGCTCGTCATCGGGGCCGGTGTCGCCGGCCTTGCGGCAATCGGCGCCGCCAAGAGCATGGGCGCGATCGTGCGTTCCTTCGACACCCGGCCCGAGGTCAAGGAACAGGTGGAGAGCATGGACGCCGAGTTCCTGATGCTCGACTTTGAAGACGAGGATGGCTCGGGCGAGGGTGGTTACGCCAAAGTCATGAGTGAGGAGTTCATCAAAGCCGAGATGGCGCTATTCGCGGAGCAGGCGAAGGACGTCGACATCATCATCACTACGGCGCTGATACCAGGCAAACCGGCACCACGGCTGATCACGGCCGATATGGTTTCGTCCATGCGTGACGGCAGCGTGATTGTCGATCTGGCCGCCGAGCAAGGCGGCAACTGTGAGCTGACCGAAGCCGATAAGGTTGAGGTCCGGGATGGCGTGTCGATCATCGGCTATACCGACCTGCCCAGCCGCCTCGCGGCGCAGTCGAGTCAGCTGTATGGCACGAATCTTCGCTACCTGCTTGCCGAACTGAGCCCGGAAAAAAACGGTGAGATCGATGTCGATATGGACGATGAGGTCATTCGTGGCGTGACTGTGTGCAAAGACGGCGAAACGACCTGGCCACCGCCGGCACCGAAGTTGTCCGCCGCGCCACCCAAAGCTACGCCGGAGCCTGCCCCGGTCGTCGTCGAGAAGAAGTCGTCGATGGCTGGGCCGGTCATCGCGGCTGTAGTCGGCGCACTCGCACTGTTCGGTCTCGGTGCCGTCGCACCCGCATCGTTCATGGCGCACTTTACGGTATTCGTGCTCGCGTGTTTTGTCGGTTACATGGTGATCTGGAACGTGACCCCGGCCCTGCACACACCGTTGATGAGTGTTACGAACGCAATCTCTAGCATCATCGTGATCGGCGCACTGCTGCAAATCAGCTCGGCCGACAGCCTCATCATGTGGATAGCGGCTGCTACCGTCGGCATTACGGCGATCAATATCGCGGGCGGATTTGCCGTTACGCGCCGCATGCTCGAAATGTTCAGGAAGTGATGTCGCGATGAATACCGAAGGATTGCTTACGTTACCCGAAGGCGTCATCACGGTCTCTTACATCGCGGCGACGATTCTGTTCATCCTCGCGCTCGGTGGTTTGTCTAACCAGGAGACCTCCCGACGCGGAAACTGGTACGGCATTACGGGTATGGCGGTCGCATTGATCGCAACGATACTCGGTGTCGTAACCGCTAATTACGCGATTCTGCTTATTGCATTATTGATCGGTGGCAGCATTGGTCTGGTACTTGCACGTCGCGTGCAGATGACACAGATGCCGGAACTAGTGGCGATTCTGCACAGTCTCGTTGGACTTGCGGCAGTCGCCGTCGGCTTCGCGAATTTTATGGACCCAAAGGCACACTTCGAGGGTGTCGAACTTACGATTCACGATATCGAGACGTATCTCGGTATTCTTATCGGTGCCGTGACTTTTTCAGGCTCTGTGATCGCTTTTGGAAAACTCAGTGGCCGCATCAGTGGCAAGCCGATGCTGTTGCCGGCAAGGCACTGGCTGAATCTCGCGCTGCTGATTGGCGCAATCTGGTTCGGTCGCGAGTTCGTCCTCCAATCCGCAATGGGCGGTGGACTGAATCCCCTGATCATCATGACGGCAATTGCCCTGTTGTTCGGTATCCACATGGTCATGGCAATCGGTGGCGCTGATATGCCCGTCGTTGTTTCCATGTTGAACAGTTACTCGGGATGGGCTGCCTCGGCGACAGGCTTCATGCTCAACAATGATCTGCTGATCGTGACGGGTGCGTTGGTCGGCTCGAGTGGCGCGATACTCAGCTACATCATGTGCCGCGCGATGAATCGCAAGTTTCTGAACGTGATCGCTGGTGGCTTCGGTACCGGCGGCGGAACAGTGGCGGCCAGTGGGGATATCGAGGGTGAGATCATCGCGATCGACGCCCACGATACGGCAACGTTACTTGCGAACGCGAGTGAAGTCATTATCGTGCCGGGCTACGGCATGGCCGTTGCCCAGGCGCAGCACATCGTTTACGAACTCACGAGCGCGCTGCGCAACAAAGGCGTCAATGTCCGCTTCGGCATTCATCCGGTCGCGGGGCGCATGCCCGGCCATATGAACGTGTTGCTGGCGGAAGCCAAGGTGCCGTATGACATCGTATTTGAAATGGACGAGGTCAATGAAGATTTCCCGAATGTCGACGTGTCGATCGTGATCGGGGCCAACGATATCGTCAATCCGTCAGCGCAAGAGGTCCCGGACAGCCCGATTGCCGGCATGCCCGTGCTTGAGGTGTGGAAAGGCAAGACGACGATCGTTTTAAAGCGCAGCATGGCGACGGGATACGCGGGCGTGCAGAATCCGCTGTTTTTCAAGGAGAACACGCGCATGTTGTTCGGTGATGCCAAGGACAGCCTCGACGCCGTCTTCAAAGCGCTGTAGAGCCACCAGAGTGTCGTTGGTGTCCTCACGGAAACTCATATGGATGCCAAATTATGCGGCCCAGGGGTTTGCTTTTTTATGGACTATCTGCAAACTAATAGGGCATGGATCACGCGGGGGCGTGCTGAGGTAAACCGATGCTAGCAGGGCTGGCTTCTGACATTTCGCAACAGGTGTTGCGGACCGATGTAGCCGGAATGCCGCTCGAGTGGATTGACTACCGGGAGGCTGTCCGTCTGTATCATACCGAGCAGATCGCTTACGACTGCGGTACACGCCTGTACACGGTCTTTGGTGGCTACTCGAGCTTCGATGGCAACCGCAGCAAGATCGACGTCAACTCGATCATCGCTACGCGCGGCACGAGTCAGAGCCTGACCAGAAATCGCGATAAATACGTACCGCCTCTGAACAATCGCACGCTTTTTAAGCGCGACGGGAACGTCTGTCTGTACTGCGCGATGCGTTACCCGACACGTGACCTGACTCGTGATCACATCACGCCGCTGTCTCGGGGTGGCGGGGATACCTGGAACAACGTGGCAACCGCATGCCGGCGTTGCAACAATTACAAAGGCGGGCGCACGCCCGAGCAGGCCATGATGCAGCTCGTCGCCGTGCCGTTTACGCCGACCTACGCGGAGTACATCTATCTGAAAGGACGCCGCGTGCTTGCCGATCAGATGCAATATCTGCTTGCGCACATACCCCGTTCGAGCCCTCTGCATGCGCGTCTGAGTGACCACCTGGCCGACGGCGCCGAGATCATCGAAGTCCAGTATCACGAGTAAGAGCCGGCCCCAGCAATCAATCGATGTGACCGAGGGGTCGCGGGCGGGAAGTTCGTGCCCAAAGGGCATAAATCGACGGAAGTAAAGCGCAGCGCAGCGAGCCATGACGGAGACGAATGTCGCGGTCGCGACCCCTGAAAGTCTCCCGCATGGTGGCCGGCCACAAGCTATACTGCTGCGCTATGCAGTATCTGATCGACGCCAGCGTGTATGTGTTTCGAGCCTATTACTCGATGCCCGACGACATGGTCGATGCCGACGGTAACCCGATCAATGCACTGTATGGCTATTGCCGCTTTCTCGGCGACTTCATGGAACAGGTAAATCCCGAATATATTGCGGTGCTTTTCGACGAAAGCCTGTCGACGTCGTTTCGCACCGAGATCTATCCGGAGTACAAGGCTAATCGCGATCCGGCACCCGCGGAGTTGAAACGGCAATTCGGGCAGTGCCGTCGTTTTACGCGGGCGCTCGGCGTCATGGAATTCGCGAGCCCGCAATACGAAGCCGATGACCTGATAGGTACGCTGGTAGAGCATGGGCGAACCGTCAATCGACCGTCGACGATTGTCAGTCGAGACAAGGATCTTGCGCAGTTGCTGACAAAGGAAGACGTATTCTGGGACTTTGCCGGCAAAGGCAAGCTCGGCTATGAACGCATACCCGAAGTGTTTGGTGTCTGGCCCGAACAGATCGCCGATTTCCTGGCGCTCGCGGGCGACGCTGTCGACAACATCAAGGGTGTCCCTGGCGTTGGCAAGAAAACGGCTACAGTGCTGCTGGATCACTTCGGCAGTCTCGCCGCAATCTATGAGAATCTGGATAAGGTGCACGAAGTCAACGTGCGCGGCGCAAAGACGCTTGCCGAGAAGCTTGAGATGCACAAGGACGACGCGATGCTCGCACGCCGACTCACGGGCATTGCCTGTGATGCGCCGATCGAAGACGCCGAGGCGCTACTGCAACGCTCGCCGCCGAAGCTCGGCGACATCAATGCGCTGTTCGACGAGGCCGGTATCGGCGCGACACTCCGGCGTCAGGCCGAGCGCGTATCAGATCTGAGCCGCTATTAGAGGTGATCGAACTGTCCCTGTGAGCGATGTTTTTCGCAAGACGGGCCCGGCCGCTGCGCTGGCCATGTTTGAGGCGGAAGCAGACGGACTGCGCGAACTGCAATCTGCGAACGCGATTCGTGTGCCCCAAGTGCTGGCGTGCGGCGTATCGAATGGCGAAAGTTTTATTGAGCTCGAACGCTTCGCGTTCGAACGATCAACCACACATACTGAGCGGCGGCTCGGGGAGCAACTCGCGACACTGCATCGTCACACCGAGAGTCGCTTCGGTTGGTATCGCGATAATACGATCGGTCTGACCCCGCAGCGGAACGACTGGGCCGACGACTGGATCGAATTTTTTCGCACACAGAGACTTGGGTATCAGCTCGAACTTGCGACGGCCAACGGATACGGCCGCGACGTCGCCAACCTTGGAGCGCGGTTGACTGATCGCCTGCCGCAATTTTTTGCTGATTATGTCCCGGTCGCGTCGTTGCTGCACGGCGATCTTTGGAGTGGCAACTGGGGATCGGTGAGCGGTGAACCCGTGATCTTCGATCCTGCCGTTTATTATGGGGATCGCGAATCGGATATCGCAATGACCATGCTGTTTGGCGGTTTCGGCAAAGCGTTCTATGCGGCCTACGAGGCAAGCTGGCCGATGGCGCCGGGCCACGAGGATCGCCTGAAGCTGTATCAGCTCTATCATCTGCTTAATCATTTAAATCTGTTTGGACGTTCCTATTTGGGACGCACCGTGGGCCGAATGCAGGAACTGCTCTGAGCGTTGTTGGGTGGAAGATTCTGTAATCGCTTAAGAATCAGCCACTTTAGCCGATAACCGCCGTATCCCGGTCGGTTCCATCGGTACGCCCATGCGCACGAGGAAAATCGCTGACTACCTAGATACCGGATCTACGACCCTATTTGCCCGGCAAATAGTCGAGATTCTGGACGATGTCGTGTCGGTCGCGATCCACGACGTCGCAGGGCAACTGATCTGGGCGGGTCCTGGTGCCGGGGCAAAAGAACTCTGGGCCGTCACTCCTTTCCTGCGTGAACGGCTTCCCGGACCCGGTTTCTGCGAACGTCTCAGCAACCAGAACCTCGTGTATGTCGCCTACCTGGGCGGAGCCGACGGCGACGACCCAATCGGGACCGTGAGCATTCAGGTGAATGCTTCCAACCCTGTAAGTTTCGAGGCCGCTCATGCCGAAATCGAGCCGATCATCGGCTGCATCGAGCGACAGCTCGAGATTAACGCAGAACTGTCGTCAGTGCGGCGCATGACGGCAGAAGGCAAAAAGGGTCTGAAGCTGCTGATGAAGATGGACGAGCTCGACGCAAGCGCCGGTCCACACGAAATCCTGCGTCTCGTCCTCAAGCTCGCTGCAGAACACTTCAAAGTCGAGCTAATCGCCGTCGTACTTCCCAACCTCGGCATTCAGGAGACGCATCCTGCACATCTGCTCGAGGATGACGCAACCTCCAAAGCCGTCATGACGACATTGGGATCGCTGATATCGATCGCGAAAGCGCATCGCAAAGTGCTGCTGACTGACGCCAATATTGCGACGAAGGTGATTGCCGGCCTGGTCAACAAGAAACCGAAGGTTTTATGTTCGCCTATCATGAACGCCAAAGACGAGGTGATCGGAATATTCGCGTTAATTGGCCCTGCCCGATTCTCGAGAGAGAACGTAAGGCTGGCGCGTGCGATCTGCGCGAAGATCCACACACTGACGCGGGCAGCTGACCAGTTAAGCAGCGAGCATTACTCGCGCCACGGGCTGCTTAACTATATCGGCAATGTTTTGCAGCGCGATTCGGAGCGGTCGCACGCGTTGCTGTATGTCGATGTCGATAAACTACACGTTGTTAATGACAACTTCGGACATATGGCAGGCGATCAGGTAATCCGCCGGGTCGGCGACGTGGTCGACGAACTCGCCAGGAAAGATGACGCCGTGTCGCATCTTTCCGGGGACAGATTCGGCCTGTTCCTGCGCGACTGCGACGAAGCGGGTGCGACTGAAAAAGCACAGCTGATTCTCGAGACACTGGAGAGCCATAATATCGATTATGAAAACGCGGCCATCGAGATCTCGGCGAGCATCGGTATCGTCCTGATACCGGACGTCGCAGCGAGCGCGTCTGCGGCGCTGAATACGGCAGAGATCGCAGCACGCTCAGCGAAACGACGAGGTGGGAACCGTTGTGTCGTATTCCAGGACGTCGATGCGAGTGTCGCGCAGCGCCGCAGTGACCTCGACCAGGTCAATCGCCTGCAGTATGCACTGATTCAGAATCGTTTCCTGCTCTATGCACAACCCATCGTGTCGCTGAAAGATAACGAGGGACCAGAGCGATACGAAATTCTCGTGAGAATGCTCGACGACGATGATCTGACCCTGGCGCCATCTAAATTCATATCTTCGGCGGAGCGTTACCAGATGATGTCGGCGATTGATCGCTGGGTTATCAAGAACACGCTTGATCAGCTTGGCACAGCGGATAATATGCTTGAGGTCAACCTCGCAAGATTCAGTATCAACATATCGGCACAATCGCTCATCGAGGACGACTTTTACGACTACATCGAAGAGCGGATCGCCGCAAGCGGGACTTCGCCAGACTCATTGTGTTTTGAAATCACGGAAACAGCGGTCGTCAGAAATCTTGAACGCGCACAGCGGTTCATACGCCGCTTGCGGAGACTGGGCTGCCGGCTCGCACTCGACGATTTTGGAACTGGCTATTGTTCTTTTGCCTACCTGAAAGACCTGCCTGTCCATTACGTCAAGATCGATGGTGTATTCGTTCGCGACATCCTCGAGAATCCGCTGTCGGAGGCGATCATTTCTTCGATGACGGAAGTGGCGAAAGTCATGAAAGCTGCGACTGTCGCCGAGCACGTCGAAAACGAAATGATCGTTCAGCAAATGCGCAAGTACAATATCGACTTCATTCAGGGCTTCGCGGTCGGCAAACCCAGACCGCTTGATGAAGTGCTAAAGAATATGGGACCGCCGACGATGCTTGAGACCACAGGAAGGCTGCGCGGTGAGAAAGACGTTTCGTCAGGTTAACGAGTGCGCGGCGGTCTACTTGGACAATTTCTCGAATTCGCTCGTGTCGTCCGATTCGTCGACTTCATAGGTTTCGCCGAGAAAGTCTTCGTCGAACGCATATAGCATCGTGCCTTCCGGCGCTTTGAGCACCACGAATGCGCCCTCGAAGCCCGGAAATTTCTTATGCTTCAAGCCGTGCTTCTCGATCACCGCAAAAAGCGCGTCCCTATCGGGACACTTGAAGCATAGTGACGGCGAGGTCAGCGCAATGCTTTCCGACAGACCCAAAGCGATACCGCCCGCGTCAAAGCGCATATGCGTCGTCGGCTCTTCGCGCATGCGCAGCAGGACCGGGGCGACCGAAGCCCAGAACCGGGCCGAATGCACCGCATCGCGGACCGGCACCGAAAGCTCGAACCACGTACCGCAGACCGAGTCGTTATCGAACTCGTCGCCGGCGGAAAATGTGCGCGCCTCGAGCATCGTAACCCTATGGCCATCGCTATCTGCGAGGCCGAGCTCGTTGAACACGTCTTCGTCGAGGTGCATAAAATCGAAGTTGAAACCGTGATCGGTCATCTTGCGCGCGCGTTTGGCCAGATTTTTCTGCACGAATGTAATCGACGGCGACTCGAATTCACGGTCGTGCAGACCAATGCACAAGACACCGTCACTAACGACCGCATATTTGTGCGGCCAGACCTCGCCTATTTTGCGTTCGGTGAAGCCGAGTTTTTTGTAAAACTCCAGCGATTCGAGTATGTCGGGCGTGCGCACACTGAACTCTAGATAGTGACCGAAGGTGCTCATCGTTGCGCACCCATCGCCAGCGCGCGCTGCCGTGATTTCTCCAGGCTCCGGGCGGTTTCGGCAGCACTCCAGTCAGGCGACGATTCTGGCCATCCTGAGACATTTTTCTCGATGAGCCGGGAGAGAAAAGCGATATGGTCGTCGCGACCGTTGAGGGCTGGAATATAGTGTAGTTTACCGCCGCCGGATTCACGGAATCGTTCGGCATTCAGCAGCGCAATTTCTTCGAGCGTCTCGAGACAATCAGCTGCAAAACCGGGACAGACGACATCGAGCCTGCTCAGCCCCTCGGCGCCGAGCTTCTGAATGGTCTCGTCGGCGTACGGCCGGAGCCATTCCGCGCGACCGACCCGTGATTGAAACGCGATCATCCAGTCTGCAGCTTTGAGTTCGAGGGCCGCCGCAACGAGACGGGCCGTCTTTTGACACTGGCAGTAATAGGGATCGCCTTTGTCTAAAGTGTCGCGCGGTAGGCCGTGGAACGAGAACAGCAGCTTGTCGCCGCGCCCGTGCTGCTCCCAGTCCTCAAGAATGCTCGCCGCCAGTGCCGCGATATAACCGGGCGCATCGTGATAATGATTGATGAATCTGAATTCGGGGATCCAGCGGCGGCGTCTCAATGTTCTCGTCACATCGGCAAAGACCGACCCGGTCGTCGTCCCCGAGTACTGCGGGTATAGGGGCAGGGCGACGATGCGCCGCGCATTCTGCGTATGCAGTTCGTCGAGGGCCGATTCGAGGGTCGGTTGACCGTAAGACATGCCCAGGGCGACATGCACATCGCCGGCAAGGTGCTGCGTCAGTTGTTCCTGTACGCCGGTCGCAATATCCCTTGAGTACAGTAACAGCGGGGATCCTTGCTCTGTCCAGATCCTCCGGTAGGCATGTGCCGAGCGGGCCGGACGAACGCGCAGAATAAAACCGTTCAGGATCAACCACCAGACAGGTCGCGGCAATTCCACGACGCGCGGATCCCACAGGAATTGCTTGAGATAGCGCCGGACAGCAGATGGCGTCGGTTCATCCGGGGTGCCCAGGTTCACAAGCAGGACACCCAATGACTCCGAAAGCCCGTGTTCGTATTGCGGCATGGATTCGAACGTCGGCATAAGACTGCAACCGCTGCTGATTCGCGTAACCCTAAACCAAAGGTCGGTCATGCGCCAGTAAGCAGCGCTATAATCCCTTGTCCTGATTGAAATTTGTCATGTGAAAACACCAATGGACGCATCCGCAGAAGAGTCCCCTCAAAGAAGTGAATCCTGGCTCCTAATTCGCGACGTCGGCGTACTGCAGGTGAAGCTGGTCGTCGATGGCTTGCGCGACCTCGTGCTGGTACCGGCGTCGCTGATTGCCGGCGTGGTGAGTCTGATAAGAAGCAAGGACGGCAAGCCCGGCCCGCAGTTCTATCGTCTCCTCGCGATCGGTAAGAAAAGCGAGCATTGGATAAATCTGTTTGGCGCGATAAGAAACGCGCCGATGAATATTGCCGACGACGTCAGCTTTGGCGACCTTGACATCGACGATATCGTCTCGCGAGTAGAAACCTTTGTCGTCGATGAATACCGGCGCGGCGGTGTTACCCGGCAGGCCAAAGCGCGTATCGACAAAGCGCTCGGAGCGATGCACAGAAACGTGAAGAACTAACCGTAGGGGGAATCCATGCCGATGCCACGGCGCTTGCCGCGGTGCCGCACTCTGCCGTACGTTAACCTTGGGTCAAAACGGGAGTCCGTAATGCGCGCAAATGACAACGCCTGTTCGCACGCACTGATCAGGGCGGTGCGGCTTCCATAATGGCTGTGACGCCCATACCACCTGCAGTACAAACCGAGATGAGCCCACGGCCCGAGCCTTTTTCATTCAATAGTTTTGCCATTGTCGCAACGATCCGCGCGCCCGTTGCCGCAAACGGGTGGCCGATCGCAATGCTGCCGCCCTTGACGTTAAGCTTCGACATGTCAATCGGACCCATCGGCCGATTGCGGCCCAGGCGTTCGCGACAGAACTTCTCCGACTGCCAGGCTTTGAGGGTGGCGATAGTCTGCGCCGCAAAAGCCTCGTGAATCTCGTAGAAATCAAAGTCCTGTAAACGCAGCTTGGCTTCATTGAGCATGGTGGACACCGCATAGGCCGGCGCCATCAGCAGACCTTCGTCATCAATGAAGTTCACAGCGGCAACCTTGAGATAGGTCAGATACGCCGCGATCGGCAAATTCTTCAGGTTCGCCCAGTCTTCCGATGCGAGCAGCACGGCGGCCGCGCCATCGGTTAGCGGCGTACTATTACCGGCCGTCATCGTGCCGTCTTCACTCTTGTCGAAGACCGGTTTCAGACTGGCGAGTTTTTCCAGCGTGCTGTCACGGCGAATATTGTTGTCTTCTTCACAGTCGTGAAATGGAACGACGAGGTCCTCGTACCAACCTGCGTCGTAAGCCGCCGCCGCTTTGACATGACTCGATAGTGCCAGCAGGTCCTGATGCTCACGGGGGATTTCCCATTCTTTCGCCATGAGTTCCGTACTCTCACCCATCGATAATCCTGTACGGGGCTCGGTAACGCCCGGAAATTCCGGTTTGAGGTGGTATGGACGCAGCCGGAACCACGGCTTGATGCGTTGCATCAGCGAACGCGCCTGAAAGACATCAAGCAAAATCTGGCGATAGCTGTCTGGATAAACGATGGGTGGATCACTAATCGAGTCGGTGCCACCCGCTATCCCGGAATCGATCTGGCCGAGCGCGATCTTGTTGGCGATCAGTGCGCAGGCTTCGAGGCTGGTGCCGCAAGCGCGTTGCAGATCGACCCCCGGCGTGCGTCGCGACAGTCCGGATTCGATCAGAGACTCACGGGCCAGGTTCCAGTCGCGCGAATGCTTGATTACCGCGCCGACCGCCACATCGCCAAGCGTCTGGCCCTTGAGGTCGTATTTGGTGACCAGGCCGTCAAGTGCAGCCGTCATCAGATCCTGATTGGAACTGTCACTATAGAATGTGTAGGAACGGCAAAACGGAATGCGTGAGCCGCCGATCACTGCAACTCGTCTAGCTCGACCATCATGCAACATGTTTGTCTCCGTTCATGCAGGTTGATCATCTGCGCCGGGGCAACTTTACACTATTCAAGCGCGATACCTGAATAGCCTTTGAGCGATCAATCCAGGCGGTTTGCCATGTAACATCATGGTGCCCTGGAGGCCGGCGTAGGCGGATGATGTGGAAAAGCAGTAACTGGCGCGAAGAGACCCCGGCCCTGCTGCGGCTGGCCGGGCCGCTAGTCGTCAACAATCTCGCGATTGCCGGCATGCAATTTGCCGATACCGTCATGGCAGGTCGCCTTGGCGCCGAATCGCTTGCTGCCGTTGCGGTGGGCGGCAGCGTCTGGTTTCTCGGTTTCACCGTGGCGCTGGGCACGCTGATGGCGATTTCACCAATCGCAGCGAGACACTTTGGGGCGGGTAGTCCAGAACTGATCGGACGTTACACACGCCACGGTATCTACCTGGGTATCGGCATCGGCGCTGGCCTCATTATTCTCGCGTACGCGTACGTCAGACCGGTGCTGTCGACGATAGGCATTGATCCAGGATTTCGCGACCTGACCATCGGTTATGTGCTCGCAATCATTCCCGGCGCGCCGGCGATCTTCACGTTCCTCGCGCTGCGCTTCACGACAGAAGGTATCGGGCATACCAAGCCGATCATGTATGCCTCGATCTTTTCGTTCGTATGCAACGTAATCCTGAATTATGTGTTCATGTTCGGTCATTTCGGGGCGCCGGCGCTAGGGGCCATTGGCTGCGGGCTGGCAAGCGCCATTACCATGTGGCTCATCATGATCGCTCTGGCTGTCTACATGGCATGCAGTCGCCGCTATCGGGTGCTCGCGATCTTCTCGCGCGTCGCGCCGGTACGCCCGGAGATCCTGCGCGAGATCGTGGTACTGGGTTTTCCGATCGCGATCACTATCACGGCCGAAGCAGGCCTGTTCAACGCTGTGTCGATACTTATGGGAACACGTGGCGCCGCTATCGCCGCGGCTCATCAGATCGCAATCAACTTTGCGTCCACCATGTTCATGATTCCGCTCGCGCTGAGTTCCGCGATCACGATCAGGGTCGGGCACGCGCTTGGCTCGGGCAATGCGCACGCCGCACGGTATGGTGGCGGGCTCGGCATCCTTATCTGTGGACTGTTCATGTGCTGTTCGGCAGCATTTCTGCTGGTATTCCGTGATGCAGTCGTCGGCCTTTACACAAACGATTCTTCAGTGACGAGCATCGCGATCAGCCTGTTGCTTATGGCGGCTATCTTTCAGGTTGCTGATGGCATACAAATTGGTGCAGCCGGCGCGCTACGCGGCTATAAGGACACGCGTGTGCCCATGGTGATCAATACGTTCGCATTCTGGGTGTTGGCGTTCCCGCTGGCATTTATGGCGGCGGTCACATTCAAGTCACCTCCCAGTTATGTCTGGGGCGGCTTCGTGCTCGGCCTGACCGTCGCAGCCGTGTTGCTCACGTGGCGATACGATCGAGTATCCGGTGCTGCGGTCGCAGCGGACCGACAGTAACGTCTACACGCTGGGTCTGATATTGGCGTTCAGGCGGAACAGATTCGTCGGGTCGTATTTGTTCTTGAGCTCGACGAGTCGTGGATAGTTCGCGCCATAATTACCCCAGGTCTTGCGCTCATCGTCTTCGTTGAGGTTCGTATAGAACCCCGTCATGTGCGGCTCCATCGCCGCATAGTATTCGCGAACTGCGGCGATGCCAGACTCGTTTTGCGCCGGATCATTGCTCGAATAACTGATGCCAAAATTGAACGCCGCATCCCGATGCACATAAGCGGTCGAGTCAGGCGAGATTCTCGAGGTGGCTCCGCCAAGATGCTGAAACCAGGAACTGACATTGCCGCGGTTGGCAAATTCGACGATGACATCGATTGCCGCAGGAGTCAGTTCCTTGAGGAAGCTGGATTTAAGGTAGTTCTGCAGACCATGACCCATCACGCCGTCCATCCGGGTCTGGATGTCTGTATATGAGAATGGTCGCAGCTCGCCATGCAAGAAGTCTGGATGATCGAGCAGCGTCGCCAACGCCTTCTCACCGGCGGCGTGATCGCCGCACCAGACGACCTCGACCATCGTCATCGGGCCATCCTCACCATTTATGAAAATAGGCTCGACATTAGCTTCGTCGGGCAATGCCTCGTGAAGTTCCGCATAATAGCTAAGGAAATCCTTGCTGATCGGATAGATCAGATCACCACCGTACACGGTTGGATTGAACGGATGCAGGCGGTATACAAATTCAGTTACGACGCCGAAATTACCGCCGCCGCCACGCAGGCCCCAGAATAAATCCGGGTTCTCGTCGGCACTCGCCCGAACGATATCGCCGCTTGCAGTGACGACGGTAGCGCCGAGCAGGTTGTCGATGGCAAGCCCCATCTTGCGGTCCGTGCGACCCATTCCGCCACCCAAAGTGAAGCCTCCGGCTCCCGTGTGAGACACGATGCCTGTCGTCGTCAGCATGTTGTGGGCAGTGGCGGCGCCATCGAGATGGCCGAGCAACGAACCGCCATCGGCGCGCGCTGTTCCGGTCTCGACATCGACATCTACAGCGTGCATCTGCGACAGGTCAATCATCATGCCGCCGTCAGATGTCGATTTGCCGGGCAGGCTGTGACCGCCGCCCTTCACGGACACGAGCAAATTACGTTCACGAGCGAAAGTAACGGCGTTGACGACATCGTCGGTGCTTGCACACTGTACGATGACCGCCGGCTGCTTGTTGTCGAACATGCCGTTCCAGACCCTTTTTGCGGCCGCATAACCCTCGTCAGCCTGCAAGTACAGGCGGCCATCCAAACTGCCAGCCAGTTCGGCGAGCGTTGCCGCCTCGATCGAGATTTCCTGACCAGCACTCGTGAGCGCCGGTATCAGTGTGCCGCTATCGGTCGTGGACACTCCCGTATCGGAGCCGCAGCCTGGAACAGCAGCCGCAACAGCCGCCGCCAGTGTCGTTTTGCAGAATGCCCGTCTATGCATGGTTGTATCCCCCGTTCTGTTGTTATTAGCCCCCTTGTCCGAAATCGGGGTTCTCGCTGGCCAGGAACTCGTCCTCTTCGGGAGTATTCTCACGGCCGAGCAGCTTATTACGGTGTGGAAAGCGGCCGAATCGGTCGATGATGTCCCGGTGTAGCTCGGCAAACTGTGCGATTGTCGCAAAGGTTTCGCGGTAGGTCGGAGACACCGCTTGGGCGAGGCGATTGTACAACTCGACCGATTTCGCCTGTACTTTGCGCGATTCGGCGTGTTGCAGGGGCATGTAAAAAAATGCACGCTCGATTGGCAGGAGTCCTTTGTCTTTTTTCTGCATTGCGCCTTCGACGCAAAGTTTCAGAGCGACCCTGTCCTTTTCGAATGCCTTGACCGTGTTGCGATAGATGTTGCGGCGAAACTGATCGAGCAGGAGTATCAGGGCCAGGCGACCATGCGGCTGGTGCGCCCAGTGATCGAGTTCGCCCGCCGAGGCTTTGCCAACATCATTGGCGAATTCTTTCTTGCACTCGTGATCGAAGACGCTGTCTTCGCCGAACCAGATATCCATGCGCCGATCGATCTGTGGTGCCGAAAGCTCATGCTCTTTGAACCAGAAGGACAAAATCGCGTCGATTCGCAGCTGATCGTCATCAGTTATCGTCGCATCCATGACTTCGCTTAGCAGCTTGACCGGCATCAGGGCCCTCACACTCACACTCGATAATGCGAACCAGGTCACGATTTGGGCCTGACGCGCCAAATGCAGTCCCGATTCTCAGTAGACTTTAGCAGATGATGACTGGCGTCACCCGAAAACTGCCCGGTACGCAGGGTGCCAGAATCGGCAAACGCATGCGCATGTTGTTGGTCGCGTTTGCGGCTGGCGGGCTTGTTGGTTGCGGCGATCCGCCCACGGCTCCCGAGGAAGCGATTCGTTCCTGGGTGCAACAGGGGCAGCAGGCAGCCGAACAGAAGGACCGGCGAACACTGGTCGGCATGATTTCGCCGACATACACGGATGCGCGCGGTCATAGCCGCGCGGATATAGAGAACCTGTTCCGTGCCTATTTTCTGCGCCAACACACGATCGCGCTGTTAACGCGCATCAATGATATCCGCGTTTACGACGGCTCGGCAGCCGAACTCGACCTGGACGTTGGCATGGCGGGAACTAACGACGGCGTGCTCGGGTTTAGCGCCGATGCGTACCGATTCGAGATGGAGCTGGAAAAGGATGGTGATGACTGGCTGCTGATTTCGGCCCGATGGGGCGAGATTGGCGAACAGTTGCGCTAGCCGGAGCCGGAGGTTGTGCCGATGAAACGAGTGACAAGGATATATCGCTTGGGTCTTATACTGATTGCCGCAACGCTGATCGCGTGTGCCGGCATGGAGCCGAAGATCAGTACGCCCGGCGTCAGCCTGCGCAACGTACAGGTGCAGGAACTGGATTTCTCGCGCCAGGTGTTCCTGATGGGCTTCGATGTAACCAACCCGAACGCATTTCCGCTGCCGATCAGGACAATTAGCTACACGGTGAGGCTCGATGGCCAGCACTTCGCGGGCGGCAGCACCGAGAGTGCGTTCACGGTTGCTGCACAAAGCGATGGCGAATTCGCGATCAGCGTGGAACTCGATCTGCTGCGCACGGCACCCCAGTTGCTATACACGGTTTATGACGGCGTCAGCCGCGATATTCCTTACGAACTCAAGGGCCAACTCGGCATCGATATCCCCTTCGTCAAACCCCTGACGTACGAATCCAGGGGCGAAATTCGCTTATACGCCAGTAAGTTCTGAGCCGGGCACGCGGGCGCCGGCGCCTGTCCGTGGCTATGGTTACGCGCGTAACCATGTCTGCAGGATTGCAAAAACCCCGCAAAAAAGGCCCCGAAGCCCCGATTCTGGCTGCATTGGGCCCATTTACACCGCTGCAGTGGCCGGTCCCGCGAAACGTCGCATATACTGAATTGTTCGGGTAACCGTGGCGCTTCCAGTGCCTTTGTGGGGGAACTGGGCAGACCCGCGACAGTACGCGCGAGCGTATAGCCCACGGGGCGTCTTGGCGCCAACTCAAAAAAAAACTGTATTGGGGCGCGTGAACGCGTGACCCTCAGGGTATTTATGACCGAGCGCACCGCGAGTGGTCTGTATGACCCGGCATTCGAGCGCGATAGCTGCGGCTTCGGGTTGATCGCGAATCTCGATGACATGCCGAGCCAATGGGTCGTCAATACGGCGATCTCCGCGCTCGCGCGTCTGACGCATCGAGGCGCGGTCGCGGCAGACGGCAAGACCGGTGACGGCTGTGGTCTGTTGATCAAATCACCAAAAGAGTTCCTGCGCGCGGTGGGCGAAGAGCTCGGATTCTCGCTCAGCGAGCGTTTTGCCGCAGGGATGGTGTTCCTGAGCCAGGACGTCGATCGTGCGACGGCCGCTCGCAAAGCGATCGATACAGCTGCCGATGAGATCGGGCTCGAAATCGCTGGCTGGCGCGAAGTGCCGACGGATCCGTCTGTCTGTGGCGATCAGGCGCTCAAGACCTTGCCACGCATCGAGCAGGTATTCGTCAACGCGCCGCCTGGCATGCCGCGCGGTCGTTTTAATCGACGGCTGTTTCTTGTGCGACGCCGTGCCGAAAAACGCATGGCCGGCGGGGATGCTTATATCGCGAGCCTGTCATCGGTGACGATTAGCTACAAAGGCATGATCATGCCCGGAGTATTGCCGGATTTTTACCCGGACCTCAGAGATCCGCGACTCGTATCATCGGTGGTCGTTTTTCATCAGCGTTTCTCGACAAACACCTTACCGCAATGGCGGCTTGCGCAACCGTTCCGATTCCTGGCTCACAACGGCGAGATCAACACGATTCAGGGCAACCGCAACTGGGCACAGGCCCGCGCCAAGAATTTTATCTCTGACAAGCTTGACGATATTTCCGATCTTGAGCCGATCATTTCGTTGACCGGCTCGGACTCGTCAAGCCTCGATAACATGCTCGAAGTGATGCGAGCCGGCGGTATGGACGTATTACAAGGCATGCGCATTTTGATGCCGCCCGCCTGGCAGGCAGCTGATGACATCGATCCCGACATTCGCGCGTTCTACGAATTCTATGATTGCCAGATGGAGCCCTGGGACGGGCCGGCGGGCATCGTGCTGACCGACGGCCGCTACGCGGCCTGTTGCCTGGACCGCAACGGCCTGCGACCGGCTCGCTACGTTATAACGAACGATCGACACATCACGATTGCCTCTGAAATTGGAGTGTACGATTACGATGAGGCTGATGTCGTCAGCAAAGGGCGCCTTGGTCCGGGCGAAATGCTCGCGGTGGATCTCGTCAACGGTGTTTTGCTCGAGAACGACGACATTCACGACATCCTGAAGACGCGCGCGCCCTATAAGAAGTGGCTCAAGCAGGGCGTGCGCTATCTCGATTCCGAACTTGTGGATACGCACATCGCGGCTGAGCCGATGGACCCGGACACGCTCGCCTGTTATCAGAAGATGTTCAATTTCTCACGCGAGGAACTGCATGACATCGTTGCCGTGCTTGCCAAGGCCGAGCAGGAGGCAGTGGGCTCAATGGGTGACGATACACCGATGGCAGTCCTGTCGGAGCAGATTCGCTCGCCATTCGATTATTTTCGCCAGCAGTTCGCGCAGGTAACTAACCCTCCGATCGACTCACTGCGTGAGCGCATCGTAATGTCGTTACAAACAAACATTGGCCGCGAGTCGAGCCTGTTCGATATCGGGCCCGAGCATGCGCAGCAGGTCGTCATGAACTCACCGGTGTTGTCACAGAAAAAGCTGCGGCAGTTACTCAGCGATGACATGTACGGCGACAGCCATATGTTTATCGATCTCAACGTTGACGAATCGCTGTCGCTGCCGGAAGCGCTCGACACGATATGCGAGCAGGCTGAAGCGGCCGTTCGCGCCGGCAATCTGATTCTGATGCTCAGTGACCGCTACCTGAGGCGGAACAAACTGCCCGTGCACGCGCTGCTCGCAACGGGCGCAGTGCATCATCATCTCGTCAAGTGTGGCCTCCGTTGCGATGCGAACATAATCGTCGAGACAGGTGTCGCCCGCGATCCGCATCATTGTGCATGTTTGATCGGTTACGGGGCGACGGCCGTTTACCCGTATCTGGTGTACCAGTCACTGCATGATATCGCGCAGCGCGGCAATATCGACAAGCAACAGCAACTCGGTCGCAGCTTCCGGCGCGGCATTCGCAAGGGTTTATTCAAGGTGATGTCGAAGATGGGTATCTCTTCGATATCGAGCTATCGCGGCGCGCAGCTGTTCGAAATTGTCGGGCTGCACGATGAGGTCGTGGAGCGTTGCTTCAAGGGCACGACGTCGAGGATACAGGGGACGAACTTCGAAGATCTTCTCGATGATCAACGACGCCTTGCGGCGATGGCATGGGAGCCGCGCACTTCCGTGTCCCAGGGGGGGCTGCTCAAGTACGTGCACGGTGGCGAGTACCACTGTTTTAACCCGGACGTCGTGGCGACGCTGCAATCCGCAGTACGCACCGGGGACTACGCGCGGTATGCCGAGTACGCGAGACTGGTCAACGAGCGGCCGATAGCGACGTTGCGCGATCTCATGTCATTGCGAGCGATCGGCCCACCTGTGCCGCTCGACGAGGTCGAACCGGTCGAGGAAATCTTGCTGCGCTTCGATAGTGCCGGCATGTCGCTCGGAGCGCTGTCGCCGGAAGCGCATGAGGCGCTGGCGATCGCGATGAACCGTATCGGCGGGCGCTCCAATTCCGGTGAGGGTGGCGAGGACCCGGCGCGATACCGAACCGAACGGGTGTCGAAGATCAAACAGGTTGCGTCCGGCCGTTTCGGTGTCACGGCCGAATACCTCGTTAATGCTGAAGTGCTTCAGATCAAGATAGCGCAGGGCGCGAAGCCGGGCGAAGGCGGCCAGCTCCCCGGGCACAAGGTCAACGAGATGATCGCAAGACTGCGCTATGCCAAGCCCGGGGTCGGGCTTATTTCGCCGCCACCGCATCATGATATTTACTCGATCGAAGATCTCGCTCAACTGATATTCGATTTGAAGCAGGTCAATCCGGAAGCCCTCGTGTCCGTGAAACTTGTCGCCGAGCCGGGCGTCGGCACGATTGCCGCGGGTGTCGTCAAGGCGTATGCGGATCTGATTACGATCTCGGGGTACGACGGGGGCACGGGAGCGAGCCCGCTGAGCTCGGTCAAGTACGCGGGCAGCCCCTGGGAACTCGGTCTGTCCGAGACGCATCAGGTATTGCGCGGTAACGGCTTGCGACACAAGGTCCGGCTGCAGACTGACGGCGGGCTCAAGACGGGAGTTGACGTCATCAAGGCAGCGATGCTCGGTGCCGAGAGCTTTGGTTTCGGCACGGCCCCGATGGTTGCGCTGGGCTGTAAGTACCTGCGTATCTGCCATCTGAATAATTGTGCGACGGGCGTCGCAACACAGAACAACATCCTGCGCAGCGAATATTTTACGGGTCTGCCAGAAATGGTCATCAATTTCTTCCGCTTCGTTGCCGAGGAGACGCGACAGCTGATGGCTGAGCTTGGAGCGAAGAAGCTCGATGATTTAATCGGCCGCGTCGATCTGCTCGAACTGCAGTCGGGCAATACGGCTCGCCAGGCGCGGCTGGATCTCGCGCCCATCGTGTCCGCCGCAGGCCTTGCCAAAGACGCGCCGCAATTCTGCACCGAACCGCGTAACGAGCCATTCGACAAAGGCGAGCTTGCCGAGGAAATGCTCACAACGACACTTGCGGCGATCGAATCGAAGTCCGGCGGCCGATTTGGATTTGAGGTTCGCAACTTCAACCGCTCCATTGGAGCACGGCTCGCCGGCGAAATTGCCAGGCGGCACGGCAACCATGGTATGGCCGAGGCGCCTCTCGAGATTCTCCTGCGCGGGACGGCCGGGCAGAGCTTCGGCGCATGGAATGTTGCCGGCCTGAACATGACGCTGATCGGGGACGCCAACGATTACGTGGGCAAGGGTATGGCTGGTGGCCGCATCGTCATTCGTCCACCCGAGGAAGCGGGTTACGTTGCGCGAGAAACATCGATCATCGGTAACACATGCCTGTATGGCGCAACCGGAGGCGTGCTGTACGCGGCGGGCCGGGCCGGCGAGCGATTCGCAGTGCGTAACTCCGGCGCCACGGCCATTATCGAGGGCTCCGGCGATCACTGCTGTGAGTATATGACTGACGGCGTCGTTGTCGTGCTGGGCCGCACCGGCGTCAACTTCGGCGCGGGCATGACGGGCGGTTTCGCATATGTGCTGGATATCGATCGGGATTTCGTCGATCGTTACAACCACGAACTCATCGACATCCACCGCATCACCCCCGAAAGCATGGAGGCACACCTGCATCACCTGCGTGCACTGATCATGCAATACGTCGACGCGACCGACAGCGACTGGGGTCAGCTGATTCTTGATGATTATCGGGCGTTTTGGCCGAAGTTCTGGATCGTCAAGCCCAAAGTCGCGGAGCTCGGGTCGTTAATCGAATCGCTGCGTCAGGCGGCATGACAACCGTCGTGGATTATCGAAGAGCCCGCGCGGGCGACAGAGCGATCAGCCATGGCTAAGCATCCGCTGCAATTTCTCGAAGTTCCACGTCGCGATCCGGAGAAAGAGCCGGCCGCGGAGCGGATTCAGCATTTCGGGGAAATCTACGGTCACTACGATGGTGCCGACGCGGCCGCGCAGGCGGGCCGGTGCCTGTCCTGCGGCAATCCCTACTGCGAGTGGAAGTGCCCGGTACACAACTACATTCCGAACTGGCTGGACCTCGTCGAACAGGGCAAGTTGTTCGAGGCGGCCGAGTTATCCCATCAGACCAACTCGTTGCCGGAGATATGCGGCCGTATTTGTCCGCAGGACCGATTGTGCGAGGGCGCATGCACACTCAATGACGGTATCGGCGCCGTGTCGATCGGGGCCGTTGAGAAGTACATAACGGATGAAGCGCTGAAGCAGGGTTGGCGGCCGGATATGTCGCACGTTACGGATACCGGCAGGCGGGTCGGAATCGTCGGTGCCGGACCGGCGGGACTCGCAGCCGCCGATGTTCTCGCGCGGCAGGGAATTCGCTCCGTCGTCTACGACGCGTATCCGGAAATCGGTGGCTTGCTGACCTACGGTATTCCGCCGTTCAAGCTCGAGAAGCACGTGGTCGAAAAGCGCCGCGAGATCCTTGAGGGCATGGGTGTGCAGTTCGTGCTCAATACCCGCATCGGCGCCGACAAGGCATTTCAGGAACTTGTTGACGAGTACGACGCCGTGTTCCTTGGCATGGGAACATACACTTATGTACGTGGTGATTTCCCCGGCGAGGATCTGCCGGGCGTTCACGAGGCCCTGCCGTATCTGGTTGCGAACGTCTATCGTGAATTGGGTTACCAGGACGACTCGCCGCCCTTTGTGAGTTTCGAAGGGCAGCACGTCATCGTACTCGGTGGCGGCGACACGGGCATGGACTGTAATCGTACGGCGATCCGCCAGGGCGCGGCGAGCGTGCGCTGCGCCTACCGGCGCGACGAAGTCAATATGCCCGGATCACGGCGCGAAGTCGCGAACAGTAAAGAGGAAGGGATCGAATTCCTGTTCAATCGCCAGCCCGTCGAAATCGTCGGTACGGACCGGGTTGCCGGGGTGAAAGTCGTGGAGACGGTTCTTGGCGAAGCAGGCCCCGATGGCCGCCGGCGTCCGGAACCCGTGGCCGGCACTGAGGAGGTGCTGCCGGCCGACGCCGTCATTATCGCGTTCGGTTTCCAGCCGAACCCGCCGGCCTGGTTCGACGAGTTCGCGATTCAGACCCTGCCGAGCGGGCGCGTGCGGGTTACGTCGCACGGCGAGTATCCGTTCCAGACGACGAACCCCAGGGTATTCGCGGGCGGTGACATGGTGCGGGGGTCAGACCTTGTCGTCACGGCTGTTTTCGAAGGCCGCGAGGCCGCCAAGGGAATCGCGAATTATCTTGGGGTGTAAGGCCGCAGGCGGGATGCTTGGCAGCGGAAGGAAAACGCAGCGAAGCGAGCCATGACGAGACAGGCATCGCGGTCGCTGCCTTACTCATGAGCAATTTGAGCGTCGGTAAACAAGTAGCCTTTTAGCTCCTTATCCAAAGTCGGATCCCGCCGACGGATCCACTCGAGGACCATTGCGGCATGCTCTTTCTCCTCGTCACGGTTGTGCGCGAGAATAGCCGCGAGTTCCCTGTCCCGGCATGCATCCACACGCTGGTTGTACCAGTCGACAGCCTCGAGCTCTTCCATCAGTGAGGTAATCGCCCTGTGCATGTCGCGCGTCTCATCGTTTAGCTCGTCAATTGGTTCGTGATATCCCTCGTTGGCCATGGCTTTGTCCTTTATTGTGTTTCTTGCGGTTTGCTTGGTATGGATACTGTAAACGATACCCCATCATCGGTATTGTGCGCACTGATCGAGCCGTCGTGACCTTCGGCAATCAGTTTTGCGACGTACAGGCCGAGCCCCAAATGCCGTTCGTCGTCTGAGCGTACCGATACCATCGAATCAAATAATTGCGTGCGCATACGATCGGGCAATGGCGGCCCGGGATTCGTCACTGACAGTCTCCGCATGCCGTCTTCGTCGTGCAACTCAATCGTGACGGTGTCGCCGTTAGCGCTGAAGCCGACGGCATTGTCGACGAGTTTGTCGAGCATCTGGATGATCAACTCCGGGGATCCGCTTGCCGGGCTATTCTCGAGTTCTGTTTTAAACGTGAAGTGGCGGTGCGGGTAGACATCGCGGTACGCCGCGACTGCTGACTCCAGCACAACGCGGAGATCGAAGTTCTCGGGCTCGGCATGCTGCATGAGTTCCTCGACCCGGTTCGCTTCGCTCATCGCAGTAAGAATTCGTCGCAGCCGATCGGCGCCGTCCCTGGCACGCGCCGCATATCCTGCTGAAGCTTCATTCAACGCTTCGTGCTCGAGATTCTCGAGCGACGATGTGACGATCGCGAGCGGTGTGCGCAGTTCGTGTGACAGTTTCGTCGCGAGAGACCGTAAATATTCGTTGTAGTCGCCGAGCTGGTGCAGCACGTGCGAAAAACTGCGTGACAGGTCGCCCACCTCATCGCCCGCATCGGCACTTGGTAATGTCGTGCGCAGGTTGTCCCGCTCGAGCGCATCCTCGGCGGCGAGGCTAAGGTTGCGGATACGGCGCGACAACCAGGAAGCGTAGCCGAGCAGAATGCCGGCGACGAGTAATGTCGCAATCAACGTGACGTTCATCAGGCGCGCGAGGCCGGCATTGGTCAGGCTCAGGATCGCCTCCGTACCTTGTTGCAGAACGACGGCGCCGATCATCGTGTCGCCGGCGGTGACAGGTTGGGCAACGGCGACAACGGCTCTGCCACTCTCGGGACTCCGAAACCAGCTTACCGATTCGCGTCCGTCGAGCGCCTGCAGGATATAAGCCTGCTGCTCGCGGCCGCTGGCGTCCGGCTCAGCCAGGTCTGCTTCCTTGCCGGACTCGACAAGCGCGTCGTAGGCGATACGCAGCCAGGTTGAGCCAACGCCAGGGCGTTCGGCCGCAGCGGTCGGCAGCTTACCGACGGCAGCGATCCGCCAGCCCACGGCGTCGGTGACGAGCAGACGCATGTCCGGCTGAACAAGGCCGGCTGCGATCGCCGTTATCTCCGTCGATGCGCTGACGAACGCCCCCGGCGTGCGCGCCGCGAAGCTGGCACTGCGCACGGCGGGTTGCCGCTCACTCGATGTGTTGTGGACGATGATCCCCAGATGCGTGGCGAGCAGGCTCACCGGGACGCGTGCTTCCAGCTGGTAGCCGCGCGGACCATCCTGCCAAAACGACAACACTTTCGGTTGCGGAGCGATTCCGTAGGCGTTCTGTACGTAGGTGATTATTGGCCCGGGTGCCTCGGCAGCAAAGATCAGCGTGTCCTCGCGGTATGGCGGGCTCGCGCTGACCAGGTCGATACGATCTGCAAATCGCGATCCGTCGTCGATAGCGATTATCCCCGGGGATGCGTAAACGACGTTCTTGTCGATCACCTCGACATACACGAACAGTGACTCGTCATGCAGGCCGAGCGCAAATCGGCCGGGGCCATCGACGCCACGCAATTCGCGCAGCGATTCGCGTTCGAGCCCCCAGTCGTCGAAGTAACCATCGATTTTGGGTTGTATATCGAGGCGATGTCCGAACAGCTGATCGCCGAATTGATGGTCGGCCTCCCTGCCCGGCGGAAACTCCTCCGGGTACTGTGCCAGCGAATCGGCAATTGCACGCGCGGTACCGGCGAGCATTTGCTGTTGCCCGGCCCGCAGGGCCGATTCGGTTTCGCGAATAAATTGACAGCCGGCCCACGGGAGCACCAGGGTCAGCAGACTGACCAGGAGTAACTGCCGCTTGAGATTCATGGCAGGTTGTCAGCCGTCAGTGGCTAAGCCAGCGATAGCCCATCCCATAGACGGTCTCGATGGCGTCGAAGCCGGCATCGATAGCGATGAACTTACGGCGAATTCGTTTGACGTGTGACGTGATTGTATTGTCATCGAGGACGGCCTGGGCCGCATCCATCAGTTGTTGCCGATTCTTGACGTGGCCCGGATAACGCGCCATCGCATGTACCAGCCAGAACTCGGTCAGGGTCAGTCCGACCGGCTGGCCCATCCACCGCACGATCATCCGGTCGGTATCGATTTCAAGTTCTCCGCGAATCAATCGGTTCTCTTTCGCTTGCGGCCGTTGCATGGCGTCGAGTCGTCTGAACAGTGCGGCAATACGCGCCATCAGATGTGGCAGGCTGATGTCTTTTGTCAGGTAATCGTCGGCACCGAGGCGCAAGCCCGAAACGGCATCGAATTCGCTGTCTCTGGCGGTTAGAAAAATGATGGGTAAATCGGCGGCGCGTGAGCGTAATTCGCGGCACAACTCGAAACCGCCTTCGACATCATCGCGCAGATTAATGTCGATGACGACGAGATCGGGCAGTTGTACCTCGAACGCCTGCATAGCCGTGTCTCTGGCGTCGTACGCGTCGACGAGGTAACCCTCGCGCTGGAATGCCGCCGCGTAATTATCGCGAATGGCAATCTCGTCTTCGACGATGGCGATGCGTTTGGCCACAGCTTGCTCCTGGGGTAATGGCCACAATTTGCCACATTACGCCGGTGTATTGCCATGTCGTGGCCCGCAGGCCGGCGCATTGCGTTGCTGCAATAAGGCACATGTCCCCGGGAGGCCTGCGATGCAGCAAACGAAACCAGGAACGATTCGCAAACAATCACGATCCGAAGCCAGTCGGAGTGGCTGGCACCCGCGGCAGCCAAGTCGAACCGCGCAGCAAGTCAGTGTGGCGCAAGTACTGAAGCGGAGATCGTTGTGGATCTGGAAAGCCTTACTGGTCGCCGTGCTGGTCATCCGGCCCGACTTTGCAGCTGCCAACGGCCCGACACCGGGCGAAATGCAATCCGGCAGCCTGCTCATGCGTATGCAGGCAGGTTATGTTACGGCAACGCTCCTGAACACCGATGTAAACATCACGGTCAATGGTCTCGTTGCACGCGTGTCGGTCATGCAGGAGTTTCAGAACACGGCCTCTGAATGGGTGGAGGGCATCTACGTATTCCCATTGCCGGACGAAGCGGCGGTTGACCACATGCGCCTGTATGTCGGCGACCGGTTTATCGAGGGGGAAATCCGCGAAAAAGCCCAGGCGCGAAAAGAGTACGAACAGGCGAAGCAGTCCGGCAGGAAAACCAGCCTTGTCGAACAGCAGCGCGCAAACCTGTTTAGAACGTCCGTCGCGAATATCGCACCCGGTGAGACGGTCATCGTCGAAATCGAGTACCTCGAAGACCTTCGCTACGACGAGGGCACATTCAGCCTGAGATTCCCAATGACGCTGACGCCGCGATACATTCCAGGCCAGGCGCTACGCGATCGCCAGGGCAGTGGTTGGTCACCGGACACGACGCTTGTCGAAGATGCCTCGTTGATAACGCCGCCGATGGTTAGTAGCTCGAATGCTCACAAAGTATCCCTGCGTGCCACGATTAACGCGGGCATGCCGCTCGAGATCATCGCCAGCCGCTATCACCCGGTGAATGTCGGTAAAACAAACGGACGCTACACTGTTTCGCTCGCGGGTGGCCGGGCACCGATGGATCACGACTTCGAACTACTGTGGCGGCCGGTACCGTCGGCATCGCCACGGGCGATGGCATTCATCGAGACAATAAAAGGCCAGCCGCATTATCTGCTCATGGTTGTGCCGCCTGAGGCGGACATGGCCGCAACGACAGTGATGCCACGTGAGATGATCTTTATCATCGATACGTCGGGGTCCATGCACGGCGTATCGATTCAGCAGGCTAAACAGGCGCTGTTGCGCGCGCTGGATGGCCTGCAACCGGGCGACAAATTCAACGTCGTCGAATTCAATTCGTATACGAACGCATTGTTCGCGAAAAGCGTGCCGGCCGATTCGATCAATACCAACGTTGCGAGGAATTTCGTCAGGCAGCTGCAGTCGAATGGCGGCACGGAGATGCGCGCGGCGCTCGAGTTCGCGCTGCGCACACCAATGGATGAACGACATCTCAGGCAGATTATTTTCATCACTGATGGCGCAGTCGGCAACGAAGAAGCGCTGTTCGGACTCATTGATACCAGGCTCAATGATGCGCGTCTGTTCACGGTTGGTATCGGCTCGGCACCCAACAGCTGGTTCATGCGCAAAGCTGCAGAAGCGGGGCGCGGGACATTTACGATCATCAGTGCGCTGCACGAAGTCGGCGAAAAGATGGATCGCCTGTTTCGCAAACTCGAACATCCGCAGGTCACGAACATCGAGGTGCAATGGCCCGGCGGAAACGTCATCGATAGCTATCCGGCTGTCGTCCCGGATCTGTATCGCGGTGAGCCGGTCACGGTCAAAGCCCGGGCCAAGAGCTTGTTTCGGCCCGGCGAAACGGTACGCGTGAGTGGGGATTCGGTCGCTGGCGCCTGGTCCCGCGACCTCGAGGTCACTGGCGGCCATCAGAGTCCCGGAGTCGCAGCGCTCTGGGCGCGCGCGCGGATTGCAGAGCTGTTGGTCGACGAGCGGCGCGGTGCGGATGCGGAGGAAGTCCGAGCGGCCGTCGTTTCTACCGCGCTCGAACATCACCTCGTCAGCAAGTACACGAGCCTGGTCGCCGTGGAGAAAACACCTGCGCGGCTGACCGGCGATCCGTTGTTGCGCGAACAGATCGGTAATCTGATGCCGTTCGGTCAAAGCGCCTCGGCAATCTTCGGATTTCCGGGGACGGCCACCAACGCCGCAAATCTCCGTATCACGGGCTTAGTGACTTTACTCGCAGCGATCTTGTTAATTGCAGCGTCACCATCGCTGCGGAGAGTAAGAAGTGGTCTGGAATCCTAGGTCGCTCTGGAGCTGGGGCGTGGCGTGTCTGTTGTGTCTTGGTTTCTGGCAACTGGGCCAGGGGGCTTACATACCGGCCAAGGCGTGGCTGGCACAGGAGCTCATGCAGCGCGCGTGGACCCGTAGCACAAACACTGACGATCGGGCGGTGCCCTGGCCGTGGGCAGATACCTGGCCTGTCGCGCGCCTGTCAGCAAAATCGGGCGACGTCGATCTGATTGTACTTGCGGGCGGATCGGGACGTACGCTGGCGTTTGGTCCCGGGCATCTGAGTGCGAGTTTTCTGCCGGGCGAGTCAGGCAACAGTGTCATCGCCGGGCACCGGGACACGCACTTCAGTTTCCTGCGTGATCTCGACATCGGTGAAACAATCGTGGTTGAGACGATCGGCCGCCGCAAGCACCTGTACAAGGTCATTGGCATTGATGTGGTCGACGCACGTCGTGGCAGCTTGCTCCTGGACACTGACGTGCCGATACTGAGTCTCGTTACATGCTACCCGTTCGACGCCCGCGATCCCGGCGGACCAATGCGTTATGTGGTCACGGCAAAGATGCTCTTTTAGGCATTGCTGCGGGCGTCTAGTATGCCTGCAACGCGCAAAAGTGCGGCGACGCTGATCGCGTCGGTGATAGTGCCGTCTTCGGCCATGGCGAACGCTTCGGTCAACGGCAGCTTACGAATCCTGAGATCTTCTGTTTCGCCGAAATCCGGTTCGCCCTCGGTGAGATCTTCGGCGAGGAATACCACGCCAAACTCATCGGTGATCGAATTACTGGGATGCAGATGCATGATTTCGGTCCACGTGTCCGCGGACAGGCCGGTCTCTTCCTGCAGTTCGCGTTTTGCCGCTTCGAGTGGTTCTTCGTCGAGCGGCGCACCGCCCATCGGCAGCTCCCACGAATATCTGTCGAGTGTGTAGCGCTGCTGGCCGACGAGCCAGGTATTGCCATTTTTGTCGAGTGGCAGGATGGCAACGGCCCGGTTCTTGAAGTGAATATAGCCATATTGATTTTCGCCACCACCCGGATTGATGACATGGTCCTCGCGCACCTCCATCCAGGCGTTTTCATAAACGATGCGTGACGAAAGTTTTTTCCAGGTCATGAAGTTTCTTCGGCTATGTTTGATTCGACGAGCAGCTTGAAGCGCTGCATATAGTTTTCGGTGCGGCCAAGGATCGACTTGCGAAATATCCACCCGATGAATTTAAATACCCCTTTGAACTGATGGTTCGCGTAAAATACCCAGCGCGTTCGCTTTTCGCCAACAGCTTCAAAGTGATTAACGATAATCGCATTACTCCACGCCGAGTCGTAAAGTCCGGCCATGAAATCCGGTTTGCGCTTCTCGGTCAGTGTCTCGATCATGACAACATCGCGACCGTTTTCATCGTAAACGACCTTGGAAACTGCTCCAGGCTCGCCCGGCGTGCCGGTCTGGTGTGTAAATGACTTGAGCGTCGGTTGCCATTTGGACAGATTGTCGGGGTTATCGAATTCGCGCCACACGGTCTCCTTGTCGGCATCGATCGTAATTTCGGTTCTCATTTTCATAAAGGACCTCGGCGTAACCGACCGTCGATGATAACTCAACCGGTTAGTGCCACCGTAGCAATTGCGCCATACCGACCCCTGCGTCATAGTTGGGCTACTGCGCGATCGGCGCAGCCCCAGCTCCGGGGCGATCATGGAATCAGGCAAAGGCAAACTCACCGAAGGTCCGGTGGGCCAACACCTCGTCGACATGACGGGTCCGGTCGTACTTGGCATCACGACAATGATGGCGCAAGCCTTCGTCGATGCCTGGTTTCTTGGACGTGTCGGTGATCGCGAACTAGCCGCCCACGCTTTCAGTTTTCCGATTCTGATGATCGTAACAAGTGTTGCGATCGGCTTGGGTGCCGGGACGTCGTCGGTCGTTGCGCGGGCGATCGGGTCTGGTGATCATCGCCGCACCCGACGGCTTGCGACCGACAGCCTGTTACTTGCGTTTCTGATTACGGCGGTCGTTGTGGTGTTCGGGGTGCTGACGATTGATCCGCTGTTTCGACTCCTTGGCGCACCTGACGACATGATTCCACTCATTCGTGGATTCATGATCATCCTGTACCTTGGCCTGCCATTCATTGTCGTCGGCATGGTCGGCATGGCGAGCATGCGCGCTACAGGCGATACGCGGCTGCCGAGCAAACTGATGATTATCGGCGCGATTCTGAATATCGTGCTTGACCCTATATTCATCTTCGGCCTGGGCCCGGTGCCGGAGATGGGCCTTAATGGTGCGGCGGTGGCTGCACTTTTGGCCCGCGGTGCGATTTTCGTTGGCGCATTGCAGCTGATGCGCGGCAGACTGAAGATAGTCAGCTTCAACAGGCCCGATCCGGCGGAGCTCAGGAAGTCGTGGCGCGATATTCTGCATGTCGGCATACCGGCAGCCGCTACCAACGTGATCGTGCCGATAGCGGCCGCAATTATTACGGCGATGGTTGCACGCTATGGGGCCGACGCCGTTGCGGGATTTGGCGTCGCGAGCCGGGTCGAGTCACTCGTTCTCGTCATTTACTATGCGCTGTCGGCAATCATTGGCCCGTTTGTCGGTCAGAATCTGTCGGCCGGCAAAGAGGATCGCATCCTGATTGCGTTGCGTCTCTGTACGATCTTTTGCCTCGGCAGCGGCCTGCTGATTGCCGGGGTGCTCGCGGTATTTGCAGGGTTCTTGCCGAAGTTGTTTAGCGACAGCAATGCGGTTATCAGCGTTGCGAGGCTGTTCCTGTGGGTTGCACCGATCGGCTACGGCAGTTACGGCATGGTCATGGTTATGAACGCATCGTTTAATGGACTTGGCAAGCCGATGCCCGGCGTTATCGTCAGTGTGATGCGAACTATCGTGTTGTACGTGCCGCTGGCGATCATCGCGAATTACTGGTTCGGTATTGCCGGAATCTTCGCAGCGTATGCGGTGGCGAACATAGTCTCTGGGTTTACGGCATATGGCTGGGCCAAGCGCGTTGTTGGCCAGCAACGCCAGCCGAAGGCAGCCGCATTGATCTAGTCAGCGGTTTCTGCCGGTTCCTGGCCGGACTGCGGAGCTTGCTCCCGACGCGAACGAACGAGGAAAAGGATTCCCGCCCATACGCAGCACGAAACACCGGCGCCGAAATACCAGATCGACCACTCGTATGCGAAGCTCATATAAAAGGCAGCGGCGAAGAACAGCAGCCCAATAATCAGCCATATAAGCGGCAGTCTCTCGTACAGTTTGGTTGGTAACCACATGGTTCTATTCACAAGTCACTAATGGTGAACGGCCACGACATTATGCGCCGGAATTCTTACTGATACCGCGAAATACGTCTGAAGCAGCGATAACCGGAACAGAATTTGCCAGAAAATGTGACTGACTTCACGCAATCCTGCACCGTGGACGATCGTTGTAAGGCGCAGCATCGGTTCAATTTACTGGCAGAGACGCCAGGATGCGCCGCCGGTACCACAAGTGCATACCAATGCCACGACTTGCCATGAACAGCGTGAAAGCGAGCCAGAGCCCGTGATTACCGAAGCCTTGCAGCAAGAACCAGGCCGGCAGGAATATGACGATGGTAGAAATCACCATGATGTCGCGCATCTCGCGCGCGCGCGTCGCGCCGACGTATACGCCGTCGTAGAGGAAGGACCAGACGGAGATCAACGGCGATACGATCAGCCATGGCAGATACCGCATCGCTGTGGCACGGACATCGGGCAAGTCGGTCAGAACCGAAATCAGTAGCGGTCCGGCGACGAAATAAGCAGCGCAAAACCCGGCTGAGAAAATCAGCGACCACTTGAGACTCAGGCGAACGGATTTCTCGAGTACCTCGCGGCGCCCCTGGCCGACAGCTTTGCCGACCAGTGCTTCCGCAGCATGCGCAAACCCGTCCAGGCCGAATGCCATCAGGTTCTGCAGGTTCATGAGTAGGGCGTTCGCAGCCAGAATCAGGCCACCGAGTCGGGCGCCCTGTGCCGTAACGAACGCGAATGTAAACATAAGCGCCATAGTTCGAATAAACAGATGAGAGTTGACGGAGAAGAAAGCCGCGTATGCATGGACGTTGAACAGGCGCGCAAATGGCCAGTGACCAGCGCGTCGGCGCAACGCCCTGGCCGTAAAGCCAAGCCCGACGAGAAGCCCGGCGTACTCGGCGATAACGGATGCAAGGGCCACACCGCCAACTTTCATTCCCAGGACAATGACGAACAACAGGTCGAGGACGATGTTCGTCATGTTGATCGTCAGGAAGATGAGTAAGGGCACGCGTGCATTCTGTAAGCCGAGAAACCAGCCGATCAGCACGAAGTTGGCGAGAGTTCCGGGAGCGCTCCAGATACGAATCGAGAAATACTGCAGGGCGAACGACTCGACATCAGGCCCCGCACCGATCAGTCGCATAGACAGGGTGCCGATGGGCAATTGCAGAGCGATGAGAGCGAGTGCTATCAAAAGCGATACGATCATCGCCTGGCCGAGAGAAACGCGCAGACCGTCGTTGTCGTTCGCGCCATAGCGCTGCGCGGCGATGCCCGTCGTACCCATGCGCAGGAAATTCATTCCCGTGTACAGAAAGCCGAAGATTGTGCTGCCGATCGCAACTGCGCCAAGGTAAACGGGACTTTCGAGGTGTCCGGTGACGCCCGTGTCCACCATGCCGAGTAATGGCGCGGAGATATTGGACAGCATCATTGGCGCCGCGATGCGCCAGATGTCGCGATCTCCGGGCAGACGCTTGGCCGTCAAGCGACGATCATCCGCAGGCGCTAACGCCCGTGAGCTCCTTGCCAAGGACAAGCTGGTGTATGGTTTCCGTGCCTCGGTAAGTGAAAACGCTCTCGAGGTTGAGCCTATGCCGCATCGGGAAATAGTCGGCGCTGCTGCCGCGACACATGCCGGCAAGGCAGATGTGCATGGCCTGCGTGTGCGACACCGGACGAGTAAACAACACGCGATCCTCTGTAACCATGCGCTCGTCGTCCGAGAGCCCGGAGCGAACGTCGAACAGATCGAGCGGATTGAGATTGGATTTGCCAGCGGTCACAGCGGTGTTCCTCTAAATGGGTATTCCGGCACGCCGGTACAGGACCGACAATAACCAGACAGGGCCGATCATCATCATCTGCAGGTCCTGGACCACGGGCAGGATGCCGCGCTTATTTCGATGCCCGAGCCACAGGCCAATGATCCCGGCAACGACAAGGCTTAACGATACGCGCAGCGCCGAATACTCGGACTGATCCAGCCACAGTTGAAACGATGCTACGCCGATAATGAAGGGCAACATCCCAATCGCCAGCGAGACGGAAATGATGAAGTAATAGACTGCCGTGGCCATCAGGAATACGATGCCCCAGTTGAGCAACGGCGAGATATCGTGAAACTCGCCCGGCACCGGTAACGACCAGAACAGCCCAACAGTACCCAGCACGACCATTGGGACAGCGGCCCAGTAGACCAACGGATTGGTGACCTCCCTGTGGGACTGTCCGTAGCGCTCGAGCCAGCTGTCGGCCCCGCTCATCTTTCACTCCTGAACATAATCGTGTTATTAAGTCTCAGTTCAGGTATCAGGCTTTTTAATCTGGCGGCAATCATTGTAGATTCGCTGCTGATCCAACTGGGCAATAGTGTAAAGGAATCAAATCATGGACATCAGAATTATCAGGCTTACGGCGATCATTGCCGTTATTACTGTCGCCGGGTGCGAGACATTCGACCCTTACACGGGTGAGGCACAGACAAGCAAGGCTACCAAAGGCGCGTTGATTGGCGCCGCGGCGGGCGCCGTGGTTGGCCTGGTGTCTGGCGATGATGCTGTCGAAAGGCGCAAGCGAGCGCTGATCGGCGCAGGTGTGGGCGCACTGGCAGGCGGCTCGATCGGATACTACATGGATCGGCAGGAGGCGAAGCTGCGCGCAGAACTCCAGGGGACGGGCGTCAGTGTGACGCGCATCGGTGACAACATCACGCTGAACATGCCCGGTAACGTGACATTTGCGACAGACAGCGCGGACCTGAGCGCAGCATTCTTCGACGTGCTGAATTCGGTCGGGAAAGTCATGCAGGAATTCGACCAGACCGTCGTCGAGGTCGCGGGCCATACCGATAGCACCGGGTCCGAGTCCTACAATCAGTCTTTGTCGGAACGACGCGCGTCTTCCGTGGCGCAGTATCTGCAGACTAACGGCATCTCTTCGCAACGGATGATTACTGTAGGCATGGGCGAGTTGCGCCCGGTGGCGGACAACAACACGGCCGAGGGACGCCAGGCGAATCGTCGTGTCGAAATCACGATGGTGCCGCTGACCGCAGGATAGATCCGGGATCAGCGAGTCCTATGCGAAAAGCGATACGGGTCGCTGGATCGAAGACTCGGGATTGGTCAAACGATTGCTCGCGGACGACCACGATGGATCGCGGCATCAACGATTCATCCTGCAGCTCGGGAATCGTGACACGCTGCTGATCGCCCACAATATCGATCTGGCCGAGCGGATTCCGCTCGGCCTCGGCGATCGTGTGAGCTTTCGCGGCATGTATGAGTGGAACGACCTCGGTGGGCTGGTGCACTGGACGCACCACGACCCGATGGGCATCGAGGACGGAGGCTGGATCCGTTATCGGCGCAAGACATACCGGTAAAGGGCCGCGACCCGAACGTATTTCATCGGCATGGCTCGCTCTGCTTTACTTCCGATGCCCGACGTGATGCCCGCGGCCTGATCGGCCGCGGCGCGAACGACTATGCCAACATTGCGGTGCGCAGTTTCTTGATCGCGTTCGCCTCGACCTGACGAATCCGCTCCGCCGAGATGCCGTATTTGTCAGCGAGCTCGTGTAGCGTCATTTTACTGTCGGTGAGCCAGCGGCTTTCGAGGATGTCACGGCTGCGATCATCGAGTTTGAGCATGGCTGACGCCATACGCTCGGTCGCGTCATCATTCCAGTCAGCCTGTTCGACGAGTGTCGCGGGGTCGGAATCCGGGCTGGGCAGGAATGCCGCCGGTGTAAAACTGTATTCGTCAGCGGTATCGGGCGCTGGATCGAAAATCGCGTCACGAGCACTCAGGCGGCGCTCCATCTCAGTGACTTCATCCGGGCTGACACCGAGATCATTGGCGACTGCCTCGGTTTCGGCCTGTGACAACCACGCCAGACTCTTCTTTGACTTGCGTAAGTTAAAGAATAATTTGCGCTGCGCTTTGGTCGTCGCAACTTTGACGATGCGCCAGTTCTTCAGCACGAACTCGTGAATCTCGGCGCGGATCCAGTGCACTGCGAACGAGACGAGACGCACCCCATAATCGGGATCGAAACGTTTGACGGCTTTCATGAGACCGACGTTGCCTTCCTGGATCAGGTCGCCCAATGGCAATCCGTAGCCCATGTAGCCTTTGGCAATGTGCACAACAAAACGCAGATGCGCCATGACGAGTTCACGCGCAGCATCGATATCCTCCTGCTCGTGAAAGCGGCTGGCCAATGCGTGTTCATCTTCCTGGCTGAGCACCGGAATGGCGCCGACGGCGTGGATATAGGTATCCAGGCTGCCGACCGGCCCGGCCAGCATGATGTCGCGATTCGTTGTGGCTACAGCAGTGGACATTTAGTACCTCCCTTAACGCGGCTGAATTTTAGCACTCGCGAACTTAGAGTGCTAACAGGCTGCCAAGTTCCTCTGCAAAGACCAATATTAATTCAATAAAAACAAATAGTTAATATAAACGAACGGCAAACTATTATGTTTAGTCGGTAACTCAGCGCGGTTCGATTCGGCGCATATGGCGTGCCGCCGCGAACCACGAGCCGATCAAGCCGAGCAGAATGCCGATGCCGAGAATGACAAGCATTTCCGTGCCCGTCAGGTTCATCACGACGATGCCGCTTTGGTACAGTCCTGCCAGTCGTGCGACCGGCTGTTCAAGCAGAAACAGCCCGTACTGAACCAGCGCCAGCGCGAGCAGACCCCCGAACAGGCCATACCAGAAGCCCGACCAGAGGAAGGGTCGGCGCACGAAGGCATTATTGGCGCCGATGAGTTTCGTGACTTCGATTTCCTCGCGACGGTTCTGAATATCCAGTCGAATCGTATTGCCGATGATGACAATGATAGCGATACCGAGCAGCGCCGCACCGATCGCTATCGCCTGGCGGACGATGTCCAGAATAGCGTGGAAACGTTGCACCCACTCCGTATCGATCTGTACAGCGTCCGCCTCGGGCAAGTTGCCGAGTTCCTCCTGTAGCAAGGTCAGTGATTGCGCCGTATTTGACGGGCTTGGCCGCACGACGATTGTGTGCGGCAACGGATTCACGGTCAGGCTATCGAGTGCCTCGCCAAAACCCGACTGTTGCCTGAACTCCTGTAAAGCGGCACTCGCAGTAATCAACTCGACCGCCTCGACATCGGCACGCTGTTCGATGAGTTGTGCGAGATTTCGGGCCTCGTCCACCGCCACGTCGTTTTTCAGGTAGACCGAGAAGTCGAGGGCGTTGTCCCAGCCGGCGCTGACCGAATGCGCGTTCTTGACGACGAGGTTCAATGCGGCCGGAATCGCAAGCGTGACCGCAATGACGAGAACAATCATCAGACTGGCAAACGGCTGCCGGAAGAGACGCCCGACTGCGCCGATCGACGTCCGCACATGCTGTGCAAACCAGGTTGTCACCGGGCCTGAAGAACGAACAGGCGCAACGGCATCGGAGTGGCGCGTCACTGCCACGACGGCAATTCCCCGACGGTATCGGTTGGATCGAATGCGGCATCCGCATCGTCATCCGGTTCGGCGACAAGCCGGCCGTCCTCGAGCGCTATATGTCGACACCCGAGCCGGTCGATCAGAGCGATATCGTGGCTCGCGATCAGCACGGTCACGCCGACTTCATTAAAACGTCGAAATATCCGCATGACTTCGAGTGACAGATCGGGATCGAGGTTACCGGTCGGCTCGTCGGCGATCAGGAGTTTCGGGCGTGTCACGATGGCCCTTGCAATGCCGACCCGCTGTTGTTCTCCTGCGGAAAGAGTTTCGGGGTTGTGCTTTTCCTTATGCAGTAGCCCGACCTGCTCGAGGGCGGGGCGCACGCGACGACCCGCGTCACGGTAGCCCATGCCGGCGATGATCAGCGGCAGCGCAACGTTGTCAAAGACCGGCCGGTCATACAGCAACTTATGATCTTGAAACACCATACCGAGCTGACGCCGGTAGGCCGGGATCTTGCGACGTTTTACGCGGCCTGTGTTTTGCCCATCGACAATGACCTGCCCGCTCGTCGGTCGTTCGATCAGCGCGATCAGACGTAACAACGTACTCTTGCCCGCGCCCGAATGCCCGGTCACAAAAACCATCTCGCCCTTGTCAATAGCAAGACTCAATCCGGACAGGGCTTCCTGCCCTCCCGGGAAACGCTTGGTGACGTCTTCGAGTCGAATCACCGTTGTTCGCCGCTTGCGAGCAGCGCATCGGCGAAATCATCGGCGACGAATGGCTGCATATCTTCGGCGGCCTCGCCGATACCGATGAAGCGTACCGGTACGTGGAGTTGATCGGCAATAGCGAGCAATATGCCCCCTTTGGCGGTGCCATCGAGCTTGGTCACGGCAATTCCGGTCAGGCCCAGCGCCTCGTTAAACTTCTGCGCCTGGGCGAGCGCATTCTGCCCCTGGCTTGCATCGAGTACGAGCATAATTTCGTGGGGCGCCGTCGGCTCACGTCGCGATATGACGCGTTTGACTTTGACCAGCTCATCCATGAGGCCTTGCTGGTTTTGCAGGCGGCCCGCCGTGTCCGCAAGTAGCACGTCGATACGCCGTGCACGAGCCGCTTCCCAGGCATCGAAAATAACGGCGGCCGGATCGGCGCCCGGTTGCTGGGCAACGACCGGTACTTCGTTCTGCTTGCCCCAGGCCTGTAACTGCTCGACCGCGGCGGCACGGAATGTGTCGCCGGCAGCGAGCATGACAGACAGGCCCTGATCCTTGAATCGTCTGGCAAGTTTGCCAATAGTCGTTGTTTTTCCGGCGCCATTGACGCCGACCATAAGAACGACAAACGGATTGTCTTGCTGCGGAATATCGAGTGGGACTGCGACGGGTTCTAGTATCGTCAGCAATGCGCGGCGCAGCCCGGCGCGCAGGGCTTCCACATCCTTGAGTTCCCTGCGCGCAAGGCTTTGTTGCAGGTCGGCAATGATTCTCTCGGTGGTTTCAATGCCGACGTCGGCCATGACGAGCAAGGACTCGAGTTCCTCAAGCACGTCCTCATCGATGTTGCCACCGGGAGCGAGGTTCGCAAGATCGTAAGTAAGCCAGCCATCGCCTTTGTTCAGGCGCGCCCGCAGACGCTTGAAAAAGCTCTCTTGCGGTGCCTGCTTTTCTTTTTTCGCGAACATCGTAATTCAAAGTCACCTGAAGGCGCCGAATCGCCTACACTCAACGGGCTTAAAGATCCGGCAACACGAATCGCCAGCGGATGACAATGGCAAGACGAACCGCGAAAGCCGACAAACTACCCAAGCCGGGACGGCTGCGTATTGTAGCGGGAAACTGGCGCAGTCGTCTGTTGCGAATCGCCGCTGTCCCGGGTCTGCGGCCGACCTCGGAGCGCATCCGCGAAACGCTTTTTAACTGGCTGGCGCCGCGCATCGCGGGCGCGAGGTGTCTCGATCTGTTTGCCGGGACCGGTGCGCTGGGGTTCGAAGCACTGTCGCGCGGTGCGGCCGCAGCCGTGTTTGTGGAGCAATCGCCCGAAGCGGCGAACGCTCTGCGTGGGAGTATCGATGCGCTCGACGCTAAAGGGGCTCAGGTTCGACAGATGGACGCGCTCGCATACTTGCGAACAAGCACAAGCGACAAATTCGATATCGTGTTTCTCGATCCGCCATTCGCCGCCGATAATCTCGCCGACTTGTGTAGACTGTTGGCAGAGAGTTCGATGCTTATGGCTGATGCTTGGGTTTATATCGAACAGGACAGCAACAGACCGCTACCCGAGTTGCCGGATGGTTGGCGAGTATTAAAGTCAAAAACCGCCGGCAATGTGCGATATTCGCTCGTGAACTCTGCGAGCAACGGCTAAAGGAGGTTCTCGATGACCGTTTCTGCGCTGTACCCGGGCACGTTCGATCCGATCACGTTGGGACACGAAGACCTCGTTCGCCGGGCGGCCGTGTTGTTCGATCGGGTCGTCGTCGCAATCGCGACGAACACCGGTAGCAAGGAGCCGATGTTCACGACCGATGAGCGCGTTGCAATGGCGACAAACGCGCTGGCTGATCTGCACAATGTCGAGGTTACATCTTATGCGGGGCTTACCGTCGACTTCGCTCGGGACAACGACCTGCGGGTCATCGTGCGTGGACTGCGGGCCGTGTCCGACTTCGAGTACGAATTCCAGTTGGCGAACATGAACCGTCATCTGACCGACGAAGTCGAAACCGCGTTTCTGACACCAACCGAAAAGTACACGTTCATCTCATCGAGCCTGGTTCGCGAGGTTGCGGAGCTCGGCGGCGACGTATCCGAATTCGTGTCGACCAAGGTCAAGCTCGCTTTGATGGAACGCTGCGGCCGCACATGAATTCGCCGTTATGTCCGCATGGCTGGCCGGCGGACGATCACCTTTGGCAATTCTTGCAGTAGTAGGTCGATCTCTGTCCCAGGAAGATCACTGAAATCGGACGCTTGCACGTATGGCACGCTTCCTCGTTGCGGCCGTAGACTTCCAGTTGCTGCTGAAAGAAACCGGCCTCGCCATTGAAGCCGTAAAAGTCCCGCAGCGTCGTTCCTCCTGCCCGGATCGCTTTTTCGAGTACGGTCTTGATCGAAGTAGCGAGCTTGTCGTAACGATGCCGCGCGATTCGGCCGGCAGCCCGACACGGGTGAATGCCGGCGAGAAACAGCGACTCGCTGGCGTAGATATTGCCGACGCCTACCACGATCTCGGAGTTCATGATGAATGGCTTCACGCTGACGCGACGGCCCCGCGATATCCGCCACAAATAGTCACCCGAAAACTTACCACTCAATGGCTCAGGGCCAAGGTTTCTGAGCAGCCAGTGGCGGTGAGCGTCGTCGGTCCAATGCAGCGAACCGAAGCGACGCGGATCCCGATAGCGGAGTGATTTTCCGGAACTCAGAGCGATATCGAAGTGGTCGTGCACACTCGCCGGTGTTTCCACCTCGACGATGCTGACACTGCCCGACATGCCGAGATGGATGATCGCGGTCCCGCCCGTAGTATTGATCAGCAGGTACTTCGCGCGGCGCTCGATCGAGCGTACGGTTTGACCGGGCAGGTGCTCATCGACATCGTTGCTGACTGGCCAGCGCAGTCGCCGCTCGCGAATAACAACATTATCGATACGCTTACCGACGACATAGGGCGCAATGCCGCGACGGCTGGTCTCGACTTCAGGGAGTTCCGGCATGTCGATTAGTTTACATGTCGGATCGGGCTTCGAGTGTCTCATTGACAAAAAAGCCCGCGTAAAGCGGGCTCTTCGTCAATACCTTGTAGCGTCCTATTTGATCTTTGCTTCTTTGTAGATCACGTGCTTGCGAATCGTCGGATCGTATTTCTTGGTCTGCATCTTCTCGGGATGCAGCTTCTTGTTCTTCGCCGTCGTGTAGAAATGTCCGGTTCCGGCACTCGAAACGAGACGGATTTTTTCGCGATTACCCTTGGCCATCTGTCAATCCTCCCGAGCCTAGACGCGCTGACCCTGCGAGCGCAGGTCTTTAACGACCTTCTCGATGCCGTGCTTGTCGATGATACGCATGCCTTTGTGCGAGATGCGCAGGCGCACCCAGCGCTGCTCCGATTCGAGCCAGAATCGCTTTCTCTGCAAGTTCGGCAAAAAACGACGCCGCGTCCGGTTATTGGCATGCGAAACGTTGTTGCCGCTCTGCGGGCGCTTTCCGGTGACTTGGCATACCTTGGACATCAGCTTTAAGTCTCTGATTTTACGAAAAAGTTACCCGCAGCCGGCGGGCAAAGAGCGCAACTTTATACCAGCCCTGTCGGTGCAATTCAAGGACTGGGCCGGTGGCGCCTACAATAAGCCGCGACTGGCCAGCGACGTCGTCTCGGCGTCGCCAATAATGAAATGATCGAGCAGCCGGATATCGACGAGTTCGAGGGCCGCTTTGAGGCGCCTCGTGATGCGTTCATCAGCCTGGCTCGGTTCGGCGACGCCGGACGGATGGTTATGCGCGAGGATTACGGCTGCCGCATTGATTGCCAGCGCCTCTTTCACGACCTCACGCGGATACACGCTGGTACCGTCGATTGTGCCCCGAAAGAGCTCGTCGAAGCGCAATACACGATGCCGGTTGTCGAGGTACAGGCAGCAGAAAAGTTCGTGGCCGAGATGCCTGATTTTCGCACGCAGGAATGCCTGCGTATCCGCCGGACAGCGGATGCTCCGGCCGACGGGCAGCGATTCGGCAAAATAGCGCCGTGCCAGTTCGGGCAGCGCCTGCAGGGCTGCGGATCCTGCCGGCCCGATGCCGTTCTCGGCCATCAGGCGCTCAGGGTCGGCATGCAGCAATGCTCGCAACCCACCAAAGCCGGACAGCAGGCGATGTGTAAGCCGCTGTGTCGGTCGTCCACAGCCGCGCAGTAAGATTACAAGGAGCTCGGCATCGGTGAGTGACGATGTATCGGTTGACTCTCGCATACGGAGTCATTGTGCCGACGATGGGTAGGACGGCAACCCGGCAATTGGGCGTTGATTGCCGGATTCGGTGGAAATACCGGCAAGCTACGGGCTAAGCTCGGAGCCATGAACGTTGTGCTTGGCATATCAGGCGGCATCGCCGCATATAAGACGCCCGATCTTGTGCGGCGACTGCGCGAACGAGGTGCGGACGTGCAGATCGTCATGACCGCATCTGCCGAGGAATTCGTCACCTCCACGGCGCTGCAGGCTGTATCCGGACGGCCGATCCGCTCCAATCTTTGGGACAAGGAGGCCGAGGCGTCGATGAGCCATATCGAGCTTGCCCGCTGGGCCGACGTCGTGCTGATTGCGCCTGCGACGGCAGAGATCATGGCGCGCCTGGCGAGTGGCGCCGCTCCGGATCTGCTGACGACGCTGTGCCTGGCGACCGAAGCACCGCTCGCGATCGCGCCGGCAATGAATCGGGTCATGTGGGACAACCCGGCCGTGCAGGCCAATCGCGAGACGCTCGCAGAGCGTGGAGTGCGCATTCTGGGTCCCGATCATGGGTCACAAGCCTGTGGTGAGACGGGCGCCGGGCGCATGCTCGAGCCGGACGAGATCGCGGCTATCATCTGTGGTCCGCAGCTCGTGGCGATCGCCGATGAGCGCTTGCTGAGCGGCAAGACGGTAATGGTCACTGCCGGGCCAACCTGCGAACCGATCGATCCGGTGCGCTACATCACCAATCGCAGCTCGGGGAAAATGGGCTATGCGATCGCGGCTGCTGCCCATGAGCAGGGCGCGCGAGTCATCCTCGTTAGCGGCCCGGTCTCGATTGCCGAGCCGACCGGAGTGGAGCTCATATCCGTACAAACGGCACAGGAGATGTATCGGGAGACACACGAACACATCGCTGATATCGACATATTCATCGCAGCGGCAGCTGTTTCCGACTATCGGCCCACCGACGTTCGCAAACACAAGATGAAAAAGGACGCCAGCTCGATCAGCATCGAGTTGGTAAAAACACCCGACATTCTCGCCTCAGTTGCAAAACGTGGTGATGCGCCGTTTACCGTCGGTTTCGCGGCGGAAACGGAAAATGTACGCGACTATGCACTGGGCAAACTCAAAAACAAAAAGCTCGACATGATCGTCGCGAACAAGGTCGGTAAGGACTGCGGCTTCGACTACGATGAAAATGCGGCAGTCGTCTATTGGAGCGACGGTGAGCAAGCATTTGACAAGTCGGCAAAATCCGACCTCGCGCGGCAAATCGTGAAACTCGTCGCCCGCCGGTACGAATTGGTCAGGGGCGCTGCAACACAGCCAGAGCTGTCGATCATCTCATCGAAAAAGACCAAGAGTTGATGCATTGCGATCCATTGAACTGAAAGTCCTGGACCCCAGGGTCGGGGACTCGATTCCGCTGCCACGCTACGCAACCGACGGTTCTGCCGGTCTCGACATGCGGGCCTGCATCGATGCGCCGCTGACCGTCGCACCGGGGCATACAGTGCTCGTGCCGACGGGCATCGCGCTGCATATTGCCGACTCGACGCTGGCCGCCGTGTTGCTGCCGCGTTCCGGACTCGGGCACAAACATGGACTGGTTCTGGGCAACCTGACGGGATTGATCGATTCTGATTATCAGGGCCAGGTATTCATTTCCTGCTGGAACCGCGGCTCGGCGAGCTATGAGGTACAGCCAGGCGAGCGCATAGCGCAAATGGTCTTCGTGCCCGTCGAGCAGGTGCAGTTCAGAATCGTCGACGAATTCGACGACAGTGGTCGTGGAGCCGGTGGGTTCGGTCACTCAGGCAAGGCCTGAACGATCGTCAATCGATGCCTTTGAGTACCTTGAAGCGATTAATGTCGCTGTCGAAACGCGCAATAATCTGTTGTTCTTCGGTCTGGTACTTTTGCAGATTACCCTCATGGCGCTCGATGGTCTCTTTCGTCACGCTGATGTCGGCGACCAGATCGGGGTCGACAACCGGCGCGTTTGGATCTGAGCTGTAAGGCCTGAAACGCTTTGCTTCATTCTGCATGTCATCGAGGGCGCGGCGTAAATTGCGCAGATACAGCTCCGTAACCCGTGATTGTGCCTGGAACAGTTCCACGCGACGGTCACGATGCATGACGATTTCATCGACGGTCAGGTAGGTAGCGAGCAACGCCCGGTCTGCCCGCAGCCGTAATTCGCGCTGTTGCCTGATCTTCTCGGCCTCGCGCTCGGCGGCCAGCTCTTCCTCGCTCTTTTTGCCCTCGATTGTGTCGACCGTTATGCCGCGCGGGTTCTTGACCTCCTTGGGCAGGTCGGCTGCCTCAGGTGGAGGGTAATCACCGTAGAAGATGTTGCCGTTCTCGTCTTCCCACTTGTAGACGCCGCCTTGCTGTGCGACAGCGGCCAGCGGCAGGAGTAGTGTGACGGTAATTGCAATGACCTTTTTTCGCATATCAGGACTATGCCATTAGTGGCAACCCCAGAAACGGGACTGGTTCGCGGATTTACAGCTTAGCCCCGGCCCCACATTCTGTAAACAGCCTCCGGAAAATAACTCCAGATCAACAGCTTACCCAATAACGCCGTACTTGGCGCGATATTCGATCACCGCCGGCAAATACTTCTCATACTCGCTTGATTCTTCAAGTGTATCGATCAGATCCGCAAGCGAAATAATGCTGATAACCGGCATGCCGAGCGCCTGCCTGAGTTCCTGGACTGCTGATAGCGATCCCTTTCCCCGTTCCTGGCGATCAAGGGAAATTACGAGGCCGGCGACCTCAGCGCCGGCCGCCAGTATGACCTGGTAGGCTTCACGCACCGCGGTTCCGGCCGTGATCACGTCGTCGACAATCAACACGCGGCCGCCAAGCGGTGCGCCGACAACGCTACCGCCTTCGCCGTGCGCTTTGTTCTCCTTGCGATTAAAGCAGAAAGGGACATCGATATCCTGGTGCTCGGCCAGCGCCGCTGCAGCCAGCGTCGCCAGCGGAATGCCTTTGTAGGCCGGTCCGAACAACATGTCGAATTTGAGATCAGCATCGGCAATCGCAGCCGCGTAATAGCGGCCGAGTTTTGCCGCTGCGTAGCCGGTATTGAACAAGCCGGCATTAAAAAAATAGGGACTGACTCGGCCCGACTTGAGCGTGAACTCGCCGAAGCGTAATACGCCGAGCTCCAGTGCCAAGTCGATGAATTCTTTCTTGTAGGCCTGCATCAGGTTTGTCTTTGCCGAAGCTCGAGTATGATGGCGGTCGGTCTGTGCAACAAAGTATGACATACGCTTTATGGAGAAGTTGATTGTTTCGAGTGATTAGCCTGAATGCCAACGGCATCCGGGCGGCAGCCCGCAAAGGATTTTTTGCCTGGGTCGGCAAGCAGGGGGCGGACGTCATCTGTATTCAGGAGACCAAGGCGCAGATTCACCAGCTGGTTGACGAATGCTTTTCGCCCGAGGGCTTCCATTGCTTCTACGAAGACGCAAGCAAGAAGGGATACAGCGGTGTTGCGATCTATTCGAAGCATGAGCCGGCGAATGTAATTCGCGGCTACGGTGATCGTGAGTTTGACGACGAGGGCCGCTACCTCGAAGTTCAGCTCGGAAGTCTGTCAATCGTGTCCGTTTACCTGCCATCGGGTTCATCGAGCGATGAGCGACAGGAGGCGAAGTTCCGCTGTCTGGAGTCCTTCACCGAGCATCTGCATAAGATCCGGCGCCGCCGCTCGGAGACAATGATTTGCGGCGACTGGAACATCGCGCATAAAGAGATCGATCTGAAAAACTGGAAGGCAAATCAGAAAAACTCGGGATTCACACCCGAGGAGCGCGCCTGGATGGACAAGGTATTCGGAGAATACGAATTCGTCGATGCTTTCCGCACCGTCAGGCCGGAAGCGGATCAATACACGTGGTGGTCGAATCGTGGCCGCGCCTGGGACAAGAACGTCGGTTGGCGTATCGATTACCAGGTCGTGACGCCCGGCCTGCGCGACAGGGTGCTTGCGGCCGATATCTACAAGAGAGAGCGATTTTCGGATCATGCGCCGCTGATCATGGATTACGATTGGAGTCATGGTGACTGACACCACTCTCGATCGGTCCGACGAATCTCGTGGCTGGCGCTACTACTTGCAGGAGAAAGTCGTCGTCCTGTTCTTCCTGGGCTTTTCGGCCGGCCTGCCGTTTCCATTGGTTTATTCCACGCTGAGCGCCTGGCTCGAGGAGGCCGGCCTCGAGCGCAGCACCATCAGCACGTTCGCCTGGCTCGGTTTCGCGTATAGCTTCAAGTTCATCTGGGCGCCGCTCGTCGATTCGCTGCGCCTGCCTGTGCTGACCGGTTTGCTGGGGCGGCGTCGCGGCTGGATGTTGCTCGCGCAGTTATCTATTGGCGCCAGCCTGTTCATCATGTCCGGGGTCGATCCGAAACAGAATATCGAGGCATTCGCCCTGATTGCCCTGGCGGTTGCGTTCTCGTCGGCGACACAGGATATCGTCATCGACGCCTACCGCATCGAATGCGCCGAGAGCAGAATGCAGGGCGTGCTTGCGGCGGCGTACCAGTACGGCTATCGCGTCGCCATGCTCATCAGCATGGCCGGCGCCCTGGCGCTGGCCGAGTATGCGCCGTGGTCGGTGACTTACATGGCGATGGCAGGGTGCATGGTGATTGGCATACTGACGACGCTTTGGTGCAAGGAGCCGGATGTACAAATAACGCAGACGCTTTACGCTGGAATGTCGCTGGTGGAGAAGTTTTCGAAGTGGTTTACGCATGCAGTTGCGGACCCGTTTGCGGATTTCTACAGGCGTTTCGGCAAGTATGCGCTCGTGTTGCTCGCATTCATCTCCCTGTATCGAATCAGCGACTACGTGCTCGGCATACTCGCGAACCCGTTTTACCTCGACATCGGTTACTCAAAATTACAGGTTGCCGGCATCGCCAAAGTCTATGGCCTGTGGATAACGCTGTTCGGCGTCGGCGCAGGCGGTTGGGCCGTAGTCAGATTCGGGGTCGCCCGTTGCCTCGTCATCGCGACGGTCCTGATTGCAAGCACGAACCTGTTTTTCGCGGGCATGGTCCTGGTTGGGCCGGAGCCGTGGATGCTGGTTGTGACGATCAGTGCAGACAATCTCGCACAAGGCGTCTCGGGCACGGTACTGATTGCGTACCTGTCGAGCCTGACGAACATGTCGTTCACGGCAACGCAGTATGCGCTGTTGAGTTCAATCATGTCCCTGCTCGGCAAGTTCACGGCCGGTTACTCGGGTAACGTGCAGGAGGCTATCGGCTGGCTCGGTTTCTTCCTGTACGCCGCTGCGTTGGGCGTGCCCGCCATATTGCTGGCGCTCGTCGTTGCCAGGCGGCATGACGAACTCGTCGGGCCACGATGACGCACACGGCGGAGGTTGCGGTCGGGACGCTTGCGGAAATCGAAGATCCGGGTTGCCGGGAATTTGCGATCGGTGATGGCGACTGGCCGTTTCGGGGCTTTGTCGTGCGGCAGGGTGACGACGTCTATGCGTACCAGAACTATTGTATGCACGTCGGCCATCCGCTGAACTGGATGCCGCACGGATTTCTGACCAGGGACAATAAAGCGATTATCTGTGCGTCGCACGGAGCGCTTTATGAGATCGATACGGGTCTGTGTTTCGCCGGTCCGTGCATGGGCAAGTCACTGCGCGTTGTGGACGTGGACGTACGCGACGGGATGATCTACGTGTCGGGTCCGACCAGCATGTAGCAGCGCGCGCGGCGAGCGAACTCTCCAGCAGGCCGCGGGCGGGATGTTTGTCGACGGAAGTAAAGCGCAGCGCAGCGAGCCATGACGGAGACGAATATGCCGGTCGCGGCCTGAAACGGTGGCCGCGGTTTCCCGTCCGGCGAACTCCTACTTAGGTTTGTCGAGAAACTCGAGCGGATCGTGAAAGCCGGGGGGCATGTCGCTGCCGCTCAAACCGACGTAGTCTTCGGGATCCATATCGACCGACCCCGACCAGTCTTCGGGCGCGCTGATCTCGATGAGCAACAATCCTTGCCATATGTCGAGGTCGATCTCGTCGATCGTGCCGTCGAAATGCTGGATGTCTATTGTGCCGTCTTCCTCATCGACGGCGACAACCTCAAAAATAGCCCCGTTCGGGCGGCGAAACCATTTGCCAACTTGCGGATATTTGACGGCCATGATGCGCGTCCTCTGTCGTTGTTATAAGTATCCTCTTTTTTAGGTACAGATTAAAGCCAACAATCTGCAAATTGACGCCGTTGCTATGATGTGCGATCGAATCGCCAGTCCCAGATAGGGTGACCTATCTTTAGTCCGCGACGCTCGAATTTTGTCATCGGCCTGTCGAGCGGCCGATTGCCATCGTGTTCGCGCCGTTCGCCGCAGACGAAGTCAGCCGATTGTGCAAAGATTTCATCGATGTGCTCAGCATAGTTTGCCCAGTCTGTCGCTATGTGCAGCGAACCGTATGATTCGAGTCGCTCGGCGCACAAGGACAGGAAGGCCGGCTGCACGATGCGTCGCTTGTGATGCCGCTTCTTCGGCCAGGGATCCGGAAAATAGAGGTTGATGCGCTGTAACGATGCGGCAGGAATCTGCGCCTGCAGCACGTCGATCGCATCGTGCGCGATTAACCTGAGATTCTTGATACCGGCATTCCGAGCAGCGATAAGGCAATGACCGATGCCCGGTTCATGCACTTCGATGCCGAGATAGTCCCGCGCAGGATCGCTACGAGCTTGTTCGACCAGCGTTTCGCCGTTGCCGAAACCGATTTCCAAAACGCGCGGCGCCGAACGCCCGAATACAGCGTCGAGTACGAGAACTTCGGGGGTGAAATCGATACCCAGGGACGGCCAGAGTTCGTCGAGAGCGCGCCGTTGCGATGCCGTCAGCCGGCCTGCGCGGCGCACGAAGCTCTGAATCCGGCGGCGCCTGCGGTTGTCATCAATACCTATTGCCTGGCGCATGTGTGCAACATATCATGGTTCGCATCTGCCTCGATGTGTGGAGGGATTGCTGGTGACTAACATTATTAAAAACAATCACTTAAGTGATTATTCGTGCGGCGTGGCGGCAACCGCCCTCGCTCTGTTTGCAGGCTTTGTTGCATTTTCGCTACCGAGCTCGGGAATTGCTCAGCAGCAGGGTGCGGCGGGCGCGTTGTTCGAAGAAATCGTCACCGTGGCGCGCAAGAGGAGCGAGGCCGAGGCCGTGCAGGACGTGCCGATTGCCGTGACGGCGTTTGGCGCCGAGCAAATCGATGCGTTATTCGTCAAAAAACTGGATGACCTGAGTCACCTGATGCCGAATGTGCAACTCGAGCAGGTCGGCACGTTTCCGGGAGTACAGAACTTCTCGATTCGCGGCCAGGGCATCAACAGCTCGATTCCGTCCGTGGATCCAACGGTCGGCGTGTTTATCGACGGCATGTACATCGGCACTACGTACGGTGTCATCATCGATACCTTCGATCTCGAGGCGATTGAAGTACTGCGTGGGCCGCAGGGTCTGCTGTTTGGCCGCAACGTAACGGGCGGTGCCGTGATATTGCGCAACGCGCGGCCTAACGGGGAGTTCGGCTTCAAGGCAAAAGTCGGTGCGACCGATGAGGACGAAGTGACGATCGCCGCTGCCATTGAAGGCGCGCTGATCGAGGACAAACTCGCCGCCAAGCTGGCTATCTACCAGAGTGACGACGACGGCTACTTCGTCAACGGCAATCAATCCGTAGTGCCGCCGCCGGTGCCGCCCGCGCCGGTGCCGGGCGTTCCCTACTTCAATGCCGCGACGGCTGATAACGTGGGCGAAATGAAAACCTGGCTGGCACGGCCGTCGCTGGTCTGGACGCCCAACGATCGCACCGAGTGGACACTGATTGCCGAGCACGGCGAGAGTGATGGTGACGGCGCCGTCTGGACGAGCGTGACAGCGCAGCGCGCGGGTGCGGTTCCGGACTTCGAGACGACGATCGACGAGGTGGGTTTCACTGACCTGAAGTGGGATCAGGCGATGCTCGAGCTCAACGTCGATGAAATTGGCGATGGGACGCTGACAAATATCGTGGCCTGGCGAGAAGTTAGAGCTGATTCCGCAACCGACATTGACGGAACTGCAGTACCGTTTTTTCATGCGATTGGCCAAAATGAATCGCAACAGATCAGTAACGAGCTGCGCTGGTCGGGATCGTTCTCCGATAACTGGGACGCGACGATCGGGTTGTATTACTTCGATATGGACGTCGATTACGATGAGGGCAGGTTTATCTTCCCATTGGGGCTGATACGCGCGCTCGGCGGCGAGATGGACGCCAAGAATACCGGGATATTCTGGAATAACGACTTCCACTTCGGCGATGTTTGGACGGCGCAGGTCGGACTGCGCTACACAGACGAGGAGAAGACCGCGAGAATCGTCACTGAAATTTGTCCTGATGTCGTCACATTTGTGTGTCCGTTGCAATCCTTTACGGGCGATTGGTCGAACGTGACGCCGAAACTCGGCATCGAGCGTGAAATCGGTGACAACGCTCGCGTATACGGATTCTGGTCGAAAGGCTTCAGGAGCGGTGGTTTCAACTTCCGTAATGCGAAACCCGCGGTCATTCCGGCGGGACCGACTGACGAGGAAGAGAACAACACCTTCGAGATCGGACTCAAGTCCGAGTTCAACGATGGGCGCGTGCGCCTGAACGTGGCCTTATTCCACAACGAGATCGAGGACATGCAGCGTGAACTGAATTTGCCCGACGCGGATGTTGCCGTGCTGCAGGGTACGATCAATGCTGGTGACGTGACGATCGACGGCGTGGAGATCGACATCATCGCGCTCCTTACCGACAGGTTTTCGATCAATGCTTCATTCGGCTTCCAGGACGGTGATTATGACAGCCTCAATCCGATTGTCGGTCTGATTCAGGCGGCCCTGCCGCCGGGGTTCCCACCCGTCATTGGTTCCAAACTGCCGCGCCTGGCGGAACAAAACTACAGCGTCGGGTTTTCCTGGGACATTCCTATCGGCGCGTCGGGTCTCGTGAACATCGCCGGAAATTTTTCGAATCGTGACGAGAATTTCTATAACGACTCCAATACCGAGTTGTTCGAAGAGCAGGAGCGTACCAACGCGAGCATCAACTATCTTTCGGGCGATGATCGCTGGCGCGTGTCGCTGTACGGCAAGAATCTCGGCGACGAGCGGAACTGGGGCAACCTGACTAACCTGGGACCCTGGACGGCCGGCCCGATGCAGAAGGGGCGACAGCTTGGCCTCGAGGTCAACTACCAGATCAACTAGCGCTGACTTACAAGCAGGACCAAAAAAAGGCCGCTTTTGATAAGCGGCCTTTTTGTCAGGACCTGCTGTCCCTTTCGGCAAAGACGACCGGGCTGGTTTTCTCCGGCCGCCGCCCCTGCACCGATTCGTAGAACGAACGAATGATATTCATATCGGCGTCCTGGTTGCCGGTCAGCGTCAACATCGGGCCGATGCCGAGACGCTTGCTGCCATAGTCGAAAAAGCCGAGAAAAATCGGCACACCGGCGTCTTCTGCAATGCGGTAGAAACCAGATTTCCAGCCCGCTGTCCTGCTCCGCGTTCCCTCGGGCGCGAGGCCGAAGAAAAAACGCTCACTCGAGTCCAGAAGATCAACAGCCTGCTGCACGGCGCCACCGGGTTTACCGCGGTTCAGAGGAATTGCGCCCATGCCCTTGAGCAAGACGCTCATGGGAAACCAGAACATGGACTCCTTGATGAAGAACTTGATGTCCAGACCGACAGCGACCGTGTAAACGAGCGCCCAGAAACCATCCCAATTGGAGGTGTGTGGCGCACCGATGATCACGGCTTTGTGTACGTCCGGTACGCCACCGACTACTGTCCAGCCCCCGAGCTGCAGCAGCAACCTGGCAACGCGTGGCCAGAACAACTCACAACCCCCCTGTGAACAGCATGGCCAGTGCAACGAGCCAGCCGCCCAGGACCGCAGCGATGACGGCCGTAAGCCAGTTGCGCTGGCGCCGCAATGTCCCGAGCTCGGCGCGAATCGCCTTCAGTTCGGTGACGCGCCGTACCTCATCATTAGCCGGCGCTCTCGCCCGCTCCGCCAGATAGTGGATGACAGCAGGCAGTTCGCGTAGCGCATGGCGGAGCTGTGGCAGGTTTTCACGCAGATCCTCCAGCATTGCGCGAGGGCCAACCTGTTCATTCATCCACCGCTTCAAAACCGGGTGCGCGGTCTTCCAGAGATCGAGCTCGGGATAGAGTTCGCGGCCTAACCCCTCGATGTTAAAAAGCGTCTTGTGCAGCAAAATCATCTGCGGCTGAACCTCGACGTCAAAGCGCTGTGCAACGCGAAACAATCGCATCAGCACCTGCGCGAACGAAATTTCGGCGAGGGGTTTGTTGAAAATCGGCTCGCAGACCGTACGCACGGCCGTCTCGAGCTGGTCGATGCGCGTGCCCTCCGGCACCCAGCCCGAATCGATATGCAGCTCTGCAATGCGATGATAGTCGTGATCAAAGAAGGCGAGGAAATTCTCGGCCAGGTAACGCTGATCGCTCGGGCTCAGTGTGCCGATGATGCCGAAGTCGACCGCAGCGTACTTCGGGCGATCCGGATCGGTGACGATGACGAAAATATTTCCCGGGTGCATATCCGCATGGAAGAAGTTATGGCGAAATACCTGCGTAAAGAAGATCTCGACGCCGTTTTCCGCGAGCCGCTGGATATTGGTGCCGGCTTGCCGTAATGCGTCCATATCGCTGATTGGGATGCCATAGATGCGCTCCTGCACGAGCACCTCGGGACCGCAGAAATCCCAGTAGATATCCGGCACGTACAGCATGTCGGAACCCGCGAAGTTGCGCTTGAGTTGCGCTGTGTTGGCAGCCTCACGCATCAGGTCGAGCTCGTCGATGATCGTACGCTCGTACTCGGCGACAAGCTCGAGCGGCTTTAACCGCTTGCCGTGCTCCCAGTAGCGGTCGGCGAGCCTTGCGATCAGCTTGAGGACCTCGAGATCGCGCTCGATCTGCTCCTGCACGCCGGGGCGCAAGAGTTTGACGATGACCTCGTTGCCATCAGGCAGGCGAGCCGTATGCACCTGGGCAATCGAGGCAGCCGCGAAGGGCTCGGTGTCGAAGCGGACGAACACCTCGTCGAGAGGTTTGCCATAGGCCGTCTCGAGAATTCCGATCGCCTGCTCTGCCGGGAACGGTGGCACCGTGTCCTGCAGCTTGGCGAGCTCATCGGCGATGTCGGTCGGCAGCAGATCACGTCGCGTGGATATCGCCTGGCCGAACTTGACGAAGATCGGACCGAGCTCCTCGAGTGCGAGCCGAATTCGTTCACCTAGCGGCGCGGACGTATCCCGGCGTCGCGGCAGCGCGTAAAACAGGAACCGTAACGGTCTGAGTAGGTGTGTCTCCTTGATAACGTCATCGAGACCGTACTTGACGAGTACACGCTGGATAGTGACGATTCTCGCTATCGTTCGCCGCCGTCGCATCGTCACGATTCGCTTTCGAGCCGCCGTATGCGCACTTCGAGTCGCTCGACATCATCGCGCAAGACATCGACGCGCTTCGCAAAACGCTCGACTTCATAACGACTGGGCACATCGCGGCCCTCTTCCTGAAGATATTCACGTACATTGCCGCGCATCGTTTTGCGTGCGTCGCGCGTCCAGTTACCGACACCTTTCGCGATTTTGCCGAGACGATGTGCTGCCACGTCGCCGATCAACGTCGACAGTTCTTCCTCGATTTCCGGCTTCACGAAACGGAGCAGATCCTGAAACGCCTCGGCAATTGCGGCATCACCGCTCAGGTCGACTTTGCCGTCACGGATGGCCTGCTCGCCGCCCGAGGCAAGCATGCCGGCCAGCGTCAGCAGTGAGCCCGTAATGACAACATCGGGTTCGGCGTCTGTATCGGCCGCCAGCACGATGACCTCATCTTCGAAGAGGAAGTACATTGCGAGCGCAGTGTCGCGGAGACGAATCGCTATTGTCTTGCCATCGAGGCGCGCGCACAGCTCACGGGCCGGAGTTACTTCACCGATTCTACGGTTGAGGAAACTTGTGGCGGGACGCAACAGAGCTTCGAGGGGGTCGGCCATTGTGCCGCCTAAATGCGATAGCCGCTGTGCAGGGCGACGATGCCACCGGCCAGATTCTCGTAGCGACAGCGTTCGAAGCCCGCGTCCTGCAGCATATTGCAGAGCGTTTCCTGGTCCGGGTGCACGCGAATCGACTCGGCGAGGTATCGGTAACTGTCTTCATCCTTCGCGACCAGCTTGCCGATCAGCGGCAGGATTTTGAACGAGTACAGGTCGTATGCGGGTTGCAGTATTTCAGCCGGTTTCGAGAATTCGAGTAGCAGCAGTTTTCCGGCAGGCTTGAGCACGCGATACATCGAACGCAGCGCGGCTTCCTTGTCGGTGACATTGCGCAAACCGAATGCGATCGTAATGCGATCGAAGCTGTTGTCCGCGAACGGCAGGTTTTGCGCATCGACCTGTGCAATAGACAGGTTGCCGGCAATACCGGCGTTGACGAGTCGTTTCCTGCCCTCATCGAGCATGGCGGCATTGATATCGGCCAGAACGACGTGACCGGCCGGTCCAACACGCCGGGCGAACCTGAGCGCGAGATCACCGGTACCGCCCGCGAGATCGAGAACGCTGTGACCCGGGCGCACGCCCGCCTGCTCGATCGTGTGTCGTTTCCAGAGGCGATGCAGTCCCGCCGACATCAGGTCGTTCATGATGTCGTAACGGGTGGCGACGGAATCGAAGACGTCTTTTACGAGTTCGGCTTTCTTGCCGGCAGGCACTTCCCTGTAGCCGAAATGCGTTGTCCCGGCCGATGTGTCGGATTTGGCCATGTCAGGTTGTTATTCAGGCTTTTTGCGAGCATACCCTGCCGCTTTCAGGCGGTCGAGGTAACTGCGCCAGTTAGCCTCCATGTTGCTGCCCAGCTCATGCAAATGCTCCCATGTATACAGACCCGAATCGTGGCCGTCATCGAAGATCAGGCGCACGGCGTAATGGCCGACCGGCTCGATCGCGGTGATTGCGACATCCTCCTTGCCCGTCTGCAGGGTTTCCTGCCCGGGCCCGTGGCCTCTCACCTCGGCGCTCGGCGAATGCACCCGCAAGTATTCGAAGGAAAAGCTGAATTCCATCCCATCGTCAAAGGCAACGACGAGAAGCTTCGAGTTCTTGCGCAGGCGGATCTCAGTTGGTGTGGATGACATGGCTGAAAAGTATCTCCTGTCGCAGCCCGCTCCGGCGAACGATCGCGGGCGACGTTGCGGGCCGCGACCGGCATATTTGTCTCCGTCATGGCTCGCTGCGCTGCGCTTTACTTCCGTCGACAAACATCCCGCCCGCGGCCCGTGGGTCTTTTCGCCGCTAGGTCGGATCCCTACAATATATATCGGCTCAGATCCTCGTCCTTCGACAACTCGGCGAGGTGATCGTCGACGTAGCCGGCGTTGATCTGTAATTGTGTTCCGCTCTTGTCAGAGGCCTCGAACGAGATCGTCTCCAGCAGTCGCTCCATGACCGTGTGCAGGCGCCGCGCGCCGATATTTTCGGTGTTTTCATTAACCTGAAACGCAACCTCGGCAATGCGGCGCACGCCACTCTCGGTAAATTCGACGTGGACTTCCTCGGTCTCCAGCAACGCATGATATTGCGAGGTCAGTGACGCGTCGGGCTCGGTCAGGATTCGCACGAAATCGTCGGTGGTGAGCGATTTCAGCTCTACTCGAATCGGGAAACGTCCCTGCAGCTCGGGGATCAGGTCCGAGGGCTTGGAGACGTGAAAGGCGCCGGATGCGATGAACAAGATGTGATCAGTTCGCACCATGCCGTACTTGGTATTAATCGTCGAGCCTTCCACGAGCGGCAGCAGGTCGCGCTGCACGCCCTCGCGGGATACATCCGGGCCATGCGTCTCCGAGCGCCGCGCAACCTTGTCGAGCTCATCCAGGAATACGATGCCGTGCTGTTCAACGGCCTCGAGCGCCTGGCCCTTTAGCTCTTCCTCGTCGACGAGCTTCGCGGCTTCCTCGTCGGTCAGCTGTTTCAACGCCTCCGGGATCTTGAGCTTGCGTGTCTTGCGACGACTGCCGCCCAGGTTCTGGAACATCCCCTGCAGCTGGCTCGTCATTTCCTCCATTCCCGGTGGCGCCATGATCTCAATGCCGACCGGCAGCGCCTGAATCTCGATCTCGATCTCTTTTTCGTCAAGTCTTCCCTCGCGCAGCATTTTGCGAAATTTCTGTCGCGTATCACTGGTGGCAGCAGGTTCGGCGTCGGCTGTAAAGCCCACGCCGTGTTTGGGCGGCGGCAACAGTGCGTCGAGCACGCGTTCCTCCGCAGCGTCTTCCGCCCGATGGCGAACCTTGGACATCGCCTCTTCGCGGGTCAGTTTGACGGCAACATCCATGAGGTCGCGGATGATGCTGTCGACCTCGCGTCCCACGTAACCAATTTCGGTGAATTTGGTTGCCTCGACCTTGATAAAAGGTGCTTTCGCGAGTCTCGCGAGTCGGCGTGAGATTTCGGTCTTGCCAACGCCGGTCGGGCCGATCATCAGGATGTTCTTCGGTGTGATCTCGCTGCGCAATGGTTCGTCGACCTGGACGCGGCGCCAGCGATTCCTGAGCGCGATGGCAACGGCGCGCTTCGCCTCGTTCTGGCCGACAATGTGCTTGTCCAGCTCCTGGACGATTTCTCTGGGGGTCATCTGTGACATGCTTTCTTGAGTCCGGTGGTCATTGTGGGAGACTGCCGTGCCGCCGACTCCTGTCGCGGGTATGGCCGCTCCCACCGGGTTCAGTCGGTCGGCAACTGCTCGATAACGATGTTCTGGTTGGTGAAGACGCAAATCTCGCCGGCGATCGCAAGTGCCTTCTCTGCGATTGATCTCGCGTCGAGATCGGTATTCTGCAGCAGACCTAGCGCCGCAGCCTGGGCGTACGGTCCACCCGAGCCGATCGCCATCAAGTCGTACTCGGGCTCGATCACATCACCGTTTCCCGAAATGATGAACGAGCTTTCGCGGTCGGCAACGCACAACAGTGCCTCGAGACGTCTCAGCCGACGGTCCGTGCGCCAGTCTTTCGCAAGCTCTATCGCGGCGCGCGTCAGGTTGCCATACTGTTCAAGCTTGCTTTCCAGGAGCTCAAAGAGTGTAAGCGCATCGGCCGTGCCGCCTGCAAATCCCGCGATCACGCGCCCGTCGGCGAGTGGCCGCACTTTGCGCGCGTTGCCCTTCACGACCGTGTTGCCCATGCTGACCTGTCCGTCGCCGGCGATGGCGACTCTGCCATTACGGCGGACCGAGACAATGGTTGTCCCTCGAAACTGTTCCATGATGTTTTCCTGTAGCCGGGCTAGTCTTTTTTCCGCGCCCGCGGATGGGTTTTGTCGTATATCTGGGCCAAATGCTGGAAGTCAAGGTGCGTATAGACCTGTGTCGTCGAGATATTGGCGTGTCCGAGGAGCTCCTGGACGCCGCGCAGATCATGGCTGGACTCCAGAAGGTGTGTGGCGAAGGAATGCCGAAACAGGTGCGGATAGACCTTCGTGTCAATGCCCTGCCGTCGCGCCCAGTGAGTCACGCGGGACTGGACCGACCGCTGGCTCAGCCGATTCCCACGATTGCTGACAAACAGCGCTTTCTCGTCAGCGGCGGCCAGCGCTGAGCGCGACCCCGACCATCTGGCCAGTGCGCGTAATGCGTGGCGGCCAACGGGGACAATGCGGTCCTTATTGCCCTTGCCTGTGACTCGCACTGTCGCATCGTGAGTGTCAACGTCGCCGCAATTGAGATCCGTCAGTTCTGCGAGGCGCAGCCCGGACGAATACAGTAACTCGAGAATCGCCCGGTCGCGGTTAACAATCGGGCCGTCGCCCGGAATGTCGAGCAATCGGGCCATCCGATCCGCATCGAGATTACCCGGAAGTCGCTTGCCGGACTTAGGCGCACGAACGGCCTCAACCGGGTTGCGCTTGACGTGTTTCTCGCGCAGCAGGTACCGATAAAAGGTTCGCGTGGCGGACAAGCGCCTCTGAATGCTTCGGGCGGACAACCCGCGCCGATAGCAGGTGCCCGCGAACGCACGCACGTGCTCGCTGTCGATGTCGGCCCAGTGCCCGATGCCGATTTCATCGCAATATGCGACCAGCGCATCGAGATCGCGACGATAGTGTTTGCAGGTCAATGCAGACAGCCGACGCTCGTATTGGAGGTGGGCGATGAACCTGTCGATCCAGTCCTTCTCAGTGCTGTCCACTGGACGGACTCCTGCGCATTAATGGCGCTCGAGCGCTCCCGCGACGAGATCTCCGACGCGTGCGAGAAAATCGATGCTCATTCCGGGATGGAAGCGATCCGTATCTGCGCTGCCGATCGCCAGAAAGCCGAGTTGCGCTTTTTCGCCGAGCGGCACCAGCGCAACGGAGCCGATTTCGTCAGCGTCGCTGTGAAACAAGAAATCACGCTGTGAGTCGCGGACCTGTCCGCAGCGCGGCCCTTTACCCTTGAGAAACGTAGCGAATGGCTTGAGCTCTTCGGCATCGGGCTCGATGACACGAAAAAACCGTCCGACATCGATATCGTCAAACATTGTCGGGTCGCCAAATAGCACGAGGACGGACTGATCAGCGCCGAAGCCGCTGCGCATCGCTGCTTCGACCGCGGCAACCGTGGCAGCGAGGCTCTTCGCGCCCAGCAATTGCAGCGACAGCTCGTGAATCTTGCTCATCAATACGTCGTTGGTGCGGGCAACGTCGATCAGCTCCCTGAGCTGGCGCTCGAGCTTCAGCTCATTTTGCCGGAGCATGGACACCTGGCGCTCGACGAGGGATACCGCCTCGCCGGTACCGTGTGGCACGCGCAACGCGCTTAGCAACGCGCTGTGACGTTCGAAGAAGTCAGGATTTGCCACCAGATAGTCTTGAACCGCCTGCTCCGAAATCTCATCTTCGATGAAGTCCCGCTTGCGTTGTGTGCTCATAGATCGATCGTTCCCTCACTAACAAACTCGGCATTGCCGGTCAGCCACACTGGTTCGGCGTTGCCCTGCCAGCTTACCACGAGTTGCCCTCCCGGCAGTTCTACGGCGACCTCTTCGTCGAGTTGGTCACGCTGTCGCCCCGCGACGACTGCCGCACAGGCCCCGGTACCGCAGGCCAGCGTCTCACCGACGCCGCGTTCATGCACGCGCAGGTCGATATTTGTGCGGTCGCGGCAATGCATGAAACCTACATTGGTATGTGCGGGAAATCGTGCATGGCGCTCGATGAGAGGGCCGAGACGCGCGACGTCGGCAGCGGCGACATTATCGACCTCGAGGACACAATGCGGGTTGCCCATCGATAGCACGGCGACATCGAAAGTCTCGCCGTCGACGTCAAGCGCGTAGCGGCTGCTCTGTACGTCGGTGACGAACGGAATGCGGCCCGGGTCGAACACGGGCGGGCCCATGTTGACAGCTACTTTTTTGTCGTCGAGCACATGTGCCTCGACAAGACCGGCGGGACCCTCGAACAGGAAGCGTCGCTGCCCCCCATGCTCGCGGGCCAGCAGGAGTGCAAGGCAGCGCACGCCGTTGCCGCACTGCTCAGCCTCCGAACCGTCGGTATTGAACACCCGATAACTCGCTGTCATCGACGCGTCGTGTGGCGGGCCGAGCCACATGAGCTGGTCGAAACCCGGACCGCGCGTTGAGTTGCTGAGTTCTCTCAGGATATCCGCAGAGGGAGGATTAGCGTCAGCACGGCGTTGATCGACAACAACAATTTGATTGCCGGCGCCCTGCATTTTGACGAAGCCTAGCTGCATTTCACTTGATGGACTTTTGATGTTCGGCTCTGTAGTTTACAGAACTTCCAAACCAATCTAATAACATCGCCCCTTGGGAGAATTATGCGGCACATAATGGTATTAAATGCGAAGGGTGGCTGTGGAAAAAGCACGCTTGCCACGAACATCGCGTCCTATTTCGCCACCGAAGGCGCCAACGTTGCGCTGGCTGACTACGACCCGCAGCGCTCGAGCCTCGATTGGCTCGAGCGACGCCCCGACAATCGTCCGCCGATCGCAGCAGTGGCGGCATTCGAGGATGGCCTGCGGCACGTCCCGCGCAGCGCCGACATCGTCGTCAGCGACGCGCCGGCGCGGTCGCACGGAGCGGAGCTGACCGATCTCGTCAGGCACGCTGAGACGATAGTCGTGCCTGTGCTGCCGTCGACGATCGACATGCAGGCGACGACAACATTCCTCGAGGAATTGCGGCGCGTCGGCAAAATAGAGCGCAAGCAGGCGAAGATCGGCGCGATTGCCAATCGTGTCCGTGACAACACGTTGATCTTCGATGATCTCGACGAATATCTGACGCGGGCACGGGTGCCCTATATTGCGGCGCTCAGGGAAGCGCAGAACTACGTGCGCGCCTACACGCGAGGGATCGGCATATTCGAGCTGCCCGAATATCTTGCCTGGCCCGACTGGGACGAGTGGGAGCCACTGACTGCCTGGCTGCGCAGCAAGCGTAGCCAGCCCTGAATGCGCTCGTAGCAGCCCGCCATCGGGCGACTGCGGCAAACCTTGCAGGCCGCGACCGCCATATTTGTCTCCGTCATGGCTCGCTGCGCTGCGCTTTACTTCCGTCGATTTATGCCCTTTGGGTACAAACATCCCGCCCGCGGCCTGTAAATCAGGTCGCCCGATGGCGGGCTGCTACGACGGATTTGCGTCTTGCTCCGCCAGACTCGCGCGGATGCCATCCTCGGCGTTCGCGTAACGGGGGGTCACGCCAAGAACATCGCGCATCCTGCTTGTATCGATGCGACGGGACTCGCTGAGAAATGACAGCCGTCGCGGAGTGAATTGCTGCTCTGCCTGCTGGCGACTGATCTCGGGAGGTGGCGGCAGCCCGGACTGTCGCGCCACCTCTCCGGCAAACCAGGTCGATGAGCGCATATCGCCGTCGCCTATATTACAGATACCGATCGTCTTGTCGGCAGACAGGGCAGCGATACAGCACGCCACGATGTCATCGACATGGATGCGGTTGCCGGGATTGGCATCTGCTTCACGAATGACCGGCAAGCCGTCGCGTATCCGCTCGACGCCCAGCCTGCGTGGTCCGTATATCCCGGGCGTGCGCAAAATGCAGAGGCGAACCGCCTCCGCCGTACTCCATTCCTGCAGCGCCTGTTCTGCCGCGACTCGCCGCCGGGCGCGCATTGTTGCCGGTTGCACATCACGTTGCTCGTCGACGAGTGCACCATCGCAGTTCCCGTAGACGCCGGTCGTGCTGATGTAGACAAATATCTCCGGCGTTGGGCTGAGTTCCGCAAGCAGGCGCTCGAGGCGAACGTCTGCTTCCGAGCTCGCCGGTGGTGCTACGGTATACAGGACCTGGTAGCGATCGGGCAGGTTGATTGGCAAGGCACCGCCTGCGTCGAGATCATAGCTGTGTATAACGTGTGTACCGCTAACCGGTGAGCGGTTCAGACCAATTGCGGCGTCCGCATCGACGCGGGCCAGGAATCGCTGGCCAACGTAGCCGGTACCGACGACGATCGTAAGACTCTTGTTGCCTGTCACCGTGACTATGCCGGGAATATCGCCCGCCGGGCGGAGCCCTAAGGGCGGTCTGCTGTGAGGTGGGGGATGGCCGGGAGAGGCGCATCGGTCACCATGCCGAGTCCGGCCCGATAAGCATCGGCCGCGGCGTCGGTTTCACCCAGTTGATTGAGCAGCCGCCCGAATACCTGGTAGGCCTCCGGCGTCGGTCGCAGGCTGATCACGGTTTCGAGATAGCTGCGCGCTTTGCCCCAGAGTTCGTTCCGCAGGCACAGGCGTGCCGCTGCGAGCAGCAGGTCCGCGTCCTCACTATGCCGTGCGAGCCAGCCTTCAGCGCGCTTGAGCTGTTTCGCCGGGTCCGGGCCATCGACGAGGCCGAACAAGCGTACCAATGGCGCCCGCCATTCAGACTTCAATGCTGCTGCGAGTTCCTTTTCCGCCTTGTCGTGCATGCCCGTGCGCATCAAGCCCATGAAATACGCATCGAGCAGGGCTAGCTCCGAGCGCAGTCGCCTGGGGAGCTTTTTCCACTCGGCGATAACGGTGTCGCCGTCTGCGGCACTTTTTAGTGCTTCCGTGTGCACGCGTATCGTCCACTGGTCGATCGTTTCCTGACCGATGCGTCCATGCCTTTTGAGTCGCGGCAATATTTGCTCAAGGTTGTCCCAGTCCTGCAGACGGAAGTACAGACGTCCGAGCAGAGCGAGCGCATAACTGTGATCGCGGGAGTTCTCTTCGAGGCGGCGTAATGTTGCCAGCGCCTGCTCGTGTTGTTCGCGGTCGAGCTGCAGTTCAGCCTGGGTTAGCAGCACCGCATTCGAAGCCTCGGGTGTGTGTTCGTAGGCAAGCTTGAGCCACTCATCGCGCCGCTCATCCTGGCCTTGCAAGTGTGCAGCGCGTGCCGCCTGCAGGTAATTGAAAAGTGGCGCGTCGCTTGTGTTCGCGGCCCTCGCGAGCAGCTTTTCACCGCGAGCGAAGTTGCCTTCGGCAACCTCAATCATGCCGCGCGTCAGTTTCTGCCCGGCGCGGCCCGCACGATAGCGCCCGGCTGCTTCGCCAAGCCGCCGCGGTGCCTGGATGATACGGCGAATCAGCCACGCCGAAAAAACGAGCAGCACGGCCAGGCCGACGAGTACCGGCACGGACATCTCGACGAGATACCCGCGAAAATTAATGATGACGTAGCCAGGGTCACCCAGCAAGAAATGCGCGGCGAACGCGCTGATTACCGTGGCAATAACGACGACGAGCGCAAATTTCACTGCGCGGTCTCAGACAGTAATTTGAATTGCCGCAACAGCCGCAAAGACTCCGATATATCAGGCGGTGTCGCCGTAAACAGACCGTCGCGCATCTCGCTGATTGTCTGTAGTGCGCTTGTTACCTGGCCGCTTTCGGTATCGAAGTACTGCCGTAACCACGCGGCCGCGTCGTCGAGACTTTGTTCGAACACGGCTTTTTCACCACGTAGCAAGGCAAGTCTCGCTGACTGTAATTGCAGCGTCAGGTTAGTACGCAGGAAGTAGATGGCATCGGGAGCAATCAGCGGCATGCTTGCCTGGTCCGCTGGTGTGACTTTGACGAGACTTGAGACGGCGCTTTTTACCGAGTTCCAGGCGCGGCCGACGCCGCCCTGCTCCTCGTCGGCTTGAGCAACAGCCTCGGATCCGCCCTCGTCAGGCTGCCGTAACGGCAGCGAATCGACGACTCGCGCAAGACTTGCAAGGTTTAGCGTTACGCCTTCGATGTCGGGTTTGTCCATAACTTCCAGCGCGGCAAGCTCGTCGGAGAGGGCGCGCCGGACTTCGGTCAACGCCGGGTTCGCGAGCTGAACGATTCGTTCGTCGGCCATGCCCAATGCCAGTGCCGCGAGATGTGGATTACCGGCGAGCTGCAATTGTGCATTCGCAATCTGCATGTAGTACTCGGCCTCGGCGAGTAACCACGTGTCACGCGCCCCGGCCGATACACCCTGCATTGCGGCCATCGAATTCTCGAGAGTCGACATGCGTTGTGGTAGTGAATCGAGCAAATCGATCCGGTTATCGAGATCCTGCCGCAGTGCGTCGATCTCGGACGTGGCGCGGGCGGATGCGTCGCCAAGTTCGGATATACCTCGATCGAGGCTGGCGAGTGCCTCATCCGATGCGTCGATGCGACTGTCAAGGCTGGTTATCGCACTGGCGACGGAGCGGCTGCTTTCGGAGGCGGCGCCACGGGCGCGCCAGTCCTGGACAAGCGTGTAGCCGATGGCCGCGACTGCCACCATAGACAAAAACAGGGCGAGCCATGCAACGCTACCGCCAGCGGATTTTTTACCAGGAGGTGGCGTGGGCTCTTGAGGCTCGGCCTCGACCTCGGGTTCCGGCTCGGCCTCGACCTCGGGTTCCGGCTCTGCCTCGACCTCGGGTTCCGGCTCGGCCTCGGGCTCCGCCTGCGCCACCACGTCCTCCGCGGCGTCCTCGTCATCGCGCGACACGGTCGTATCGTCAGTCTTGTCTTTTTGGCTCATTAAGTTTTTCCGGGTGCTTCTGACCCAAGCTCCAAAATCGCGAGGACCATGTCGTTTGCTTGGGGTCCTTGCGCCAGTTTCGTCGGGATACCGGGGAGCAGATCTAGCGCTTCTTTTATCACACGAGCGGCCGGCGTCACCAGCGGCGTCTGCGCGAGCAGATGCCGACATGATCCAGGCAACACGGATAGCAGATTGTGTAAGGTCTCTGCGCTCATCACCGACACGATATTGATGTGCCCCGCTTGCCACTCCGCGTCGAGATTTTCGAGTTCAGCTTCGGTGTATTCCGGAATCGCCCGAGCGTAAACGGGCAGAAAATCGACGCGGGCACCACGACTTCTGAGCGTCTCAGCCAGCAGTTCACGGCCTTTTTGACCGCGGATGATGCGCACGACCTTGTCGTTGACATCACGGAGAAGAGGCTCGGCAAGCAAGTGCTCGCTGTCGTAGCCCGAGGCCGGGCGAATGTCGACTGTCCGGCCGGCCGCCTCGATAGCAGCTGCGGTTGCCGGTCCGATCGCGCTCAATGCGCCGGACTCTGCATAATCCAGGCCATACCGGACAGCGTTGGGGCTGACGAAAATCACGATATCGGGATCGCCGAGCCGGGCCGCATCGGCACCGATGTCGGCAGCCGGTCGCGGCACGATGTCGATAACGGGAAACAGGATCGGCTTGCCCCCATGCGCCGTAATCGCCTCGGCGAGCTCGCGGGACTGGTGGCGTGCCCGCGTGATGAGAACGCCGATCCCGGCCAGTTGCCGTTCATTCATCTGTTGCGCCCGTTGCCGCCAGGATTTCGTCGGCGCCACTTGCAGCTAACCGTGAGGCCAGCTGTTCGCCAAGTATTTCGGCGTCGGCGGGAGGGCCGCTGATGCTGTCGCGAATTGCGCGGCTCCCATCGGGCATTGCAACCAGCGCCGTCAAAGTCATCAGACCGTTCGCAATAACGGCATGTGTCGCGACCGGCGACTGACAATTTGCCTGCAGAATTCTTGCGATTGATCGCTCGGCGGCCGTCGTCAATGCGGTTGCCTCGTGATTGACCTTCTGCAAAATGGCGCACATGGCATCGTTTGATTCAAGACACTCGATGCCGATGACGCCTTGTGCCGCGGCCGGCAGCATCTCGTCGGGTGTGAATTGCTGTCGTATGTGCTGTTGCAGGCCAAGGCGTTCGAGCCCGGCTGCCGCTAAGATGATCGCGTCGTAGTCGCCGTTTGCGAGTTTGGCGAGACGCGTGTTGACGTTACCGCGCAACGGCTCGATGACGAGATCGGGTCGTAAGAGCTTGAGCTGCGCCTGGCGACGCAGGCTGGAACTGCCGACACGAGCGCCTTCGGCGAGCTCGTCGATCGATTGCACGTTGCGGCTGATCAGTGCATCGGCGAAATTGGCGCGCTCGAGCACGGCGGCAATGCAAAAACCGTCCGGCATCTCGGCTGGTACATCTTTCATCGAATGCACGGCCATATCGGCCGCGTTTGCCTGCATCGCAATTTCCAACTCCTTGATGAACAGGCCCTTGCCGCCGATTTTTTGCAGACTGCGATCGAGAATTTCGTCGCCACGTGTCGTCAATGGCACGAGCTGAACGGACTCCACCTTGGGCAACTGGCCGAGCAGGGCAGCGACGTGCTCGGCCTGCCAAAGCGCGAGTGCGCTCTTGCGTGTTGCAATGCGAATGTTCACTGCGACTTATCTTCCCTTGAGCCTGCGGCGCACATTGGCAAGGTGTCGCCGGCTGATGGTCAGTTCATCGCTTTCATCGTCGCCCGTCTCTCGCAGTACAACACGTGTCTTGCCGTCGGCCGATTTGTCGAGGCGGGCGATCTCGGCGATTGCAACGAGCGCGCCGCGGTGAATGCGCACGAAATCGTCGGCGAACTCGTCCTCGAGCGCTTTCAGAGAATCATCGATCAGATCCTCGCCTTTCTCGTGGTGCACACATACATATTTCTGATCGGCATTGAAATAGCTGATCGCACCGATCGGGATAAGCCGTAATTCATCACCGACACGCGCACAAACATGCTGTCGGCGGCTCTTGAGCGGTGTCTCGGCCGTCAATGCGTTCAGTGCCTTGCCCGTGATTCTGGCCGCATGTTCGAGGGCGCGCTCGAGACGCTCGTGGCGCACGGGCTTCAGAACGTAACCGATAGCCCGCGCTTCAAATGCATCGATCGCATACTCGTCATACGCTGTCGTAAACACGACGGCCGGTGGTACTGCCATCGCGTTGAGGTGATGCGCCGTCTCTATGCCGTCAATGCCGGGCATGCGTATGTCCAGCAGGACGACATCCGGCTTCAGCGATGTCGCAAGCGCGATCGCCTGTTCGCCGTTCGCGGCTTCGCCCACTACCTCGTGCACATCGAAGTCATCGACGAGCTGTCGCAACCGGTCGCGCGCAGGTTTTTCGTCATCGACGATTAGAACTTTCATGCCTGACTTTGTTCGTAAGGGAAGCGTAACCTGACTGAATAATTTGTGCCGTCGATTTCCACGTCAACGGTTGCACGGGCGCCGTAAGCTAATTCAAAGCGTTGCCGGATATTCGCCAGCGCCATCTTGTTCCCGCCTGTTGTTCGTTCTCTGTCCGTAGCGACGGGGTTTGCCATCGTGATGTCAATGTATTTGCCATCACGGACGCCTGTGACCGTGACCTCGCCACCATCGGGAAGCAGTTCAATTCCATGATAGATCGCGTTCTCGAGTAGCGGCTGAATGGTCAGGCTCGGGATCAGTGCGCGCATTGGCAGGTCGGCCACGTTCCAGCGAACATTGAGGCGATCGCCAAGACGCAGTTTCTCGATGCGCTGGTAGATCGCGGCGACCTCGAGCTCTTCTTTGATTGAGGTTCGGGCACCCGAGCCACCGAGATTCGCACGCAGCAGGTCGGACAGGTCCTCGACGGCTTCCTCTGCCTGCCGTGGATCCGTGCGCGTGAGCGATGCGATGGTGTTCATGCTGTTGAACAGGAAATGCGGGCGGATCAGAGCCTGCAGCGCGCTGATGCGCGCCTGCGCCTCGAGCACGATGCTGCGGCGCCACTCACTCGATATATACAGGTAACGCATTGCCAGGGCGATAACGATGGAACTGATCGCGAACGTGCGAAGCAAGTAGCGCGAGTGCGAGTCCTGGATGATGACTGACTCGCCATATACGCTCGTAATCTGGAACGCAATCTCGGCCAGTCCGACACACAACACTTCGAGCACGATAAAGCTGAGTACGAACGCGCGTGTCTTGCCGGCGCTCTCGAGGCGATCGCGAAACAGGCACATCACGACCGACCCGAGTACGGCGAGCCAGACGATGAACAACGAGGTTCTCGCCAGCTCGATCAGGAACATGCCGGGAGTGTCGTATGCGGCGAGAGTAAGCAGGATCGCCACGAGTTCGGCGATCAGGACGACAACAAATACGGTGCCGGCGGCGCAAAAGTCAGGCAGGTACGCCTGAGTCTCCGTGGTCTCGGAATCCGGTATAGCGGCCAAGCCGGGTGCTCCTTAAGATCGGTACGGCGATTGTACCTGCAGGAGTCCGTAATGCGGACGATCCCTAGTTGCAGTATTCCTGGATCTGATCCTGGACCTTGGCACGGGCCTCGAGTATCTGCTCTTCGTCGAGGTAGACGCGCTCGCCCGATTCGTCTTCACGATACAGGCGCGTTGATTGCAGGTAGCGCTCCAGCCGTGCTCGCGACTGTTCACATCTTTGGTTGCGCGCTTCCCGTTCGGCCTGCGCCTCTGCCGCAGCTTTTTGCTCTTCGGCCTTTTTGGTTTGCGCCTCTTCGCGCGTGGCGACGCGCTCACGGCGGGCATCGATGCTGGCCTGCACCGACGCGTTATTGGTTCTGCGACTGAGAATGTCGATGCGTTGTTCAGATGGGTCGCCGGTCGGGCGATCCACGTAATGAACGTTGCCGTTTTCGTCGGTCCACTTGTAGATTTCGCCGGACAGGGCCACACCGCTCGTCGTAAGGAGCGCGATAACCGTAACTATGACTGCGTTGCGATACATTGGAGACCTTCTGTCCCAAGCATTGAACTATAACGTATTAGAGCATGTTGAAACGCACAAAGATGTGACTGTGGTCACACGGGAATTCGTGCGCTCGTGCCGCGATTATGCAAGGAAACAAGCGGGCCCGAAGGCCCGCTAAGTCGTTGCTCCATAAGGGGGATTTTCGTTACTGCGAAGCGCTCTTGCGGGCCCGCAGACTCGCACTGTGGCAGATCCGCGGACCCGTCTGTTGTTGCTACTCGGCGACCGAGAACTCGGGGTAGGCCTCGAGGCCGCACTCCGAGAGGTCGACGCCTTCGTACTCTTCTTCTTCCGAGACGCGGATGCCCATGATCAGCTTGATCACGTACCAGACGATGAAGCTTGTGATGAACACCCAGGCAAAGATCGACACGATACCGATCAATTGCCACTTGAGCGACGCATCGGGATTTGTGAAACAAACCGCGAGCAGACCCCAGATGCCGACCATTCCGTGCACCGAGATGGCACCGACGGGGTCGTCGATCTTGAGCTTGTCGAGCAGGACGATCGAGCCGATAACAATCATGCCGCCGACGGCACCGATCACGGTCGCGACCAGCGGCGTTGGTGTGTGCGGAGCGGCCGTGATTGCCACGAGACCCGCGAGTGCACCGTTCAATGCCATCGTCAGGTCGGCTTTGCCGAACCACAGCCGCGATAGCAATAGTGCGAAGACGAGCCCGCCGGCTGCCGCCATGTTCGTGTTTACGAACACGAGTGCGACAGCATTCGCCTCGCCAACATCGGATACCTTGAGTTCCGAGCCGCCGTTGAAGCCAAACCAGCCGAGCCACAGTATCAGCGTGCCGAGTGCTGCGAGCGGCAGGTTACACCCCGGGATCGCGTTGACCTGTCCGCGGGGACCATACTTGCCCTTGCGTGCGCCGAGTAACAGCACGCCGGCGAGCGCCGCCGCGGCACCTGTCATGTGAACAACACCGGAGCCTGCGAAATCCTGGAAGCCACCTGCGCCCAGGAATCCACTGCCCCAGTGCCAGAAACCCTGCACCGGGTAAATGAAGCCGGTCAGGATCACGGCGAACAGGAAGAAGGCCCAGAGCTTCATGCGTTCGGCAACTGCACCCGATACGATCGACATTGCGGTAGCAACGAACACGACCTGGAAGAAGAAATCCGACAGATCGGAGTAATACGTTTCGCCGCCGCTCGCGACGACGTCGACCGCCGCGTTGTCGCTCGAGCTCAGTAACCCGGTGCCCAAAGTCGCCAGGCTTTGGAACACGCCGCCTTCGTAGGCTCCGGGGTACATGATCGAGTAGCCGCACAGCATGTACATGATGCAGGCGATCGAATACAGACCGACGTTCTTCGTTAATATCTCGGCCGTGTTCTTGGCACGGACGAGGCCTGATTCCAGCATCGTGAATCCAGCGGCCATCCACATGACCAATGCACCCATGACGAGGAAATAAAACGTATCCAGCGCATAAGCCAGTTCGGTGACCTGCGCCGCTACTTGCGTTACTTCTTCCACGAGAAGTTCCTCCGTAAGTGTGTGTTAAACGGCTTCGGCACCGGTCTCGCCGGTACGAATACGAATAGCTTCTGCAAGCTCGGCGATAAATATCTTGCCGTCTCCGATCTTGCCCGTACGCGCCGTGTTGGCGATGGCTTCGACTACCTGGTCGGCCACGTCGTCCGCAACAGCGAGCTCAATCTTGGCCTTGGGCAGGAAGTCGACAACGTATTCGGCACCCCGATATAACTCGGTGTGGCCACGTTGCCGGCCAAACCCTTTGACCTCGGTCACCGTTATGCCCTGGATGCCGATGTCAGCGACTGCCTGACGAACGTCATCGAGCTTGAACGGTTTGATGATCGCAGTGATCATTTTCATTGTCTTACCCCTTCAAATAGCGAACAGGGCGGCTCCACCTGCCCCGGTATCGTCGTTATTGCAGGTCGAATGACTTGCCGATCGTGAAGATCAGCGACTCGTCGTCGTTACCGGGCGTACCGAGCAGGTCGTCGTCGGCCAGGATCAGAGCGATACCGAAATCGATCTCAGAGATCGTCGTGCCGTAACCCAACTCCAGGTAATTGCCGTCGGCGTCCCGACCAAAGCCGGCGAACGTGGCGTAGAAGCCGTTCCCTTCCAGCGTCAGCGCGTAGTACGAATAATCGATGGTCGGCCCGGTGAAGTTCTCGTACTCGCCGATCGCAACGTCGAGTGCAAGCGGACCGTAGGTGCCGCCCAGGTTGATCTCCTGGTAGGTGTCGTCGAAGTCACCGGTATAGAAGTAGCCCGTGTAGCCGATGCTGTAACCAAAGTCATCGACTTCCCCGCCGTAGCCGAAATAGCCATCGACTTCGAGTCCATCGCCGACATCCGCCGCCCAGGTGCCGACGTAGAAACCACGCGATTCGTAGTCGACGCCGCCGTTTGCAGATGACGAGTGCTGGAAGAGACCGCGGAAATGGTACTCACTTGCCCAACCGACATTCGCAGTCCAGTCGGCCTGCGCGACGCCGCAGAGGACCAATAGCGTGCCGGTCAGTCCGGTCTTGATAAGGGTTTTCATTTTCAAACCTCCGGTCAAAAAATAAATCGTTGTCACAAGCCCTAGAGCAGCATTCGTGCCAACATGAAAAATGATTTAGATAACAAATACTTAATCAAGGACGAATCGTATCGTTGCACCGTCAGGCAGCACGTTTCTCAGGCCTTGCACTGTTTTGGGGAGCGGATTCGTGAAACGCGGCATGGCAACCGATAATGTCACTGGCGTTTTGGCCCGGGCTGCGGTATCAAACGGCCATGACTGATCAATCACTGGACGATCTTGTAAGAAAGCTCGCTGAGGCGGTTCCCGAGGGTCTGCGTTCGCTGCAAAAAGACCTCGAAGAGAATTTTCGCTCGGTATTACAGGCAGGTCTCGGCAAGCTCGACCTTGTCACGCGCGAGGAGTTCGAGGTTCAGGAGGCCGTGCTCGCGCGCACGCGCGAGAAACTCGAGGCGCTCGAGAAACGGCTCGAGGAGTTCGACAAGAATCGGTAGGAGGCCGCCATGCGGGCGATCGCCCGCGTAGCGGCCCTCCTGCGACCAGCCACGGAGGGCCGGTCTTGGGTCTCGCTATATTAAAGAGTCGCGCAGAACTCGGTACCGAGGCACCGCCCGTTACGATCGAAGTTTTTCTTTCCGGAGGATTGCCGACATTTTCGATCGTGGGTATGCCCGAGACAGCAGTGCGCGAAAGCAAGGATCGCGTTCGCGGGGCGATATTGAGTTCGGGCTTCAAATTCCCGCAGGAGCGCATCACCGTTAACCTCGGCCCTGCGGACATGCCCAAAACCGGCGGTCGATTCGATCTGGCAATCGCGCTCGGCATTCTCGCCGCAGGCAAACAGATTCCTGTGGAGGCCATTCGCGACATTGAGTTCTATGGCGAGCTGGCCTTAAACGGTGAGATCCGGCCGGTGCGGGGCGTACTGCCGGCGGCGCTCAATGCGAGAGCAGCCGGAAACAGCGTACTCGTCGCGGTCGCCAACGGAGCCGAGGCGTCGTTAAGCAAAGCGGAGACCCGGGTTGCAAAGACGATGCTCGAGGTCTGCGCACATTTTTCGGCACAACACGAGTTGCAACCGTTGCAACCGATCCGCCCACGCGGCATCGCCGCACGGCACCCAGATGTTATCGATGTCAGGGGCCAGGCACACGCAAAAAGGGCGCTCGAGATTGCGGCAGCCGGCGGGCATAACCTCCTGTTCATCGGCCCACCCGGCACGGGCAAGAGCATGCTCGCCCGTCGCCTGCCCGGCATTCTGCCGCCCATGTCGGAGGCAGAGGCTTTGCAGACGGCGGCAATCGATTCGGTGTTGGGGCGCCGACTCGATCTCGAGCATTGGCGCCAGCGACCATTCCGCTCACCGCACCACACGGCGTCGGCTGCCGCGCTTGTCGGCGGAGGATCGGGTCCGCGTCCGGGCGAAGTGTCTCGAGCGCACAACGGCGTGCTGTTCCTAGATGAATTACCCGAATTCAATCGCAACGTTCTCGAAGTGCTGCGCGAGCCGCTCGAGGCCGGCGTCATAACGATTGCACGGGCGGCCCGGCAGGCCGAATTCCCGGCCGACTTTCAGCTGATTGCCGCGATGAATCCCTGTCCCTGCGGTTTTCTGGGCGACGTGTCGGGGGAGTGCGGTTGCAGCGCGGATCGTGTGGCCAGCTACCGCGGCAAAATTTCCGGGCCGCTCCTGGATCGCATCGACCTGCAAGTCGAGGTCGGGCGCCCCTCGAAGGAAGCGCTGCGTACCGGCTGCCGTTCTGAAGAGACCAGCGCGGTCATCGCCGCGCGCGTTTTCAAGGCGCGGACTATTCAGTTGCAGCGTGCCGGTGTCTGTAACGCGCGTCTGCAGGGCGAAGCACTGGACACCTGCTGCGGTCTAAGCGGTGACTGCCTGGAACTGATCGAGAAAGCTGTTGATCGTTTCAGTCTCTCGGCGCGAGCCTATCATCGCGTATTGCGAGTGGCGCGGACAATTGCGGACCTTGCGGGAGCGGCGATGATTATGCCTCCGCACATCGCAGAGGCGCTGGCAATGCGGCTGCTCGATAAACGAACATGATCGCTTACCAGCGTTACGGGGTCCTACATAACCTCGCCCAGCATGTAAGCGACGGCATCGATGACTTCCTGATCAGACAGATCGAGGCGACCGCCCTTCGGCGGCATGACGCCAATCCCGTTGATAGCGTGGTCGTTGAGGGCGTCCGTGCCCTGAGCAATGCGTGCTTCCCAGGCCGCGGCGTCACCAACAACAGGGGCCCCACCGACACCGGTACCGTGACACGCAATGCAGGCATCGTTGTATATCTGCGGGCCGGTCAGCGTAACTGCTACGGGCTCGGGTTCCGCGGCGGTCTCGACTATCGGGGCCGATGCCTGCTGTTCGTCGCCGGGCAGATACACCTGCCCGAGCGGGCGGATGCGCTCGGCCACGGCGGCCTGATAATCGTCCGCATCGCCCGCCTGAACGCTGGCTGGCAGGTCCGACATCTTCGCCAAGACGATAATAATCGCCAGTGCGATGGCAGCCACAATGCTGATGGTTAGGGATAACGGATCGAAGAATTGCGGGTCCCGACTCAATTTACTACTCCGGACATGAGTGATTTCTATCCGCCGGCTGGCATACCGGGCGATGGCGGGCGATTATATAACAAGTATTCCCTTGGAGACCGCTATGAGTGAGTTAGACGACCTGATTGCAGAGCTTAAACAGAAGCGCGATGAGCTGCGAGTGCAAATCAATCTCGCCTCGAAGGAGGTTAAGGACGAGTGGGAGGAACTTGAAGAGAAAATGGAGCATTTCTCGGACAAGGCGAAAGAATTTGCCAGTGATGCCCAGCTCAAAGAGACCGGCGAGGGTCTCGGCAAGGCACTAGGCGAGCTGGGGCACGAGCTGAAGCTCGGTTACGAGCGCATTCGCGGCGCCGTCGCAAAGGACTGACGGGCCGGCTGATTAATCAGTTTGCCCATAGCCACGACGCGCGCCGCGACCATCATCAACGCGAGTGTGCCGCGATTTCCCGTTCGGGCTGCAGGTCAAACAGTTTGCGCAGCGCGACCGCCGCGGGGCAGAAACCCGTAAAGGACTGCTGGAACAGATTGGCGCCCACAAACACGGTCAGCCAGACAAAGCCCGGATGGACGAATACGGTCAGGGCGACTGACAGCAGTACCATGAATCCGGCAAACGCTTCAACCGCGTGTTCAAGAGACATTTTCTTTCGCATGTCAGAACTCCTCTAGTAGTGATAGCGGACGCGGACATAAACATTGCTCGCATCGCGCAGCTGGTTGAAAAAAGTGTGGCGGTCGTTACCGCCGAAGAGATTACCGCCCGTGCTCACAGACCACTGGTCACTGTGCCTGTAGGTGTATCCGGGACGGATAAAGAAGTCTCTGTCGCTGGGTGAGTAAAACGTGAACAGCGACAGCGTGTGCTTGTCGCGGCCGCCACGGTACGTCAGTCTATTCGTCAGCAGGTGCCTGCGTTCGTCAGGCTCGACATCCGGGAACGGCGAATTGCTTATGAGACTGTCGTGGTCGAGCGTCCACTCGAGGTAGTACTGCAGGCCGACCGTGAAGTTGGGTCGTGCTTCCCACTCGTAACCCGCGAGCAGGCGCAACTGGTCATTCGGTAGCAAGGGGTTCGTTCCGGCACCGTCGTCGCGCGAGCTGTAAAACGCGGCCTCGACATTGAACAGACCGCGACCGAGCGGCCGGCGCAAACTCGCTCCCAGCGACGTCAGCGGCGCAAACGTCGGCTCGAGCGATGGCGTCAGAGCGATCGGTTGCTTGAAGAATCCGCGATACGCATACAACGCATACTCTCGTCCCTCAATCGTTCGAAAAACGCGCAGCGCAAACTCGCCGTTAGAGAACTGTTCATCGGGATCCAGCGCAGATAGTGGTGGCCGCGGTGCGACGTTGTTTCCTGCAAGCGGCGAGAAAAACGAAAAGCGCTCGCCAGTGAGATAGACATCGGGCTCGAAAATCGGTGTCCAGACAAAGTCGACATTGAACGCGTTGCCGAAGTGAGTGATCCGAACAGCGTTGCCCGGGGCCTTCAAATACTCGTCGTCGCGGCCGGCGAAAAAGGAAACGAAGTCTTTTGGGAACAGATCGTTGAGAAAGACAAGGTCTCCCGTACCCCAGGTCTGCACCTGGCGGCCAACCTTCACGTCGAGATTCTCGCCGAGCGTGAACGCCGCAGTGAGGTCCCTGATGTCGAGATCCCCGCCGGCCTCGACGCCGTCATATGCCGCGTCGGCTTTAAACCCGATCGTGACGCTGCCGGACTGCCATTCTGATTCGGCGCGCAGGCGCAATTCCTCCAGCGTGCTTGTCGTATCGACCAACGGATCACTGTCGAGACGCGTGCCGACGCCCGCCTCAAAAAAGCCGGACCATACCGTGCCTTGCTCTTCATCCCCCCAGTCTTCGTCGTCCCAAAGGTCGTCCTGCGCCAGCAATAATCCGGGCAGAAACAGGAGCACTGTCAGCATCTTCATCATGCAGGCGCGCCTGTTACTTGGGCCGCTTCAGCCAGTCCGCGGGTGGATTGCGCAGCGAACGCTCGGTAAAAACCGACTCGGGCAGTCCGATGTCGTACTTGATGTAGCGAAACTGCATATCGGTTTGCCCACCGGTCAGCAGGTCTGAAACGCGGCTCGTCGTCACCGTAGGGTGTCCGTCGAATTCCGCGACCTCGAATACCTCGACGCGTCGATAGAGGTCTCCGGCGGCGTTCGTGTACTCGATCTTCATCGGCAGGAAGGTCTCGCGATCAATCCAGGTCATGTAGCTCGCAAACTCCACGCTCTGCGGTTCAATCGGCGTGTGTTTGAGCAAATAATAGTCATCAGTCGTCTCGACAATCTCATGATTGTCTTCCGAGGGGCGCCGGCCGGATACGTCCTCGTAGAAGTAGTGAGCGCCAACGAAGCTCGTGCGCTTGTCACCGGCCGAGATGCGTTTCACCAGATCGAGGCCCGGCAGATACAACCAGCGGTCGTCATCACGATCGATGTGCTTGTCGACAAGAAATGCCGTGTTACGCACATCGGAAGGTTGGCTGAAGACGACAAGGAACTGCTGATCTCCGCCGTCTTCGACGTCACGCCGCAGCACCGTGAACTGTCGGCGCTGCTGGCGGCCCTGTGCGTCACTGATGATCATGCGCACTTCCGAGCGGCCATCGCTGCCGCCGTAATAGGCGGCAAGATTGGCACGGTCGACAATTTCAGCCGCAGTGATTAGCGGCTGGGCATGAACAATCCCAGCGAGTACCAGCACGGTCAGTGCAAGACAGTTTCTCAAATACATCGATAGTCCTCCTCCTGTTCAGGCATGCGCCGGTTCGGCCGGCGTGTCGTCGAACGCACCGCGGCGCCGCATTTCCGGAAACAGCCACGGGCTTGCCCATGACATGAGTGCGGGCAGCAATACGAGCGTGGCAACTCCGGATAACGCCATGATCGCGGCCATGAATGCGCCAACTGTTATGTAGGGCACGAGCGGCGTGAAGAACAGCGGCGTGAATCCAATGGCGATAACAATGGCGTTCCGTGCGATAGCGCGCGCGGGTTCCTCAAAAATCTGCTCGGCCGCTGTCGCGAACGAGCCACTATTTCTTAGCAATGTGCGCGTACGCTCGATGAAATGAATAGCGAAGTCGACCGACAGACCGAGGGTAAGCGAAGACAGAACCGCGATGGGCATGTCGTAGTCTTTGCCGATCCAGCCGATGATGCCGTATACGCCGACAATTGTTATCGTCAGCGGCACCATCGCGAGCAGGCCGAGACGCGGGCTGCGAAACAACAGCACCATCATCAGGAACACGACCACGAACGCGCCGGCCAGGCTCTTCAGCATGCCGCTGACCATAGCGTCCTGCCAGACGACGTTGATATAAGTCTTTCCGGCCCAGCGCACGTCGATTTCCGCGGGCGACGGGTTACGATCGATGTAACTGTCGAGGGCAGCCATGACCCGCGTCATATCCTGGTTATCGCCGCTCCTGAGCTGCAACCATATGGCCGTCGAGGAAAAGTCGGGCGTAACCATGTGCCACAGGTCCTGCGGACGATGCGATGACTGGTACTGCAGCAATGTCTGTGCAACGCCGGCCACGCTGTCGGGAATGCGGTAATCGGTTGCATCGCCACCCTGCAGTTCGCGGTTGACGACCTTGACTACGTCCGGTAACGCGCTGGTTTTGCCGACGAAACCAGAGTCAACGAGAGCTCGCTGCATGGCGGTAATGTCTTGCAATACATCGGGGCGCTGAAAATACTTCGACGTCGACTGTGCCGTCTCCGCGAGCAACATGAGGCGCTCCAGTGCATCCACTGTCGCGGGTCCGTCAGCGTCAAACAGGGCGTCGTCGACTGCCGCGATGAGCGTGCCGAAATAAGCTCCCCTGTCTCCACTATCGGCATCGAGGGCATCGCGGATCGCCGGTACGAATTCGTCGTCCACTTGTTCGAGCAGCTGATCAGCCTCCGCAATGAACTGTGGCACGGCTTCGGCGTCGCGGTGAGTCAGTACGACAAATGCGTCGTAAGTGCCGGCAAAGTGTTCATTCAGCACTGCATCGGCAATCCTGATAGGGTGGCTCGCCTTAAACCAGCGCACCGGGTTATCGTTGATCTCGATGCGCAAGACACCCGCAACGCTGACACCGACCAGCAGTACCGCAATGCCCGTTATCAGTTTGCCGCGACGCATGGCAAAACGGCCGGTGTGGCGCAGCGCTCGTGCGAGAATAGAACCCGTCGGGGGCGTCCGCGAGCGCGACGCGAGTTTCGCCAGAGCCCCGGGCTTCATGCGCACAATGTATGCGGGAATCAGAACAATCGTCAGCAGGAATGCGAGCAGTATGCCGAACGCGACGAAGGCGCCGAAAATCTGTACGGGCGGGATCGGCGTAAGCAGCAGCGAAAGAAAGCCGACGGCCGACGTCAGCGACGTGTACAGCATGGGCGTGAACAGATGCCCGACGACCTCCGAGATCGTCGATTTCGCGTCGGCCCCGGGCCGATAGGTATCGGCGAACTCAGACATGATGTGCACCGAGTCGACAACGGCAATCGGCATCAGGAATATCGGAATCATCGAGCTCATGATATGTACGGTGAAACCGACGCCAATCAGAAAGCCCATGCTGATGATGACGGTAGCCATCGCAACGAGCATCGGTGCGATCACGAGCTGAGCGCTTCTGAAAAAGTACAGCATCAGCAGGAAGATCATCAGGCCTGCCAGTGGTGCCGAGATCGCCATTTGTACAAACATGTCGTGCCCGAAGGTATCCTCGGCAACGGGCAGGCCCGTGATGTAAAAGGCATCACTGGTATCGAGCTTTTTAATCAGTTCACGAATTTCGAGCGATAGCGAATAGCTCAGATCCTTGCTCGCAATCGGAACATAGACCACAGCTGCCTTGCCGTCTCCGGATACGAGCGTATCCTGCAGCAGTGGCAGGCGGTTTACCTTCTCCTGAATCTGCAGCGCCTGCCGATCGGTCACCGGCGCTTCGCGCATCATCCATTCGAAACGTATCGTGCCCGGTCCCTCCTGGCCGATATTGTCGGTTTCGGCCAGCGACATCAGGTCCGGCGCAATGACGCCATCGAGGTTCAGAATCGCCGCACTCAGTTCGTGTAACGCCGTGAGCGAGTCGACGTTGTAGATGCCGTTCGGGTGATCCTCGTTGACGAGACCAACGACCAGGGCGTCATGCAGCGTAAAACGATCCTCGATCCGGTTGTGAAAAACACGATCCGCCTGCTCTGCCGGCAACATGTTCTCGGGATCGGTATCGATCTGAATGCGGGCCATCAGGGCGCCCGTGACGACGACGAGTAGAACGACCACGGCATAGATCGTGCGGGGGCGCTCGGTGGCGATGCGAATAAAGGTGTGTTTCATGCCAGACCCTGCGGTGCGAAGTACTCTGCAAGCACTATATTAAAATAATCTACATTAGTAAAGACTAAATTATAGACATCTAATTTATGATGGGCTATATTGCGGTTCTGGGCCATACGGATTATCCGAATGGCAGCGTCTACGATCGCAGAGAACCGGGACCAGAGTGCCGAAAGTCATAGAAAAACAGAGTGTTACAAACCCTGTGGCCGACCTGATGCGCGCGCACGCTACGGATGCGGCAGGCCTCATGAAAGCACTCGGCAACGAGAGCCGGCTCATGATCCTGTGCCTGCTGGCCGAGGGCGAGCGGTCGGTCGGCGACCTCAACGACATCATCCCGCTCAGCCAGTCGGCGCTGTCGCAGCAGCTCGCCCGGCTGCGCCAGCAGGGTCTCGTCAAGACCCGCCGCGAGTCGCAGACGATCTTTTATTCACTCGCCGAGGGTCCGGCGGATCGCGTCATACACCTGCTGCACGATATCTATTGTGGACCCACCGCAACAGGCATGGAGGAGTAATCCCGATGGAAACGAGTTTCGGATTTGGCAAAAGCGTGGATCTCGAATTCGATGCCGCCGTCGACAAGGTAACGACAGAGTTGCAGGCCGAAGGTTTCGGCGTGCTATCCGATATCGACGTGGCGGCGAAGATGAAGGAAAAGCTCGACGAAAATATGCCGCGCTATCGCATCCTCGGCGCGTGTAATCCACCGCTTGCGTTTCAGGCCGTCAAAGCGGTGCCGGACATCGGATTATTGCTGCCCTGCAACGTACTCGTCCGTGAAGATGATACGGGGCAGGTATTTGTCAGCTTCATGGACCCGGAAGCTGTGCTTGCCCTCGTTGATCATCGCGACGTCGGGCCGCTCGCGGGTGAGGTCAAGGCGCGCTTGCAGCGCGTACTCGCCGCAATCTGACGCCAATGCGGGAGTTGGCCAGCGCAGTCACCGATTACTGCGCACCGGCGCTCTTAGTCGAGGGCGTCGAGCTACCGCCGAAAAACCGGTCCATCTCGTCATCGAGACGCTCGGTTTCCTCGCTTTGATCCTGTTCAAGTCTCTCTATCTTCTCAATGAACTGCTCGTCGATGGTCGGTGTGTCGGCCGAGACGACAGTCGGCGTGATCAGCACGATCGTTTCGGTGTTGGTATTGATCTGCTGCCGGTTTGAAAACAGCCTGCCGAGAACCGGGATCCGACCGATCACCGGGACACCCCTTTTGCTTTCGTCAACGCGTCGTTTAATCAGGCCACCGACAAAAATGGTCTTTCCATCCGGCACGATCATGCGCGTCGTTACCTCAGTCGTCGTTTGCGAGGGGATTCCGGTTAGCGGATCGATGACTCCGGTGCTGACTTCGGGATTGATGTCCATCATGATCTGGCCATCCGCGTCGACTGACGGCGTGACGCGCAGGATGACGCCGGATTCGAGAAATTCGACGCTTTCAGTAGTCACCTGATTGATCGTCGTGGTGACCGAATAGCCGCGGCGGTCGCCGATAATAACCGAGGATTCGACGTCTTCAATGGCCAGAAGCTTTGGCGTCGACAGCGTGCGTACCCGGCCCTGCGACGTCAGGGCGCTCAGCGTTGCCGCGATATCCGGGTTCGCGAGGTCGAAGAATAGTCCCGGACTCGTCGGATCACTCAGGCCCTGGGTGCCGAATTCACCGCCGCCACCGTCGCTGTCGAAGAACTTGATCCAGTCGAGGCCATAGGAATCTTCGTCCGTCAACGTGATCTCGAGAATCTTCGCTTCTATCAATATCTGCGTCGGGCGCCGGTCGACCTGCTTTACGAGAACAGCGATACGGCGTAAGAATTCCGGAGTATCTTCGACCAAAAACATATCGCGATCGTTGAACACGGTTATTTCGCCGTAATCCGACAGGTACGGCAACAGAAGTGCCTGAATTTGTTCGACGCTGATGTACTGCAGCTCAAAACTACGAACGCGTGTCAGCGCGTCCGGCGCGTATCGGCCTGCCGCATCGCGATCGATGATGTAGTAGTTGCCATCGTAGTGCTCAACAGCGAGGCCCGCCGCGTTTGCGATCGAGCGTATTGCGTCGGGTAAGGACATATCATAGAGGCTGAATGAGACGGTGTCGGTATTATCCGTCGAGACGAACACATTCACGCGCTGCTCCCGCGAAATCATGTCCATCACGTCAGCGAGGTCAGCATCCTTCATGGTCATGCTGATGCGATGTTCGACTTCGTCTGCAGCGGCTGATAGTACGATAACCATGCTGAGCACGATCAGCGTGTGACCAAGTCGATTCAGGGTTTCTATTGCCACACTATTCATCATCATCTACCAGATCCGGCTTCACGTAGATCGTTAGCTGTTTGCCCGCCCTCGAGAAAACGGCCCGATCCTCAAAGACTTGTAGCAGCGTATAACCCGCTACCTCGTCGCCGGGGCGCAGTATGCGGCCGGCCACGTTGGCAAGCCTGTCACTCGTGGCCACCATCGTTGCTTTGAGATCGAGCGGCTGCACGGAACCGTCGGCAAGGAGCGTCTCCCCGATGTCCCGCGTCGACTCCGACGGAGGACGCGTAAACGGGTTGTGCCGGAGTTGCCGTGGTTCCTGCGCAGCAACACTGACGCCGAGCAGCGCTGCCAGCACGACCAGTCCTGTCCTTGTCATGTGTGTCTTCATTCCATGGCCCTGTAGGAGGCAAGACTCAGGTCCGCCAGGAGCTGCGGCTGTTCGTCTGCGTTGTCCCGGCGCCTGAGCGCGTATTCTTTGACGACGACGTAGCCGAGGTCATTGCGCGCATCCCAAAGCCATTGATAGAGGTCTTTGTACTGACCGACGAGCTGCACATTGAAGAGCATTTCCTGAAACATCTGCACACGATCGCCCGTTGCCGGCTCCACGCTGACCAGCTCTACGTTGTTGTTCCAGGACACGCGCTGCAGTCGGCCGATGATGTAAGCCTCGATCTGGCGCACGGGGAGATTTGCCATGTCTCCATGTAGCCGGTACTTGAGTTCTTCTATCCTGGCGTGTTGTTCCTGCAGATGACGGTCGAGCTCGGCGCCGTCCTGTGCCGCTTCCTCGAGGATGCTGACCTGTCGATTAGCAGCAAGTAACGCTTTGGCTCCAGGCACAATCATGCCGGCGACAACGGCAACTGTGATGATCGCAGCCAATCCGAACAGCAGTAATCGCAATTCGCGCAAACTTAGTTTCTGCAATAACTCTTGCATCACGTTTCCCGGAATGCGCTGTTGAGGACAAGCGTCATATCGAAATTGACGACCCTGCCGTCGGCGTAAGCGGTTTGTGACGTCTTCTGCACGTTGACGTCCTTGATATCAGGCTGCTCGAAAAGGGCACGCACGAATTTCGACAGCGCCTGGTGGTCTTTGGCCTGGCCGCGAATCGTCATGTGTGTCTCGACAGCCAGATCCGGATCCGCGAGCGGATCGTCCTCATCGGCCACGATAATGAAGTAACCGGTCTCCACGCCGCGTTGTTGTCCGTCGACAATCACTCCCGCGCGGCGAAAACTCCAGTCCAGAAACCACAGATCGCCCGCGATGATCGAGCGGTCGATCAGGGAGAAGATGTCGTCGATGGCAGCACCCGCGCGCAGCCCACGCAGCAGCGACCAGCGCCGTTCGTATTCCGTCTGCTGGTCTTTGAGTTGCTGCAGCTGTGCTTGTTGTTGCTGCGTGATCGCATTCTCGGACTGCAGTACGGCCGCTCTGGCCTGCTGCTGACCGGTCCAATGTCCGAGCAGCATGCCCGCAGCGAATATCAAAGCGTTCACGAGGACGAAGCCAATGGCAAACTTGCGCACCAGCGCCTTCTGGTTGAGCCAGTTGCGATAATCGACTGGAATCAGATCGATATCATTCATGATTTTGCATGCCCCGCAGAGCGGCACCCGTCGCCACGACGATTTCCGGTGCGGCGTTACGGCCGGGCGCAGCGCCCCCGGAAGCGGACGGAAACAGGGCGAGCGGGTCAGGAATCTTGGATACTTCGGTGCCCGTCAGCGAGCTCAGCAGGCTGTCGGATCCCGGCCAGCGCGCGATACTGCCGAGCAGGTAGACCTGGGCTACGGCTCCACCGCGAGTTTCTGCGGCCGCATACAGGTAGACGCGCTTGATTTCTTCCACGAGTTTGAGGAATTGCGGCTTGAGAATCTCCGACATTGTGTTGACAAGTCCGGCCTCTTCGATCGTTGCCGTAACGGCATCGCCTTGATGCGGGGACTGCACGCCGGTGCGCAGAACGAGATCGCGTGCCATTTCCTCGGACATGTCAAGAGTCTCCGCTACCTGCTGTATCAGGATGTTTTCGCCGAAAGCGACTTCCTGGTCGAACAGCAGGTCCGTGCCCGAGATTAATGTCAGGTAACTGGAGCGGCGCCCGGAATTGATGATCAGCGTGTTGCCCGAATCATTGTCGATCGACAATGCGCCGACGAGCCGGCTGATTGCGACCGGACCGATTTCAAGCGCCTGCACATCGAGGCGCGATTTGCGCGCGAGTTCGAGAAAATCGACGATAGGCTGGCGTTCGCTGACAGCGACCAGCGCCAGACGCTCGTCGTTTTTGGATCGACTTTTGACGGGAAGATAATCGAGCACATAATCCGACAATTCACCGTCGAGCCTGTCCTTCATAACGTTGAGAATGGCTGCCGATTCCTGGTCTCTGCCCGGGCCCGAGCGGTAGTTGATCGAGATGGTTCGAAACATGCTGAACGGTATGGCAATGACAGCCTCGCGGCGGTAAAAATTATCGGCGGCGAGGGCGCGCTTGATCAGGGATCGAAATCGATGCGGAGATTCGAGTAGTTCAGAACGCGGACAATCGAAATCGAGAGACGCCCGCGCCCGCAACTCGGGAGGTTGGTCGCTTACTGTCTGCAGCTGGACAAGGTGTATGGCTTCGAGTCCGATATCGATGCCGATGGGACCGACCCTGCAGCTCGACGCGCGTGGTCGCAACAGCGCTGCGGTTTTCGCGACGACACTCATAGACTCCACGTTCCTGTTCGCGTGAGGGCGGCCTTCGGGCCCGCCGCAAGGGGCCGCTTCTGCTTGGCGGCGTACAGGGCACGATCTGCGCTTTTGTATAAGGTCTCGAGGTCTGCAAGCTGGCCCGGTTCCGTGCTGGCGATGCCGGCGCTCAGGGTGACAGTGCGTTGGTCGAGCAATTGTGCCGTGACCGCGCCTTGCTGCAATTCCGCAATGGCTGCGTCGATCATCGCGTCGAGATCATCGCCGTAATAGATGATCAGGAACTCGTCGCCACCCAGACGTACCAAACGGCCGCGACCGCTCAGAAGGCGTACGAATGTGTCGGCAACGCTGATCAGGATCTTGTCACCAGCCTGATGCCCGAACATGTCGTTGATGCCTTTGAAGTCGTCGATATCGAGAACGGCCAAATGCATTGACGTCTTCTGCTCAGCACACTGTCGAGCGAGATCGGAAAAGTTTTCGTCAAGGAAGCGGCGATTCCAGGCACCGGTCAGGTGATCCTGCATCGAGAGCAATTCCATTTCGCTGTGTGCGTTCTCGAGTTCGAACCGCGTACGGATGTCCTGCTTACGGATGAATGTATTTCTCCCGGCGACAACGACGACAACGATGGCCGCGCCGAGCAGCAGTGTTTGCAACACCCATAACGAGCCAGGCGCGAAACGGCCGGGCACGCTGATGAGCGACGACGTAAGCATCAGGTAGGTGAGACCGACGACGATCACGGCCTCGCGCAGCGCCCAGGGAACAAGTGGGATCGCGATGAAAAGCATGACGATCGCGGCCATCATGCCGATGTTGAGGTCGCCTGCACGGTGCGCGAGAAACGTGATGGCCAGCGCGCCGATAATCAGGAACGACATTCCCAGGACGTGCAGCGTCCGGACGTCATCAACGAAAGCCGCCGAGATCAGGATGTGCAACGAGAAGATGACGAGAATAATGTTGGTGTACAGGTAGACGCCGCCCAGGTCCCGCGACAGAATGAACGCGGCGACGACGAGCTGCATTACGAGCGACAACAACGCCATCATCTGCACGCCGATGCGCGTGTCCTTGCGCATCTGGATCTCGGCGTATCCGGACAGCTCCGGATCGCCAAAATCAGTCGCAGACCATACGTCGGCCAGGTACGTCGATATCGTCAAGATCCCGTCTCGCTTACATAATGATAGCTATCCCTTATCTAAGCGGCAGATTGAGCTAAATCTTTAATATCTGGCCGGTTTTTGCGAAATAGGGACAGTCCTGATTTGGCGCAAATAGCGGAAATCAGGACTGTCCCCTGTTTGGCCTGCCAGGGCCTCTGAGGCCGCTTTTCAGGCCCAATTGGGGGGCCGTGGCGCGCGCCACAGGCCTGCTCCGAAAGGCGCACATTTGAAGCTTCTGCGGCGCAAGGCCGCGAGCTCATCTTCCGTCTGTGGTCGGTCGGCAAGCCGGACTCAGTCGGGCGGTTTTGTGACGGGGCTCACACTTCGGTATGCGGTTACTGGCTTGTTCGATCAAACGTGTGTCAGAGCAGCGAGCTGTCAGGCGGCAACCTCGACGTAGTGGACGCGGCTGGATGCCGCCGGGATCGGGAGGTTTTCGGCGCGCAGGCCTTCGAGATGCAATTCGACCGCCTCCCGAATCGCTTTTTCCGTTTCGGGAACAGTAGTTCCGGTAGCAATGCAGCCCGGCAAATCGGGCACGTAGGCCGAAAAATTTCGACCCGCATCCTCAATAATAATCGCGTATCGCATGGGAATCTCACTCAATCTCAAGGCCCGCCTGTTTGAGGATACTCTTGAGAGTACCGGGCGCCAAGACGCGCTCTTTGGGAATTGCTGACCGGAGCTCAGCAACGGCGCAGCGTACCGCTGTGATCATCGTCTTGATCACGCCACTGCGCGGGATCGCCGTTATTTGGCGTTGGACAACAGACGAACACCACTCACGGGCAACCACTTGCATCGATATTGACATTGTCCACAAAAAACTCGCCAATGTTCATAGTAGAAAATGTCAGGAAGCGGATTCGTGTATTGACTGCGGCATAGCTACTGATATCGAAACTTGCCGATTGATATGAGCTGTCATCCACTGGGCCCTGCATGCTCGCGAGTTCGCTCCAGGTATCACCGCCGTCACCAGATACGTCGACCGTGATCCCATCAGTCGAGGTGTCGAATAACTTGCGCCGATACTCAAAGCTGAAAATCGCAGTGGAACAGCCAGACATGTTCGCCTCGCGTTCGACGCCTTCGCCGCCGCCAAAGTTATCTCGTATTCTCAAAACATAATCACGTCCAGAATCGCTGCGGACCTGTTCGTCTTGCTTTGTTGGACCATCGCTCTCGTTGATTTCATGCCAGAGTCCGGTCCAGGATAAGGTACCGTCATCTCCCGCATAGCTCCTTTGATTAAACTCATCGCGAAAAGCTCCGTCGCCGGCTCCGCCGCCACCGCCACTGCCAATTTCATCCAGCATGTGTAGTCGTTTTGACAACTTACCCATCAAGGCATACTGGCACGCTATCGGATTGAAACTAAAGCCTTCCTTCGGATCGGTCACACCGAATTGAGCAAGGTCGAATTGGTTGACGACACTGGCAGTTGGAGACGGCAGGGTACCGCTGAACGCGAGGACGTGGGCATCGGTGTCCGATTTGTTGGCGACAGCGATAAGATTTCCTTTTGGCACGTACTGAATTGCCCTCGTAGTATCGATTGGCAACGGATAAATGTAATCGCCCGCAATATTGCCAGCTTCGTCAATGAACGTGATTTTGGTGGATTCCGTCATCGCGAAATGACCTGCAAAATCGCCACCGTCGATGAACGTGATGTCCAGTTGATTGAACGGTAGACCGAGATTCCATGATGCGGAAACGTTTCCGTCCAGATCAGTAATGAGGAGTTGACTGGCACCGCTCGACGCGAACGCGAGCTTGCCCTGATGCGGTCCTGATCCGACAAAGGTGACGCCTGCCACGTCATCGGCCGTTGATAAAGTGATCTGATCGAGCAACACGCCACTGTTGTCGGTATAGAAAATCCGACCGGCAACGAGGCTATCGAGAATGGCCCAGCCACCATCTGCCGGTAACGGTGAACCAGCGATCATCAGGCCTGGTGGTAGATAGGCGACTGATTTTGGCGACCCATAGCCGCTTGCGTCGAACGAGCCAGCTTCATTATTGGCGGAGAAATTACCGTCACAAACCGGAAGTGGAGGTATTGTCGCCGCCCAAGACAATGCGCGCTGCAAGATCGTTTGACCGTCGGCACTAAGATTGCCCGGAGAAAATCCGTTGCCACCCCAGGGCAGTTGCACGCGGCGGCCGGCAGCCGAGCCGCCGCCATACATCGATGCACCCGTCTCCAACGTCACAATCCCGTAACCCGAAGCAGAGCTCGCAAGCTGCCCCAGATCGGTGGATAGCGTGCCGGTCACGTAGGCAAGCGATTCGGATGTCGACAGGACAGTCAGTAACCCTGTCGGGAACGGCGACGTGATGTAGTGCGTATTGTCGTTGATCTCGACGACCGTACCGCTGTCCCAGCCGATTGTAGACGCCATGCCGAACTCGTCGGAGAGATTAACCTCTGATGTAACCACACCAATCGTGGCATCAACGAGCTTGGTATTCAGACGGCTGGCGGTGATGTCATTTGTCGTAAATGCAACGTCGTTATTTGCCACAGCAGCGTCGAATTCTGCTTGGGACGCATCGTCATCGATAGTTTCAACGGTGTGTCCCCAGGACTCGATCAGGGTCTGATGCGCAATTTCCTCGGCGGTCATACCCGAGCCGCCGACATTTCCGACCACGAAAAGGACATTCTTCGGGCCGCTGCCAGTGAATTCGGAAGCGCCCCATTCGATCGCGCGCTGCATGATCTCGAGGCCGTCGTCCGTGAGCAGATTCACGTCGAAGTTATAGGATCCCCACGGAAGCTTGACGCGCCTGCCTGCGGCGGGGCTGCCGTCGTTGACGGTTTCACCGACGTCGACGTAAGCGAGTCCAGGCACGGCACCCGTCAACTCGCCGAGAATGTGAAGATCGGGTGCCAGTGTACCGCCAAGTTTCCAGAACGACTGTGTTGTTGTTGACAGTTCGACATTGCCGATCGGCAGGGTCTCAGTGATGTAATGTGTGTTATCGACGATATTGATCGACGTGGTGTCAACGAAAGGCAGCAATACGAAGCCGCCGAGCTTGATGGCCTTCCGCGCTTCCTCGGTGATGACGCCTTTTGGCAGGTTGTCCGCTTTGTCACCGAGTTCGGTCATCGGCGTCGTGCCGAGCTCGGGTATGTAGATGACGTCGACGCCAGCGGCCGCGTTGTCGAATTCGGCCTGCGAGGCACTCGTCGCGATCAGCGATACCGTGTGGCCCCAGCCTTCCATCAGGACTTTCTTGTCCTGCTGCTCGATCGTAAGGTTCGCGGTGTCGCCGACGACGAGCAGAATCTTCTTGCCGCCACCGGGGGCAGCCGCGCAGGTCTTGCCGCACTCGCAGGCGTAGACGAGCGTCTGTTTCGGCCGCAACGACGACTGGCTGTCGTCGCTGCTGTTGTAAATGTTTTCACGGTTGCCCGATGCCGGGGGTGAAAGAAGCACGACGCCGTAATTTGGCTTCCGACCGTCGATCCATTGCCCGGCCAGGCCAGTCAGGTCCAGAGTCTTCCACCCGATGCCGAGGGCGACGAAGGAGCTTTCGACATTCGGGTGATAGTCTCCGCCGGGAGTCGTCCAGGAGGCACTGCCGTTCGACGTCGACCAGTTTGCCGATTCATCCCAGTCACGCAAAAGGCCGTGCGCCTCGACAACATCACCATCGCCACTCTCTGTGTGCTGGTAGATGTCGAGCGTGGCCAGAAGAACCCTGGAGCCATAGGGGACGGTCGACAGATCGAAGCGCAGCAGTGTTCGGATCGGGCCTTTCCCACCTTCTTCTGCGTCGGTCATGAGCTTATTGTCATCGCCGTGGTTTCCGGCGGGTTCATCGGCGAGGATATAGGTATCTTGCCCTGACTCTCCGGGCTGGAAGACGATGGTGACAGGCGACTGGTAAGCTTTGGCGTCGGCGACGGCCAGTGTGTGCTCGATACCGTCTGCTGACTGGCCGATCGCGGTCACCGAAACGGGTGAGCCGCTCAGCGGGCTGATCGTTGCGCTGTAACTGTCCGCGCCAAAGCTGGTTGTCGGAATGTCGGTGTAGCCGCTGCAAGAAGAATGCTGCGCTAGCTCCATACGCGCGTGAGCCAGGCCCGCCTCCGCGGCGTAGCGCAGTCGATCGCGTTGGATCTCACCTGCCGTGATGTTCGTCTCGCTGACGCTCGTATAACTCAGCATGAACGTGACCGCGGCGAGCAACGTGATCGCGACGACGATCGACAGCAGGATCGACCCGCGCTGCAAGACCGGGCCGGTTGTCATAGCGCACCTCCGGCACGCAGGCGCGTATTGAGGCTGACGAGCTCGCCATCGGGCCGCGCCAGTTCCAGAGTGAGGTCGATGAGCACCGCACGCCGACCGGTGTCCGGGATGCGCTCGACGCGAAAGCGCGTGACGTTCTCAGCGATCACGTGTTCAGAAAAGTCCGTGCCATCTGAGGGGTTCAGGTTCGGGCGACGCTCCAGGAGCGTCGAGCCGTTCAGGAAGAAGACGACCGCGTCGAACCAGTCCTCGTTACGCAAGCCATCCTCATCGTCGTCATCATCGTTACCCTCGTCGACGGTCCCGTCACCGTCGTCGTCGAAATTCAAAATCCCCGGCGCACCGTCCTTGTTCATATCCTGATGCATGTCTTCGTCGATGGCTCCGTCACCGTCATCATCGTTACCATCCATAGAATCCTCGACGTCCATGCCGTCTTCGTCATTATCGGCTGAGGTTGCGGAGCCAGGCGTTTCGTCAACAAGGCCGTCGCCATCGTCGTCGATACCGATTATTCCCGGCACCGTGTCATTGGTATTGTCGTTGCGGGCGTCCTCGTCGACACGCCCGTCCTTGTCATTGTCACCATCGGCGAAGCCGTCGGCGTCGAAGTCGACGTCCGGACCGAGCGTGACGGCCAGCACCGCGGTCGCGAGCGTGCTGTCGCCTTCCGGAGCAGATGCGGGGACGGTCTGCTCGCGCAGGTTTTCGCGCCAGTTGGTGTTCGGGTTGTCGGCGAGCGGCAGCAGCAGCCGCTCGGTGGCGAGCACCGCGGTAACCATGCGTTGCATCGCAAATCGGGCATCCTGCATGGCGTCGCCACGAATGCGTGTGTCGGTCCGTGACTCCAGCGCAGTATTGACGAGCCCGGTCATCGCGGTGAGCAACAGCGCGGCGATGGCGAGCGAGACGAGCAGCTCGATTAACGTGAATCCGGATTGCTTTCCATCGGGCGTGTACATGTTGGCTACTCAGGGTTCGGTCAGCGTCTCGAGCGAGGTGACCGAGCCCTCGACCTCGACGCGCACCCAGAGCAGGCCGAGGTACCCGGTATAAGGGTCGTTATCGCCGTCGAGATTCGGGTCCGGAACCGTGAAGACGTCGCCGTCGCCGTCGGCGTTGTCGGCGTCGTAGAGTGCGATATAGACGACGCGGCGATCAGGCGGGCCGGCCGGATCCGAGTAGCTCGTCGGTACCTGATAGCTGCTGGCAACGCCCGCGGCCGCCGTCAGTGTCGCATGGGTTTCGGCGAGCACTTCTTCCATCAACGAGAGAACGCCATAGTGCTCGCGCACGGTCGTCGTGCGGATGCCGGCGCCGAGCATGCCCGTGTAGAGCGCCTGCAGGGCCGGTACCAGCACGATCGCGAGCAGTGTCGTCGCGACGAGCACCTCGACATAGGTCAGTCCGGCCTGCCGGGGCTGTCTCATTGCACCGTCACCCGCCCGGTCATCGGCGCGACCGCGACCGTTCGCGTCAGACCGTTCAGCCCGAGGCGGATGTAGCCGTTGTCGAGCATACGGATCGTGCCGGAGTCGTTGTATTTCGGCACGCCGCTCTCGCCGGCAAATCCGACGAAGGACAGGGGCGAGAACATGCCTTGGAACTTGAAATAAATGCTCGAGATCTCGACATCCGAATTGTCGGTACTGAAGGCGAGGTCATAAGGCTGCTTTGTGAACGGGTCGTAGACGTCGTAGACGACGATAGGAGGGTCGACCGATTCGTCGAGACGATTGACCCGGACGGTCTGCGCAGCGTCATCCGCTATGACACCGTAGGGAATACCGGTTCGGATCGCCTCGGCGTGCGCGAAGCGGAAGGCGCTCGCAACTTCCGCCACAGCGCGGTCCAAAATGACTTCGTCGTTGCTGTCAAAAGCAGGAATCGCTATCGCAGCTATGAGCCCGACCAGTACGATGACGATCAGGAGTTCGATCAGGCTGTAGCCCTGTTCCTTTCCTGTCCTCATCGCGCCGTCTCCACGAAAAAGGGGACATTCCTGATTTAATGTACTAATACACTAAATCAGGAATGTCCCCATTGTTGGTTGGGGTTACTCGTCGCCGATGAACTCGCCGGTCACCGAATCGAAGCGCCAGCCGTCCGTGCCGAGGCTGGCCAGACCGAGAATGCCAGTCGTGACGACGGTCACGGTGTTGTTTGGGGCGGCACCGAGCGGATTGTCCGGCAGGTCGTCCTTGAGGTACGGACCGTATCGGAACGTCGCATCCGTGCCGGTGCAGGCTACCCCCGCTGCGTTGGTGTAGTTCCTGAGCTGAGCGAGAAACGCCGGCTCGCCAGCGAGACCTGCAACGTTTGCGGAGCCGGCCGGGCAGCCTCCGCCTGTCGAGGTGACGGCGCCCGGGTAATCCCCGTGCTGTTGACGATAGAGGTCTATTGCAGCCCTGATATTGGCAATATTGGTGTCGTAGGCCGACTGCGTCGCATCATCCGTGGCAGCGGTAAACTGCGGGATGATAATGGCTGCAAGAATCGCCAGAATGATCACGACGATCAGCAACTCGACCAGCGTAAAGCCTCGTTGGATCACATTTTTTCCTAGCGAAATCATAAAGTTATCCTCATGTAAAACAAAATCTGTCCGCTACGGTAATACTATCGGCAAAGGATCCAAATGCTTTAGCGAGCCGGTCACGTTTTTGGGCTTTTCCCAGCCCCGCCGGTCTTAGGACACGGCCCGTGACAGCTTGAAAATCGGCAGGATCAGCGAGCTGACAAGCACGCCGACGATGATGCCCATGACCAGCAGCATGATGGGCTCGGCGAGCTTCGACAGCGCATCGAGCTTCTTGGTCAGCTGGGCTTCGTAGTATTCGGCGATACGTCCCATGACCTTGCCGAGGCTGCCCGTCTGTTCACCGGTCGCAATCATGTGCTTGGCGAGATCGGGCAGGAAATCAGCATCGGCAAAACCGGCGGCGACGCCGGCGCCGGACTGTACTTTGTCCTCGATATCCCTGATCAGTTTCCTGAAAACCGAATTCCTGACAACGTCGCGGCACGAATCCAGGCTTTCCATTACGGAAACGCCGTTGACCAGCGACAGGCTGAGAACCTGTAACGACTGCACGAGATAGATCTGAACAAAAATGTCCCGAACACCGGGGATATGCAGCTGCAGTTGATCGATGCGAGCGCGGCCGCTATCACTGGTCAGCCATTGCCGCAGTGCAACGACCGTTATGGCAATGCCCGCAAGCAAAATCACCCAGTACTGCCGCATCAGGTCACTAATCGCCATCAGCGCCTTGGTCGTAACCGGCAGCTGGTCGTAAATCGAAGTGAACATCGCGCCGAACTTCGGAAAAACAACGACCAGCACGAACACGACGACCGCCAGCGAGAACGCGATGAGAAACGCCGGATACGTTGCTGCAGAGACGAGCGTATTGCGGAGTGCCTCCCGTTTCTTATCCATGTCCAGCAGCTGCTGCAGAACTTCGTGCATGAATCCGCCGGCTTCACTCGCGCCGATCAGGTTCACGTAGGTTGACGAAAACACATCGGGATGGTTTGCAAGGGCAGCACCGAAAGACAGGCCTTCGCTGATGTTCTGCGCCACCTGCTGGACGATATCTCGCATGCGCGGGTTTTCGGTCTGTTTTACGATCGTCGTCAACGCGCCATACAGACTTTCGCCGGTCTCCAGCAACAGCGCGAGCTGCTCCGTGAAAAACATGCGGTCGGTGGCGCCCGGTGTGGACGATCTTCCAGGCAGGTGTATCTGGATACCGCTGCCTGTTTTTTTCTTCGCGGGATCTTTGACTGGAGCCGTATCGATCTGGAGTGCCATGACAACGTGCCTAGATGCTCGTCACACGAGACACTTCTTCGATCGTCGTGCGCCGCTCGAGTACACGGACAAGGCCGTCGGTGAACAGGTCGTGAAAGCCGCGTCCATCGAGGTAGTCGCTCAATTCGTCCCGGCTCGGACTGGAGATGATCAGTTTCTGCAGGTCCGGATCGGTCTTGAGTATTTCATGAATACCCATGCGACCCTTGTAGCCTGAGTCATAGCAGTCGTCGCAGCCTCTGCCGCGTGCCAGCTTGACGTCGCCCTGATCCTGCCAGCCGTACTGTTCGACGATCTCGGGCTGTGCAAGGAACTCGGATTTGCAGCTCGGACACACCGTCCTGACCAGACGCTGACCAACGACACCCAGCAGGGCCGAGGACAGCAGGTACGGTTCGACGCCCATATCGATCAGCCGCGTGACCGCGCCGACCGCGTCATTCGTGTGCAACGTGGATAGCACAAGATGACCCGTCAGTGCAGCCTGTACCGCAATTTCGGCCGTTTCGCGCTCGCGGATCTCGCCGACCATGACGATGTCCGGGTCCTGGCGCAGTACGTGCTTCAGGATCTTCGCAAACGTCAGCCCGATAGCGCTCCGGACTTCGTTCTGATTGATGATATCGAGCTGGTACTCGACCGGATCCTCGATCGTCACAACGTTCTTTTCGATGCTCTTGAGGTAGTTGAGGGCCGCATACAGGCTGGTTGTCTTACCGCTGCCCGTTGGGCCCGTCACGAGGATCAGGCCGTGACTGGCGTCGAGAAGCTGCTTGAATATGTCGAGATTTTCGTCGCACATGTTGAGCTTGTTAACGTCGAGTATCGCCTGGTTCTTGTCGAGAATTCGCAGCACGACTTTCTCGCCATACAGCCCGGGCAGCGAGCTGAAGCGCAGATCAACCGACCGTCCCTGGGTCTGTACCTGGATACGGCCATCCTGCGGCATGCGCCGCTCGGCGATGTCGAGATTGGCCATGACCTTGAGACGCGAAATAAGCGCCGGGTGCAATTCGATTCGCGGCGCAGTAAATTCATACAGCAGTCCGTCGATGCGAAAACGGATTCGCGAGTGCGTGCGAAACGGCTCGAGATGAATGTCACTCGCGCCATCGCGAACGGCACGCTGAATGATCGAATTGACGAGATTGACGACCGGACTGCCCGCAGCGACTTCATCGATCGCTGAATAGTCGTCGATCTGCAGATTCTCGATGACGGTGAAGTCCTCATCGACATCGCCGATCATGTCGAATTGCATGTCATCGATGGCGACCGATTCGTTGAGCAGCTTCAGAATGTCTTCCTTGCGCGCCAATACTGGCCGAACAACACACTGCAGGCGTTCAGAAACTTCTTCGAATGTCGGCATATCCTGCGGTTTGGCGGTCGCGAGATACAGGACGCTGCGAACGCGAAACAGCGGCATGACGCAGAGTCGTCTGGCAACACTAATGTCGAGCAGCGATGCGGTATCCGGATCGAAGAGTCCGGGCCTGACTCTCACAAACGGCACTCCCAACTGCTCGCCGAGGGCGCGCAGCACGTCATTCTCGGTGACCCAGCCTTTGTCGATAATGATCTGGCCCATGCGTTTGCCGAGCCGCTCCTGTAGCTTGAGGGCCTCTTTAATCTTGGCTTCCGAGATCAAATTGCGGGCCACGAGAATGTCTCCGAGTCTCGCGCCGGGGCCAAAACTGACTTCGTCGGAATCGCGTCGCTCGCGTTCGCCGTCGCTGTTCAGGAATGTGATGTAGTCCAATAGACCCGTAATTTCTGCAATCTCGGCGACGATGCTGTTATGCCCCGTAATCTTGATCCAGCCGCCAAGCTTTATAAGACGGTCCTGCAGGTCCATGATGGCCGAGATCGCCAGGCTGTCGATTGCCTGTGCTGACGAAAGGTCGATGATGATTTTGATTTCGCCACCGTCGATACATTCATCAATAACAAGCAGCAAATCCTGCAGCGCTTCGTTTCCCGTCAATGACGATTTCGGCGTGACATGCGTCGCTACGCCGATTCGCACGCGGGTAATGGGCCTTGAGGGTGAGTGGGCGGGCTCGCTCATGCTGATTCGGCGTTGGCACCGCTCTGCAGGCGGTCGATGATCTCCTGCATAGGCACCGGTTTGCCGATATGAAATCCCTGCCCGTAGTCGATGCCAATCGTGCGCAGCGTGTCCACGGTTTGCTGGTCGCCGACGTACTCGGCAATCATCGACAAACCCATCGTACGACCAATCTGACAGATTGCGCTGACCATCGAATGTGACACCGGATCAGAGGTAACCTCACGAACAAAGCTGCCGTCGATTTTCAGGTAATCGACAGGCAAGACCTTCAGGTAGCCGAATGAGCTCAGTCCTGCGCCGAAGTCATCCAGTGCGAAGCGGCAGCCGATATTCTGCAACGTACCCATGAAAATCGTCGCTTCATCGACATTTGAGATCGCTGCCGTTTCGGTTATTTCGAAGCAAATCCGATTGGGATAGACGCCCGAAGCTTCGAGCTCGTCGGCTATGAAGGCCAAAAAACCATTGTTGGTTAACGACTGCCCGGAGAGGTTGATGCAAAAAACGGCTCCGGAGGATTTCATCAACTCCCATTGGGCGCCTAAGCATTGGAAGGTATTGCGGATTACCCAACGATCCAGCATGGGCATGAGTTGATAACGTTCTGCCGCCGGGAGGAATAATGCCGGCGACAAGAGCTCGCCGGCATCGTCAAGCATACGCACGAGAATTTCAAAGTGTGGCGGCAAATCATCGTTTTTTAGAGCGATGACCGGTTGACAATAGAGCACGAACAGGTCGTCACGCAGCGCGTCCTGGACGCGACTGACCCATTCAATCTCTTCGCTGCGTTTAACTAACGTCGTATTGTCTTCTGCATATACCTGAATTCGATCTTTGCCGCCTTCCTTGGCCGATTTACACGCGATCTCGGCGGCCGCCATCGCCGCCATAATGCCTTCCGTCTGGGCGGTAATCATTGCGAGACCAAAGCTTGCCGATACATCGAGTTGCCGGTTGGCCGAGACGACTTTCAGATCGTGGATGGCGTGGCGAATTTTCTCGGCGATTTTGTAGCCCCGATTGGTATCACAATTCGCTAGCAGTACGGCAAACTCATCGCTACCCAGTCGCGCCAGATAATCGCTGTCGCGCAGTGCGACGCGCAGAAGTTTGGCGACACGCCGGATCAGATTGTCGCCTTCCTGGAAACCCATCAGGTCGTTGACGACATGTAGCTGATCCAGGTCGATGTGTATCAGACAATGTTGCAGGTTCTTGCTTCGAGTTGCCGCAAGGGTAGCGACGAGAGTTGATTCAAAGCCGCTGCGGTTGATCAGGCCGGTGAGCGAGTCGTGGTGCGTATGGATGATACGCCCGGCTTTTTTGGCCATCACTTCGAGTAAATTGCGGTCCCCGTTCGAAAAAGTGTGAACATCTCGACGCACCGTCACCGCAAGAAGCCCGATGGCTGTGCCGTAATCATCGATAATCGGAAATGCCAGGACGTTGTCATCACGCGCGGCGAACAAACGCTTGCGTTCTTCATCATCCGTATCATTTATCACGATGCCTTGCACCTGTGACTCGACGCGGTCGTAAATTGTCGTACTAAGAATATCGAGAACGGCTTCAGTTTCGGCCGGTGACTCTTTTCTATTGGCGTCGTGCAGGACCAGACCGCGATCACGACAGATCAATGCAGCAAAATCCACGTCGAGATAGTCGACACAGTTATGCACGAGCTGCGTCAGCGCTTCCTGGCCTTCTTCGAAATACTCAACCTGATCCTTGGTGGCATAAACGAGATTGAGTTCCTCATAACGTTCGGTAAGTTCATGAGCCAATTCATCACACTCGGACTGCAGCTCGATTTCTTCTTGCAGGAATGCGGTTGCATCAGCAAAAGCGCGACGCAGCGGCTCCGGGGCGGTCGACATCGGGACACTCGGTTGCGTATCGTAGGCGGCGACCAACCAGGCGATCTTGCCACGCGCGCGCGACAGCAGCGCCGCCCGAAACTGCAGCTGGCCAGCAGGCATCTGGCGGCGTTCGATCCCGGGGCCAAAGGCCGACCAGGCGACAACAGGATCGTTATCAGTTGCAGCTTCGGCGTCACTTTCAGTGGAGTCTATTGGGCAGAAGCTCCAAAAAAGCTCGTTTTGGCGATCGCGGATCTCGAGCTTGACGGCGCCTGGAAACACGCGCGGCAACAAGCGCTCATACTTTGGCATCGACAATAAACTGAGCATGTTGGCCTTCATGTCACGCACTCGCGCTTTGTTCGACGTCGCTCAGGCAGCTATTAATATGCGATACGAGTCGGCGCACACTGACCGGCTTTTCCATAAACGTCAGATTGTCAATTTTCGACGTCCAGTCCCGATGCTCGAGTTCCGTGCGCGACGTCAGCACGACGATTGGAAAGGAACGGTGGGGAAACTGGCGTTGGATAGCGACACAGAGTTCCTTGCCGTCCATGCGCGGCATGTCGATGTCGGTGACCAGGAAGTCCGGTAGCCCGTCGCACAGTTTGACGAGGCATTCGGAACCGTTGCCTGCGCAGTCGACCTCGTAGCCGGCGCCTTCGATGCCGAGTCTGAGGACGCGCAGGACCGGCGCATGGTCATCAACTATTAATACTCGTTTCATTGTTATATGGCCTGCCTGACCGCAGCCGTCTCCTTCCAGAGATTGATGATGAATTCTGCTCCCTCGGCATGCTCGTGATTGAGTGACAGCGTTCCGTGGTGCAACTCGACGATCTGTTTCGTCAGTGCAAGACCGAGCCCGTGGCCGCCGATCGATTGAACGCGCTCATCAGCCGACCGATAGAATTTGTCGAAGATTTTTGCCGATTCGTCTTCGCTTATGCCGATGCCCGAGTCAGCGACACGGATCTGAATCGCATCATCGGTCTCTTCGATTGTCAGTCGCACTTCGCCGCCGTCGCGGTTGTACTTGACTGCATTGCTCAGCAGATTTGTTATTGCGATACGGATGAGATCCTTGTCCACGTGGATCGGATCCATTTCCTTCGGCACGTCAAACTGGAACGTATAGTTCTTGTCGCCAGCAAGATTCTTTGCCTCGTCGAAGGCCGCACTTGCGAGTTCGCGCAGTTTCACGAGACTTCTGTCCGGCGTCAGGCTGCCGTTCTCAATCTGAGTCATGTTGAGGAGACCGTTGATCAGTGTGCTTAGCCGGTCAACTTCATCGGCGATGACGTTGGCAGCCTCGATACGGAATTCCTCGGTCTTGCCCGCTTCAGACAACAGCGTCTCGCTGTACATGCCGAGCACGTTGAGCGGCGACTTGAGTTCGTGTGAAAGATGGGCAACGAAATCGGCTCGCGCCTGCCGCGCAAGCGCTTCCTGTGTCTCATCGCGGAATATAATCAACGTGCCGATTGCGGCCGAAGGTTTGTTTGGTGCGAACAGCGGGTACGTCTTGGTCATGATCGCCTGATTTGCCGCGGTGTCGAGATTAAAGCGGATCGTGTCGGTAAAGTTACGCCCCTTGCCATCTCCAGCGTGCCTGGTGAGTAGTTGCAGTATGTCCGGATTGTCACACCACTGTTGGGGTGGCTGCGCCAGGATGACCTCCTGTGAAACACTGAACATCGTGGCAAGCTTCTGGTTGGCAAATGTGATCGTGCCGCTTTCATCGAGAATGAGCACCGCTTCCGGCAGTGTCTCGAGAACCGTTTCGATGCGATTTTTCCGGTACGTCAGAAGCTTGGTGGAGGTGATCAGTCGTTTCTGATCCTGTTCCAGTCCTTCGATACGTGCATTGGCGAGCTCCACAAAACCGTTAAAGCGCCGCATAAATTCGCCGAGCTCGCCCGTGGCGGATACTTCCAGCTGACGATAGTTCTCGCCGTCCATGAGCCGGCTGATCTCGCGGTTCGCCTCGCGGACAGGTCTTACCTCGAGACGCAGGAGCAGGTAAAACAACGGCACCAGCAGAAATACCGGCAGTGCGACGGCCGCAAAAAACGGTAGCTGACTCATATCCAGGCCGAAGTCGGGATAGTGGTAGCCGAGGCGCACGAAGCCCTGCAGGTCACCGGCCTCGAGGAGCGGTGCGTGGAATTCAATAATCTTGCGTTTATAAGGCAGCAGCTCGATTTGAGTTTCGCCAAGCCATGCTGACGGCTGTTCAGGTATTTCGGCTGCGGGGACAATGAAGCCGTCCGACGCGACTTCATTAACGGACCGCCCGTCGCGATCAACGATGCTCACATAGGCAAAATCGTCGTTACTGGAGGTGTGCCGCAGCACTTGCATTACGCCTTGTTGCGTGCCGCCTGGAACGAGTTGATCGAATGGCACACCGGACAAGGCGCGCACCAGACTGACCCCCTGACCGCGTATGTCATCCAGGCGGTGTTCGTGCTGAGACTGGAACACCAGGTATGCGATTGCCGCGATCGCCGACAATGACGCGAGGACTATAACGAGCCCGATCCGGTCTGCTTTTACCAATGTTCTTCTCGCACCGTTACCCAATAACGTGCTTGGCCTCGCTGCCCGTCGGCGGCGGAAAGCCAGTAGCACCTATGTAATAGCGACGTAATGCGATGATTCTTTAGGGCTCTGTGGGAACAAATGTGAAGCGCGTCGCGCCCGAATTCAATATTTTGCCGAAGTTACCGACAACGTCAGTGGGATATCGCGTTGCGAACGCTCCAGCACCTGGAGCGTCGCAAGGCGTTCCATTTCCTGTGCCCGGGCACAAGAGGAATCCAGGCTGGATTATGTCGCTAAGAAGAAAGACCCTATTGCTGTTTCTAGTGCTCGGCGTCAGCTTGTGGTTTGGGAGTTTCGCGGTGCTGGAAATAGCCGTATTGCCGGCATTCCAGCAATTTGAACGCGAATCGTCCGAACAAGCTCTGACAAGAGTGACGCGCATGCTCGGCGAAGACCTGCGCGCACTCGAGATCATGAATATGGAGTATTCGCTGTGGGACCCGACCTACGAATACGCCAGTGGACGAAGGCCAGAGTATCCCGATGACGTCCTCGACCCTGATTATTGGCACAGCATAGATATCAACCTGCTGGCTATTTTCGATGCGCAGGGAAAGGAACTGTTTTCGTGGATTAATGACCCGTCTAGTGGTTCAGAATTGTCATTGGCCGATGAGCTGCCCTTCGTGCTCGGGCCTGGGCATCCGTTGATAACCCATAAGACCGAGGACGATTCTCTACGGGGCACATTGAAAACGCGCAGCGGCATCATGCAGGTTGTTTCCTACCCAATATTGACGAGTGAAGCCAAGGGTCCGATTGCGGGTGCCTTTATAGTCGGACAAGCGTTGACCGACGAGCGTGTGCAGAAGCTGGGTGAACGAGCCACGATAGATTTATCGATCTTGCCGATGAGCGGAGAAGGTATAGCGGCGAAGATTCTAACCCTGGCTCAGGGCGCACCGGATTATGACGAGTTCGTGCATATTGAGACCGATAGCGACTCGGTGCGTGGCTACAGTATTGCGACTGACATCTGGGGCTCACCCATCGGTATTTTCGAGGCGAGCGGACCGCCCAGAATTACGCAGATCGGTCAAAAAATCATTCAGTCGACGATGGTCGCCTTCGCCGTGGCCTTCGCGATTTTCCTCGCGACCGCGCTGGTGTCGCTGCAGAAACTAATTACTGCACCTGTAACGCGGCTGACAAATCAAATGCTAAAGATCCGTAAATCAGGAGATCTCACGGTTGATGTTGGCATCAGCCGGTCTGACGAGGTTGGCGTACTGGCTGAAGAATTCAATCAGTTAACTCACGGGCTGAATCGCGCTAAAACGGAGCTGGAAACGGCGCGCGACGAAGCGATGGCAATGTCCAGGGCCAAGACCGAGTTTCTGGCGCGGATGAGTCACGAGATTCGAACACCGATGAACGGCGTACTCGGAATGACGGAATTGTTGCGGGAAACTGCTCTTGACGACAAACAGCAACGATTTGCGGGCACCATTTACGAATCTGCCGAATCACTATTGCATATCATCAACGACATTCTGGATATATCCAAGATCGAGGCAGGAAGAATCGAGCTGGATATCGCACCTTTCAATCTGCAGAAACTGGTCGAAGAGTGTCTGGACCTTCTGGCCGAGTCTGCTCACGCGAAAGGTTTGGAACTGGCGGGCATTATTGATGCTGATACCGACATCTACGTCAGGGGCGACCCGGTAAGGCTGCGGCAGATTCTGATGAACCTGATCGGTAATGCGGTCAAATTCACAGAACACGGCGAAGTGGTAGTCCGAGTGACGCAATCAGGTAGCGATGCAGCGAGCGCCAACTTCCGCTTCGAAATCGCAGACACCGGTATTGGAATTAGCGCGGAAAGCGGTGCAGCGATTTTCGAGCCCTTTGTTCAGGAAGATGGGTCGAATACGCGTCGGCACGGCGGCACCGGCCTTGGGCTCGCAATCAGCAAACAGCTGGTTGAGCTGATGGGAGGTGAAATCGGCGTGGACAGTACTCCAGGGAAAGGGTCCACGTTCTGGTTCACAGCACAGTTGGCCGAAGAAGAGGTATCTGCCGCGCATCCGCAACCGCAGATGCTCGCCGGAAAGACCGTATTCGTTGTCGATGATAATGAGACCAATCGTGAAATACTGCGACACCAGCTTGAACGTTGGGACATGCAGGTCGAGGTCGCAGGCTCCGGCTCAGAAGCCCTGCGAATTCTGAGAACTGAATGCAGTGGCGGTCAGCAATTCGATATCATGTTGCTCGACGTGGCTATGCCGGGAATGGACGGCTTAGAGCTTGCAGAGGCTATAAGGAACGAGAGCGAATACCGATGTACTCCCATCGTCATGCTCAGTTCGAACTCGCGTACAAACGTCGAACATGATCGGGGCGTCGCCGGACCCGATCACTGGTTGGCCAAGCCTTTGCGCCAGTCCCGTTTGTACGACATGCTGATATCGCTGTTATGCCAGTCCACAATTTCCGCGGAATTAGCGGACGAGTGCGTGCCAGCGGAATACCAGGCGCCCAACGATAGCCGTTACGATCTGCACGTCTTGTTGGTCGACGACAACGAGGTCAATCTGACGGTAGCGAAAGCGATGCTTGACTCGCTGGGTTATCGGGCAACAATCGCGACGAATGGACGGGAAGCGGTAGACGCTTATGATACGCAGGCCTTTGATGCTGTACTGATGGACTGTCGAATGCCCGAGATGGATGGTTTCGAGGCGACACAGGGTATCCGCCTGCTCGAAAAACAGCGAGGCCAGAAACCGATACCCATCATTGCACTCACAGCTCATGCATTGCAGGGAGACCGGCAGCGTTGTCTCGATGCAGGAATGAACGACTATCTGAGCAAGCCATTTACGAAGAAGCAACTGGGTTCTGTGCTCAGCGCGAATACGCGAGTTGCTGCACTAACCGCTGACGGCAATCTGGATAAGATCTCAACCGACACTTTGCCCGTTGTTGCCGAAGATATGCCAGAAGAGAAAGCCAAGATTCTCGTGGTTGACGATAACGAAGTTAACCGGCAAGTCACGCAGGCAATGTTGCGCAGTCTCGGTTATGGGTCGGAAACGGCTCAGGATGGTGATGAGGCACTGGAAAAGGTGGCGCGCAATCAATTTGACCTGATATTGATGGACTGCCATATGCCGGTACGCAACGGCTACGATACAACCACGGAAATTCGCTTGCGTGAAAAGCAGTCCGTGCAAGCGCATCGAATACCGATCGTGGCCGTCACCGCCGACTTCCTCGAAAGCAATCGCCAGAGATGCCTCGACGCCGGAATGGACGACTACTTGACAAAGCCGTTCACGCAGCAGCAGCTGCTAACGGTTGTGACGCGATGGTTGACCAATCTCCGCGCTGATGATTCTGCGTCAGTGAGCATCGATTCGGACGGCTTCAGCAGCTTTGGCGACACGTCAGGCCGGTCGTCGATCGATAGGGAAGTACTCGACGAGATCCGACAGCTGGATTCATCGCCAGGTGCGGCCGTGCTTCGCGATATTGTGATTTCGTATTGCGCAACCTCAGCCAGGCTGATGCTGCAGCTGCGAGCAGCTGTCGCAGAGCGGGATATGGAGCTCGTCGAGCAGTTGGCACATTCACTGAAAGGTGGCAGCGGTCAATTGGGCGCCGTTCTGCTGACCTCTCTCTGTGACGACATGATTTCCAGTGCCAGGGCAAATGATGCGGAAGCGTTAGCCGCGCACTCGGAGAGGGCTGCCGTAGAACATTGTGCCGTACTTTCGGCGCTGGACGAGGAACTCCAGAATATTGCCGCCTGACAGCTTTGGCAGCATATTCGCGCTGGTATCACACAGCAGAAGAACGTCTGCGGTTATTCGACGCGGAAGACGAGCTTCGTAGCTGCCCGCTGGCTGATCAGCTGACCACGGTATTCAATGGGCTGAAACTGCCATGCCTCGACAGCTTCGATCGCGGCACGATCGAAAACCGATTCCGGTTCGGCCCGATAAACTTCGATGTCAGCCGTTTCGCCACTTGGCGTTACGGTGAAAAGTAGTTCGACCCATCCGGACAGGTTGCGCCTCTGGGCGGCCCGCGGGTAACTCGGAGGTCCGGCCTTGAGTTGTACCAGTTCGGACATCGGGGCAATACGCTGCGATTTCGCCGCGATGAACGCGCTTTCAAGCGCAGCCTGCAGTTCGCTGAAACCTGCCGGGTTGCCGCTCAGCTCCACGGCGGCATTCAACAGGGTTTCGGCGGCATCGAGACTTCCTGCAGCGATGTGGGATGAAATCGCGTCATCGAGCGCTGACAGCAATTCACTGCTCAATTGTTCTCGTTCAGCCGTCCACGCATTGTCTTCCGCCAACAGGTCGCGGGCGCTGGCCCCGGCCGGTGAAATGAGATTGCCGGCTGCGATCGCGTTCCGGACTCCTTCGACCCACTCGGCCCTGGCTTCACCTTCCGCCAAATCCGCGCGCCGCTCTTTGTCACGCTGTGCAGCAACGCGAACCTCGCGAACTTCGGCTATGGAATCGCGAATTGCGGTGAAGTACTCGGGGTTGCGACCCGGCAGGCTCTCCGCGATAGCAAGAACCTGGACAGCCTGTTCGTCATTTCCGTCCTGTGCATGCTGAATTGCCTGGGCCACAAGGTTCTCTGTGTAATCATCCAGTGTCTGATGTGTTGCAACAACGAGCGCATGCTCTGGTCTTTGTTTTGCGACCAGCACCGCGATCTCGTAGGCGTCATCGTATTCTTTTGCTGCAAGATGTTGTGATACGGATTGTTCGACCCGGGTCAGCATTGCATCAAACTCGGCAAGCGCTATGTCGTGCCGCGGATCGGCGTTCAGGACACGGCCGTAGAAGTGGAGGGCGCTCTGCTCCTGCGGGAAAACGAGGATGTCTGCGTCGGCTGCAAGGCGTGCCTTGCGCAGGTCGGCTTCAATGTCTGGAGACAGCTCCTCACGTAGCGCCGCGCCTGCGTCGGCTGCCGGTTCGACAACGATCGTCTCGATCGTGTCCTGCAATGGCTCAACTGCCGCGCTTGTGATCTTACTGGCCGAAAGCGAAGCGCTCAGCTTCTTTTCAGTAACTGTCGGCACTGGCGTTTCCTGGTCCAGAAATAACCATCCGCCGGCCGCAACCGCGACAACAGCGCCGCTGATCGATAGCAGTAGCGGCAGCGAACTGTTTTCTTTTGCCTGGGTCATTGGTCGATGTCTCTTTGCGTCAGGCTATCGTGTCCGTAGGCTTGATTCGACGCGAGGGCATCGCGCGAATTTTGCCGAGGAACCGATTTAGTGTTGCCGATGAATTTGCAGTCTCTGGCGCGCCTATGACACTGTGTCGCTTGACAGAGTCTGGATTATTCAGCAGATACAGGTGCTGCATGACTGCGGCACTGATGTCACTTCGTAATTGCGCCGGCTCGACGGGTTTCAATACGTAGCGAAAAACCTGGCCGTAATTAATCAGATTGATCATGTCGGTCGTGTCTCTGCCGTCGCTGATAACGATCGTTACGAGTTCTGGCAATTGCTGTTTCAATGCGCCAATGATCCTTTGCAATGTCTGTTTATTGCTTGTGAAATCCGTAACGAGTACGCCAGTATTTTGCTGCTCGATGGTCTGAGCCACTTTGAGGAGAGAGGTTGCCAGAGCCACATTTCTGTCCGCCGATACCGCCCGAATCGCCGTAGACGCGAATTCCGAATCGACAGTGAAGACGACAACGCCGACGTCTTTTAAAGCGAGAGTCGAGGCAGTCAAGGCCACGGTTTCCTGCGTTTCTTCGACAGTGTCCTCCGACATCACGACGTTGGTCACCGATTGCCAGTGAGAAGACGATTGCTCGTTTACTGATCGGACTGCCGATTCATCGAGTGCTCGCAGCGCAGGCTGTGTCTCGTCGTCATCGTGGACGGGCGCCACAGACGCAATCCCGGCGGATGTCACTGCCGCTGGCGGCGAAACAGTCGGCGTAACCGGTTGCGTGCGGGACGCCTCGATAGCCAGACCCAAGGTCTCACGTAGCATTTTCGGAGGGCAAGGCTTACTCAGGAAGCGGAATACTTCACCGATGTTGATCGAGCCTTCAACCGCGCTGGGGTCGGCGTAGCCAGTCAGCAGAATTCTCACCGTCCGGGGCGACTGTTCCTTGATTTTGGCAAGCACTTCGATGCCGGTCATGCCAGGCATGCGCTGATCGGCGACGATAACGTCGATCTTGTTTTCAGCAGCAATTCTGACCGCTTCGGCGCCCTCGCTGGCCAAAAACAGGTCGTAGTCGCGACGAAACAGACCGCGCATGGAGTTGAGAACTCGCTTTTCGTCGTCTACAAACAGAATGCGCGCTTTGTTCATCATCACCTGTCTTCAAATTACTAAGCGGGCACGACAGCCGGTTCGTCAATCTGCGCATCGTTGGCCGCGGCCGCTTCATTTCCGCGATCACCGTCTGCTGCCGGCGCAGATTTCTGGGCAGGCGCCGCAGCGACGACCGGCAGCACAATCGTTACGGTCGTGCCCTGGCCTGGCTCGGACTCAATCAGAAGCTCTCCGCCATGCGAAGTAACGATCTGGTCGACGATCGACAGGCCAAGTCCTGTACCTTTGCCAACGTCTTTGGTCGTGAAAAACGGATCGCGAATCTTCGACATCACCTCGGGTGGAATGCCGACACCTGTGTCGGCAATACTGATTCGAACCTTTTGGTCCTGAGCGACTGTATGGATCACTATTTCGCCAGTCTCTTCGATGGCATCGGCCGCGTTCGTCAACAAATTGAGGAAGACCTGATTGATCTGCGACGGCGAACAGTGAATTGCCGGCACTTCACCGTAATATTTGTGGATCGTTGTTTTATTCTTTAGCTTGTTCTTCGCAATCAGCAGGGTCTTGTCGAGCCCGTCGTTCACGTTGAATTCACCCTGGCGGGCACGGTCGAGTCGGCTGAAATCTTTCAGACTCTGGGCGAGCTCAGTCAGTTCTTCCAGACCCTCGATGCTGTCCTTTATCAAATCCTTGGCTTCTTCGATGTCGTCCTTCATGCCCTCGGCGAGCAGCCGTTGCATGTCTATCAGGCCGCTGCTCAAGGACGGCTTGACATCGACACCGGATTTCACGGCGGCAATCATTCGTTCCCCGATCTCACAGAATTCGCTGACCGTCTCCATGCGTTCCTGCAACACCGTTGAGTTGCTGATGAGATACCAGAGCGGCGTATTGATCTCGTGACTGATGCCGGCGACAAGCTCACCGAGTGAAGACATCTTCTCCGCCTGCACGAGCAGGACCTGGGATTCCTTGAGGTCATCGTAAGCCGCGGACAGTTCCTGTGTGCGAACCGTGACACGCTCCTCCAGCGAGTTGTTGATACTTTCAAGTTCACGATTACTCTTGTTCAGGGCCCGGTAGCTCGTCTGCAGTCGAAACATCGCGTACCCGGTACCCACCAGGAGCAGAACCGTACAGATCGATAGCAACAGCCGTGCCCGTTCAGCGCGATTTACGGTGCGCCGGTTGTCGTTGAGGATTTCGGTCGATAAGGCTTCCAGATTGTCAGAAATGGTGCTGCTACTCATCGTTTGCAGTGCGGTGGCAGCAACAGCGCGTCGCTCCAATACCTCTTTTGCAGCACTGGCGAAGCCTGCCAGCGTTCCCGGGGCCTGTGATCTGATCAGCGAATTGCTGTGCAACGCCTCGATTCGCTCGGCTAACTTACTGGCATTCTGGCCTACGACTCCGGTCGCGTGTTCGATGACGTCGATGGCGAGCGAAAAAGTAGTTTGCGCCGGGCCGTGCAGGTTATACCGGCGCAGGTCTTTTACGGCCAGCGGAGATTCTTCCTGCAATGCGCGCAGTGCGTCGACAAAGTTATTCTGGCGGACCACAAACGCCTTGCCATTGCGAACGAAGCCGCCAAGCTCGTTTCCGTATGCGGACAAGTGCGTTTCGATTGCGGCGTTTCCACTGAGACGCTCGTCTACGCCCTGTAACAAGGCGTTATTCTCGTCCAGGCGCGAGAACGCGAGTTCGATTGAGGCTGAAACCGGACGACCGTTGTCGAACGCGATTTGCGTGCCCTGGATAATTGTGGTGAGGTCGTTTCTGCTGGCCTCGATGGCACGCATGCGCTGTGCGTGCGCTGTGTAATAGTCGTCCCGAACCGCCCTCGATTCGACGATTAAAAGTGACAACACGCCCACAAGTAACAACGCGGCCAGGCCCGCCAGCAAAGCTCTCAGCATACGAATACCCGTCAATGCCAATGAAACAACTGGAACATATTGGGCATGGTTCACACCTCGCGCTATGAACGGCGTCATAAAAGCGAGCAAATCTTATGAAATGTGGGTCGGATTTTATGTTCAGATGCTCAATACTGGTCGCGATTGAGCAGATTTGCGGCCGCAACGTCGGCCCAATCGTTTCGACTTGACATAATCGCGTTGTAGGCCAGTCGAGCAGGGACGCAGGCGAGGAACGGCGGCGGATGGATGTGACGCGCGACGCCGACGGCAACGGCGAACAAATCGACATCGCAATGTTGGGATGGACACAGTCCGGTGCCCGAGCAGGTTGATGCGCTTGCGAAGCCGCTGCGTTGTAAACATAACAACGATTCAGAGTGTATCCGAATGGAGACGGAGACATAATGCGTTTCGCGCCGCCCGGCGAGTCACTCAGCCCTGCTCCAAACCGCAGCGATCATGCGGTCTCCAGAGTCTCCGACTCGATTCCCGAACAGCGTATTAAACATGTGAACCAGATCACCCTTTCGCCTGCGAATGTTGGGAGATAGTCCGGCCTCGATTCAGCAAAAGGCAAACCCACCGAAAGGTGGCGACGCAAAGTCACCGGTCTAACGGGCCAACCGGCCCTACGGCAGCGGGACCGCCCGAATTCAGATTCCAGCGGTTTGTCCGTACGGGTGATGTGTCTGCACATCGGTGGACAAAAATCAGACATGGACCGTTGCGACAACGCCGACATCACGTGCATTGACACGTCGCGGTTTCATCGTCGTCGCGCAATACCTGCCGAGCGGACAGAACGCAGCGACACGTGGCGATCATCGTAGGATGAAGTTGATCGGGAAAATGAAGTCGTTGTTCGCGACCGGGGCGCGAGTCGCACAACAAGGACTTTGCCTGATCGTATCTGGGTCCATTTTGTGGTCGACCGAAGTCGCCGCACAGGGCGCGCCCCCCAGTTGCCCGAGCAATCTCGCAACGTTCGTCAACACGGCCAGGCAGCATTTCGGCACGTACGGGATCGCAACGCCATGAAGAAGTCAGTCCTCATCCTGGCGTTATCGGTTCTCGCATCGGTCGCATTGGTTCCGACCGGGAGCGCGTCGGCGGCCGAGATCACATTCGTATCCGTTGTTGGGACCTGGCGTGATCCGGTAGATACCGTTCCCGGAAGCCAGCCGGGTGATCCCGTCATCACGAACGGCAACCCGGTCTCGAGCATCAGCTGGGGCACGACAACCGGCTCGCAAAGCGGCTATGACTTCATCGCAACGCTGCCGCCGCCGTTCACGTTGCCAGGGCCCATCCCGTACTTTTCTCTCGGGACGTTTCAACATCGGAATTTTGTGGTCGGCGAGCCCTGGCTGACTTCGGTTGAGCTCGATGTGGAGCTCGTGCTTGCCGTTGACGGCGTGCCAACCGGCCCGTTGACCTTCACCTTCACGTTGAATCACGAGGAAACCCCGAACGACCTCGACCCATGTCCCTATCCGACACCACCCGGAGACGGGTGCACGGACCGCGTGACGATCGTCGCCTCAGCGGACCCCACGACGTTCAACGTCGATGGAGTGGATTACACGTTGGAGATGAGCTTTCTCGACAACGGTAGTCCCGTCGACGAATTCATTACGGCAGAAGGCGACATCGTCAACAGCACAGGCCTGGTCGGGGAGTTTACGTTGCCGCCAGGACTCACGGTCACGAAGACCGGCCCGGCGACGATGCGTCTGGCGGAGTGGGGCGACTTCGTCATCGGCGTGCAGAACGAGAGCGAGTCCGACGCGTACAATGCGACGCTCGTTGACCGGCTGCCTGACGGCCCGACCGGCGGGATGTGCGACACGACACCAGAGCTGCAGAGCGCGCGCGTGTTCGCGGCAGATGGCGTCACACCGGTACCCGGAAAAGGCCCTCTGGTCCAGGGGGCGGACTATTTGCTCGCCTACGACGGCGCCGCATGCGAGCTGACGATCAACACTTTGACCGCCGCTTCGGTGATCGGTGTAGGCGAGCGTCTGATGATCGCGTATCGCACGCAGCTAGACGTCGATTCCCAGGATGGCATCACGCTGACGAACGTGGCCGGCGCGATCCAGTGGTTCAACGCCGACGCCTCGACCGAGTACAGGCGCACGCTGACCGACGGCTCCGTGGGCGTCGGGGACCACGAGGACGCGCACAGCGTCACCGTCGACCTGCCGGTGCTGCGCTTCGAGAAGACGGTGATGAATGTGACGACGGGAGAGGACCCGGGCACCGTCGCGACGCCGGGCGATACGCTGCGCTACCGGCTCTACGTCGAGAACCTGGGCAACGTCCCCATCAGCAATTTCTGGATCGTCGACGAACTCGACAGTCTTAATGCAAACCCGTCGTTCCAGGCGGGCACGCTCAATGTCGTAACGCTTCCGGCAGGCGCGGATGCCGGCAACACGGACGCGAACGGCGGTGCGGCCGGTAACGGGCTGCTGGACGTACGCAACCTAAGCATTGGCGGGCTCGGCGCAAGTGTCCTGGTCGAGTTCGAAGTCCAGCTCGCTCCCCTCATTGCGAACGACACAGTCGTCTACAACCAGTCGCAGCTCCTGGACAACGGTCTGTCGATAGCGCTGAGTGACGACCCGAACGTCAATGGCGCAGCGGACCCGAATGTTGCCGACGACGATGACCCGACACAGATTCTGATCGAGTCGGCGCCGGCCTTCGACATCGACAAAGTGTCGTCGTACATCACAGGCGACCCCAACGTATTGCTGGCCGGCGAGACGCTGCGGTACACGATCACGGTCCGAAACATCGGCACCGACAACGCCACGGGCGTAGACATCGTCGACCAGGTTCCCGGCAACACGACCTACGTCGCTGGTAGCACGACGCTGAACGGGATCGCCGTGGCGGACGTCAATGGCGGATCGCCGTTGATCGGCGGCATCCTGATCAACGCGCCGCAGGATACGACACCCGGGGCGATGAACACGGCGGTTGCCGACAACGTTGCAACAATCGTCTTCGACGTCGTGGTGTATCCCGATGCGCCCGACGGCACAATTATTTCCAACCAGGCATTCGTCAGCGCAGTCGACCAGGGTTTGGCAGACCTGCCTTCTGACGACCCGCGGACGCCGGTGCCTGACGATCCGACCCAGGATGTTGTCGGCAATTTCCCGTTGCTGTTTGCGCCCAAGTCTGCTGCTTTGCAGGTCGACATGGGTACGCCCGGCATCGTCGACCCCGGTGATGTGCTGCGCTATACAATTGCCGTATACAACAATGGTACCGTGCCGGCGACGGCCGCCGACCTGACCGACATGGTGCCGAACGACACCACCTACGTCGCCGACTCTGTGACGCTCAACGGTATGCCAGTGGGGCAGCCCGACGGCGGTGTTTTCCCGCTGACAGATAGCATCCCGATAAGCACTGCCGACCTGACGCCGCCGCTGCCGGGTCCAGGCGAAGGCGTGCTCACGCCTGGCGAATCTGCTGTGGTCCAGTTCGACGTGCAGGTCAATGCCGCGGTTCCGACCGGCACGCAGATCATCAACCAGGCCACGGTCTACAGCGTGGAAGTGCCGAATACGCTGACCGATGGCGACGGTAACCCGGCGACGGGACCCGAGCCGACGGTGGTTGTGGTCGGCGACGCGCAGCAGCTCACAATCGTCAAGGAAGTGTCGGTTGTCAACGGCGGCCCGGCGCTCCCCGGTGCCGAGCTCGAGTACGTCGTGACTGTTCGCAATGTCGGTGCGGTCCCGGCACTGTATGTCACACTCTATGATGACCTCGACATGGTCACCCCGGGCTACCTGGCCTACGTCCCTGGCTCGGCGACGATGAACGGTCTGACCGACGGTGTCGTGTTCGCCGGCACGTTGATTACAGCCGATTACTTCAACGAGTACGGGCCACTGGAGCCCGATCAGTCGGTAGTGCTGCGATTCCGCGCCACGATTAACCCGGCACTGCTTCCGGGCACGACGATCACAAATACCGGCCAGGTTTCGTGGAACGATCCGCTGCAGTGGCTCGATGCGAGCGTGTCAATCGACGTCGGCGCCATGCCGAACGCGGGTATGCTGAGCGGCAACGTCTGGCACGACGCAGACCACGACGATACCCCGGATCCCGTCGAGCGACCGCTCGAGGGATGGAACGTCGAGCTTCTGCAGGATGGGCAGCTGGTGCGGTCGATGCTGACGGACGTCGACGGGTACTATCTCTTCAACAACGTAACGCCGAGTTACAGTCCGGAAACGCTTTATTCGTTGCGCTTCAGCGCACCGGGTGCCAACAGCACAACGGCGCTGCTCGGGGAAACCGATTCGGATTTCACCGATGGCCAGCAGCGAATCGACGAGATCGACGTGCAGGCAGGCAGCAATCTGCTGGCGCTCAACATGCCTGTCGACCCGAACGGCGTGATTTACGATTCGATATTCCGAGGCCCGATCGCCGGCGCGACGGTCACGTTGGTCGATGTACGCAATGACCTGCCGATGTCTGCCAGCTGTTTCGATGATCCGAACCAGCAAGGACAGGTAACGGTCGGTAACGGCTATTACAAATTCGATCTGAACTTCTCCGACCCCACCTGTCAGGCCGGACCGTATTACCTGCTCCGCGTTACCGCGCCGGACAGCAGCTATGTTGCGGGCATATCGGAACTGATTCCACCGACGTCGGACGAAACGACGCTGCCGTTCGACGTGCCCGCATGCCCGGGTTCGGCGACGGATGCCGTGCTGGCAACGTCACAATACTGTGAGGCACAGCCATCGGAATTCGCACCGCCAACCTCGGTACCGGCCGGGAGCGCCGCAACCAACTATCATTTCTTCCTGCGCCTGGACGACGGCCAGTCGCCGGCGTCCAGCCAGTTGTTCAACAACCATATTCCGCTCGACCCGCGCCTCGGCGGTGCGGTAGCAATCACCAAGACGACGCCGATGCTGAACGTCACGCGCGGGCAGATGGTGCCGTACGTCATCACGGTCAGTAACACGTTCGGCGCCGACCTGCAGGACGTGACGATAGTCGATCGTTTCCCGGCCGGCTTCCGTTACGTCGAGGGCTCGGCGCGCTTCGATGACGTCGAAACGGAGCCGGCCGTCGTCGGTCGTGAGTTGATCTGGGCCGATCTTGCGCTGGCCGCAGATGGCCGGCATACGATCAAGCTGCTGCTGGCTGTCGGTGCCGGTGTCACCGAAGGCGAATTCGTCAATCGTGCGCAGGCCGTCAGTTCGCTCACCGGGACGGCCATGTCCGAGGAGGCGTCCGCGACCGTGCGCGTCGTTCCCGATCCGACATTCGACTGCACTGATGTTACGGGCAAGGTGTTCGACGACAGCAATCGCAATGGTTACCAGGACAGCGACGAAACCGGATTGGCGGGCGTGAGAGTGGTTAGCGCGACGGGCCTGGCCGCTACCACCGACGCACACGGTCGGTATCACCTCACCTGTGCCATTACGCCGAACGACAGTCGTGGCAGCAATTTCGTCCTGAAACTCGACGATCGCACGCTGCCGAGCGGATTCCGCATCTCGACCCGGCCGGTACAGGTCCAGCGGGCAACGCGTGGTAAGGCATTACGTATCAATTTCGGTGCATCAATCCACCGCGTTGTCGGTCTCGATATCGCCGATGCCGTCTTCGAGCCGGGCACGGTCGAAATGCGCAACCAGTGGCGTGCCCGAATCGACATATTACTGCGCGAACTGCAACAAGGGCCCGCGGTGCTGCGCCTTTCCTATGTTGCCGACGTCGAGTCGGAGTCGCTCGTCGAGCGACGCCTCGAATCGATTAAAGACCAGATCATGCAAGCCTGGAACGATCTGAACTGCTGCTACGAGCTCGTCATCGAGCCTGAAGTATTCTGGCGACTGGGCAAGCCACCTGATACGCCCAAGGGGTCGAAAGAGTCAATGCGGCATTAAGGATGAGCGCTCGGTGCATATTCGCCGGATAAAGTGCTGCCTTAATAAGCGCAAGGGATTTTGGCTGACGTGAGCAGCCGCCAACACGGTGCTATAGTAGCCACCGTATTTCTGGCAGAGGGCAGGAAACAATGATGTCACTTACAGCTCGTGGTTTTTTGGTCCGACTGATATCTGTCTCGTTGATTTGCATGGGATTCGCGCAGGTATCGTCGGCTGGCATGATCGGCACTGAATATTTGATCGATAGTGCGGCGCGCGACGCGAGCCTGGCACGGATAGAAGTGCTACTCGCTCGCGAGGATGTCGCGCGGCAGCTGGTTGCTCTAGGCGTGGACCAAAATATCGTGGCGAAGCGTCTGCATGGCCTGAGCAACGCCGAACTTTTGGCACTCGAAGGGCAGATCGACGCGCAGGTTGCGGGCGGGGACGCGCTCGGTTTGATCGGCGCCGTGTTTCTGGTATTGCTGATTCTTGAACTCGTCGGCGTCACGGACATCTTCAAGAGTATCTAAGGGCGGAGTTACGTTCCTGACCTGGAACCTGTACGCGAAGGGCTGGCTCTTGCCAGCCCTGTTTTTTTTGCTGTCCGGGTGCGCGTCGATTCCGGGGGCGGTGCGTGAGCTCGACGTCGATGCAACGGTCGTCGAACTCGATCGCACGCCGTTTTTTCCGCAGCAGCGTTATCAGTGTGGCCCGGCCGCGCTGACCACGGCATTGACGATGAGTGGCGTCCATGTCGCGCTGCAGGAAATAGTCGACAAAGTGTACCTGCCCGGTAAGTCGGGCAGCCTGCAGGTCGAACTCGTGGCGGCGACGCGGACGTCGGGTCGGCTGCCTTACGTCATTGACGGCACTCTGTCGGCATTGTGGAGAGAGCTTGCAGCTGGACGCCCCGTCGTCGTGCTGCAAAACCTCGGGGTTGCCGCAATTCCGCGCTGGCATTACGCCGTCGTCATCGGTATCGATGCGCAAGGCGGCGACGTGATACTGCGCTCAGGAACCGACAGGCGCAGGCTGACACCCATAAAGACCTTTCTGCGCACGTGGCGACGCGGCGACTATTGGGCCATGGTTGTGCTGCGTCCCGACGAAATGCCGACAAATGTCAATCAGGATCGTTATTTCGAAGCCATCGCAGCGCTCGAACAGACGGAGCAACTTGACGAGGCGGCGTTGGCCTGGAAAACCGCGTTGGAAACATGGCCGGGTAATTCGGTGGCGCTGTTCGGTCTTGGCAACGTTTATTTCGCAGCCGGTGAATTTGCCAAAGCAGAAAAGCACTACAGAGCGTTGCTGGAGCAAGACGGCGGATTTGTCGTTGCGCGCAATAATCTGGCGCTCGCGCTTGCGAAGCAGCGAAAATTCGACGAGGGCCTGGCGGAGATCAGGCTTGCGATTATGCAAAACAAGGATGTATCGCTCGATACCGAAATCGAGCACACACAGGCGACAATCCGGAAGATGCTCGCCAGTAAAGACTGATTTCATGACGCCCCACGCGGCGTCATGAAATCAGTCTTTGCTTTCGGCTGCTGGCTGGGTACAAATATCGACTGCGGACGTCACCGGATCCCACAAGCCCTTAGCAAGCAAGGACAAGCCACCGGTCGAAAATTGTATTGCCGGCGGCGGGCTGCCCGTAGCGAAAATCTTGCAGAGCAAAAAAGCAAAAAAGTGATTGTTCAAAATGTGACTTCGAACAACGCACTCGGTGCATTTCCTAACATAAGCTATCCACCCAGACGGAAATGAATCCGGCATCGGCTGTGGCGTAAATCCATAGATCTGTTCGGTTCGCACGGATTGCGATCCAGTATTACTCGTATCGATTGGAGAATTGGCCATGCCAGGGAGACTAGTCAAGCACTGTCTCTGTATGCTGTCACTGTTTGCCGTCGGCGCAACGGCGGCGCTCGCTGCCGTCGATATCGATCGCGTCTCGTCGCCCGTCATCTACATCAACGCAGGTGACGGTTTCGTCGGCATGCACGCCGGCTACCAGGTCATCAACAACAGCGGCGCCGACATCGAGGATCTCTGGGTCGGTACCGAGAATTTTTCCGGGCCATTCATAGGCAGCGGCGACGACGAAGACGGTTTCGTGTCCCTCGGGCCGCTGGCGGATGGACAGACCGCATACGCTTTCATCTATCTAAAGGCTACTGCGGTTACGACCGGCGAAACCCACGACGTCACGGTTTACGACGGCATCCCTCCCGCCGTCGGCGGGACCGGCACCCAGCTTGCGGCTGCACCGAGGCCACCTGGCGGTAAAGGCGACGGCAGCGGCACGCAAAACGGCCTGGCCGTGCAGTTCTCGCTTGATGCGGGCGACACGATTTCGGCAAACGCCAATAAGGTCAATACAACGGTTGTAGGGCCCAATCCGCCCGAACTCGGCGGCGTGATGACGATCACGATTACGGGCAACACGGGAACGATCGGTTCCGCGGCAGGCAGTATATTCGCCGGCGCGCCGGCCGTGCTGGCGAACTGGCCATCCGACAGTCTGCAATTGGTCACGACGAGTATCGACATGACGGGCGGCAATACGCTGAGCGAGACTGATACGCTGTTTCTCTCGGGTCTTGCCAGTGCCAACACGGACTACACAACTGTGTATTCGTTTGTCGTCATCGGGCCCACCGCCACGCCATCGTCGGTTGTGCCGATCAACTACATCAGCAGCGGCGCGCAAATCAAACATACCGGAAATATTACGACAGCGACATTTCCGCCGATCGAACCGATCGAGAACTACCTGTCGGTGACCAAGGTGGCAAGTCCGGACACGCTGCCAGCCGGCGGTGGTACTGTGACGTATACGCTGACGATCAACAATACGGGTACGATCGCCGCAGAACTTCGCGACATCATCGATACGTTGCCAACGCCGGCAGCCGGGACGATCAGTTACGATGCCGCATCGGCCCGGCTTGACGGCAATCCCTATGCCGACAGTCAGCTCACGATCAATGGCCAGCAGCTCACCTGGCTGGGCCCTTTCATCGTGCCTGCCGGCGGTTCGACGGTATTCACTTACGACGTTACCTATTCCGGCACGCCGAATGATGCGTACGACAACGGCGCTGTCGGACATGTTGCGTTAACGCAGATCGATACGACGACCGACACGGCCGACGACATCCCGGCAGTGGCGACCGTCAATGTTGGTGCAGCCACGGCCGACACGGATGGAGACGGAGTCGACGATACGATCGATCCTGACGATGATGGCGATGGCATCCTGGATAGTATCGAGGGCAATGCTGACAATGACGGTGACGGAATCGTCAATGCACTCGATATCGACGCGGACGGTGACGGCATCGCCGACAACGTCGAAGCACAGGCTGAGGGCAGCTATGCGCCGCCGACCGGCAGCGACACCGATGGTGACGGGCTCGACGATGCTTACGATGTCGATAATGGCGGGACCCCCATCATCATAGCCAACACCGATGGTGCGGACGAACCCGACTATCTCGACAACGACTCCGACAACGACGGTGTGGCCGATCTGGTTGAGGGCCATGACGCAAACAGTGACGGCATCGCTGACACCTTGCCTGCAGGTACCGACGTCGACGGCGATGGTCTCGATGACAATTTTGATACCGTCTCGGGCCCGGCTCCGGGCAACGCAACCGGCAGCAACAGCGCACTGCAGAATACCGATGGCAGTGACAACCCTGACTGGCGTGATGCCGACGACGACAACGACGGTACGTCGACGTCAGCTGAAAACAGCGGCGATGCGGACAGCGACGGCACACCCGATTACCTCGAGTCTGCAATTACGGATGCCGACGGTGACGGGGTCCCGGATCAGAATGATCCCGCGGATGCGGATCCCTGCATGCCGTCCCAGTTTGGTACCGGCTGCACGACCGACACCGACGGTGACGGCACACCGGACAGTGTTGAAGGTGAGTTTACCGACAGTGATGGCGACGGCACGCCGGATTACCTGGAAGCATCGAACGTCGACACGGATGGCGACGGCGTCAACGACCAGGACGATGCGGGTAATGCCGACCCCTGCATCCCGTCGACGCTGGCACCGGGCTGCACGGCGGACTCGGATGGTGACGGCCTGATGGATCCCGATGAGATCGCACTCGGTACCGATCCATTCAATCCGGACACTGACGGCGACGGAGTCGACGATGGTCTGGAGTCTGGCGGTGCGACCGATCCGCTCGATCGCGACAGCGACGATGACGGTCTGGCCGATGGTGCCGAGGACATTAATGGCGACGGCATCGTACAGGCGGGTGAAACCGATCCGAACGCAGCCGATAGCGATGGCGATGGCATCGGCGACGGCATCGAGAGCGGCGTTACTGCCGGCATTGCTGATCCGGATGGAGCCGGGCCACTCCTGGGAACCGATCCTTCATTCGTTGGCGATGCCGATCCATCCTCGACGACCAACCCGCTCGATGCCGACACCGATGGTGATGGCCTGGACGACGGCGTAGAAGACAGCAACGGCGACGGACAGACATTGAATACGATCGGTAGCACGGGTGGTGCGCCGGGCGGCGGCGAGACGGATCCGGCCAGAACCGATACGGACGGCGACGGACTCTCGGACGGTGATGAGGTCAACGCCACCGGCCCGCTTGCCGGCATCGGCGTCACCGATCCACTGGACACCGACACCGACGATGGTGGTGCGCAGGATGGTGCCGAGGTGCTGACAGATGGAACCGATCCGACTGCGGGCAACGGTCTCGACGACGCGATCGACTCTGACGGCGATGGCATCACCGATGCCGTCGAAGGTGTGCTCGGCACCGACCCGAACGATGCCGATACCGACAACGATGGTCTGACCGACGGCCGGGAAGTCGGCGGCAACGGCGTGCTCGATCCCGGCGAGACGGATCCTCTCGACGGCGACAGTGACGATGACGGGCTGTCCGACGGCGACGAAGTCAACGGCACAGGCTTGCTCGATTCCTATTCGGCGACCAGTCCGCTGGACGCCGATAGCGATGGCGATGGCATCAACGACGGCATCGAGGCCGGCGTGTCGACCGATGGCGTCAACGACGGTACGAGTGATGCCGCGGGAATCGCGTTTGCCGGTACGGCACCGGGTTTCGTCGGCGATGCCGATCCGGGTACGACGACCGACCCGAACGACGCAGATTCCGACAATGACGGTCTGCCCGACGGCGCCGAAGATCTCAATGGCGATGGCCAGACTGTCAATACGATCGGCGACAGCACGAGTTCGGGAACCGGCGAGACCGACCCGAACTTTATCGACACGGATAGTGACGGGCTGAGCGATGGCGACGAAGTCAGTGGCACCGGTCCACTCGCGGGTATCGGTGCGACGGATCCGCTGGATGCGGATACCGACGATGGTGGCACGCAGGACGGTACCGAGCTGCTGTCAGACGGCACCAACCCGACGTTCGGCAACGCTGCGGATGACGCGGCCGCCGATCCCGACGGTGACGGCCTGAGCAATGCCCAGGAAGCGGCCCTCGGCACGGACCCGAATGACGCCGACACCGATAACGACGGTATCGATGATGGCAGCGAGATCGGCAATGACGGCACAGTCGGCATCGACGATACCGATCCGCTCGATGCCGACAGCGACGATGACGGGCTGTCTGACGGCGCAGAGCTTGTCGGTCAGGACGGCTCGCCGAACAACGGCGACGAGACCGATCCTCTGAATGCTGATTCCGACAAAGATGGCGTCGCCGACGGTACCGAGGTCGGTCTGACCAGTGGTGTCAACGGTGGTATCAGCGACGGCGACGGCATCGTATTTACCGGAACGAACCTGGGTATCTTCACCGCCGATGCCGATCCGACGACGACGACGGACCCGACCGATCCGGACTCGGACAACGACGGCCTGACTGACGGCGTCGAAGACACCGACGCTAATGGCGCGGTGACGAACACCATTGGCGGCAGCGGCACGGGTGGCTCCGGCGAGACGGATCCGAACCGGGCCGATACCGACGGTGACGGCCTGCGCGACGGCGACGAGGTGAATGGCACCGGTCCACTGGCCGTTGTCGGCCCGACAGATCCTCTCGATACCGACACGGATGATGGTGGCACGGAAGACGGTACGGAAGTCCTTGCCGATGGTACCGATCCGGCGGCTGACGCGTCCGATGACGCGGCTGCCGACCCTGACACCGACGGCCTCAGTAATGCGCAGGAAGCGATTCTTGGTACCGATCCGGACGACGCCGATACCGACAACGACGGCATCGACGACGGTGATGAGGTCGGCAACGATGCCACATTGAACCTCGGCGATACCAACCCGCTCGATGCCGACAGCGACGACGACGGCCTGGCAGACAATGCCGAGCTACTCGGTGCCGACGGCGTGCCGAACTCGGGCGATGAGACCGATCCGCTGGTCGTCGACACGGACGGCGATGGCCTGACCGACGGCCTGGAATCGGGCATCGTGGTGCCGGTGGCGTCGGGCACGAGCGACGGCAACAGCACGCCGTTCGCCGGCACCGACACGGGCTCACCGAACTTCGATGTCGATACGGACCCGACCAGCACAACCGACCCGACCGATCCCGACACCGACAACGACGGCCTGCAGGACGGCGTCGAAGACGCCGATGGTGATGGCTCGACAGGGACAATCGTTATTGGTGGCACCGGCACGAGCGGCTCGGGCGAGACTGACCCGAACAACCGCGACAGCGATGGCGACGGTCTGACAGATGGCAACGAAGCGGACGGCAGCGGCGTGCTCGGCGGCATCGGCGCAACCGATCCGCTCGACACCGATACCGACGATGGCGGAATTGACGACGCAACCGAGGTGCTCACTGACCTGACGAACCCAACGGCCGGCAACGGTGCAGACGATCAGCTCGACAGCGACGGCGACGGCATCATCGATAGCGCCGATGCGGACCCGTTCGACCCCTGCGTGCCCGACTTCCCGAGCCCGAGTTGTGTTGACAGCGACGGCGATGGTGCCGCCGACTTCGGCACACCCACCAGCAGCGTTCCCGTCGAGCCGGATCCGGCCGCGGACAGCAACCCTTGCGTGCCGAGCAACACGGTCCCCGCGTGCGATACCGATAATGACGGCGTCACCGATGGTGAGGAAATCGCCAACGGCACCGATCCGAACGATCCCGACTCGGACGATGACGGCATACCCGACGGTGCCGAGAACTCGGATAGCGATGGCGACGGCATTAACGACGGCGTGGACACCGATTCGGACAACGACGGCATCCCCGACGGCGTCGAGGCCGGGCCCACGCCCGCAATGCCGGTCGACAGCGACGGCGACGGTGCGCCCGACTTCACCGATCCCGACTCCGACAATGACGGCATTCCCGACGCGGTCGAGGGTTCTGATAATGCCGATGCCGATGGCGTTGCCAACTATCGTGATCCTGACAGCGATGGTGATGGCATTCCCGATGCCGTCGAAGACGGCGTCTTGATTGGCGTCGACACGGATGGCGACAACATCGACGATGGTTACGACGTCGATATGACCGGCGGCAGCGACGTGGACAACGACGGTGTCGACGACGCCATCACGCCGATTGACACCGACGGCGACGGCAAAAGCAATTATCTTGATATTGACGCCGACAACGACGGTATACCCGACACTATCGAAGCCGATCTGGACGTGCTCGCGGACGGCGATGGCGACCAGGTCAACGACGTTTATGACGTCGACGCAACCTTCGGAACGGACGCAAACGGTGACGGTATCGACGACGCAGTTTCTCCGACCAATTCCGATGCGGATGCGGTGCCGGACTACCTGGATCTCGATAGCGACAATGACTCGTTGCTCGATGTCACCGAAGCCGGCGGTATCGACAGCGAAGGAGATGGCATCATCGATGCACTCGACTTCAACGAGGGCACAATTACCGCGCCGACAGACAGCGATGGTGACGGCGTCGGCGATTGGCGGGAGACCGACAGCGACAACGATGGTGTAAACGACATCGAAGCCACGCCGTTTGCCGATGAAGATGCGAATGGAGATGGTGTCGTAGACGACATTGCCGACAGTGACGGCGACGGCATCCCCGACGCGATCGACCTGAGCGACGGATTTGGCAACTCGGCCGATGCCGACGGCGATGGCATTCTCGACGATACCGAAGGCATGGGCGATACGGACGGCGACGGCATCCCCGATTTCCAGGATACGGATTCGGATGCCGACGGCATTTCCGATGCGACCGAGGCCGGGACCGATCCCGATAACCCGGTCGACACCGACGGAGACGGGATACCCGATTACCAGGATACCGACAGCGACAACGATGGAATCGACGATGCCCTCGAAGGTGCCAGCGACTTCGACAACGATGGCATACCGGACTACATCGATGTCGATGAAGAACTCGAAACGGCAGTCACCGGATCGGGAGCCGGGGCAACCGGGTGGCTGGTGCTGCTGGTGCTAACCGGATTTGTGGCGCTGCGCGCGGCACATGCACGCAAGGCCGCGCTGGTGATCGTGGCCGGCATCGGTATAAGTGGCGCGTCGCTCGAGCAGGCACACGCCGACTCGCTGTGCGGGTACTACACCGATCCCGATGACGATCGCTATTACTATGCAGGCAACGATCCCGAACGTGATGACGCGGATTTCGCCGGCTGTTGGTACGCAGGCCTCGGCCTCGGTTATTCGTACGTGTCGCCCGACGAAGAGGCACAGAATTTCTTCCACGATACGGGCGAAAACCACGACAGCGGCTTACACCTGTTCGTCGGTAAGCGATTCACGCCGCACTGGTTCGCGGAATTCAAGTATGCGGATCTCGGTGAGGCCGGCATAACGAATCGCAATCCTGCCATCGCGGCCGCATTTCCCGATGCAGCGATTACCTACAAAGTGCCGTCGCTGATGGGTGGTTACTACTGGCGCACGACAAGCAATTGGAAACCATTCGCGAAACTGGGTTTATCGGCGATCAGTAATGCCGCAAAAGGCGGACCGGTACCGTTCGAGAAACAGACGTCGGTGCAGCTCGCATTCGGGGCAGGCATCCGCTACGACGCAGGACGCGACCCGTGGTTCTTACGCGCCGACATTGACTGGTACGACCGTGACGCCTGGTATGCAGGCGTTGCGCTTGGCTGGTCGTTCGGAGCGCGTGCGGAACGGCGACCGGACGGCATGCAGTCCCGGCCGCGGCGTGTCAGCGACACGGACGGCGATGGCATTATCGATACGGAGGACCGCTGTCCGGAGACACCGCGAGACAGCATCATCGACGGAACGGGTTGCGCAATTCCGATGGACGACGACAATGACGGCGTTCGGGACAACGAAGATCGGTGCCCCGACACGACGGCCGGTGTGCCCGTCGATGCCCGCGGCTGTGAGGTCGCCAACGAAATCAGATTGCAGGGCGTGCACTTCGAGACGAACTCGGATCGGCTGCGCGCCAATGCAACCGTCAGTATCGAAGATGCAGCGAGTACATTAATAAGGAATCCGTCGATCGTTGTTGAGGTCGCCGGTTACACGGACGACCGCGGCGATGCGGGCTACAACCAGGCGCTCTCGGAGCGACGTGCCAAGACCGTCCGTGACTTCCTGATCAATAGCGGCGTGGCCGAAGAACGCCTGAGCTGGCGCGGCTATGGCGAAAGCGACCCCATCGCAGATAATGCTACCGCCGAAGGAAGGGAACAGAATCGCCGCGTCGTGCTGCGAATCCTGCGCCGCTGATCCGATCGCAGGACGGATTTCTTCACGATCTGATAGCAGGCGCAATACGATAGCGCGCCTGTAGCTCGGCTCGGTGAGCGACCGCAACATCCCTTTGCAGAGGATAGCGACGGCTGACAGCGTACCGCGCTGTCGAATATCATTCATGATCCCATCGGCCGCGCGAATAAATCAGATGAACATGGAAAACATAATCAGTCGATACCCGGTACCGAACGTGAATGACCTGCCAAAGGATATCCGTGACACGATCCTCGAGGTACAGGAAAAGAGTGGTTTCATACCCAATGTGTTTCTGGCTCTGGCACACCGGCCAGACGAATTTCGAGCGTTCTTTGCTTACCACAATGCGCTGATGGAAAAAGAAGGTGGACTGACGCAGGGTGAGCGCGAAATGATCGTCGTCGCAACGTCCGGGCACAACCAGTGCATTTACTGCGTAGTGGCGCACGGCGCCATACTCCGCATCCGGGAAAAAAATCGCTTGCTGGCAGATCAGGTGGCGACAAACTATCGCAAGGCAGACATCTCGGCACGGCAAGTAGCAATGCTCGACTTTGCCCTCAAGGTTGCTGCGAACTCGCACGAGGTCAACGACGCCGATTTCGACACCCTGCACGCGCATGGTTTCTCAGACGAGGATATCTGGGACATCGCCGGCATCACCGCCCTGTTTGCGCTGTCAAATCGCATGGCAAACTTCGCCGGCATACGGCCCAACGACGAGTTCTACCTTCTGGGTCGTGTTGGCAAGGACGAGGCGTTGGTCTGATCCCGCTACCGGTCAGAGCTATCCTTTGATGACGCGCGGCAGAATCATCTGGTGGCGCGGACAAATAGACCTGGGATTTTGATAGACAGCGCCGGCAAATGCCTGCAGATACGATCGCAAGTCATTCAGGTTGACGATTTCGTCAATAAATCCGTGATGAGCACAATACAATGGGCCGGACGTATCGCGATAGCGTTGCGCCAGCTCATTCATTTTTTCGACGACAGGCTCCAGCGGCCGTCCGGCATCTTTCTCCTTGACCGCGCGCCGCGCATACGTGGCAACAGCGGCCGTTTCGCCATGCATCACCGCGATATCGGTCGCCGCCGTACCCAGTGTGAAAGCATTGTGGCGATTGGCGTTAGGGCCGCCGAGCACATAGTGTGCGGCGGCGCTGCCTTTGCGCAGCACGACGAGCATCAACGGCACCTCCGTCTGCTGAATCGAATAAATCAGTGACTGACCGAGTCCGAGCAACTCGGCACGCTCGGCGACGTCGCCAACATCGATGCCGGTGGTATCCTGGAACCAGATCATCGGCACCCGGTCGCGTCCGCACAGCGTGACAAATTCGTTCAACTTGATGAGGCCCTGGCGATACAGTTTGCCGCCGATGCCCGGATACTCGGCGTATTCGGGATAACCCTTGCCGAGGAAGCCCTGCCGATTGCCGATACAGCCGACGAGCATGCCGTCGATCTTGCAGAGTCCCGTGTACATCTCCGGACCGTAGTCCGGGCGAAACTCCATATGTTCGCTCCCGTCGACGAGCCGGGCCAGAATCTGGTCGAAATCGTACGTTTCCTTCTGGTTAAAAGGTAACAGGCTGTAAATGTCGTCGGCCGCAAACTTCGGGTCGGCCGGTTCGGCGACGCGGAAGAATGCTGGCGCGTAGGCCGGTACGCCGCGCATGTATTCCTTGATGCCATCCAGGACGCCTGTTTCCTCATCAAAGACGTGGGAAAAAAACCCGGTATGTGCGTAATGCGTATCTACGTTGCCGGGTGGGCTGGCGGAATATTCTTTCGTCCTGGCGATTATTTCTTCCAGCATGTCTGCATCGAAGCCGCCGCGCGGCGCCATTCCGGAGACAATACCAACGCCGCCCACCGCCATGTTGGCATCCTTATGCGCCAGCAGAATCGTCGGGCTGATGCTCTGATATCCGCCGCCTGCCGGATTCGTGCCGTAAATCGCCGCCAGCACCGGCACGCCGGCCTGCGCCAGTTCGGCATGCCGGAAGAACGGTGTCCCGGCGCCCCGGCGGTTGGCGTAAAACTTCTCCTGCTCGGGAAGTTTTGCGCCGCTGCAATGGACCAGCCAGACCAGCGGAATATGCAGACGTTGCGCAAGATCGGTCACGCGCAGGATATTCTCGGACTGACCGGGCAGCCATGCGCCCGCCATGACCTTGTTGTCGAAGCCGATGACGACGGCCCAGCGCCCCTCGATCTTTGCGAGTCCGTCGACGACATTGGTGGTGTCCTCGGCGTTATCGAGCGGGTTATATAAGGTGTGCAGGGGTCTCCAGCTGCCGGCATCGACGAGATACTCGATCCGCTGCCAGACCGTCATCCAGCCGCGCGCGTTGATCTTCTCGGTCGGAAAACCAACTTCCTCGACTTTTTTCTTTGCTGCCGCAATCGCTGCTTCGGCCTCGCGCAGTTGAGCCGAGCTCTCGACGGCACGCTTGATACGTCCGGCCTTCAATTCCTTGCCGAAGTCATCCATGTGCTCGAAATAGGGTCTCATCTGCCTGTACCTCGCCTAGCGATTGGGGGTGAAACCGCAGGCGATACCGGCGATGATCATCTTCTGCACGTTGGATGTGCCTTCGACAACCTGAAGTGATTTTGCATCGCGGTAAAATCGTTCCGCTGCGTATTCGGTCGAATATCCGTATGAACCAAAAATTTTCATGCATTCGTTGGCGGCGTGGACGGCCGCCTCTGAAGCGGCGAGTTTCGCGACGGAGGTTTCATACTGATTCGGTAGATTCTGATCTTTGAGCCACGCAGCCCGATACACCAACAGCCTCGCCGCCTCGTGTTCGACGGCCATTTCGGCAATCTGCGCCTGGATCATTTGGTGCTTGGAAATGGGCTTGCCGAACTGAGTCCGTTCATTGGCATAGTTGATGGCCAGATCCAGAACGCCGCCCGCTACTCCCAAGGCGCCGGCGGCGCAGTTGATGCGCGTGTTATTGAGCTGCCACATGCAGATCTTGAAGCCGTCCCCTGCATTGCCGAGCAGGGCGTCCTTGGGAATCTTCGCGCCGTCAAAGACAAACTCGCCGGTCGGTGAACAATGCAGGCCGAGCTTGGCCTCGATTGCCAATGCTGTACAGCCGTCGAGATTCTTGGGCTCGAGAATGAACGCCGAAATCCCTTTGTGTTTCGCTTCCTTGTCGGTGTAGGCATACAGCAAGCCGGCATCACCGACATGTGCATTTGAAATCCAGGTCTTGCTGCCATGCAGTTCCCAATGATCGCCGGCATCGATAGCATAGGTCTTCATACTCGACACATCGGAGCCCGAATTGGGCTCGGTCATGGCGAAGAAACCCAGCTTTTCGCCGGAGATCCATCCGGGGATGTACCTCTCCTTTTGCGCATCCGTGCCGTATTTGGCGACGGTGAGTGCCGGGCCGAGGTTCTGCATATTGAATTGCACCCGCCAGGACGCTGATACCCGACTTATCTGTTCCGCCATCAGAACGGATTCCAGGAAACCCATGCCATTGCCGCCGAGCTCGTCCGGCAGCGCACACCCAAAAAACCCCAACTCGCCCATGCGCGCGACCCGGTCAGCGCGAAACTCATGTTTTTCTTCTTCCTCACGGATCGTAGGCGCAATATCTTCTTCAGCAAACCGCTGGGCGGTCTCCTGCACCAATCTCTGTTCTTCGCTTAATTCAAACATCTTCTTTATCTCGATAAATTGAAGTCGCGCGTTCAATCGATGATGGCGAGCACTTCATCTTCCTCGACCGCGTCGCCTTTCTTGACTTTGATTTCAGAAATCGTTCCGTCGCAAGGCGCGTAGACGGGAATTTCCATTTTCAATGCTTCCACGACGAAGATTTCATCGTCTTCTTCAACTGCATCTCCGACTTCAACAGATATCTTCCAGATGTTGCCGGCGAGCGCCGCGAGAACGTCTTGTGCCATGTTTGTTCCTTACTCTATGTCGATTACCGCAGTAATGTCAGAAATATTCCCGCGGCGATAACAGTGCCGATGACACCAGCAATATTCGGCCCCATCGCGAACATCAGCAGATTATTTTTCTTGTCAGCTTCCGCCCCTAGTTTTTGCACCACGCGAGCAGCCATCGGCACGGCCGACACGCCCGCACCTCCGATTAGCGGATTGATCTTGTCGGAGGTAAACAGATTCATGATTTTCGCCAATAACACGCCGGTTGCCGTGCCTACCATGAACGCGAACAAGCCAAGGAAGAATATGAAGATGACATCCGTGCGCAGAAAACTCTCTGAGTTCATGGTAGCGCCGACGCTGACACCGAGGAATATCGTGACGATATTCAACAATGCATTTTGCGCGGCATCGGTCAGGCGCTCGACGACCTTGGCCTCTCTGAACAGATTACCGAGCATAAACATCGATATTAGAGGCGCAGACGCCGGTACGAGCAATATGATGATGACAGTTGCTGCGATCGGGAAAAACAGCTTCTCGCGGGAGCTGATCTTGCGCCCTTTCTTCATGTGGATCCTGCGTTCGTTCTGCGTTGTCAACGCACGCATTATCGGTGGCTGAATGATCGGAACCAGGGCCATATAGGAATACGCAGCAACCGCACAGGCGCCGAGCAGGTGTGGTGCGAGTTTGGCGGTGAGGAAGATCGTCGTCGGGCCATCGGCACCACCAATAATGCCAATGGACGCAGCTTCCTGGAGCGTAAAACCAAAGTACGTTGCAGCGAAGAACGTAATGTACACGCCGGCCTGCGCTGCCGCGCCGAGGAATATCAGGCGCGGTTGCGAGAGCAACGGTCCGAAATCAGTCAACGCCCCGAGGCCGAGGAAGATCAGCGGCGGGATGACTTCCCACTCTATACCGTAGTGATAGAAACGCCAGATGAGGCCCTCGCCAGGCTCCATCAGGCTGGTCAGCGGCAGATTGGCGATCAATATGCCAAAGCCGATAGGCAAGAGCAGCAGCGGCTCGAATTTCTTGCTGATGGCAAGATAGAGCAGGGTCAGACCGATGAGCCACATCACGACCATGCCGGGAGTGACCGCGTAAACTCCCATGTGTTCGAAGATGGCCACGCTAATCTCGGTCTTCCGACGTCGGGCGCTCGACAGCGATGAACGCAATGATCTTCATGGCCAGATACAGCACCGCCATGCCGAGGAATACGCCGCTGATCCCGTTAATGAATATGTTTATTTGTGCGTCCAACGGTACCTGATCCAATTATTGTTCTAAGTAGTCGGCAACCGGCAAGCGGTCGTATCATCGCGTAATGAGTTTAGCTATTCAATTCAGGCCGAAAGCAGAGTCCGATGCCGGCGGATTTCGATGCAGTGCTGAGCTGTCCGTCTCGCTACAATACTCAGGACGGCGCAGCAATCGCATCCGTGCATCTACCTAGCGCGCCGTCGTGCCTCGAAAAGCCCGAACGACAGGCCGGGCCGGCAGTCGTCAAACACTTCTAACACATTGAATTATAACGAAATATTGGAGTCAGGAGGTTCCATCGTGTCGATACCGCGACACGAATATCAATGGCCTCCACGCCTCGGGTTGTATTACTGCGCCGCTGACTGATCGCAGGACGGATTTCTTCACGATCTGAGGCCAGGCGCTATACAATAGCGCGCCCATACCATGCGCCCGTAGCTCAGCTGGATAGAGTACTGCCCTCCGAAGGCAGGGGTCACAAGTTCGAATCTTGTCGGGCGCGCCAAAAACTGAAAAGGCCCCTTTATGGGGTCTTTTCGTTTTTCCCCCGACAAGGTCGAACTTTGCAGCGCAAGGCGCTGCGTTCGACAAATTGCGTTAGCAATTTGGACGCCGGCTTGTCCGGCGCCCCGCAGGGGTGAGGATCGGCCCAAGCCGATCCGAATCAATCCTGTCGGGCGCGCCATTTTTCCCTTGTGAAATCCCACTAGATGCGTGACACATTCAGCTCTTTTCTCAAAGCCATCCGGAGAGGAGAGCAGTATGACAAAAGCGGAACAAGCGAGGATTGTGGCTTGGAGGCTGAGAATCCTCAGGCACGCAGAGCAAGAGCCACGGTACGTAGCGCAGAGCTGTCGGTATATTCGGCTACCTGCCGGTCGATATCGGATATCAGGACAGTAATCGCTTTTTCATACTCACTCGCCCCGGTCTGATAGCGCTCGAAGAGCAATCTGCTCGGTGTTTCCTTGGTCGTAAGCTCGCGTCCCATGAAGGATTCGCCCACGCCAAGTTCTTCCAATTGCAAATTACGGCCAGGGTCGTGACTACTATTCTTAGTTGATGGTCTGGCGGTTGTTAACGCTCAAGTTAGAAACATCGAGTTCTGAACCGCGATCCTCGGACATTGGTTCAGGCGATATTCGCTACCGGGTGGTAGACTTGGCTAAATCGTAGGTCTTGGAGTGTTACGGCAGGTCCCCCGCGACGACGGGCTGACTGGCTCCGATCAGATTGTTGGCCGGGAACTAATCGTGGATTGAATTGTCAGCCCATACATGAGCCGTCTTATGCAAAAATGTTAGGTATAACTACTTCGATTGCTCACCAACGGGGGTCGCAAAAGCGATAAAATCTTTGGTGGTTTGAGCTGTAGATACGGATAGGGACGAGCGTATTAAAAAAATTGAAAATTCAGGGGGTAATTGTGTATCGATTTTTGTTAGTCACGATGTTTTTCGCCGTTGCCGGATGCGTAACACCCGGTCAGGAAACAAGTCAGCCGGAATACATGCAGACATCCGAATCGACCAGTGATGAGTTGCCGGCTTCCAATCAGTCCGCAGCAGTTCAAACAGTGGAAACGGCCGGTGATGAGTTGGAGGCGCCGGAAAGCTCGGTGGCAAGCAACGGTGTCATTGAATATTTTGAAGCACCAACACCAAGCGAGGGTCCGATTGCGGCGCTGCCACCGCGACCCCCGTCCGAGCCAGAGGTCATTTGTACTCGGGAGGTAACTACGGGTTCCATCCTAAAGACCAAAGTTTGTCGTAGCCGTGCGGACATCGAACGTCAACGCGAACATGATCAAAGAGCGCTGAGGCGAATCAAAACACATATTGACGTTGGCGCCCCTCGTCCTGGCATTAACTCTAACTAGCCCCGGCCACCATTAGCTAGTTCAGTTTCGCCGCCCGTCCGGCCATATCGAACGCCGCTAGTGAGCTTCGTCCCAGTTGCCGCCTGTGTCGATGTCGACTCTGAGCAGGACTGTTAATTCGGCGGCACCGCACATGATTGCGGTGACCTGATCGGCGAAGGCGCCAGCTTCGTCTTGCGGCACCTCGAATACAAGTTCATCGTGAACCTGCATGATCATGCGGGCTGCGGTTTCATTACCCTGCAACCATGCGTCGATCTCGATCATGGCACGTTTGATGATGTCGGCTACGGTGCATTTGAGCAATATATTCTGTCCTTTGTCGAGAAATGTGTAACTGCGATTTCTGTAACTACCGCTTATAACGATTTGATGGAAGGTGTCCTAATTGAACACGTATATCGAACTGGCGGCTTCTAACGACGGTGAAAAAGAATTGGGACGGAATAACAGTTGTGCCCAGTGAGGTTGGAAAAAAACCTGGGTCATGTTGCGATGGAGCGAGTTCGTATACTTTGAATGCGACTGCCATTTCCTTTGAGGCAGACACGCTGACTCGCGAAAACATTGATGGTTTGGTTGGCAGATTGGGGGTAACGCTCAATTGGGACGATGTGGCGCGTGACACAGACTTGATGAAATTCATTGGCGAAACAAGTGTAAGGCGTTGTCAGAAGCAAGGCCTACAACAGTGGAAGTTGCTGGTTACTGAACGCAATTTGATCTCCCATGCGGGAGGTGAAAATTTGTCTTTTTCGGTGAGCGAACTAATAACAAAGGTTAGTCTTATTCAATTTTTTGCTCATGCCTTGACAGGAGGAATCAGCAAAGTCGTCGTCGATAAATACGGCTAAGCAAGTTCTAGGCGGGCAGCGCCCGGAAGACTAACGCTCAAGTCTGGAATTTAGGAGCATTCTAAGTCGGTGCCGAGCTGCCACCAAATTACGTTATTAGTATATTTGTGGTCCTCACCTGTTCGGTCGACAGAATATCCGGATCACCCGAATACCCGCCGACCTTAGGCAGTGCTGGCCGGCTCACTCCCAGCACCAGAGAGTCAGTCGCCTGAGGTTTGCCGGGATTGAATCGTCATCGTGTGAGATTTGTGTGACTGAGTGCTGCACGGTTGTGCAGAGTACTGCAATTGCAATGGACGTACGGCCAGTTAGTATCAATAATGTCAATTACTTACAACCGAAATAGCGTACTCCGAAGGCAGGGGTCACAAGTTTGAATCTTGTCGGGCGCGCCATTTTTTTCGTTTGAAGGCGCGTAAGTAGTTGTTTGTTAGCAAACGACTGGAGACGCCCGCGGTCTTCTCTTCTACACGAATCACAGCCGGGCTCAACTCAGTCCGGCAATATTCCGGCAACGGCAGGTGTCACAGGTTCGAATCACGCCCCCGCTACCAGGAAAACAGGCCGGTCCCGTTCTTGGGGCCGGCTTTTTCTTGCCACTAGACAATCAAAGGTGTCCGCTAGCCACCCAAAAGCCGCCATTGGGCTAGAATCAGGCTTAGGGGCCGCTAGTGACCCATTGCAGACTTTTGGGCTCTAGCAAAAAGTCTGTCGAATAATCGCAGACGTACGCTAGATCTCATGCATAACTCCGATTCACAGGTGACTCTCAGCTTTGCTCCCAGATAGTCTAAATAACTTCCCGACACTAGCTCGTCCGCATGTTTTGGAGCGGAGGTCTTTCGTCACAAAGCTGGTCCCTCAGCGACTGACCGATTGGCGACATCTAAGAAAAGATGATCGATGGGATCTAATCCAAAGAGTGGTTGCGCCCAGTGTGATGCGATCACAAGAGTGTTTCTTGTATCCCGACCCTGAAAGATCTGAACAGAATCTGTATCACTCGGCATCCGAGATCCTTATCAAAGACAGAAAGCGTTTCAAGATCGACCTTTCTCGTGAGTGTTTCGACGATGTTTATCGTGATCTCTGGATTGATTGGGATTGGAACCGCGGATCGATCGTCTGGATGCATGCCATTGACGAACAACTTTTTGCTTCTGTTTTCGCGCACTGTTTCGATCCAATAGCGATGGAAAATCCTTCCGTCTACTTAGGCAAGAATGTTGTAACCCTGGCGCGGTCGCGTGTCTCCGAAAGCCAGAAGGTTTGTCTCGCTTTGCCGAATGGAATTGAACAACTGTTCTTATTTGCCAGCAAAAACGATATTGGTGCGCTTTACGACCTTGCATTGGACAAATGCAGGTTCACGGAGAAATTTCAAATGTGCTACGGGACCTGATGATGGATAGCTCATCGGACGACCGTCCGCTTCTGGCCGGAACCAGCTCTTAGCCGGTTCTGAGCTAGAATGACGGCTTCTGACCCAAAGCCGCCACTTGTTGTTAGTCGCTCCAACCTCCGAAGTTCGGCCCCGGTGAACTGCCTAGCGGAATCGAATCTCCGGGTTCATACGCCTCAAAATAACTGTTGAGATCCACTTGCCATTTCGGAAATGTGTCAAGCGATCGCGATAGGAACATAAAGAAGTGCATCAGCGGATACTCTGCGAATACTTGGGTGTCGGTTGTGAACGGTGTCCGATGTATGAAGCATTGGTCTAGTATGCACACTGCGTTTGGTCGAACCTCATCTTCAAATTCTTCGTTGAGAAGGTCAGAAAATGCTTTGTCGGCGGACTCTGCGGTTTTCCAGCTAGATTGAAACGCGAAAACAAAGGCCCGAGGTCGAAGGACATGGTCTTCGGGAATTTCGACTATCTCTTGTAATGGAGTTTGGATGATCCCCGCCTTACGCGGTAATTTCCGTACTGATTCAATGCCGCCCATCGCATCCCGTAGCTGCGTTTTGTCGAGGAATGTCTTAACTGAAATGACTGCGAATGCACTTTCAATCGGCACTAGAGCAAAAGCCTCATCAACTGAAATTTGCGGGGTGTTCAATCTGTCGTGCACGATCAAATCAATTTGGGAGCTCAATTGACCGTTTGAAGCAATCACTTTTCCCGTGCTAACTGTGTACCTTCGAGCAAGGTACTTGACGAGGAAATTTCTGAGTATTTGTTCGTTGTTCCTACCCTGCTCCGCTTTGTGATCCGCCGTCTTTGAGTCTTCAAGATCCAGTAGCATTTTTTGTGCTATTCGGTCGTAGTGCTGTTTCATGCCTTGTGCGATGATTCTCTCCCACTAATAAACACATCCGCTTGTCCGGCAATCATACTCCTAAGCGTAAGAGTGCTTTTATTTCCTGTCCCCTCATGGCCGCACTGAGACTTTTGCATCTACGAAAAACGACCGACTGGTATATGCTCGGAAGCAGCCTGCTGAGTGTTAGACTGCCGGCAGGCGGTTGGTGACCCGAAGTAGACGTTCGTAGCAGACGGTTCCTGCCCATACTAACTAATCAAAGGTGTAACGATGCCAATTACTCGCATACTGTCGGTCGCCGCAATTCTGCTCGTATGTACTCATGCCGCGAGCGCCCAGATGCTTTCAGGCGACGATACCTTGCCGTCAGAATGGGGGGCGGACGACGAGCGCGGTGCCGCGAATAGAATTACACCTCAAAAGGTCCTTGAGGCAACGCAG
>Ga0224512_10000023_pt1 | contig 207821 bp, 173 predicted proteins | sample SF_May12_sed_USG_4_FD_169103 | JGI IMG/M metagenome (GOLD analysis project Ga0224512, IMG submission 169103) | Sediment microbial communities from San Francisco Bay, California, United States - SF_May12_sed_USGS_13 | ecosystem: Environmental > Aquatic > Marine > Sediment | place: USA...
TCGGGTTTTTCGTCGGCGAGGCATTTGACAATCCTGGTGATTGGATTGGCCGGACACTCGAGATCGCTGGTGATCAACTTACGATCGGGGAATTCGTCGATGTTCTGTCACGCACTGTTGGCGTCGAGGTGAGTCATCAGCAACTTACGTGGGATGCCTATCAAGAGCAGAACGGTGAGGAAATGACTGAGATGCTGCGCTGGTTTAATGAGAGCGGTTACAACGCCGACATTACGGCTCTACGCAGCCAATACCCGAATCTGCTGACATATCAAGAATACCTGCAGGGCGTAGATTGGAATTGAGGTCTCGAATCGCCATCCGGAAAAATCGAAAGTCCTCTTATGGCCGGAAGCTGCCAGTCGCCTGTTTCGAGCTATCATTTCCGCTATTGACCCATTGCCGACATTCTCAATTGTCCGCACGAAGGTAAGCACAAATCGCTAAGTGCAATCTTCTGCAGGATTCTTGCGATCACAACGCAATGCGTCGTCGTCTGTATAGAAAATGCAGGCACTCTCCAACGCCTTCTTGAGCCGCTTTCGCCCGCGATGAATACGAGCCTTGGCAGTGACCAGTGATGTACCGCAGACATCGGCCGCCTCCTGGGCCGTCAAGCCTTCGAGATCATGCAAGATGAGCGCTGCACGGTAGTCCTCGGGAAGGCCATCGATCACTTGGCGAATGCAATCGTTCATCTCGTCGACAATGATCGACTCGCTGATGTCTTCGTGCAGTTCCCGAGGCTCTTTCGACTCGTCAAATTCAACCATTTTTCGACGCTGGTCAGGCCGGCGGAGATGATCGAGCGCGGTCCGGGTCGCAATTGTGTAAGCCCAGGTCTTGAGACTGCACCTTCCCGCGAATGTGGCAAGCCCCTTGGATATCTTGAGCAGGGATTCCTGCAACAAGTCCTCGGCCGTGGCCGGGTTTCCGACCATTCGCGAAAGGTAAACGCCGAGGCTCGGGGAGAGTTCCCGGACGACGTCTTGAAAATCAGGGTTGGCCATTAGCGAGCTTTTTGGACTCCGTCTCCCCAATTCTACCCGCAACAGCTCGACTTCGTCCCCGCTTTGTTGTCAGCCTCGGTTGCAGGAGCGATCGTAACCCGATCGAGCGGGCAGCCGATATCGTCCAACGGCCCACCCTCAACGCCATCTACCATGGCCTGCGCTGTCGACAAAACCTTCACTGCGGGTCTCTGCCGCACGAAGTCCGCTGCATTGAGTGCCAGCTGCAGCTCCCAACTTTCGATGCCTGCGGCCTTAGCCTTAGGCACAATTGACTCGACACAAGGCACGCAGTTGCTCCCGATAGCCGCGCCCAGGGCTACGAAGAGTTGTTCTCTTTCGCTCAGTGATTTCATCGATTTCCCTCCTCATTACAGATTTCGACGATTCACCTGTATAGACGTATTGTTTCGCACAATGGATACAAAAACGAGCTGCTGTGGCAGCCCCTCGTTTGTGGACGCCGATTCTCCATTTGATGGCTATCGAGAGATGTGTGAATGTCCGGAGCTGGCCGGTAGCGGAAGGTTGCGATTTCCGTAAACAAGACACTCAGGCGACTGCTATCGGAAAAAGCAGACGTTCATTAGCAGCGTCAGCTCCTGACCCCGACAAGCCCCTGACCATCTCACATTTGCAGTCTTTTGAAGCCTTTATTCCAGAGCACCTCGAGAAGTTTCAATTTTTTATTCTCTTTTGAATTGTTTATTACGCCGAACCAAAACCAACAACTCTAGGCGCCTGAGCTATTCAACTGTTACCGACTTCGCCAGATTCCTCGGCTGATCCACGTCCGTCCCCTTGATTACCGCAACGTGGTAAGCCAATAACTGCAGCGGTACCGTGTACACGATCGGTGCAATGAGCCTATCCGCGTGTGGCATCGCGATGACCTTCATGCCGGGTTCGCTCTTGATGCCCGTCTCGCTGTCTGCAAATACATATAACTGGCCGCCGCGCGCTCGCACTACCTGCATGTTCGACTTCAGCTTATCCAGGAGCTCATTGTTTGGCGCAACGACAACGACCGGCATTTCGTCATCGATCAGGGCCAGTGGCCCATGCTTGAGCTCACCCGCGGCGTAAGCTTCTGCATGAATATACGAAATCTCCTTCAGCTTCAGCGCACCCTCCATAGCGATCGGCCACATCGGTCCGCGCCCAAGAAAAAGCGTGTGCTGCTTATCGGCAAAATCCTTGGCCAGCTCTTGCAATTGCCCGCTCATTTTCAGCACCAGGTCGGAGGCGGCGGCGGCGTGCGTAAGATTGGAGACGAATTCTCGCTCCCGTTCCGGAGACAATCCGCGATGCTTCGCCATCATCAGTGTAACGAGGAGTATCGATAGCAATTGGGTCGTAAACGCCTTTGTACTTGCAACACCGATCTCCGGGCCTGCCTGCGTCATCATCACGAGATCGGACTCGCGCACCATGGAACTATGCGCACTATTGCAGATTGTCAGCGTACCCAGATAGCCTAATTCTTTGGCGATGCGCAACGCCTCCAAGGTATCCGCGGTTTCGCCGGACTGTGAAAGTGTGACGAACAGTGACTTCGGCGGCACAACGACATGGCGGTAGCGATACTCGCTTGCGATTTCGACCTGACATGGCACACCGGCCAGCGCCTCGACCCAGTACTTGGCAACACAGCCTGCGTGGTAACTGGTTCCGCAGGCCACGATGTGCATATGCTCAACCTGATCGAGTAGCTCGACAGCTCGTGGCCCGAGTGACTCGGCAACGACTCGTTGATTCGAAACACGACCGTAGAGTGTATCCGCCAACGCGCTCGGCTGGTCGAATATTTCTTTCAGCATAAAGTGACTGTAAGGTGCTTTTTCGGCGGACGAACTGTCCCATTCCGTCTCGTGGACTTCGCGTGTGACCGGCTTGCCGTCGGTAGCAACGATGCGAACGCCGTCGCGTCGAATCTCCGCGAGGTCGCCCTGTTCCAGGTAAATGAATCGCTGCGTGACTGGTAGCAATGCAGGCACACCACTGGCCACAAAATTTTCTCCATCCCCAAGCCCCACAACGAGCGGGCTCGCCACGCGACTTACTACGATTCGGGTCGGGTCTTCGGCATCAACGACGAGGAGTGCGTATGCTCCTTCAAATCGTTCGACCGCCTTGCCGACCGATTCAACAAGGTCAAGCCCTTGTTTCAGGTAGTCATGGATGAGGTGTGCGGCGACTTCCGTATCCGTCTCCGACTCGAACACGTAACCTTTTTGCAGCATTTCGTCCTTGATCGGCTGAAAGTTTTCGATGATGCCGTTATGGATGACAGCAACCCGGCCGGCCGACACATGCGGATGCGCATTTGCCTCGGTAACTCCGCCGTGAGTAGCCCAGCGTGTGTGCGCGACGCCGATGCCACCCTGCAGAGGCTTTTTTGTAAGCTTGTCTTCGAGCTCTGCCACCTTACCGACGGTACGGCACAAACGAAGCGTATTGTCTGCATCGACAACGGCCACACCCGCCGAGTCATAGCCACGATATTCGAGCCGCCGCAAGCCCTCGACAAGGATCGGGACGATATTCCGTTCAGCAACGGCGCCGACAATTCCGCACATAAACCGGTTCTCCCTGGCAGAGTGCTATTCTATTGAAAAATATGCTCTTTCGGGGCTGCTTTTGCCAGAATCAGCCTTTTTTAACGGGTTTTTTCCACCCCTGGATCGTCACCTGTTTCGAGCGCTCCAGCGTTAATTCGCCGGCGGGAGCAGGCTTCGTTATCGTCGACCCTGCCCCGATTGTCGCTCCCTCACCTATTTCGACCGGCGCAACCAGGTTCACACCAGAGCCAACGAAAACATTGTCCCCGATTACTGTCTTGTGTTTGTTGGCGCCGTCATAATTACACGTGATCGTGCCGGCGCCAACGTTGACGGCCGTCCCAATTTCGGTATCGCCGATATAGGTCAGATGATTTACTTTGCTGCCGTCGGCGACGGTACTCTTTTTGATCTCCACGAAATTACCGATCTTGACGTTGTTCGCGAGCGTTGCGCCCGGGCGCATACGCGCAAACGGCCCGATCTCGCAGTCGCTGCCCGTCACTGCCCCTTCGATGTGGCAATTAGAGTGCACAATCGTGCCCGGCCCGAGTTTGCTGTCACGGATCAGGTTGTTCGATTCAATGTGCGTGCCGTCGCCGAGGACGACGTCACCTTCGAAGACGGCGTTAACGTCGATGAACACATCTTTACCGCAATCCAGTTTGCCGCGAATGTCGACGCGCGCAGGATCGGCAAAGCCGACACCTTGTGTCATTAATTCATCGACGCGGCGCGCCTGCAGCGCGCGTTCAGCCTCCGCTAATTGTTTCTTGTCATTGATACCCATTACTTCCACCCAGTTATCTGCCCGGATGCCCCGGACGCAGATACCATCACGTACAGCCATCGCAATAACGTCAGTCAGATAATACTCGCCCTGCACATTGTCGTTATCAATCTGCTCAAGCCAGGTTTTGAGCCGCTTGCCCGGACATACCATTACGCCCGTGTTTATCTCGGTGATCGCGCACTGCTCCTCGGTCGCATCCTTGTCCTCGACGATTCCGGTTACAGATTCGCCGTCGCGAAGAATACGGCCATAGCCTGTCGGATTCTCCATATTGACTGTCAGGACGCTGAGCTCATCGGCCGCGGTAGCCGCAAGTTGCCGCTGCAACGTTGTTGCGGTCAGCAGCGGGACGTCACCGAAAAGGATCAATACCTGATTGTCGTCCGGAGTATCCGGCATCGCCTGTTGCACCGCATGCCCCGTCCCGAGCTGCTCAGCCTGCAGTACCCAGCGCACGCCGGTGCGTGCGCAGGCTGAGATCACGGTTTCGCCTCCATAGCCGTAGACAACCGCAATATCGCTCGCTCCAAGCGCCTCTGCACAATCAAGAACATGTGTTAGCAACGGCCGCCCCGCCAGCGGCTGCAGTACTTTTGGCAGCTCCGAGCGCATACGCGTGCCCTGGCCGGCCGCCAGGATTATGACACTTCGGGGCAAATCCGAAACTCCATGTTTCACAGCCTGACGATAATACCGCAACAATGCTTCAGCTGGTGTTAATCAATATGCAGTATGCTCGATAGTATGCTACGCGTTACGATCTTTGCGGCCCTGGTATTGCTCGCCGGTTGTAATCACTCCATTTACTTGCGTGATGGCGTCACCGATGGCGACACCTTTCATCTTGCGCCGCGTGCGCTTGTCGATGATGATCCGGTGTTGCAAAGCTGGGTCTCTTACAGCCTCACGCGCAGCACCTGCCAGCTGTTGATCGACGCGGCCAACCCGGCCCGCGCAAGCTCTTACGGTTGCGAGTTTTCGGCGCGGCAGAATCTCCTCGATACCTGGGAGGAGCAGAAGCTCGAGCACGCGGGAGTGGCAGACCCCTATCTCGATTCGCTGCTCGATGTCAGAAACGCGGGATTCCTCGACGAGTACACAGTAATCTATTTCGCACGGAAACACTGGCAGGTACCGGTGGAAGTCGATACCCGGACGTTTGTTAAATGGCGGCGCACGCATTTGCCACAGCACAAACCCGAAACCAGGTGGATAGGTTTCTGGAGTTATGGCGACAGCGCCCGTCCGTGAGGTTCAGCCCGTGACGCTCAGGTAGCGCTCGCCACGATTCAGAAACTTTGCCTTGGCGAAAATATTGCAGCCCGTTTCCTCTCTGGCTGTTTTAAGTTTGATCAGTGGCGTATTGCCGATGGGGTCGAGCACGCCCGAGACAAGCAGGCAAGTCAGGATTGCCCTTGGGCAGGCAACGTCATTCGGCTGCGCACAGGTCGTCATAATCCAGCCTCTCTCGGTTCCACACAGCATTGTCAAGCCCGTCGGCCGTTCGCCCTACACGCAATTGCCGCCGATCTTTCCGTGAATTCAACCGCATGACGATGTTAATCTTCGAGCAGCGAATCTTGCCCAGAAAAAGAAACCTTAAAGCATGAGCACAGAAACAACCATTTTCGTCGGCGTCGCTCTCTATATGGCCGCAATGCTCGCTGTAGGCTATTTCGCCTCGAAGAAAACGCACACCGTCACCGAATTCGTGCTTGCCGGTCGCGGACTTCCACTTTGGCTGTGCACGATGACCGTTATCGCCACCTGGTTCGGTGGCGCCATGATGATGGGCGGTGCCGGCGCAGCATACGACCACGGGATGCTGGGTGTTATCGCGGACCCCTGGGGTGGCGCTCTTGCTTTGCTGCTTATCGGTTTCTTCTTCGCCCGGATGTTCCGGCGACTGCGCATAATGACCGTCGCAGATTTCATGCGGCAGCGCTATGGCAAAGCTGCTGAAGTCGCCATCACCATCACTTCGCTGTTTTCCAATATCGTTTGGGTCGGCGCGATGCTGGTCGCATTTGGTCTTATATTCGAGTCGCTCACGAACATCCCGCTGGAGGTGGGCATCATCGGCGGTGCGATCGTGATTTTTATCTACACGGCTATCGGCGGCATGTGGGCGGTGGCACTAACCGACTTCGTACAGATGGTGATTATTATAGTAGGACTCATCATCTTGCTCACAGTCGTATTAATAGACGTAGGCGGTTGGAGCGCGATCGCGCCGCAACTTGGTGAGCATACGTTTCGAATGCTGCCGCTCGAGAATAGCCGGGAACATTGGCTGAACTACTTGCGTGCCTGGACGATTATCGGCGTCGTCGATATATCCGCGCAGACGTTGTTCCAGAGAGTTGCTTCCGCGAAAAACGAGAGGGTTGCACAGAATTCTTTCTACCTCGGCAGTATTGGTTACCTGCTGTTCGGCATGATTCCCATTTTCCTCGGCATAATTGGCAGTGTCACGATGCCAGAGCTGACGTCTTCGGAAACCGTCATTCCGGAAATGGCGATTAAGCATCTGCATCCTGTCGCTATTGCCATTTTTGTCGGTGCCATGCTGGCCGCGATCATGAGCTCTGCGGACAGCGCATTACTTGCGAGTGCCAGCATCCTTGCCAAGAATGTTCTGCCACTCGTCAGGCACGAACCATCGGCCAACCTGTCATTGATCGTCGCTCGCGTGTCGATTCCTGCGTGCGGCATTATCGCCATAATCATTGCAATGAAAATGCAGATCGTATTCAACCTGATGATCGATGCGAATATTCTGGGCCTCGCCGCAATCATTGTCCCGTTTATCATGGGTGTGTGGTGGAAGAAGGCCAACCGGACCGGTGCGTTGTCTGCAATGGCCGCCGGCATCTCGGTATGGCTAATGACGCTGTTTGTCGCACCGGAATTGCCGGCCGACTTTATCGGGCTCGCTGCATGCTTCATGACGATGCTGGTCGTCACTCCATTGACACAGACTTTCGACCCACCGCGGCCCCTGCTTGATGCGGAAGGAAACGAAGTCGACGCGTCGCACCGACTGGGGGTATTGCCGCTGTTTGGCCGATCTGGCTGACAGTGCCGTCGCGGGCATGGCCCACTCTTACGATGCTCTGGTGTTCTATCTTTTGCCTTTGAGCTTTTGCGCCGCCTGGTAGCGGGCGCGGGCTTCGGCGAGCTCCTGCTGTGCGCGCGCAACGTCTGTCTCTTCCGATGCACCTTCGAGGGCCTTTTCAGCTTCCTGCTGGGCGGCGAGCGCCGCGGCTTCGTCGAGCTGATCGCCGCGTAGCGCGGTATCGGCCAGCACGGTGACGAGGTACGGCTGCACCTCGATCATGCCACCGGTGATATAAAAGAAATGTTCGTTGCCTTCGGTATCTTCGACACGTACTTCGCCCGGCTTCAACGCCGACAACAACGGCGCGTGACGCGGCGCGATGCCGATCTCACCCATCTTCGCGGGCGCGTAAACCATCTGGGCTTCGCCCGAATGGATTTCACCTTCCGCGGATACGATGTCGACTTTGATCGTGGCCATAGATTCTTCCCGTCGCCTTACTGCATCGATTTGGCTTTTTCGACAACCTCGTCGATCGTACCGACCATGTAGAACGCCTGCTCGGGTATGTGGTCGTAATCGCCGTTCACGATGCCGTTAAAACCACGAATCGTTTCTGCCAGCGACACGTATTTGCCCGGCGAGTTCGTGAACACCTCCGCCACGAAGAACGGCTGTGACAGGAAGCGCTGCACCTTACGCGCCCGGGTTACGATGAGTTTGTCATCCTCGGACAATTCGTCCATACCGAGAATCGCGATGATGTCCTGCAGTTCCTTGTAGCGCTGCAACACCGCTTGTACACCGCGGGCACAGTCGTAGTGTTCCTGGCCGATTATATTCGGATCGAGGATTCGCGACGTCGAGTCGAGCGGGTCTACGGCCGGGTAGATGCCCAGTTCGGCGATCTGCCGCGACAGGACGAGCGTTGCATCGAGGTGAGCGAAAGTCGTGGCCGGCGACGGATCCGTGAGGTCGTCCGCGGGCACGTATACGGCCTGGAAGGACGTGATCGAACCCGTCTTGGTCGATGCGATGCGCTCCTGCAGGATGCCCATTTCCTCGGCCAGCGTCGGCTGGTAGCCCACCGCCGATGGCATGCGGCCAAGCAGCGCCGATACTTCGGTGCCGGCCAGCGTGTAACGATAGATGTTGTCGATGAACATCAGGACGTCACGGCCTTCGTCGCGGAACGCCTCCGCCATCGTCAACCCGGTCAGCGCCACGCGCAGGCGGTTGCCCGGTGGCTCGTTCATCTGCCCATAAACAAGCGATACCTTGTCGATAACTTTGGACTCGGTCATTTCGTGGTAGAAGTCATTACCTTCACGCGTACGCTCGCCGACGCCGGCGAACACCGAGTAGCCCGCATGTTCGTGCGCGATGTTGCGAATCAGCTCCATGAGCGCAACCGTCTTGCCGACACCCGCGCCGCCGAACAGGCCGACCTTGCCGCCCTTGGAGATAGGCATGATCAGATCCACCACCTTGATGCCGGTCTCGAGAATCTCGGTCGTCGCCGCCTGCTCCTCGTACGTGGGCGCCGTGCGATGGATAGGCATCAGCGTCTCGGCGCCGATGGCGCCGGCATTGTCAATCGGCTTGCCAAGCACATCCATGATGCGGCCCAGCGTCTTCTCGCCGACCGGCACTGAAATCGGTTGCCCGGTATTACTGACGGCCATGCCGCGCTTCAGGCCTTCCGATGAGCCCATCGCAATCGTGCGCACCACACCATCACCCAGCTGCTGCTGAACTTCGAGGGTGATATCGACATCGTCGATGATCAGCGCGTCGTAAATTTTTGGAATCTGGTCCGCCGGGAATTCGACATCCACGACAGCGCCAATAATCTGCACAGTGTTTCCGGTGCTCATGTGTAGGTCCTCAACCTGATACCGCGGCCGCGCCGCCGACAATTTCTGAAATCTCTTGTGTAATCGCTGCCTGTCTTGCCTTGTTGTAATCGAGCTGCAGCTTGTCGATGATCTCACCGGCATTGTCCGTCGCCGATTTCATCGCCACCATCTTCGCCGCCATCTCGCACGCGAAATTCTCGACCGCACCACGATACACCTGTGATTCGATGTAGCGCCCCAGGAAGTCTTCGAGGAGCTCGCCGGCTTCGGGCTCGTAGATATAGTCCCAGTATTCCTGCAGATCTTCCTCGTCGAGCCGAATCTCGCTGACCGGCAACAAAGTCGTAACTTCGGGCTTCTGGCTCATGGCGCTGATGAACTCGTTGTGCACGAGGAACAGCCGATCGATTCTGCCGTCGCTGTAGGCATCGAGCATGATCTTGATCGAGCCGATCAGGTCATTGACGGCGGGTCGGTCCCCAAGGTGGCTCGCCGTGCCGACAACGTTGCCGCCGAGGCGGCGAAAAAATTGCACGGCCTTCGCGCCGACGAGCGCCAGATCAACCTCGACATTTTGGTCCTGCCACTTCGCGATCTCGCCGATGACTGTTTTAAACAGATTGACGTTCAGCCCACCGCACAGACCGCGGTCGGTCGAGATAATGATGAAGCCAACACGCTTGATGTCCCGTTCTATCAGGAACGGGTGTTTGGTGTCCGGGTTCGCATGCGATAAGTGGCTGATCACGCGCCGGATGCGTTGTGCATAGGGGCGTGACGCTTCCATCTGCGCCTGCGCTTTGCGGATTTTGCTGGCCGCAACTTTTTCCATCGCGCTCGTGATCTTCTGCATGTTCTTCACGCTGCGGATCTTGTTGCGTATTTCCTTTTCACCGGGCATCTATGTTCTTCCTGTCATCGCTATCGCGCGCATGGCGCCTTCCTACAGCGCCTCTTTCGTGGGAGGCCGCCATGCGGGCGACATTAATACGCGCCTTTTTCAGCAAATCCGTCGCAGACTTTCTTGAGGCTGGCCGCGACATCGTCGTCGTAGTCACCTGATTCGTTGATCGAGTCGAGTACGTCACCATGATTCGCTTTCGCAAAGTCGTGCAGCGCCGTCTCGTAATCCATGACTTTCGCGACTGCCACATCATCGAGGTAGCCCTCGTTGACCGCGTACAGTGACAGCGCCATTTCGGCGATCGACAAGGGCGAATACTGCTTCTGCTTCATGAGCTCGGTAACACGCTCGCCGCGCTCGAGCTGGGCACGCGTCGTCGCGTCGAGGTCTGATGCAAACTGTGCAAACGCCGCAAGTTCCCGATATTGAGCCAGGGCCAGGCGAACTCCGCCACCGAGCTTCTTGATGATCTGCGTCTGCGCCGCGCCGCCAACACGCGATACCGACAGGCCCGCGTTAATGGCCGGCCGTATACCAGCGTTGAATAGATCAGTCTCGAGGAATATCTGGCCATCGGTGATCGAGATGACGTTCGTCGGCACGAACGCGGACACGTCGCCAGCCTGCGTCTCGATGATCGGTAGCGCGGTCAGAGACCCGGTCTTGCCTATGATCTTGCCGCCGGACACTGCTTCAACATGTGCCGCGTTGACGCGTGATGCCCGCTCCAGCAATCGTGAATGCAGGTAGAAAACGTCACCCGGATACGCTTCGCGGCCCGGTGGCCGACGCAGCAGCAACGATACCTGCCGGTACGCCCAGGCCTGTTTGGTCAGGTCATCAAAGATGATTAACGCGTCTTGACCACGGTCGAGGAAATACTCGCCCATCGACGTGCCCGAGTACGGCGATATGTACTGCATCGCAGGACTGTCGGCGGCAGCGGCAGCAACCACGATCGTGTGCTCCATCGCGCCTTCCTCTTCGAGTTTTCTGACGACGCCCGCAATCGACGACGCTTTCTGGCCGATCGCCACATAGATGCACTTTATGCCGGTGCCCCTCTGGTTGATGATCGTGTCGACGGCGACGGCGGTCTTACCCGTCTGGCGGTCACCGATAATCAGCTCACGCTGACCGCGACCGATCGGCACCATCGAGTCGATTGATTTCAGACCCGTCTGTACCGGTTGGCTTACCGACTGCCGCGCGATGACGCCGGGCGCGACTTTTTCGATCGGTGCCGACAGGTTGGTGTCGATCGGGCCCTTGCCATCGATCGGCATGCCGAGCGCGTCGACAACGCGGCCGAGCAATGCCTCACCGATCGGCACTTCGAGAATGCGGCCGGTCGTCTTGACAGTGTCGCCTTCCGAAATATGCTTGTAATCACCCAGGACCACCGCGCCCACCGAGTCCTGCTCGAGGTTCAACGCCATGCCAAAAGTGTTCTGCGGGAATTCGAGCATTTCGCCGTAACGGGCGTCTGCGAGCCCGTGAATTCGCACGATGCCGTCCGTAACACCGATGACGGTGCCAACGTCACGCGCCTCCGCGCTTGCTTCGAAGTTCTCGATGCGCTCTTTAATCAGCTGGCTGATTTCAGAAGCTTTGAGTGCCATCTTGTTTTCCTCTTTATTTGATCAGTGCGTTCGTAAGGCCATCGAGCCGTGCCCGCAGCGATCCATCAATTACGACATCGCCGGCCCTGATCACTGCGCCACCGATGAGTTGTTCGTCGATTTCCGTCGCCAGGTTAATCTCGCGCCCGAGCCGCTCGCGAAGCGCCTTCGAGATTGCGTCTCTTTGCTTCTTGCTGACCGGGCTTGCCGATGTCACCGTAACGTCAACGACGTTCTCGACCTCCGCCTTTAGCACTTCGAAATGGTTCGAAATCTCGGGCAACACCGCGATGCGGTCGTATTCCAGCAACAGCTTGAGAAAATTCGTGCCGCGCTTGTCCTTGCCCGCCAGCAGCCCGGCCCCCGCCTTGTCGAACAGGCCTGTCAGGAATTCGAGTCGCTGCCCGTCAGTAAACGCCGGATCCCCGAGGTACTGAACAACTGTGCCATCCGCGAGCAGTTGTCCGGCCGTCTCGAGCGACTCCGACCAGCGCGCGAGTTCCCCGGCCTCATGTGCCAGTTCGAACACGGCCTGCGCATAGGGTCTGGCGATCGTGTTGTTTTCAGCCATACCGCCTTACAGCTCCTGGGCCAGCTTGCTGAGGATATCCTCGTGCTGCTTGTCGTCGATTTCGCGCCGCAGAATCTTCTCGGCGCTGGCGATCGCTATGGCTGAGACCTGGCCACGCAGCTCCTCGCGAGCACGATTCGCTTCCTGCTCGATCTCGGCTTGCGCCGCCGCCAGTTGCCGTGCACGTTCTTTGACGCCATCCGCTTTGCCTTCGGCAACGATTTCGTTGGCACGCGAATGCGCCTGGTCGAGGATGCCGGTCGCCTGCTTGCGCGCGTTCGCGACGATCTCATCCGCTTCGGCGTGTGCCCGCTCGAGTTTCTCCTGGCCTTTATCGGCAGCGGCGAGTCCCTCGGCGATTCTCTCCTGACGTTCTTCGATCGCGCCCAGAAGCGGCGGCCAGATGAACTTCATACAGAACCAGACGAACACGATCATCGCGATCGACTGGCCGATTAGGGTCAAATTAATATCCACCGGATACTCCTAGCGTGTATCTTTTTATCTACCCGGAATCGCAGCCGCGCACACGGCGCGCTGCCACGATGCTCGGGTGTTTCTGATTAGCCGCCAGTTGCAGCCTGCAGCTGACCGATGAACGGATTGGCAAATGCGAAGAACAGTGCGATACCCACACCGATCATTGCCACGGCGTCGAGGAGGGCGACGACGATGAACATCTTCGTCTGCAGCATCGGTGCCAGCTCCGGCTGCCGAGCAGCACCCTCGAGGAAGCGGCCGCCCAGAAGGCCCATGCCGATACCGACGCCAAGGGCGCCGAGACCGATCAAAAGCGCGACGGCAATCGCCGTGAAGCCAATAACAGTTTCCATCAGTTTCTCCTAGTCAGGATCAAATCCAGCTTGTTGAAATAAAAGCAAATGCAAATCAGTGCGATTCCGATGCCAGGCTTAAATAAACTATGGTCAGCATCATGAAAATAAAGGCCTGCAGCGTCACAATCAGGACATGAAATACCGCCCAGCCGAAGTGCAGCGGCAGCTGGTAGATACCGAGCAACGCAATCAGGATGAAGATAAGCTCGCCGGCAAACATATTGCCGAAAAGTCGCAGGCTCAGAGAGACGGGCTTTGCCAGTAGTGCGACGCTCTCGAGGATGAAGTTAAAGGCGATGATGAACGGCGCGGCAATCAGGCCCGGGCCTTTCAAGGGTGGCGCAATGGGATGTAGCGTGAGCTCGGCAATGAAACCCGTGACCCCCTTGTTCTTGACCGTGTAAATGATGATCAGGAAGAATACGGCGATCGACATGCCGAACGTCACGTTGACATCGGTTGTCGGCACAACCTTCATATACGGTATGCCGGCGGCGCTTGCGGCCAACGGTATCCAGTCGACCGGCACCAGGTCCATGAGATTCATCAGAAAGACCCACACGAAGATCGTCAGACCCAGTGGCGCTATGAGACGACTCTTGCCGTGAAACGTATCTTTGACGGCGCCATCGACAAAATCGACGATCATCTCGACGAAAGCCTGAAACCTGCCGGGCTTGTCGGGCGACGTTTTCCTCGCAACACCGTGGAACAGCCAGACGAAGAGGAGCCCGAGCAGTACTGACCAGAACATCGAATCGACGTTGATCGTCAGCGGATTGCCGGCGCAATGATTCCAGACCCACTCACCAGCCTCGTCCTTGCAGACCTGGAGGTTTTGCAGGTGGTGCGTAATGTAATCGCCGGAGGTCTGCGGTCCGTGTCCGCCTTCAGTCGCCATTCTTGGTTTCCGTTATCTCTTCCGTTCCTCGTCCATCGCGCAGCAAAAGACCCCCGAAGGTCGCGAGCTGCGCGGCTATGAACCCCGCAAATAATGGCGCGACGCTAAGCGGCCGCACCAGGACGAAAACGATGCTGAACATCAGCACGGTGAGCGCCAGTTTGCCAAGTTCACCGATGTATGCCGCCCGGATCAGACTGCGTGCCCCGGAATCCCGGCGGTCTACCGCGAGCCGCAGCGCCAGGAAAGCATTCGGCAGCGCGCAGGTCAGGCTGCCCAAAAGCGCCGAGTAACCTGCGACGTGTCCATAGATACCCCAAAGCACGGCGGCCAAGACCACCCCGATTCCGATCTGCCCCGCTAGTACCTTGAGCATGATTTGCTTGCCTCCGGCACTAAAAACGCCACGTCCATCGGGCTAACCGGCGGCTTGTGGCGCTTGTCTGATCGGTGTTTCCAGGCGGGCCTTAAAATAGCCCGCGCATTATAGTGTCAGCCCCCCAGTCATGGCAACAGAGCCGGGGCGCCAGGCGAGGCCTTTTTGCCCTGTTTTTACGGGGGTTTATCGAGGTTCCGGACGCTACTTAATGTGTTTGAGAATGCCGTCGAGTTCGTCGAGGTTGTTATAGCTGATCACGAGCTTCCCGGATCCTCGTCGCGTGTGGTCGACCCGTACTTTGGCACCCAGTTTCTCGGACACCTCGATCTCGAGCCGGCGGATATCCGCATCCGCCGAGCCTGGTTGATTCGCCCGCCTCTTCTTGCCGGCATTATCGAGCATTCGTTTAACAAGCCGTTCGGTGTCTCGCACCGACATGCCTTTCCTGACCACCTGTCGCGCCGCGTCGAGTTGCTGCACAGGATCGCTGATCGCGAGCAACGCCCGGGCATGGCCCATCTCAAGCTGGCGTGCTTCGAGCATCGGTTTGACCTTGTCCGACAAATCCCGCAGCCGCAACAGATTGCTGACCGCCGCACGCGAGCGGCCGACAGCTGCAGCGGCCTCGGCATGCGTCAGGTCGAATTCCCGGATCAGCCGATCGAGCGCCCTCGCTTCCTCGAGCGGATTCAGGTTTTCGCGCTGAATGTTCTCGATCAGCGACATCGCGATCGCGGTTTCATCGGGCACTATGCGGATAATCGTCGGAATGTCGTCGAGGCCCGCCATCTGCGCGGCACGCCAGCGCCGTTCGCCGGCAATAATCTCGTAGCGCTGTGCGCCATCATCACTCGCGACTGGGCGCGCCACGATCGGCTGCACGACGCCCTGAGCCCGGATCGAATTCGCGAGGTCTTCGAGAGAGTCCTGGCGAATATCGTCGCGCGGCTGATACTGACCGCGCTGCAGCAGGTCGAGTGGGATCTGGCGCATTCCGTCGTCGCCGCTTGCGCCTGTCACCGCCGCCGTCTCGGCAATCGGCTTGCTCAAGAGCGCATCCAGACCCCGGCCTAATCGTTTCTTTTTGACATTCATCTCAGACATGTTCCTTGGCGACCTTATACAACACGCAAATGCTGCTCCCGTGCATCCTCCCGGCGCAGTATCTCACCGGCAAGGGCCAGGTAGGAAATCGCGCCACGCGACGATCGATCGTGCAGCAGCACGGGACGACCAAAACTCGGCGCCTCGGCGAGCCGGACATTTCGCGGTATCACCGTGCGGAACACTTTGCGATCGAAGTGCTCGAGCAGTTGCATCGATACTTCGTTAGCGAGATTGACGCGCGGATCGAACATCGTGCGCAGTATGCCGAACACTTCGAGCCCGGGATTGACCGATGCCCGCACCTGTTCGATCGTTTTGAGCAGAGCGCTTAAGCCTTCGAGTGCGTAATACTCGCACTGCATTGGAATCAGCACGCCGTCGGCAGCCGTCAACGCGTTAATCGTTAACATGTTTATCGATGGCGGGCAGTCGATCAACACGAAATCATAAAGTCCGGCAACCGGCGCAAGCGCCTTGCGGAGCTTCATCTCGCGGCCGATTTCCTGCAGCAGCTTGACCTCGGCGAGGGTCAGGTCTTCATTAGCGGGCAGCACCGCGAATCCGCCTTCCGGCGCCGTAATGATCGTATCGGCAGCCGTTGCATCGCCCAGCAACACATCACAGGTCGAAAGCTCGATCTCCATCTTGTTGATGCCGCAGCCCATCGTGGCATTGCCTTGCGGGTCCACATCGACGAGCAGGATTCGACGCTGCGTTGCCGCCAGCGATGCCGCAAGATTGACGCAGGTTGTCGTCTTGCCGACCCCGCCTTTCTGGTTTGCTACTGCAATTATTCGCGTCATCATCTTACTTAGGTCGCATAAGCACCGCATGCCGCGACCCCTGTTCGAGTCCCGGCACATGCAGCTCCACCACGCTGCAATCCCATGAGTCTGGCACAGATTCTAATTCTTCTGCCGGGTAGCGCCCCTTGAGCGCCACGAATACCCCGCCCTCTCCTACGAGGTGACCGGCGATGTCGATGAGCCGCGGCAATGCCGCGACGGCTCGTGCGATCACCGTATCAAAGCGCCCGGCAGGTGCATAGTCCTCCGTGCGGGCTTTTACGGCAGTCACATTGCCGAGCCCCAGCAGCGCTGCTACATGCTGCACGAACATGATCTTCCTGTTGTTGCTGTCAACGAGCTCGAACGATCGCCCGGGTTCGGCAATCGCGAGCGGCAACCCCGGGAAACCAGCCCCTGTTCCGACATCGAGAATGCGGTTCCCTTTCAGATATGGTCGCACGACGAGGCTGTCGAGAAGATGACCCGTGATCATCTCATCGGGATCACGTATCGCCGTCAGGTTGACACGCTCGTTCCAGCGGTCGAGTTCGTCGAGCAGCGTTGCGAATTTCCCCGCCGCATCCTCGGGAAATACTTGTCCGAGATCGCCGAGGGCGCTTTCAATGGCAGATGTGAAGCGGCCGGCGGGCACCTATTTTTCCCCGCGCAGGTGCTCCCTGAGGAAAAGAACCGTGGCCTGTTGATAAATATCGCGATTTTCCTTCTTTCTGTAGCCATGGCCTTCGTTGAGCGCATTCATGTACCAGACCGTCCGCCCCTGTTCCCTGAGCGCAGCAACTATTTGCTCTGACTCCGTCACGGGTACCCGCGGGTCATTCTGACCTTGCACCACAAGCATCGGCACCTGCATCCTGGCCACATTATTGAGCGGGCTGATCTTCTGCAAATAGGCGCGCATTGCCGGCTCCCGTTCATCGCCATACTCGGCGCGGCGCAGGTCGCGACGGTAGTCCTCGGTGTTTTCGAGAAACGTGACAAAACTGCTGATGCCGACGATGTCGACAACCGCCCTGAGCCGGTCGCTGAAATGCACGGCGCTTGCCAGCACCATATAGCCACCGTAACTCCCGCCGAAAACAGCGATACGATCCTGATCCAGGTCGGACTGTGTGCCGATCCAGTCGAGAAGTGCACCGATGTCGCGCACGGAATCCTCTCGCTTGAAGCCATTATCGAGCTTGAGGTAGCTCTTGCCATAGCCGGCCGAGCCCCTGACGTTCGGCACGACAACGGCCGCACCGACTTTATCCAGCCACATCTGGTAAGTGCTGCTGAAGGCTGGTCGCGCCTGGCTTTCCGGGCCGCCGTGTATAGAGATAATGACCGGAAACGGTCCAGCGCCCGCCGGTTTGTAAACCCACGCAGGAATCTGTCGCGGCTCACCGGCTACCGTGTCGAAGGTCGGGTAATGTATAAGCTCCGGCGTGCGAAACGCCAAGGTATCGAGGCCACCGACCTCGCTCGTCGTCCAGCGAACCAGGCGACCGTATTCGAGCGGCTGCGCGCCGAGCTCGAGCACAAAGGTGTCACTCGGCGTCGTTGTGGTGTTGAGCGTCATGGCCAGGCTGCGATCATCGGGGCTGAACGCCAGCCTGCCTGCTGTGAGACCGACGGGCAGGTTGTCGACGCTTGCGTATTGCCTGGTCGCCGTGTCGAGCAGATAGACCTGCGACCGTCCGTTATCGTTGACGACAAATGCCAGACGGCTGCGGTCATGGCTGATGGCGCCGTCGTCAATATTCCAGGGGATGTCGGCCGTTACGATCTCAGGCACAGCCCCTGCGTCGATGGCTTGCCAGGCGAGCTGCTTGAACTCGCTCGCCTGATCTGTCACTAACCAGAAACCGTCGCGCGCATCGTCGAACGCCAAAGGAAAGTTCGCGCTGATGTTGCCGGGCCCGCCCGCCAGAAGCTGTGCGTCACCTGAATCAAGATCGAGCAGGTACGCCCTTGAATCACTGATACTGATGTAGTTCATCAGCAGCAATTTGCTGCCGCTGGCGGAAAACTCGGCCGGTCCCCACCATGTACCATCAGGGGACTCCAATATCATTTCGGCGCTTCTGCCCTCGGCCGCGTCCATGATCCATACGTCGTTTGACGCACCGTTGCGGCGGGTGCTCTGAAACGCGATTCGTTGACCCTGACGATCCCAGACAGCGGCGCCATTTCTGGACTCGCCGTCGGACAACATCACTGCCCTGCCCGCAACAGGATCGAATAAGAATAATTGCGTAAACTCGCTGCCGCCAACGTCTCGCGTAAACAACAGACTCTGCCCACCGGGCCGTCGCAAGACAGTGCCAACCGGCTCGTTACTGAAAGTGATCTGATGACGTGCACCCCCGGGCATATCCACGCGATGAATTTGCTCCACATCGCCAAACCGCGTTGAGATGTAGATACCGGCTCCGTCTTCGGTCCAGTCGCGGAACCGGCCCGAGCGCACATTCTGATAGCGATTCAGGCTGTCAACGATTTCGGCCGGGATGGCCGGAATGTCTTCCATGACGAGGTTGCCGTTGTTCGCCTCCGTGCGACGCACGGTTTCGGCGCCAACCGCGACGGCAAGAATGCAACAAAAGCAGCCAATCGCTAGCTTCGTGTGTGCATGCATTGCCGCTCCGGTTGTGTCATGCGTGTCAGGTAACCAATAGTGCCATGAAGTCGTCGACCGCGGTTGCGGCCAGCTTTTCCGGGTCGGCGCAGAGCGCGTCGAGCTCTGCCCATTGCTTAGGGCTGAGCTTCGGCATCACGCTGTCGACAAATTTTTGCCTGAGAGCCGGGATGCATTCCTCGCGCCGCTCGCGATGGCCCAACGGCACGTGGACTTCGACGCGAGCAGTGCTCGATCCATCTTTGAAGAATACCTGCACGGCATTACCTATGTAGCGCTTGTCGGGATCGAAGTAATCTTTGGTAAACCGCTCGTTTTTTCGAACTTCCATCTTGTTACGGAGCGCATCGATGCGCGGATCGCCGGCAACATCGTCTTCGTAATCAGCTGCCGTCAGGCGGCCGAATATCAGTGGCACCGCAGCCATGTATTGAATGCAGTGATCGCGATCTGCCGGATTGTCTAGCGGCCCGGTTTTGTCAATGATGCGAGCCCCGGCTTCCTGAGTCTCGATCACGATCCTGTTGATAACGTCGATGCGGTCTTTGACCTGGCCATGCAGCGTCATGCATGCCTCCACGCAGGTCTGCGCGTGAAACTCGGCAGGGTATGACACTTTGAACAGCACGTTCTCCATGACATAGCTGCCGTAGGCCCGCTGAAAAACAAACGGCCGGCCCTTGAAGAGCACGTCGTAGTAACCCCAGGTCTTCGCGGTCAGTGCCGACGGATACCCCATCTCGCCTGTCATCGCGATGAGCGCAAGGCGCACCGCACGGCTGGTGGCATCACCTGCCGCCCAGCTCTTGCGCGACCCGGTATTCGGCGCGTGCCGGTAGGTGCGCAGAGCACCGCCATCGATCCATGCATGCGATAACGCATTCAGGACCTGCTCACGATCGCCGCCGAGCATACGCGTCACGACAGCCGTTGACGCTACGCGCACCAGCAGCACATGATCGAGGCCGACGCGGTTATAGCTGTTTTCGAGCGCGAGCACGCCCTGGATTTCGTGCGCCTTGATCATGGCCTCGAGAACGTCGCGCATGGTGAGTGCTTGCTCGCCGGTGGCGCGGCCCTGGCGGCTCAGGTAGTCCGCCGTAGCGAGAATACCCCCAAGGTTATCCGATGGGTGGCCCCACTCGGCCGCAAGCCACGTGTCATTGAAATCGAGCCAGCGATTCATCGCGCCGATGCTGAATGCCGCCATGACCGGCTCGAGCTCGTAGGACGTGCCGGGCACGCGCGCACCGCCCGCCAACGTGGCGCCGGGCACGACCGGTCCCAGCAGCTTGGTACAGGCCGGGTAATCGAGCGCCTGAAAGCCGCACGCGAGCGTGTCCATCAGGCAGTAATGCGCAGTCTCAAAGGCAAGCTCGCTGTCTATGTCTGTGTTGCAGACGAATTCGGCGATATCGACGAGTTCCTGGTCCCAGTCGGGACGCGCTGCTGAACGAATGTCAGGACCGGACATATCGTCTCCGTCGCCTTGCAGGGTGCTGCCTAAACACGATCTTCTATGGCCACCCAGTCCTGGAGTCCGGGCCCGACGTAATCGGCGGCCGGTCGAATCAGTTTGTTGTCGGCGCGCTGCTCCATGATGTGTGCCGCCCAGCCCGTGATGCGCGAACAGACGAAAATCGGCGTAAACAGGTGGGTCGGGATACCCATGAAGTGATACACGGTCGCGGTATAAAAGTCGGCATTGGCAAACAGTTTCTTTTCGTCCCACATGACCTTCTCGATCGCCTCCGACACTGGGTACAGCGTCGTATCACCGGCTTCATCGGCAAGTATCTTCGACATGCGCTTGTTGACCGCGTTGCGCGGATCCGATGTCGTATACACACGGTGACCGAAACCCATGATCAGATCTTTGCGCGCCAGCATTTCCTTGACACCGGCCGTCGCAGCTGCGGGAGAATCGAACTTCTGGATCAGCTCCATCGCTGCTTCATTCGCGCCGCCGTGCAGCGGACCACGCAGTGCGCCGATCGCGCCGGTGACCGCGGAATGCATGTCCGACAACGTGCCGGTGATTACGCGGCCAGCAAACGTGGATGCGTTGAATTCGTGCTCGGCATACAGAATCAGCGTCGTGTCCAGACACTTGCGATGCAGTTTCGCGGGCGGTTTGCCATGCAGCATGTGCAGGAGATGTCCGGCGATGCTGTCATCATCCGTCTCGGTTTCGATGCGCACACCGTCGGTGTGGAAACGATGCCAATACAAGAGCATGGAAGGCAGACACGCGAGCAGCCTGTCAGCTACATCCTGCTGGTTCGCAAAATCGCCCTCAGGCTCGATGTTGCCCAGAAAGGATACGCCCGTGCGCAGCACGTCCATTGGATGAGCGCTGGCGGGCACCATTTCGAGAACTGTTCTTAACGCATCGGGCAGGCCGCGCAAAGACATAATCTTCGTAACGTAGCGATCGAGTTCACCGCGATTCGGCAATTTGCCGTGCAGCAACAGATGCGCCACCTCCTCGAAGGTCGCGTTGTCCGCAAGATCGTAGATATCGTAGCCCCGATACGTCAGGCCTGCGCCTTCCTTGCCGACCGTGCACAGATAAGTCTGGCCCGCGACGACGCCGGCGAGACCGCCGGTCTTTTTATGCTTTGCCATATTGTTCTCCGCTTCCGGGCCCGGGGGCACGGAAAAGTTACTCCTCACCGGTCTGTAAGCCCTCGTCGGCAAACAGCTCGTTGAGCTTGTCCTCATAGGCCTGGTAACCAAGCACTTCGTAAAGCTCCTGGCGTGTCTGCATTTTCCCGAGCGACGCTTGCTGCGTGCCGTCGGCGCGCAGCGTCGTATAGACATCGAGGGCTGCTTTGGACATTGCACGAAACGCACTCAGCGGATACAGCGCCATTCTGACGCCGGCCGCGGCGATCTCCGCCGTCGTAAACAATGGCGTCTTGCCGAATTCGGTCAGATTAGCCAGCACCGGTGCATTAACGGCTTGCGTGAACTGTTGGTATTCATCGAGCGTCGTTAATGCCTCTGCGAAGATCATGTCGGCGCCAGCTTCGACATACGCGGCGGCGCGTCCGAGCGCGGCTTGCTGCCCCTCGACGGCTTGCGCATCCGTTCTCGCCATGATCACGAACTGATCGTCGATGCGCCCGTCAACGGCGGCCTTGATGCGATCGCACATTTCGTCAGCTTGGACGAGCGCCTTGCCGGGACGATGACCGCAACGCTTGGCAGCGACCTGATCCTCGATGTGGCAGCCGGCCGCGCCTGACCAGGTCAGCTCGCGCATGGCACGCGCAATCATGAACGCGCTGCCCCAACCGGTGTCCGCATCAACAAGCAATGGCACATCCGTCACCGACGTGATACGGCGAATGTCTTCGGTGACATCGTTCAACGTCGTCATCGCGAGATCGGGCAGACCGAAGGACGCATTGGCGACACCGGCGCCGGAAAGATAGATCGCCCTGAATCCGGCCCGTTCGGCCAGTAACGCCGTATAAGCGTTGATCGTGCCGACAATCTGTAGCGGTCGTTCTGCGTCAAGCGCCGCCCAAAAGCGTCCTCCTGCGCTCATGCGTGATCTCCTCCAGACGTCGATTCGGCGGAAATTTTAATCCGCATTAAAATTCCCGATGGAGCGATTCTAAACCAGCGACCGGTCGTTTCCCAAATGGACCGACCGGTTATTATTGTCGAGATCGGCGGCGAGCGCCGCGGGCGGGATGTTCCTCGACCGAAGTAAAGCGCAGCGAAGCGAGCCATGAGGGAGAGGAATATGCCGGTCGCGGTGCTTTGCGACTGATCTCCAATGCCGCTGCTCTATTTGCCGATTTCAACGACGGTTCGTCCCGTCACGGCGCCGTCGATATGCGCCTGGAAAACCTCGGGCAGCTGGTCAAAGCTGATGCTGCGGTGGCTGATTGTGTCCAGGTGCCGGGGTCTGAGGTCGCGGCCGATACGCGACCATACGGCGAGTCGTAATTCCCGTGGCGTGTCAACCGAGTTGATCCCCAGCAGGCACACGGCGCGCAGAATGAATGGCAACACTGTCGTGTTGAGTGCCACGCTTGCCGCAAGTCCGATGCTCGCGATATTGCCGCCATAGCCCGTCGTCCTCGTCAGCCAGGTCAGGTAGTCGCCACCGAGATTGTCGATAGCCCCCGCCCACTGCGCTTTCTCCATCGGCCGCTTGCCGAGATCGATCTCGTCGCGCAGCAAGATACTGCGCGCGCCGATACTCTTTAAATAGGCTTCCTGATCGGCCTTGCCGGTCACGGCCACGACTTCGTACCCGCGGCCGTCGAGCATATCGATCGCGATGCTGCCAACGCCGCCCGTCGCGCCTGTAACCACAATCGGCCCGTTTTCGGGCCGTTGACTGTTTTGTTCCATGCGGTGAATGGCGAGCGCGGCCGTGAAACCAGCGGTGCCTATCTGCATAACCTCTGCGGCTGTCATGCCTTCGGGTATCGGTACAAGACTCGCGCTGTCGACACGCGCATATTCCGCGTAGCCGCCATCGACAGTTTCGCTCAGGCCGCAGCCGTTGACGAGCACCGCGGCTCCCGGCTGAAAATCGGCGTCGTCGGAACTGACGACCTGGCCAGCGAGATCGATACCGCCATTCAGCGGGTAGCGGCGCAGTATTTTGCCCGCGCCCGTGGCCGCCAGTGCGTCCTTGTAGTTGACCGTCGAATGACTGACCTTGACGACCACGTTGCCTTCGGTCAGATCGTCTATTGACAGCTCTTCGAACCCGGCAACGACCTTTCCGTCCCGTTCATCGATTCGGTAGGCACGAAATTTTTCCATCGCTGCTCCTAAGATCTTTGCCGGCGATCGAGCCAGACCTCGAGCCCTTGCGTGTTCAGGTCGATGTCGAGCTGCAGTATGGACCACATCATATCGCGATCACCCGTGTAGCCGTGCCGTTGCAGCCGCTCGACAAAATAATCGAACATCGCTGCCTGCAGGTTTTCGGTCCGATTCGCGTCCCCGGCGTGCATTTTCGCCATTGTGACGTAGGCGTCGATGCCCTCGTGCATGTCTGTACCGAGCCTGTCCAGGTTGCGGACGCGGCTGTAGTGCGTCAGATACAGTTGCTCTGGCTGCTTTTCCAGTATCCGCTCCACCGTCTTGTGCGCTTCCGGGGGATCAAATTGTACGGGCGTTGTCGTCGGGAAGATAAATTCGCCGGCAGCGGTGTCCAGCTCGCGGTAAGAAATGCCGAAACTGTCGCCCGTGAACACGCCCTTCGACGCCGGGTCGTGGAGACAATAATGGTGCCGGGCATGACCTTCGGTGAAGAATGTCTGTAACTCTCGTCCCGCCAGCTCGAACCATGCACCGTCATCCGGCACATCGATTCTGTTTGCATCGATGGGACGGATATTGCCGTGAATCCGCTGCGTAGTCTCTTTACCGTAAACAGCCTCGACCCCGGCAATGAGCCTGGCCGGGTCAACGAGGTGTGGCGCGCCTCGCGGATGAACGACGCAGCGCGCGTTAGGCAAATGCTGCATAAGCACACCCGCACCGCCTGCGTGGTCCAGGTGCACGTGCGTCACGAAGACATAGTCGACATCCGCTACATCCAGCCCCTGCTGCTCAAGCGCGCTCAGTAGCAGCGGCACGCTGCTGTTGACGCCCGTGTCGACAAACGCCGCCCGGCCCTGCTCGATAATAAGATGACTTGCATCCAGTGACGGGCGCACGTATTCGGTGTCGATCGCGACGATGCCGTTATCAAGCGTTGTCGTATGTGCGCGCAATTCTTCTGTGGCCGCCGTCTCGGGGCCGCCATGGTAGTGACAACGGGCACCGAATTCCAGACCGGCAGACCTGCGGTGAGCCAACATCACGTGCTAGCATCGACGGCTGTTTGACGCAGCATGCGGGGAACTGTCTTGAAAAAAGGTTTTGTCGCTTTGCTCATCGTGCTCGCGCTGATCGTGCTCGTATCACCGGGCATCGTCGGCCGCCTGGCGGAGCAGTCGATGGACGACAGTCTCGACCGGGCCGCGGCCGAAGGTGAAGACATCGTTATTACCTCGCAGGGCTTCGATCGCGGCTGGTTTTCCTCCGCCGGGCAGCATCGCATCGAACTGCGCGAGGGCGTCTTGCGCGACACCCTTTACGGAGTGGGCATCGCCGCAGAGCCCGGCAAAATCCCGGCACTGCTCATCGAGACGCGCCTGGATCATGGCCTGATCCCGCTCGCCTCGATGACCCGGGAGCAGGGTTCACTGACGCCGGGCCTCGGCAATGCGATATCTACGTTGAGCCTCGAGCTGGCCGACGGCAGCCGTGTCCCTTTGCCGGGTACCATCTACAGCAAGCTTGGCTTGACCGGCGAGCTGCAGTCGCATCTGATACTCGAAGCGGACAGTTATGCCGCTGCTGAGGGACATTTCGACTGGAGCGCCGGCGAATTGCTCGTAACGGCGAGTCCGGCAAATAACGCTATCGATGTGCGCGGGCAGCTCGCTTCGCTATCCGTTACCGCCAACGGCGAAACGCTAAGCCTCAACGCAATTTCCGTTGCTGCAACGCGGCAACCAAGCCCATTTGGATTTACAGTCGGCACAGCCAACGCCAGCGTGGCATCGCTGGCGGTCGACACGGCCGATGCAACATTCAACATCGGGCCGCTGTCTGTCGAGTCCGACGTGGGCGTCGAGGGTGATCGCATCAGCGGCACAACGAGCATTCGCATGCAAAACCTTCCATCCGAGCTTGGGACAACGAACATCGCAACCGACATTCGCCTCGAGAAAGCGGACGGCGAGGCGTTTGCGAAGGTGCTGCGCACGCTCAACGCGGCACGGCCGGCCGCCGCCACAACTTCAATGGCCGAACTACTTAACGCAGGCTTTGCATTGCACATCGATCGATTCGATGTATCGGTACCGCAGGGCACTATCACGAGCAAGTTCGATGTCGTCGTCGAGGAACCCGCTGCTGATGCCTTCACGCTCGCGGCTGCCCTGCTCGCGGTCGACGCCACCGCCGACATCAGCGTCCCTGCCACGCTCATGGATTACGCCATCGCCATGGATCCGCGGGCCGGCGCCGCGGTAGGACTGGGCTACCTCCGCAAGCAAGGCGATAACTACGAGATGCACGCGGAGATCAGGGACGGTGTACTGACGATCAACGGTGCGCCGATGCAGTTGCCGGTGGGCGAGTTCCGCTAAGCGTGCACCCCAACGTTGGCCGTCGGGCCGCGGGCCGTGTCCTACGTTCCGATCTCCTCGGCGAGATGACACGCAACGGTGACGCCATCGAGATCGCGTGCCCCGGGAAGTTCGTTCGTGCAAATTGGCGCCGCGTACCGACAACGCGGATGGAACGCACAGCCTGGTGGTGGTGAGAGGATCGAGGGCACTTCGCCGCTGAGCGACGCTTTGCCGCCGGGTGCCGCCGGGTCCGGCACTGGAACGGCTTCGAGCAAAGCCTGCGTATACGGGTGTCGTGCGCGCGAAAACAATGACGCGCAGTCGGCAAACTCGACGAGCCTGCCGAGGTACATCACGAGTACGCGATGGCTGATCGCACGAACAACGGCAAGGTCGTGCGTGATAAACACGATCGCAAGCCCACTGTCTCGTTGCGCGTCGCGCAAGAGTGTAAGGATCTGTTGGCGTACCGAACCATCCAGTGCCGCGACCGCTTCGTCGCAGACGAGGACTTTTGGATTGAGGATCAGCGCGCGCGCAATCGCGATGCGCTGTGCCTGGCCACCGGACAACTCATGCGGATATCGACCCAGATAGCTGTCGTCGAGCCCGACTTTAGCCAGCGTCGCCGTCACTCGCTCGAGCCGCTCCGTCTGCTGAAGATCTTTTGCGTGGACGCGCAGCGGCTCGCTAACGACGTCGGCGACGCGCATCTGCGGGTTTAATGAAGCAACCGGATCCTGGAACACGAGTTGCAGATCCCGGCGTGCCGCTATCGCCCTGGTCTGTGCCGGCCCGCTGAGCGCCTTGCCACAAAACGTCACCCGGCCAGCCTGCATCGGTACGAGTCCGAGTGCGGCGCGAACGAGACTCGACTTGCCTGAGCCGGATTCGCCGACGACGGCGACTGTCTCGCCGGCACTGACCGCCAGGTTCAAGTCCCGGACAGCGTGCAGCCGGTCGCCGCGTCGCTCCTTGTAGCTAACCGACACGCCGCGGATATCGAGAACCTTTTTGCCGGCCGCCGTGGGCAGCGTCTCACCGCGATCCAGACGTGGCGCGGCACCCAGCAAAGCCACTGTGTGCTCATGCTGCGGGTCCCGAAAAATGCTGCCTGTCGATCCTGCTTCGACCAGCCGACCGTGCTCGAGCACCAGCATGCGCTCGCAGCGGCCCGCGATTATGCCGAGATCGTGCGTTATGAGGAGCAGCGCCGTCGCTTCGCGTAACTCCTCCAGCAGCTCGAGTATCTGCGCCTGAACGGTTACGTCGAGCGCCGTTGTCGGCTCATCCGCGATCAGCAGATCGGGCTCCGCTATCAGGGCCGATGCGATCATCGCCCGTTGTCGCATGCCACCTGACAGCTGGTGCGGATACGCGCGAAACTGCCGTTCGGGATCGGGCAGACCAACCCGCTTGAGCATTTCCAGCACCCGCGCGTCGGCATCCCTGCCGACGGCGACTCTATGAGCGATCAGGATGCGCCGCATTTGCCTGCCGATTCTTACGAACGGGTTCAGGGCCTGCATCGGATCCTGAAACACCATCGCCATGCGCCGCGCACGCAGGTCGTTGAGTGTCTTCTCGGTCGCGCCGAGCACCTCGATGCCCTGTACCAGCACGCTGCCGGCAGCGTTTGCTGCACTCGGCAGCAAACCCAGAATCGCCAGCGCTGTCTGCGTTTTGCCGGATCCCGATTCGCCGACCAAGCCGACAGATTCGCCGGCATCGACGGTAAAGCCAAGGTCGTCGACGACGGCCGTGTCGCCGTAGCGAATCGTCAGCCCGTCAACACGCAACAACGTCATGATGCGTCTCGGACATCCAGCAGGTCGCGCATTGCGTCGCCGAAGAAATTGAAACACAACAGAATCAGGGCAAGCAGGCCCGCCGGGATCAGCAGCATCCACGCAGCTCCTTCCATCTGGTTGACACCCGCGTCAACGAGCGCGCCCAACGAAGTCTGCGGTTCCTGTATACCCAGGCCGAGGAAGCTCAGGAATGACTCGACGAGGATCGCCTGCGGAATCGTCAGCGTAACGTACACGATGACGACGCCCATCAGATTGGGTGCGATGTGCCGTACGATGATGCGCGGCCAGGGAACTCCCATCAGCCGCGCCGCCGCTACGAACTCGCGCTCGCGCAGGCTCATCGTCTGGCCGCGCACGATACGCGCCATATCGAGCCAGTTAATCGCACCGATTGCGACAAAGATCAGCAGAAAGTTTCTTTCGAACGCGACCATCAGCAGGATCACGAAAAAAATGAACGGCAATGCATACAGCGTATCCACGAAACGCATCATCACCGCATCGACTTTGCCGCCGACGAAGCCCGCTACCGCACCATAGACGACACCGATAACGAGGCTCACCACGCTCGCGACAATGGCAACGAGAATCGTGACCTGAACACCAAGCATCGAGCGCACAAACAGGTCGCGACCAAGATCATCGGAGCCGAACAACTGCATGTCGCTGAACGTTGGCGGACGGAGCAGGTTATCGAAATCTGTTTGCAGGTAATCGTGTGGACTGATTACCGGGCCAAGGACGGAAATAAAAATCACGCCCAGCAATACGCCGGCGCTTGCTTTCGCGGTGCGATTTTGGCCGAGCCTGCTCCAGGTGCTGCGTAACGCCGTCATCGTTGTCGGATCCTGGGGTCGATGACGGCATAAAGGATATCGACGATCAGGTTTAGCAAGATGACCAATGCAGCGTAGAAAATCACAATGCCGAGTACGAGGGTGTAGTCACGGTTCAGGGCTCCGCGCACGAAGAATTGTCCCAGGCCCGGAATGCCGAAGATTTCTTCGACAACCACGGAGCCCGTCAGTATGGCCGCCACAGCGGGACCCAGATACGAGACCACGGGAAGCATCGCGGGCTTGAGCGCGTGATAGTGCACGACCGCCCGGGTGCCAAGCCCCTGCGCGCGCGCCGTTCTGACAAAATCGCTCGCCAGCACATCGATCATGCTCGCTCGCGTCAGGCGCGCAATGTATGCGATCTGTGGCAGGGCCAGCGACACGACGGGCAGTACGAAACGTGTGCCGCCCTCATTGCCGCTCCAGCCTGCCGGCAGCCATTGCAATTGCACCGCCAGCAGCAGGACCAGCACCGGTGCTATGACGAATACCGGAATCGAGATTCCCGTCATCGCCAGCGTCATTACGGTGCGATCGAGCCAGGAGTTCCGGCGCAGCGCAGCGAACGTGCCCGCAGAGATGCCGAGTACAAGGGCCAGCGTCATTGCCATTGCGCCCAGCTTTATAGACAGCGGAAAAGCGCCGCCGATCAGCTGGCTGACGGTGTGATCCCGATAGCGATACGATGGTCCGAGGTCGCCGCGCACAACTCCGGACAGATAACGCCAGAATTGCTCCGGCAGCGGCTCGTCGAGGTGATACGCCCTCGCGATGTTCGCTTCGATATCTGCCGGCAGCACACGTTCATCGTCAAATGGCCCGCCCGGCGCGGCATGCACCATCAGAAATGCGAGCGCAACTACCAATAACAATGTCGGTATTGCACCCAGCATTCGAAGCAAGGCGTAACGAGCCAATGCGCTATCCGATCCTGAGGCTAGTCTGTTCTGAGACTCAGGTGCTGACTGTAATGATAATCCAGCACATTGTCTCCCCAGCCTGTAACGTCGGGGCTGACGAGGTGCTTGCTAACGTAGAAGTAGAGCGGAATCACGGGATGATCGGCAAGCAGAACGCGCTCGGCTTCCTCGAGAAAAAGGCGGCGCCGATGGGGATCAATTTGTACCGCGGCGCGTTGCATCAGTGAGTCAAACTCGTCGCTCACGTAGCGGGGCATATTCGACGGATTGCCGGCCTGCAAGATGCTCAAGAACGTATGCGCATCATTGTAATCACCGATCCAGCTCGAGCGAAAAACCTGCGTGATTTCTGCGGCGCGCATATTCGCGAGTAACACCTGAAACTCTTCATTGACGAGCGTCGTTTTGACGCCCAGCACTTCCTGCCACATCGACTGTATGGCGAGCGCGATGCGTTGCTGTGTATCGGACGTGTTGTAGCGCAGCTCGATCTCGGCCGGATTGGTGTCGCTGTAGCCCGCGTCGCGGTACAGCCGCTTCGCCGCAGCGTTGCGCTCGTCCTGACTCAGCTCGGCATAAGCGAATCGGCGCGGTTCGTAATTATTGACACCGGCCGGCACCCAGCTGTATGCCGGGGCTTCGCCACGGCCTGTCACTTTTTCTACGAGCACAGCGCGATCGATGGCCATCGACAGGGCCTGGCGCAGCTCCGGAGCATCCTTGAATGGCGGTTTGGTCAGGTTGAAGCCGTAGTAATAAACACCCAGGTAAGGCGCGATGTGTAACTCGTCCCGATGTTCATCGCGCACGCGCTCGAAGCTGTCCGGCGGCACGCTCGCCGTGATGTGCAGTTCGCCGGCACGATACCGATTGAGCTCCGTCACCTCCTGCGTCAGCACGTGATGATGAACGGCATCGATCGCCGTTGCCTGATTATTCCAGTACTGCTCATTACGGCGTAGCCGGATAACCGAACCCGGCTCCCAGGCCTCGAGTTTGTAGGCGCCATTCGACAATAGCGTGCCCGGGCGGGTAAACGCATCGCCGCTCTGCGCTATCGACACCGGATGCACCGGAAACGTGCTCGGATGGGTCAGCAAACCGAGCAAATAAGGGGTCGGCCGCGCCAGCGTGATAACCAGTGTCCGATCATCGACTGCCGCGACGCCGAGCTCCGCCGGGGGCAGGCTGCCCGCCGTAATCGCTTCGGCGTTGACTATATCCGCCAGGGCCTGCGCGTAGAACGCCGCGGTCGCCGGATCGACGAGACGGCGCAGACTAAACGTGAAATGCTGTGCGGTCAGCGCATCGCCATTTGACCATCTTGCATCTGCGCGAAGCGTAAATGTGTAGACAAGGCCGTCCGCAGAAATTGTCCACTCCTGTGCAGCGCCGGGAACGAGTTCGCCAGACGTTGAATAGCTCGTGAGCCCCTCGCCGATGTCGCGCAGCACGTCGCCGGCCTGCACGCTGCGCGCTTTGTGCGGATCCAGCGACTCGGGGTCCGAAGACAGGCCGCGATGCAGTGTGGCAACTCGCGCACCGTCATCATCGTCGGGGCCGCCGCAGGCCACCACGGTCGCGCCCACGATCGCAAGCAATAGCAATCGACACGATTTCATATGAATGAGCATACCCCAGCAAAGCCTCGTGGACGGGATGTTTGTCGGCGAGACCTTAACCGCGCACAGCGTGCTGTCCGCCAACAAACGTGCCGGCCGCGAGCCCGTGTGATCAGGCTGATTTGCGAAGCCGCTGCTTCTTGAGATGAATGAGCAATAACGATACCGCTGAGGGCGTCATGCCTTCGAGTCGCGATGCCTGGCCAAGCGTGACGGGTCGGGATGCCTCGAGCCGCTGCCGCGCTTCGTGCGATAAGCCGTGGACAGCGGCGTAGTCAATGTCATCAGGCAGCCGCAGAGTCTCCTGCCGGGCATGCTTCGCGATCTCGCGCTGTTGCCGATCGATATACCCTGCATACTTCGCCCGCGCCTCGAGTTGCAACTCGATCTGCTCGCGTTGTTCGTCGCACGTGCCGTGCGCTGCAGACGCGGCGCCGACCATGGATAGCGCGGCGATATCCGCATAGCCGAGCTCGGGGCGCTTGAGCAACTCGGCCGCCGTGCTTTCCCGGCGCAGCCGCTGGCCCAGCAGCTCGACGTCCGCTGCATCGAGGTCGTCCGGCTTGACGACGATGCTCCCGAGTCGCCGCTGTTCACGCACCACCGCATCGAGCTTCATGTTAAAGGCGCGCCACCGCTCCTCGTCGACAAGTCCGAGCTCGCGCCCGACCGGCGTCAGCCGGGCATCCGCATTGTCTTCGCGCAGCATCAACCGATATTCGGCACGGCTCGTAAACATCCGGTACGGCTCGCTGACGCCACGTGTCACCAGGTCATCAACGAGCACACCGATGTAAGCCTCGTGGCGTTTGGGAAACCACTGTTCGGCGTCTCGCGCCTGGCGTGCTGCATTGATGCCGGCGAGGAGCCCCTGAGCGCCAGCCTCCTCGTAGCCCGTTGTGCCATTGATCTGTCCGGCGAAGTAAAGACCGCTGACCCGCTTTGTTTCGAGCGTCGGCCTGAGGTCGCGCGGATCGAAGTAGTCGTACTCGATCGCGTAGCCCGGCTGCGTAATGCGCGCCTTCTCGAAGCCTGGAATCGTGTGCACAAAGCGTTCCTGTATGCTGGCCGGCAGGCTCGTCGAAATGCCGTTCGGATAGACGATATCCGTCGTCAGACCTTCAGGCTCGACAAAAATCTGGTGCGATGACTTGTCAGCAAAACGGACAATCTTGTCTTCGATCGACGGGCAGTACCGTGGCCCCACGCCTTCGATGATGCCTGTGTACATCGGCGACTGATCGAGGCCGGCGCGGATGATCTCGTGCGTCGCCTCGCTCGTCTTCGTGATGTGACAGCTCACCTGCCGCGGATGCTGGCTGCGCCGACCGAGAAACGAAAACACCGGCGTCGGTTCATCGCCGGGCTGCCTGGCCATCGCATTGAAATCGAGCGTCCTGCCATCGAGCCGCGGCGGCGTCCCCGTCTTCAGCCGCGCAACCCGAAACGGCATCTCGCGCAGGCGCTCTGCCAGTCGAATCGATGGCGCGTCACCCACGCGGCCGCCGGCCGTCTCGGTCTGCCCGATCAGGATCCGACCGCCAAGGAATGTGCCGACGGTCAGAACGACAGCACGCGCCCGAAACGCGGCCCCATTCTTTGCGATCGCCCCCGCGACGCGATCGCCGCCGATAATCAGGTCGTCCACCGCCGTCTCGATGATCGTCAGGTTGTGCTGCTTCTCGAGCAACGCACGAATCGCACGCTTATAGAGTCGCCGGTCTGCCTGGGCCCGCGTCGCGCGAACCGCCGCGCCTTTGCTCGCGTTCAGCGTTCGAAACTGGATACCTGCATGATCGATGGCCGCGGCCATCGCGCCGCCCAGCGCATCGATTTCCCGGGTCAGGTGGCCTTTACCGATGCCGCCAATCGCCGGGTTACAGCTCATCTGGCCGAGCGTTGCGATGCGCTGCGTAAGCAAAAGCGTACGCGCACCGCAGCGCGCGGCGGCCAGCGAGGCTTCCGTTCCGGCGTGACCACCGCCGATCACGATGACATCGAACATCTCACGCATTGATCAAAAAACAAGCAACAACAGGACAGGCGGCGCATTCTAGTGGCTGGCCGCAGCCGCCGCCAGCCACAGCGGCCCGTTTTTGGCCGCCAATCGCCCATTTTGGCTTTACTTGCCACGGGCATATCGACAAGATACCGCCGCTTAGCGCGCTTTCAGAATTCTCATGCAGCGATTACCTGCTTTAGCCGCCGTTCTGCTGTTGGCTTCAGCCACGACTTTCGGCGAGTCAACGATTGAGCTCGACGACTGTCGCATAAGCGCCGGACCGGGCTACCCCGGCATCGAGGCCCGCTGCGGCACATTCGTGCGACCGCTCGATCCCAACAATGCCGAATCCGTGACAATTGCTCTGAAGGTTGCCGTTGTGCCCGCACTCACGCTCGAGCCCGCCACTGATCCGCTCGTACCCATCGCGGGCGGACCCGGGCAGTCGACGCTGACTTTTTATGCAGGCTGGTTTACCGCGTTCGAGCGCGTCCGCCAGGATCGAGACATCGTCCTCATCGACCAGCGTGGCACGGGCGAATCCGCGCCGCTTACCTGCGACATCGACGACGATATTGTCGAGGGCAAGTATTCCGCTGAGCAGACACTCAGCGCCACAAGACAATGTCTCGAGCAGCTGCCGCATGATCCGCGGTATTTCACGACGAGTGTGGCCGTCGCCGATCTCGAAGCTCTGCGCGAGGCGCTCGGCTACACGGCGCTCAATCTATACGGCATTTCCTATGGCACGCGTGTTGCCCAGCACTTCGCGCGGCGTTACCCGGCGTCAACGCGCACCGTTATCATCGACGGCGTCGTGCCGCCGCAGGTGCCGCTTGGCCCGGAAATAGCGACCGAATCTCAGCTCGCGATCGAGCGTGTGCTCGATCGCTGCCGCGAGGACACCGCCTGCAATGAGCGTTTCCCCAACATTCACACCGATTTTCAGTTCGTTCGCGAGGTGCTCGATGCCGACAGCGTCATCATCGAACTGCCTGACCCCGTTACCGCAAGACGCGTATCGATCGAGTTCGGCAACGAACAGTTCGCCGCGGCCGTCCGCCTGCTGTTGTACAACCCCAGAACGATCGCGCTGCTGCCGCTGTTGATCAATGAAGCCGCCAATGGCGACTACGCGCCGCTTGCGGCACAGTTTCAGATGGTCGTCGAGGCATTGACTGAGGCGCTTAACATCGGCATGCACAATGCGGTCATGTGCACGGAAGACGTTCCGTTTATCGACTGGGAGCGAATTGACCATGATGCGCTGGCCAGGAGTTACCTTGGTCCGCTGCAGCTCGAAGCAATACGCACCATGTGCTCCGTATGGCCGGCCGGCGCACTGGACGACGACTTGCGCGAGCCGCTGAGCACCGACACACCCGTGCTTCTGCTGTCCGGTGCGGCTGACCCGATCACGCCGCCACGCTACGCCGAGATGGCCGCCGTGAATCTCTCCAGCGCCTGGTTGCTGACGGGCAAGGATCAGGGCCACGGCATCGCTGCCGTTGGCTGTATGCCGCGAGTCCTGGCCGAGTTCCTCGCAACGAGGCAGCTTGAGGATGGCGTCGCCGATTGTCTCCAGGATGCCTTCGCGATGCCCTTTTTCCTTGATTTTTCCGGGCCTTCGCCTTGATCGTCGTCAACGACATCTACAAGTCTTTTGGCGCTGTGCGCGCTGTGCGCGGCGTCAGCTTTGCTGCACCGGACGGCAAGATAACCGGGCTCCTGGGTCCGAACGGCGCTGGCAAGTCGACGACGTTGCGGGTGTTGTACACGGTGATGAAACCGGATCGGGGAAGCGCCATGATCGACGGCGTTGACGTCGTCGCCGACAGCCTCGCGGCACGACGACGCATCGGCGCGCTGCCGCATGGCGCTGGACTGTATCCGCACTTGAGCGCTCGCGAGAACATCGCTTATTACGCGAGCATTTGCGGCCTGGAAAAGGGCCATATCGACGACAAGGTCGAGAGCATCGTCGAACTCCTGGAGATCAGCGACTTCGCCGATCGTCGGACGAAAGGTTTCTCCCAGGGGCAGCGCACCAAGGTCGCTCTCGCCCGCGCGCTCGTCCACGACCCGCAAAACATCATCCTCGACGAGCCGAGCAACGGCCTTGACGTCATGGCAACGCGATCGTTGCGCGAGCTGATACTCAAGCTTCGCGATGCCGGCCGCTGCGTGTTGTTCTCGAGTCATGTCATGCAGGAAGTCGCGGCACTTTGTGATGATATTGTCATTATCGCGAGCGGCAGAGTAGCCATCGATGATACGGCCGACGGCATTCGCAACCGCACTGGTTGTGACGATCTCGAGGACGCCTTTGTGCGCGCCATTCACATGGTGGGACTCGAGTGATGCGCACGCTGCTGATCGTATTTGCGAAAGAAGTACTCGATAATTTTCGCGACCGGCGCACGCTGATTTCCGCGCTCGTCATGGGTCCATTGTTCGGCCCGATCCTGTTCGCATTTGTTATCAACTTGTCGATTGAACGCTCGCTATCCGATGCCGACCAAAGCATGGAGCTGTCCCTGATCGGCGCCGAGCATGCGCCGAACCTGGTTCGCTTCCTCGAGAGCCGCAACCTGGACATCGTCGCCGGCCCGGCGGGCCGCGACGCCGCTATTGCAGCCGTCAAAGCCGGCACTCTCGACGTCGTCGTCGTCGTTCCCGGGGAATTCGGCGCGCAGCTTGCCGACGGCATTCCGGCCAAGATCGAGCTGATATCGGACCAGGCCAATACCCAGGCTGAGCGCGACGCGCGGCGCGCGCGCGATGCACTGCGCGCCTATGGGCAGGAGCTTGCCGCCATTCGCCTCGTTGCGCGCGGCGTGAGCCCCCTCGTCGTCCGGCCGATCGACCTTGACGATATCGACGTTTCGACGCCCAGCGGCCGCTCCGGCATCCTGCTTGGCATGATGAGCTACTTTTTCATTTTTGCCCTGCTCATGGGCGGCATGTACCTCGCCATCGACACAACAGCCGGCGAGCGTGAGCGCGGCTCGCTCGAGCCATTACTGGCGTTGCCCGTGACTCGCGATCAACTCATGCTCGGCAAGATCGCCGCGACCTGTGTCTTCATGGCGCTGTCGCTGCTGCTGAGCCTGTGCTCGTTTTACGTCGCCCTGAAGTTCATGCCGTTCGAACAACTTGGCATGACGCCAAACTTCGGGCCCAGCGTCGTCGTCGCCGCGTTCTTCATCCTCGCGCCGTTTATTCTGATCGGCGCGTCTGTCATGACGCTCGTCGCGTCATTTACGAAGAGCTACAAGGAGGCGCAGACGTGGTTGAGCATCGTCCTCATCGCGCCGACGCTGCCGATTCTGATCGTCAGCATCCTGACGCTCAGACCACAATTCGAGTTCATGTTCGTGCCGAGCCTGAGTCAGCACCTGCTGCTCGTCGACATGGTGAAGAACGAGCCCGTGAACATGCTGCACGTCGCAGTCTCGGTCGGCAGCACGCTGGCGATCGGGGCCCTGCTCACCTGGATCTGCGCCCGGCTGTATCGCCGCGAGGGGCTGCTGGGTTAGGATTCGACCATGGCATTGTTCGCCGAACTCAGGCGGCGCAACGTTCTCAAGGTTGCGCTGCTGTACGCCGTCGCCAGCTGGCTGCTGCTTTGGTTCGTAGGGGCTACGGGCGAGTCGTTTGGCCTGCCGGTCTGGACCGAGACATTTCTGTTATTGCTGCTCGCGATCGGTTTCCCGGTAGCGTTGATCTTCGCCTGGACCTACGAAATCACACCAACCGGCCTGAAGAAGGCCATCGAAGTCGACCAGACGCAATCCATCGTCTACAAGACCGGCCAGAAGCTCAACGCGGCGGTCGCCGTGCTGCTCGTGCTCGGTTTGCTGGCTATCGTCGGCCAGGGTCTCCTGCCCACTTTCGAATTCCTTGTCCCCGGGATCCCCGAGGGCGAGCCGCCGGCGTCGGCGAAGGCGCCGCGGGAGATTCGCAGCCTGACGCTGGACAATGGCCTCAGGATTATCGTGTGGCCCGATCACGATATACCGAATGTGGTCATGTACAACTTCGTCCGCGCGGGCAGCCGTAATGAGTATCCGGGCATCACCGGGCTCTCGCACTTCTTCGAACACATGATGTTCAATGGCACGACCAATCGCGAGCCGGGGGAGTTCGACCGCATCATGGAAGCGGCGGGCGCCTCGATTAATGCCTATACATCCAGAGACGTCACGGTCTATCAGGATTGGTTCCCCCGCTCGGCGCTCGAAGTCATCTTCGAGCTCGAAGCCGACCGGCTCGAGAATCTCGCGATCGAGCCCGAGGTCGTGGAAAGCGAACGCGGCGTCGTTTACTCGGAACGGCGCACCAGAATCGACAACAATACTACACGCCGTCTTCGCGAGCAGCTGTACGCGACGGCATTCGTCGCCCACCCCTATCAGTTCCCGGTTATCGGCTGGCCGTCCGATATCGAAGCGTGGACACATGAGGACCTGCTCGATTATTTCCGTACCTATTACGCGCCGAACAACTGCACGATGGTTTTCACCGGCGACATTACGCCCAAGGATATTTTCAGAATGGCCGAGGAGTATCTCGCGCCCATTTCGGCCCAGGAGCCGCCGCCGCCGGTGCGCACTATCGAGCCGCAGCAGGAAGGCGCGCGTCGCATTGCCATCGTGACCGACGCACAGACGCCGCTGTTGCACATAGCGTTTCATGTCGGCAGCGCAAGCTCGCCCGAAACGCTGCCGCTGAATCTCTTGCTCGACATCCTCGTCGGCGGCGACTCCTCCCGCCTGCATCGCCTGCTCGTCGAGGAAGAACAGGCAGCCATTTCGGTCGGCGGCTGGCAGGATGAAGGCTTCGATCCCGGCCTCGCCTATTTTTACCTGACGCTGCCGCCCGACGGCGACCCGGTCGCCGTCGAGAAACGCGTCCTCGAAGAACTCGCGCGCGTTGCAACCGACGGCGTTACCGAAGAGGAACTCGCCAAGGCACGCAACATTCTGCTGGCCGACTATTGGCGAGGCCTTGCTACGATCGACGGCAAGGCCTCCGCCCTTGGCAGTTTCGAAGTGTTTAACGGCAGCTACGAGGAGCTCTTCAGCTTACCGGACAGGGTAGAGGCGATTACCGCCGATGATCTTCAGAACGTGGCCGTGCAGTTCTTCAACGTCAACAATATGACTGTCGGCATGCTCACGGCGCCGGCCGACGCCGGGGTCGACCAGTGAGCTCGCTGCGGCCTGCGACGATCGCGGTCGTCGCGACTTTGCTGCCCGTCGCCGCGCTCGGCCAGGGCGTGACTCTACCGCCTTTTGAACGCGTCGAACTTGAAAACGGCACAGTGCTCGTTCTTGCCGAGAAACACGACGTACCGCTGGTCGGCGTGCACGCGCTGATTCGAGGCGGCGCGATTACTGATCCGCAGGGCCTGTCCGGCATTGCTTCCCTGCTCGCGGGCATGCTCGAGAAGGGCGCCGGTGAGCGCGACGCGCCCGCTTTTGCAGAAGCAGTTGCCGCGGTCGGCGGCGAGCTTGCCGCTGCTGGCGAGCGTGAAGCGATTACGATCTCCGGTGATTTCCTCGCGCGAGACGTCGACCTGATGGTCGAGCTGCTGGCGGACATGCTGATTCGCCCGATCCTCGACCGTGCCGAGATGCAAAAACTCCGCGACCGCTCGATCAATTTCATCCGCGCCGCGAAGGACTCGAACCTGCACGCGCTGGTCCCGGTGTATGGTGACGCCTTCCTGTTCGGTGACCATCCTTATGGCCCTCCTGCCTTCGGCAGCGAGACATCGCTGCAAGAAATCCAGCAACGCGAGCTGCTTGCCTACTACGGCGAGCACGTCGGTGCCGACCGGTTGATCATTGCCGCTGTCGGCGACTTCGATGTTGCAGCCATGCAGGAAAAACTCACGGCTGCGTTCGGTGCCTGGCGCCCGGCCGCGGCGGCTCTCCCGGAGGTGGCTGCGACAGCCCCTCAGCCTGGCCGTCGTGTATTGCTAATCGATAAGCCTGGGGCCACGCAGACCTACTTCTGGCTCGCCAACGTTGGTGTGGCGATCGATTATCCGCAGCGCGCAGCGCTCGATCTGGCGAATACTTTATTCGGCGGCCGCTTCACGTCGATGCTGAACACCGAATTGCGCGTCAACTCCGGCTTGACCTACGGGGCGCGTTCCATCCTGACGCGTCCGTCGCAGCCTGGTTCGGTCGCAATCTCTTCGTTTACGAAAACGGCAACAACGATTGAAGCGATCGACATGGCCATCGACGTTCTCAGCCGGTTCCGCGAGTCCGGCATTGACCCAGAATTGATCAAATCGGCGAAGAATTACGTGCTCGGCCAATACCCGCCGAAGTTTGAAACCGCATCGCAACTCGCGGAACAACTCGCCGAGCTCGAGCTTTACGGGCTCGACCGAAACCACGTCGATGCCTATGCGGACGCGATCGCCGGCGCCGACGGGGAGACGATCTCCTCCGTCATCGGTCAGGTATTCCCTGCACCGGCGGATCTGGTCTTCGTCCTGCTTGGCGATGCCGAACTGATCCGCGAGGACATCAGCAAATACGGGCCGGTGACTGAGCTGCCGATTACCGAGCCGCGCTTTTCGGTCCCCGAAGCCGGCGCCGATTAGGCCGCTTGCGCCAGCCTTGCTGGCGCCCAAGCGCGGCTCACATTGCCGCTCACTTGCCGATACAAAATTCGGCGAATATGCGCCCGAGCAAGTCGTCCGACGATGTCGCCCCCGTGATTTCGCCAAGCGCCTGCTCCGCGAGTCGCAGTTCTTCTGCCAACAGCTCACCGGCGCGGGTCTCTTCGAGCGCCTCGCGTCCCGCGGTGAAATGTGCCCCAGCGCGCTGCAGCGCATCGATGTGCCGGCGCCTCGCTGTGTAAGCGCCCTCGCCAAGATCCTTGAAGCCGGCGATCTTGCGCAGATAATCGCAGAGCGCATCCACGCCGGCGCCGCTTTGCGCCGACAGCCTGATGACGGGTGGGTCGCCCGGCTCTGCGCCCGGGCTGTCCCCGCTAAGGTCGATCTTGTTGCGCACGATTATCAGCGGGATGCCTGCGGGCAGTTGCTCTTCGAATTCGCGGCCGGCCGGGTCCGTCGCATCCTGTATCCAAAGCACGGCGTCCGCGCTGGCCATCGCTTTGCGTGCGCGGCGAATGCCCTCCTCCTCGATTCGATCGGGATCGTCGCGCAAGCCGGCCGTATCGACGAGCTCTACGGCCAGACCATCGATGTTGATGCGCTCCCTGAGAACATCCCGTGTCGTCCCCGCGACCTCCGTGACGATCGCCGTATCTTCACCACTCAGATAATTCAGCAAGCTCGATTTGCCGGCGTTGGGTCTGCCAACAATTACGACCCGGTAGCCGTCTCTGAGCACGCGGCCGCTGGCCGCGCTTTCTGCCAGTTCCGCAAATGTCTTCCCGCAATCCTCGAGAGCTGTCAGTAGTTGCGCGTCGGCCAGGAAGTCGATCTCCTCCTCCGGGAAGTCGATAGCTGCTTCAACATGCATGCGCAGCCTTACGAGCTTCCCGGCCAGTGCATCGACCTGCTTCGAGAAGGCGCCCGACAGCGAGCGCAACGCGGCTCTTGCAGCCTGTGCCGTACTGCTGCCGATCAGGTCCGCGACAGCCTCGGCCTGCGCCAGGTCGAGCTTGTCGTTAAGAAACGCGCGCTTCGTGAATTCTCCGGGCTCGGCGAGTCGCGCCCCGAGTGCCACGGCTGCTTCGACGAGCAGCGCAACCACCACCGGACCGCCGTGCCCCTGCAGCTCCAGTACGGACTCTCCCGTAAAAGATTCCGGCCCCGGAAAGTACAGCGCGATTCCGGCATCCAGTTCGCTGCCAGCGGCGTCACGAAACACGCGATACGTCGCCATGCGGGGTTCGGGTACACTGCCGAGCATTCCGCGCCCGATCTCCTCCGCCTGCGGCCCCGAGATGCGCACGATGCCAACTCCGCCAATACCGGGCGGCGTCGCGGGCGCCACGATCGTGTCGGTGGTTGCCGTCATGGGCCAATAAGAACACAGGTATCGTCGATATGCAGAACCTCAAAGTGGATTTTCAGAATACGGCCGGCCAGACATTATCTGGCATCGTCGATCTGCCAGCCGGAGAGCCACGCGCCTTTGCTTTGTTTGCGCACTGTTTTACGTGCTCGAAAAACCTCAAGGCCGCAAGCAATATCAGCCGCTCGCTGGTCGACGCCGGCATCGGTGTACTGCGCTTCGACTTCACCGGTCTCGGACAGAGCGAGGGCGAGTTCGCAGATACGACTTTGTCGAGCAACGTCAGCGATTTGCTCGCCGCGGCCCGGTTTCTTGACGAAGCCTACACAGCGCCCGCCATTCTGCTCGGCCATTCGCTCGGAGGAACCGCCGTGTTACAGGCGGCCCGCGACATCCCCTCGGCCGTCGCCGTTGCGACTATCGGTTCCCCGGCCGAGCCGTCCCATGTCGCCGCGCTATTCGGCGATGCCCGCACGGAGCTCGAAGAGAAGGGTTTTGCCGAGGTCCGGCTTGGTGGGCGCCCCTTTACGATAAAACGACAGTTCCTCGAAGATCTGCGTGAACACGACCTGCCGAATTCAATAGGCAGCTTGAAGAAGGCACTGTTGGTCATGCACGCGCCATTGGATGAAACCGTCGCCATAAGTAACGCGTCGGCCCTGTTTGCCGCGGCGAAACATCCGAAGAGCTTCGTCAGCCTCGACAAAGCCGATCACCTGCTGTCACACAATGAGGACTCGCGCTACGCCGGCCGCGTGCTTGCGGCCTGGGCATCACGGTACCTGCCCGCTGGTCCGCATGACGACACGGCCGCGGTTGCCGAAGGCGAGGTCGTCGCACGGACTCTTAGTGACGGTTTTCGTACCGAGGTTCGGGTCGGCGCGCATGCTCTGGTGGCCGATGAACCCGTCGCCGTTGGTGGCACCGACCAGGGGCCGACACCGTATGGTCTGCTTTCGGCTGCATTGGCTACATGTACTTCGATGACCCTGAAAATGTACGCCAGCCGCAAGCAGCTCGGTCTGCGCTCAGCAACCGTTCGCGTCACGCACGACAAGGTTCATGCCGCAGACTGCATGGATTGTGAGACCGCCTCTGGCAAGATCGACGAGTTCCGTCGTGAGATTTCGTTCGAAGGCGCGCTGAATGACGCCGACCGCCAGCGGTTGCTCGAAATTGCCGATAAGTGCCCTGTGCACCGAACGTTGCATAGCGAAGTCAAGATCCGCACCACGCAGGTTTAGACCACAGCCCCTTTACCTGGCGACCGGTCGCGCCTAGCTGGCCTTCGGCTTTTTGCTGCCCTTTTGCTGCTTGCTCTCCGCCTCGACGACCTTGTTGATCTTCCATTGTTGCGCGATCGACAACAGCGTGTTCGTGACCCAGTAAAGCACAAGCCCCGAGGGGAAAAACGCGAAGAACACCGTGAAGATGACCGGCATGATCTGCATGACTTTGACCTGCACCGGGTCGCCGACCTGCGGATTGAGCTTTTGCTGGAAGAACATGGCCGCGCCCATGATCAGCGGCAAAATGAAAAACGGGTCACGCGATGACAGGTCAGTGATCCACAGCGCAAACGGCGCCTGGCGCATTTCTACGCTCTCGAGCAACACCCAGTAAAACGCGAGGAAAAACGGCATCTGTATCAATATGGGCAGACAGCCCGCCGCCGGATTCACTTTCTCGCGCTTATACAGATCCATCATCGCCTGGCTGAGCTGCTGACGATCCTCTTTGTAGCGCTCCTGTAGTGCCTTGATGCGGGGCTGCAGGTTGCGCATCTTCGCCATCGAGCGGCCGCTGGACTCGGTCAGCTTGTAGAAAACCAGCTTGATCAGAATGGTCACAGCGATAATCGCCACGCCCCAGTTGGCAAACAGGCCATAGGCCTTGCTCAACAACCAGAATAACGGCTGCGACAGGATCGTTAGAAACCCGTAGTCAACGGTCAGCTTCAGGCTCGGGTCGATCTCCTCGAGCTGCGCCTGGAGTTTTGGTCCAACGAACATTGTCGTAGCGAAGGTGCCGGTTTCACCCGGCCCTATCGCTTGCGTCGGGCCAATCGCGCTCGCCGTCGATACTGCGTCGCGAACCGCGACGTTGAAGCGCTGGCTCGTACCCTGCTGCGGTATGACCGCACTTACGAAGTGATGCTGTATGGCGCCAAACCACGCATTCTCTGCCGCAAAGGCATACGGACCGTCATCGACCAGGTCATCGCGATCGAGCTTTTCCGACTTCTCGCCATCGTAAACGATCGCACCATCGAACGAGTACGAATCGACATCGAACATCGACCGCTCCTGTGTAAAAGAGCGGCGCTGGATCTGCACGTACTCGGCTCCACGCCATGCTGTCGACGCGTTGTTGCTGACTATCTGTTCGAGGTCAACACGGTAGGCCCCCTGAGTGAAGCGATAACGTTTCTCGATCGTTACGCCCGCGCCATCAGACCACAGCAGCGACACCATCAGCTCTTCTGCATCGCCCAACGCATAGCGGTCACTGACGCTCGTGAATGTCGCCAGGTGATTCGGCTCCGCCCCGCCCCCGGCTGAACGTAGCCCGGATTGAATGATGCCGAGTTTATTCGGCTCCGGGCTCAGCAGCTCGACGAGCTCGTTCGGGCGATCCTTGGCAATCGGATACTGCAACAGCACGGCCCGCTCGATGCTGCCGCCCTGCGTACTGATCGTGATGTCGAAGACGTCGGTCGTGACGTTGATACCGGGCATTGTGCCCGCAGCCGGGTCCGGCTCGCCGGGCGCGACAGCCGGTACGACGGCCGGCGCATCAATAGTCGCGTCGGCTAATGGCGGCAGGCCCTCGGACGGTTGCTCGATTGCCGGCGTGCCGCTCGCTGCGGGCGCCGCGGCTGGTTGGGGCCCGTAATCCTGCATCCAGGCCTGATAGGTCATCCAGGCCATCAGACCGAAAAACGCCCAGATCAGCAGCCGTTGGTTATCCATTCTTATCCGCCCTGCTCTCTCGCCGCGTCGCCGACGCACATCGTTGCCAATGCCCGGCCAGGCTGTCAAATAATTGCCGATTGCTGCCTTTTGCTGCAGCAGCCTGGTTCATTACGACGATGTCGGCGCCTGCCAGTAACTCCTGATGTTGGCGGAAGGACTCCCTGACGACACGCTTGATCCGGTTTCTGTCTACCGCGCGACGACAGCTCTTTTTCGAAATTGCGAGTCCGAGCCGTGCTGTAGCGCATTCATTCTGTCTGCAAAGTACCGTAAACCATTTATCGCGGCTGCGGCCTGGCTGTTTGAAGACACGGCCAAAGGCGGCGGCGTCCAGGAGCCGCTTGTCTTTGCGAAACCGATACAGCGAGTCGCCTTTCAATTGTGCTTGTTTGTCCGCTGACGTGACGACCGCCCTTGAGGCCTCACAAAGGTCTAGGGAGCGAGCTTGGCGCGACCTTTGGCGCGACGACGTTTGAGAACGAGGCGCCCGGCTTTCGTGGCCATCCGCGCGCGGAATCCGTGGGTGCGTGCGCGCTTGATTTTGCTCGGTTGATAGGTGCGCTTCATTGGCCTGCTGCCTGACTGTCGGGACTGGCCGTTCCGGCCCTAGCTGCGGAAGGCCGGCAAGGGTACGCACATGGTCTTACACTGTCAATAGACCCGCGATGCTGCCACCGCGGCATGCTTTCGTGTCCTGTTTATCCGGCCGTATGGCGGCGCTTATGCTTACGGTATAGACTGGCCGGTCCATCTTTGATTAACCACTAAATGTATTTTTGGGGACTCTTTTGCCGGCCGAGATGACGCTCTGGAATCGTTGCATCCGTGACCTTCAGGCGGAGCTTCCGGAGCAACAGTTCAATACCTGGATACGGCCGCTGCAAGCCGTCGAGGACGACAAGGTGTTGCGCCTGCTCGCGCCAAACCGGTTTGTCGTCGACTGGCTGCAAAAACACTATATCGAGCGCATATTGCAGATCGTTGACGATACGGGCGCCGCAGCGGAAGTCATCGTCGAGGTGGGTTCGCGGCGGGTTGTCCCGCAGGTGGTAGCCGAGCAAAAACCACGGCCGACGCCCATTGGTGCAGCGCCGGCAGCGGCTCTCGAATCACGTCTAAGCCCGGCTTTTACCTTCGAGACCTTCGTCGAGGGCAAGAGCAACCAGCTCGCGCGCGCCGCCGCCTGCCAGGTCGGCGAGAATCCGGGCAAATCATACAATCCGCTGTTTATTTATGGCGGCGTCGGCCTCGGCAAGACACACCTGATGCATGCGGTAGGCAACGCGATGCTCGAACGGAACCCGCGCGCCCGGGTTGCCTACGTGCACTCGGAGCGTTTCGTCGGTGACATGGTCCGTGGCCTGCAGCACAACAAGATATCCGAGTTCAAGCGTTCGTACCGATCGCTCGAGGCTTTGCTCATCGATGACATCCAGTTCTTCGCCGGCAAAGATCGTTCCCAGGAAGAGTTCTTTCATACTTTCAATGCCCTTCTCGAGGGTCAGCGACAGATTGTCTTGACCTGCGATCGTTATCCGAAGGAGGTCAACGGCCTCGAGGAGCGGCTGAAGTCCCGATTCGGTTGGGGCTTGACAGTCGCAATAGAACCGCCCGAACTGGAAACGTCCGTGGCCATCCTGATGAGCAAGGCTTACACAGAGGGTGTGGCCCTGCCCGAGGAGGTCGCGTTCTTTATCGCCAAACGTATTCGCTCCAATGTGCGCGAGCTCGAAGGTGCTTTGCGCCGCGTGATCGCCAACTCGCGCTTCACCGAGAGGCCGATTAATCTCGAATTCGCCAAAGAAGCATTGCGTGACCTGCTGGCTTTGCAGGCACGCCTCGTTTCCATCGAGAATATCCAGAAGACCGTCGCCGACTACTTTAAGATTCGTGTCGGCGATTTACTCTCGAAGCGCCGTACCCGCTCGATCGCCCGACCCAGACAGATTGCCATGGCATTGGCGAAAGAACTGACCAATCACAGCCTCCCGGAAATCGGTGATGCATTCGGTGGCCGCGATCATACAACCGTCCTGCACGCTTGCCGCCGGATCGCAGCCTTGCGACAGGAAGACAAGCGCATCGAGGACGACTATTTGAATTTATTAAGAACTTTGACAGGATGATGTGGATAAGCAGTGTATAACGCTCGCATGCGTTTTTATCCACAGGCTGTACACAGCTCTGCGGCTGTGCTTACAGGAGTTGTTGCCTGCCATTTTAGCACATAAGTAACTGATTTTATTGATGTTAAGGAACTTATCCACAGGACCGGCATTGCTTAATAATAACAATAAAATAATAATTTCCAATATTTATTAACAGGTGGAATCCATGAAGTTAAAAGCTGCTCGCGATGTCCTATTAAAGCCTCTGCAAGCGGTAATCGGGGTCGTCGAGCGACGACAGACAATGCCGATATTGTCGAATGTCTTGCTGGTCGCGCGTGATGGCAACCTGGCTGTAACGGCAACGGATCTCGAGGTCGAGTTGGTTGCTCAGGCCGAGGTCAGTGTGGAGTCTGGCGGTGAAATCACGGTGTCCGGCCGCAAGCTTCTGGATATCTGCCGCGCACTGCCGGAGGGAGCGGATATCGATATTGGCTTGAGTGGGGAGAAACTGGTGATTCGCTCTGGCCGCAGCAAGTTTAGTCTGGCGACCTTGCCGGCAGCGGAATTCCCGTCAGTCGAAGACATCAAGGCCGGTCAGACGATTACGGTCGATCAGGAGGTTTTGGGCAGGCTCATCGAGAAGACGTACTTTTCGATGGCTCAGCAGGATGTTCGATATTACCTGAACGGCATGTTGCTCGAGACGGGTGGCAAGCACCTGCGGGCGGTGGCGACCGACGGGCATCGGCTGGCGCTCTGCGAGGCGGTCATGGATGGTGGTTCGCTCGATGAGCAGCAGGTTATAGTGCCGCGCAAAGGCGTGCTTGAACTGCAACGCTTGATGAGTGGTGAGGGCAAGCTGAATCTGGAACTGGGCGCAAATCATGTACGTATTCAACTCGCTGGAATTCGCTTCACGTCGAAGCTGATTGATGGCCGCTTTCCGGAGTATGAGCGGGTGATCCCGAAGGAGTCCGCAAATCAACTGCGGGCAGACAAAGTTGCGTTGCGAGGAGCGCTGCAGCGCACGGCGATCCTGTCAAATGAGAAATACCGCGGCGTACGGCTCGTCATTCGCGACGGCAGCGTGGTTATTCAGGCGCACAACCCGGAGCAGGAAGAGGCGGAGGAGGAGCTGGAGGTGTCCTACAGCGGCGAGGACATCGAAATTGGCTTTAATGTCAATTACTTACTGGATGCTCTGGGTGCGGTAGATGGCGACGAGGTAACTCTCTCGGTGCTCGATTCTAACTCGAGCTGCCTGATTCGCGAGCCGGGCAAAGAGGATGGCAAATTCGTCGTAATGCCGATGCGGCTCTAGCCACGGGCCTGGCCGCAGGTGCCGATTCATCGGTTTACAGCCAGTAATTTCCGCTGCCTGGAGAACATCGAGCTTTCGGTCGATGCCAATTACAATCTCGTGTATGGCGCCAACGCGTCGGGCAAAACGAGCATCCTCGAGGCGCTCGGTTATCTCGGTCGCGGTAAGTCTTTTCGCGGCGCGGCGACCGGCGAGCTGATACGACACGGTCAGCGGGATTTTGTGCTGTTCGGCGAGGTTAGCGCAGGCGAGACGCTGGCGAAGGTCGGCGTCCGCAATGGCAGCGGCGGTCTCGAGGTTCGCATCGACGGTCTGCAAGATGGCGGCGCGGCGGCTCTCGCGACAGCCCTGCCGCTGCAGGTTATAGATCCCGATGTGCATGAGCTCGTGGCGGGCGCGCCGGAGCGCCGGCGTCGCTATCTTGATTGGCTGGCGTTTCACGTGGAACACGGCTACCTGGACGCGTGGCGGCGCTTTCGCCGGGCCCTCAAGCAGCGCAATGCGGCCCTGCGCAGCGGGGCCGCGGCGGCAACAATCCAGGGCTGGAACGCGCAATTTGCCGAGCAGGCCGCCCGCATCGATGAGGGTCGACGGCTCGCTCTCGAGGCCGCGATGCCGTCCCTCGAGGAGACCGGGCGGGCGCTGCTCGGCAGTGAAGTCGGCTTCGCATACCAGCCGGGCTGGAACGTGGAGCGGGGTCTCGTACAGGCGCTCGAGGAAGGCATAGAACGGGACCGACAGCAGGGCAGTACGCAGTACGGACCGCAGCGGGCGGATCTGAAGCTCGTCTATGCGGCCCGCCGCGCGCAGAGACTCGTATCGCGCGGGCAGCAGAAACTGCTCGCCTGCGCGATGGTGTTGGCGGCGACCGACACAGTTCAGACGGTTCTGGAGCGGCCACTGTTGTTGCTGCTCGATGATCCGGCCGCCGAACTGGATCGTGACGCACTAGAGCGGCTGATGCACCGGGTTATCGGCCTCGGTAGCCAGATTGTGGCGACGAGCCTGGAGCCCGATGTGCCGCTGTTTCCGCAAGAACCAGCCGTGTTTCATGTGGAACATGGCGTGCTGCAAAGGCGTGCCTGACTGCAGTCCGAATGCCTCGGGATTGCGGCCGGAACAGACGCTGTCGCAGGGTCTGTTCCGGCACCCCTCCATGGCCGGATAATTCCTTAAAAAATAAGCATTTGGGGGTACTTTCACGGGCCGGCTTTGATACAATATGAGGGCTTTGCGCCGAGGACACGGAATGACCGATAAATCTGAATATACTTCCAGCAATATCAAGGTCTTAAAGGGCCTTGAGGCCGTTCGGAAACGACCCGGCATGTACATCGGCGATACCGATGACGGCACAGGTCTGCACCACATGGTTTTCGAGGTTGTCGACAACTCGATCGACGAGGCCCTGGCGGGATTTTGCAGCGTCATCACCGTGACGATTCACGCCGACGAATCGGTCACGGTCACCGATGATGGTCGCGGCATTCCGGTCGACCTGCACCCGGAGGAGGGCCGCTCGGCGGCCGAGGTCATCATGACTGTGCTGCATGCGGGCGGCAAATTTGATGATGATTCCTACAAGGTTTCCGGGGGCCTGCACGGCGTCGGCGTGTCGGTGGTCAATGCACTGTCGGCGCAGTTGCTGCTGACAATTCACCGCGAAGGGAAGACTTATCAGCAGGAATTCGAGCACGGCGAACCCAAGGCGCCGCTGGCCGTCGTTGCCGAGACCAATCGCACCGGCACGACGATCCGCTTCAAGCCCAGCAGCAGGACGTTTACCAATATCGAATATCATTACGATATTCTTGCGGGCAGGCTCAGGGAATTGTCGTTTCTGAACTCGGGCGTGCGCATAGAGCTCGTCGACGAGCGCGACGAGCGCAAGGACACATTTCAGTACAAAGGCGGCATCAGGGCATTTGTCGAGCACCTCAATCGGAACAAGGCGCCGGTTCACGCGACGGTGTTTCATTTTTCGTCGATCAAAGAGGGCATCGGCGTTGAGGCTGCGATTCAGTGGAACGATGGCTACCAGGAGAACATGTTCTGCTACACGAACAACATCCCACAGCGGGATGGTGGCACACACCTGGCCGGATTTCGCAGTGCGCTGACGCGGACGCTCAATACCTATATCGAAAAAGAGCTCAGTGGCAGGAAAGACAAGTTCACGCCCTCCGGAGACGATGCGCGCGAGGGACTCACGGCCGTGCTGTCGGTCAAGGTGGCCGATCCGAAGTTCTCCTCGCAAACCAAGGATAAATTAGTTTCATCTGAAATTAAGGGCGTCGTCGAACAGGCGATGGCCGGCCGGCTCGAGGAGTTCCTGCTCGAGCATCCGCAGGAGGCCAAGGCCATTGTCTCGAAGATCATTGATGCTGCGCGTGCCCGGGAGGCCGCGCGCAAGGCCCGCGAAATGACGCGACGCAAAGGTGCCCTCGATGTGGCCGGCTTGCCCGGCAAACTCGCGGACTGCCAGGAAAAGGATCCGGCACTGTCTGAATTGTTCCTCGTCGAGGGTGACTCGGCCGGCGGCTCGGCCAAACAGGGCCGCGATCGGCGTACGCAGGCCATCCTGCCTTTAAAGGGCAAGATCTTAAACGTCGAGAAAGCGCGCTTCGACAAGATGTTGGCGTCGGTCGAAGTCGGGACGCTGATCACGGCGCTGGGTTGCGGCATCGGGCGCGACGATTTCAACGCCGACAAACTCCGCTATCACCGCATCATTATCATGACGGATGCGGACGTGGACGGCTCACACATTCGTACCCTGCTGCTGACCTTTTTCTACCGGCAGATGCCCGAACTCATCGAGCGGGGCCATGTCTATATCGCCCAGCCGCCCCTGTACAAGATCAAGCGTGGCAAGCAGGAGGTGTATGTCAAAGACGATGCAGAGCTCAATGCCTATCTGCTGAATTCGGCTCTGGATAACGCGGCGCTTTACGTTAATCGTGAAGCACCGGCGCTGTCAGGTGTGGCGCTTGAAACATTGGCGAACGAATATATTGCGGTCGAAAGCGTCATTGCCAGGCTGGCGCGCCGTTACGACGAAAACGTGTTGCGAGCAATCAGCGAGCTGCCCACAGTGACGGAGTCGATCAGCGAAGATCTTGACAAGCTCGGCAAGTGGACCAAAAAACTGTCCGCCGCACTGCCGAAGAGCGGCGGCGATCGCGCAGACGGCACGAATGGCGGCTCGTATTCAGCCGAGCTGGATCGCGGCGACGAGGACGGCGAGGGCGTACGCATCGGCATAACGCGTGTGCAGCACGGCGTAGGCACAACACGCTATTTGCCGCGAGAGTTTTTCGGCACGAATGAATACGGGCACATCATGGCGTTAGCGGGCAAGCTTAACGAGCTACTCGGTGACGGCGCGTATGTGCAGCGCGGCGAGCGCAAGGTGGCCGTTGCCGCCTTTTCCCAAGCGATCGAATGGCTGATGAATGAGGCGCGCAAAGGCCAGTCGATACAGCGCTACAAAGGCCTCGGTGAGATGAACCCGGATCAGCTGTGGGAGACTACGGTGAATCCGGAAACGCGACGCTTGATGCAGGTCAAGATCGAGGATGCGGTCAAGGCCGATGAGATTTTTACAACGTTGATGGGTGATCAGGTTGAACCGCGGCGCGAGTTTATCGAGAAAAATGCCTTGACCGTTGCGAACCTCGACATCTAGCGCGAAGCCTGGGCGATGACCGAAAGACGCCGTCTGATTCATGCGGTTTTTCTGATCGTATTGCCGATCATCGTAGCCTGGTTCGAGCTGACTGTGCTCACGGCAACGGGGCTCGTGCTACTTGCACTGCTGTGGCGCTGGTTGATTGTTCTCTCGGGCATCGTCGTCCCCGAGAAGGGGCCAAAGCTTGTACTGGAGACGATCTCGGCAAGCCACTTTGTCGAAAAGGTCCGCTGGTGTCTGGATCGGCTCGGGATAGACTACGCCGAGCGGCAAAGCGGCGGCGTACTCGGCGTCGTCTTCACTGGCCGGTCTGTGCCGAAACTGAAGCTACGCACTGGCATCGTGCAGTCGAGCCTCGGCAATTCGCCGGACATATTACGCTATCTCTGGGGCGCCTACGCGGCATCGCTCGGCGCGCAGGCGGCATTCCTCGAGCCAAGCGAAGAACGACTGCAGCTGGAGAAACGAATTGATCGTTACGGAGTTGATCTGCAGGTATGGGTTTATTACCACATACTGGCCGAACGCGAGCTGACACTGCATGCATGGGGCGCCGACAATCCTTTGGTGCCGTGGTGGCACCGGCAACTGTTGCGCGTACTGTTTCCCGTACTGGCCGTATTCATCCGCAGGGCATTCTCGATCAACGATGAGCACTACGCGAAGGCTGTACAACACATTGACGAGATGTTGGAGGATATCGATATACGGCTCGCGGACGGCCGGCGCTCGATCCTGGGTGACGACGATATTAATTACGTCGACATTGCGTTCGCGTCGATCTCGGGTTTGTGGCTGCAGCCTGACGGTTACGGTGGCGGCAAGGCCGATGCCAGCCGGATCGCTCGCAATCGTGTGCCGGCGCCGATGCGCGCGGATATCGAGCGCTGGATAGAGGATTATCCGAAGGCCGCGGCATTTATCGCGCGGCTCTACGAAGAGGAGCGCATGCGGGGCACAAAAGCGCCCCCAGAGAGTCAAATACCGGAGGTAGGCGAAGACGCGAAAACCGGAGCGGCGTAATGAAACAAGTGATGCAAATTCTGGTGCTGGCAGGGCTGACCGCTTGTGCGTCACAGGAGGCAGAACAGGCCCGGCAGGAAGAAGATCAGGCCGTGCGCGACTTCATAGCCGTCAGGGGCCTCGAGGAACTCGACAAGATCCGCACGGGCGACAGCCAAGGCTGGGACAAAATCGCCGACAAATTTCTTGTTTACAATACGCGCCGGGCCAGTTATTTGTTCGAGTTCTGGCGCAGGTGCCGCGAACTGGATGACAATACTGAAATTACGCCCGACGTCAGGAGGGAGCGCAATACAATATATGCGCGATACGAGACGCTTCGCGGCTGTCAGATTCACAAGATCTATGCGCTGACGGAAGCGGATGCCATCGAGCTCAGGGATCTCGGCGAGGCACCTGGCAGTCGAAACTAGATCTTATTACGCCGGTCTGTGAGCTGGTCGCGGTATACAGTCCGCGGAAAACTAAAGGGGATTACTGTGAAAAACCAAATTATCGGCGCCGTAGCGCTTGCGGCATTGGCTGCCTGCGGTCAGGAGCCGGCAACGGAGGCGATCACGGAAGAGGCCGCACCGCTGGCCTCGGGTATCGCCACAGAGTACATGGACACCAGCGTCAAGGCCGGCGACGACTTCTTCAGCTACGTCAATGGCAGGTGGGTTGCCGAAACAGAAATACCGGCGGATAAATCGTCCTACGGAGGCTTCCGCATCTTGCGTGACGAAGCCCAGGAAGACGTCAAAGCCATCATCGAGGCATCTGCGAGCGGCGACTTCGCGAAGGGCACCGACGAGCAGAAGGTCGGTGATCTGTTCAAATCTTATATGGACATGCAGACACGCAACGCACTTGGCGTCGAGCCGCTGCAGCCCCTGCTCGAGCGAATCGATGCGATCGCCAGCTACGACGATCTCGCGGTCTTCATGGCTTATGCGAACAGGCGCAATATCGAAATGCCGTTTGCAATGGGCCAATTCGAGGATCTCAAGGATCCCGAATACTATGCGATGAACATTTTTCAGGGCGGCCTCGGCCTGCCGGAGCGCGAGTACTACTTTAACGACGACGACAAGGCCGAGGAGATTCGTGCCAAGTACGTTGAGCACATCGAAAATATGTTTGTTCTAGCCGGGCTCGGTGATGGCGCGGCCGCGGCAGGGACGATCATGGAGGTCGAAACCCGCATCGCTGAAATGCATATGAAAAAAGAAGATGCGCGCAACTGGGCTCAGAATTACAACAAGGTGGCGCGCACCAATCTGGGCAGCGTTATGCCACGCTTCAACTGGGACGGTTATCTTGATACCGCCGGCATTGCCGAGATCGACAACGTTGTTATTTTTATGACCGACTACCTCGGCAGACTGGATGAAATTATCTACAGCACGGATCTCGATACCTGGAAGACATACCTGAACTGGACGGTGTTGAACACGGCTGCAGCGCTCCTGAACGAGGAGCTCGACGAGCAGAACTTTGACTTTTACAGTAAGACCTTGTCCGGCGTGGAGGAGCAGGAGCCGCTATGGCGCCGCGGCGTCAACATCGTAAACGGCGCGCTCGGCGAGATGGTCGGCAAGGTTTACGTCGACAAGCATTTTCCGCCAGAGGCCAAGGAGCGCATGCTTGTGCTTGTCGGCAATCTGACCAAAGCCTATGAGAAGAGCATCAGAGAACTCGACTGGATGAGCGATGCAACCAAGGCCGAAGCTCTCGACAAACTCAGTAAGTTTACGCCAAAGGTCGGGTATCCCGATAAATGGCGCGAGTATCCGTTCGAAATCGAAGCTGACGACCTGCTGGGCAATCTTGAGCGTGCCGCGTTGGCCGAGTATCAGCGGCAGCTCGATCGTCAGGGTGGCCCTGTGGATAAGACCGAATGGGGCATGAGTCCGCAGACAGTCAATGCCTACTACAATCCAGCCGGCAACGAGATCGTATTCCCGGCGGCGATTCTGCAGCCACCGTTTTTCAACCTGGAAGCGGACGAGGCCGTCAACTACGGCGCGATTGGCGCGGTGATCGGTCATGAGATTGGTCATGGGTTTGATGATCAGGGCAGCACGTTCGATGGCGACGGCAAGCTGCGCAACTGGTGGACCGACGAGGATCGGGCCGAGTTTGAAAGGCGCACCGGCAAGCTCATCGCGCAGTACGATAGCTACAAGCCGTTCGATGACCTTGCGGTCAACGGCGAGTTCACGCAGGGGGAGAATATCGGTGACCTCGGCGGCATCAGCATCGGACTGTTGGCGTACCAGCTGTCCTTAAACGGTGAAGAGGCGCCCGTCATCGACGGCTTCACAGGCGTGCAGCGGGTGTTCCTTGGCTATGGCCAGGTGTGGCGCAATAAGTATCGAGACGAAGCATTGCGGCAGATGATTGCAACCGACCCGCATTCACCGGCTCAGTACCGTACCAACGGCGCCGTGCGTAATGTGCCCGAGTTCTACGCGGCATTTGATGTCGCCGAAGGCGATGCGCTCTACCTGCCGCCCGAAGAGCGCGTAAAAATCTGGTGACGGCAGACGACAGGCAAAGAAACAAGGCTTCCAGCGGAAGCCTTGTTTCGTTAATGAGGCTGAAATGAGCGTTGCGATTATCGGCGGTACGGGTTTCGTCGGCGGCTATTTGGTAGACGCGCTGCTTGACAAGGGGCACGCGCCGACATTACTCGTGCGGCCGGGGAGCACGCACAAGGTTCGGCGCGCCGACAATTGTCGGGTGGTCGAAGGCGACCTCGGCTCTGTTCGAGCGATTGAGGCCCTGCTCGAAGGCTGCACGGCCGTTATCTATAACGTTGGTATCCTGCGCGAGTTCCCGACGAAGGGCATTAGTTACGAGGAGACGCAGTACGCGGGCGTCGTGCGCACGATCGAGGCAGCGCAAAAACACGGCGTCGCGCGCATACTGCTCATGAGTTCGAATGGTGTGGAGCAGGCCCGTACGGGCTACCAGAAAACCAAGTACCGTGCCGAGCAGGCTGTTAAAGAGAGCGGCCTTCGTTACACGATATTCCGGCCATCGGTGATATTCGGCGATCCGCGCGGAACGATGGAGATCGCGACGCAGCTTTATCGTGACCTGATCAGGCCACCGATCCCGGCAGTCGGCTTTCACACCGGATGGAAACCCGCCACGGGACAGATATTGATGTCGCCCGTGCATGTGCACGACGTCGCCGATGCATTCGCAAATGCCCTGGATGATCCGGCGACGATCGGGATGACCTACACGCTTGGCGGGCCCGAAGAGCTTCATTGGACAGAGATGCTAAAACGCATTGCCGCGGCAACGGGCAAACGCAAACTGATTCTGCCAATGCCGATAGCAGCCATGAAGCTCGGGGCGATGTTATTCGACTGGCTGCCTTTCTATCCCGTGACGCGGGACCAGCTCACGATGTTGGCAGCAGGCAATGCGGTCGACCCCGGGGAGCTGCAGGCGCTGATCAAACGAGAGGCTCGACCGTTCTCGACAGAGAACCTCGGCTATCTGCGCCCACAGAGCTGATATCGTCGCCGCCAGCTGCAATGGCTCCGTGCCGCTTGCAGCGATTGCAAGACCGGGCAAACACCGGCCAGCTGAACTTCTTTCATTATGATTGCCGGCACCTGCTTGGTTTTATTCTGCCACGCCCGCTTCGCGAACTGGCTGATACAGTGAACTGATTTCGCGCATTTTTGCTTCGATCCACTCCTGCGCGATCAAGTTCGTTTCTTTTGGCGAGCGGCCCGCAGGATCGATCGGCGGGCCGATACAGAAGCGAACGGTACCGGGATGTTTATGTAGGCCACGCCGCGGCCAGAAATCGCCGGCGTTATGCGCGACCGGGACTATCATGCAGCCGGACTTCTCGGCCACGGCCGCGCCACTGACTCCGTAACGCCGCGTTTCGCCGGGCGGCATGCGCGTGCCTTCGGGGAAAATTGTCAGCCAAAAGCCATTGGCAATGCGTTCCGTGCCCTGTTCGATGATCTGCCTGACGGCTGCGCCACTAGCCTTGCGGTCGATAGCGATCGGTTTCATGACAATCCCGACGCCCCAACCGAATAACGGAATCCACAACAATTCTTTCTTGAGTACCCAGGTTTGCGGCGGCAGTGCGGCGATCTGCCAGTAGGTCTCCATCGCGGTCGTGTGCTTGATTAGCACAACGCTGGGTTCGTCGGGCAGGTTCTCCACGCCCTCGGTGACGACATCTAGCCCACAGAAAAACTTGCCGGCCCACAGGCAGGAAGCGGCCCAGCCGCGGGCGATCGCCCAATTGACTCTGAAGGGCGCCCAAATCAGCAGCAGCTCGATCACACCGCCGACAATCGCTGACACGAACAGAAAGCTCGTAAAAAGCAATGAACGAATCGTTAACATCACAATCGAGAATGGTCCGTGGCGATCACGAGCCCAGTCCCGCTTACGCAATCGCGAGCCGGGAAATATCGGCTACATCGAGAAACGAAGCGCGCAGCTCACGCAGTAGCGCAAGGCGGTTGTTCCTCGTTGCTTTGTCATCCACCATCACCATAACGTCGTCAAAGAATTGATCGACAGGACTGCGCAATTCCGCAAGCACGCTCAATGCCTCCGTATACTCGCGCGCCTCGAGGAGCGGTTGCACTCTTTCCCGGACGTCCGTCAGAGCAGACCAGAGGTCCGTTTCCGCACCGTCGGTCAGAAGCTTCTCTTTGACGGCGCCCTCGTTCACATCACCCGCCTGCCGGAGAATGTTGGCAATACGCTTGTTGGCCGTCGCGAGGCTTGATGCGGGCTCAAGCTCGATAAATGCCTGTACTGCGCCGAGGCGGCGCTCGAAGTCGACGAGAGACGACGGCTGGCGGGCAAGAACGGCGTCAAAGGTCTCGGTTTCGAGGCTGTCATCGCGATCGAGGAAGTAGCGGCGCAGGCGCTCGCTGATGAACGTATACAACGCATCGCTCGTTTCTGCGTTGTCTATATTGGTCCCGGGTTGCGCGTCCACGGCGATACTGATCATGGTCCTGAGATCGAGGTCGAGGCTGCATTCGACGAGTAGACGAACGACGCCAAGCGCGGCTCTGCGCAGGCCAAACGGATCACGGTTACCCGAGGGTTTCTTGCCGACGGCAAAAATGCCGGCGAGCGTGTCGAGCCTGTCGGCAATCGCCAAAATCTGCCCATCCGTCGACGCCGGCAAATCGTCGCCCGCATGGCGCGGCAGGTAGTGTTCGCCGATCGCGTCTGCTACGGCAGCGCGCTCGCCGTCGGCTTTGGCGTAGTGACGGCCCATCGTGCCCTGGAGTTCAGGGAACTCGACAACCATACCGGTCAGCAGATCACACTTGCAAAGCGCGGCGGCGCGCTTGACGTTGCCCGGGTCACGGTCGAGCGCTCCTGCAATCCATTCGGCCAGGGTTTCGACCCGGACGCTCTTGTCGAACAGGCTGCCGAGCCCGCGTTGATAGACAACTTCGCGCAGCGTGTCACACCGCGCCGCGAGCGTTGCGCGCCGATCGCTGTCCCAGAAGAACGCGGCGTCGGCGAGGCGCGGCCGAATAACCCGTTCATTGCCGCTGCGGACCTGATCCGGTTCCGAGCTCTCGATATTTGCGACGGTGATGAAGCGCGGCAGCAAAGCGCCGCTCTTATTCGCAACCGGGAAGTACCTCTGGTGTCCGGCTAACGTCGAGATGACCACCTCGCGCGGCAGCTTGAGGAAATCTTCGTCAAAGCTACCCGTCAGCGGAACAGGCCATTCCACGAGCGCTGCTACTTCGTCGTAGAGAGATTCGCCGCCAACAACAACGCCGCCGGCTCGCTTGGCCTCGGCTTCGACGCCACGCTTCACCATATCGCGACGGCGCTCGAAATCGGCGATTACGTGACCGCTGGTCTCGAGTTTTTCGAGGTAGTCGGATGGTTTGCTGATCGTTACGGGGCGGGTCACATGGAAGCGATGGCCGCGCGACTTGTTGCCGGATCCGACACCCATGATGGTCGCTTCGACAACCTTGCTGCCATGCAGCAGCACGACCCAATGGACGGGCCGGACAAATTCGGCATCGCCTGCGCCCCAGCGCATGCGGCGCGGAATGGGTAGCCCGGCGAGTGCGGTCTCTACCAGGTCTGGCATTAAATCGGCAGTGGGCAAGCCCCGTTCAAGGATATTGCAGCTGACCCACTCGCCCTGATCGGTTTTCGTTCGATCGAGGGAAAGCGGATCGACGCCGCATTTTTTGGCGAAAGCCGTGCCGGCCGACGTTATGTTGCCGTCGGTGTCGAAGGCGACCGACACGGGTGGGCCCTTGTGCGATATTTCACGATTCTCCTGGCCTGCGGCGAGCTGCTCGATCAGCACACTGAGCCGGCGCGGGCTCGCATAACCGTGCACGGCGCCATGCGTGAGCCGGGCGTCATCGACAGCGGCCTCGAGGTTGCCAGCAAACGCCTCCATCAGTGCGCGCAAGGATTTCGGCGGCAGCTCCTCGGTTCCAATCTCTACGAGAAAGTCCCTCGCTTTGCTCACCTGTCTGACGCCCCCTCGCAGACCGATTCCAGCATCGGAAATCCGAGAGCCTCGCGGCTCGCGTAGTACGATTCGGCAACAGCCCGTGCGATCGTGCGCACACGCAAGATGAATCGCTGCCGCTCGCTGACCGACATTGCCTGACGCGCATCAAGCAGGTTAAAGGTGTGCGAGGCTACGAGCATTTGTTCGTACGCGGGCAACGCGAGATTGAGTTCGATCAGGCGCTCGCTGTCATGCTCCGCGTGGTCGAACAGGTTGAACAGGTAATCGATATCGGCTTCCTCGAAGTTGTACTTCGACTGTTCGAGTTCATTCTGTTGATAGACATCGCCGTAAGTGATGCGACCGAGCGGGCCGTCGGTCCAGATGATGTCGTAGATGCTCTCGACCTCCTGCAGGTACATTGCAAGGCGCTCGAGCCCGTAGGTGATCTCGCCACTTACGGGCCGGCACTCGAGCCCACCCACCTGCTGAAAATACGTGAACTGGGTGATTTCCATGCCGTTCAGCCAGACTTCCCAGCCCAGCCCCCATGCGCCGAGAGAGGGTGATTCCCAGTTGTCTTCAACGAAACGGATGTCGTGTACGGTCGGATCGATGCCGATTGAGCGCAAGGAATCGAGGTACAACGCCTGGAAGTTGTCGGGGGACGGTTTGATCGTTACCTGATACTGATAATAATGCTGCAGGCGGAACGGGTTGTCGCCGTAGCGGCCGTCGGTGGGCCGCCGCGACGGCTGTACGTACGCGGCACTCCATGGTTCCGGGCCGATCGCGCGTAGAAACGTTGCAGGGTGGAAAGTCCCTGCGCCCATTTCCTTGTCGTAGGGCTGCATGACAACACAGCCGCGCTCCGCCCAGTATTGCTGTAGTTTGAGAATCAAATCCTGGAAGCTGAGCATCGCCGGCGGTTTCTTCTTGGTCATTGCGATCCTAAGGGCCCCAAATCGGCGGAGTATATCGGAGATCCGGGAGAGCGTGGCATCGCCGCCGGCTCCAGAAACCCGTATCGCCGAGGCCGTGGGCGGGATGTTGGTCAGCAAAAGTAAAGCGCAGCGCAGCGAGCCATGACAATGAGCAACATCTCGGTCGTGGCCACAAAGCGTCTTGTAGCGCACTGATTTGGTGCGCGTAGCTCACCGCCCGCACTATACTGGTGCGGCCTTTCGGTGTATGCTGTCTGCATAAGTAGATAAAACAATGACTTATCAATCGCACCAATCTGGCACGCATCGTGCAACTAGGAGATAACCCGGTCCGCCTGTGGCGGGCCTTTTCTGTGCTTTGAAGAACTGGAGGAAAGATTCATGAAGCCCAAGGAGGTCTTAAGCCTCATCAAAGAGAATGAGGTCAAATTTGTCGACTTTCGTTTCACGGACACGAAAGGCAAAGAACAACATGTGACCGTGCCTGCCCATGCCGTCGATGAAGACCTGTTCGAAGACGGCAAGATGTTCGACGGTTCGTCGATCGCCGGCTGGAAGGGCATTAACGAATCCGACATGATATTGATGCCAGATCCGGCATCGGCTGTGCTCGACGTGTTTTCGGATGAGACGCAGTTGAATGTGCGTTGTAACGTGATCGAACCATCAACGATGCAGGGCTACGATCGCTGCCCGCGCTCGCTGGCCGAACGGGCCGAGGCTTACCTCAAGTCGACCGGCATCGCGGACAAAGCATTTTTCGGACCGGAAAATGAGTTCTTCATCTTCGACCACGTGTCGTGGGACGACTCGATGCAGGGTGGGTTCTACAAAATTGACTCCGATGAAGGCGCCTGGAATACGGATCGCAGCATTGAAGAGGGCAACACCGGCCATCGGCCAACCGTTAAAGGGGGCTATTTTCCGGTGCCCCCTGTCGACTCGCTGCACGACATTCGTTCCGCGATGTGTCTGGCGATGGAGGACATGGGTCTGACCACCGAAGTGCACCACCACGAGGTTGCCACGGCCGGGCAGGGCGAAATAGGCGTTAAATTCAACACTTTAGTGCGCAAAGCCGATGAGGTGCAGATTCTCAAGTACGTCGTTCACAACGTTGCACATGTCTACGGAAAGACGGCGACATTTATGCCCAAGCCCCTCGTCAACGACAATGGCAACGGTATGCATGTGCATCAGTCACTGATGAAAGATGGCGAAAATCTGTTCGCAGGTGATGGATACGGCGGTCTGTCCGACACTGCGCTTTATTACATCGGTGGCATCATCAAGCACGCGAAAGCGCTGAATGCGTTCACGAATCCCGCGACCAACAGTTACAAGCGTCTCGTACCCGGCTTCGAGGCGCCGACTATTCTTGCGTACTCAGCACGCAACCGCTCGGCCTCGATTCGTATACCGTACGTCTCGAATCCAAAAGGGCGGCGCCTCGAGATTCGTTTCCCGGACTCGATGGCGAATCCATATTTCGCGTTTTCCTCCATGATGATGGCTGGCGTCGACGGCATTCTGAATAAGCTGCACCCGGGCGATGCGCTGGACAAGGATCTCTACGATCTGCCACCCGAGGAGGAAAAGGACCTCAAGCTGGTTGCGTTTTCATTGGACGAGGCCCTGCAAGCCCTCGATGCCGATCGGGCCTTTCTCAAGGCAGGCGATGTGTTCACGGATGATCTGATCGATGCGTATATCGAGCTCAAGATGGAGAACGTTTCAAGGCTCCGGATGACGACCCACCCCGTCGAATTTGACATGTATTACAGCCTGTAATGGCCAAAACTGTGAACCGGGCGACATTTTTTGGCGCCCGGTCACTAGCCCGAATCGGCCCGGCACTGATATGCTAATGCAATGGAATTACGACCAATTTTCGTCTTTGCGGGCCTGTTGGCGGCCTCGATGGTTGCGGCGGACGGCGCCTATAAGTGGACCGATGCCGACGGCGTTGTCCATTACTCTGATGTGCCGGTCGAGGGCGCGGAGATCGTCAACCTTTCGGAGTACACCCGAACGACCGGGGCACGGATTTCGCGCGCTGCGCCGGCTGCGCGGACAACAGAGGATACGGAACCGGCGGACACCCGGCCGTTCCGTTACGAGAGTCTGTCGGTCGCTGCGCCTGGCCCGGAGGAAACGCTGTGGAACATCGACGGCGTATTGAACGTCTCGCTGGCGCTGAGTCCGGGCCTGCAGAGCGGTCACCAGGTGCGCGTTTACTTCGACGGCACGCCCAGGCTGGTGACGGGGTCGAGCTTTCAGTTGGAAGAAGTTTACCGCGGTGTGCACAACATCCAGGCGGAGATCATCGACGAGACAGGCAAACTCATGATTCGCAGCAAGCCGAACCGCTTCTACGTGCAGCAGAATACGGTGATCACGCGACCGGGCGGCTAAGCGGCGCCGAGCCGTCCTGGCATTCCGACGACGACGGGACGTTTGCGAAAGACTCCCAACGAATCCTCGATAGTCTGAGTTCAGGCGTCATTCTGCTGGATAGCAGTTTGTTGATTGTAGGTCTGAATCCTGCCGCAGAAAACATCCTCGGTGTCAGCATTCGCCGCGCCCGTGGCGAAGCGCTCCTGCGGCTCGTCGACGATGATCCGGAACTGCGTGACATCCTGAGCCGTGTCATCAAGACCGGCGATCATTACGCAAATGAATTGCACCTCAGCGCGACCGAAGTGCACGCGGATGAGCGCATCGTCGATTGCCGCGTGTCGCCCATCAACTGTGGCAAGGCGTCGTTGTTGGTCGAGATGACGGACGTTACGCGGCGCTTGCGCATCACTCGTGAGAATGCGCTGCTGATACAGCACGGTGCGGGGCGACAAATGATCCGGCAGCTGGCCCACGAGATCAAGAACCCGCTCGGCGGCATTCGCGGCGCTGCGCAGTTGCTGGAGCGGCAGCTCGATAATGACGACCTGCGTGAATACACCGATGTGGTGATCAGCGAGACTGACCGGCTTGCGGCGCTGGTCAATACGCTGCTGGGTCCGGGCGGGCCGCCTGACAAGCAGCCGGTCAACATTCATGAGCTGCTCGAGTACGTCATCAAGATTATCGAGGCCGAGGACAAGAAGAAGTTATCGATCAGGCGGGACTACGATCCTGGCCTGCCGCTCATTGACCTCGACCGTGCACAGATGGTCCAGGCGCTACTGAATCTGGTGCGCAATGCGGCGCGTGCGCTCGAAGGGCAGGGAACGATAACTCTGCGCAGCCGGGCGATGATGAATTTCACGATTGGTGAGGTGCGGCATCGCGTCATCGCCTCGATCGAAATCGAAGACGACGGCCCTGGCATCCCGGCCGATATGCAGGATTGGATTTTTTATCCGCTGGTGACCGGTCGGCCCGATGGTACGGGACTGGGTTTGCCGGCAGCTCAGGAGCTCCTGAGCCGTCATGGTGGACTGATCGAGTTCGAAAGCCGGCCAGGACGAACCGTCTTTTTTGTGCGCATCCCGTTACATCAAGAGAGGCCCGTGTGATATGAGCGCCGACTCTCTCAATGTGTGGGTCGTCGACGACGATCAGTCGGTTCGCTGGGTGCTCGAAAAGGCGCTGCGCCAGGCGGACATGACGTCGCGGGGTTTTGAACGGGCCGAACATCTGCTTGAGGCCATTGAGCATGAAACGCCGGATGTACTGATTACGGATGTGCGCATGCCGGGGATGAGTGGCATCGACCTGCTCGAGCGTTTGCATGACAGATCGCCTAACCTGCCCATAATCGTAATCACGGCACATTCTGATCTTGACAATGCGGTCGCCGCCTACACGGGCGGCGCGTTCGAGTATCTGCCGAAGCCGTTTGACATCGACGAGGCGATAGAGCTCGTCAGCAAGGCAGCGAAACAAAACGGTCATAAAGAACCCGCTGTTGCTGCGGTGCCGCAGCAGATTCCGTCTTTGATCGGCCAGGCGCCGGCAATGCAGGAGGTGTTCCGTTCCATCGGTCGGCTTGCCGGTTCCAGCATGACCGTATTGATTACCGGTGAATCGGGAACCGGCAAGGAACTGGTTGCCAGAGCGCTGCACGAGCACAGTCCGCGTGCCGACAAGCCATTCATTGCGCTCAACACATCGGCGATCGCTTCCGAATTGCTGGAATCGGAGCTGTTCGGCCACGAGAAAGGCGCATTTACGGGCGCGGATGCGAAACGCATCGGCCGCTTTGAACAGGCAGATGGCGGCACGTTGTTTCTCGACGAGATCGGCGACATGTCGCCGGCGCTGCAGACACGGCTGTTGCGCGTGCTCGCGGAAAGCGAGTTCTACCGCGTCGGCGGGCAGGCGTCGGTCAAAGTTGACGTTCGTGTCATCGCGGCAACGAATCAGGATCTTGCGCGAGCAGTCAAGGAAGCCCGCTTTCGTGAAGATCTGTACCATCGGCTCAACGTGATCCGCATCAACACGCCGCCACTCAGGGAGCGGCGCACGGACATACCGATACTGTTGAAACATTACCTTGCGGAAGCGGCCAGAGAACTTGAGACTCCGCCGAAATCGATGGATGACGAGGCCCGAGAAATACTCGAAACCTATGATTGGCCCGGGAACGTACGTCAGCTCGTAAACACGACGCGGCGGTTGACTGTTACAGCACCGGGTGCCGTGATCGGGCTACAGGACATCCCGAAAGACCTGGGCGGCCAGCGGCCTTCGCGGCGTGGCGCGCAGGAATGGACGCGCAGTCTTGCAGAATGGGCTGAGCGACAATTCGGCACGGGCGATCACTTGCCGCTACTCGAAACTGCGCTGCCTGAATTTGAGAAGACGTTGATCCGCATTGCGTTGAATCAAACTAACGGTCATCGTCAGGATGCGGCGAAGCTTCTCGGCTGGGGTCGGAATACTCTCACGCGGAAGATGAAAGCGCTGAACATGGATTGATGTTGGAGCGACCTCTTGCCGCGATCAGTGATTGTGGGAGGCGGCCATGCCGGCGACAGCGCTAAGCACGGCGATAATCGCCCTTCGCTCAAGCAACTGACATTCGCTCAGTGCGACCCTCCCCGCGCTCAGCGCCCGCAGCTTGGTTCCTAATGACCTAACGTACCGACCAGTTCTGATATCGCGTGCATATTGTGTCGCTGCAGATAGTCGCTAATGCCGTCGTTGATCTTCGTGCACAGCAACGGATCGTAAAAGAGTGCAGTGCCGATACCGACGGTCGTTGCACCGGCGATAATGAACTCGAGCGCGTCTGCAGGCGTTGTGATTCCGCCCTGGCCGATGATCGGCACATTGTGCGGACCGGCCACCTCGAAGACCTCTTTTGTCTTTAAGAGAGCGATCGGCTTGATGGCGGGACCGGACAGACCGCCCTGCACGTTGCCGATGATCGGTTTGCGTTTCTCGATATCAATCGCCATCCCCGTGATCGTGTTAATCACGGCCAAAGCGTCTGAACCTGCCTCGATGCAAAGTCGGGCGTTTTCGCGAATGTCCGTCTGGTTCGGTGATAGCTTGGTGATGATGGGCTTACTGGTTTGTGCCCGACAGGCAGCGACTACGCGCGCCGACATCTCCGGCACGTTACCGAACTCGACGCCGCCCTGCTTGATATTCGGGCAGGAGATATTGATCTCGAGCGCATCGATCGGAGAATCGTCGAAGCGCTTTGTTACTGCGGCATAATCTTCGATCGTCGATCCGCAGACGTTAGCGATGAAGCGGGTCTCGCTGAAATCGAGCCCCGGCAGAAATTCGTCGACAACCTTGTCGACTCCTGGATTCTGCAGGCCAATTGCATTGAGCATGCCCATCGGCGTTTCCCAGATACGGTGTGGCGGATTGCCGAGCCGAGGTTCGAGCGTGGTTCCCTTGAGGACGATTGCGCCGACGTCACGGTTGGAGAAACCCTCTATCCGCGTGTACTCCTCACCGAAGCCGACGCAGCCCGAAAGCAGCACGATCGGTGAGTCGAGCGACAAACCGCAAAAGTCGACGTGCAAAGGATTTGTTTGTGAGCCGGCCATCGGATGCGGCATTCTACGCATAGTTGCAGGGGGCCGCCATGCGGGCGAGTGTCGCCGGCAGGGGCCCTGCTATGAAGGTATCGGTGTGTTCAGCCTGATTCTCTACGAGCCCGAAATTCCGCCCAACACGGGCAATGTCATTCGCTTATGCGCCAACACCGGTGTCGCACTGCACCTGATAGAGCCACTGGGATTCGACCTCGAGGAAAAGAAGCTCAGGCGCGCCGGACTCGATTACCGCGAATTCGTCAGCGTAACGACGCACGCTTCGCTGCGCGAGTGCCTGCACGCACTTGGCGATCCACGCTTGTTCGCATTGAGTACGCGTGGTTTCACCTGGCACGATGCGCCGCGGTACCGAAAAGGCGACGCCTTCCTGCTCGGCCCGGAAACCCGTGGCCTGCCAGCGGAAATACTCGAAGCGCTGCCGCCCGAGCAACGGCTCAGACTACCGATGCGCGCCGACAGCCGCAGCCTGAACCTGGCGAATACAGCGGCCGTTATCGTCTACGAGGCGTGGCGGCAGCTGCGATTCACAGGTGGCGAGTAACTAGACGGCAGGTTCGATATTGCTGTTCAGGCGGAACAGGTTGCCGGGATCGAACTGGCCTTTGATTTTTTGCAGGCGACTATAAGCAGGCCCATAGTTGCCGGCTGCCTCGGCGCCATCGAAGTCGATATTGTCGTAGTAACCACCCATGAACGGTTCCAGCTTGTAATACCATTCCCGTGACATTGCGATGCCCGACTCATCGTCTGCCGGATCCATCCAGCCACCGCCGACACCAAGCATCGTTTCGGCATTGCGATGCGGGAAGGCAGTATCGGTCTCGCCGACGCGTTTAGCGGCGCCGCCCAAAGTATGCGTAAACATCGCGACGCGGGTGTCGCTCGTATAGGACTCGATCATCATGTCCACCAGTCCCTGTGTAATTTCGCTGACCATGCCGCTCTTGATGTAAGAACGCACCCCGTGGCCAAATGCTGCATCTTCCATCGTCTGCATGATCATGTAGTCTTGCACCGTGACCTCATCGATCATTGGCGTACCGATCTTCCGGAGCGGCTCGAGTTCTTTTTGACCGACGGCGGGATCGCCGTTATACAAGACTTCCATCAGGATAACGCCGATGCCGTCCGGCATTGTCGCCATTGCCGGGCCGATATACATTTCATCGGTCAGGCCTTGATACCATCCGCCGTAGAACTCGAGCACATCTTTGGCTTGTGCGATCGGCCAGATAATGTTGCCGGACAGTACGTTGCGCTCGAACGGGTGCAACGCGAATTCAAATTCGGTTACGACGCCGAAGTTCCCGCCGCCACCGCGAATTGCCCAGAACAAGTCGGCGTCCTGCTCGTCGCTGATCCTGCGAACCTGCCCATCGGCGGTGACGATTTCAGCGGAGCGGAGGTTGTCTATGGCCAGGCCGTACTTGCGATTGAGTCGCCCCATGCCGCCACCCAACGTGAAGCCGCCGACACCCGTATGTGATACAACGCCAGCCGTCGTAATCAGGCCGTACTCGAGCGCAGCAGTATCCAGCGCGTTGAGTAGCGCGCCACCGCGAGCATGCGCGCGGCTTGTGTCCGCGTCAGCCGCCACGGTGTTCATTAGTGACAGATCGATCATGATGCCATCGTTACAAACCGACTTGCCGGGCCAGCTATGCCCGCCGCCACGGACGGCCGTCAACAGCTCACGCTCGCGCGCGAACGTTACGGCGTTGCTCACATCCGCGCTGTCAAGGCAACGGGCGATCAAGGCGGGCCGCTTGTCGTGCATGCCGTTCCAGACTTTTCGCGTCACATCGTACTGGGGGTGCCCGGAGAGCAAAACAGGCCCGGTCATGCTCTCGCCGAGTTCCCTGATGGCGGCCTTCTCGAGTTCGAGTTCGCGGCCATCCAGCGATATACCGCGAATGCTCGTGTCGGCGTCCGTGGCGACCGGGGCCTTTCTCTCACATCCCGGCAGCACAGGAATAGCGGCCGCTATGCTCGCGGCTAGGGTCGTACGGCAGAATTGACGGCGGTCCATAATGAGTCCTTTGGCGATATTGTTGAGCTTGTGGGCCAAGCTTAGAGTATCAGGTACGAATTGCCAGCGAGACGCTCAATGCTCCGAGGTGAGTTGCCGGCCCATGAGCGCGCCGACGGCCTCGCGCGGTGATGCCCCTGCGTACAGTATCCGATACACCTGATGGCAAATCGGCATCTCGATGCCAAGCCGCTGCGCAACCTCGTGAACAGCTTCGGCGGCCATGACGCCCTCGACAACCTGTTGTATTTCCTGCTGTGCTTCGGCGACGGTCTTGCCGGCCGCAAGCGCCAGGCCCATGCGGCGATTGCGCGACAGGTCGTCGGTGCAGGTCAACACGAGATCACCCATACCGGCGAGCCCCATAAACGTCTCACGTTTGGCACCGAGCGCGACGCCGAGTCGCATCATTTCGACGAGCCCGCGCGTGATCAGAGCGACACGCGCATTTGCGCCGAAGCCAAGTCCGTCGGACATCCCGGCGCCGATAGCGAGGACGTTTTTCACTGCGGCGCCGACCTCGACGCCGATCATGTCGTCGGATGTATAAGCACGAAACTTGTCGCTGGACAGCGCTTTGGCCAGCGCCTCTGCAAAGTCGGCATCGTTGGCGGCGATCGTCATCGCGGTCGGCAGGCTTGCGGCGACCTCTTTAGCAAAGGTTGGACCGGAGAGCACGGCCATTGGACGATCTGAACCCAGCACCTCGGCGGCCACCTGATGTGGTAGTTTGCCGGAGTGCAGCTCGAAGCCTTTCGTTGCCCAGCACACGCGCGCCTCGGGGCCAAGCAGCGGCCGGATCATCGTTAACGTGTCGCGCAGGCCATGGCTGGGTACCGCAACGAGGATGGTGCCGGCGCCTTCAAGACAGGCGCTGAGGTCCGCGGTGGCGATCAGGTTAACTGGAAACCGCACGCCTGGAAGATAGCGCGCGTTCTCGCCGTCGGCGGCCATCGCCTCGAGCAGATCGAGCTCAAGTACGCCTCCCAGACAGACGTCGGAGCCACCGCGCGCGAGCTGCAGCGCCAGCGCCGTTCCCCAGGAACCGGCGCCGACGACGGCGACTTTCTCTGCGCGCGATCTGCCTATCAGTGCTTCTCCTCGACGGCTGCCTCTGACTGGGCTTTCTGCTGCTGCGATTGCAGGTAAAGCGCGTCGAAATTGATCGGCTGCAGTACGAACTCCGGAAATCCGCCTTTCTGGATGATGCCCGCGATCGATTCGCGGGCATAGGGGAACAGCATATTCGGACAAAAGCTGCCCACGATTGCGCCCAGTTCTTCTTTCTCGTAGCCGATAACATCGAACAGTCCCGCCTGCTGGAGCTCGACAAGAAATATCGTCTTGTCGCCTTCTTTAGCATCGACAGTTATTGTCAGGACGACTTCGTGAAGATTGTCATCAAGCGCTGTGTGGCTGCTGCGCAGATTCAAATTGGTCTGCGGCGACCATTCGCCGGATTTGAAGATTTTCGGTGCCTGCGGCGATTCGAACGAAAAGTCCTTTACATAGATCTTTGCGATGGAAAGGCGTTTGTCGGTTTCGGATTTTTTTTCGTCTGTCATAGTAACTTCCTGCTTTAATGAACGGGCGTCGAATCTGCACCGACGAACCGATTTTTCGAATCTGTCGTGAGTACGGTTTAACCTTTGCTTTTGGTCTTTTTGCCGGTGACAACAGGCAGCCCTGCCTGAGTCCATGCGGACATGCCGCCCTTGAGCCCGTATGCGCTTTCGAATCCGGACTTACGCAAGCTGTCAACGGCCTTTGTCGATGTCATACCCGCATCACATACGGCAATGATAGGCTTATTCTTTAATTTGCTGATTTTTTTGCTGGTCGCGTCGAACTCATCGTACGGAATGTTGCGTGCATTGACGATATGGCCGCGGGCATACGCTTCGGGATTTCTCAGGTCGATCACCGCGCCATCATTGTTGATTATCGCAACGGCTTCGCCGGCCTCAATCGCAACGAGCCCGCTCGCCTTGCGGCGCAGTTCCGTGAAGATCAGCAAAAAGAAACTGATCATAAGGAACAACACCAGCAGCGTATGTTCGCCAGTGAATTCGAGAAGCTGTTCCATTGTTGTTATCGAGGGCGGGAGATGCGGCGCCCAGCTTGTGGCAAAAGACGCATTATACCAAACTGCTCAACCATGAAGCCGCTGAAGTATTCCTTATTGCTAATTCTCGCGATCGCAGCTCAGGGTCCCGCGCAGGATTCGGGCAGTGAGCTGACCGAGATCAAGGAGCAGCAGCTCGAGGAGGTTCGCGGCCGTATCAGTGCGCTTAAACAGAGCATGGACAAGGGTGCTGCGGCGCGCGATCGCTTAACCGGGGAGTTACAGGCGGCCGAGGTCGTGATCTCCAAAAAGCGAATTCGGCTCAAAGAGCTTGAGCGTGAACGCGATTACAGCGCCCGGCGCAAAGCAGAGCTGGACGCCGACCTGGCTACGCGCGAGGCGGAGCTTGACCTGGAATCGAAGCAGCTTGCGGCGCAGGTGCGGGCCGCTTATATGAATGGCAACCAGGAACGGATCAAGCTGCTGCTGAATCAACGTGATCCAGCAACGCTGGGCCGGCTGATGGCCTACTACGGCTATCTCAGCGACTACCGTGCCGAGAATATCGATGCCGTGACCGGGCACATTCGACAGCTCGCTGAACTCAGAAGCAAGGTGGCCGCTGAGGAAGCGCGCATTGCCGAACTTGCACGTGTCCGTTACGCCGAGCTGACCGAACTGAATGCGACGCAGGAGCAGCGGCGCGAGTTGCTGGCAGAGCTAAAGACACGGATGACTGACGAGGGCCGGGAAATCGAGCGGCTGGCGGCAGAGGAACAGGATTTATCGCGGCTGATCACAGAGCTCACGAGCATCCTGTCCGACTACCCAATCAGCTCGGAAGACCCATTCAGCGAACACAAGGGCCGGCTGACATGGCCGGTCGCGGGGACGCTCTTGCATGATTTTGGTCAGCCTCGCGTTAGTGATCGGCTCAAGTGGAACGGTGTCGTACTGGCCGCACCCCGGGGTCGTGAAGTCCGGTCTGTCTATCATGGCCGTGTTGTCTTTGCAGACTGGCTGGCCGGAATGGGGCTGCTCGTTGTCGTCGATCACGGTGAGGGCTACATGACACTTTACGGTTATAACGAGACTGTGCTCAAAAACGCAGGCGACTGGGTCGCGCCCGGTGATGTCATCGCTACGGTCGGAGACAGCGGTGGTCAGGCAAGGTCTGCATTGTACTTCGAGATTCGCCGTGGTACGCAGCCCGTCAATCCCCGCCAGTGGGTTACGCGCCGGCCGGGGAGTTGAGACGGAAAACGTGACGACGGCGTATAGGCGCATTCCCGGCGCTATGCTATCGTCGTCAGGCCTTTGCGGCGTCACGCCTCGATAAGGCAAGGCAGGAGACCTTTATGTCGTTGAAAACCAGGGCAATTCTGGTTTTGGTCATCGGAACCGTGATGGGTTTAAGCCTGTCGTTTGGTGGCAGCATGTTGGCCGAGAGGCACCAGCCTGATAGCGAAGAACTGACCTGGGAGCAGGCCCGCCTGCTCGCCGAGGTCATGCAGCGCGTCAAGCGTGACTACGTAGAGCCGATCGACGACAGCGTGCTGCTCGAAAGCGCAATCCGCGGCATGGTTTCCGACCTCGACGCGCATTCTCAATACCTGGATGCGGACGAGTATCGCGATATCCGTATCGGTACGACGGGCAGTTATACAGGCGTCGGCATCGAAGTTTCCGAAGTAGATGGCGTCGTTCGCGTTATCACGCCCATCGCAGGGTCACCTGCGGCGCGGTCGGGCATACGCAGCGGTGACCAGATCATTGCGGTCGACGGTGTAATGGTTGAGTCGGGCAATCTGCAGGAAACTATAGGCCGAATGCGCGGGCGCCGTGGCTCGAAAATCAGCATAACGGTACTCAGAGACGACGAGGCGATCGTTCATGAGATGCGGCGCGAGGTTATTCGGGTCGCGAGCGTTTATCAGGAGATTCTCGAGCCATCATTCGGTTATGTGCGCGTCAATCAGTTTAGCGAGACGACGGCTCGCGAGCTCAGTCGTGCCATTGACGAGCTGCAGGTTAGCAAAGGCGGCATGCTGGACGGGCTGGTGATGGACCTGCGAAATAATCCGGGCGGCGTTCTCGACGCGGCGGTTGATGTGTCCGATTTGTTTCTCGATTTGGGCGTTATCGTGTCGGCCGAGGGTCGCACATCGGACTCGCGTTTCACGCGATCTGCGCATCGCGGCGACGTGCTGGACGGCGCGGAACTGATTGTGCTGGTCAACAAGGGCTCGGCATCGGCGTCGGAGATAGTTGCCGGAGCGCTGCAGGATCATGGACGTGCACTAATCGTCGGTACGGCGACATTTGGTAAAGGCCTTGTACAAACCGTGATGCCGCTGTCGCGAGGCCGGGCGATAAAATTGACGACGTCGCGATACTTCACGCCGTCGGGTGACTCGATTCATGAAACCGGTATAACGCCCGATATCGTTGTTGAGGGCACGCCAGGCTTTCCGGATCTGAGCCTGGCCGGCGGTGTGGATCGCGAACATGACGCGCAGTTGCTCGAGGCGCTAAACCGCCTGCAACATCGCCGGGTGATGCACAGCAGCGCACGATGATTCTCAGGTGGTACCTGTTTTTTGCGGCGCTGTTCGCAGCCTTCCCGCAGGCGGCGGCTGAGTCTGCCCCCAAGATCGCCATTATCATTGATGATCTCGGTTATCAGCTAGACGCAGGGCGGCGCGCGATCGGCCTGCCCGGACCGCTTGCGTATGCGATTCTACCGGGTACCCCACGCGGCCGGACATTGGCCGAGATGGCTTATCGTAGCGGCAAGGAAGTATTGTTGCACCTGCCACTGGAGGCGGTCGGGTACGACGGACGGCCGGAACCGATCGGCATTACGCTTGATATGAGCCACGGCGCGTTTCGCGATATTTTTGCGGACGCCATAGACTCTGTGCCGTTTGCCATCGGCGTGAGCACTCACCGCGGCAGCTTATTGACGCGACACCCGGGCCATATGGACTGGCTCATGCAGGAAATCCGCAACCGCGAGGGTCTTTTTTTTATCGACAGCTACACAACCCACAAGAGTGTTGCACTGCAGATAGCCGGCGAGCTTGGTGTCATGGCTACACGACGTGACGTCTTTCTCGATAACGATCGTGCTCCCGACGCGCTTGCGCGAGAGTTCGAACGACTCAAGGGCTTGGCGCGCAACAGGGGTGTTGCAGTGGCGATCGGTCACCCTTACCCTGAAACGCTCGATTTTCTCGAGCGCGAACTGCAGGCACTTGATAGTCAGGGACTCGAGTTGGTACCGGTAAGCGAAGTGCTGCGGGTTGTCCGCTGAAAGATGAGTTGAACCCGCTGTCAGTGCAGGGATCTAACGACAGCGTAAAGGATTAGATCAAACGACCATGTACAGATTACCAACAGGACTGATGTATACGGCCGCGAGCGTGGCATTTATGTTGCCGATGTTGGGCCCTGTGATGGCGAATGAGCTTGACACGGACCTCTTATCATCAGGAAACGGTGCAAGCATACGTCTTGTGCAGGCCGACGAAATTGCCTGCACCCAGCAGTACGATCCGGTGTGCGGAGCAGACGGTCAAACGTACAGCAACGAATGTGTAGCCGGCGTCGCCGGCGTTGCAATCGTGAGCAAAGGGATGTGCGCCACACCCGAATCAGGATGCGGCGAGGAATTTGACCCCGTTTGCGGCATAGACGGCAACACGTACATCAACGAGTGCTTTGCCGGGAAATCAGGCATGGAAATCGCCGGACTCGGCGCGTGCACCGCGAGCGGCTGTCCGAGCGTTGGTGAACCGGTTTGTGGCATGAATGGCCGTACGTATCTGAATCGTTGCGAAGCGGATGTAGAGCGTGTGCCGGTGCAGAATAAAGGCGTCTGTGATATTGATAACTGTCCGATGGTCTTCGCTCCCGTGTGCGGCGATGACGTGACGTATGACAATGCCTGTCATGCGGACCAGGCCGGCGTCGCATCGTACACCGAAGGAGCATGCAACGTTCGCCGCTGTCCGAATCTGTTCGTACCCGTGTGCGGTTCGAACGGGCGCACCTACAGCAATGCCTGTCATTCGGAGCGGCAGGGTGTTCGCATCGATTACGCGGGCGTCTGTGAAACTCAGGGCCGCAATTGCCCGCGCGACTATCTGCCTGTTTGCGGGCTGGACGGCGTTACATACAACAACGAATGCCAGCTTGAAAATGCCGGCGCGGAAAAAGCCTACGCCGGCGCTTGCTTGGGTGATTGACGCCCGTCAGTTCCAAACCCGCCCAGCGGGCCGCCCGCTTCGCTTCATGCGTATGGCGCGGTCCCACAAGACTATGGGTAGGTGTAGCTTGACTGAATACCCAACGGTAATCCGGTCAGCGTATACAGCAACAAGAATATCGTCCAGACGATAAGGAACGTCACGGAGTACGGCAACATCATGGCCGTCACCGTGCCGATCCCGGTGTTGGTTACGTAACGCTGACAATAAACAACCACGAGCGGGAAGTACGGCATCAGCGGCGTAATGATGTTGGTGCTCGAGTCGCCAACGCGGTATGCGGCCTGGGTAAGGTCTGGCGAAATGCCGAGTGTCATTAACATCGGCACAAAGATTGGCGCCAGCAACCCCCACTTGCCGCTCGCCGAGCCGACGAAGATATTAATGAACGCCGTCAATAGCACGATACCGACAATTGTTATGAACGACGGCATCGCGAGGGCCTTGAGCCCGGCCGCGCCCTGCAGCGCGAGCAGCACACCGAGGTTCGACTGGCCGAAGGCGTACACGAACTGTGCGATGAAGAACATGATGACGAGGTAGTAAGCCATCTGATGCATCGCCTTGGTCATGCCCTCGATGACATCCTTGGAGCTTTTCACCGTGCCCGCCGCGATGCCGTAAACATAGCCGGGCACAACGAACATCAGGAAAATCAGCGAGACGATCGAGCGCATCATCGGCGCGGCACCGGTCGTCAGACCGCCATCGGCATCGCGCCAGGCAGAATCCGCCGGCCACGCCGTTACGATCATGACAATAATGCCGATCAGGAATGCGATACCGGATGCGCGTAAGCCCCTGCGCTCATGCGGTTCCAGGTCGTGCATGTGCGGCAGGTCTTCGAGATCGCCGTCAAGCTCAGTGTCCTGCAACCGCGGCTCGACGACCTTCTCTGTCAGGTACCAGCCGAGGCCGATGATGATTAACGACGACGCAGTCGTGAAGAAATAATTGTTGAGCGGGTTGAGTACGATATCCGGGTCGAGTATCTGCGCGCCGGCCTGCGACAACCCCTGCAACAACGGATCGAGAGACGATGGTACGAAGTTCGCCGAGAATCCGCCCGACACACCGGCAAATGCCGCTGCGATACCGGCGAGCGGGTGTCGTCCTGCGGCGTAAAAGATGACGCCGCCTAGCGGAATGACAAGTACGTAGCCCGCGTCGACGGCAGAATGGCTGACGATACCGACGAGTATCACCATCGGAGTCAGCAACCACTTGGCGGTTACGCTGAGGAGCGCACGAAGGCCGGAGTTGATGAACCCGGTGTGTTCCGCAACGCCGATGCCGAGCATCGCCACGAGGACGACACCAACGGGATGGAAATGCGAGAAGTTTGTCACCATCACCGACAGGAACTCGGTCATTGCACGACCCGATAGCAGGTTGTTGATGATGAGCGGTTCCTGCGAGCGCGGATCAACGACGTTGAAGCTGACGTAGGACAGCAACCAGGACAGCACCCAGACGACAAACAGCAATACGATAAAAAGCACCGCGGGGTCGGGGAGCCTGTTACCTGCCCTCTCGACAGCAGCAAGCATGCGTGAGCTGAGGCTGACCTTTACTCGTTGCTCTTTTTCTTCGGACATGCGATTCCCCTGTCTCAATGTGCCGCCGAGTTTACTCAATCGGGCGACGCGAGTCGCCTTGTGGTGCATCCGACCGGCACGTGCGAGTATCTCTCAGGGCTCAACGGGTAATATCTTGCCGGTGATGATGAATCGGATATGGCGAAACGAACACGGCCGTGTGCGCACGCCCTGGCGCGTTGTCACGATGATCGCATTGCTCGCAGCCGTCATGGTGCTGGTCAATGTCGGCTGGAGAGCGCTGGACCTGCCGGGACAACAGGAAGGAGGTGGCTGGTATTTTCTGCTTTTCGCAGGGCTGATTTCTGGCAGTTCGCTGGGCATCATCGTGCTGCTGCTGCGGTTGTTCGAAAACACCGGCGCTGCCGCAATCGGCCTTCCCTTGCGGGCCGCGGCCTGGAAAGCGACGGCGGCGGGAACGGTCGTGGGTGCTGCTCCGATCTGTCTGCTTGTCGGGCTGTCGCTCGTCGCCGGATACGGGAGCGTCTCTGCGGGAAACCTGACCACCGCGAATCTCACGGCAGCTCTGTTGCCTGCGCTGATCGCCGGATTCCTGCTGGCGGGCTGGGAAGAACTCGTGCTGCGGGGTTATCTGCTGCGGCAACTGTCGCTGGGCCTTAATTCGCTGGCCGCCGTTGTAATAACAGGCACCCTGTTCGGCCTGATGCACAGCGGCAACCCGGGCGCGAACTGGCAGGGGCTGCTGTACACGGCCATCGGCGGCACACTGATGGGCTGGCTGATGGTACGTTCAGGTTCCTTGTGGCTGCTGATCGGTTACCACTTCGGCTGGAACGCCACGGCGTACAATCTCTTCGGCCTTGAATTATCCGGGTTCGGCGCCGATGCATCGCTGCTCGCCGTCACGCTGACCGGTTCCGACTGGCTCACGGGCGGCAGCTACGGTTTTGAAGCGTCACTGCCGGCCATGATTTTCGAAGTGCTGGTTTTGGGGACGTTCACCAGCCGCAGGTACGGCCTTCGTTCTGTTCCTTGAGCCAGGTCACAAGCGGCGCGAAGTAGTCGATGATCGCAGTCGCGTCCATCTCGCGAGTGCCCGTCAATTTCTCGAGAGTGTTCTGCCACGGTTCGCTGGCTCCTGCCTCTAGCATGGCTTGCAGTCGCGCGCCGGCTTCCTTGCTGCCGTAAATCGAACAGGTATGCAGAGCACCCTCGTGTCCGGCGGCCTCGCACAAGGCACGCTGAAACTGGAACTGCAAGATATGGGCGAGAAAATAACGCGTGTAGGAGACGTTCGCGGGGATGTGGTACTTGGCGCCGGGATCGAAGTCCGCCTCGCTGCGCGCGACAGGTGGTGCGATGCCCTGGTAACGCGTACGCATGTCCCACCAGGCCTGGTTGTAGTTCTCCGGCGTAATCTCGCCGGCGAAGACCGCCCAGCGCCATTCGTCGATGAGTTTGCCGAATGGCAGGAAAGCGAGCTTGTCGAGGGCTTGTTGCATCTGACGATTAATGATGGCCTGTTCTGATTGTGTGGAAGTTGCGACGAGCCCGATCTCGGCCAGGTAGTCGGGCGTCATCGACAAAGTCACGGTGTCGCCGATCGCCTCGTGGAATCCTGCATGGGCGCCGTCCTGGTAAAGCGGTGGCTGGATTTTGTAAGCGCCCTGATAGTAGTTGTGCCCAAGTTCGTGATAGATCGTGCGCAGCTCATCGTAGGTCTGCTTGATGCACATCTTGATGCGCAGATCGTTTCCGCCGTCGAAACCCCAGGCACTTGCGTGGCAGACGACATCACGGTCTGCCGGCTTGGAAAACATCGAGCGCTCCCAGAACGTGTCGGGGAGGCGCGGCAAGCCGAGTGAGACATAAAAGCTTTCGGCGGAGCGAACCATCTCCTGCGGTGAGTAGTCCTTGGTCTGAAGGGTACTGTCGACGTCGAGATCGGAAACGCCCGGATACGGCTCGAGCAGGTCGTAGATAAAACTCCATTGCTGCGCCCACATGTTGCCGAGCAGGTGTGCCGGCATGGGCTGATCCTGTGGCACTTTGTCTTCGCCATAGCGTTCGCCAAGCTTGGCACGCACATGGCAATGCAATTCCTCGTACAAAGGTTCGACCTGCTCCCACAGGCGCAGCGTCTCGCGACGGAAATCGGCGGCGCTCATGTCGTAGCCAGAGCGCCACATTTCCCCTAGGTCGCTGTAACCGAGTTCGTTGGCGCCCTCGTTGGCGAGCTCGACATAGCGTTTGTACATGTCGCGCATCGGCGGCGAGATCGTACGCCAGCCTCGCCAGGCTTCAAGAAGCGCATCGTAATCGCGGCTGTTCTGGATGATGTCCTCGAGATCCGGCAGCGAGAGGCAATCATTGCTGCTACGGCAATACTTGCCGGCGCCATACATGCCGGTCAGATCCGTCGCCAGGCGCGTCAGCTCCTTGCGCTTGGCCGCGTCGTTCGGGGTGGGTAGCGAAGTGTCGAGTTTGATCAGGTTCAACGCACGGCGTGTTTCGGGTGTGAGCTCCTGATCATCGTACTGGATGGCTGCGGCGACAGTCTGGCTATGCCAGGCGGCGTAACGCTCACGCACGGCGGCCGAAAGTATCGCCGTGTCCTCAGTGATATAGGTCGCCCTGACCCAGCCCGCGGCATCGAGCTCCCGGTTGAGCTCCCGTAGCTCCTCATTAACGCGGGCGATGAATTCCTCGGCGGATTCTGCAGGGGCCGCCGGGGTCGCTTCTTCGCCGGGCGGCTCTGAGCATGCGGCGAGGACGACAGCGAACGCTATGCCTGCAAGCAACTTTGCGATTACTTTCATGATGTTTTCCTAAATCAACCCTTTTTAGTGAATGCCGTGCATGCCGCGCCGCAATAGTGGCGAGACGAGCAGTACGACCACGCCGACACCAAGACCGATATACATCAGGAACTCGAAGAGTTGTGTGTAGGTAGCCAGCACGTCTGCCGAGCTCGTGATTTCGCCACCATCGGTGACAATAGCTGCCATCTTGCCAAGGCGTGTCGCGACGGTTTCGGACAGCGCAGTCGCAAGAAACCAGGTGCCCATACTAACGCCGACAACCCGCCCTATTGACAGCTTTGTCACAGCAGACAAGCCGACCGGAGACAAACACAGCTCGCCTGTTGTATGCAGCAGGTAAGCAAGTATCAGCCAGATCATCGCCACTTTGCCTGCAGCGTCCGGAAACTGTGCGCCGAATACCAATGCGCCGAAGCCAAGACCGGCCTGGACGATGCCGAGGCCGAATTTGATTGGTGTCGTCGGTTCGAGATTGCGCTTGGCGAGCCACACCCACAGCGCCGCGAACGGCAATGCCAGCACCATGATAAAGCCGGCATTGAGCGAGCCAAATTGGGCGGCTGTAAAGGTGATACCGAAAGCCTCACGGTCGACGACGCGATCGGCAAACAGGGTCATCGAGCCGGCAGACTGTTCGAATAGCGCCCAGAAGACAACGGTTGTGAGAATCAGAAACATCAGCACGACCGTGCGGCCGAACTCATCCGAGTTATGCGTTTTGAAACCGTAGATGACGAAGGCAACGATAATTGCAATTGCAGCGTATACGGCATATTCAACAAGCATTGCGTTACCCGGTAAGAAGCCGAGATTCGCTCCGACCGCATAAACGCCGACAAGAATAGCCACGGCCGCGAACGCATAGGCGGCTGTATTGCTGTGTTCGGTTTTCCTATAAATCATTGAGTACAGGATAATGCCGACGATAGCTGAGATCAGAAAGACATTCTGCGTCAACAGCACAACAGGTTCGTGCTGTACAAGCAGCCACATAACACCCAGGGCTGGCAGCGTCAGCAGATAAATCGACCACTCGCGAGTTATCGGCCCGAAGACCTTCCGGGTCAGCTGCTCCGGATCCGACGGCTCGGCATGACCCCGCAGAAAGCGCTGCCCGTATGTAAAGGAGATGAGGCCAATAATCATGCCGATTCCGGCTGCGCCGAAGCCGTATTTCCAACCGAAAGTCTCGCCGAGCCAACCGCACAGCAGCGTTGCGACGAACGAGCCGATGTTGATGCCCATGTAGAAAATCGTGAAGCCCGAATCGCGACGTGGGTCATCCTGCGCGTAAAGCTTGCCGACGATCGTGGAGATGTTTGGCTTCAGATAACCGACGCCCATGACGATGAGCGCAAGCGCGAAGTAAAAGACATTTAAAGCTGCTGTATCGCGAAAAGTCAACGCCTCGGACAGAACCGTGCCGGCAGCGAGCACTTCGCCGCTTGCCAGCGTCAGGCTGTCGGTCAGTACCGTGCCGACGGGATAGTTGATCGCTCGATGGCCTTCGACGGCCATCAGTATGTGGCCGAGCGACAACAGCATGCCGCCGAACAGCACGGACTTGCGCATGCCGAGATAGCGGTCGGCGATCAGGCCGCCGATAACCGGTAACGCATAGACAAGGCCGGCATAGGAACCGAGTACGTCGAGGCCCATCTCGTCAGTAAAAAGGTGGTATTTGGTCAGATACAGAAGCAGCAGGTACTTCATTCCGTAGAATGAAAAGCGCTCCCATAGCTCGGTCGTAAAACAAACGTACAGGCCTTTCGGGTGGCCGAAAAGCTCGTCGTCATGTGAATAATCGTCCGCGGTTACGGCAACGGAGTCAGTCATATTCTTTCCCTCGGGACATGGCTTCGCGCCGCAGAAAGTATTGAGGCAGGGCCACGCATTAAACACCATTTCAGGCCCGGTTTTCTACTTGATAACGCTGAATCGTTCGGCCAGTTGGTCCGTTTCCCTGATGTATGCCTGCATCGCTCAGGCGTCGCTGGCGACCGCCTCGTCCTCCGCTTCCGCGGGTTTCCTGACAAAAAACCGCGACATGATGATGCCCGCCTCGTACAGCAGATAAACCGGTATTGCGAGCAGCGTCTGGCTAATGACATCCGGCGGCGTCAGAAGCATGCCGACAACGAATGCCATGAGAAACACGTATGGACGCGCTTTGCCGAGTTTTTGCGGGGATGTAAGGCCGGCCCACACGAGCAGTACGGTGGCAATCGGAACTTCGAAGGCAATACCGAACGCCAAAACGATCGACGTGATGAAATCGAGATAAGCGCCGATGTCGGGCGTCCAGGGCGCAGCCTCTATATCTATGGATCCGAAAAATCCGAATACGAGCGGGAACACGACGAAGTAGGCGAACGTTACGCCAGCGTAGAACAGAAAGATGCTCGATGCCAGCAACGGAAATGCAAAGCGTTTTTCTTTCTTGTAGAGACCTGGCGCGACAAATGCCCAGACCTGATACAGGACGACCGGCATGGCGAGAAAAAGGGCGACGATAAACGTCAGCTTAAAGGGTACAAGCAACGGCGCAGCGGCGCCGGTAATGATCATTTGTCCGCTGGGCGCCGCCTTGATCAGCGGCTCGGAAACGAATTCAAATATGCGTTGATTGAATGGTAATAACGCCGCAAATAATACGATCACTGCAGCGGCTATTTTTACCAGGCGATTTCGCAACTCAACGAGATGGGAAAGGAGAGTACCTTCAGCGAGATCTTCTTCGCCGTTGTCCTGCTCGTCGGTCATGCACCTTGCTCGGTCTTGCCGGCGCCTTCGTCGTTTTCGTCTTCGTCGTGCAGCGGCGAGTAGGTGTCGTCATCTTTCGGCACATGAGCGACGGGCTCGTCAAAGTCGTAAGCCGGATCTGCCGGATCGGGCGATTCTGTACTTGCTGGTGGTTTGGCCATCGTTGAAGGCATGATGCTGGGATTCTTGTCGAGCGCGAGCTCTTCCTCGAGTTGGCGTTTCATAACGCGGGTCATGCGTCGCGCCTGACCAATCCAGCCACCGATCTTATTGGCGATCTCAGGTAGACGCTTGGGCCCGAGTACGATGAGCCCAATGATCAGGAGGAGGATGAATTCCGCGGAACTGACACCAGACATAGCTAGTAGTCGACTTAAGTGTCTTTGTGTGTCTCTTCGGCGGGGGTGTTGTCAAAGTTGGCGTCTTCGTCGGAGTCGTCGCTGAGCTGCTCTTTCGCCTCCTCTGCATCGCTCATCGCCGAGCGAAATCCCTTGACGGCATTGCCGAGGTCCGAGCCAAGCGTGCGAAATCGCTTGGTGCCGAAAATCGCGAGCACAATGACCAGCACGATCAGTAATTGTGGCCAGCTAATGCCTGAAAGCATTTTAGAACTCCTGGGGCAAAGCCCCGTATTCAGTTGTCATGCTCATGATAACCCCAGTTGCAAGACAATACCGTGCGGGTGTCACACAGAAGTGGCGGTTCAGGTTTCCAGCCAGAACGTCACCGGGCCATCATTTGTCAGCATCACCTTCATATTGGCGCCAAATCGGCCGGTTTCAACCGTTTCGAGCTGTTTCCGACACTTGACGACCAATCGATCAAACAAGGCCGCCCCGACATCGGGCTCTGCAGCCCGCGTGAAACTCGCGCGAGTGCCCTTTTTGGTGTCTGCGGCCAGCGTGAATTGTGGCACGAGGAGCAGGCCGAGTTTTTCATCCATAAGGCTTCGATTCATGCGGTCATCCGCATCCGGGAATACGCGATAGGTCAGAATTCGCTCTGCGAGTCGCGTGACATCACGCTCTGTATCGTCGCGATGCACGGCGACCATCGCCAGCAGGCCACGGCCTATCTCGCCTGTAAGCGCGTCGTCGACGGTGACGCTCGCGTGCGTCACCCTCTGTAGCAGGGCAATCATTTTCCGGCGTTTTACCAACATTTGGCCCAATCAGGGTCTTTATTAATGCATCAAAGAGTTACGAAAGCCAATGTGGGGGAGCGCAGCTGCCAAGCTCGGCGGACCGGCCGACGGGTGGGGCTTCCCGAAGCGCTCCGGGCAGTCGCCACCATTGGGTCAAGCCAGGGAGGGCCGATCCGGGCGTGAGCCCGCTGGCCGGTCCAGGGAAGGAACGGGCCCCGGTCACCGTATCGGGGCCCATTTTTATCAATAACCCCACTTTTGTGTAAAAATATTGCAATTAGTAAGTAGAGCAACCCACTTTTCGGACAAAACACTGAAGGTGGGATAAATAGGCGCCAGCCAATCCGGTTGCCAGCTGTGGGACAAAAAAGCACCACGCCGAGAGCTTGTGCACCGGGCGCATTGGTTTCGCCGGCCGCAACCAATAGACTTGACGCCCGGTATACAGGGAGCAGGGAAGGCAATGAAAAGACGGCAATTCGTTGGGGGGTTGGCAGCAGCCAGCGTCGCCGCGTGCAGTCAGGAGGCGGGGGACTGCGAAGGGGCGGTGGGACAGGCGGCCGAGCGCTTCGAGTGGTCATGCGTGACCTCGTGGCCACCCAAGTACCCCGGTGCGGGCATGGGCGTGGAAAACCTTGCTGCCCGAATCGAGGCGGCGTCCGCGGGGCGTCTCAAGATCAAAGTTTACGGGGGCGGCGAGTTGGTGCCCGCTTTCGAAGTTTTCGATGCCGTTAGCCGCGGCACGGTGGAGATGGGCCACGATGCGTCCTACTACCATAAAGGCAAGGTTGCTGCAGGTCAGTACTTTACGTCGATCCCGTTCGGGCTCAATTACGTCGAACTGAACGGCTGGTTGTTTTACGGTGGCGGGCTCGAGCTGTGGCGGGAGCTATATGCGCCGTTCGACCTCGTGCCGATTCCGTGCGGCAACACGGGCGTGCAAATGGGCGGCTGGTTCAACAAGGAAATCAACTCGGTCGCAGATCTCAAGGGACTCAAGATGCGTATCCCGGGCCTCGGCGGTGAAGCGCTGCGTCGCGCAGGCGCTACGCCCGTGACAATGCCTGGTTCGGAAATCTTCACGTCGCTGCAGACGGGTGCCATTGATGCGGCGGAGTGGATCGGTGCCTATAACGATGTGGCTTTCGGCTTGCACAAGGCGGCACGCTATTACTACTACCCGGGTTGGCAGGAGCCCGGCCCCGGCCTCGAAACGGTCATCAATCGGGCGGCCTGGGAGTCGTTACCGGCCGATCTGCGGGCGATCGTCGAAGTGAGCTGTCAGGCCATCACGACGGATATGGTCGCCGAGTACACATACGGGAATGCCATCGCACTGCAGCAGCTGGTCGAGGATCCAAATGTGGAAATCCGACCATATCCAGCAGAGGTGCTGGATCTGTTGGAGTCAATCACACTGGAGATCGTCGACGAAATGTCTGCGGGCGATCCGCTCACTGCCAGGATTCAGGAGTCGTACTACGCATTCCTCGAGAAATCGAAGGCGAGTCAGCGGATTACCGAACACGCCTATCTCGAAACTCGGGAATAGTTTGCGACGCAGTAGCCGGTACGTCCGTCTCGCCTACCTACATACGGTCGCAGGACAATCCCCGAATCAGCCCCTCGCGTTAGCGCCCGTAAATCTGTTCCGGCAGCCAGGTGACGATGTCCGGAAACATTGCGAGCAGCAGTAGCGCGCCGAGCTGGATCGCGACGAACGGGATCACACCACGATAGATTTGTGCCGTTGCCACGGTCGGCGGCGCGACGCCGCGGAGATAGAACAGCGCGAAACCGAAAGGCGGCGTCAGGAAAGACGTTTGCAGATTGATTGCGATCATGATGCCGAGCCATACGGGATCCAGACCCATCGCCAGCAGCACGGGTCCGACGATTGGCACGACGACGAACGTAATTTCAATGAAATCGAGCACAAAGCCGAGCAGGAACATCACGAACATCACGAGTGCGACTGCGCCGATAACGCCACCGGGTAGAGATTCGAGTATGGCACGCACACCATCGTCGCCACCGTAGCCGCGAAACACGAGCGAGAATACGGATGCGCCGATCAAAATCAGGAATACCATACTGCTGATCTTGAGCGTGCTCTGCATTACCTCCTGCAGGCGCCTGAGGTTGAGCTCACGGCGCGAGATCGCGAGTAGCAGCGCCCCCATCGCACCGACACCGGCGGCCTCGGTTGGTGTCGCGATGCCTGCGAGAATCGACCCGAGGACGGCAAAGATCAACAGCAACGGCGGCGCAATTGCACGTAACACCTGCATTACGGTGACTCTCTCATCGCTTCGGACATGAGCGGGCATCACGTTAGGGCGAAAGAACGCAACGGCAACGATGTACAACACGTACAGCAGCACCAGCAGCAGGCCGGGAATCAGAGCACCCGCAAACAGATCACCGACAGAAACGGTCTTCGGCGAATAGATACCCATATCCAGCTGCGCTTGCTGGTAAGCCGATGTCATCACGTCGCCGAGCATCACGAGGATAATCGACGGCGGAATGATCTGGCCGAGCGTCCCCGACGCGCAGATTGTCCCAGTGGCAATCTCGGCCGAGTAGCCGCGCCTGAGCATCGTCGGCAGTGACAGCAGACCCATCGTTACGACAGTTGCGCCAACGATGCCCGTACTGGCTGCGAGCAGCATCCCGACGAGCGTGACCGAAATGCCGAGGCCACCGCGCAGCTTGCCGAACAGCGCGCTCAGCGTTTCGAGCAGCTCCTCGGCGATGCGTGCGCGCTCCAACGTAACGCCCATGAATACGAACAATGGCACGGCCACGAGCGTCTCGTTGATCATGATGCCGAATACGCGATTCGGCAGGCTGGACAACAGCGCCTCGGTGAAATTACCGGTCATTACGCCGACAGTGGCAAATATCAGCGCAGTACCACCGAGTGAAAAGGCGACCGGGAACCCGGCCAGCAACACGATAATTACCGTGACAAATAGCAGACCGGCAACCCACTCCATCGTCAACCCCGGCGGATACAGGCGAGTGAACGCAGCAGTAATGACAGGCCCTGCAGCGCAACTGCGATCGGCATAATGATCACGATCGATTTGAGGATCGGGATGAACGGATAGGACATGCCGCCGGGTTCGCGCGATGATTCCTGCATCGACCATGAGGCGGCCGCGAAGTCATAGGCCACGTAAGCAAGAAAGGCACACAGGGGCAGCAAGAAGAAAATCACGCCGAGCAGATCGACCCAGGCACGGCGTTGGTCGCTCATGGTTCTGTAGAAGATGTCGACGCGGACGTGTTCGTCATACAGGAGTGTGTAAGCGGCACCGAGCATGAAGACCGCGGCATGCATCCATATCACCGACTCCTGTACCCAGATCAGGCCGGCGTCAAATACGTAGCGCATTACGACTACTACGACTGTCACGAGGACCATTGCCAGAGTTAACCAGGACGTCACTCTGCCCGTGATGTCGCTGAAACGATCGAGCAGCTTGTGTGATTTGTCTGCTGGCTGCGGATTATTCAAGCGACGCTCTCTAATGTCGCCAGAACGTTGGCGAAATCAAAACGAGCAAAGTGAATATCTCGAGGCGGCCAAGAAGCATACCGGCGACCGCAATCCACTTGGCGGAGTCCGTCAGTGACATGAAACCTGCGGAGACATCACCAAGACCGGGGCCGAGATTGTTCAGCGTGGCGGCGACTGCCGAAAAAGCCGTTACCTGATCGAGGCCGGTCGCCATCATCGCGACCAGCATGATGCTAAACACGACCACGTAAACGGAAAAGAAACCCCACACGGCATCGACAACCCGGTACTGAACGGCTTTGTTGCCGAGTTTGACGGGAATCTCCGCACTCGGATGCACGAGGCGGACAATTTCGCGGACACCTTGCTTGTAAATCAACAGCCAGCGGATAACCTTGATGCCGCCCGCTGTCGATCCGGCGCAACCACCGATGAAGCTTGCAAAGATCAGCATGACCGGAAGCGCTGCGGGCCAGGACGCGTAATCGGCTGTCGTGAAGCCCGTTGTGGTCGCAATCGACACGGCCTGGAACAGCCCGTTAACGAACGCGTCTGCTACGGATTCGTAACTTTGATGATAATAGAGCCCACCGACGACCAGCACCGAAAGCGCCAGCAATACGACGATGTATGCGCGAAACTCGGGGTCAAGGCTGTAATGCCTGATAGACACATAGCGCCACGCAAAGAAGTGCAACGAAAAGTTAATGCCTGCCGCGACCATGAATACGATAGCAACAAGATCAATTGTCGCGCTGTTGAAGTAGCCGATGCTCATGTCATGCGTGGAAAAGCCGCCAATCGCCACGGTCGAGAACGCGTGGCACAGAGCGTCAAACCAGCCCATGCCGGCAGCCATATAGCTTGCAGCACAGGTAATGGTGAAGGCGAGATAGACGTACCACAGGGCTTTGGCAGTCTCGGTGATGCGCGGCGTCAGCTTCGTATCTTTGACCGGCCCCGGAGTTTCGGCGCGATACAGCTGCATACCACCGACACCCAGCATCGGCAACACGGCGACGGCCAAAACGATAATGCCCATGCCGCCAAGCCACTGCAGCTGCTGTCGGTAATAGAGAATCGCCCTCGGCAGCTGGTCAAGACCCGTCAGTACTGTCGCCCCTGTTGTCGTCAGTCCGGACATCGATTCGAATATCGCATCCGTCAGGGTCATCGACGGGCTGTCCGCGAAGTACAAGGGAGCAGCGCCAAACGTGCCGAGCACAGTCCAGAATGCAGCGACGACAACAAAACCGTCGCGCAGCCGCAAATCTTTGCGTGATCGATGAACCGGTAACCAGAAGAGCAGGCCGGCAACGAGGGTCAGTCCAAATCCTTCTACAAACGGCAGCCAGGATTGTTCTTCAAAAATCAGGCTGATGATGACGGGCGGCAGCATCGTCAAGCTGAACATCATCAGTAGTAGTCCGAGGATTCGTTGTACTACCGTCCAGTTCATTAGTGCGTGTCGATGTCAGACAAAAGATACGCCGACCTGGAAAAGCTTTTCCAGGGTCTCTATTTTGCGACGATCTGTCAGAAACAGGATCACGTGATCGTCGCTCTCAATAATGGTGTCATGGTGCGCCATGATCACCGTATTGTTACGAACGACTGCGACGATCGCCGCGCCCTTGGGCAATTCGATATCTTCGACGGATCGGCCTACGACTTTTGAGTCTTTCTCGCTGCCGTGAGCGACTGCTTCGATTGCCTCGGCGGCACCCCGACGCAGCGAATGTACCGTGACGACATCGCCGCGCCGCACGTGCGCGAGTAATGAACCGATCGTGACCTGTTGCGGCGATATCGCGATGTCTATGCTGCCGGCTTCAACAAGATCGACGTAAGATGCTCGATTGATCAGCGCCATAACCTTGTGTGCGCCGAGCCGCTTGGCGAGCATCGAGCTGAGGATATTGGCCTCTTCGGAATTCGTCAACGCACAGAACACATCGACAACATCGATGTTCTCCTCGAGCAACAGCTCTTCGTCGGCAGCGTCGCCGACAAGTACGATCGCCTTGTTCAGCTGCTCGGAGATGTGGCGCGCCCGGCTGTAGTCGCGCTCGATGAGCTTGACCTGATTGGTTTGTTCGAGCGCGAGCGCGAGGCGCAGGCCGATATTGCCGCCACCCGCGATAACGACGCGGCGGACCGGGTCCTCAAGGCGACGCATCTCGCTCATGAACACGCGGATATCCTTGCGATCGGCGATGAAAAACACTTCGTCACCTTCCTGAATGACCGTGTCGCCCTCTGGCAGCATCGCCTTGCCGGCGCGATAGATTGCGGCGATTCGAGCTTCGGTGTTCGGGATATGATCCTTGAGCGTTGCTATGTGCTGGCCGACAAGCAGACCGTCGCGATCAGCCTTGGCGCCGACGAGACGGACACGACCACCGGCAAAGTCGAGAACCTGTGACGCCCCCGGGTAGAGAATTAGTTGCTCGACGTACTCGCAGACGAGTTGTTCGGGACTGATGCGCACGTCGATGGGGATCGCCTCCTGGTTGAACAGATCTTTTGAGTTCATGTAGTCGGCCGAGCGGATGCGAGCGATCTTCGTTGGCGTGTGAAACATTGTATACGCGACCTGACAGGCGACCATATTAGTCTCGTCGGAATCGGTGAGCGCGACGACGATGTCAGCATCGTTGGCGCCAGCGCGGGCGAGCACGTCCGGATATGCGGCATGACCGACGACAGTTCGAATGTCGAGACGATCCTGCAGTTCGCGAAGAATGTCCGGGCGCATGTCAACGACAGTGACTTCGTTGGCCTCTTCGCGTGACAGGTGGTAAGCGGCTGAAGAGCCAACCTGGCCTGCGCCGAGAATAAGAATCTTCATTGTTCTTGTCGGGCCCCGGAGCGCAGCGAGTGTCGCTGCCCCAAGGGCGATAGTTTACATCAGATCGAGATTTGCATAACTCAGAACCAGCCATTTTGTGCCGGCACTCTCAAAATTTACCTCGACCCTCGCGTGTGCGCCCTGCCCTTCGCAATTGAGGATGACGCCATCACCGAATTTGCTATGGTGCACACGCTGGCCAAGGTGGATGCCCAAATCTGCGGCGGCGCCGATCGGGGCCATACTGCGAGATGACGAACGTCGTGGACGTGATACGTGTACGCGTGGCCGGATTTCTTCGATGAACTCGTCGGGAATCTCGGCTACAAACCGCGAGGGCTGCGAGAAATTTTCCATGCCGTGCAGGCGTCGTTGTTCGGCATACGTGACATACAGCGTTTGCTTGGTACGCGTGATGCCAACGTAGCAGAGGCGACGCTCCTCCTCGAGGCCGTTCGGATCAGCGATTGAGCGCTGGTGTGGAAACAGGCCGTCTTCCATGCCGCTCATGAAGACGAGCGGGAACTCCAGTCCTTTTGCGGAGTGCATGGTCATGAGCTGCACGCAGTCTTCCCAGGCATCGGCCTGTCCCTCGCCAGCCTCGAGCGCAGCGTGCGAGAGAAATTCGTCGAGCGGCAACATCTCCTCGGCGGGATCAGGCTCGAAACTCCGGCCGGCACTGATGAGCTCGAGCAGGTTCTCGACGCGAGTTTCGCCGCTCTCGCCTTTGTCTTTCTTGAAGAAATCGATGAGTCCGCTGCGGTGAATAACGTGGTCAATCTGCTCGGGAAGTTCGAGACTGGCAGTGTCGCGGGACATGCCTTCGATCAGGTTCAGGAAGCCGAGCACGGCGTTGACGGCGCGGCTGTTCAGTCCGTCACTGGCGACAGCGCCGGCCGCGCGCCATAGAGAGCAGCTGTTCGCGCGTGCATAGGCACGCATCCCTTCCACAGTACGGGCGCCGATGCCACGCGTCGGTCGATTAACAACCCGCTCGAACGAACTATCATCATCTCGATTGGCGATCAGTCGCAGATAGGCCAGTGCATCTTTGATCTCGGCACGTTCGAAAAACCGCAGCCCGCCGTAGACCCGATACGGAATGCCGGCATTGATCAGCCCCTCTTCGAGGACTCGCGACTGCGCATTTGATCGATACAGTACGGCTGCATCAGCGCGCAGATTACCCTGATCGATCCAGTCGCGCAGCCGGCCGATGATGAAGTCAGTTTCGTCGCGCTCGTTGTAGGCGGCATAAAGCCTGATCGGCTCGCCCTCGGCTCCTGCTGTCCAGAGGTTTTTGCCGAGGCGCGCATTGTTGTTGGCGATTACCGCGTTGGCAGCGTTCAGTATCGTCGCAGTCGAGCGATAATTCTGCTCGAGCTTTACGATGGCTGTGCCCGGAAAGTCCTTTTGAAACTGGTGGATATGCTCGACGCGAGCACCGCGCCAGCGGTAAATCGACTGATCGTCATCGCCGACGACGAACGGTACGCCATCCTTGCCGGCAAGGATGCGCAGCCAGGCGTACTGAATTGCATTGGTGTCTTGAAACTCGTCAACCAGCAGATGCACAAATCGGCGCTGGTAATGGGCTAGTAGCTCCGCGTTATTGAGCCATAGCTCGTGCGCGCGCAACAGCAATTCGGCGAAATCGACGAGGCCACCGCGTGCGCAGATCTCCTCGTAAGCGCTGTACAGAGCGATCATCTGGCGGCGATTGGGGTCGCCCTCGTCGTCGAGGTGACCAGGGCGCAGGCCTTCATCTTTTTGCGCGTTGATGAAATACTGAATCTCACGTGGCACCCAGCGGCTGTCGTCAATTTCGAGGTTCTTGAGCAGTCGCTTGATCAGCCGTAGCTGATCGTCGGAATCGATGATCTGGAAGTTCTGCGGCAGTTCTGCCTCACGCCAGTGGCGCCGCAACAGACGGTGCGCCAGGCCGTGGAAGGTACCAATCCAGAGGTGATTGACGGGCATGCCGAGCAGCGACTCGATGCGCCCACGCATTTCCGCAGCGGCCTTGTTTGTAAACGTGACGGCGAGCAGGCCCTGCGGCGAGACGCCTTCGACGTCGATCAGCCATGCGGCCCGATGTACGAGAACGCGCGTCTTGCCGCTGCCGGCGCCGGCAATGACCAGCGTTGGTCGGGCAGGCGCCGTAACGGCCTGGCGTTGTGCGTCATTGAGTGATTCGAGGATCGGCGTGACGTCCATCGGTGGCGCGCGTCTGCTGGCGGAAAGCAGGAAAGTCTAGCAAATCTGGTGCGCGCTCAGACTTAATGATTGCGTTTAATTAGTGGAGAAGCCCATTCCAGGCGTCTTACATCAGCGCTGCCAGGTCAGGCCGAGGGAGTAACGCTTGCGATCGTAGCCGATCCGCGTGTCGGTGGATACGGACTCATAGAATTCGGCTTTGGCAACGAGGCTCAGGCTCGGAGTCATGTGGAAGGTTGCTAGGAGATTTGCTTGTGCGCTCTCGAGAGTTTTGCGACCTGCGATCGGGTTGTGGAACGCGAAGGCGTTGGGAAAACTGTAAATACGATAGTGGCCGCCCGTTTGCAGTTTGAAGCGTCGTCCGGCGCGCCAATGGAAATCGAAGCCAAATTGATCGCGACTGTAGTCGTTATAGCCGACATACCGATCGATTCTCTCGGTTCGCTCGTAGTTGAATCCGAACCACATACTCCTGGTGATGCGTTGCCGCGCGATGATGCCGGCTTCGAGATAATCGTAACGAACAGTCGGGTTGGTGATTAGTTGCTGGCCGTTGAGGTCAAACGACGGCCGGTCGCCGTAGACACGGCTGTGCTTTTCTAAAGTCAGGCGCAGCAGCGATGTCGAGGTGAAGCGATACTGGATATTCACGCCCAATTGGAAATACTCATGGTCGTACTCGGGTACGACAGTCGTCTCTGCGTAATTCCACAGCTGGCCCTTTACGCGCAGGCCGAACGCGAGTTTTTCGTAGGCCTGTCGAAACGCCAGTTCCGGACCATAGCGAACATAGTTCAGACGATCATCGATGGGTTCGCCGTTTAGCGATCTCGTGGCGCCGTCGTCAGGGTCGTAATAGGTTTCGTCGTGTTGTGCAATAGTGAATGCGCTGTAGACACGGCGCTCGCGGTTTTCCTGCTTGCGGTGGTACTCACTGCCAAATCGTGCCTCGTGGCTGAATTCGTTGGCGTTGTCGAGCTCCTCGTCCTGGTAGTAGCGCCCGCTTAATCGGTATCCGGCGAAGAAGCCCTCGAACTTGAGGCTGTTGATCAGGTACTTGGTACTGAAGTCGATGGGCATAAAAACCCCGGATACGGTTTGCGGGGTCACGAGCGGTCGTGCCGGGTCGGCAAAATCGATGTATGGCTGGCCTGGTGTACGAAACACGTTATCGTCGTTGCCGAAGCCAACCGTTGCGCTGAGGTCAAAGCTGGTAAATCTGCGCTCGGCCTGTCGCTTCTCTACACGGGCGAGCAATGGATCGGCTTCGCGCTGCACGGTTTGCAGTCTCCCGATAGCAATGTTGGCAAGGCGCTGAATCTGCCGATTCTCTTCCTGATCGCGCGCTTTCCGGAACCAGTCGAGCGCTTCGTCAACATCGCCGGCTGCATAGGCATTGAGGCCGAGGTTGTACTGTGTGAGCACGCGCAGGCTCGGTGATTGTATGGATTTCAATAAAGAGCTACGGGCGCGAATATGCTGCCCGGCACGATAGTGCGCCATGCCCATGTTGTAGTGCAGCAAAGGCGTGTCCATGCCCGCGTCGGCAGCCTGCCGATAGCGCAGCAATGCGGCCCAGTAGAGATCGTCGCGAAATAGCCGGTTGCCGTCCTGAAACGAGACCGCCGGCGACTGTGCGGCGCTATCCTGTACCGGCGTAAGGCACAAAAATACCGTCAACACAGTGAGCGCGCCGCAGGAATACGGCCACCCCGAATTGCCAAACATCGAGAAAATTGCCCAAGCTCCCGCGTTCGAGTTATGTCAGATTTCTAGGGTACCGACTAAGCGGGCCTGAAAACTATGACGTGGCGCATAAAAATCCCCCCGAATGGAGTCCAATCGGGGGGATTTTGTCAGTCACGATGATCTGGGGTCGGTAAGGCGTGTTTATACGCCGTCACCCATCTCGTCTCCGGGCACATCCACAGGTTCGTCCATGGGCTCGTCCATGGGCTCATCCGCAGGTTCGTCCATGGGCTCGTCCATGGGCTCATCCGCAGGTTCGTCCATCGGCTCGTCCACGAGTTCGTCGCTGGGCTCGTCCATTGGCTCGTCGATCGGCTCATCTTCGAAAACCCCGTCATCGCCGGGTTCTTCGTCATGCGGCTCTTCTTCGTCGTATTCGTCAAGGTCAGCGTCCTCGCCTTCCTCACCCTCGAAGTCATCTTCGCGATCAAGGTCGTGCTCACCGAAGTCGTGATCGTCAGTAAAGTCATCGCCACCCTCTGCGAAGTCGTCACCGCCTTCCTCGAAATCGCCGTCACGATCTTCGCCGGGCTCATCCTCGTGGGGCTCATCCTCGCGGGGCTCATCCTCGCCGGGCTCATCCTCGTGGGGCTCGTCCTCACCGGGCTCGTCATCGCCGCCTCCAGGGCCACGCATTTCGGACACGACGTCTTTGATCGTACTCATGTCATCGATGACCTCGATTGTCACATCGAGATCGTCCAGGTCGTCAGCAAAAGCGCCGGCCGGCAATAGAGCGAAACACGTCAGTATGAGTGTCGCTAAGAATACGTTGAACTGTTTCATGGCTGTACTCCGTTCAATAACACCGGAAATCCATCCCGGCCGTGATTCAAGTTACGGTTACCTGCAACCGGAATGTCCGGTCGCGATTTTCGTGTTCGAGGCGGGCCAGCAATTCGCCACCAGTCGGCGTCAGTGCGATCAGGGTCAGGGGGAGTACGTTCTTGCCGGCGGTCAAACTGGTTTCCCAGGTGATTTCACTCTGCCCCGGAAATCCTGCGAGCTCGACTCCGGCGGGCAATGATACGGTCAATGTCGCTGAGTCGAGTGCTCTGGCTGATGCAAAAACGAGATTTACGGTGTGCGGCTCCTCGAGCGCCATCGTGATACCCGGTAGCGACGGATCGCCAGCCGGGATATCCGGATTCGCCAGGAAGATCGCGCCGATCATCCAGATTGCGAGACCGGCTGCGATCGCTGCACCGAATCCTGTCGCCAACCAACGATTGCGTTGCCGCTTCGAGCCTTCGTGCGTGGCCCGGGCGAGTGCCTGGTCATAGAATCCTGCTTCCGCTGCTGGCATCGGATAGTCCTTTAACAGTTTCTGGATCTCCAGATCCTCGTTTGTCATCTCGTCTGTCTGCATGATTTCGTCCTGCTTACCCCCTACACGTAAGGGGTTACGAAAGGGTTCCGTCCGCCGTCAGAATTTCCCGCAGTCTCGCTCTGGCACGGTGTAATCGCGATTTGATAGTGCCCACCGGAACTCCAGTAAGCTCTTGAATTTCAGTCATTTTATAGCCTTCGGTGTCGTGCAGGAGCACGACGATACGATGTTCGTCGCTGAGCTTGGCAAGGGCTGCATCGAGGCGCCTGATCTGCTCCAGGCGCTGGTTGTCATAATCGGGGCCGCCTGGTCCGGGAAGACCTGCAAGGCCCTCTCCGGGTAACTGGCCTTCCTCCACGGTATGCAGGCGGCGGCGCCTGAAGCGCCGTTGTTCATCAATGAACAGGTTGTACATGACGCGGCTGAGCCAGGAACCGGGCTCCTCAATGTGTACAAGCTCATCGAGCTTGCCAAATGCTTTTATCAGCAGTTCCTGAAACAGATCCTCGGCTTCGCCCTTGCTGCCCGTTAGTCGCCATGCGAGCCGGTACAGCCGATCGAAATGCGGCCGCACAAGGCGCTCGAACGTCTGGCTGTTCGCTGCCGTGCTCATGATGTCGCCGAGTGTAGTGTTCGAAATCGCGCTGACAAGGGCATGTTTGGCAGTTAGGGAGTTGCCCGCTGCGACAAGCGTATTCTTGTTTATTGTGCCTTTCGGCGGGCGCTAGATACTGATTTGCAGCAGAAAGTAGTGATCGATCAGCAGCGCCGAGAACAACAGGCCCAGGTATGAGATCGAATATTTGAATGATCGCATCGGCAGTTCGAGATCTTCGGGCTTGCGCCACATCTGCACCGAGTAATACAGGTATACGATGTCGAGAACGAGGGCCGTCAGCAGGTAGATAATCCCGCTCATGCCGGTCAAATACGGAATGATCGTGATCAGGACTAGGAGGATCGTATATAAAAGAATGTTAATTCTTGTATACGCTTCCCCATGCGTCACAGGCAGCATCGGGATACCGGCCTTTGCATACTCGTCTTTTTTCGCAATCGCCAGCGCCCAGAAGTGCGGCGGCGTCCAGACGAAGATAATAAGGAACAGCAGCAATGCGCTGCTGTGTATCTCGCCGGTTACGGCGGTCCAGCCGAGCACGGGCGGGGCCGCGCCCGCAGCGCCGCCAATGACGATGTTTTGTGGCGTCGCGCGCTTTAGAAATACCGTGTAGACGACTGCATATCCAATTAGCGAGCAGAATGTCAGCAAGGCTGTCAGCGGGTTGACGAGCAACCACAGCACGAGCATCGATGTCACGCAGAGCACCGCAGCGAAACCCAGGGCGGTGCGCTCGGAAATTCTTCCCTGTGGTAGCGGTCGCCCGCGCGTTCGCAGCATGTGAATATCGATGCGGGCATCGAGTATATGGTTGAAAACGGCAGCCGATGACGCGGCAAGCCCGATGCCCACCGTACCCAATAACAGTGCTGTTGCACCGGGCCAACCTGGAACCGCAAGGAACATGCCGACGATCGCTGTAAAGACGATGAGCATGACGACGCGCGGCTTCGTCAGTTCATAGTAGTCACGCCAGTCTGTTAATATTTCTACGTTCGTGCTCAAAATCCGTTCTCGTCAGCTAATTCGTGACAGTATGGGCAGCGAGTTCTGAGGGCCTTTTGTTGTCGCGAGCCACTACGGCTCGTGTCGTTTGTCGTAACCTGGCCCTAGTGCTCTGTGGCAGGAAACACTGTATCGGGAGGTGTATCGTGGCGCAAGAGAACCTGGCAGACAGGCCGCGGCGGCTCATACATCGAGCACTCTGCGGCGGCGGAAATTCCACACCAATAGCGCTGCGAGTACTGTGGCGATCGCGAACCACTGCAGCGCGTAGGCAAAATGTCTGGCCGGCCCCATTTGCTCAGGCACCCAGTGGCGAACGAAGCCGTTCTTGTCCTGTGGGTCCATAAGCAGCACGAATGGCTGCACGTCACGGCCGAGGGCCGCGGCGAGCTCGTCGAGCTCCGGGTAGATGACGTGTCGCGGCCAGGGTGAATCAGGGTCGATGGCAGCGTTCGTTTTATAACCAGCCCTGGGCAACGAGCCGGCGCGTCCGTTAACCGTTACTCGCCCGACCCCGGTCGCGATCAGCCCGGCGTCCAGATCGGTATTGGTTCTCTCGATCCAGCCGCGATTGATCAGCAGCAAAGGTCGATCCTGGTGAACCTCGAGAGGCGTCACGACGTAGTAACCCAGGCGGCCGTCAAAGATGATGTTGTCCAGCAGAAACTGGCGTTCGTTATCAAACCGACCTGTTGCTTTGAGTTTTTGGTAAGGATGAATCTCGATTCCGTCGGTCCACGCTGTGAAGCCGGCAGCATCTGCCATGAGCTCCTGCTGGGCGCGCTTCTCGAGCCCGCGGCTGACTTGCCATGCACCGAGCCCCGCGAACTGCGCAACCAGAGCGACGCCAATCACGAATGGCAACCACGCAGGCAACTTGTGCGATGCTCGATTCACGCTATAGAGCCCATTGCAACATTGATGCACCATCGGATAGCTTGCGGCGCGGCGAGAAAAGTCGCGCAGTTTACGGAAACGTCACGGGCCACGCAATGCGGCACGGTCGCAACGTCGTATTACTACGCTATGTCTGATATTGAGTTAGCAATTCATCGCCGGCGCACGATCTGCGCCGGGTCGATGCGGTACTCGGCGCCGCTCGTGCGCGATCCCGATCCCCAACAGTGACCATAGACGAGTTCGAGCTCCATTCTGATTGAATCGCCCCGGCCTGCCGACGCGAGTGCGCGTGTCATTGCTTTGAACCGGTTCTTGCCGATCAGCGAACGATTGCGGCGTTGCAGGCTGTTGCGCCCGCCTGTCGCCGTCAGGTCGCGGAAGAGCGTATCCGTGTCGGAGTAGGTGACCTCGAGGCGATCGACATCGAGCACGGGGTCACGTAAGCCGGCGCCCACGACCGCATCGCCGATGTCGTGCATATCGAGAAAGCGATTTACATGAGCCGCAATGTCGACGCTCTGCCAAGCCTGACGCAGCTCCTGCAGGCTGTCCGGCCCGAGCGTTGAAAACAGCAGCAACCCGTCTTTCCTGAGCACCCGTGCAATCTCTTTGAAAACACGTGCGGGATCATCGATCCACGGCAACAGCAGGTTAGCGAAAATGACGTCGATACTCTGATCGGCAAACGGCAACGCCGTCGCATTCGCCTGAACAGGCGACGGCTTTGCAGACCAGGATTGTTTTCGCTTCATCTGTTGCAGCATGCCGAGCGCAAGATCGACGCCAATGACGTGAGACCGGCGAAATTGCTTACCCAGCCGGCGACAAGCCGAGCCTGTTGCACAACCCAGGTCGACGATAGTTCTTGCTTCGATCAATATCGGTTCGAGACGGGCAAGCAGACCATTGCGAGTCACCGAATGGACAAAGTCGGCTTCGTCGAACAGAGTCGCAGCCTTGTCGAAGCGACGTCGCACGTCGCTCAATCGCAGTGTCGCAAGGCTTGCTTCGGATGGCATCAGACGACGTTACCAGCTTTGTCTGCGATTCGCGCCAATACACGCATGGCACGGAGCCTTCGGATTGCAGGATGATCAGGCGGTGGGCTGGCGAAAATATGTCGGCGTGTGCGTAGCCGCGGCGCGGGCGTCGATAAGAGGTCTCGACGCAGCGATCATGCCACGCTGTTGTGTGTTCTGTGGGGCTGAATGTGAACCGACTGAGGGGTATTTTTGCGATGGCTGCGCAGAAGACCTGCCGTGGAATGAAAACCAGTGCGCACGCTGCGCGCAACCGATAGTCGCAGCGATGCCGGCAGGCCGCAACTGTGCAGATTGCCTGCAGCGGCCGCAACCATTCGTCGCCGCAGCCGCACCTCTGAAATACGAGTTTCCGATCGATGCAGCGATCAGAGCGCTGAAGTTCCACCGCAGACTGGACTACGTGCCGGCGTTCGGCGCGATACTCACGGCGGTGATGCCCAGCCTGCCGGCCGACATAGACGCGCTGCTGCCCGTGCCACTGCACTGGCGGCGGCATGCGATGCGTGGCTTCAATCAGGCGACGGAACTTTGCGCACCGGTGGCGAAGGCCACGGGTTTGCCCATCGTCAGAAATGCGCGGCGTGCGCGATCGACGCCGTATCAATCAGGACTGAATGCTCGCGAACGTCGCCGCAATCTGCGCTCCGCATTCGCAATACAGGGCGCGCTCGAAGGCAGTCACGTGCTGATCGTCGACGATGTGATTACCACCGGGGAGACCTGCCGGCAGCTGGCGCATGTGCTGCGGCGATCGGGTGTCCGCCAGGTTAGCGTGCTCGCGGTCGCCCGAGCGTCACAGGGTCCTAAACGGGATTGAACGTATAGTGCAGCACGATACCGACGAAGATAACGATGCCTATATTATGGTTATGCAAGAACGCCGCAAAGCAACCAGCGGGCTGACGATCGTGAGCGAGCCACTGGTGATAAGCCATGAGCCCGGCAGCACCGCCGACAGACAGGTAATACCAGAATCCCAGTTCGGCACGCAGTCCGACTAAGGCCAGCGCGAGCAGCATTAGGATCTGCAATCCGGCGATTACAAACAGGTCGACGTCACCAAAAAGAATCGCTGTCGATTTGACCCCCAGCCTGCGGTCGTCTTCCCGATCCACCATTGCGTAGAAGGTGTCGTAAACCACGGCCCAGATCAGTGCGGTGCCGAACAGGAGCCATGCCAACTGTGGTATTTCTGCGGTCTGTGCAGCGAACGCCATGGGAACCGCCCAGCCAAACGCGGCACCGAGTACAACCTGCGGAATCGAAACGAAGCGTTTTATGAACGGATAGGCGATCGTAAGTCCTGCCGCAACGATCGCGAGTAAGCGTGCGGGCCGATTGAGCATCGTGGCCAGGCCGATGGCAATCAGGCCGAGCGCCGCGAAGAGGATCAATGCTTCGAATGGCGCTACGGCCCCCGATGCCAGCGGCCTTGTGCGGGTTCGCTCGACATAAGGATCGATTTTGCGATCGGCATAGTCGTTGAGCACACAGCCTGCGGAACGCATGACAAAAACACCGAGCACGAACACGACAAAGAGGCCCGGGTCAGGGCGACCTCCACCGGCAAGCCACAGCGCCCAGAGAGTCGGCCACAACAGCAACCAGAAACCGATCGGCTTGTCGATGCGCATGAGTTTGCCGTAATTGCGGAGCTGCGTGACCACGCCCGTGGGCAGAAACCCGGAAAGAAACTTCTTCATCCGGCTAAGTTACCAGAAGATCAAGCAGCTGGAGGAGGCTGCCATGAGGGCGATCGGCACAGACGCCTGGCAGTGGGCATAGCCACCTCCGGCAGATCAGACTTTGCCGTAGTGGCCGGCGTCGCCGATCCAGCGGCGCACTATCGCAGCGGCCGTCGCTGGTGCCTCGCAGCAGAGCGTTTCGGCGGCAAGTTGCACCTGGGGCATGAGTTCGGCGTCGCGCAGGAGATTGGCTATGCGGTATTCCGGTAATCCGGTCTGTCGCGTACCGAGCAACTCGCCGGGACCGCGCAGCTCGAGGTCGCGCTGCGCAATTACGAAGCCATCATTGGTGTCCCTGAGGACGGCAAGTCGGGCGCGGGCGAGCTGGCCGAGCGGCGGCTTGTAAAGCAGCACGCAATGACTTTGCGCTGCGCCGCGGCCAACACGGCCGCGTAGCTGATGCAGCTGTGACAAACCCATGCGTTCGGCATTCTCGATGATCATCAGAGTCGCATTTGGCACATCGACGCCAACTTCGATCACGGTTGTCGCAACGAGCAGTTGCAGCTGCCCTTCGTTGAAGGCGCGCATGCTGCGCTCCTTCTCGACCGGACGCATACGCCCGTGTACGAGGCCCACACGAAGCTCGGGCAGCTCGTGCGCCAGCCTGTTGAAACTCGTCTCTGCCGCCTCGAAATCAAGCACCTCCGATTCCTCTATCAGTGGGCATACCCAGTACGCCTGTTGCCCGGCAAGACAAGCCGAACGAACCCGTTCGATAACTTCGTCTCGCCGAGTGTCGGGCAGTGCGATCGTCGTGACCGGCTGCCGGCCCGGAGGAAGCTCGTCGATAATGGAGGTATCGAGATCGGCATATGCCGCCATAGCGAGAGTGCGCGGAATGGGCGTCGCGGTCATGACGAGTTGATGTGGATAGCCGCGATCGGAGACACCCTTCTCGCGCAGCGCCACTCGCTGATGCACGCCGAAGCGATGCTGCTCATCGATGACGATCAAAGCCAGGTTTTGAAAGCTCACGCCTTCCTGGAACAGCGCGTGCGTACCAACAATAAGTTGTGCGCGGCCGTCAGCAATAGCGTCCAGAGACTCGCGCCGGGCGACGGTACGTTGACTGCCGCTGAGCCAGGCGGACTCAATCCCCAATGGTTCGAACCAGGCGGCGAAGCTGCGCCAGTGTTGTTCGGCGAGTAGTTCCGTCGGGGCCATGACCGCGGCCTGCAAACCGCTACAGATCGCATTCAGACAGGCAATCGCCGCGACAATGGTCTTGCCGGAGCCGACGTCGCCCTGGAGCAGGCGCATCATCGGGTGTGGTAATGCCATGTCGTTTAGCAGTTCGGCTACGACACGGCGTTGTGCCCGGGTGAGCTCGAATGGCAAGTCGGCGATGAAAACTTCGATCGCATCGTAGCCGCCCGTTATTGCCTGCGCGGTTTCAGTCTGTGCCAGTGCGCGCAGATTCCGCAAACTGAGGTAGTGCGCCAGCAATTCTTCGAACGCCAGGCGCACCTGGCAGGAGTGCTTACCCGCGAGCATGCGGGCGACGTCCGCGTCGGCCGGGGGGCGGTGGAGGTAGACGATCGCATGGCTCAAAGGAGGCAAGTCGAGCTTCGAGCGAACGTCATTTGGCAACAATTCGACCGGAGGCGATTTACGCATGATGCGTAAGGCCTGCTCGGTCAGGTTGCGCAACCGTCCCTGCTGCACACCTTCAGTCGCCGGGTAAATTGGGGTAAGCGACTCATTGATCGCCGCATTCTGGTCTTCGCGTAACAGACGATATTCCGGGTGGATCATCTCGAATCCGACCGGACCCTGGCGAACCTCGCCGAAGCAGGTTACCCGCACGCCAGGTTGAAACTGTGCCTGCTGCTGCCGGGTGAAATGAAAAAAGCGCAGCGTCAGCTGACCGCTGCCATCAGCGATTCTCACCAACAGGTTGCGACGGCCGCGATAAACAGTCTCCGCGAGCAGTACCTCGCCGGTCACCAGACAGCGTGAGCCGACGGCGAGAGCGCCGAGTCTGACGAGTTGCGTGCGGTCCTCGTACCGGAGCGGTAACAGGAAGAGCAGATCCTCTACGCGACTGAGGCCGAGCCGCTCGAGTTTCTTTGCCAGCGCCGGACCGACGCCGTTGAGAACGGTCAACGGTGACGCAAGACCTTTGTCTTCAGGAGCCATCGCGGCTGATGCCGCTTCTAAAGAGCCAAAATCGCGTCGGCCTCGATATCAACACCCTTCGGTAGCGATGCTACTCCAACCGCGGCACGTGCCGGAAACGGTTGCTGGAAATAGTCTTCCATAACACGGTTAACCGTCGCGAAATTGTCCAGATCAGTCAGGAAGACTGTCAGTTTGACAACCTGGTCGAGGCTGCTGCCCGCCGCATCGGCAACGGCCGCGAGATTGTCGAAGACGCGGCGCGCGCGCGCCTCGAAATCGCCGGGAACGACAGCCATCGTCGCCGGATCAAGTGGAATCTGCCCCGAAAGGAAAACCAGTTCTCCTGCACGAATGGCCTGCGAATACGTACCTATCGCAGCGGGCGCGGCTTCGCTGTGAATCGCTAGTTTGCTCATCGGGATTTCCTGCTTGTTTGCATTGGATGTCTTTATTTGCATTCGCGCGATACGCGAATGACATTCGGCATATTGCGCACATTGCGCATGATAGTGGCGATATGCTTCCGATCCCTGACCTTCAGTACGAACGAAAGCACGGAGCAATCCTCGTGCCGGCCAAGAACCGAAACCTGTTCAATATTTGAGCGACTGTCAGCGATCGTCGCCGCAACCTCTGCCAACACACCGGGCTTGTTATGCGTGTCGATCTGAATCTGACTCGCAAACTCGCGGTCGATATCCTTCTCCCAGCTCACCGCGATCCACTTCTCGGGTTGTTTGCGGAATATGCCGAGATTGCCGCAGTTTGTGCGATGGATGACGACGCCGCGCCCGGCGCTCATGTAGCCCATGACTTCGTCGCCGGGAATCGGGTAGCAGCACTTCGCGTAGCTGACGACCATGCCCTCCGTGCCGGCGATTACGAGCCTCGCCATGCGTGGCTCGGTGTCGCCTTCGTCACCGATGTCGACAAGGAAGCGCGCAGTGAGTGGCGCGAGACGCTCGCCGAGTCCGATTTGTTCGAATAAGTCGGTATCATTGTTCAGGCCGAATTCTTTGAGCGCTGCTTTCATCCGGATCTTGCCGACTTTGCGCAGCGAAGAATCGAGGTCCTTGAGTGAACGATCGAGCAGCCGCTTGCCCAGGTCGATAGATTCGCTGGAGCGCATCGACTTCATGTGATTACGAATGGCCGTGCGCGCTTTGGCGGAGCGCACAAATGTCAGCCAGTGCGGATTTGGTTTGGCGCCACGGGCCGTGACGATTTCGACGGTCTGACCGTTGCGTAATTCGGTGCGCAACGGTACCAGTGCCCGGTCGATCTTGGCCGATACGGTGCGGTTGCCAATGTCGGTGTGAACCGCGTAAGCGAAATCGATGGTCGTGGCTCCTTTCGGCAAAGGCATGATGTCGCCTTTGGGCGTGAACACGTAAATTTTGTCGGGGAACAGGTCCACCTTGACACTCTCGAGGAATTCCTCGGAAGTACCCGAGCGTTGCAGCTCGGCAAGATTGGATAACCACTCACGTGCACGTCGCTGCGGCGTCGCATCAGATTTGTCGTCAGCCTTGTACTGCCAATGCGAGGCGACGCCGGACTCGGCGACCCGATCCATCTCACGGGTGCGAATCTGCACTTCGAGCGGTTGGCCATTTGGACCGAACAAGGTCGTGTGCAGCGACTGATAGCCGTTGATGCGCGGAATCGCGATGTAATCTTTGAAGCGACCTGGCATCGGCTTATAGAGGCCGTGCACGATTCCCAATACCTGGTAACAGGTGCCGACGTTGTCGACGATGATGCGAAACCCGTAAACATCGACGACGTCCGAGAGCTGTCGTTTCTTCTCCGACATCTTCTTGTAGATGCTGTAAAGGTGTTTCTCCCGCCCGACGACATCGGCTGTAATACCTTCGTCGCCTAATGCGGATTGGAATTCCTCCGAAATGCGCTTGACGATCTGTCGCTGGCTGCCCGTGCTGCGACGCAGGGCTTTTTCCAGCACGCGGTAACGAAACGGATACAGGTGTTTGAACCCGAGATCTTCGAGCTCGACCTTGAATCGGTTGATACCGAGGCGGTTCGCGATCGGTGCGTAGATATCGAGCGTCTCGCGGGCAATTCGGGCTCTTTTGTCGGCGGGCATCGCTTCCAGCGTCTGCAAGTTGTGCAGGCGATCGGCGAGCTTGACAAGAATGACGCGGATATCCTCGATCATCGCGAGCATCATTTTGCGGAAGCTCTCGGCGTTTGCTTCGGCACGACTGCGGAATTGAATCTGATCGAGCTTGCTGACGCCGTCGACGAGCAGGGCGACATCCTCGCCGAACTTCTCCTCGATGTCGGCAATTGAGACGGCCGTGTCCTCCACCGTGTCATGCAGAACCGCGGCTTCGATCGCTTGTCCATCGAGACGCATATCGGCGAGTTCCTGGGCGACGGCCACAGGATGAGAGATGTAGGGCTCGCCAGTCATTCGAGTCTGACCTTGGTGAGCGGCGGCGCTGAACTCGTAGGCGGCCATAATCGTCTCGATCTGTTCGGCAGGCAGATAGGTCTCGAGCGTTTCTACAAGTCGCCGCAGGCCGTGATCGCGCCGCGACGCGCCGGGCAGTTTTGCGAGCAATGTTGCGGCATAGTCCATGCCGAGATCATACCCCGCGTCAGCCCGAATGTGTCGTGGTCAAAAACCGTGGGCGCGGAGCAGGGCGGACTACATTATGGTGATTGCGCTCGCCTCTCAGGCGCCGATCGAGATACCGCGGACGGGGAGTATTTCGTCAACCGCGTCGGGCGTCATAAAGTCCTCGGCGGGTGGCTGCTCAATCTCGTCGAGGATAGCGCTGGTGACGTGACCTTCGGCAATCTCGCGCAGCGCCAGGACCGTCGGTTTGTCATTTTCGAGCGCAACCATCGGATCGGCGCCATGGGCGATGCGCCGTGCGCGTTTGGCGGCGACGAGCACCATCTCGAATATGTTGTCGATGTTGTCGAGGCAGTCCTCGACTGTAATTCTGGCCATTGCTTGCGTCCTCTGCGCTGCGGTGTACAGATGCTGTAACACCGATGACAGGCACCATACTGTGCGATCATGGCAGCGGCCAGCCCTTATTCCAAACAGTTATTTAGCTGAGGATCGCAGTCACGGCGGCCTGCAACGCCGGGTTGCTCGTCGCCTGGGCATCGCCGTTGCCGGCAAACACGGCTTCCAGATCGGCGACCGCCCGGTCGAGGTCATCATTGATGATGACGTAGTCGAATTCCTTCCAGTGCGCCATATCACCGAGCGCTTCCCGAAGCCGACGTTTAATGACCCGATTGCTATCCGTACGCCGCTGCCGCAGTCGGCGCTCGAGCTCCTCGAGCGATGGTGGCAGGATGAAAATAGACACACAGTCCGGCATCGATTCACGCACCTGCGCGGCGCCTTGCCAGTCGATCTCGAGAACGACCGGATGGCCGTCGCGGAGGTACTCTTCTACCTGGCGGCGGCCGGTCGCGTAGAAATTGCCGAATACCGTCGCCGACTCGAGCAGTTCGCCCTGCTGACGTAGCGACTCGAACTCTGTTTCATCGACAAAAAAGTAGTCGACCCCGTGGGCTTCATTGCGGCGCTTCCTGCGCGTCGTATAGGAGATCGAAAAACGCAGCTCCGGATGTCTGCTGACCAGTGCCTTGACCAATGTCGTTTTGCCGGCGCCCGAAGGGGCGGCAATGACAAACAACCGTGGCCGGGCGTCGCTCATTACTGTGGCTATTCGACGTTTTGAATCTGTTCGCGCATCTGCTCGATCAGGACCTTGAGTTCGACGGCTGCCTTGGTCGTCTCGGTGTCAGCGGACTTCGAACCAATGGTGTTTGCTTCCCGGTTCAGTTCCTGCATCAGGAAATCGAGGCGGCGGCCGACAGGCCCATCGCTGGTCAGAACCTGGCGAATCTCCGCAAGGTGACTGTCGAGCCGATCGACTTCTTCATCAATGTCGAGTTTCTGGGCGATCAGAGCCAGTTCGACTTCAAGCCGGGAGGGATCGGCCTCGACCCCGAGCTTCGCGATGCGTTCGCGCTGTTTCGAATGAGCGGCCGCGAGCACGTCGGGCAGCCGTTTGCGAACGGCTTTGGCGATATTTGCTACATCGATGCACCGTGATTCCAACATCGTGCTGATGCGCTCGCCTTCACTGGCACGCATTGCGGCAATCGCGTTCAGGGTTTGCGCGAGCAGTGTGCTGGCTTCGGCAAACAGCGGCTCGGCGTCGATCTCTGCTTCAGCAATGACGCCGGGCCAGCGCAGCACGTCTATAGCATTGGCGGGGGCCACATCGGGCAGTGTGGCGGCCAGTTCGGTAAGTCTCGTGGCGATCAGGTTCACGAGCCGCGTGTCGAGCTGCAGGTCGCTCTGTTGATCGAAAGTGCGACGAAAGTGCAGAACACAGTCGACCTTGCCGCGTTTGAGCACGGCTCCGACCTGCTGGCGGAAAGCTTGCTCCTTGGGCCGCAATTCGTCGGGCAGGCGGAACTGCACATCGAGGTAGCGATGATTGACAGCGCGCAGCTCCCAGCTCAGCGTGCCGATTGGCGATTCGGCCGCCTGTCGCGCAAAGCCTGTCATACTGTGTAACATCAGTATTGGTCTCCCGTTGTGGGGACAGTTTACTTATTTCGCTCAAAGGTTGCTTTAGGATGGATCGCCTTGATCGTGGCTTCAGACGATGTCGTGGAAGTCATTAAAGCGTCGTCGCATATCAGACATGCAAATCGAATACGCTAAAGTTTCCGCATTGGGCGATCGCTCGGACAACCAGGACCGGGCCGCGGTGGTCGTCGCAGAACAGGCAGCACTGATGCTCGTGTTTGATGGTATGGGCGGGCACTCCGATGGCGCACGTGCTGCAGAGACGGGCCTCAAGACCGTGCAGGATCTATTCATGTCCACGCCGTTACCCGTGTTCGATCCGAAGGGATTCCTGTATATGGCGCTGTCTCGAGCCCACGACAAAGTCGTCGAACTGGGGCGCGAGCTAGCGGTCGATTTTCGACCGCGCGCGACCTGCGCCGTTTGCCTCGTGCAGGAGAGCGGCTCTTTCTGGGCACACATCGGCGACAGCCGTATTTACCAGGTGCGCAATGGCAGCGTGCTGGCGCGCTCACGCGATCATAGCCATGTCGAGGTGTTGATTCAGGAAGGGGCGATCACCGAAGAGGAAGCGCTCGATCATCCGATGCGTAATTTCGTTGAATGCTGCATCGGCGGCGATGCGCCGGTTCCGGACATGAGTATTACGGACAAGCACGCACTTTTGCCCGGCGACGTATTACTCGCGTGTTCCGATGGGCTGTGGTCGGGTTTCAGCGACGAGGATATGGCGCGCATAGGCCTGCCCGGCGACAACAACCTTGCCGAGAATCTCAAACAGCTGAGCATGCAGGCGTTGAGTATGAACTCGCCCTACAGCGACAACACGACCGGGACCGCCCTCAGGTGGTCTGGTCCGTGACCCGGGTCGTCAGGCGATAAGGAGAAAGGCGATGCGCCCAAGCGGCCGGAATGCCGACCAGATGAGGAGCGTGCGGTTTACACCGGATTTCACGCGCCATGCCGAAGGCAGCGTCCTCGCCGAGTTTGGCGACACGCGTGTCCTGTGCACCGCGAGCGTGGAGAATCGTGTGCCGCCATGGTTGCGCGGTAATGGTGGCGGTTGGGTGACCGGGGAATATGGAATGCTGCCGCGATCCACAAATACCCGCATGGCGCGTGAAGCAGCGCGCGGCAAGCAGGGTGGCAGAACGGTTGAAATTCAACGATTGATTGGTCGTTCACTACGCGCCGTCACCGATCTTGCGGCGCTGGGGGAACGTACGGTGACACTCGACTGCGATGTCATTCAGGCGGATGGTGGTACGCGAACTGCGGCAATAAGCGGAGCGTTCGTTGCGCTTGCAATCGCAATGAACAGATTAGTGAGCAGCGCAATAATTGCAGACAGTCCGCTACACGGACAGGTTGCCGCCGTTTCTGTCGGCATCTACAACGGTACTCCGGTGCTCGACCTCGATTATGCCGAGGACTCAGAAGCAGAGACTGACATGAACATTGTCATGAATGAGGCAGGGCATTACATCGAAGTGCAGGGCACGGCCGAAGGACACGCATTCACGGCGGACGAATTCACGGCGATGCTTGATCTGGCCCGGATTGGAGTGAGCGAAATCATTGCCGCGCAAAACGCCGCGTTCGCGCGCTGAGCCAAAATGCACAAGCCGCGCAGGATCGTTATGGCCAGTGGCAATGTTGGCAAATTGCGCGAGCTCGCGCAGATTCTGGAGGACTTCGATATCAAGGTTGTGCCGCAGGCCGACTTCGGCATCGATGCCGCCGAGGAGACGGGCAGCACATTCGCCGAGAACGCCCTGATCAAGGCGCGGCATGCGGCGAATGCTACCGGGCTGCCGGCAATAGCCGATGATTCGGGGCTTGTCGTCGACGCGCTCGATGGGCGCCCCGGCGTTTATTCGGCCCGTTATGCGGGTGTCGACGCCGGAGACCAGGCAAACATCGACAAGCTCCTGCACGAGCTCGAGGCTGTTGCCGACGACAAGCGTGGCGCAGCGTTTCATTGCACCGCATGTTTCGTTGCGCCAGACGACGAGGCGCCGATCATGGCGACAGGCGAGTGGCGTGGCGCCATCTTGCGTGAACGTCGCGGTACGGGTGGATTCGGTTATGATCCCGTGTTCCTCGACACCGAACTGGGGCTCTGCGCGGCCGAGCTTTCAAGCGCCCAGAAGAACGCCCGCAGCCATCGCGGCAAGGCGCTGGCAAAATTGGCACGCTTATTGAGACAGCGGCAATGAATGAACTGCCGCAAGCGCCGCCGCTCTCGTTATACGTGCACCTGCCCTGGTGTGTGCGCAAATGTCCTTACTGCGATTTCAATTCGCACGCGGCCGGCGCGCGCGCGCCGCGCGCGCGCTACCTCGAAGCGCTGCTGCTCGATATGCGCGTCGAGGCGGACCGTGCTGCCGGCCGGCCGCTCATGAGTATTTTTCTCGGGGGCGGCACGCCGAGCCTGTTTTCGCCGCAGGAAATCGGCGCATTGCTTGCGGGTGTCAGCAAATACTTCGTGCTTGCGGACGGTATCGAGGTGACGATGGAGGCGAACCCCGGCACCCTGGAATGCGGCGAACCGCTGGGATACAGGCAGGCGGGAGTCAACCGATTATCGATCGGCGCACAGAGTTTTCGCAGTGAATCGTTACAGGTGCTCGGGCGCATACACTCGGCAGATGACATTCTGAGATCGGTCCAGGAAGCAGAGGCGGCCGGATTTACGAATATCAATCTCGACATCATGTACGCGTTACCCGGTCAGACTCTCGATGATGCCCGCTTCGATCTGGAGCAGGCCATCGGGCTGCGCCCGGCGCACATATCCTGGTATCAATTGACGCTCGAGCCCAACACGGTGTTTTATGCGCAGCCGCCGCCCGGGATACCTGACGATGATCTTAGCTATGAGATACAGCAGGAGGGGCAGTCGTTGCTGGCAGCGTGCGGCTATGAGCAATACGAGATATCGGCCTATGCCAGCAATGGTCAGCGCTGTCGGCATAACCTCAATTACTGGTCTTTCGGTGACTATGTCGCGATCGGTGCCGGCGCACACGGCAAGATCTCGCGTGCCGGGGGCGTCTGGCGGTACGTAAAGGCGGCTAACCCGACCCGGTACATGGAGCTTATGGAAAGCGGTCGCGGCAATGTTGACCTCACGGCCGTTGGCGACGCAGAGCGGGTGTTCGAGTTCATGTTGAACGCCCTGCGACTGACCGAGGGATTCGAGATGCGGCTTTTCGAGGAGCGGACCGGGCTGGCCGCGGAACTGATCAGAGAGAAGCTGGCTGCGCTGCAAAAGAATCGCCTGGTCGCTGCGCTCGATGGTAGCGTCTGGCGCGTCACGGGCCGCGGACAACGCTTCTTAAATGACGTGCAGGCCGAGTTTTTGCCCTGAGCATTTATGCACAACACTTTGCGTATGCCTGTGTTTTCAGTGAGAGACGTGTGCAAATTCACTCGGAGTGTAGAGAAGCATTCATAGCTGTTTGTTTTTAAAAGATTTATTAAAATGGCCACAAAATAGTCATATTGGCAACGGTGCTTGAAAATCCGCACCTTAGCGCACACACTCAATTTTGCTCCACAGACTTATCCACAGCTTCTGTGGATAATTGGCGACCGGCGTTCGGGACTTGCGGCATCCCAAGCTTACGTTTATCCTACGCGGCCTTTTCACGCCGTCACGTGCTCGGGAGAGCAGACATGAAAGCCGACATCCACCCCAACTACAGCGATATCAAGGTCACCTGCAGTTGCGGTAACGAATTCACAACCCGGTCGACGCTCGGCGAGGATCTGTCTATAGAAGTGTGTTCTTCCTGCCATCCGTTCTACACGGGCAAGCAGAAGATCGTCGACACAGGCGGCCGTGTGGACAAATTCCGGCGCAAGTACGGCATAGATTAATTTGGGGCGCAGACGGCGGCTCTGTACTGGCCGTACACCGATTCGCCGCATCAGTCCGGGCACCCGGAGACCCTGGGGCTCTGTTATGCTCGTATTGGCTAATAACACCAATCCGGCAATACCTCGAGGATACCGATGACGAAAGACGCATTCCGCCTGAAAAGCCCCAGCGGCAAAGAAATCGAACTGCCTTCCCACAGCGGCTCAGTGGGACCCGATGTCATCGACATCGGCAAGTTGTACAAGGAATTGGGTGTCTTCACCTTCGACCCGGGCTACGTGTCGACGGGCAGCTGCGTATCCGACATCACTTACATCGACGGTGAAGAGGGCATCCTAATGTACCGGGGCTACCCGGTCGAACAACTCGCCGAGCATTCAAATTTTCTCGAGGTCTCATACCTGCTGCTGCACGGTGAGCTACCGACGCCGAAGGAGCTCGATAAGTTCGAGAATACGATTCGTACGCACACGATGCTCAATGAAGGCATGCTGAATTTCTTCAAGGGCTTCCGCTACGATGCGCACCCGATGGCGATCCTTTCCGCCGTCGTGGGCTCGATGTCTGCGTACTACCACGAGGAGATGGATGCGAGTAATCCCGAGCACCGAGACATTTTTGCGTACCGCATCCTCGCGAAACTGCCGACGATCGCAGCGGCAGCGCACAAGCTCAACATCGGCCAGCCGTTCATGTACCCGCGCAATGATCTCAATTTTGCCGAGAACCTGCTGCAGATGTTGTTCTCGGTTCCGGCAGAACCCTACGAGATCGATCCGGTCGCGGCGGAGGCGCTCGATCTGCTATTCATTCTGCACGCCGACCATGAACAGAACTGTTCGACGTCAACCGTGCGTATGGCTGGCAGCTCGGGAGCGAATCCGTATTCGGCGATCGCGGCGGGTATCTCCGCGCTGTGGGGCCCGGCGCACGGTGGCGCCAACGAAGCCGTGCTCAAGATGCTCAAGGAGATTGGTGACGTGAGCCAGATTCCGAAATTTGTTGCCAAGGCCAAGGACAAAAACGATCCGTTCCGGCTCATGGGTTTCGGCCACCGCGTTTACAAGAATTTCGATCCGCGGGCCACGATTATCCGCGACATGTGTCACAAGGTACTCAAACAGCTCGGCCACAACGACTCGCCGTTGTTTGAACTCGCGCTGAAGCTGGAAGAAATCGCGCTCAAAGACGATTATTTCGTGGAGAAGAAGCTGTACCCCAACGTCGATTTTTACTCGGGCATTATCTATCGTGCGCTCAAGATTCCGACGTCGATGTTTACGGTAATGTTTGCGATCGGTCGCTCAGTGGGCTGGACGGCACACTGGCGCGAGATGATCTCGGATCCACACGCCAAGATCAGCCGGCCGCGCCAGCTGTACACGGGTCCGGTGCAGCGCGACTACGTAGCCATCGAAAAACGGTAACGTGCGGGCGGCCCGCAACCGGGCTATTCCTCGTCCTCATGGCTCGGACCGATCGTTGCTGACATGCCGGCTGAAGTACCGCACCCTGTGGAATACGCTGCACTTTACTTTGGTCGAGAAATATCCTGCCCACGGACCGTATACATTTAACGCAGGAGCGCTGCGACCGCTTTCAGGTCTGCGCGCTTCATCGGCTTGCCGTCGATCGGACTGATCGGCGCCTGGCGGATACCATCGACCGGAAACACGGTTGCCTCGACCGATGTATCGCTGTGCCGAAACTGGAAACCGGCAAAAGTCTCGGCAGGGGAGCGGCGGTCCGGACGGTTTTTGAGGCGACGCTCGTACGGCCGATAGGCAACACCAAGGTCATCAAGTTGAATGGCGACACATTCCGGGCTATCAGCGAACAGATGCAGGTTGACCGACGAGTTTGCGTCCGCTGTGCCGCTCAGGACGGGGCCGACAAGCCGTGGTGAATATGACGCCAGCATCTCCATCGCCGACAGTGCGGCTTCACGCATGGTGCGCAGAAAAAGTAGGTGCGACTCTCCGCCGAACAGCTGCAGGTGTTCGCTCACCGCCTGTTCTATTTCCGCATTGCCCGGCAACGCGCCGCGCGTATTCAGTCCCAGGCGCTCAGCCGCCTTAGTCTTGGCGACACGATAATCGCGAATGCCCTGATCGACGATGATGCGGGCTGCTTCCTGGGCGAGTAACAACCTCGCCCGACTTTCGCCGTTTATTTTTTTCCTGGGCATAGTTTCAGAACAGAGTTTCTTCCTCTGCCTCTTCGTCCTCGGGGGCATCCGTGCCTGTAGGGTCGTTGAAAATATCAGGCACCTGCTGAATGTCTTCACACGTCGGTACGTGCCCTTCGCGGAAGACCTCGAAGATTACATTGCCTCGACCGGCGCGCGCAGGGCAGCCTGTTTCCCGATTTATCAGGACCGAAACCATGCCGTCCGGCATCGGCAGCTGATTTTCGGGCACGCCTTGATAGGCAAGGCGCGCGAACTCGACCCAAATAGGCAGGGCAGTCCTCGATCCCTCTTCGCCTGGCCCGAGGGGCAGATCGTCGTCATAGCCTACCCAGACCACGCTCGCCAGATCCGCATTGAACCCACCAAACCACGCATCACGCTGATCGTTCGAGGTGCCCGTCTTGCCGGACAGATCATTGCGGCCCAGCACGAGGGCACGACGGCCGGTGCCGCGTTTGATGACGTCGCGCATCATATCCTGAATCAGAAATGCGTTCTGCGCCGGAATCGCGCGCGGCGCCGCGGTGACGTCGGCGAACAGCTCGGGCGCCGTCCTCGCGTCTGGACGATAATCCAGGGCAACCTCTGCGATCTGCTCCAAGGGCATCTCTTTCGCTGCCGCAGTAGAAACATAATCATCGGGATCCGTCTCACATGCTTCGCAGACGATGAGCGGGGCAGCGCGATACAGGGACTCGCCGTCCGGGCCAAAGATAGAATCAATCACATACGGTTTTATGGCAAAGCCGCCGTTGGCGATAATCGCATAACCCTGTGCCATGTCGAGCGGTGAGGCCGCGCCGGCACCCAGGGCCAGTGAACCGTTTCTCGGCAGGGCTGCATCACCGAAGCCGAATTTGGCGATGTGTCGAATGGCATTGCCGATCCCGGTCTCGAATAACAACAGTCTTACTGACACGAGATTCATCGAGCGCACGAGCGCTTCGCGTAGTCGCGTGGGTCCATAGAAGCGACCCGTGTAATTGATCGGCCGCCAAACCGCTTCGAGCTCGGAAGAACTTATTACAACGGGTGCGTCGAGTATGACCGTTGCTGGCGTATTGCCGTGCTCGAGAGCCGCAGAATATATAAATGGCTTGAAAGAAGAGCCGGGCTGTCGGTAAGCCTGGACCGCACGATTGAACTTGCTCGTCGCGAAATCGAATCCACCAGTCAGGCTGCTGATTGCTCCGTCAGCAGGGTCAAGCGATACGATAGCGGCCTGCGCTTCGGGCAATTGCGCAAGCGCCCAGGTGCCCGCCGTCGTGGGCATGATTACGACAACGTCGCCGACAGACAGCACATCGCCTACCGACTCAGGCGCAGGCCCAATCGTCTCTCTGTCGATAAACGGATTGGCCCAACTAATGCCTTGCCACGGAATCAAATCTCGTTCACCGTTTGCCAGCACAATCTCAGCGCTGTTGTCTTCGTTGAGCGTCGTGACGATTCCGGCCGACAGGCCACCGGGCACGTATTGATCAAGGATCTCGCGAATTTCTACCGGCCATTCTACAAATGGCGTGTCCAGTATCTCGGCTGTAAGTTCCACGGTACCTAGCGGCCCGCGGTAACCGCGCCGACGCGTAAACTCCAAAAGGCCGTTCCTTAGCGCATAGTTCGCTGCGCGCTGCAACCGCGAGTCGAGCGTCGTCACTACCTGGTAACCGGCCACATAGGTGCTGTCACCGTATCGAGCCAACATCTCGCGGCGGACCATCTCGGCTACATAAGGGGCGTTGAGTTCGATGGCGGCGCCGTGAAGCTGCGATTCCATCGGCAGCGCCAGCGCCTCTTTGAATTCGCTCTCACTGATGTAGCCCAGATCCTGCATGCGCCCGAGCACGTATTCGCGTCGTACTGTTGCATTTACAGCGCTTGATACCGGATTGTATCGGGAAGGTGCCGGCAACACGCCGGCCAGCGTCGCCGCTTCTGCAACGTTGATGTCGGCGAGTGCTTTATTAAAGTAGACCTGTGCCGCGGCAGCAACGCCGTATGCGCGCTGCCCGAAGAACATCTTGTTGAGGAACAGGGCCATGATCTGTTCCTTCGTGAATTCCTGCTCTATCTTGTAGGCGAGAAACGCTTCACGCAGCTTGCGAGTGAATAACTGTTCGCGAGATAAAAAGTAGTCGCGGGCGAGCTGCTGGGTCAGCGTGCTACCGCCACCGGAAATCTCACCACTCTGTAACAGGCGCAGGAAGGAGCGCAGTATGCCCTGGTAGTCAATGCCGGGGTGTTCGAAGAAGCGGCGGTCCTCGGCAGCGATAAAAGCATTGACGACGTGCCCTGGCAGGTCGTCATAGGTGATCGGAATACGGCGGCGCTCGCCGATCTCGCTGATTAGGTAACCGTCGCGGCTAAAGACCCTGAGCGGCACCTGGAGCGGTATGTTGCGGATGGTCTCGGCAGCAGGCAAACCGGGCGCGACAAAATAATACGCGCCGATGACTCCGGCGACGCCAGCAATCACTGTAATCAGCCCCACCCCCGCCAGCAGGACGAACCAGTGAGCACGGCGTCGCCACGCATTCGCGCCGGTTTTCCCGGGCACTTTAGGTTTGCTTTGCATAGTTGGTTGCGCTGTTGCTCATACTTTTCGGGCAAAGACCGCAGGCTGCCACGACGTCCGTGCACCTCAATATTAGATGCGCTGGTGTGCGATAGGTGCGGATATTGTGGCTATTCTGGCGCAACGGCGCCCGGTAGCTGAGCCCAAGGACGCGATAATAGCGAGCGATTGCCACATGCTGCAACGCCGGCCGTCATGGCCCGAAGCCGCGCAGCCTGCCGCCTATTGCGACAAAAGACGCGGAAAACTTGGCGCAATGGGGCAAAATGCGGCTATTTAATTGCTGGCGACCGATGTGCACTGGTCGGCCACCGGGGTCGCCAACCAGTTCACGGAATGGCGCCGGGCTGGCAAGTAGTATACGGATCGCCGGATCGTGAACAAAGTCACGTTTTATTTAACATTTTGTTGATATATAGTTAAATCGATTTGCTTAGCCTCAAACTACGTTTGACTCGCAACTTACCGACCTAGAAGGAAAAATACGTGTTATTCGGCAAGAAATCTCAACCGCTATTAGGCCTCGATATCACGACATCATCGGTCAAGCTGATAGAGCTTTCACAGAGTGGCAAGCGCTATCGCGTCGAGTCCTACTCGGCGGAACCCACGCCTCCCAGCTCGGTAAATGAAAAGGCCATCGTAGATGCCAAAGCTGTTGGCGAGGCAATTCGTCGTGCCGTCAAACGCGCTGGGGCCAAAGCGACCGATGTCGCCGTGGCGATTAGCGGCGACGCGGCCATTACCAAGGTCATTCAGATGCCCTCCAGTCTCTCCGCGAGAGACCTCGAAGGACAGGTGGAAATCCAGGCTGACCAGTACATTCCGTTTCCGATGGAAGAGGTCAGCTTCGACTACGAAATCGTCGGCCCGAATGAAAAAGATCCCGAGTTGATGGACGTGCTACTTGTCGCAACACGTACCGACAACGTCGAACAACGTCAGGCTGCGGTGAATGCGGCCGGACTTTCGGCGCAGGTCGTCGACGTCGAGGCATTCGCGCTCGAAAATGCCTGTCAGCTCCTGAGCCACCAGATTCCCGATAGCGGTATGGGCCAGGCCGTAGCAGTCGTCGATATCGGCGCCAGCAGCACGACCTTCAGCGTGTTGCAGGATCTCAAAGTTGTCTATACGCGGGATTTCAATTTCGGCGGCCAACAGCTCACCGAAGAAATCATGCGTACTTACGGGTTGTCGATGGAAGATGCCGGTCGTGCGAAAAAGCAAGGTGGTCTGCCGAGCAACTATCAACCCGAAGTTCTCGAGCCATTCATCGACGACATGACCCAGCAGGTTAGCCGTTCGTTGCAGTTTTACCTTGCGTCCGGCGGTGGACGTGAACAGCCTGACATGATTCTGGTGTGTGGCGGATGTGCCAATATTCCGGGTATTGCTGACGTGATCTCGAGCCGCGTTGGTATTCCGACGGAAATTGGTGACCCACTCGGCCAGATGAAAATTTCATCGAAAGCCAAGTCGCAGGGCGTGCACAAAGATGCTACCGCGCTCCTGACAGCATGCGGCCTTGCCCTCAGGAGCTTCGACTGATGCCACGTATTAATCTACTCCCCTGGCGCGAGGAAGAACGCAAGAAGCGCCAACGTGATTTCGGCGTCGCGATGGCCGGTGGCGTGGTCGCTGCAATTGGTGTTGTGTTGCTAACGATGTTTGCTTACGGGCAAATGATCGATAATCAGGAAAACCGCAACGCCAGACTGACGGCGGAAATCGTCGAGCTCGAAAAGAGCATTGCTGAAATCGATGGTCTCGAACGACAGAAGGAACGGCTGCTCGCGCGCATGGAAATCATCGAGGAGCTGCAAAAGAGCCGTCCGGAGATCGTACATCTTTTCGACGAGATTGCGCGACAGCTACCTGAAGGCGTCTATCTGACAGGCATGAAACAGACCGGTGCGCGAGTCGAAGTTCGCGGTATTGCACAATCGAGTACGCGAGTATCCGCATTGATGCGCCAGGTCGATGCATCCGAGTGGTTGGCGGATCCGGAGGTTGAAAGGGTCGAAACGACACAGTCGGGGGCCTCCCGCCAGGCTGAATTCGTCGTTTACCTGAAGCAGACGGGTACGGGCGACGAGATGGAGGACATGCAATGAACGTCGTTGAAGAGCTGAAGAGTCTTGATGTCAATGACGTCGGCCGCTGGCCACTCGTTTTTCGAGCCGCAGTCATCGGCATAGCATTTGCCGTAGTTGTGGGCCTCGGCGTCTATTGGACGATAGTCCAGGACAGGGCGCCGCAGCTGGAGCGCGCGAAGGCGGAGGAAGCAGAGCTTCGTATTGCGTTCGAGAACAAGCAAAGAAAGGCCGCAAATTACGATGCTTACAAAGCTCAGCTCGCACAGATCGAGCAATCGTTTGGCACGATGCTGAGGCAGCTGCCGGGCGAAACCGAGATCCCGAGCCTGATCGTCGATATATCGCAGGCAGGTCTGGCATCTGGCCTGCAGGAGAAATTATTCCAGCCGCAGCCCGAGATGCCCAAGGACTTTTACGCCGAGAAACCGATCAAGATCCAGCTTTCCGGCGGTTATCACGAAATCGCAAATTTCGTCAGCGGTGTTGCCGCTTTGCCGCGTATTGTCACGCTGCACGACATTAATATCACACCCGAAGACAGGGACAGCTTCGACAGGTTGAGCATAGAAGTTACCGCAAAAACCTATCGTTATCTGGACGAGGAGGCAAGCTTGTAATGAATGCTTCTTTGACGATCAGAAGTGGCATGTTGCTGGCGCTGATGACGCTGGGCCTTGCTGCTTGCAGTGGTGACATGGACGACCTGGATCAATACATCAACGAAGTGAAAGCGAAGCCTGGTGGTCGCATTGAACCGCTGCCTGAGATTACGCCGTACGAGGTATTCACTTATATTGCAGACGCCGAAGGTGTACGTTCACCGTTCGTGCCGGATACGCCACAGGCCTCGGCGACCGGCGTGGGAGGTGGCGCACGCCCGGATCCTGAGCGCAGCCCCGAGTTCCTCGAGGGATTCCCGCTCGACACGCTGCGCATGGTTGGAACACTGTACATCGGCGACACGATGTACGGGCTGATACAGACATCTGACGGCCTGATTCACCGCGTAGTGCCCGGCAATTATATGGGACAGAACTACGGACGAATCACTGGTATTACGGAATCTGAAGTGGGTTTGGTTGAAATAATTTCGGACGGGATCGGCGGCTATATTGAACGAGATGCTGCCGTAAGTCTCTCGGACTGATGCCTGAATGAAACTGGGAGTAATTGGAATGATGCTCAAAATGAAAAAGACGGTCGGTCACCGCCCGGTGCTGAAGCTGGCTGCCTTGACACAGGCCGCGCTGATGTTGTTTGTGGCAATGACCGCAAACGCGCAGGAGGGCAACCGACTTCAGGACATTCAGGTTCAAAGTCTGCCAGGGCAACGCGTCGAGCTTAAACTGATCATGAGCGGAACAGCACCCGAACCGCTCGCATTTACGATCGACAATCCGGCACGTATCGCGCTGGACCTGCCGGATACAGTTCTCGGACTCACTTCTCGTCGCCGCGACGTCAATATCGGGCCTTTGGATACAGTGTTGACAGCAGAAGCGAATGGCCGTACTCGCGTCGTTCTGAACCTTGAGACAATGGTTGGCTACGAGACGCGCCGCAGTGGCAATATCGTGACAATTACGCTCGGTGGCAGCGGTGATTACAGCGAAGATACAACCCAGTTTGCCAGCGCTGCTCCATCATCTGCCCAGTCCTACGCCAGCCCGGGTAGCCGTTCGATTTCGAGCGTCGATTTCCGGCGCACACGCGACGGCGGTGGTCGAGTCATTATCAATCTGACGGATCCGTCAACTCCGGTCGACATTCGCCAGGAAGGCGGTCGCGTTGTTGCGATATTCAAGGACACCGGACTACCTGCGGAACTGATGCGCCGGCTTGATGTCATGGACTTCGCGACGCCCGTCACGACGGTTGACACGCTGCGAACGAACCTCGATACACGAGTGGTTATTTCAGCAGAAGGCAAGTACGAGCAGCTTGCATATCAGTCGGACAACGAATTTACGATCGAGGTAAATCCGGTCGCCGAGGACGTCGAGGCATCCAGCCTGTTTTCCGAAAGCAAGGAATATGAAGGTCAGCGCCTGACGCTGAACTTCCAGGATATCGAGACGCGCGCTGTATTGCAGCTGTTGGCCGAAACCTCAGGCCGCAATATCGTTGTCTCGGATACGGTTCAGGGTAATGTCACGCTGCGCCTCAGGAACGTGCCCTGGGATCAGGCGCTCGACATCGTCATGACGACGAAGGGTCTGGACATGCGCCAGAACGGCAACGTCATCATCGTTGCGCCGGCCGAGGAAATTGCCGCGCGCGAGACGGCCGATCTTGAGGCACAACTGGCAATCAGCGAGCTGGAGCCATTGTATTCAGAGTTCCTGCAAGTCAATTACGCCAAGGCAGCCGATCTTGCGAGCCTGATCAGTGCGGAAGGCGGTGGCAACGCGATGTTGTCGGATCGCGGCAGCATTGCTGTCGACGATCGGACTAACACACTGCTGGTACAGGACACGGCCGAAAGACTGCAGGACATTCGCCGCATGGTGCGGACGCTGGACATCCCGATCAAGCAGGTATTGATCGAATCGCGGATCGTTGTCGTCAATGACGATTTCAGCCGTGACCTGGGCGTGCGCCTTGGCGTAACAGCGTTCAATGAGAACAGCACCGACGGCGTAACTGTCATTTCGGGTTCAGGCGCCGGAACCGACACGATGGTTGGTTCAGTACTCGACAACCTCGCAGATCCGGCCAACGGTACGATCTTCCCGATCGACCTGCCGACGCTTGGCAATCGTTATAATGTCAACGTGCCGATCGCTGATGCAGCGGGGCGTTTTTCGCTCGCGGTTCTCGAGACTGACTACCTGGTGGATCTAGAGCTGACGGCTCTCGAAGCGGAAGGCCGGGGCGAAATCGTTTCCACGCCGCGCGTGATCACCGCAAATCAGAAAGAAGCCTCGATTAAGCAGGGTGTCGAGATTCCGTATCAGCAATCGGCATCTTCGGGCGCCACGACGATCCAGTTCAAGGAAGCTGTATTGAGTCTCACTGTAACGCCGCAGATTACGCCGGACAACAACATCATCATGGACCTGCTGGTCAGCAAGGACAATGTCGGCGAGATAATTTCGACAGGCGGCCTGGGCGGTACGGTACCGAGTATCGATACACGCTCCGTACAGACGCAGGTTCTCGTCGCTGACGGCCAGACGGTCGTGCTGGGCGGTATTTACGAGACCGAGCGCCGCGAGACGATCAACAAAGTACCATTCCTCGGTGATATTCCGGTCGTTGGATACCTGTTCAAGAGCAAACAGCGTCTGAACAACAAGGCCGAGTTGTTGATATTTGTAACGCCACGAATTCTTGAAGAAGGCTCGAGCATTTATTAATCCTCGGCGTTAAAGACGGGGACGAAAGCCAACCTTCGGGTTGGCTTTCTCTTTGATACAGAACCCAGATGAAACATCCGCAAAATCTGTTTCTTGTTGGCCCAATGGGTGCAGGCAAATCTGCCGTCGGCAGGCAACTCGCGCGTATGTTACATCTGTCCTTCGTCGACAGCGACGATGAAATAGAATCTCGCACGGGCGTGGATATCTCGTTTATCTTTGAGAAAGAGGGCGAAGAGGGATTTCGCAAGCGCGAGGCCAAAGTCATCGATGATCTCTCGGGCCGCGACGGTGTGGTACTCGCGACCGGGGGCGGCGCCGTTGTCGATCCGCAGAGCCGCAGCCGCCTCGGTGCGCGTGGCTTTGTCGTTTACCTGCATACGACTGTCGAGCAACAATTAGCGAGAACCCAAAAAGGTCGCGACCGGCCGCTGCTCGAGAACGGCGATCGCGGCCAGATTCTCGAAGAGCTGATGGCTGCCCGCGATCCGATATATCGGGAGATCGCCGATTTGATCGTCGAGACCGACGGCCGCAAGGTCAAAGCCGTCGCTAACGAAATTCTCGAACGACTGTAGCTGGGAAGGGCCCGCAGACGGGACGTTTGTCAGCGTCATGGCTCGCTGCACTGCGCTTTACTTCAGCTGACAAACGTCCCGTCTGCGGGCCCTTTCGGGTAATCTACCGTTCATGTCAGCGATAAGGACCATCACCGTCGAGCTCGGCGAGCGCAGTTACCCGATCGTCATCGGGACTGGCCTGCTGGGGAGTGGTTTCGATCTCGCCACGCACGTTGCAGGCCGGGACTGTCTCATCGTTACCAACGAGACGGTCGCCCCGCTGTACCTCGACGCAGTGACGGCGAATCTGGCCGGGAAGACCGTCGAATCGATCTGCCTTCCTGACGGCGAAGCCTTCAAGACGCTGGCGACCGTCGAATCGGTTCTCGATCGCCTCGTTAGCAGCGGCGCCAACAGGGATGCGACGATTGTTGCGCTCGGCGGCGGCGTAGTGGGTGATATCGCCGGTTTTGCTGCGGCATGTTACATGCGCGGGATCGATTTCATTCAGGTACCGACTACGCTGCTTGCACAGGTTGACTCATCAGTTGGAGGCAAGACGGGTGTAAATCACCCGGGTGGCAAGAACCTGATAGGCGCTTTTCACCAGCCGAGGTTCGTGTTGATCGATATCGATACGCTCAGACGGCTGCCTGACCGCGAACTCAAAGCCGGACTGGCTGAGGTGATCAAGTACGGGGCAATTGCCGACGCCGAATTTTTTTCCTGGCTCGAGGAAAATATTACGGCGCTGATTACCCGCGATGTCGAGACCCTCGCGAGAGCGATCATGCGCTCCTGCGAAATCAAGGCGGCTATCGTCGGTCTGGACGAACGCGAAGCGGGCCGTCGCGCAATTCTTAACTACGGACACACATTCGGGCACGCGATCGAGCGTTGCCAGGGGTATGGGGACTGGCTGCACGGAGAGGCCGTGGCTGCCGGCATGGTAATGGCAGCGGAACTCAGCCCTCTGGCGGACAAGGATGTCGCGAGACTGCGCGACCTGATCGGCACAGCAGGCCTGCCGACCTCACCACCGGCCATCGCTGCAAAAGACCTGTTCGCCGCGATGGGCCTCGACAAGAAAGTTCGGCAGAAGCAGCTGCGATTCGTGCTTCTGGCTGAACTCGGTAACGCGTTCGTCACAGCCGAATACGACGAGTTGAGGCTCATGCGAATCCTTGGGGCTGGCGAACGATGACGACACCTGCGGCTGCGCGCTATGCGGCTGACGAGTCGCAAAGCCAGGGCAGGCGCTATGAAGAACCGCCACCCAACTATCGTGGCGAGTATCAGCGCGACCGGGATCGGATCATCCACTCCACTGCGTTTCGACGTCTCGTCTATAAGACCCAGGTCTTCGTTAATCACGAGGGTGATCTCTATCGCACACGACTGACGCACTCGCTCGAGGTCGCTCAGATCGGACGAACCGTCGCGATCGCGCTGCAGCTAAACGAGCCACTGACGGAGGCGATCTGTCTTGCCCACGATCTTGGTCACACTCCGTTTGGCCACGCGGGTCAGGATGAGCTCAATATCTGCATGCGGGACTTTGGCGGCTTCGAACACAACTTGCAGTCGTTACGTGTCGTTGACGAGCTGGAAGCAAAATACGCCGATTTTCCAGGGCTGAACCTGATGTTTGAGACTCGCGAGGGCATACTCAAGCACTGTTCAAAACGTAATGCCCAGGAACTCGGCGATATCGGTGACAGGTTTCTCAGGCGCGAGCAGCCAGGACTCGAGGCACAGATTGCGGACATCGCTGACGCCATCGCCTATAACAACCACGATGTTGATGACGGGTTTCGCGCAGGCCTCTTAAGCCTGGAGCAGCTGCGCGAGCAAAAACTTTTCGAAGTCCAGTGTCGCGAGGTTCAGCGCCTGTATCCAGGTCTCGAAGACCGTCGACTGATCTACGAAATCATCCGCCGTATGATCGGCATGGTGGTAACCGACCTGATCGAAACCACACAGGCGAACATTGATGCAGCAAACCCACAATCGATTAATGATGTACGCAAGGCCAGTAAACCCCTCGTAGCTCTCTCGGACGAGATCGCCGAGCAACATCTGTCGCTGAAGCGGTTTCTGCTCCGTCACCTGTACTCGCATGAGAAGAAGCTCGAAATGACGAAGCGCGCACAGACGATCGTTCGCGAGCTTTTCGCGCTATATACAACGGACATCGGCAAGATGCCGGCCGAATTCGCGAACCGGGCGTCGGATCTGGATGAAGCGGGCCGCGCGAGGGTTGTCGCTGATTATGTCGCCGGCATGACCGATCGTTATGCTATTGCCGAGTACGAACGGTTGATCACAGCGTCCTGAGCGTATTCCTCTGCTAGAATTCGCCCGCACCGTGAGAAGCGCAGCAAGCGGAGAGGCGAGCGTGTGACCGACAAATCGATAGCGACCCGAGATCGGCTGATCTTCGCGCTCGACGTACCCGACTGCGATCGTGCGCGCTCTCTGGCTGTTGAACTCGGCGATGCGGTGACCTTCTACAAAATCGGCCTCGAGCTGATGATGAGTGGCGGCTATTTCGGGCTACTCGAATGGCTGCTCGATCGCCGAAAGAAAGTCTTCTGCGATCTCAAGTTCTTCGATATCCCGGCAACCGTCGGTTCCGCTGTCAGGCAGCTTAAGGATCGTGGCGCTACTTTTGTTACCGTACACGGCAACCAGTCGATCATGGAAGCGGCGGCAGCGAACAAGGGTGACACACTCAAGGTTCTCGGCGTAACCGTGCTGACGAGCCTCGATCGTGGTGATCTCGATGACCTCGGTTTCAAATGTGACGTTGAGGCGCTCGTATTATCGCGCGCTCGCCGCGCACTCGAAGCCGGTTGCGACGGTGTCATTTCGTCCGGGCTCGAAGTAGCGAAGCTGCGCGAGCACATCGACAAGAAGTTGCTGGTCATTACTCCGGGTATTCGTCCGGTCGACAACAAACCGGCCTGTGATCAAAAACGTGTCGTGACCGTGGAGACCGCATTTGCCAGCGGCGCCGACTACATCGTGATCGGTCGGCCGATCCGCGACGCCGAGAGTCCGAGAGCGGCCGCCGAGGCCATACAGGCAGCCATCGCAGCCCAGGTGGATGGCTGATGGCGGAACTCAGGAACGACCTGCTGCTGCGTGCCTTACTGCGCGAGAAGACTGAGCGCACGCCCGTTTGGATCATGCGTCAGGCGGGTCGTTATTTGCCGGAGTACCGCGAAGTGCGTGCAGAGGCGGGAGACTTCATGAGTCTTTGCCGTAATCCCGAACTCGCCTGTGAAGTGACGATGCAGCCGTTGCGACGCTTCAAGCTCGATGCGGCGATTCTGTTTTCGGACATCCTGACCGTACCCGACGCCATGGGGCTCGGTCTCTATTTTGAGGCCGGCGAAGGTCCAAAATTCAAACGGCCGGTCAGGTCTGCAAGTGTGATCGGTAAGTTGACCGTGCCCGATGTCGTCAGCGACCTCGGTTACGTATTCAACGCGGTACGCACGATCAGACGGGAACTTTCAGGCGCGGTGCCGTTAATTGGTTTCGCCGGCAGCCCGTGGACTGTTGCCACTTACATGGTCGAAGGGCGATCGAGCCGCGACTTCAATACGATCAAGGGGCTGGCTGCCGAGGAGCCGGCCGTCCTGGAAAAACTGCTCGATACGGTCGCCGAGACGACGACGATCTATCTGAACGCGCAGATAGATGCCGGTGCGCAGGCCGTCATGGTCTTCGATACCTGGGGCGCGGCGCTCGATGCCGATGACTATCGACGCTACTCGCTGGCGAACATGCAGAAAATTGTCGGCGGTCTGATACGCGAAAGCGACGGCAGGCGTGTCCCCGTAATTTTGTTCACGAAAGGCGCAGGGGCGTTACTCGCGGATATGGTCGGGACCGGGTGCGATGCACTCGGCGTCGACTGGACGACCGATCTTGCGACGGCGCGTGAGTACGTCGGTGACCAGGTCGCTCTGCAGGGGAACCTCAATCCGGCAACGCTGCGCGAGTCACCCGAGGCGATACGTCAGGGCGTTGCCGACGTCCTGGCCAGTTACGGCAAGGGGCCGGGGCACGTCTTCAATCTCGGTCACGGCATCACACCGGACATCGATCCGCAGCACGTCGGCGTGCTCGTCGACGCCGTGCACGAACTAAGCCCGCAGTACCACACGTAGATCGCGGCCCTGCCAAACTCGAGACGCAGTTTATGCGCCGGGAAGCGATCCTACTTGAGTTCTATTTCGAGCACGCTGCATTGCTGAATGACGGAGGCAGTCACGCCGCCGTGGGTTTCGGCCGGCGCCCAGACAGGTTCGCCAAACTTGTATGCTTCCATACCTTCGTCACCATTCTCACCCTCGATCATCCACGCACATGGATTGAGGTATACGATCACGCGATCGGGATGAGAATGCAGTGACGGCGTCTCGCCGTTGCGAATCGTTTTCCTGAGAACGCGGACCTTGTCATTCTCGAATGCGACCTCGTAAATATGCGGTGCGACCCGGACCGGATCGAGCGATGCCGGAACGGCTGCCAATAGCAGCGGCAAACACATGATCAAGAGCTTTCTATTCATCCCGCAGGGCGCGGCGCAGGATTTTGCCGACATTCGTCTTGGGGAGATCGTCGCGAAACTCGACGATCTTCGGCCGCTTGTAATTGGTGAGATTGTCGCGGCAATAATCCAGTACATCCTGCTCGGTAACGCTGTCGTTCTTGCGCACCGCAAAGACCTTTACCGCCTCGCCGGAGCGCTCATCTGCTATGCCAATGGCGGCAGCCTCGAGAATGCCATCCATTTCGACGACGACGTTCTCGATTTCATTCGGGTAAACGTTGAAACCGGAGACGAGAATCATGTCTTTCTTGCGGTCCTCGATGAATATATAGCCATCCTCGTTCATGCGCCCGATATCACCGGTTCTGAGCCAACCGCCAGGCAGCATGACGTTCGCGGTTTCTTCGGGTCGCTGCCAGTAACCTTCCATGACCTGCGGCCCCTTGATGCAGATTTCCCCGATCTGACCGACAGGCAATGCGTTGCCGTCATCGTCACAGATAATGACCTCGGTCGACGATATGGGCAGGCCGATCGCTCCCGTGAATTCGCTGCCGATCGGCATGACGACGGCGGCCGGAGATGTTTCGGTCAGTCCGTAGCCTTGCAGGATCGTATTGCCGGTTATTTCTTTCCACTCTTTCGCCACCGCAGGTTGTACGGCCATGCCACCACCGATGCAGACTCTGAGTGCGCTGAAGTCGATTCTTGCGAATCCCTCGGCATTCATCAGTGCGGCGAACATCGTATTAACACCTGTGAACAGGTTAAAGCGGAATTTTGAAATCTCCTTGATGAACGTTTTCAAATCGCGAGGATTCGTGATCAATACATTCAGTCCGCCCTGGGCCATCACGGTCAGGCAATTCCCCTCCAGAGAAAAGATATGGTAGAGCGGTAATGCGGTGATCGCGATAATATAGTCGAATTCTTCGTATGATTTGCCCTGCCAGACGATCGACTGGTAGACGTTGTACACCATGTTGCGGTGACTCAGCATGGCGCCTTTCGAAACGCCGGTCGTGCCTCCGGTGTATTGCAGAAACGCGATATCGGCGAATCCCAGCTCCACCTGCGTCAGCTTTTTCTGCGCGCCGGTTTCGAGCGCTTCCCTGAACGAAATGCTGCCGGGCAACGCGTACTTCGGCACGGCGCGCTTGATATGCCGCAATACGAAGTTGATCAGTGCGCCCTTGGGCTGGCGCAGCAGGTCGCCTACACCGGTTGTGATGACCTGTTCGATGAACGTGTCTTCAATGACGTCTTCGAGAATATGGGCAAAGTTTTCGAGAATGACGATGCATTTCGCGCCTGAGTCGTGCAGCTGATGCTTAAGCTCGCGAGCCGTATACAGTGGGTTGACGTTAACAACGACGAGCCCTGCACGAAAGCTGCCACACATCACAACCGGATATTGCAACAGATTCGGCAGCATGACAGCGACGCGCTCGCCGCGCATCAGACCCAGCGTCTGTTGCAGATAGCACGCCAACTGCATCGACATCTCGTCGAGCTGCCGGTAAGTCAGCGTCGTACCCATATTGTGATACGCGGGTCGATCCGGATGCTCGTCGAAAGTCTTTTCGAAAAGCTCCCTGATAGAGCGGCAGGGTGGAGCCGGTAGGTCCTCGGGCACGCCGGGTGGATATGACTTCAGCCAGATTTTTTCCACGACGGGACCCTTAGTTTGCGAGTGCTTTGCTGATTATCGGCCAGGCATTGTCGAGCAGAATCGGCTGCGCTGCAGCATTTGGATGAATTCCGTCAGCCTGCATGAGTTCCTCGTTCAAGGCAACACCATCCATGAAAAACTCAATCCAAGGAATGTTCATATTCTCTGCGACATCACGATAGACTCTTTCGAAGTCCTCAATATAGCGCTGTCCATAATTTGGCGGGATACGTATGCCCAGCAAGACAACGGCTGCTCCCGAGTCCTTGCTGGCCTCGATGATCTTCTCAAGATTGTCGCGCATACGACTCGGCGGGATGCCGCGCAGACCGTCGTTACCGCCGAGTTCGAGGATAATCAGCTGCGGTGTGAATGTTTCCAGAGCCCGGCCGATGCGCGCGGCGCCGCTTTCTGTCGTGTCGCCGCTAATACTGGCGTTGACCACGCGATGTTCGTACCCTTGGCACTTCAGCCGCGTTTGCAACAAAGCGGTCCAGGATTGGTCAACGTCAATACCGAAACCCGTGCTCAGACTGTCGCCGAAGACGAGCACAGTCGGAGTCTCGGCGCCGTGCGCGTGCACCGATACCAACAGGATAAGAAAGGCAATAAATTTACGCATGGATAATCAGTCACTCGAGAACGTGGCGGTGCTACAGGCGCATGCCATCAGCAAACAGGTTAGCAGCCCTGAGGGTACTCTGACTATTCTTTCGGACGTCAGTTTCGACATTCCGGGTGGGGAGTCCGTGGCCGTCGTCGGGCCCTCAGGTGCAGGAAAGTCAACGCTTTTGGCGCTCCTGGCCGGCCTTGATTTGCCAACCAGTGGCCATGTCGTCTTAAACGGTGCGAATCTCAGCGCACTCGATGAAGATGGCCGTGCACTGATACGTGCCGACAGCGTTGGCTTTGTGTTTCAGTCTTTTCACCTTGTACCGTCGTTGAATGCACTCGAGAACGTCATGTTGCCGCTGGAGCTCGGCGGAAGCACAGACGCACGCAGCGCATCGCATGCCATCATCGATCAGGTTGGCTTGACTGATCGCTGGCGGCACTACCCCGCACAGCTTTCGGGCGGCGAAAAGCAGCGCGTCGCCATTGCACGGGCCTTTGCGATTGAGCCCGCTGTTCTGTTTGCCGACGAGCCGACCGGCAATCTTGATAGCCGCACGGGCTCGAACATCATGGACCTGATGTTTGAACTTAACCGGAATTCATCGACGACGCTCGTGCTCGTTACCCATGACCTGTCATTGGCGGAGCGCTGCGATCGCATCCTGAGCCTCGATGCCGGCCGGCTCGTCGGCGACAGCAAGGCGGCGATATGAAGGCACTAAAATTTGCTATCAGGAGTTTCGGACGCGAGCTGCGTTCGGGCGAAGTCATTGTGTTGCTGGCCGCTGTGGCGTTGGCCGTCGGCGCATTGACGGCAGTCGGTTTCCTGACGGATCGCATCGGCAAGGCAGTAGCACGGCAGGCTAATGAGATCCTCGCCGCCGATCTGCGAGTGCGATCCCAGGATCCGATCCCTGCGATCTGGCGTGAAAGGGCTCAGGAAAATGGATTACGGACGGCCGATCGGTTGCGCTTTCCGAGTGTTGTGTTCGCGGGTGACCTGAGCGCGCTGACAACGATCAGGGCCGTTAGCGAGAATTACCCGCTACGCGGCTCGGTGAGAATTGCAGACACACTTTTCGGTGAAGAGCGCGTCGTCGACTCGATCCCAGCCCGCGGCGAGGTATGGCCGGATGGCGCACTGCTTGCGCGGATCGATGCAGACGTTGGTGACGAGATCCAGCTCGGTGAATCGACACTGAAGATTGCCGCGATTCTGACCTACCGGCCCGACCAGTCTATCGGTTTCTCATCGCTCGCGCCGTCGATGCTAGTCAACATCGAAGATATCCCTGCAACGGGCCTGATCAGCGAAGGCAGTCGGGTCAGATACTCGCTGCTGGTCGCTGGCGAGGACGCAGCGGTGGCCCGCTTCAGTGAGGCCGTACAGGACGAACAGTCTGGTAGATTTCGCATCTCGGATCGCGAAGAAAGCAGCGAGCGGGCATACAACGCGGCCGATCGCGCACAGCGTTTTCTGTCTCTTACGGCAGTGATCAGTCTGCTCCTGAGTGCCGTGGCCGTGGCGATGTCGGCACGCCGCTTTGCACATCGGCGTATGGATACTGTGGCCCTGATGAAAAGCCTCGGTGCAACGCAGCGTTTTGTTATTTCGGTCGCTGTGCTGCAGCTCACGATGCTCGGCGTGCTCGGCATCATCGCTGGAAGCGGCATAGGTTTTACCGCCGAAGAACTGCTGTCGTGGGTGCTCGCTGACATCATAGCCGCGGACCTCCCGAATCCTGGTCTGATGCCGGTGGTGCTGGCGAGTGGCAGTGCGCTCATGCTCCTCATAGGATTCGCGCTGCCATCGCTGATCCAGCTTCGCAATACGCCCCCGTTACGCGTTCTGCGGCACGACATGATGCCTCCCCCACCGTCACGCATGCTGGTGGCGGGCCTGGCGCTCGTCGCCGTAGTGGCACTGTTGTATCGCTCCGTCGGTGATGCGCGCATGCTCGTCATCCTGCTCGGCGGCATCGTGATCATCGCTGCGGCTTTATACCTGGTTGGTCGGGCACTGGTCGCAGTCCTCGGACGGTTTCGCTCCGGCGTCGGCATCGCGTGGCGTTACGGTCTCGCGAATGTCGCGCGTCGCGGCCGTGCGAGTGCGGTTCAGGTTGTCGCGTTCGGTCTTGGATTGACGGTGCTATTACTGCTGACCATTGTGCGAACCGATCTCCTCGAGGGCTGGCGGCAAACGCTCGACGCAGATGCGCCCAATCATTTTATGATCAACATCCAGCCGCATGAGCTGGATTCCGTTGCGCGCGTCTTCGAGGAAGCGGGGATCGAAGCACCTGAGTTCACCCCGCTCGTTCGCGCGAGGATGTCGACAATAAACGACGAGGACGTCAATACTCGCGAGTACCCGACACCGGATGGCAACTGGATGGCAACTCGTGAGGCAAACCTGTCCTGGGCGCGCCGACTTTCGTCGAGCAACGAGATCGTCACCGGGGATTGGTGGCCGGAGGCCTATGCTGGGCCGCCGCTCGTGTCTGTGGAGGAAGAAGCGTTTGTCGAAACCGGGCTGGCACTGGGCGACAAGCTTGTATTCATGGTTGCAGGTGAGGAGCTGGAAGTAACCGTGGCGAGCACGCGCAGGGTCAACTGGGATTCGTTTCAGCCGAATTTCTTCATGGTTTTGTCGCCAGGGGCACTGGAGAATATGCCGACAACTTATATCTCGAGCCTGAGAATCGAGGAAGCCCAGCGGCCAGTACTCGTCACACTCGTGCGGGCGCACCCAAGCATTGCGGTCATCGATCTGAACGCCATCCTGCAGCAGGTACGCGGCATTATCAACAAAGCAAGCGTTGCCGTGCAGGCGGTGTTTATCTTCACGCTCGCGGCAGGTATTGCCGTGTTGTTCGCTGCCGTGCAATCGACTATTGACGAGCGTCGCTTCGAAAGCGCGATGCTGCGCGCGCTCGGGGCGCGCAGACGAGTCGTGTTCTTGGGCGTAATGGCCGAGTTCGCGGCGCTCGGCGTTGCTGCCGGCGTACTCGCTTCGGCCGGAGCGTCGATCCTTGCTGCGATCGTTGCGGTGCGGCTCTTTGAGCTGCCCTATGTGTTCAATCCATGGTTGTGGATAGTGGGCCTCGCGAGTGGTGTTCTCGTTGTCTGTGCGAGCGGTTTGATTGCGGCTCGCGGCGCAATCAACGCGCCGCCTGTCGATATTCTGCGGACGGCGTAGGCATGAGCCAAGCCGATACCCTGTCTTGCGGCATCGTGCTGGTAAGGCATTCCGACGGCGACTGGATGACGCTGATGCTCAGGGCCTATCACCACTGGGACTTTCCCAAGGGATTATGTGAGGCTGACGAGCAGCCGCTCGAGGCAGCGATCCGTGAACTTGGTGAAGAGACCGGGATCAATGACCTGAGTTTCGACTGGGGCGAACGTTTCACCGAGACGGGGCCGTACAGTCGCGGCAAGACGGCGCGTTACTATTTGGGTAAGACAACCATAGCTGACGTCGTGATGGGGCCGTCACCCGACACAGGTTTACCCGAACATCACGAGTGGCGCTGGGTCACATTCGATGACGCGTATGACCTCGCGTCGCCGCGGGTACGCAATGTCGTGCAATGGGCCAGGCAGATTATCGGCGCCTAGAAATCCAGGTTTGCGCGCACAGACAAGGATGTCGGCTGTTTATGGCAGTTCATCAAGCATTCTTTTCGCGGATCGGCCCACGTCGCTGGCCGCATCCATGTCTGCGGCCGTTGTCAGGGCGGCACGAGCCGCCTCGATATCGCCGAGCTGATTGTTCACAAATCCCAGGGTTAACCAGATTCTTTGATTTGCCGGATCCAGAGCTATGCCTTCGTTGAGCCTCTGCAGCGCCTCATTCGACCTGCCAAGATAGTGCAGCGTGAGACCCAAATTATTATGCGTATCCGCGGTGGTGGGACCGAACGCCAACAGCCGCTCATATAGATTGGCTGCCATCGCGTATTGCTTGCTCGCAAAATGCTGATCCGCCTGACGTGAAATTTGCACCGGATCATCGAGCGCCGGTTGGTTTGACGTTATTGAGTTCAACGGTGCCGGGTTAACCCTGGACATGCGCTCAGTCCATTCCAGCAGAGGTTCACGCAGGCTGGTCGGATCGCGATGAACGTCTGCTATGTCACGCGCATAGTATTCGCGCGTAATCGCAAACACAGACAGCCCGAAGAAGACTTGAAACACGGCCATCATGATCCAGAATCGCTTACCGTGAGTCATAGCTTATGCTCTTCTCATTCCGTGGCTGTTTGATGGCTAAGAAGCATTGATATCGGATATTTGCACGGCGTTTTTTGTTTCTGCAGTTCAGTTGCCAAAATAGTCGCGGGTACCATGTGCTTGGACTGCTTCGCCAATGCGCCGAATTGCGAGCGCATAGGCGGCGCTGCGCAGGCTGACATTTCGTTCCGCCGAATAATCCCAGATCTCACCGAAGGCAGTGCACATTATTTGCTGCAGTCGAGAGTGAACTTCAGACAGTGTCCATTGATAGCCCTGTAGATTTTGCACCCATTCGAAATAACTGACAGACACGCCGCCGGCGTTGGCGAGGACGTCCGGCACAATAACTGTACCGTTTTCCTCCAGAATTGAATCGGCGTTGCTCGTAATAGGACCGTTCGCGACCTCGATGATGTATGGCGCTCTGACTGCCGGCGCATTTCGTTTGGTAATCACGCCCTCAAGCGCTGCCGGAATGAGGATGTCGACATCCAGGGCCAAGAGTTCTTCATTCGATATAACGTCGTGGTCAATGATTTCGCAAATCGACTGGTCACAATAGACGGCACGTACACGACGGGTCTGTTGTTTGCCCTCAAATATGCTGGCGACATCGAATCCATCGGGTGAGTAGATACCGCCTTTGGAATCGCTAATAGCAACAATGCGGTAGCCTGACTCCTGCAACAAACGGGCGACGTGATAGCCGCCATTGCCGAATCCCTGGACAGCGACCGTCGTTTTGCCGGGGTCGAACTGACGTTTCTTGGCCAGTTCGGCTACGCACAAAGCGGCACCCCGCCCGGTCGCATCATCGCGACCGAGACTTCCGCCAAGCCTTACAGGTTTGCCGGTTATAACCGCCGGCGATTTCGTGCGCTTTATTGCTTCGTACTCATCCATCATCCAGCCCATGATTCGGGCATTGGTGTAAACATCGGGCGCAGGAATATCGGTGTGCGGACCTATGACATCAGCCATAGCGCGCATATAAGCTCTGGACAGACGCTCGAGCTCCATCGGCGAGAGAACCTTGGGATCTACCACGACGCCGCCTTTGCCACCACCGTAGGGCAGACCGACAACGGCACATTTGATCGTCATCCAAAGAGCCAATGCCTGTATCTCGGCAACGTTGACGTCGGGATGAAATCGAATGCCACCTTTCGTGGGTCCCAGCGTGTTGTTGTAGCGACAACGATAGCCCGCGAAGTACCGCGTGGATCCGTCGTCCATACGAACTGGCAAGGTGGCCTTGAGCATGAAATGCGGATGCATTAGCGATTCGACCACCTCTTCCGGCACGTCGGCGCTTTTGCCATAGTCCCGTATACGGGTTAAGGCATCCTCGAAAACGTCGATTGCTGCTCTCACTTAATATCCCGACTTGCGCAGAAACGCGGCCAAGCTGGCTCTCGCAGATTTCTGCTCATCCCATGGTTCGTAGGACGCTCCCTGCGACCCCGTTGATTGCAGCCGAATATCTTTCGATTCGGCGATAAATCGGAGGTAGTCGAGCGTTACCTCGTAGTACGCGTCGGCCGCCGATGCAACAGGTTTTGAGTATACAGGCTCGCTGGCACCGATGGCTTCGGCCGTCCATCCGGAAACATCAAGCGACAACGGCTCTCCGTCCGCAAATACGATGATTGAATCGAAGCCATCACGCGGCCCATTCGTTTCAGCATCGAGCATCGTATTCCAGATTCCCAGCCAAAGGTAATATCGATAGGATCCGGATCGGTTCACTTCCAGCGGCGCCAGATGAACGTAGTTTCGTGCATGCGCAGCGCGGCCGGATTGGTCGCGGTAGAAGACCAATGGAACATCACTATAGGTAATTGTCACCGCGGTCACCGGGTCCAGCTTGCTGGCGAACGAAGGGCTGTTGGTGGCGCATCCGGATGTCAGGACCAGAGCAGCTCCTGTCGCAAGCCACAGTTGCCCGCAAAGAAGTCGTCTTGAATGATTCATCGTATTCAAAAGAACGCCTGGTAACCAAAATTGACGAAGTAGGACTCGCGGTCCAGATTTGCGTCAGTCGTTTCGTGTTGTGAAAATTGTTTGCCAGCTTCGAGCTGGACACGAAATCTCTGACTGCGACGATATTGGATGCGTATGCCAGGTGTGTAAAGCCACTCGTAATTCACATCAACGATTCGTTCCCGCCGGTCGACTCTCAACCTGGGGTTGATACGCCAGGTCTTACCGATCGAAAAACGGCTGTCGATGGTGAATGAGATCACCCTGGTATTTTCGGAATCGGAATATCGAGCACCGAATATGGTCACATCGCCTTCTTTGAACAAACTGCTGGCGACAAGGCTGGTTGCATAGTAGTTGTAGGTTGTGGATGGTGTTGCGGCTACACCACCGGATGCCGGCGTCGCATCGACGGTCGTCTGATTCATGTCGGCATTGATTTGCAATTTCGGTGTCAGCGCATGCGACATGCCCAGCGTATACGTCGTGGAGAGCGGGCTGCGGTCCAGCCCGAGCTGACGAATTTCATCCTGCGGATAAATCTCCAGCAAGTTCGCGAATTCCAGGACCGGTTGACCGATGAGGGCATTGCCGATGCTGAGAAACGGGGTATGACGTTGATCGATCGATCCATGCAACGTCAGCCGTGAGGCGAATCTCCAGCTCCCCTGCACGAAGGCGCTGCCTAATTCCTTGTAAACGGTATCGTAGTCAATCAGCCCCCAGAAACTCTGATTTAGTCCGAAATAACGAAACTCGCCGCCGACGGCCTTCCGGTCGGCTAATCCTTCAATGTCCTGCTGGATGAAGTACAAGCCCAATTCAAGATTTTCCAGAAGCGGACCGTAGTTGATGCTGGTGCCATAAAACGTTCTCGCAGAGTCAATTCCCGCGGAGCTCGAGTAAGCCGGTTTTCCGACGACGGCGTTGAGCAGGATTCGCTCGCTTGCCTGGTAGCCGAGATTTAGCCCATCAAAACGACCCAGAACGCCACCCGTATTCCTGGACTGACGACCGAGTCGTCCGCGCAGACCGGTCCTGGCGTCGGACAGATCGGCATACGCATAAGATACGCGTGATTGGTTGCCGGATCCCACGTCTTCGCCGAGAAAATCGTTGCGGTAACCCGCGGACAGTCGGCTGCTAAAATCGAAGCGTTGACCACGCCGTCGCACATCAAAATTAATGTCGGAATAGAGTGCCGACTGACTAATGATTTCATCCTGATCGCTCGGCTGATTCACGTCGCGCCGATAATACTGAGTGAAGAAAGTCTGTAATCGCCAGTCACTTTGCTCGTTTTTCCGGCCGCTGCTCTGTGCATCAGTCGCATCGGCGGGCTGCTTGGGTTGTCGACCGCTCGCGAGCAAGGCTGCGAGTCGCTGCCTTACCCTGGCGGCACCGTCGGACTCCGGATACAGGGACAGGTAACGCTGGTATTCGGCTTTGGCGTGCGCCGTCTGTCCGTTCTTTTCCCGCGCCAGGGCGAGATACTCCTGCGCTTCCGGTTGGCGCGCATGTTCGGGCAGTTGCATTATTTTCGTGTAGATCTGAATAGCTCTGGAGGTTTCGCCTGCCACCATGGTCTGGCGGGCCTGGGCCATCAGTGCGTCTACCTTCGCTGCGTGAGCATCAGCGTCTGCAGTCACCAGAGTCACAGCTGCGCTATTCGGCTGTTCGTCATCCGGCCGATTAATGGGTTCTGCAGCCGCTTGTTCTGCAGCAACGGCCAGCTCAACCGCGACAGCGCCAGCGTCGACCTGATCTATCCAGGCGCCTGGAAAACTCGATTTCAACCCGGCGAGAATGGTCTTGGCTGCATCGGCAGACTCGAAGTCGCCGAGTCTGAGCCGATACCAGGTCGCACCATCGACCTCGGCTGCCGAATAATAGATGCGTTGATTCGACACAAGTTGCAGCGTGGGGATGTCGGCGACCGTCGGTATTCTCTGAAATGACGCCAGATTGATCACGTACGCCGGCGTTTCTTCTTTCGGTCGGAGCACCTGTCGGTGACTAATCGCTGGACTTACTTCAGGCGGCGCAGATTGTACGGCTAACGGGGTTATGCGCACGACAAGCCTGAAAGCGACCCCCGACATGTCGACGGTGTATGTAACCGGCTCCGTAAACCTCAAAGTCAGTAGCGGCCCGGTCGCGGAATCGCCATCGTATTCCAGGTCGGCCAGACGTGCTACATCGGCATTGACCGGACGTAACAATGCGCGTGAATTCGCGACGAGCGGCGAGACGCCGTTGCAGATGCCAGTCGGATCCAGAAAGATACGCAGATGGTCACCACTACCGTGCGGCTCATGGCGCAGATACTGAGCCTTGCAGTTGAACCTGACCTCAATGTCGGCACCGGAGTCATCGCCGAATACTCTGGAGCTCTCTATAAATCCGGGGCCGGCTGACTCTGCAGGCATAGCTGCAACAAGCAGTGTGCCAGCCAGCCAACAACAAATGCCGCTAGAGAGACTAGAAGTCGCCACCGGAAATCCGATGCTCAGGACCCGGTCGATTCCGCTGAATCGTCGTCATCGAAGAGTCCGTATAAACATGGCAGGCGCCGGAACAGTCTCGCAACTCACTGGCCGTGTACTTCGTGTCGGGATTCTCGGTCTTCCTGTGTGGCCCGGATTCGTAGTCGTTTGCGTGACAGCCCGCACAGTCGGGCTGAAACGCGGGAAACTGCCAGTTGACGGTCTCGGTATTGGCTTGATGACAGGCAGTACACAACAGCGGCGCGCGGTGATCCTGCGGCTCATACGGCAGGCCTGTGTGACTGTAGTCCGCTGGCGTCCAGGCAATCGGATCGTGGCACAGGCCGCAATCCTGCGACGTGTTGAAGTGACCCGGGTTCTGGCCGGTGGCTGTGGTGCCATTGTGGCAGGACGCACAGGACCCCAGAACCTGATTGTGGTCCACGGCGAGTGCGGGCTCCCAGACGGTCGTACTGTGGCAGTCTTCGCAGACGTTAGTCGTTTGCACATGCAGTGGGCTCTTGCCGGTAGCGTCAGTGCCGTTATGGCAGCCAAAGCAATTGTCCACGATGTTCGTGTGGTCAAAATTCGCCGGTACCCAGGCGATTGTCGTATGACAGTCGTCGCAATTGTTACCGCTGGCGATGTGGGTCGGGTGCTTGCCGGTTGCCGTGACGCCGTCATGGCAGGAACCGCAAGTACCTACGACCTGCGTGTGGTCGACCGTATACGTGGGCACCCATACATTGCTGGTGTGGCAGTCTTCGCAAATGTTGCTCGTCTGAATGTGCGCCGGGTCTTTACCGGTGGCATCGGTGCCGTTATGGCAGCTGAAGCAGTTGCCTGTGATGTTCACGTGATCGAAATTCGCCGGCAGCCAGGCGACCGTCGAATGACAGTCATCGCAGCTGTCGCCACTGTTGATGTGGGTGGCGTGTTTTCCGGTCGCCGTGACGCCGTCATGACAGGAGCCGCATGTGCCCAGTACCTGGGTATGGTCAACGGTAAACACGGGCACCCACACATTGCTGGTGTGGCAGTCTTCGCAGACATTCGTCGTCTGCACATGCGCCGGACCCTTGCCGGTGGCTTCGGTACCGTTATGGCAGCTGAAGCAGTCGCCCGTGATGTTTACATGATCGAAATTCGCCGGCAGCCAGGCGACCGACGAATGACAGTCGTCGCAGTTGTTGCCACTGCTGATGTGGGTCGGGTGTTTGCCGGTCGCCGTGATGCCGTCATGGCAGGAACCGCATGTGCCTACGACCTGGGTATGGTCGACCGTGATCGCAGGCGCCCACACATTGGTCGTGTGGCAATCTTCGCAGACATTGGTCGTCTGTATGTGTGTCAGGTTCTTGCCGGTGGCATCTATACCGTTATGGCAACTGACGCAATTGCCCGTGATGTTCAGGTGATCGAAGTTTGCCGGTCGCCAGGCGATCGTCGTGTGACAATCATCGCAGGTGTTATCGCTGGCGATGTGCGTCGGATGTTTGCCGGTCGCCGTAATGCCGTCATGGCAGGAACTGCACACACCGATGACCTGTGTATGGTCAACCGTAAACACGGGCGCAAACACATTGGTGTTGTGGCAGTCTTCGCAGACGTTGCTGGTCTGAATATGTGTCGCCGGGTCCTTGCCGGTGGCATCCACACCGTTGTGGCAGTCGATGCAGCTTCCTGTGATGTTGACGTGATCGAAGTTCGCGGGCAGCCAGGCGATTGTCGAGTGGCAATCATCGCATGTGTCGCCGCTCGCGATGTGCGTCGGGTTCTTGCCGGTTGCCGTGATGCCGTCATGACATGAGCCGCAAGCGCCAATGACCTGCGTGTGGTCTACCGTAAACACCGGGGCAAACACATTCGTGGTGTGGCAGTCTTCGCAGATGTTGCTGGTCTGCACGTGTGTGGGATCCTTGCCTGTTGCCGCCGTGCCGTCATGGCACCTAAAACAGTTATCGACAATGGTCCCGTGATTGAAATTCGCCGGTGACCAGGCGGTGCTCGAGTGACAGTCATCGCAGTTGTTGCCGCTCGCGATGTGCGTCGGGTGTTTGCCGATCGCCGTGACGCCGTCATGGCACGAGCCGCAGGTGCCCAATACCTGCGTGTGATCGACAGTAAGTGTGGGCGCCCACACATTGCTCGTGTGGCAATCTTCGCAGACATTCGTCGTCTGGATGTGTGCGGGGGACTTACCCGTGGCTTCCGTGCCGTTGTGGCAGTCGATGCAGTTACCGATGATGTCCAGGTGGTCGAAGTTCGCCGGCAGCCAGGCGGCCGTGTAGTGGCAATCGTCGCAGTTTGTGCCGCTGGTGATATGCGTTGCATGTTTGCCGGTGGCGGTGACGCCGTCATGACAGGAGCCGCAAGCGCCCAGAACCTGGGTGTGGTCCACCGTAATTACCGGCGCAAAGCTAATCGTGCTGTGGCAGTCTGCGCAGACATTGGTCGTCTGTACGTGGGTCGGAGACTTTCCGGTCGCGGTCGTGCCATCGTGGCAGCTGGCGCAGTTGTCGACGATACCCGAGTGATCGAACAGTGCCGGAAACCAGGCTGTCGTGCTGTGACAATCGTCGCACTGATCGCTCGATGAGATATGGCTGGGTGTCTTGCCGGTCGCCTGGATACCGTTATGGCAGCTGACACAGCTGCCGGTTATCGACGAATGATCGACGAAGGCGATCACACTCCAATCGGCCGTAATGTGACAGTCCGAGCATTCTCCGGTGGTTGCAACATGGTCGGCCGGTTTTGATGAAGCGCGAACGAGCCCGCTTTGCGCATGGCAGCTTGAACAGGCCTGACTGGTCGGGCCGAACGTTCCGCCAACATGGCAGCCTTCACAGGTAACGTTGGAATGCGCACCATCGATCACAAAGCCAGTGCTGAAGTGATCGAACGTTTGCTGAGACCAGGCATTACCTGGCGCAAGCAGGCTGACAGCAATGCCCGATAGCAGGATCAGGCCGTACAGTCTCACGGCACGGCGCGGGCAAAATCGCGTCCTCAGATTAGTGCGGATCATTGCAGTGATCTCAGTTCCTCGAACGACCCGTCGCTGTGGCAACGCCTACAATCAGGCCCAAACTCACCATCGTGGATGTCATCGGAGCGATGGCAGTCGGCGCAGAGATCGCCGGTCTTCTGCATCGATTCCAAAGAGCTGCGATGGCAGTCATTGCAGGCAACATCGACGTGGGCACCGTCTAGCTCGAAATCTGTCTGGGTATTGTGGTCAAACAACCACAGATCCCATGCGACCGGGTTGTGGCAGGATTCGCAGTTGGCTGCGAATACGCCGTTGTGGGAGTCATCTTCAAGATGACAGTCGACGCAGTCGCTGGCTATCTCGCCAAAAGCCTGGGTTTCGTGACAGGAATCGCACTCGATGTTGTCGTGCTCGCCGAGCAACGGGAAACCAGTGAGATCATGATCAAAGAGCGGTGCATCCTCCCACTTGGTCTCGTTGTGGCATTCGCTGCATTGCTCACCAAGCGACCCGGTATGTGGCTCATCATCCTTATGACAGAATGAACATTCCGTACCGGGCGATGTTTCGAAGATCGGTTCGACATGACAATCGATGCAGGCCGTTGTCTCGTGAGTACCGTTCAGGACGAAATCCGTACTTGTGTCGTGGTCGAATATGCTTTCAGTCCACGCGTCATTCGAGTGACAGTTCGCGCAATCGGTTCCGCGGTGCCCTTCATGATGATCATCTTCGAGGTGACAGCTGACGCAGTCCGTCTCCATGACGTCTTCCCACGGGTCCTCGCTGTGACAGTCGTTGCAGGTCAGCTGCGCATGTTTACCTTCGAGTGGAAAGTCCGTGTTGCTGGCGTGGTCGAAGCTCGTGTCCGTCCATTCACTCGGATTGTGGCAGTTTTCGCACTGTTCTCCGCTGCGGCCTTCGTGTGAGTCATCTTCGGCGTGACAGCTGAAACAGTTCGTCGGCGTATTCTGATGCGCCTGGTCTTCGTGGCAGTCTCGGCACTCCACGTCACGATGTTTGCCGACCAACGGGAAGTCTGTTGTATCGTGGTCAAATTCCGAGTCTGTCCAGTCATTCGGGTTGTGACAGTCATCGCACTCGGAACCCAGATTACCGTCATGAACTTCGTCTTCGCGATGGCAATCGACGCACTGACCAGGCGTATCGCGACGTTTTTCACCGGCCTCGTGGCAGCCGGCGCATTCGGCATCAAGATGCTTGCCCAACAATTCGAAATCAGTGAACCGATGATCGAACGTCTCTTCATCGAGCCCGAGAACATCGGCGTTACGACCTTCATGATCAGTGTGACAGCTGGCGCAGGCATTATCGTCAACGTCGTTCGACCTGCCGTGAAAACCCGTCCCGGCGGCGGTGTCGTTGGCAACATCCTCGTGACAATCCATGCACAGACCGTTTTGCGCAGATCGATCAAACCGCTTATGGCATGAGGAACATTCGGCCTCGACTTCCGCGTGACCGCGAATGACCGGGCCAGGCATCACCAGCGACTCAACAGTCTGCGCAGTAGCATTGCAAGCAGTGAAGCAGGCTAACATTACGACAATCCCCGCAAGTCCGATTTGATATCCATTCATTTCGGCTGGTCTGAAGTCGTCGGCTAGTACATGTGGACAGCCAGCACGTGCACCAGGGCTGAAACCACCATCAGAAGAAACAGCGGCATATGCAGCACATGCCACAGCGAAGATACCCGTTCGTAGAGCGTGAACTGGGCGACGCGAGTCGTCAGACGCACGAACTTGTGAATGTAGGCTGAGCTGGCTTTCTTGAGCTTGTGAAAGTCGCGCGCCACGGTCGGATATGCTGCGGCACGCACGCGCAGTTCATGATGCGCAGCTCGAGTCAAGGATAGCCAGACGACATATCTCTTTAGCGACCATGACAAGCTCTTGGGTACGCTGAGCGACCCGGTAATACTGCAGCCCTGAGCTTCGGCAGCGAGCGCCTCGAGCCTCGACGCAAATTTGGGTAACAGCGTTGCGAGGCCGCGACTGTCTTCCAGCGACTGCGTCAGGTTGTTGCGCAGCTCGTTCAGGCTGGCCTTTCCTCCATACAAACCGTTGTGAATATGTGCATACAGATACTTGCCGATGATGCCGCTCGCAGCGACAAGAAGCATGCAGTACAAAGCGAACCGACTATTGAACGAGCCGAGATGAAAATTGCTGTGATACAAAACGAGGACTGGCCCGAGGACGCCAAGTACAATGTGCACATGAAACCAAAGCTTGGTGCGGCCAAGAAAACGCAGTGCCCGGAATCGCTTGCGCAGTGGATACAGGGCAAGCACCAGCATCATGCAGCCGCCGATTATTCCCAGCCAGTACCCAACACCCTTTTTCGGGTCGATCAGCTCGTAATCGCGCAACAGCCAGCCTAAACCGAGCACTATTGTGGTCAGCGAGTAGCCGTAAAAGGCGCCGCTCTGTCGGTTACCGCGAGTTCCAAAAATGCGCTCTCTTAATGTGCTGGACGAAAATACATTGTCGAGTGCCACCTCATTCATTGCCGGCGCCTCCCAATTCGGCGATTGTTGCGATGAGCAGCTCAATAGGCTCGCCGGCGACAGGCGAAACAGGTTTGCTCCATGCCTCAAGCTCTTGACTGTCGCCAGCGGCATTTCCTGAGCGCGATATCTTGGCCGTGACGACGAGTTCTTCGAAGTCGGATAACTGGCGGCCGGGCACCATCATTTCTTTATCAGTCAAAATGAAGTCGATTGGCAGGTCGCTTGCCGGTTTGCGTAGCGCAACGACGGGCATTCGATGGGCCGGAGACTCTTTCGCGAAAATAAACACCGTATCTGTGGGTCGAACCTGTGCGGCGGCGTCAGGTGAAACCCGCACATGACCGCGTAGTGCCGGGCCAGTCACTTCGATAACCGGCTGTCTGTCCAGGCCTGGACCAAACAACCGCGCTTCAAAATCCAAATCAGTTTTACCCAGGGACTGGGCGCGCTTGTACGCGTCAATGGCCTCAGCGCGTCGACCGAGGTGGTCGTAAGATTGTGCGAGCAACAACCAGCCGCCAGCGTCATCGGGCTCGCGCTCCAATCGTGTCCGCAGCCCGTCAACAAGGCTGGCGACGGATCCGAACGCACGCCCCGACTTATCGTTGCTGGACCAGACTGTATTGTGCTTGTCACGCGCTTTATCGACCGTCACAGAGTGCGGTGAACCCAGCAGGGCGTAGAATCCGACGGCGGTCAGTGGGACGAGCAGAGCGACGAGAACAACCGGGGCAGCGAGTGGGCGCTTTCCAGTCCTGAGCGGGATTGCGACAAAGCCGATTGCTGCGAGGAGCATTGCGGCGGTCGTAAACCAATGCAAGGACGACATGGCTTCTCCAGCTTGTTTGATCAAATTGGTATCGAGATGGTCTGGGTATTCGGCACCTTATATACACGATTTCGAGCTCGATTTGGTTCCACGCCGTCACAGAAAAAAAGCTGAATATCAGCGACTTGTCGCGATCTGGCGACAGACCCGGGCATAATAAAAATCATTTGCGTTTGCCGACCAGAAGGCGGCAGTTTGTTCTGACATAAACCGATGAATTGAGAACTATTCCCAAGTGGCGCGAACGGTGACAGGTTATGCTCTGCGGCGAACAGCCACTGCCAACTTTCTTTGCATGCAAATCATTCCACCATACGTCCTGTACCTGATTCCGGTACTGGTTATCGTTCTCTGGCATCTCCGCAGGCACGCCCGACTCGAGCGTGAGAGTTTCGCCGCGCTGAAGGCAGCGACCGAAGCCGGGATGCTCGAACCACCGACGCTGCACCCTAAAATAGACCCGACGAAGTGCATCGGTTGTAAGTCATGTGTGGCGGCCTGTCCCGAACAGGATGCACATCCGGTACTTGGAATGATCGGCAAAAGGGCCTGGCTGATTGGCCCATCCGATTGCATCGGTCACGGTGCCTGCAAGACGGCCTGTCCCGCGGATGCGATCACACTGGTATTCGGTACCACGACTCGTGGCGTCGACATCCCTGTCATCAATCCGAATTTTGAAACGGACGTGCCAGGAGTATTTATTGCAGGCGAACTGGGCGGCATGGGCTTGATTCGCAACGCCATTGAACAAGGGCGTCAAGCGATGGAATCGATCACCGACGTACTGAAATCGGGTCACAACAACCAGCTCGACCTGGTCATTGTCGGCGCCGGACCGGCAGGCTTTTCGTCAACGCTGGCGGCGAAAGCGGCCAACCTGAAATCAGTGACCATCGAACAGGAAGAACTCGGCGGCGCAGTTGCACATTTTCCGCGCCGAAAACTCGTGATGACTCAACCTGCGCATTTGCCGATGTTCGGTAAGATGAAGTTCAGGGAAGTACTAAAGGAAGACCTGATTGAGTTCTGGCGGAAAGTCGAGAGAGATACAGGCGTATCCATCAACTACGCTGAACGGGTGGACTCGATCGAGCCTGGACCAGGCGGGTCGGGTCACATCGTCAAGACGAACAAAGCGACCTATGACGCGCGGACCGTACTGCTCGCTATCGGTCGAGCAGGGTCACCACGACGACTCGGCGTGCCGGGGGAAGAATTGCCGAAGGTTGCGTATCGCCTGATCGATCCGGAACAGTACAGGGATCTGCACGTGCTGGTAGTTGGTGGTGGTGATAGCGCTCTTGAAGCCGCGGCGAGCATCGCCGAAGAACCGGGTACGATTGTGACGCTGTCCTATCGATCGGCGGCGTTCAGCCGCGCTAAGCCCAAGAATCGCCAGAGAGTCGAGGCGAGGGAAAACGAAGGCAGACTGCGCGTGCTCTTCAATTCGAATGTCAAAGAAATTCGCAAGGATTCCGTCATTATCGACATCGGCGGCAAAACCGGCCAGCTAAGAAACGATGCAGTCATAATATCCGCGGGCGGCATACTGCCTACCACGTTCCTCAAAAGCATCGGCATCAATGTCGAGACGAAGTGGGGTACCGAATAGCAATGATGGCGGCTAGACGACCCGGTTTCGGCTGTCGCCGCAAAGAAATGCTGCAACATTGGCGGCCAGTTCATCGATCGCGTTCTGTCGGGCTTCGTCAGTCGCCCACGCAATATGCGGAGTAACGATGAGATTGTCGCCCTGGTAATCCAGTACCGGATCGCCATGTATCGGCGGTTCTTTAGCCAGCACGTCGATCACAGCGCCGCCGAGGTGACCGCTCTCTAACGCAGCGACGAGCGCATACGAGTCGACCAGCGCACCGCGCGCGGTGTTAATCAGGATAGCCCCGGGCTTCATCAGCGAAAAAGCGCTCGCATCGAACAGATTGCGCGTCTGTTCATTGAGCGAACAGTGCAGCGAAATGACGTCCGACTTCTCGAGTAGCTCGTCGAAGCTGACACGACCATCGGCGACAGTCCTACTGCCGGGACGCGCCGAGACGATCACCTGCATGCCGAATTCGCGAGCGATGCGCAGCACTCCCCGCCCAAGTTCACCGTAACCGACGATGCCCATCGTCATCGCGGTCAGCTCGCGAACTGGATGCGACAAGAGGCAAAAGTCCTCGGACGCTTGCCACTCGCCGGCGCGCACCGACGCAGCGTAACGGCTGAGGCTGTGAGTCAGCATCAATAATGTGCCGAACACATATTCTACGACTGACTCGGTGCAATAACCGCGGATGTTGGCGACAGCGATACCGTGTTTCTTTGCCGTTTCCAGGTCGATGTTATCGGTGCCGGTTGCGGTCAGGCCGATGTAGCGGAGTTTGCTGGCCTGCAACAGGAGGTCGATGCTGAGGCGGATCTTGTTGGTGAAGATAAACTCGGCATCGCGAATTCGATCGGTGACCTGATCGTCGGCCGTGTCGTCGTAGATGTCGAGATCGGGGAACAGCGCGCGCAGGGGCTGCATATCGAGGCCAGGCCCCATCGACCCGTAATCAAGAAACACGGCTTTCATTGCGATTTCCGCTCGTCTCTGTCACAAAGTGCATGACGATGAAGGATCAATACTGGAAACGCAAATCGCTTGCCGAGATGACGGCCGCTGAATGGGAAGGCCTCTGTGACGGTTGCGCGCTGTGCTGTATGCACAAACTCGAGGACGAGGACACGGGGGAAGTCTTTTATACGGATCTCGCGTGCCGGCTGCTCGACCTCAATACCTGCCGCTGTACTGATTATGCGAATCGGGCTAAACGTGTCGCCGATTGCCTCGTATTGTCGGTAGATAGTGCAGAGGCGTTCGAATGGTTGCCGGCGAGTTGCGCATATCGTCGCCTGGCCCATGGGCAGGAATTGCCGGAATGGCATCCGTTGTTGACCGGCGACGCGGAGTCGGTGCACGCGGCTCGCATTTCGCTGCGTGGCGAGGCTGTCTCCGAAAACGACACCGACGCATACGCCATGGTCTGCCGGTTTGTCGAGTAAGCAGGATCGGGTAACAAGGAGTTTGCGTGGTTGATTATCCGACGATCCCGCTCAAGGATTATCGCGAGTATCCGATTCAGGAAATGCGTGAGCGACTCGCAGAGTTTTATGCCGAGCTTAGCCGGCGCCGATCTGTCCGGCAGTTTTCTGATCGACCCGTACCAAGGGATGTCATCGAGATGGCACTCAGAGCAGCGAATACGGCCCCGAGCGGGGCCAATCTGCAACCCTGGCATTTCGTGGTGATCAGTGGAACGGAAGCGAAAAGAAAGATCAGGGCGGCGGCAGAGGCAGAGGAGCGCGAGTTCTATGCACATCGGGCATCGGCCGAATGGCTTGCCGCGCTCGAACCTCTGGGTACAGACTCGAACAAACCATTTCTCGAAACTGCGCCTTACCTGATCGCTGTATTCCTGCAAAAGTTCGGCAGGCTCGAGGACGGGCGCAAGGTTAAACACTATTACCCAATGGAATCGACCGGGCTGGCAACGGGTATATTGATAACGGCGTTACATCATGCGGGCCTGTGTGCACTTACCCACACGCCGAGCCCGATGAAATTCCTCAACGAGATTCTCGATCGACCGAAAAGCGAGCGGCCGTTCCTGCTGCTCGTCGTGGGTTACCCGGCCGACGATGCAGAGGTTCCGGATATCAGCCGAAAGTCGTTGCAGGAATTCGTGAGTTTCGTCGACGAGTAAGGGCCCGATCCCGTGCCACTTGGATTCCTCCCTCACTCATCCATATCGGCACCGAGCAGCCACGCATCGACCCAGGTTGTTGTCGTGGGAACGAGTCCGATGGCAAGGAGCCGGTCTTCGAGATCAGGCATGTGCCCCACGCCGTAGAAAATCCCGATTCTCCGGGCGCCCGCATCGAGCTGATCATGCAGAACCTCAATCGCACGTTCATTACGCGCACCGATAACGGCCGAATCGGAATCTTCGCCCAGCACGTCCTGAATCCGTTCAATGTCAGTCAGCTCATAAGCAAGCATCGTCTTCAGCGTATTGTTTTCTTCAGATTTCAGGATCGCCGCCAGAATTTGCCAATCACGCAGCCCGAGCGGATCCTTGCCGTATTCGCGCATCGACGCGAAAAAAACGCGCCAGAAGTACGTGTATAAAGACTCGTTACGCTCGGCCATGCTCTTTGAAAGCTCCGTCGATGACAAGTCGGCATGGACAAGGTTCGGTTGTGTGTAGTCGATCTCGTCAAGCTGGAACGACAAATCCAATGCATGCGTCAGCAAGAGCTGAGCGTTGGAAATGAAGCCTCTACGTTCGGCGTGTGGAGTCACGACGGCACCTTGTGGCGCAACCAACTCGTAGAGCAGCGCGTCGTAGTCACGAAATCGCTCATTGAGGTTCGCGTAATACGCATCATCGCCAATATGGATGGCGCTTATGAGGTCGACACTGAATTTCGTACGGCCACCCTGCGGCACGTACGTGACGATCGCGAGCTGCAACGCCCGTGGCTCATCGCGCTCATCGGTCACCACGCGAGCGAATGAAGTCTCGGCATCGTCGGCATAGACGGAACCCGCGACCGCGAAAGCCACTAAAGCGACGACTCGTACCAGCTGAGAAAAATTCTTCATAGGCCCAATAGCAAAGGGATGCGACATCTTACCTGCTTGCGAGTTGTTCGACGATTTTCTGCGCCATTGATTCCCCGAAAGTTGCATAACCAATCTCGGATGGGTGGTAGCCATCGGGCGCAAATTTGTCATGTGTCGTCGCAAATTCCACGGGCACGTGGATGGCGCGCGGAAATCTGGCAATGACTTGTTGGGCGGCGCGATCGAATTCTATGGCCCTGACGCCAAGAATGGATCGCAACGGCTCCGGCAACAGCGGAAAGCTGCCGAGCGGTGGAAAACCTGCGAACGCGATAACGGCGGCATCATTCTGGTCGGAGAAAAGCCGTAGCAAGATCTCCAGGTTGCGCCGCCAGCGCGGCAAGGTCGTAAGCGACGTAACGTCGTTGATGCCAATCGACGTAATTATGATGTCCGCTTTGATAGCGCCCAATCCCGGCATGAAGTTGTTAAGTAACTTGCTCGAGTTGGCGCCGATGTAACCATGCGCCGTCCAGCGGATCTTGCATGACAGACCGTGCGAGAGAGCGAGGGCAGCTTGTCCGACGAGCGCCTTCGATAAGTGGCTGGCGCCCACACCCGCAATGATCGAGTCGCCGATCGCCACCAGAGTGCGCTCGCTACCATTACCTGTCGAGCCCCGGATCGGTCCGCCGGCACCCGCAAACCGCGGTGCCGTGCGCCGTACCCATAGCGCCTGCGGGATCAGAAACGGAAGCGCCAGCCAGAACAGCATGCTGTGCATGAGCCAGTTAACCCGTATTCTGCAGGCCCTGCGCGATGCCGTTCACGCTCGCGAGCAATGCGGTAAATAACGCGGCATCCTCGTAGCCCGATTCCCGCCATCTGGCGAGCAGATCCACCTGCATCAGACTCATTGGATCCACGTACGGATTGCGCAGCATGATGGCGCGCTGCAGTGTGACGTCACCATCAAGCAGCGCCTCGTGATCGGAGTACTCAAGAATCAGATCGCGTGTCAGGTTGTGTTCTTTCTCGATGATCGGAAAGAATTCGTCGTGCAGATCGCCCGCGAGCTCCGAGTAGAGCTTCGTGATACCGAAATCGGCTTTGGCGAGCACCATTTCGGCATCTGCGGTCAGCGCGCGCATGAAGTGCCATTCGGCAAACATGTCGCGAAACGATTTATCGTCGAATCGTTCGGCTGCCATGGCAATACCGGAGCCCATTCCGTACCAGCCGGGTAACATGCATCTCGATTGTGTCCATGAGAAAACCCACGGAATGGCCCGTAAATCGTCTATTCCGGACTTTGAACGTCGCGACGACGGCCGTGAACCGATGCGCATACGTTCGATCAGATCGATTGGCGTGGCTTTGCGGAAATAGTCGTAAAATTTTGGCGTCTCGTAAACAAGCTTTCGATAGGCGCGGCGGCTTTCAGCCGCGATCACATCCATCATATCGTGCCACTCGGGCATGTCATTGCCGCGGTGGCGCGGCATCGCCGTCGCCAGCGCTAACGATCCGGTTACCTGCTCAAGCGTGCGCAACGCGATGCCACGCAGGCCGTATTTCTCATTGATGATTTCGCCCTGTTCTGTGACGCGCAGCCGACCATTAACCGTGCCGGGCGGTGCGCCGAGGATCGCAACGTGCGTCTTGCTGCCGCCGCGACTGATCGTACCGCCGCGACCGTGAAACACGGTCAGTTCAATCTGCTGTTTTTCGACATCGGCGACAAGCAACTCTTCCGCGTTCCGTATCGCCCAGCGCGCAGATGCGAGGCCGCCATCCTTGTTACTGTCGGAGTAACCGATCATGACCGTCTGCCGGTTCTTGCGCCGCGCAAGATGTTCGCGATACAAATCGGCCGCCAGAATGGACTCCAGGATTTCAGGACCGCGTTTGAGATCGTCGACGGTTTCGAAGAGCGGTGCGACATCAAGCGGTATGTTGCCGTGGCGAGTGTGCAGCTCACCCCACTGCGCGAGCAACAAAACCGAGAAAATGTCGTCGGCCCCCTGCGTCATGCTCACAATGAACGGGCCGATCGCATTGGATCCGTATTTGCGCCGGCAGAAAGCGATGGCCTGGAATACGGCAAGCGTCTTGCGCGCTTGCGTGCCGAGCTTCGTCGGTATTCCTTCACGGCCAGCAATCGCCTCGAGGATTCGTTGAGCTCGATCTTCTGCCGGGCGATTCAGCCAGTCATCGTCGCCAAGACATTCACCGACGACCTCTCGATGCACGTGCGCGTCCTGACGAACGTCGAGGGTGATCAGGTGAAAACCGAAAGTATCGATGCGCCGCAGCAGACGCTTGACTGCAAACAATCCGGCATGAGCACCTTGATGCGCTTCGAGGCTGTCTGCGATCATCTGAATATCGGCGCGGAACCGGCCGACTTTTTCGTAGGGGAAGATATCGTCATCGTAAGTTGACTGCAGGCGCTGCTGCACGAGGCGCAACAATACGCGGTACGGCATGTCGCGATGACGAGCAGGCACCGCATGGTAGGCGTTCTGAAAAACACCGCGGTACTCGTCAATTCGTTCCATGACAGCTTCGCTGACGCCGATGCGGCTGATGGCCTGGCTGAGTTTCTCGGAAAGAGATGCGCATTCCTTGTAGTACAGATCGAGCACCAATGAGCGTTGGCGTGCCAGGGTAGCGCGTATGGTCTTGGCATTAACGTATGGGTTGCCATCCATATCGCCGCCGACCCACGATGCGAAGCGGGCGATTATGGGCACCTTTATTGCTTTCGCTTCTTCGCCATAGATACGCGCAATCGCAATCTCTATGTCCTCGTAGAATGGCGGTATCGCGCGATACAGCACATCGGTGATGAAGAACAGCACATGTTCGAGTTCGTCGGCTACCGTCATCTGCTCCGACGGATTTTCGTCAGTTTGCCAGCCGGTTGTCATCAGCAGGCGGATATTCTCGTGGGAAACGTGTGTCTCGTGGGCCGTCATCGTCGGGTTGAGCAGTTCGATCAGATGACGAACGATATTCTGCTCTTTGCGCAGCATGGTTCGCCGCGTGGGCTCGGTTGGGTGAGCCGTGAAAACCGGTTCGATGAGCAACGAGTTCAGCAGTTCCTGCAGGCCATCAATGTCCATGCCGGATGCCTTGAGTTTGACAAGCGTGTCCTCGAGACCGCCGGGCTGGTAGTGACCGACTTCGCGCAGGTATTCGCGACGCCGACGAATGCGGTGAACTTTTTCGGCCGTGTTGACCATCTGAAAGTACGTAGAGAAACTGCGAATAACCTGCAGCGCGAGGTCGGGATCCAGGTTCTCGACGAGGTTGGACAGTTCCTCGCCAGGCTTCTCATTGTCTTCGCGGCGTCTGATCGAGCGCAGCCGGGCATTCTCGACGAATTCGAAAAGTTCTTCGCCACCCTGTTCCCTGATCAGGTCGCCGACCATGGCACCGAGAACGTGCACATCGCGACGCAGTGACTGGTCCTTATCCTCGAACGTGATGTCTTGACGGCGCAAGGTTTTGGGGGCCCCGGTGCTCATGGTTACAGGTCGTTTGCTATCGCTGTCAGTCGCGGAAGTTTTCGTACTGCAGCGGCAAACCCACGTCGGCTTCTTTGAGCATGCCGATGACAGCCTGCAGATCGTCGCGTTTCTTGCCGCTGACACGCAGCTTGTCGCCCTGAATGGCGATCTGCACTTTCAGTTTGCTGCTTTTGATTTGTTTCACGAGTTTTCTCGCGAGCTCGGATTCGATGCCCTTGCGCATGAGGACTTTCTGCCGTGCCTCGTTACCGCTGAATTCCGGTTCCTGCTCTTCCAGACATGCGATATCGACACCACGCTTGGCGAGTTTCTGCCGCAGGATATCGAGCATCTGCTTGAGTTGAAAATCGGACTGCGTCGTTAACGCAATTATCTGCCCGTCCAGCTCATACTTCGAGCCGGTTCCCTTGAAGTCGAAGCGTGTGCTGACCTCGCGGTTTGCCTGGTCGACGCCATTGGCCGCTTCGTGCGCATCAAAGTCGCTGACTACATCGAAAGAAGGCATTTGCCTGATCCTGCTCGAAAACTGTATTGCAAGTGTAATCGAGTCTGTCCCGGCACAACAGAATCTCAGCAAGTCGTCCAGATTAGGTGACGGCTGAGCCGGGTGCAAAGACTGACAATATGCAGACCGTGTTGACCGAATGGCCGGCATCCATGGAGGGAGCGGCATGTCGAAAACCCAGACGACGATGCGCCTGCCGCCGCCACCGGCTGCAAATGTCGAGATGCCTGGCGCCGGGGTAGCACTGTTGGCCGATGCGCACGAAATGCTGGCGTCAGAGCTCGCATTGGCCCAGTTTCGAGAACAGGTCTGCGATGTGTTGGCTGGCCAGCTGCCGCTGGCCATACGCATCGCAGGTCTCGGCGACGGGCAGACAGCGGTGTCGCTCTTCGGTCGCGTCTGCGCCGCGTTGGCTGCGGCGGCCGCGGCGTCGCACAGGCAAGCGAGCGGTATCGAGATCGCCATTGCGGCAGAGGCGCTGCCGCCACAATCCGCATGGCTCCAGCGGCGGCAATTTCTCGGTGACGGCCCGCTCTATTTGCTGACTGGCGAGTCTCTGTTGCAGCCTCGCAGTCGCAGCAGCCCCTGTGAATGTTACGACAGCTTCTGGTTACAGCTCTGGCGATTGCACGGTCAGGGACAGGTCCGTGCGGCCTATGCGCCTCTCGTGACGTCGCAGTGCCCGTTGCTGTCGGCCGAAACAGCCGACGCAGTTTTGCCGTTGTCGTCGATTCAGGTACCTGGCGGATCGGCGTGGGTGACGATGCGCCTCAACCTGTCGCATTTTGCGGATGCACGAGGCTCGCTGAACAGGATCGCATTGCGAGATGCCCTGCATCGCTGCGTCGACTCCGGTGATGCGTTGCATGAACGATTTAGCTGGCCAACGGCCAGCATGCGACACGATGCGTGGCTCAATCGCAGACTGGCGATAGAGATCAACGGTATTGGTGATCTGGTCATGCGACGTCGGCACGATCCGCGATGCTTTTCCTGTCTACAAAGCCTCAGCGACCTGCTGTTCTGGGTGCAGGCGACGCTGCGCGAACGATCGCGGGTAAACGCGATCGAATCGGGAAACCTCCCTGCCCTTGGACGCAGCGATCCGACTCGCGGACTGCCTGACGGGCGTGTTCGCGATGTGTGGTGCAAGCGCTGGAGCGCAGCTCTCGACCAGAATCCAACCCGGCATCGCAACCTGCTCGTGTTGTCACCGTGGTCGATGTTTCCTGGAGGCAATATCCGTGACGCGGGGTACCTCGATCTATTGCCCCTGCTTGATTATGCCGATGCCTGCGCATTTCCTGCTCCGCCGCCGTTGCAAGGCTGGAACGTTAGTCAATTCAAAAACTTACATCAACGCGCGTGGGCTGTCCTCGAACGCAAAGGCACGCGACGACTGATTGCGGAACAGGTGTGAACTAGGATACCGTCTACAGTCCCGATCAATATCGGGTCGTGAGCCGGCCGCACGAACGGTGTCGCCGATCGCTGGAGAGCAATAAGAGGGTACGCGTTGCAGTCGATATCACCTGACGCTCACGGAATCGCGGTACTGATCCTGACTGTCCTTGCGCTGTTCTTGTTTACGCGCGACCGGATTCCGCTCGAATCATCTTCGCTGGCTATCCTGATCGTTCTGATCGCAGGATTTCATCTGTTCCCGTATGCAAAGGACGGTGTGCCGTTACTTGGCCCTGTCGACTTTTTTGCGGGCTTTGGTAACGAGGCTTTGGTTGCGATCTGCGCGCTGATGATGGTTGGCAAAGCGCTCGAGACGACGGGTGCACTACAGCCGTTGGCTACGGTCGTAGGTCGTGCCTGGTCGACGCAGCCGGTGCTTGCCTTGCTGACGACCTTGATTGCAGGGGCAGTTCTCAGTGCGTTTATGAACAATACTCCGATCGTCGTTTTGTTCATGCCGATCCTTGTCAGTGCCTCGATGCGTGTGAAGTTTCCGGTATCAGGCGTGATGTTGCCGATGGGTCTGGCCACGATCGTCGGCGGCATGTCGACCACGATAGGCACGTCAACAAACCTTCTGGTCGTAGGCATTTCGCAGGATCTTGGCATGGCCCGGTTCGAGATGTTTGACTGGATGCTGCCGGTTGCTATTGTTGGCGGTGTTGCGTTGCTGTTCTTGTGGCTCGTGGCGCCACGATTAATCCCGGATCGGGCGCCGCCAATGGCAGATACGTCGCCACGCATATTCAGCGCCCAGCTGCATGTCAAAGAAGGCGGCTTCGCCGACGGCAAGACGATCACCGAGGTGCTTGCGAAGACCCATAACCAGATGCGCATTGACAAGATTCAGCGCAGTGAATCGCTGTTTCTCGCCAAGCTGCCGTCCGTCATAATTCAGCCTGGCGACCGGCTGTTCGTCAAGGATTCACCTGACAATCTCAAGCACTACGAACAGGTGCTGGGGGCCACGTTATTCAGCATGTCCGACCTCGAGCACCCGGTCGATGAAGAGACACCGCTGAGCGCGGAGGGGCAACAGCTGGCCGAGGTCGTGGTTACGCGCGGTTCGCCGTTGCATTTACGCAGCCTCGCGGCCGCCCGCTTCAGTAGTAGTTACGGGCTGATGCCGCTGGCCCTGCATCGCGCCCGGGCGCCGAGCTCGCAGGTCACAGGCGACCTTAATATGATTCGCTTGCGCGCCGGTGACGTGCTGCTTGTGCAGGGCTCCGGCGAGGCGATCAGTAAACTCAAGGACAGCGGTTCGATGCTCGTGCTCGATGGCACGACGGAGTTGCCACAAACGCACAATGCCGTACGGGCGCTTGCGATCATGGGTTTTGTTGTGATCGCGGCCGCATTTCGCATATTACCGATCTCGGTCAGCGCAGTTGTCGGCCTCGGATTGATGATCGCGACCGGATGCCTGAGCTGGCGAGACGCGGGGTCCGCCCTGTCGATACCTGTTGTGATGATAATCGTAGTCGCACTCGCTCTGGGCAAAGCGCTGGTGGGGACGGGCATGGCCGACTACCTGGCCTTCAGCTTTGTCGATGCTGCATCCGGATTGCCGACACCGATGATCCTGAGCGCATTCCTGCTGCTCATGTCATTGATAACCAACATCGTATCAAACAATGCCGCCGCCGCAATCGGCACCCCGATCGCCTTGAGCATTGCGCAACAACTTGGTGCCAGCCCGGAACCGTTCATCCTGGCCGTGCTATTCGGGGCCAATATGAGTTTCGCGACTCCATATGGCTACCAGACGAACCTGTTGATTCTGAGCGCTGGCGGTTACAAGTTCTCAGATTTCCTCAGAGTGGGCATTCCGCTGACGATCATTATGTGGATTGGATTCTCAATCGTGTTACCGGCGATGTATGACCTGTAGGAGCCCGGGCCCGCAAGCGTTTCAGGCGTAACAATTGACCTCCGAGATAGCGACGGTAATACTCTTTGCATGACCGCTCAGCACGTCAATCACTGGTCCTGGCTACCCCGCAGGGAGAGGGCGGCTGGCTGACTATTAGCTGAGCACAACAGAACCAGAAGCCCATCTCCACCACCGTGGGGGTGGGTTTTTTTGTGCGCTGACGAAAGCTTATGCAAGCACCATTTGATATAGCAGCAGATCTCGATACGCCGGTCTCGGCGTACCTCAAGTTGCGCGACTTGCAGCCGCGCTTCCTGCTCGAAAGTGTCGAAGGCGGCGAGCGCCTTGCGCGCTACTCGTTCCTGGGTTTTGGTGACTCATTAGAGGTCCGCATGGATGCCGGGTCGCTCTCGATCAACGGTAAGACGCGGGCGCGGCCTGACGATCAGCGGGGATACCTCGGCGCCCTGCGTGAAGCGCTCGCTGTGGCGCCCCGGCCCGGGCCGGAAGTCGAAGGCTTACCGTTTTCGGGCGGACTCGTCGGCGTTTCGGGCTACGACGTCGTACGCCTGTTCGAGCGCTTGCCGCGTGACACTACGCCTCAAAGCAACGTGCCCGACGCGGCGTTCGCCGCGCCGGGTTCGCTACTGGTATTCGATCACTTAACGCGCCGCGTCGCATTACTTCATGACGGCCCGGAAGCGGAACGCAGCGCATTGCGCAAAGAGGTGATCAAGCGACTTCGTGGTGCAATTCCGTCCGGTAATGGCAAAGTCATTACGTCGGTTGCGGACGCCAGCTTTACTGAAGACGAATTCTCCGATCGTGTAAATGCCTGCAAGGAGTACATTGCGGCGGGCGACATCTACCAGATCGTGATCTCGGTGCTGTTTCGCGGCCGCTCGGATGTCGAACCATTTGAGGTTTATCGCGCACTGCGTTTGCTCAATCCGTCCCCGTACATGTTCTTTTTCGAGTTTGACGACCTGCAGGTTGTCGGCTCGTCACCCGAGGCTCTCGTCAAGCTCCACGGTGAAACCGCGTCACTGCGACCGATCGCCGGCACATTGCCGCGCGGCGCAACAACCGCAGAGGATGTTGCCAACGAACAGGCATTGCTTGCAGATCCGAAAGAAGCCGCCGAGCACGTCATGCTGGTGGATCTCGCGCGTAACGATCTCGGCCGTGTCGCCAAAGCCGGTTCCGTGTACGTCGATCCATACCGCGCGATCGAGCGCTACAGCCACGTTATGCATATTGTCAGCGGCGTACAGGGCGAGCTGGCAAACGGCCATGACCAGTTTGACCTGTTTGCGGCAAGTTTTCCTGCCGGTACGCTGGTTGGTGCGCCGAAAGTCAGGGCTATGGAGATCATTGAAGAAATGGAGGCGGTTGGCCGCGGACTCTACGCGGGAACAGCAGGCTACTTCGGTCTGAGCGGTGACATGGATCAGGCGATAACGATTCGAACGCTCGTATTTTCGGGTGATGAGTACAGCTTCCAGGCGGGGGCCGGCATCGTTGCCGACTCCGTACCGGCCAACGAGTATCGCGAGGTGCTGGCGAAGAGCGCCATTCTGCGACGCGCGCTGGAGATAGCGGGGGAGGGTCTGTAGTGACAACGGGCAACTCTTTCGACACAGTGCGCATGCTGCTCATCGACAACTACGATTCGTTTTCCTACAACCTTGTGCAAGCATTCGCCGCATACGGTGCCGACGTTATGGTCTACCGCAACGATGCGCTTACCGTCGATGAAGCGCGTGCGCTCGATCCCACACATCTCGTGATTTCGCCCGGACCGGGACGTCCAGAGAACGCCGGTATCTCGCTCGCAATGATCGACGCGTTTGCGAAGAGCCTGCCCATACTCGGCGTTTGCCTCGGTCACCAGTGTCTCGTGCATCATTTCGGTGGTGACATCGTACGTGCAGAACGGCTGATGCACGGCAAAACCTCGCTAACGCGGCATGATGGCAGGACGATCTATGAAGGCATATCGCAGCCGTTCGAAGTCGGACGCTATCATTCGTTGTGTGCGCAGCAGGAATCTTTGCCCGATGTGCTCGAGCTAACGGCGCAGACGGACCGCGGTGAGATCATGGGCGTGCGGCATAAAACATTGCCACTCGAGGGTGTGCAGTTTCATCCCGAAAGCGTGCTGACGCCGGACGGGGATCGTTTAATGGCCAATTTTCTGCGGATGACGACATCATGAGCAAGAAATTCAGCGCGATACTCGATGCGCTGTTGAATGGCGAGTCATTGTCCGAGAATCAGGCGTATGAGCTGATGGTCAAGCTTGCCGAAGGCAACATGCCTGAGGCGCTGGCCGGTGCTCTGCTCGCGGGATTGAGAGCCAAAGGTGAAACCGCGGATGAGATACGCGGCTTCGCCACGGCGATGCGCGAACTCGCCGTACATCCGGCGGTCCCGGACGGCGCGCCAATCGTGGATACCGTGGGGACGGGCGGCGACAGCTCGGGCAGTCTGAATCTGTCGACAGGAACGGGCCTGCTGGCCGCCGCGGCGGGGGCGAGAGTCGTCAAGCACGGCAATCGCTCGATTTCGAGTCGCTCCGGCAGTGCTGATATGCTCGAGTGTCTCGGCCTGCCACTGCCGCTGCATGAGGCAGAGGCGGTCAGCTGTCTCGAGGCCACCAATTTCACATTTCTGTTTGCGCCGGCGTATCACCCGGCGATGAAGGCCGTCATGCCGGTGCGCGGCGCAATGGGCGTGCGCACGGTATTCAATATGCTCGGGCCGCTGACAAATCCTGCAGCGCCGCCGTTCCAGCTCATCGGCGCCTGGGGCCCCGAGGCTGCGAGATTAATGGCGCAGGCGTTGTCGGGTATGCCGATCGAGAGAGCTTTCGTTGTGCACGGCGAGCCGGGGTGGGACGAGGCCACTCCGGTAGGGGAGTTTGTATTGTTTGACGTCGTGCCCGGCAAGGTTACCGAGACAACGCGAGCACCCGAAGACTACGGCGTAAAGCGCTGCTTACCCGAAGACCTGACCGGCGGTGATGCGGAGCACAATGCCAAAGAGTTGATGCGCGTCTTCAGCGGCGAAGACAAGGGCGCGCATCGGGATGCCTTACTCATGGGTACATCGCTCGTGCTCGAAGTACAGGGCAGCGCCCGCGACTCCCGACAAGGTGTGGAGATGGCGGCTACGGCAATCGACTCCGGTGCTGCATCGTTACTTCTCGAGCGCTTGCGAGCGCACTTCACTGACTGATGAGCGACTTTCTGCACACAATGGCATCCCTGAGCCTGGAACGCGCCGAGGCCGCGGAACAGTATACGGAGGCAGACTTCGATCAACCGGTTGTGCCATTGACGTTAAATGGCTTCGATATCATTGCGGAGATCAAGAATCGTTCGCCAGCCGAGGGCGACCTGGCAACGCAAAACAGCGACCGTGCATTACGTGCGCAGCAATACGTAGCCGGTGGCGCTGCGGCGATTTCGGTGTTGACGGAACCGACTCAATTCTCCGGGACGCTCGAGCATCTCGCGGAAGTCGCCGCCGCGGTGCCGGATACCCCGGTGATGCGCAAAGATTTCCTCGTCAAACCGATACAGATTCTCGAAGCCCGCCGTTTCGGTGCGAGCGGCGTGCTGCTGATCGCGGCCATACGTAATGATGACGATCTGAGGGAAATGCTTGACTGTGCCAGGGATCTCGACATGTTCGTGCTGCTCGAGTGCTTTGACGGCGATGACCTGGCACGTTGTGCCGCACTAATCGATAACACGAAAGATCAGGAATGTGTGTCGCGTGGCCAGATTCTGATCGGCATCAATACGCGCAACCTGCGCACCTTGCGTGTCGATCCCGATCGGCTGCAACTGCTAGCAGCGGAATTGCCAGCCGCGCGTTGCGTCGCCGAGAGTGGCCTGCACACCGCCGAAGATGCAGCGGCGGCAGCCGGACTCGGTTATCGACTCGGGCTCGTGGGCACGGCATTGATGCGCAGTGACGACCCGGCTGCACTCGTCGCTGCAATGCGTGCTGCCGGGAGCGCGAGCTTCACCGCATGAGCATTTTCATCAAAATCTGTGGATTGCAGGATGCGTCCGATGTCGCGGCCGCCGCCGCTGCCGGCGTAAATGCAGTCGGCTTCGTGTTTGCCGAATCGGTGCGCAAGGTTACGCCCGAGGAGGCGCGTGCAGCGACCAGAGATATACCGGCCGGCATCAAACGGGTTGCTGTGTTGCACCATCCGTCGAACGACGAGTGCAAGGCTGTTCTCGATATATTCGCGCCCGATGTCGTGCAGACCGATGCCGGCGACTACGCTGCCCTGGAGATTCCCGAGAACGTGGAGCGCTGGCCCGTTATTCGCGAAGGGATGGCCCCGGTTGAGGCCGAATTGCCTGCGGTCTTTCTTTATGAGGGGACGCAAAGCGGCAGCGGAGAGACCGTCGACTGGTCGCGCGCGGCCCGTATTGCTGGACGTGGCAACATGATCCTTGCCGGCGGATTGGCCGAGGACAATGTAGCAGAGGCCCTGAGGATCGTGCGCCCCTATGGTGTCGATGTATCGAGCGGCGTCGAGTCTCTGCCCGGCTGCAAAGACCATGAAAAGATGCGCAGGTTTGTCAGCGCCGTTCGCGCTGCGGAGAGAAAGTTATGACATTCGAGTTGCCGACCGGTGAGGCGCAAGCGCTTCTCCAGGCGTCAATAAGGGGCGAGTTACCCGACGAGCGTGGCCGCTTCGGGCCATTCGGCGGACGTTACGTTCCCGAGACGCTCGTGCCGGCATTCGAACGACTCGAGCACGGCGTCCGCGAGCATCTGCATGACAGAGAATTTCAGCGGGAGTTTCAACGCGAGCTCCGCGAATGGGTTGGACGACCTACGGCGCTGACGCATGCGCCGCGACTCAGCGCGAGTTGGGGCACCGAGGTCTGGCTCAAACGCGAAGACCTCGCGCACACCGGGGCGCATAAGATCAATAACGCGATCGGCCAGGCCTTGCTCGCCAAACGCCTGGGCGCGAAGCGAGTCATCGCAGAGACCGGCGCGGGTCAGCATGGCGTCGCCTCGGCAGCGGCTTGCGCGCGTGTCGGCCTGCCGTGCGCCGTATATATGGGTGCCGTCGACATCGAACGACAGGCACCGAACGTTGATCGCATGGAGCGTCTCGGCGCAGAAGTCATCGCCGTGGAATCCGGTGACAAAACATTGCGTGCCGCGATCGACGAGGCGTTGCGCAAGTGGGTGACAGATCCATCCGGCATCTATTACCTGCTCGGTTCGGCGGTGGGCGCGCATCCGTATCCGTATCTCGTGCGCGAACTGCAGTCGGTCATCGGCAAGGAAGCCCGGCAACAGATGCTCGATCAGGCTGGCGGCCTGCCGGATGTTGCGTTCGCCTGCGTCGGCGGCGGTTCAAACGCAATCGGCCTGTTCTACCCGTTACTCAGCGACGAGATTGAGCTGATCGGTGTCGAGGCCGGCGGCACGGGCGATGGACTGGGACAGAACGCGGCGACGCTGGCAACAGGTACGCCCGGTGTACTGCAGGGTTCTTATACGATGATCCTGCAGGACAGCGACGGCCAGGTGCAGGAGACACACTCGATTTCCGCCGGACTCGACTACTCGGGCGTGGGTCCGGAGCATGCGCTGCTGCAGGCGACGGGTCGCGTAACATATGTGTCCGCGAGGGATGACGCAGCACTCGAGGCCCTCGAGGAGCTCTGCGCGGCCGAGGGCATATTGACCGCGCTCGAGACCGCGCACGCCTACGCCTACGCACGCGAATGGTCGAAGAGCAATCCAGGCAAACGCATCCTGATCGGCAATTCGGGGCGTGGCGACAAGGATATGCCGACATTGACCAAATACCCGGCCAGGATTCGCAGTAATGAAGGCGCATGAACGATTGACGCAGGCGATCAGGTCGGCGAATGAGGCGGCGCGGCCGGCGCTGGTGCCATTTCTGACCGCGGGTTATCCGCAGCCGATGGACTTCGGCAGCACCCTCAGGGCCATTGCAGAAGTCGGCGACGTCGTCGAAGTCGGCATTCCGTTCTCGGACCCGATGGCAGACGGCATGACGATTCAGCGTTCGAGCTTTGTCGCGCTGCAAAACGGCGTCAACCTCAAATGGATTTTCGATGAAATCGAAAAGGCCGGTGACATCGCCGCGCCACTCGTCATGATGTCGTACCTGAATCCGTTGCTTGCGTTCGGATACGAGAGACTGGCAGAGCGCGCTCTCGAAACTGGAGTATGCGCATTCATCGTTCCTGATCTGCCGTTCGAGGAGTGTGGTGAGCTACGCGCTGCGCTCGAAGCACAGGGACTCGGGCTGATCCAGCTGGTAACGCCGGCGACACCCGCAGAGCGGCTCAAGCGGCTATGCATGGCATCGCGCGGTTTTGTCTACGCGGTCACGATTACGGGCATCACGGGGGGAGACTCGGGATTGCCGGACGACCTGGCCGAGTATCTGGACCAGGTGTCGGCTGCGTCCGATCTGCCCGTGTGTGCCGGCTTCGGTATCCGTGCGGCGAGCGATGTTGCAGAAGTTGGTAAACACGCTGCAGGAGCGATCGTCGGCTCAGCGCTGGTCGAAGTGCTCGAGAGCTGCGATGATCCGACCCTATTTCTCAGGTCGCTGCGAGCATAGTGAAAAAACTGACCTCATCAGACTCGCTGATCACCATCAATCACTGGAAGAACGTCCTCGAAAGTGAGGGTATCGCCTGCGAGATTCGCAACCAGCACCTGGGCTCGATATTGGGCGAGATGCCGTTTCCCGAGGTCTGGCCGCAGCTCTGGGTAAAGAATGATCTCGACTACGATCGTGCACTGCAGTTAATCGATGAAGACAGCGTTGCCGAGAGTCCCTCCGAGCCGTGGCAGTGTGGAAAGTGCGGCGAGGAGAACGAAGGCCAGTTCTCTGCCTGCTGGAACTGCGGGACACAGGTCTAGGAGCGGCCATGCCGGCGGCAGGCATCGCGGTCGGGTAAGCAATGGCTGCGGCGCGTCAGTCGCGCGATCCCACCGGCACCATCAGATGCGCATACGGTGTGTCGTTCCACATGACATACGGACCACCGTTGTCCGGGTCCGTCGGGTATTCACTCAGCAATTCAGCGGGCGCGATGACCATCAGGTGCGCGCCTTCCCGAACCCAGTCGTTGTCTTCGGTCGGTCCTTCGGCATACGGGTCGATGTTACTGGCTCCCTCGTCGCCGGCGAGCATGTAAGCAATCCCCAGGGAGTCAGCCACGTAGTCCGTTTTGTTCTGCCAGGCGTTGGCCCATTCCATCCATTCCGTATCCATACACATCGGCGATGTGCCCGTAAGCATTGGGGGCGTGGGCAGGCAGGTATAGCCGTTGGATCCTTCCTTCAGCACGTTGCCCTCCCAATCGACAACCATGGCATCTGCGGTCATGCCGGGCCATGCGGCGCTGAGCGCGTCAGCAAGCGGGCCGGACGGAGCAGATGTGACCGCCTGGCTTTCCGCTGCGGGAGTCCCGCTGTTCCAGACGTCGACAGCAATGCGCCACTCCCCGTCCTCTTTCGTCCACAGATGAAAATCGCGGATCTTCTCCTCAACCGGCAGGCCGTCCGGCCCGTCGACGGTAACAACAGCATCGGCCAGCGTGTAGCCCATGTCGCCGCTCGCCGCAATCTCGATCTGCATACCGGAGAAGCTGACGCCGGCACCTGGCGCCTCTGCGAACGCGGCAATGAACTCGCGGGCGCCGTCGCGACCGTTTACAGCGGCTGCATTTGGCGGCAGCAGGAGTCCGTCGCTCGTATACGAGCCCGCAAAGCCGTCCGCATCCAGGTTCTGACCGGCTTCATGATAAGCATCCGCTGCGGCGCGCAGTGCAGCGCGCTCAGCCTCGATATCGGCCGTCGTTTGTGTGCAAGCGGAAACAAGGATAGCCGCAGGCACAGCGCACAGTGCGATTACCGTTTTCATGATTGCCTCCTTCATGTGACGCAATGTATTCACCGCATAGTCGTGTGATTTGTCTTAGTGTTAGTTAAGCGTAGCGCAAAATATTGGGAATGCCACATGGGGACCGGCCGGTGAGCGGTCGTGCACCTGCGCTGTGCCCTGCGCCTATGGCATGCCCCTTGCGAGAAGTCTTGTGCCTGCGATTTCGGAGCGCAGAATTGCCGCGACTTTGTTGGACTGCATCGGTCGGCTGATCAAAAAGCCCTGCGCCAGATCGCAGTGGCAACTTCTGAGAAATTCCAGCTGCGTCAATGTCTCGACACCTTCGGCTGCGACTTCAATGTCCAGTCCTTGCGCCATGGCAATGGCCGCGCGGATGATTCGTTGATGGCTTCCATTCTCTTCAATATCAGCGATTAGCGATTGATCGAGCACGAAACTGTCGATAAAGCCTTTGTCGAGTGATTCGAAGGACACGTCGCGCGTGCCGAAATTATCAAGTGAAATCCGCACGCCGAGCTTACGCAGCCCCCGCAACGTATCCAGCTCGGCCGTGCGTTTGCGCACGATGTCGCCATCGCCGATCTCGAGGTCAATGCAGCCGGGATCGATTGCTGTGTTCTCGAGCGACTTACTTACGGCATTCACAAGTCGTTCGTGCATCAACTGTTGCGGCGACAGGTTTATCGCCACGGAAAGGTCGGGCAATTCGAATTGCCGTTGCCAAGCAGCGAGTTGCCGGCACGCCGTCGCGATTACCCACTCACCAGCCGAATGGATCAGGCCGCTACTCTCGAGAATCGGCAGGAAGCGCGCAGGGGGCAGCAGCCCGAAGCGCGGGTGCTGCCAACGCAACAACGCTTCGAGACCGATCAGTCGTCCGCTCATGAGGTCAATGCGCGGCTGATAGTGCAATACAAACTCGTTGCGAACCAGCGCATGACGCAGGCCGACTTCGAGTTCCTCACGCTGCGCGAGTTTGATATTCAAAGCATCGGAGTAATACTGGAAGCGACCGCCACCACGTTTCTTGGCCTCGTACATGGCGAGGTCGGCGGCCTTGATCAGGCGATTGGCCGCATCACCCGAATCAGGATACATGGCAATACCAATGCTCGGCGTCGCATAAACTTCGCTCGGGCCCACGTCATACTTTTCTGACAAGACAAGCAGCAGTTTCTGTGCCGCCGCGCCCGCGTTCCGGGATTCGCCGAAATCCTCGAGGCAGACAACGAATTCATCGCCGCCCCAGCGTCCCGAAAAATCACCGATGCGCAGGTTCTTGCGCAGGCGACCAGCCACCTGCTTCAATACTGCGTCACCGATGTCGTGGCCAAGAGTGTCATTGACTGACTTGAAACGATCCAGGTCGACGAACAGCACAGCCAACGGTGCAGATTTGCGCTGACTGCGGCCGATCGCGCGGGCAAGTTGCTCGGCGAACAGGCTACGATTCGGCAGGCCCGTGAGTTCGTCGTACTGGGCCAGCTTCTCGAGCTCACTGGTTTTTCGCGTGGCATCGGTAATGTCGCGGAACGTAATGACGCCGCCCACCAGTTCGCGCTTGCCGTCGTAGAGCCCCTGACCATTGATCGAGAGGATCGTATCCGGTTGTTCGGGCAATCGGTAAATCGCGATCTGGTTGGCAAACTTCTCGCCGTTACGGGCTCTGACGAGCGGCAGGTCCGCGGAATTACGATAGTTGTCGCCATTGCCGTCGATGCAGCAAAACGCCTGGCCCCAGGTTGCATCGGGCTGCATGCGGGGACCAAGGCTCAGGATCGTGCGCGCGGCGGGATTAATGTCGAGCACGTTGCTGTCTCGAGCGACGACAATGACGCCGTCGTTTATATTTCTGAGAATCGACAGCACGGTGACGTCGGTGTCAGACAATCGCTGCTGCAAGCGATGACGCTGCACCGCATGATCAAATGCCGCTTCCTGGCTTTCGACAGATACGTCGTCGACGCAGATGTAGCCCTGGGCGCCTGCGCGCATAGCAGCGATACCGCGATGCTCACGTTCCTTGGTCGTCAAGGCGATCACCGGATGTTTATCGAACGAGCCAATCAGCTCGGCAATCGATTGCCCGGACCGTGCGATTGCCGGGCCGGCCTCCAGTAACACGAGATCGATAATTGATGGTGCGTCGACCGGGATCTTGAGCGATGTAGAGCGGGTCAGCAATGCACAACAGGGAAGAGTTTCAAGCTCGCTCAGATACTCGGAAGCGAATTCGCCGTGGCCGAGATAAAGAATGGAGTGCCCCGTCATAGATCGTTGTCGTTGTTCCGTCGCCTGAGGTGGCCGGTGTCGCAGTGGGCCAGACGCATAATACCAGAATCACAAGCAAACACAGGTGCTTAAGCGGTTAAATAGGCGATCCGCCGTGTTTTCAAACCATTCCCCGGGGCAGGGCATCCAAATAACAGAGCAAACGGAGAAATAGCACTTGGATGCGCTTTTGACGGCACCAGTGAGCGACTATAGTCGTCGGATGGTTGCTTTGCACAGACCGGAACTGACGGACGAAGCTGACTGGATTGCCCGGGCGCAACGGTCGGATGCGCAGGCGTTCGAGTCGCTGTACCGGCTGCACGTCGACAAGGTGTATGGGCTTTGCCTGCGGATGACAGGGAATGTCAGCGAGGCAGAGGACTGTACCCAGGAAGCGTTCATTCAGGCCTGGAACAAGCTCGATCGTTTTCGCGGCGACAGCGCTTTCGGTACCTGGATGCATCGTATCGCGGTCAATGCGGTGCTTGGCAGGATACGTAAGTCCAGGCGGGAGCGGGATCGTATTCAGGATGCGTCGGCAATGTCTGTATCGCCAGCATCCGTGGCCGACACGGGTGAGATGCGCGACCTGGCCGATGCTGTCGACAGGTTGCCGCAAGGAGCAAGACATGTATTTGTGCTGCATGCCGTTTACGGCTACAGCCACGAGGAAACCGGTGAGATGCTCGACATCGCTCCGGGTACGAGTAAGGCGCAGTTGCACCGGGCACGGCGACTGCTAACGCAGCAGCTTAAGGCGCAAGGATTTGAAGCATGAGTGACAAAGATGATGACAAACTGATGGCTGCGGCCGGCAAGCTGGCAACCGAGATCAGTCCCGAACGTGATTTGTGGCCCGGCATCGAGGCAGCGATTCACAGCCCGAAGCGCTCAAGCTGGACGCCGATGTTCGCACAGGCTGCAGCCGTGCTGCTGCTGGTTGGTGCTTCGTCGATGGTGACGTACTTTGTTGTCAAGGAAGATCAGCGCGTCATCGAGGTTGTTCGGCCGACGTTGACGACAGACACCGTGGCTTTTGCTGACCGGCAGTTGCTAGGTAGGGAATACGAACAGGCCCATGGACAGATTCAGTCGCAGCTCAATCAGGAACTTGAGCGTTTGTCGCCAGAAACGCGAGCCGATGTCGAGAGAAACCTGGCGGTCATTCGCCAGGCGATCGGTGACATCAATGAGGCGCTAGAAAAAGAGCCGGACAATACTTTGTTGCAGGAGTTATTGGCTAACGCCTATCGAGATGAGTTGGCCATCATGCAAAGAGTCGGCAACCTGACCCAACAGATCATGTCGCGGAAGGATATTTGATACGCGGTGAAATCACCGTGTGTAGAGGACCGGTAGTATGAAGAACAGAATCTATGTCGCGCTATTTGGCGCATTTGTGATCTCCCCGGCATTTGCCGATCAGGAGGTGGACGAGTCACTCGACGCGGCTGCAGATGGAGAGGTCGATATCTCCAATGTGGCGGGCTCCATCGCAGTGGCGGGCTGGTCGCGCAACAGTGTGAGAGTGCAGGGAACGCTCGGTGACGATGTGGAAGAGCTGATCTTCGAACGTGATGGCGACGATATCCTGATCAAGGTCAAAGTGCCGCGGAACCATGGTCGCGACATTGACAGTGATCTGGTCATCAATGTCCCTGAGAACAGCTCGATCGACGTCTCGGGCGTGAGTGCCGATATTGAGGTTGACGGCGTGGTTGGCGAACAGTCGCTCGCAACCGTGAGTGGCGATGTCGCGACCAGGTCGGCTCAAGGCGATGTCGAGGCTGCGTCCGTCAGTGGCGACATTGAAGTCAGCGGCGAGGGCGAAGACGCCGAAACCGAAGCTGCAACGGTGTCCGGAGACGTCACGTTGTCCGGCCTCGCGGGCAGTGTCGAGGCAGAATCTGTGAGCGGCGACGTGAGTGTCGTCGACGGTTCTTTCGACGAAGCGTACCTCGAGTCGGTTAACGGCGATCTTCTTTATAACGCAGAGTTGCGAGACGGCGGCGAGCTGGCTATGGAATCCGTCAATGGCACCATCGAGGTTACGTTCACCAGCCCGGTATCGGCGCGCTTTGACATCGAAACCTTTAACGGCAGCATCAGGAACTGCTTCGGCCCCAAGCCGGAGCGCACGAGTCGGTATTCACCGGGCCTCGAGCTGAGCTTCACACAGGGCGACGGCGACGGCCAGGTGGCCATCGAAACGCTGAATGGCAGCGTACGTATCTGCGATCAGTAACGGCTGCTCCTGGCCGCGTTAGCACGATGGCCATCGTATCTGCGGGGTAATTTGATACCCTAGACGGTCCCGAACAACGGAGACCGTCGATGGGCCGCCCTGTCAAATTCACCCTTTACGCTGTCGCCGGCATTGTGGCACTGCTGGTCATTGGCGTGATCAGCTTCTCTCTGCTCTTCGATCCCAATGACTTTCGCGACAGGATTGCTGCCGAGACCGAGCGGCGGACGGGCCGCGAACTCATAATAGAAGGCGATCTCGAGCTCAGCTTGTTTCCATGGGTCGCCATAGGCGTCGGCAAGACCAGCCTCGGCAATGCGCCCGGCTTCGGGGACGAGCCGTTCGCGAGTTTCGAACAAGCACGACTCAGCGTTCGCTTGCTGCCAATGCTGCTGCGCCGCGAAGTGTCAGTTGGCACGGCCGAGCTGGAGTCATTGCGGCTCAATCTCGCCGTCGCCAGAGACGGTCGTAGCAACTGGCAGGATCTGATCGATGCCGGTGAGGCGGCGCCCGACGATGATGAATCTGCCGCCGGCGCCGGCGTAACGCTCGATATTGCAAGCATCAACGTCAGCGACGCGGCGCTGACATACAGCAATGCCCGGTCTGGCGACACCTACCGGCTGACAGAGGTCAATATGAAATCGGGCAGCGTGTCTCCCGGCGACCCGGTGCCGCTTTCAGGCGGGCTGAGTTTCGATCTGCAACCCAACGGTATTTCGGGCACTGTGGAGCTCGAGACGGTCGCAACATTCGACACGGATGCCAGCATCGTGACCCTGGACGACCTGTCGGTCGACGGCTTGATAGAGGGCATCGCCGAGGTGCCGACCACGTTACGGTTCGAGACGCCGCTTCTCGAAGCCAATACGGCACAACAGGTCGTTACGCTCGGTGCAGTCGAGATGTCGGTGCTCGGCGTCGATATAGAAGCCGACGTCGAACCGTTCTCTTATGCGGACAGCCCGGCGCCGGTGGCAACGATCCAGGTGGATGCATTCTCGCCGAGAAGTTTGCTGCAGCGCTTGAATATCGAAGTGCCCGAAACAGCTGATCCGAACGCACTGGGTAAAGCCATTCTCGATGCGCGTGCGCGCGTCAGCCAGAATGCGATCGCATTGACCGACGTCGAACTCGTTTTCGACGATACGACCTTGAGTGGAGAGCTTTCCGTGCCGCGGGGCGCGGGCGGTAGTTATCGATTTGATCTTGCTGCAAACAGCATCGATCTCAATCGCTACATGGCGCCGCCCGATGAGGCTGCGACCGAATCCGGCGAAGAGGCCGCGGCCCAGATTCCTGCCGAGCTCATTCGCCCGATCAGCGCGCGCGGCAGCCTGACCGTCGGTGAAGCCTACCTTGGTGCGATGAAGTTCGAAAACGTAGATCTTGGACTGAACGTGTCCAACGGCAATCTGCGACTGCACCCGGTGACTGCGGCGCTGTATGACGGCACCTACAGCGGCGATGTACGTATCGATGCCTCCGGGAGCACGCCCGTACTGTCGGTGAACGAGCAGATCAATGGCGTCAACCTCGGGTCCCTCGCACGCGCGATGTTCGAGCAGGAGAGAGTAACCGGTACGATCAACGGTTCCTTCAAACTTACCGGGCGAGGCGCGGATTTGGGGGCGATTCAAAGAAGCCTGGCAGGCAACATGAATTTCGAGCTCGTCGATGGTGCTTTCGAGGGAACTGATATCTGGTATGAGTTACGACGTGCGCGAGCGTTATTCAAGAAGACGGCGGCGCCTGAGCCCGTGCTGCCCGCACGGACCAAATTCAGCACGGTAAGGGCTACAGGCCCGGTTATCGATGGTGTGTTCAACAATAGTGATCTGCTCGCTGAACTGCCATTCATGCAAATCACCGGTAATGGCAGCGTCGATTTTGCCGCGGCGACGATCGATTATCGCATGACGGCCCGCGTGCTCGAAAAACCCGAATTCGTTACAGCCGCCACGGCTGAAGAACTCGACGAGTTTACTCAGGCCGTTATTCCGTTGCGCATCACAGGTCCGCTGACCGCACCTTCAGTCAAGCCCGATGTCGAGGCGATGCTCAAAGCGCGGGTGAAGGAGGAGATCCGGGGCCGACTTGTCGACAAATTGCTCGGCGGCCGCGACGAGCCGCCTGCCACCGATGAGCCGCCTGCTACCGATGAGGCGCCGACCGACGGGGACGTACCGGATGAGCCGCAAGAAGAGGAACAGGACATCGAAGACAAGCTCAAAGATTCGCTGAAGGACATTTTCAAACGTTGATCTGATGCGTTTAGCTTGTCTGTGCCTGTTATTTGTCTGGCTATCGGCTGGAGCTGCCGAGATGCGCAGCGTCGAGGTCGATCAGGTCGAAGGCCGCTACATCATGCACTCGGAAGTATGGTTTGCGGCGGATATTGAAGCGATTTTTGCAGTATTTCTCGATTGGGACCTGTCACCGAAGTTTTCGAGCGCGATTGTTGACGCTCGCAATGTCGAGCCCGATGCCAGTGGCCGGCAGCGATTCTATGTGCGTAATCGCGGCTGTATTCTATTCTTCTGCGTGTCGGTCGAACGCAATGGTTTCGTCGAACACGATCCGCATAAGATTATTCGGGCAACGATCGACCCGGCAGTCAGTGATTTCTATCTGAGCAACGAATCGTGGCGCTTTCACAAAGAGGGTACCGGCACGGTAGTCGCCTACAGTCTCGAGTTCGAGCCGAAATTCTGGGTTCCGCCGGTGATTGGCCCCTATGTCATAAAGCGCAAGCTACGCGAAGACGGCGGCGGAGCATTCAATCGAATCGAAGCGATTGCGCAGGCATGGAAGCCGTGACCGACTTTGCCGACCGCGTGCTGACCTGGTACGACGAGCATGGCCGCAGAGACCTGCCGTGGCAGCAGCCGGATGCATATCGCATCTGGATCTCCGAGATCATGCTGCAGCAGACGCAGGTACAAACCGTGATTCCTTATTACGAGCGCTTCATAGAGCGTTTTCCGGATGTCGCAAGCCTCGCAGACGCTTGCGTCGACGACGTATTACGCCACTGGTCGGGTCTCGGGTATTACGCACGTGCCCGCAACCTGCACAGCGCGGCGCGGATTGTGCGGGATCAGCACGCCGGCGTGTTTCCGGACAATTTCGATGCTGTCGTGGCGCTGCCCGGAATTGGCCGCTCGACCGCAGGCGCAATCCTGGCTCTGGCGTTCGGCGAACGCCACGCCATCCTCGACGGCAACGTCAAGCGCGTGCTGGCGCGCCACGAAGCGGTTGCCGGATGGCCGGGCAAAATCGCGGTCGCGAGGCAACTGTGGGCGAGCTCTGAGCGCAACACGCCACGGCAGAGGGTCGCCGCCTATACACAGGCCATCATGGATCTTGGCGCCACAGTGTGCACACGCAATGCACCGCTCTGCGACAGCTGCCCTGTACGCATCGATTGCCGGGCGCGAATAGCGGACGCTGTTGCCGAGTATCCGGGGCGCAACGCGAAAAAAGACAAGCCTTTGCGGCGAACGACAATGGTGCTCGCGGTCAGCGATGACGCGGTTTATCTTGAGCGCCGGCCCGCTGCCGGTATCTGGGGCGGTTTGTGGAGTCTGCCCGAGATCGACGATGACGATGTCGATGACTGGTGCCGACGAGTGCTCGATTATCGCGGTGCAGGACGGGAAACATGGGCCACTCTGCGGCACAGCTTCAGCCATTACGACCTCGATATTCAGCCGGTCGTCGTGCGTGTAGGTACTGTATCGCGTAAAGTGGCCGACCGCGAAGATATCGCCTGGTCCGGCCTCGATGAAAACCCACCCGGCGGCATCGCCGCGCCGGTGCAGAAGCTGATCGACAGACTAAAGATTCAACGACATGTCACGAACCGTTAATTGCGTCATTCTGGGCAAAGAGGCCGAGGGCCTCGACTACGCCCCGTATCCTGGCGAGCTGGGCCAGCGTATTTACGACAGCGTTTCGAAGGACGCCTGGCAGCGCTGGCTTGCCCATCAAACGATGCTGATCAACGAGTATCGGCTGACCCCGATCGAGCCTGACGCACGCCGCTTCCTCGAACAGGAAATGGAGAAGTTTTTTTTCGGCGCAGGATCAGCCGTGCCCAAAGAATTCGTTCCGCCCGATTAATCGTGCACGCAATACTGCACGCTGAATAAATCATCGGCATCGGTCCACGCTTTCGCGACCGTGAATCCGGCTCTCTCGACGAGTGCAGCAAATCCATCGATCGTGTACTTGTGCGAATACTCGGTGAGAATCGTTTCGTCTTTTTGTATAACGATTTCCTTATCGCCGATGCTTACGTCCTGGTCCTCGGAACTAATCAGGCGCAATTCGACCCTGTTCTCGTCCTCGTTGTACTCCGCGCTGTGTGCAAAAGCATCAACAGCGAAATCGGCGCCAAACTCGCGGTTCAAATGACGCAGTACGTTCAGATTGAACTCGGCGGTGACGCCCGCGCTGTCATTGTATGCACGCTCGATGACCTCGGGGTCTTTCTGCAGGTCGACACCGATCAGCAAAGCGCCGTCCGCGCCCGCCTCCGCGTACATCACCTCGAGCAATTCGAGCGCGGCCTCCTCGGTAAAGTTGCCAATTGTCGATCCCGGAAAATACACGACGTTACGCAACGGCATGACCTTTGGATCAGGCAACGCAAACGACTGCGTGAAATCCGCAACGACAGGAAGTACTTCGAGTTGCGGAAACTCTGCGCGTATCGAGTCGGCCGAAGCGAGTAGATGTTCCTCGGATATATCGACCGGCACGTATACGGCGAGATCGCTTAGATTCTCCAGCAATATGCGCGTCTTGCGACTCGAACCACTGCCGAACTCAATCAGGCTTGCGTGGGGACCCACGAGTTTGACGATTTCGACAATATTGTCACGCATAATGTCAAGTTCGGTTTCGGTCGGGTAATACTCGGGCAGATGCGTTATCGCATCGAATAATTGCGAGCCGCGTTCGTCGTAAAAATACTTGGGCGAGATCATCTTTTCGGGCTGGTTGAGGCCTTGAATGATCTCTGCAAGCTCGTCCTGATCGGTACTGGTTGAACGATTGGTGTTCGTGGATGACATGATCAGTCTGCTCCATCTTTGGCAAGGCGAATACCGAGAAACTGCCAGCGGGCATCCGGGTAAAAGAAACTGCGATAAGTTGCGCGAACATGATCAGTGGCAGAGACGCATGAACCGCCGCGAACGGTCATCTGGTTACACATAAACTTGCCGTTGTATTCACCGAGCGAGCCGGCCAGCGGTACAAACCCCGGATAAGGCGCGTAGGAAGACGATGTCCACTCCCAGACATCGCCAAAGAATTGCCCTGCGCCAGACGCCGGAGCCGGTTGCCAATATCGTGTCTCCACGAAGTTGCCCTGCACTTTTTCGTTTTTGGCGGCTGTTTCCCATTCAAATTCGGTGGGTAGCCGGGCACCGGCCCAGCGCGCGAACGCGTCGGCCTCGTAATAACTGACGTGGCACACGGGCGCATGTGCATCGATTTCTCGCTGCCCGCCGAGCGTGAATTCAGTTTCAAGGTCTTCGCCCCAGTAGAGCGGGCGGCTCCAGCCGCGCTCATTGACGACGGTCCAGCCGTCAGACAGCCACAATTGCGACTCAGTGTAGCCGCCATCCAGCACAAACTCGCGAAACTCGGCATTTGTTACCAGGCGGGCGCCGATGCGATGCGCGTGCAGCAACGCGTCGTGCCGCGGCGTCTCATTGTCAAAACAAAAACCGAGGCCCTTCGCCCCGACGCTGTGAATTCCGGCGGCACCCTCTTTATACAGGTAGTCTGTTGCGCTGCCTCTGGCGGGGATATTCAGGCCGCCGTCGACGGCTGGCAGCAACGGGCTGCAGGAAAATACGTGCTTGATATCGGTCAGCATCAGCTCCTGATGCTGTTGTTCGTGATTCAGGCCAAGCGTAATACGCTCAGCGAGTTTCTGATCGTCGCGTGTCTGCAGGAGTTCATGCATTGCATTGTCGACGTGGGCGCGATAGGCGATTACGTCGGCCAGCACGGGTCGGGACAACAGGCCACGCCTCGGGCGTGCGTGCATCTGGCCGACGGAGTAATAATAAGAGTTGAACAAAAAGTCGTATCGATCGTCAAAGCGCGCATAATCGCTGGCGAAGGCTTCGAGCACGAAGCGCTCGAAGAACCACGTGACATGTGCGAGATGCCATTTCGTCGGGCTGACATCAGGCATCGACTGCACGACGGTATCCTCGGGCGCCAGTGTGCTGCAAAGCTCGAGCGTCATGCGGCGAACCCGATCGTAGTGGTCCTGCAAAGATGCCGTTGCAACGTTGTCCATGAGGCACATCCTACCGTAACGGCAGCTCCGTTTTCTTTTGCACGGTGCGAATGGCGACGCTCGAATTGACGCGGGCGACTCCGGGCAGGCGTGTCAGCGCCTCTTTGTGCAGTCGCTCGAAGTCAGCCATGTCGGCTACAACGACGCGCAACAGGTAGTCGAATTCTCCGGTCATCAGGTAGCACTCCATCACCTCGGGGATGTTCTTTACGGCCTCTTCGAACGCCGCGAGTTCGCTTTGTTCTTCGCGATGCAGGCCGATGTGCACGAAGATATTGCCCGACAACCCCGCCCTGGACTGGTTGACGAGAGCAGCGTAGCGGTCGATATAGCCGCCTTCCTCGAGTGCCCGAACACGCCGCAGGCAGGCCGATTCCGACAGGTTGACCTGGGCGGCGAGCTGCACATTGCTGATGCGGCCGTCACGTTGTAATGCCTCGAGAATAAGGTTGTCAAACCGGTCTAATGCCATGGCAGAAACTTGTTAAAAAGAGTAATTAAGTGGCAGAAAATGCCATAAAAAGGCCAAAGAGTCACTAAAATCGCAAACAAATAGCACAATATCCGGGTTATTGTGTCTGCGCAGCGGCGTCAGGATCGGGAGAGGCCTCATGAAGATCGGCGTACCCAAAGAAATCAAAACACTGGAGTTTCGGGTCGGCATGACGCCAGCCGGAGTGCGCGAGCTCGTGCACGATGGTCACGAGGTCGTCGTGGAAACCAACGCCGGTCTGGGCATTGGCATGTCCGATGCCGATTACGAGAGCGCCGGGGCCACGGTTCTCGGCACGGCGGAGGAAGTCTTCGCAGCGGCCGAACTGATCATCAAGGTCAAGGAGCCGCAGCTCAACGAGTGCGCGCTGCTGCGTGAGGACCAGGTCCTGTTCACCTATTTGCATCTGGCGGCGGACGCCGAACAGACGCGGGCCCTGGTCGAATCCGGGACGACGGCGGTGGCTTACGAAACGGTCACGGCCGAAGATGGCTCCTTGCCGTTGTTGACACCGATGTCGGAAGTCGCCGGCCGGCTTTCGATTCAGTCGGGCGCCTATCATCTGAAGAAGGAAAACGGCGGACGGGGTGTACTGCTCGGCGGCGTGCCCGGCGTGGAGCCGGCCAAGGTCATAATTATCGGCGGCGGTGTATCAGGCTCGAACGCAGCGGATATGGCCGTGGGCCTCGGCGCCGATGTCACGATTCTCGATCGTTCGTTGCCGCGCCTGCGCGAGATCGACGATATCTGGGGGGGTCGTGTGCGCACCGTGTATTCGACGAAGCACGAGATCGACAGACTCGTGGTCCAGGCCGACCTCGTCATCGGCGCAGTGCTGGTCGCGGGACATGCGGCACCGAAGCTCGTCACAGCGCAGAATGTCAGGGATATGCACGCGGGTGCTGTTATCGTCGACATCTCGATCGATCAGGGTGGCTGTTTCGAAACCAGCCGCCCGACAACACATGCGGATCCGACCTACATCGTCGACGACGTTGTGCACTACTGTGTGACGAATATGCCCGGTGCCGTGCCGCGCACAAGTACGTTCGCACTGACGAACGCGACGTTGCCGTTTGTCAAAGATCTGGCGAACTACGGCTGGCGCGAGGCGATGATTCGCGATCCGCATCTTGCCAACGGGCTCAATGTCCATGCGGGCCACGTCAATCACGAAGCGGTGGCCCATGATCTCGGTTACGAATACCTTGCTGCGAGTGACGCATTGAAAGCTGCCTGACCCCTGTCATCCCCCGAGAGGTACAGGCGATGCTGACGCCGGGCGCTGCGCCCGGCTTTTTTGTTGTAACGGTCATGGACCCGACAATTATCCGTTGTTTCAGCCTGCCTCCTTGCCGCGAATTTGGTTCCGTCAGCCGGCAAGTCATCTATACTCGGGGACCAGTCCTCGGTCGGAGGAGTGAAGTTGGCCAAGAACTATAAATATCGGGCCTTCATCAGCTACAGCCACAGCGACGAAAAGTGGGCAGCCTGGCTGCACACGGCGCTCGAGACCTACAAAGTGCCGAAGACCATTGTCGGTCGCGAAACGCGAATGGGCGAGATCCCGGCGCGCCTCATGCCGATCTTTCGCGACCGCGACGAGCTGCCGTCGGCCACCAATCTGGGCGACGTGCTGACCCGGTCGCTGACCGATTCGGCGACGCAAATTGTCATTTGCTCGCCAGCTGCGGCGAAATCGCGCTGGGTCAACGAGGAGATAATTACCTACAAACGGCTTGGCCGTTCGGACCGCATTTTCTGCCTGATCGTCGACGGCGTACCCGGCGCCACGGACAAACCGGGTCAGGAGGAGCAGGAATGTTTCCCACCCGCCCTGCGCTATGAGATCGGCGACGACGGCGAGCTCTCCGATGTGCGTGCCGAACCGATCGCCGCCGATGCGCGCCTCGAGGGCGATGGCAGAATCAATGCGCGACTAAAACTGATCTCGGGCATGCTCGGCGTTGGTTTCGATGCACTCAAGCAGCGCGAGGCGAATCGCCGCCATCGGCGCATGCTGGCGATTACCACAGCGGCGTTCGTCGGCATGGCGATCACATCGACTCTCGCGGTCACCGCCTACCTTGCGCGCATCGAAGCAGAGGAGCAGCGCAACCGCGCGCAGATCGAAGCCGAGACCGCGCGGCAGACAACACAATTCATGGTGCGTCTTTTCGAGGTATCCGATCCCAGCGAGTCGCTGGGCAACACGATTACCGCAAGACAAATCCTCGATAAGGGTGCCCAGCGCATCGACACTGAACTCGTCGATCAACCCGAGATCCAGGCGACGCTCATGGATACGATGGGTACGGTGTACAAATCACTGGGGCTGTATCCCGAGGCCGCAAGGCTGGTCGACAGGTCGGTACAGAAACGTCGCGAAGTATTTGGTGACACGCACCCGGAAGTCGCGGCGAGCCTGACGCATCTGGGCGAGGTGCAGACGCTGAGTGCAGATTACGCACAGGCTGAACATAACCTGCGTGAGTCACTCGAGATGCGTCGGGCCGCATTTGGTGCGGAGAGCGCCGAGGTAGCCGAATCGTTGGCACGACTGGGCGACGTCCTGCATCGGCAGGGGGAATACGATGCGGCCAGACCACTGTTCGCCGAGGCCCTCGAGATTCGAAGTACATTACATACCGCGCCGAGTACCGAAATAGCGGAAAGCCTCGAGTACCTGGGCCTCAACGACTATGAGCAGGGTCAATACGAGCAGGCGGTAATGTATTTGCGCGATGCGCTCGCCATGCGTCGCCAGCTGCACGGCGAAATCCATCCGTATCTGGCGGAAGCGATCGGCAACCTGGCGTGGGCTTTGTACGATCTCGGCGATCTCGATCAAGCCGAGCATTTGATGCGCGAGGGTCTGGCCATGAAACGCCAGCTCCTGGACGGTGCGCATCCGGAAATCGCCTATGAGCTCAACAACATCGCAAGAGTCGCGGAGATGCGCGGCGATTATGAGCGTGCGGAATCCATGTACCGGGAAGCGCTGCAGCTCAACCGTGAAATCCATGGCGAAAAACATCCTGAAATAGCCGTAGTGCTTGGCAATCTTGCCTTCGTTTTAAATGAACGAGGTCAGACCAGCGAGGCGGTCGAGTTATTGCAACGCAGCCTCGACATGAGACGTGAACTTCTGGGTTCCGAACATCCGGCGACGGCTGGTACCGCCACAAGTCTCGGCTTTTGGCTGGTTGAGAACGGGGAGTACGCACAGGCTGAGGAGCTCCTGCTCGAAAGTCTTGCCGTGCGGCGCAAGGTACTGGGTGATGAGCATCCGAAGACGGCAGGTACGTTAACCGTGATATCGAACCTGATGCTTGCAACCAATCGATTTGACGCGGCGCTCGAGTCGGCACGGGAAGCACAGGCAATCCTTCGACTGAGTCTGCCCGACGATCATTGGCGTGTCGCAGCTGCCAGGAATTCCGAAGGACTTGCGCTTGCCGGTATCGGCGAGTTCGAAAAGGCGGAGCCATTGCTGCTGGCCAGTCTGGAGGGGTTGGAGCAGGCGCCGATACCCGATCTGGCCGAGAAGGGTCGGCTGAAACTGGCCGAGTTCTATATTGCCTGGGGCCGACCTGAACAGGCCGCGGCATACCGCAAAGAATGAGCGATGCAGACCGAGCCGGATCCCATGTTGTCCAGCTCCGTAATTATGGAAGACAGTTAGAAAAATAAAGGATACGTTAATGTCTGATATCAGAAAAATGACAACAATAAATATACCGACCGGTGTGCTATTAGTCCTGGCGGTCGCTGCGAGCGCTCAGGCGCAGACGGTCAACCAGTTACTGGACAGTGTCTTCATGAATGGGTCCGGCAACGCTGCAGAAATGCCGTTTACTGACCCTCTGCAACGCGATCCTGATTTCATCGATCTCGGCATCTCGGGGTCGGATTTTCGGGCCTGTAAATTGACGGCGATCGACGGCCTGTTCTGCCTCGACGGCAAGATCGTGCGCAACTGGCCAAATCCATCGATTACCGTTGACGTCGGCGGCCAACCCGTCGTTCCCTCGTTTGATGTTGTCAATTGTGAAGACCCGGCGTTGGGTCTTGATGCAAGGAAAGCTGATACCTGCACAGGACTCACCGTGGACCTCGGGGGCAATATCTGGCTCGCAGGGAAGAACAAGGGTAAAACGCACAGCCTGATTCAACTCGTCGCGAGTATTCCACCCGAATTTCCTGCAATAGAGCCGTCGTGTCCCGACCCGATGGGTACCGCCAGGTCGCTCGGCTTGCTCGATACGAACGATGCGCTATGCGGTTTCGAAGTGGCAACCGGGCGTCCGTTGCTCGTTGACATTGATCCGGTTGACGGCGACCTGGCGAAAAATTTCAGTTTGCCGGGCCACGCAGCGCCGCTCAAGGCGATCCTCGGGCTCGAGGAGCGTAAGACCGCAGTCGCGTTTCTCGAATCCGGCGAGGTTGAAGAGATTGCCAGCGGCAAGCAGGACTGGGTCCTGATCAGATCGGAACAGTTGCTGAGTATCACCCTGCTGCAACTCGTTGACGAGGACGGAGTCGTTCCGCCGCAGAACATCGTGCTTGTCACGACGACACTCGGTCGGGTGCTGGCCTACGACGTACTGGGCGGGGGTCCTGCCGTGCCGGTTTTCGATATTCCCGGAATGCGAGAGTCAGGAACGTTGGCGGCAGGTCCCTGTAACAGCGACGATCCGGTTTACAGCATTCGGGCGAGCAGCAAGACAAACCTCGTCTATGTGACCGACAGTCAGTACTGTGAGGTCGTTGCGTTGCAGGCGACAGTTGACGGTGACGGGATCTTTACAGGTCTCATGAATGCGACAGAGGGTGAACCTGCGCAGAACCTGACGTTATCGACGCGAACACTGACTGCGCCGACGGGGATCACGGTCTCTCCGGGCGTGAGCATCGACCTGAATGATTGCGCGGATCCCGCCACACCGTGCCCGCTCGTCGTCAACGCAGCCGGCATCGCCATTGCCGAGCTGTCCGGTGTGCAGTTATTCAATGACGCAATATCCGGCCTGTCACTATTCCAGATCGAGGGCGTGCCCGACTGTCGCTATGTGCCGCGGGCGTGTCTGGGGCCGCTCGGCCTTACCGATCCCGGAGGTTCGACTGCGGACATCGTGCAGCTGCTGATCGACGAGAACGTAATTGTCCCGCTGCTTCCCGACAGCGGCGACGAACTGGATCCTGCCGCGCAGCGTCTGAACGTTACACCGCTACTGCCAGCCGAGATAACGGACCTGTTCCCTGAAGGACTGCCGCCGCTACTGCTTTCGAGGTACGTGCGTGGCCAGAAAATCAGCGGAGAAATCCCGGGAGACGATGACAGCGGTTATCGCTTTGGTGGTTTCTTCGGTATCACTCAGGATGGCGTGATATTCAGGGACACGTTTGAAGGTGTTTTCGACATTGGCGAGCTGGCGGGCGAATCGCTGGGTTGCGCAGACAATCTCGGCACTTTGCTTTGGGATGTCATCGGCACCGTTTCAGAGCGCTATGTTTCGGCGAGCGATGCGTATGCGGCTACCGATCCGCAATACGTTACGACGATTATCAATAACGGCTGCAGTAGCACCAAGACGATCGACGATCGGTGGTCGCTGAAGCCCTACAACCTCGAACCAACGCCGTGCACGTTTAATCCCGATGCTATGGGCAACTGGGACAGCGACGGTCTCTGTGTGCTTCCCGATTCGACTTTGATACCACCACAGCCCAGGGAAGAGATCGCCGATGACGCGGTCTACGGCAAGATGTTGTTGATCCTGTTCGACGAGCTCAGCCGCACGCTCGATCAGCTGGCGTGCGCGGACGTCTATGCCGAAAACGGGGGGGCCGCGCCGCTGACCGTGAATGATTGTGCAACGCTGCAGGCAAGTATTTTCAACACTGTCGACAAATTCAATAAGTGCTGGGACGCGACGCAGCAGCCCAAACAGAGTTCGGGCAATCAGACCTGCCAGGCATTCGACAGCCAGTTGATCGGCCTGCAAAACGAATTAAGCGGCATCATGCCGGTCGATCCGGATGTCGCGAATCGTGTTGGTGAACTCAAGGCACGGGCGGCGACCATTCGTCACGTGTTTGAGACGCGTTTCGGTCCGTCGCTACCGGCAGACGGATTCGTCGAACCCGAGCCCGGACTATGATGCGCGGGTAATAACGTCCAAAAGGCCCCTTCGGGGGCCTTTTCATTACGGTATTCTTGCAGCGATGGACGCGGATACGAAAGCGGATCGAACGATCGTTGGCGGGCATACCGGATACGCGGTGCCGCTTATCGTCGCAGTAACGGGGCACCGTAATCTGGTAACCGATGAAATTCCGCGAATTCGAGCGCGTGTCCGTGACTTTCTGCGTGGGCTATTAGCCGATTACCCGGAGCGCGGCGTTACCGTGATGTCTTCGCTGGCGGAAGGCGGCGATCAGCTGGTCGCCGAAGAGGCGCTGGCGCTGGAAATTCCGCTGGTCGTGCCGCTACCGATGCCGCGCCACATCTATATTGACGACTTCGGGACCGGGGCTGCGCGTGAGCGGTTCAACCTGTTGTTGTCCCGCGCGACAGAAGTCTTCGAGTTGCCGATCGCACAGGGCGACACGCCGCAGGTTATCACGGAACCCGATAGTAACCGCTCGCGACAGTACGCCCAGCTCGGCGTCTTTCTTTGCGCGCACTGCCACATTCTGCTCGCTCTGTGGGACGGCAAGTACACGGACAAACTTGGGGGCACGGGTCAGGTCGTTCGCTTTCACCATGACGATGTTATGCCGGGCTACATTCCGCAGTCGACGATGAGTCGCTTGATTCTTGCAGAAGACGAGAGTGATCTTGTCTACCATATCGTCTGTTCGCGCGACCGGCCGGACGGCCGGCCCGTCGGCGACTTACAGCCCTTGTCCTGTAGCTGGTTCACGTCAGACGAGTCTTCGCCGCGATCGGCCGAAATGCCGGCTCGACATCGAAGAGTCTTCGAACATACGACCGAATACAGCCGGGATGCTATCCAGCACGAGAACAGGATCATCAGCGAAGCGTGGTCGTTGATTGATGAATCCAGTGCCATGGTTCTGCCGGCCGGGGCACGAGATATCGATCATGCTTTTCGGGCAGCAGACTGGTTGGCCGTCTATTTTCAGAAACGGTTTTTGTCAGTGCTTCGAGCCACGCATGTCTTCGCGCTGCTAATGGGTCTGATGTACATACTGTATTCGGACCTGGTGCCGAAACGAATTTTTTTGCTGGCATTCGTCTTCTTCTTCATTATTGCTGCAGCGGTGCACAAGTTAGCATGCAAGCGATCGTGGCATCGCAAATACCTCGATTATCGAGCACTTGCGGAAGGTTTGAGAGTACAGTTTTACTGGGCGGCCGCAGGTGTCACGAGCGGTACGGTCGGCAAGTTTGCCCATGATAATTTTCTGCAGATGCAGGACGCCGACCTGGGCTGGATACGCAATGTCATGCGTGTCGCAGGAATGGAATGCAATGCATCACCCAACGAGGACAAAAACGGTTTGGACTTTTCTATTCGCGAGTGGATCGGCGACGCGGCAAACGGGCAGCTCGGCTACTACAAGAAGAAAGCCGCCGAGAAAATCGCCCGTAATCGGCGAACGGAGCGCTTCGCGACCATAGTACTCTGGGTCAGCGTCGTGGCCTTTGCTCTGTTCGTCTTTGCGAGTGATGAGATAACAGAGCGGGTTCGCGACCCGGTGGTCATTGTGATGGGCGTGCTGTTGTTTGCTTTCGGAATCCGACACTCTTATGCCTTCAGCGTTGCGGACTTCGAGTTGATCAAGCAGTACGAATTCATGTATCGGACGTTCAGCCGCGCCTATCGCCGTATCGAGCGCAGTACCGATGATGATGAGCGACGACGCGTGCTGCGGCTGCTGGGGGAAGCAGCGCTCGAGGAACATGCGGAGTGGATCCTCATGCACCGCGAAAGATCGATCGATGAAGGCGAAATCTGGCGAATGACGGGTTGAGCAACGACTGCGGGCTTAGCGATTGGCGGCTGAGCGCAGAGAGATTTCGCCCGATTCCCTGACACGTATCGTCGGTCGAAAAGAGCCAATGTCGAGCTTCGCTTCCAGATCATATCTGAAACTGTCTCTGTCACTGCTCATCAGGTCCGTGATAAGCCGAATTCCGGCAAACAGATTTGCGGCAGCCGTCAGCTTGAACTCACCCTCACCGTAGGCGTCGATCACGGGCAGCTCGCTACTGACACCTTTGATCAGCTCATGACCTTCGAGACTTACTGTATAAGACACACCCTGCAGTTCCAGTGGAACGCGATTCGGGTTGATCACACGCAAGCCGATTTCGAAGGCCGGCAACGCACCCTGTGACGGCAGGGTCCGGAACGAGCTGACGGTAACGGTGGGCGTTTCGTAACCCGGGCTGAGGCCGGCGCACCCAGCCGCGACAAGCGCTACCACGGTGAGCATCAAAGACGTCAACGGGCAGCGCAACGATGGCAGCAACCGGCCTGCTGCGGGAAGAGCATTATTTCTCATGACGATGGCTTCACAAATTGTTGCAACAAGCGAAACATCAGCTTAGTGGCGGCGCCGCCGTATGTCTATAATCATCAGCGTAACCGGAGGACAGCCAATGGATCGCAGAATATCGGACCTTTATGATGAGTACCTGCACACGCCCATGGGGCGCCGGTCGTTCGTGCAGCGATTGACAGTTCTTGCTGGCGGGGCCGCTGCTGCGTCGGCTGCGCTCGCATTGCTCGAAGGTGATACCGCCGAGGCCGCGCAGGTGGCGGAAGATGATCCCGCCATCGAGACAAGCATGATTACGTATCCGGGTGCGACCGGCCCGATTAAAGCCTACAAGGTGCGTCCGGCCGGCACGGGCAAGCTTCCCGCGGTAATCGTGATTCACGCCAACCGCGGCCTTTGGCCACACTTCAAGGACATCGCGCGCAAAGTCGCGCTGGGCGGTTATCTCGTCATCGCGCCCGACATGCTCTCGCCGGCCGGGGGCACTCCCGATGGCAGCTCACGCGGGCCGGAGGGAGACGCAGCGCTCGAGAAACTTGCCGGGATTCCCTCCGCCGACATCGAAAACAATCTCGTCGCGGCAGTGGATTTCCTGACGTCCTATCCGGAATCGACGGGCAAAGTCGGCGCGGTCGGATTTTGCTGGGGTGGAGGACATGTCCTGAGCCTGGCAATCAATTCCACAGCGCTCGATGCGGGAGTTGCTTACTACGGCTCGCAGCCCGAGGATGGCTACGAAAAGATCAGCGCGCCATTGCTGCTGCACTATGCGGCGGATGATCCCCGGCTAGTCAGGGGTATTCCGGGTTTTGTCGAACAGATGGAAGCGCATGAGAAGCCGTACGAGTTGTATATCTATTCGGGTACCCGGCATGCGTTCAATCAGGATAACCGTCCGGATCGCTACGATGTCGAAGCTGCCTATCTGGCCTGGAGTCGTACACTTGACTTCTTTGCGACGCACCTGAGCTAGTGTCGCCGACGCTCAAGCAGCGCTGAAGACGCATCGCGTGTCCGGCAGCAGATTATTTCAAACGAAATGACTTCTGCTGAAAGCGCGTTAACGCGCGCTTGAGGCGGCTAATCGCGCGCGGGCACATGATAAACTCCGCAACATTAGCGCCCGAATTGTCATGGTCAGTTTCCCTGTAGTGACACGGATCTCGCGGGCGTTTCCTGGAGGGTAGAAGACTTGCAGAGCGTCCGTCCTACGTTTTCGGATTCCCGGGTCTGCCGATCGGCGCTCACGATGCTTTCGTGTATTGCGCTGATCGCAACGTCGGCGCAGTCGGTTGCGGCCGATGATGCGACGGGTGAGATAAGCACACAGCGAGCGTTCCTCGACCAGTATTGCATTGCCTGTCACAACCGCTATACCAGGACCGCGAACCTGATGCTCGACGATGCGAACGTCGACGACGTGAGTCAGCAGCCGGAGCTCTGGGAAAAGGTCATCACCAAGCTGTCGCTGCGCGCGATGCCGCCTGTCGATTTTCCGGTGCGCCCCGGAGACAGTGACTACTCAGGAATGCTGTCGTATCTAAGAGGCGAGACGCGCCGCCTTGCCGTGGAGAATATCCGCGCAGGCAGCCCGGCCGTGCACCGGCTCAATCGCACCGAGTACACGAATGCGATTCGCGACCTGCTCGATCTCGAGATAGACGGGGCAAACTTTCTGCCGCCCGACAATATCGCCGAAGGTTTCGACAACATTGCCGAAGCGCTGTCGATGTCGCCGCTCCTGATGGAACAGTACATGTTCGCTGCCGGCCGCATCGCGCGGCTCGCGGTAGGCACCGGGGTTACCCGACCGGCCAGCGAATCGTTCTCGACATCCGAGGAGTTCCTGCAGAACGAACGCGCGAGCGAAGACCTGCCGTTTGGTTCGCGCGGCGGCATGGCGGTGCGCCACTACTTCCCGGCTGCCGGCGAGTACACGCTGCGCGTGCGCCTCATACGTAATCTCGAAGGCTATATTCGCGGCATGCACCGAAAACATCTGGTCGATGTGCGCATGGACCACGAGCGTCTCGAGTTGTTCGAGGTCGGTGGCGAGACGCATGGCCGCACGGGCCCGCTGTTTACGGACAGCAACAACGTCGACTTCGCGGGCGACGATGACCAGGTCGGCTACGAGTTCTCGGCCGACAAGGACATGGAAGTGCGTTTTCATGCAAAGGCAGGCACGCACCTGCTGGGCGCCACCTTCCTTGATGACGGCGTCGTCGAAACCGGCTTCGTTGCGCCGGACCTGGTGCGCGGCGACATCCCGAGCTACAAGGGTGGCGACCCGGGCATTCTCGGCCTGATCGTCACCGGCCCCTTCAACGCGGAGCAGGCAGCCGACACGCCAAGCCGCGAGCGCATCTTTACCTGCCGCCCCGAGGGTTCCGGGGACGAGATCTGCGCCGCGTCGATTCTGAAAAGGCTCGCGCGGCGTGCGTACCGGCGCCCGGTGACCGAAGAAGAAACGGCGAGCCTGTTGCGCCTGTATGAGAAGGGCGGCAAGAACGGTGGTTTCGAGGGCGGTATCGAACTTGCATTGCAGGGTATTCTTGCAGGGCCGGAGTTCCTGTTCAGAATTGAACAAGGACCACCCGCCGGGTTGCTGGCAAGTAATGCAACCGTCTATCCGCTCGCCGATATCGACCTGGCCTCACGACTGTCGTTCTTCCTCTGGAGCAGTATCCCTGACGAGGAGCTGCTCACGCTTGCGGAACGGGGCGAGCTGAAAAAGCCGGATGTACTCAGACAGCAAGTCGAGCGCATGATCGCGGACCCGCGTTTTGCAGAATTCATCGAGAACTTCGGCTCGCAGTGGCTGGCATTACGCAACCTCGATCTGGCACAGCCGCAGTCGGACACGTTCCCCGAGTTCGACGGTGAGCTGCGCGTCGCGATGCGCCAGGAGATGATGCTCTGGTTCGAGAGCATGGTGCGCGAGGACAACAGCGTGCTCGACATGCTGACCTCGGATTACACGTTCGTGAACGAACGCCTCGCTCGTTTCTACGGCATACCGGATGTCTACGGCAGCAGCTTCCGCCGCGTCAGGCTCGATAACTCGCTGCGCCACGGCATGCTCGGCAAAGCCAGTCTGTTGACCGTGACCTCGTTCAACAATCGCACCTCACCGGTCGTGCGCGGTAACTGGGTACTCGAGAACATGCTCGACATGGCGCCGCCACCGCCGCCTGCCGACGCCTTCCAGCCCGAGCTGGTGCAGGCCGATGACAGCGGCAGGGCTCTGACGATGAAAGAGTCGATGGAAAAACACCGCACAAACCCGGTCTGTGCCAACTGCCACCGCATGATGGAGCCGATTGGCCTCGCGCTGGAGACCTTTAACGGCATAGGTTATTACCGTACGCGCTACATCGAGGCCGACGCCGAGGTCGACGCCTCGGGCACGCTGTTCGATAATACGCCGTTCGGGGATACCCACGAGTTCCGGCGGCAGTTTATGAAGTATTCGGACAAATTCGTCGAAACCGTCACAAAAAAGCTCATGACCTACGCGTTGTCCCGGGCGCTGTACTACTATGACAGACCGGTGGTGCGGGACATCGTGCGTAACGCCGCAGACGAGAACTACACCTGGTCCTCGCTGATTTTGGGAATCGTAGAAAGCGTTCCCTTTCAATACAGAGATATTAGCCATGATCATATTTAAGAAAGCGATTCCCCGCCGCACATTCCTGCGCGGCGCCGGCGCGGCGCTGGCACTGCCGCTGATCGATGCGATGACGCCCGCGCTCGCGGGTTCGGGGCACGCCTCGGTGCCGCTGCGTATCGGCTACATCTACCTGCCCACGGGTCGGCGCATGGATCGCTGGCTGCCACAAACCCTCGGCAAAGACTACGCGATGCCGCCGACACTCGAGCCGCTCGCGCATCTGCGCGACCAGTTCAGCGTGCTGACCGGCCTCAACGTCGTCAACGGCAAGGGCACGCACGGTCGCCCATGCGCCGCCTTCATGACCGGTCAGGCGCCGGCGAAGAAGGACAATTCGGTAGGTATCTCGGTCGACCAGATCATTGCCAAGCAGATCGGTCACGAGACGCAGCTCGCGTCGATGGAGCTCGGCGTCGATCCGCCCGAGTGGGCGTTCAATCGCGTGGACGGGCTGGCCGGTTATTACACGAGCACGATCTCGTGGCGTACACCCTTGACACCGCTGCCGCGCCAGATCAATCCGCGCAAGGTTTTCGAACGGCTGTTCGGCGATACCGATTCGCTGGATCCGGAAGCAATGCGCCGTCGCATCGAGATGCAGACCAGCGTGCTCGACGAAGTGAGCGGCCGGGTCAATCGCCTGATGAGCACGGTTGGCCCGAGCGACCGGCACAAGCTCGACGAGTACCTCGACTCGGTGCGCGAAATCGAGCGTAGCATCGAGGTGGCAGAAGCCAAGACCTCGGCCGACGAGGATTTCGCCGGCATGGGAATGGAACGTCCCATCGGCATCCCTGCGCTGTACGCCGATCACGTCAAGCTGATGATGGACATGATGGTGCTCGCGTACCAGACCGACATGACACGTGTCATCACGTTTATGCTGGGTCACGAAGGCAGCAACCGTAACTACCTCGAGCTGGGCGCCAAGGACGGGCATCACTCGCTGAGCCACCACAAGGGCAAGCGCGAGTCGATCGCGCTGCTCGAGAAGATCGAGATGCTGCAGTCGAACCTGCTCGCGCATTTCTTCACGAAGATGGCGTCGCTCGACGAGGGCGATGGCAGCCTCCTCGACAACTCGGTCATTGTTACCGGTGGCGGGCACAGCGACTCGAACATGCACCTGTCGACCAATGTGCCGATGCTCGTGGTGGGTCGTGGTCAGAACAAGATCAGGACCGGCCGGCACATCGCGTTCGAGAATCTGCCCGTGTCAAACCTGCATCTCTCGGTCATGGACATGGCGGAAATTGACCCCGACGAGTATCTGACCGAAACGACAGACGCGACAGGCATCTTGCCAGGGCTGATGAAGGCCTAGGCAGGCGTTCGAGGGCGATCGTGCGGGAACGGTATCGGGTGCAACGGCGACGGCCATTCTCTGTGGCGCGGACACTCGGCGTTGTTGTGCTCCTGGGCCTTGCTTTACCGGCCGCCGCCGCCGACATCATCCTGGCTGCCAGGAACGCAGACCTCTCGCAGCTCAAAGCCGCACTGGACAGGAAGGGCGCCGACGTCAATGCGAAGCAGGGTGACGGGGCTACCGCGCTGGCCTGGGCCGTGTATCACGATGACGAAGACGCCGTCGATTTGCTGCTTCGTGCAGACGCGGATGTTAACGCCGCCAACGATTACGGCGTGGCGCCGTTGCACCTGGCGTGCACCAACCGCAATGGCCAAATCGTCGCCAGGCTGATCGCAGCCGGCGCGAATGCAAACAGCGCGAAGTGGAACGGCGAGACGCCGCTCATGACTTGTGCAAGCACCGGCGCGACGGCGGCCGTCGAGACCTTACTTGCTGACGGCGCGAACCCGAACGTGAAGGAAACCCGGGAAAACCAGACACCGCTGATGTGGGCGGCGGCAAAAGGTCATTCGAAAATCGTCAAAGCGCTCGTCGAACACGGCGCCAATCTCGAGGCGCAGTCAATACTCATCCCCGAGCAGAAACGCTTCGTGATCGAAGTGCCGAGTTCGTTTGGAACCAACTTCCCGGAACCGGTGCGCTTCCGCGAAGCATCGGGTGGTTTCACACCGCTCTTGTTTGCGGCGCAGTCGGGTGACGTCGACACGACGAAGATTCTGCTTGATGCTGGTGCCGAAATAAATTTCGCGACGAAGGAAGAGGGCAGCGCGCTCGTCATTGCAGTGGCTGCGGGTCACGAGGACCTCGCACACTATTTGATAGAACGTGGTGCGGACCCGAATATTGCGGACGGCTGGGGCGTGACGGCGCTGCATTATGCTACTCATGAAGGCCTGCTGATTTTGAATGGCTACGCAAGAACCAACACCGACCGCCTCGGTTGGGAACGCAAAAACATGCCGGCGCTGATCAAACCGCTGCTCGATGCCGGCGCAGAGGTCGAGGCGCGCGTGAAAGCATCGTTCTCCTATCTCGATAACGAGTTCCTGCGCGGCAATGAAGACCCACCGCAGATCGACCCGACCGGCGCCACGCCGCTCTTGCTTGCGGCGGCGTCCGGAGACACGGAGTCAATGCGCATCCTGGCCGAGCAAGGCAAGGCCGACATCAAGGCCAGGACCGACAGTGGCGCTACGCTGTTCATGCTGGCAGCCGGAGGCGGATCCGAAATGCACGTGCGCGACGAGTTGGCCGCCATCGAAGCTGCCAGATACGCGATGGAACTCGGCGATACCAACGTTAACGCGAGCCTGACCAACGACGATGCGATCAACGGGCCCGGCGCCGGCAAGATCGATGGTCGTACCGCGCTGCACTTCGCAGCGGGGCTCGGCTGGGAACGTATGGTGCGATTCCTCGCCGGGGTGGGCGCAGAGCTCGATCCGGCCGATCGTTACGGACAGACACCGCTGATGATCGCGATGGGTGATCCCGAAGCGCGTTATTACCGCAACATTCCGATCGGCCGCTACGACGACCGCTATCGCCGCCCGCCGAACGAGGGTTTCGACAATGTCGTCGCCGCATTGCTCGACGCAGGCGCCAAACCTTTCACCGGTACGTTCGTCGACAAAGGCTCGGTCAACTAATAGCGTATAGCGACTGACTTTTCAGATTTCGAAAGGCGATTGCTTATCGAAAGCCGGGTCCTTCACACCCTGCAAGTAGTGATTTGGCGTCTGCAATTCGGATTCATCCACGGCATCACCAGCACCCCTGGATTCTGATGCACCAGATACTCTTTCAAGTTCCTGACTGATGGCGTCGAAAAACTCATCATAATTTCCCTTAAATTGGTCATCATTCCAGACATCCAACACCGCCTGCGTGAAAAAACCATGAAAAGAATCACCATCGGCTTCCTGCTTGTCTTTGCATGCCGCTAACAAGCGGATACTCGCCTTGACATCCTCGTCCTGAAATTGTGGAGTTTCATCCTGAATGCGGTCGTAGTCTTTTTTCCGGGCAACATAGATTGGGCGGACGGACTCGGGCGGCATACAACGAGCGGTTGGGGATCTCCTGGCAGGTCTGGGTGGACCGCCTCTGCTCACGGTGCCACTGTGGCAGGAATCGGACATGATAAGAATCCTCACACCGGGATCGAATTCGGCATACAGAGCGAATAGCTCATCATCGAGAAACTGGCGATCGTACAAACACCAGGTCTCGTCCAGACGATCTGTCTTCTCGTCTCTCGAGCGGTCCGGAACCTGCCCGCCGTGCCCCGCATAGGTCAGGAAGAAGATGTCTCCGGACTTGAGTGTTTTTGCCGCGCGGCGTATCTCGTCGTGAACGTTCCTGGCAGTTGCGTCCTGGGTCCGCAGCAGCTTTGCGTCGAAATGCTTGCGTTTCGCGAGTTCGTACAGAGCTTCGGCGTCGTACTCGCATGATTCCAAATAGCCGTCCCAACCGTCCGGGAAGTCGGGGTGTGACGGCTCAAGCGGGTAGCATTTCTTATCCAGATAGTTGACACCAATGTGCAATGACATGCCGGTTCTTTCACTCATAAGGAGCCTCCTGCGATCAAATAGGTTCAACTACCCGCGTCTCACGACGTTGGTGATGACGAGGCAAACTGAATTGGTTGCGCTGGTTCCGGCCTGCGGTTAACCAGTCTGCGAAAGACTAGTGTTTGGTTCCCGGACCACTTCTTTTTTTCTTTCCCGGACCACTTCTTTTTTTCTTCCCAGGTCCGCTTCTCTTGGTCCCCGGTCCGCTTCTCTTGGTCCCCGGTCCGCTTCTCTTGGTCCCCGGTCCGCTTCTCTTGGTCCCCGGTCCGCTGCGCTTCGTCCCAGATCCGCTTTCTTTTGTTGCCATCGCTGTGACCTCCAGTAAATTCGCCTGACCTCTCAGGCAATTATTGTCATCGTATTGGTTTTGGAGCCACAAGATACTAGCATCGTGACCAACCAATACCTAATGTCACCATCGTTATTTCCTGGCCATCAGGGCGTCGAATGCGCTGTCGGCCTGCAGGGGCGAGAGATCAGGATCGCTCTTGATCAGCTGCTTTGAGAATCCACGATCGATGGATTCTTCGAGATACTCCCACGCTTTCGCACGATCGCCCAGCAGGAGACTGGTAATCGACGCAAAGTAGTACGCTGTCGGATCGGCTGTCAGTTCGAACAGCTTGTCAATCTGAAGCCTTGCGTCGTCAGGCCTGCCGGTATGTACGTAGTACATCCCGAGGCGAACAACGCTGTCCCAGAACGAAGGATTGATGTCCAATTCCTGCTCGGCCAGCTTGATGGCTGTTCGATAGGCCGACAGCGCTTCGTCTTCTCTGCCCGGCATGAATCGATAGGCGTCGGCAAGTCGCCCCCATGCCCGGTGCTCATCAGGGGCAAGTTCGATAGCTTTTAGCTGGTCCTCTGCCGCTTGTGAGTATTTTCCTTGATAGTAGTAGACGAGCCCTCGATTGGTATATGACCATCGGGACGGTACAGGTGAGGCGTTGAACGCTTGTTCTGCTAGTTCCAATTCGCCGATTGCCAGGTAGGTGTTACCCAGATTGTCCTGCCCAATGCCGTGGTCGGGCGCAAGTTGAGCTACTTTTTTGTAGCGTTCAATAGCTTCGGGATAACGCGACTGATCGTAGTAAAAATGACCGAAAGCCCGGTGGACACCCCAATAACCGCTTTCTACTTCCTCCGCGCGCCTGAATGTGGCTTCCGCCTCCTCAAGACGATTCTGCGCAGCGTATACCGTAGCTAAAGTTATGTATGTATTAACCGCGTTCGGCTGTTGTTCGACAGCGGCTTCCAGTTCCATTACGGCCCTGTCGTGCTGGCCATTTATGCTGTAAAGATTGCCAAGTGCGACGCGAACTTCCCACAGACTGGCGTTCAACGTCAGCGCCCGATGGCATGAAATCTCGGCACGTTGAAAGTATTCCGATCGCCGGGAGAATTCATAGCTGCGAAGATTAGTGTCACACAATCCCGCATGCGCCTCTGCAAACCTCGGATCCAGGTCAATGGCTCTGTCAAACAACTCTGCGGCACTCAGGAGCGTCGACTCCATAGACGGCTGACGCAAATAATCCCGCCCACGAAGATAGTAATCGTAGGCTTCGCTGCTGGATGTAGGTCGTGCGACGATGAGAACTTCGGATTCGGGCGACAAAACCGGCACTATAGCGGACGCAACTGACTGCGCGATTTCACTCTGGATTTCAAGAATATTGTCAAGCGTACGATCATAGGTTTCGGTCCATAACATCTGCCCTGTGTCTGACCGGTCTAACGCCGCAGTAACTCGTATTCGATCTCCCACCCGCCGCACACTTCCCGATAGAATATTGTCGACTTTCAATGTGGCAGCAATCGTAGCAACATCGATGTCCTTGTTCTTGTAATAGGCCGTCGATGATCGCGACGCTACCTTGAGCTCCCCGATTCGCCCAAGAACGCTGAGTAACTCTTCTGCAAGGCCGTCGCCGATATAATCATCGGCAGGATCCGCGCCGAGATTGTCGAAGAGCAATACAGCGACTGAATTCTGAGACGTAGTGACCGGTGCCGAAGCGACGTCGACCGTTTTCTGGCCAAGGTTGTCGATTGGGTTCGCTATCAAAGTTTGCGGATCTGCCCGGGTAGTGGCGGATTTCCATTTATCGATCTGGCTGGTCACCATGAGTCCGATCGCAACAACGAGTAGCACAGCGAGTATCCAGTCCCAGGCATGCGTATGTACGTGGTGTTCCCCGACCTCAGACTGCCATTTGATGCCATCGGGTGTCAGGTCAAAGGCCCATGCCATGACTAACGCAACGGGGAATCCGAGAGCAAGCAGAATGACGACCAGCCTGGATGCCCAGTCTGGAATATCAAAGACGGGAAAAACGACCGTTACAACTTGCAGAATCAACCAGCTGACGACAACGTAGATTGTCGAAACTTTGAAGACATTGCGTCTTTTTAACTCAGCGAGAATCTTCGCCATACGCGTTCTCAAATTTATTAGTTGATCCTGGCCAATGGTTAGTGCTTTCGCGAACTACGGTGAATCGTCATCAAATGTGTCATAAGATCGGTGTCCGCTGAATTCTTGTGACTTCCCAATTATAAGTTATTGAAATTTATAAGACGAGTGACAATCTGGCCTGGTCAGCTATTGTGATATGCAGCGCTATATCCTCGCATTTCGGTGTAGACTAGGGCCAGTCTTAGCTAGAAGAATAATAAGACACGGGCCCGCGACCGATCCGTGATCAAAAAAACAAGGCGGCCAAGCGAAAGCAAGAAGGCCTATATGCCAGAAGAACATCGCTTGTCGTACTAATGATTGGTATCAATCTGAGTCAGAGGATATGAGCTTGCCAAAACGAATACTATTCGTTTCTTCAAATCCGCATTGGACAGCAAGGCTCGATCTCGGCGACGAGATGCGCGAAATCATGCACAGCCTTCGCGGTCAGGATATCGAGTTAATGCTGTTGCCAGCTGCCCAGCGGGAAGACCTCGAGGTGGCGATTAAGACCAGTCATATCGACGTCCTCCATTTTAGCGGTCACGCGACGCCGAAAGAGGGCCTTATCTTGCGTGACGAGGACGGCATGGAGGATGCGGTTTCACCAGCTGAACTGCGCGAGCTCATCGAGGGTAAGAACATCAAGCTCGCCTTCCTGAATGCCTGTACGACCAAGGCAACGGCAGACGCGATCGAAGGTAATGTCGACGCTGTCATCGGTACGACGGAAGCATTGGATGACGAAGCTGCAAAAAAAATGACAAAAGTTTTTTACTCGGAGTTGGGAACTGGTCATTCGATTGACCAGGCGTTCGAAGAAGCCACGGAAACCGTCGAAAAAGAAGGATTTCAAAACATTTACATCCGTAAAGGCAAGGCTCTCGGCCAACCACTGCTATCCGAGGCGAAATCTGAGGGATCTGCCGTTACCGTAAAAGGACAGCCACATTACGACAAATACTTCTTTATCAGCTATCTCGATGAGCAGATTCGAGATTTGAAGGGGCGCGTGGCTCTGAATCAATTCATATTCTGGTTCCTGTTTGTTGTCGGAGTCGCATTTATTTTGGGTTTCTGGAATCAAAGGGCTGACATAGTGAGGTGGGATTTCCTGATCAGTTTCTTTGGGCAGAATAGGATCGACCAATACATGGGTACGATCGACCAGTACAAACAACAACCATATCTCGACTCACTGATTGCCATCGGCGCTGGAGTACCCGCGCTTCTGGCGTTCTTTCAGAACCGCCTGTCGATTCATGCAAATCAGGAAATCCGCTCATTGAAGCAATTGAAAGAGGTGGCCAAAGCTTCTGAGGAGCTGACGCCTGAAATGCAGGATCGGCTGCAAAAGGTCCTCGATCAATGCATTCGCGGTGCAGACAAGGACTATGAGCCATTCGTCAATTGGTACGAGTTATTCAGTAATCCTCGGTATCTCATAGAGTTTGAACGTAGTCCTACTCTGGCGTTCTTTAAAAGGTTGCGCGCGTTTGTCAAAAAGTTATTAGTCAACGAACGTAATACAGGTGTGATATGAATTGGGTGGTCGATAGAAGAAAAGATAATTATGACGAGTTGCTGCTGCTCGCACGCGATAGCCGGGCGACCAGAGCACGGACGAATCGCTGGACGACGGGATTGGTCATCGGCGCAATTGCGGCGAGCGGTGTATACGTTGCCACGGTGAACCAGCAGGTTGATAACATAAGAGAAACGGCGGTAGAAGCGGAGCAGCAACGGGATCAACTCAGGACTGAGCGAAACTTATTGAAGGCAAATCTCGACGCCCTTGAGCAGAAGCAGAAAATATACTCTGAAATGGTCCCGGCGTTGGTTCTCGGTGAGAAATTCAAGGATCTCGACCTTTCGTTCCCGGTGGTAACTTCCGGTGATCGAGCAGGCGCCACGTCCACGACGGTGACCCAGTTCGCACTTTCTAACGTTGTGTGGGTTGTTGATGGATCTCGACGAGTGCCAATGACTGATGGTGATATTCTTTGGATACCAGAGGGCGGCTTCTGGATAAGGTTGGAAAGCACCACCGTCGGCGGTGTCGATCGGCACAGACTCACGCGCCATGATGGAGACCCCGCAGGCGCTGCATCCGTAGGCGCGCCAATGACGTTGCCGCACAGAGAGATTGTGCGACGCGGTTCAGATAATTGCGTTGAAATCAATCTGCACGACGAATCAGTACGACCCGGCTTTATCGATTCCGACTACGTTGACGTCGAGATTCTGTACACGAATAATTCGGCTTGTGCTCCCTGAAGGCTGCTGTAATTAGCACCCGATCTGCTGAGGTTTGTCAGTACTTGCCGATCAGATCGACAAACCAGCCGCGATTGTCGTAGCTCTCGACCCTCAATTCGTCGTTGAAGTCGGTAAAGTTGAATCCGATGCCGACCTTGAAGTGCCCGCCAACCTGGCGGTAGAGCCCCAATAAAGCACCGTGCCTTTCGTTATTGCCGTCAAAATCTGAAAGTAAGCGATACTCGGCAAGGCCGTCCCACTTCCTGGTCACCTGATAACGGGCTCTTATGCTAGCGAGCCGGAGACCAAACTCTTGCCACGGACCCGTATCGCGCAGACTGCGTTGCTCGCCCTTTCGGATAGCCGCTTTGGCGGCGAATTCCCAACGATTCGCCGGATCATAAATTCCTTCAATTGACACGACGTGCGATCTTTCATCGGGGCGCATTGTCGCCTGGCCTTCGGTTGGCAAATCGTAAAGGAAGCTGTATCGCCCGATCAGGTTGAGCTTGTCATTAGCGGCTGGTCGATGCGCATAGCCGACGTCCAGCTCGACGAATCGTGCATCGTGACCACCGTTCAGTTCGTCATCTGTCCATGAGATGTTGAGCTGGCCCAACCAGCGCCGGTCTTCATCGAGAACCCGGGTGAAACTGCTGCTGGACACATATTGCCTGTTATGTACGCCTGCGCCGTCGTCCTCGCGATATTCGATGCGCGACGACAATTTGAGGTCACCTTGATTGCGGTAGGCGCCAAAAGACAGTGCGCGACGGTCAAACGCGATCCCCTGACCTTCATTCTCGCTAAACTGCATGGATGCGCTGAATCGCCAGTCGTCGTCCCCTTCGAATTCGAGACCAAAGACGTGGCCGACGCTTGCGTATCGGTCGTTCTTGCCAAACTGAGATTCTGCAAACAAGTCGATAGTACTGCCGAAGGCCCGGCGTTGGCCGAGTGTCAGCAGGTTCCGCGCCCCGTCAGTACGGTCAGGGTCGACAGCGTAACTGCCGTACAGCTCATGCCCTTCACCAATCGCATACCGAGTTGCGAACTGACTTATAGCGCCCGAGCCCACGCCACCGGAGACGTTGAAATTCAAACCGTCTTCGATCGCATAGTCGACGCCTGCGGTTAACGCACTGCCGCGATCGCCGTCACTTACTTCAAAACTGATCGCCAGTTCTTCATCCAGTTTGGTATTGACGCCGACTGTGATGAGATCGTTTTCGGCGTATATGCCCTTGTCATCCGCAACGGTCTGCCCGGCCGCATAAATACTCGTATCGTCACTAATGTCGTAACCCAGGCGAGCGCCAATCAACAGTGCTTCACCGTCGCTCGAGGCGCCGTTCAGGCCAGAGATCAGCGCAGCCAGTGCGGACGCATGAACATCGATGTCTTCGTGCCGAACTTCCATGCCCGCATCGAGATCGCCAAGATGACCTTCAACCTGGACCCGCGTGACACGCTCGCGGGCTAACTGTTCGCGTTCAAGGTCGGTATGGGTTGCAGTTATCTCGACGTCATTGCCCATCTTTGCGCGCATTTCAACGCCGCTGTCATTGACGCCAACACCCTGGCCGAGGCGCCCGGTTGAAAATTCCGCTTCCCTGGTCTTCCACCATGCATGAAGATCGCCCTGCAGGGCATCGCTGAATTCGGCGAGATCCGCATGCACCTCAATCGCAGTCGCATCACCATTCAGACTGTCACCAGAACCGCCGGCTGTCTGGGATTGAAAAGTCAAGCCACCGTCTGATGATATAAAGTTAGTGTTGTTTTGTCTGGCTCGACTCTGTGCGAATTCCGCACGCAGATAAGTGTTCTTGCTGCGCTGCAGGGTCAGGTCAGCGCCTTGTAGCGAATAGTCCGTGCCATTGCGTTCGTCGGTAACGCTTGTCGCCCCGATCGCAACATGATCGCCCAGCCAGGCCTGGCCTCGGCCCCCGAAAGTCAAGTCGTCGCCAACGAAAGCTGTAGGCACATACTCGTAATCTGCGAGCAGGAAAACCTCATCGCCTTCAAGGGGAGTTGAACGAATGATGGATCGCTGACGATCAGCGACAACTTGCGACAACGGTCGGCGCAAAATAATACGCCCCTGGATTGCATCGATTTCGTAATCCCTTCCCTCAATGAGCACTGCCCGCTCGACAACCTGCTCTGTGTCACGTCGGCGGACCTCGATCCAGACCTTTTCCGATCCCTGCACTATGTCCGTATCGCGCAGATAATAGAGCGAGCCTCCGGTGGCGCGGAAAGTGACGTGTGCGGCGACGCTCTGTGCCTCTGAACCGAACACCGACACTTTCGTTTTCGTGTTGCCGAACCCTGTGGTCTCGAGGTTCTTGTGTTCAAACTTTGCGCCGTACAACGACCGGTTGTATTGCATGAACTCCGTATCCGTCAGACCCGTGTTGTAGTTGCCCCACAATGCAGTGTTCTGGTCCCAATCAATGCGGGCATAGAAAGCGCCCTGAGTATCGACGTCGGTCGTCGTCGTCGAATCATCACCGTAAATCGGGTAGTAACGATTCGGATCGAGCTGGCGGAATATTCTGCGCGGGTCTTTGCGCTTCAGGTTATCGTTCAAGTTCCTTAGCTCGTCTTCGGTACTGTCGAGTTGTGCGGTGATCAGGTATTTGTCATCTATTTTTCCTTTCGCATAGAAGGCAACGCGTCCGTCGGTGTATACGGAACCATCATAGTGATTATCTGCCGATAACGGCAGCGCGTTCCCCGACACATTGTTTTTGCCGATCGTCAGATTTGCCAGTGCAACGGTAAACCAATCGTTTTCTTCGGGCCGCATAGGTGGTTCCGCCGGCGGCGGATCTCTTGCAAGTTCGCGCGCAATCCCCTCGTTCGAAATGCGCAGCGCCGACACCTTGGTGCTGTCGGTATAATCACGAAACGGTGTGACAACAAGTTGCTGCCGGTTCTTGTCTGGTTCCGGGTGTTCAACCGACACAACGTCCCCGGCGGTTGTAATCGCGAGTATGGAGCCTTCTGCTGATTTGATTTCAATCGGGTACAGGCCACTCAATCTTGCTTCCGGGCAAACCCCTGCTGTCATCCACTGTCCATCAGGGTCTGCAACAACCGTTGCAGCATTAATTCTGTCGCGATTATCTTTTTGCCTGCCGGGCAGGGAATCGATTTCCACCGTGCCGCAACCGAACAGTCCGCCGGACACCGTTATCTTTGTGGCGTCTGCTGAAATCGTATCTCCTGGTTGTCCGACATCGGCATCTCCCTGGAGAGCGTTGAACCTAGGGGCGCTCAACGGTAGATGCTCCTCGAGTACGTACGATCCGTCTTTCGCGATTGGCACGTAAGAACCGTTTACCTGTACATAGGCTTGATCGGGATCAGGATCAGCTTTGCCGGTGATCCGCACGCGCCCTCCGCGAATAGGAATGCGTTGAATCGTGAGGCTGGATTGACCCCACAGTTCACTCTTGCGGTGTATCTCACTATCTCGACCCGCATCATGCAGATTCAATATCCGGGCGCTGGTAACATCGACGATGCACTGGCCTTCATCCAGGGGCGGCGGGCAGTCTGAAGCTTTCAGCAGGTATTCGAGTTCGGCGTACTGCGACAGTTCGAGGTTCTTTCCCTCGAACTCGCGCTGCTGGTCAAAGCGGTAATCGGAAAACTCGTCCTTATGCAACAGTATTTTGTCGAAACCATCTTTGTATCTGCCATAGATTTCGAGCTTGTAGCCTTTTATGAAAGCTGCGTAATTTGTGTAAACGCCGAACTGAATTGGTTCAATTAAATCGCCGTTGCTATCCACCACAGCACGGTTTAGCGCGAGCACATCCAGGCGCGGATCGACAAAAAGATTGTCTACCGTACCCGACGTTATTTGCTGCGGTGTATCGGCTGACCGGGTAGGGCTCACTTCCTCGGAAAATGGTTCAATTCCGTCGTTGACGATCCTGAGCGCAGAGATGACCGTATTATCCGTATCATCGCGGAAAGGTGTTACAAAAATATGCTCATCGTTCTTGGGGTATCCTATGCGGATGACGTCACCGGAGTTTGTAATTCGGAGCGTAGTGCCTTGCTTTGTTTGCAGCTCTATCGGGTAGTCTCCTGCTCGAATTGTGAGCCGGTCGATTTTGCTGACGTAGCATGAGCGTCGGTCACGATCTAGAATGTTGTCTTCACGTGCGAATACTGTAACTTCCGAACGCGGGCGCGCATCCCGACCGGGAAGCGTATCTGCCACTAAAGTGCCGCAACCGAACAGGCCGCCCGACACAGTAATCTCTCTCGCGACGGCTGAATCTGTTGGTAACGGGCCCGTATGCAGGGTGCACTCGGTCTTCGACGAATCAACGACGCTTGGTGAACGCGGTCCTTCGGGCCAGGCCGGATCATATGGCGGCGCGCCCACGCACATCTCCAGGTTGAGAAGTCTCTCGTGCTTTATGCGGTCTTCTTCGATGAGGCAGCTTTCGAAACAAGCCCCGAGCTTTCCGGTCGGCAGCTTGACCGCAAAATTGATTTTGGACATCGTTGCCTGAGTCAGCCGCATCACGCGAGGATTCTCGCTTAACATGGTTGTTCGCTCGGGTAGCGAGGCCATGTCGAGCTTGATAATAAAGTTGGCACCACGTACGAAGCGTTTTACATCAACATCTGGCAGGTGATAACGACCGTTGGCGTCTGTTTCAATGATCAATCCGCCAACAGTGGCCAGACGGGCACCGCGTATTCCATGCTCGTCTTTGTCTTGTAGCCCGTTTTCATTTCGATCATCGAACACTTTTCCAATAAGCGTGGTCTTTTCGAAAATTGGATCACCTGCAACGATGACCGGCACGGATGCCCGGACAGGGTCACGGTCAGTCGGTGTGACAATGACGTTGTTTATGTATTCGCCATCAACGACACCGACGCTGACACGCATGAGGTAGCGCACCAGGATTCTTTCGTTCGGGCCGAGATCAAAAGCGGCGAACATGATCAAATTTGTTCCACTTGTACCGATGGCCGAAGCGACGTCATCAGCAGTATTGAGAGTTCGGTCCGCACCGGCCCGGATTAGCAACGCACTGTCGTCGATGAACCGGAATCCGGCAGGCGGGATATCGGCAATTTCAACGCCGATAACAGGATTGGCGGTAAGGTTGTCTACCGACACTTCGTAACCAATTGTGTCCCCGCGAACAACCTGATTCCGGTCGGCAGTCTTGGTGACAAATATGTCTGCTGTACCGGATGGTGGCGGCTGTGGACGATCGAATGATGCATCTTGACTGTCACTGACTGGGTCACCGGAAGTCTCACCGGTGGCGTTGGCAATGACCGTGTTCACAAACGGTCCAGGCTCATTGGCCGGATCAAAGCGCACGGTAAACGTGACGGTTGCCGATATTGCCACCGGCAAGTTATCGGTGCCGGTGAGCAGGTTAATGTCCGTGAGACCATCGTAGCTCGCATTAATGGACAAGTCCGGTGAGGTCAGGCTCTCAACAGCAATGAGCTGGCCACTGCCAAAGATGTCCAGATCATCTTCGAGTTGCAGCGAACTCAGCGCCTCGTTGCCAGTGTTGGCGACGGTAATGGTGATCGGCACAGAAAAGGTGTCGTCGCCGTTGTCGCTGACCGCGCCGGCAGATTTCTGTACCGCGATGGCCGGCTCTGGTGGAGCTGGGGGGCGAGCGGGAAAAGAGGCATCGTTACTGTCGCTGACAACTTCTCCGGATGTTTGCCCCGTTGCGCGCGCCACGACCGCATTCACAAACGGTCCAGGCTCATCGGCCGGATCAAAGCGCACGGTAAACGTGACGGTCGCCGATGCCGCCACCGGCAAGTTATCGGTGCCGGTGAGCAGGTTAATGACCGTGAGACCATCGTAGCTCGCATTAATGGACAAGTCCGGTGAGGTCAGGCTCTCAACAGAAATCAGCTGACCAGTTCCAAAGATGTCGAGGCTGTCCTGCAGTTGCAATGCGGTCAGTACGTCGTTGCCGGTGTTGGTGACGGTAATGGTGATCGGCACAGAGAACGTATCGTTGCCGTTGTCGCTGACCTCACCGGCAGATTTCTGTACCTCAACGGCCGGCTCCGGTGGCGCTGGCGGACGAGCGGGGAACGAGGCATCGTTACTGCCGCTGACAACTTCTCTGGATGTTTGCCCCGTTGCGCGCGCCACGACCGCATTCACAAACGGTCCTGTTTCATCGCCTGGGTCAAAGCGCACGGTAAACGTGACCGTTGCCGATGTTGCCACCGGCAAGTTATCGGTGCCGGTCAGCAGGTTGAGATCGGTAAGGCCGTCGTAGTTGGGGTTGATGCTTAGCGTTGTGCTGGTGAGATCCTCAACCGCAATCAGCTGGCCGGCCCCAAAAATATCCAGATCATCTTCGATTTGCAGCGAGGTAAGCACCTCGTTGCCGGTGTTGGTCACGGTAATCGTGATCGGCACAGAAAACGTGTCATCGCCGTTGTCGACTAACTCGCCGGCAGACTTCTGCACCGCAATGGCCGGCTCCGGTGGCGCTGGCGGGCGAGCGGGGAAAGAGGCATCGTTACTGCCGCTGACGACTTCGCCGGATGCTTGCCCCGTTGCGCGCGCCACGACCGCATTCACAAACGGTCCGGACTCATCGGCCGGATCAAAGCGCACTGTAAACGTGACGGTTGCCGATGCGGCCACCGGCAAGTTATCGGCGCCGGCGAGCAGGTCAATGTCCGTAAGGCCGTCGTAGTTGGGATTGATGCTTAGCGTTGTGCTGGTAAGATCCTCGACGGCAATCAGCTGACCAGTTCCAAAGATGTCGAGGCTGTCCTGCAGTTGCAATGCGGTCAGTACGTCGTCGCCGGTGTTGGTGACGGTAATCGTGATCGGCACAGAGAACGTATCATCGCCGTTATCCAGTACTTCACCGGCAGACTTCTGTACCGCGATGGCCGGCTCTCGTGGAGCTGGAGGACGAGCTGGGAACGAGGCATCGTTACTGTCGCTGACAACTTCTCCGGATTCTTGCCCCGTTGCGCGCGCTACTACCGCATTCACAAACGGTCCGGACTCATCGGCGGGATCAAAGCGCACGGTAAACGAGACCGTTGCCGATGTTGCCACCGGTAAGTTATCGGTGCCGGTCAGCAGGTCAATGTCCGTAAGACCGTCGTAATTGGGGTTGACCGTGAGTGTTGCGCTCGTGAGGTCGTCGACGGCAATCAGCTGACCAGTTCCAAAGATGTCGAGGCTGTCCTGCAGTTGCAATGCGGTCAGTACGTCGTCGCCGGTGTTGGTGACGGTAATCGTGATGGGCACAGAAAACGTGTCATCGCCGTTGTCGACTACCTCACCGGCAGACTTCTGCACCGCGATGGCCGGCTCTGGTGGCGCCGGAGGACGAGCTGGGAACGAGGCATCGTTACTGCCGCTGACAACTTCTCCGGATGTTTGCCCCGTTGCGCGCGCCACTACCGCATTCACAAACGGTCCAGGCTCATCGGCGGGATCAAAGCGCACTGTGAACGTGACCGTTGCCGATGCTGCCACCGGTAAGTTATCGCTGCCGGTCAGCACGTCAATGTCCGTAAGACCGTCGTAGTTGGGGTTGATGCTTAGCGTTGTGCTGGTGAGATCCTCGACGGCAATCAGCTGACCGGCCCCAAAGATGTCGAGGCTGTCCTGCAGTTGCAATGCGGTCAGTACGTCATTGCCGGTGTTGGTGACGGTAATCGTGATCGGCACAGAGAACGTATCGTTGCCGTTGTCGACTACCGCACCGGCAGATTTCTGCACCGCGATGGCCGGTTCTGGTGGCGCTGGAGGACGAGCTGGAAACGAGGCATCGTTACTGTCGCTGACAACTTCTCCGGATGTTTGCCCTGTTGCGCGCGCCACTGCCGCATTCACAAACGGTCCAGGCTCATCGGCGGGATCAAAGCGCACGGTAAACGTAACTGTTGCCGATGCTGCCACCGGCAAGTTATCGGTGCCGGCCAAGAGAGCGTTGTCTATCAGGCCATCGTAGTTGGGGTTGATGCTTAGCGTTGTACTGGTGAGATCCTCGACCGCAATCAGCTGGCCGGCCCCAAAGATGTCGAGGCTGTCCTGCAGTTGCAATGCGGTCAGTACGTCGTCGCCGGTGTTGGTGACGGTAATCGTGATGGGCACAGAGAATGTATCGTTGCCGTTGTCGACTACCTCACCGGCAGACTTCTGCACCGCGATGGCCGGTTCTGGTGGCGCCGGAGGACGAGCGGGAAAAGAGGCATCGTTACTGCCGCTGACGACTTCTCCGGATGTTTGCCCTGTTGCGCGCGCCATTACCGTATTCACAAACGGTCCTGTTTCATCGCCCGGGTCAAAGCGCACGGTAAACGTAACTGTTGCCGATGCTGCCACCGGCAAGTTATCGGTGCCGGTGAGCAGGTTGAGGTCGGTAAGACCGTCGTAATTCGGGTTGACCGTGAGTGTTGCGCTCGTGAGGTCGTCGACGGCAATCAGCCGGCCGGCCCCAAAAATGTCCAGATCATCTTCGAGTTGTAGCGAACTCAGCGCCTCGTTGCCGGTGTTGGTGACGGTAATCGTGATGGGCACAGAAAACGTGTCATCGCCGTTGTTGACTACCTCACCGGCAGACTTCTTTACGTCGATCGCTGGTTGCGGCGGCCGCTTGATGCCGTAGAGGGTTACGTGGGAAATGGCGCCGCGGACGCCCGTCCAGAAATTGACGAGCTTCACCGTCGACTTGCCGTCCCACCCCGAGAAATCAAAGAGATACCAGGCGGGATCCGCATTGCCATCCTTCACCAGAAGGTGAGTTGGTTCGGCGATGAAGCCGGCGCCCAGCCATTTGATTACCGCACCATTTGGGTCGTCTCCAGTGAACGTAGTGGCGTAATGATCCGCGAAGGGTCCCTCGTCCCCACCCCCGACATTGGATTTGTAGAGCTGGGTCGAATCCCCCAGCAGTGGTGCGATGACCGCATCAATCTGTGCCTGGGAGGTTTCCTCACCCGTCGCAAGCGGCGCCGTGGAGAGCGCGTCGATTACGATGCCCCCATCGACGCTCGCCTGAACAGCCGTACCCAGTAGGCAGGAGAGAACGAGGGCGCAAAGTCGCACGAAAACTCTGTCGCTCAATCGAGCCGCACTGCGCTGCACGCACCGCTTCGCCAACCGCCGGACCAGCATAGTCCCCTCTCATTGCGTGTACCTGCAGATACCTGTCGGTCGCATCGTGGTCGCACGCATACTTACGAATTGCCCGCTCTTTTCTGTGTCTTTCTTACGGGCACTTTTCTTGTTGTCAGGCGAGCCAAAGAACAGCTCATCGGAAGGTCTTTATGCGGCTCGCCGGCTTTGCTGACAGTGTAGGGTGTCCGTGAGCCCGAAGATATTAATTTGACATAATGTACCCTCCCCGACGATTACCCGGAATTGAGGCTATCCCGTATTTAGCGGTTTCCTGGCGCTGCAGGTCCGGCCAGGTGCGAAACGGGCCGAATGGCCCGGCGAAAACCGCATTTGCTCCACATGTACACTTGGGTCGATGCAGCTGACGACGCCCTCTTTAATGCTCACGACCGTGCATCCGTTCGCAGCTCAAAACAGCCCTGCACAGGTAAAGGCACCGACGTCAACGCGAAACGGGATGACCGCGTTACCGCGTTGCATAAGGACTTGAAGATGGTTGGCAACAAATTTCCCGTGCTCGATGCGCAAGCCATCGCCGCGACGCGCGATGCATTGCATAGCTATGCGCGAGTTATCGGCGCCTGGGCGGCAGGCTGTCGAAACAAGCGCAAACACTGGTGGCATGCGAGCTTACGACCATCCCTGTACGGGTTGACCACGGGCGTCATTCATGGGCCCGCCGATTTTGAACTGGAACTCGATTTTGTGAATAGCCAGCTACACGTTCGGAGCTGCACGACGACCATGAGTGAGCGGCTTGCTGGACAGGCGTCGCGACCGCTGGCAACGCTTGTTCGCAATGAGCTGGTTCCCCTGGGGGTGGAAGAAAGCCTTGGTCCGGGCGACAAGGTGATCAGTGACGCGGAGTATGCGGACTATTCGGCGAGTGCGGCGACGCACATGCACCGCGCGCTTGGCTCGGTGACCGCCGTTATGGAGGACCTGCGCGCCGGCATCCGCGAGGAAACGAGCCCGATCCAGGTATGGCCACACCACTTCGACCTGTCGATGATCTGGCTGCCGGGACACAAGATCATCGGCCAGGATCCGGCGGACGAGGAGTACTCGGACAAGCAAATGAATTTCGGCTTTGCGTTTGGCGACGCAACCATTCCTGAACCGTATTTCTACGTGACCGCTTATCCGCTGCCGGAAGCTTTGCCACAGCTGGTATTGCCGACGGGCACGAGCTGGCAGAGCGACGCATTCAATGGCGCCGTCACACTGTACAGCGATGTTGCGGCAATGGCCGATCCACACGGCTACCTGCTGAATGTCTGGAACGAATTGCTTGACGCGGGCCGCGAGCACCTCGCCGTCGACGACGAGTTGCACGTATAGAAGAGGAAAGAGCCATGACAGACCAGGAAACACTCAACTGGCACAGGGTTGCCGACCTCGATGAGCTGCCCGCAGGTCGCGTGAAGACCGTGACGGCGGGCGTGCACTCGATGGCGCTGACGCACATCGACGGCGACTACACGGCGATGGACAATCGTTGTCCCCACCAGGGCGGCCCGCTGGGTGAGGGTTCGATCGAAATTGGTGACGACAAGCAGTGCTGGCTGCGTTGTCCCTGGCATGGCTGGGACTTCGATCCGAAAACCGGCCGCCCACCCGGCGGTCACGAAGACAGCGGGCAGCGACTGTATCCGGTGGAGGTGCGCGACGACGGTGTTTATGTCGGCCTCGCGGAAGATGCACCGCGCACTACAACGGTTACTGACCTGATGGCCGAGACGATGACCAACTGGGGTGTGACAACGGTATTCGGCATGGTTGGCCATTCGAACCTGGGCCTGGCCGATGCGCTGCGCCTGCAGGAACAGCAGGGGCGATTAAATTACTACGGCATACGGCACGAGGGCGCGGCTGCGTTCGCGTGCTCGGGTTACGCAAAGCTGACCGGCAAACCGGCGGCCTGCCTGACGATCGCAGGACCGGGCGCAACTAATCTGATGACGGGGCTCTGGGATGCCAAGGTCGATCGTGCGCCCGTCCTTGCGCTGACCGGCCAGGTTGATGTGCAGGTGCTGGGACCGGGCGCGTTCCAGGAGATCGATCTTGCAGCGGCGTTCGCGCCGGTCGCGCGGTTCAGCCAAACCGTGCTGCATTCCTCGAAACACGCGGAACTGATGACGCTGGCGTGCAAGACCGCACTCGTTGCGCGAGACGTGTCACACCTGATCTTCCCGGATGACGTGCAGACATTGGCAGCGGCAGCATCGGCAACAGCGTCGGGACCGCAAGGCAGAATGGCGAAACCCGCGATCGCGCCGGACGACGACGTCCTCGCCGATGCGTGCCGCCTGATCGGCGAAGCAAATCGACCAATCGTGATCGTTGGCTACGGTGCGAGGGACGCGATGCAGTCTGTCATCGCGCTTGCCGAAACGCTCAACGCACCGGTGCTGACCACGTTCAAGGCGAAAGGCCAGATCCCTGATAATCACCCGCTTGCGGCCGGTGTCCTGGGCCGATCCGGCACACCGGTTGCGAGCTGGTTCATGAACGAGTGCGATCTCATCATCGCGTTCGGTTCGTCATTCTCCAATCACACGGGCATCACGCCCAAGCGTCCCATCATCCAGGTCGATTTCGAGCGCATGGCGCTCGGCAAGTTTCACGGCGTCACCGTTCCGATCTGGGGAGAAATCGGCATTACGGCCGAGCGCTTCGGCGCCAGCCTGGGGAGTGCCGGCAAATGGGTCGACCAGCGCCCGGAGGTCGCGGAGCGCTGGTCTATCTGGCGTGAGGAAAAGCGCAGCCGGCTGGCAGATGACCAGGGACACGGGCTGAACTCGGCGAGGGTGTTCGCCGAGCTCAGCAACGCGGTACCTGCGGATGCCGTGATCGCGGTCGACGTCGGCAATAACACTTACTCGTTCGGCCGTTATTTCGAGTGCAGGAATCAGCGGATACTGATGTCGGGCTATCTCGGCTCGATCGGCTTCTCGTTTTCCGCGGCGATGGGTGCGTGGGCGGCGACGCAGGATTGTGATGAATACCGCGGCCGCAAAGTTATCTCCATCAGTGGCGACGGCGGCTTCGGGCAGTACATGGGCGACTTCAATACGGCCGTCAAATACAACATGAACATCACGCATGTGCTGCTGAACAACTCACAGCTGGGCAAGATCTCGAAAGAACAGCGCGCCGGCGAGTGGCCCGTCTGGCAGACGGATCTGCACAACCCACGCTTTTCGGCCTATGCCAACCTGTGTGGTGGCCACGGCATTCGAGTTACCAGACCGGAGCAGCTCGAAGCCGCGCTGGCCGAAGGGCTTGCACATGAAGGACCGTCGCTGGTCGAGATCGTGACCGACGCGGATCTGATTTAGGACGAGTCAGTCGGGCGTGGGTCGCGTTCTACCTTGACTGAGCCGCTGCCCGCCGGTCTAATACTCCGCTCGCCGCATCGGGGCGAGACGGCAGGAACCCGCAGCTGGACATAGCTGTCGGAGCGGCTTTTAACCGCGACAAGAGCTCTAATAGCACTGCTTGCAGTGCGACAGGAGAGGCCAGGTAGCTCAGTTGGTAGAGCAGCGGACTGAAAATCCGCGTGTCGGTGGTTCGATTCCGCCC